>TARA_R110001592_G_scaffold96331_4_pt1 | contig 131495 bp, 93 predicted proteins | sample TARA_R110001592 | Tara Oceans TARA_R110001592 (sample SAMEA4398387) | marine metagenome | biome: Polar Biome; feature: [SRF] surface water layer (ENVO:00010504); material: water (ENVO:00002006), including particulate matter (ENVO:01000060) such as... | depth 5 m
CACTCTGTCCCATTCCTGTAACTATATTATCCATTATACCTTGTACTTTTCCTGTTAGTCCCGTACTTTGAGAATATGATGCAACTCCATTTGTTGTAGTTTTAGTCACTCCTTGTCTCATCACATTTTGGGCAGTAGATTCAATACTCTCACCAACAGTTGCTATTAATGAATTTGCCGAGTTCTCAACTCCCTGCATCAACTTGCCAGCCCCTGCTCCCAAAGTCCCTCCTACAACACCTGAAATAGCGCCAGTTAAAGCCTTCTCTCCAACTTGCGAACCATCAACATTCCCAAGTGCTTCTCTGAAAGATTGGTTGTTATTTAGAACATGATCACTTGTTTGACCAACTAAATCTCCAACAGCACCTCCAAGAGCACCTCCAGCAACCGCAGCACCAAAAACAACAGCGGCTCCACCACCAGTAGCAACAGTCAAATCGATTACTGCTCCTGCAACCGCTCCTGCGGTTGCTCCTTCCGCAATACTCAAAGCCATATTTTTATTATTAACATAAGCATCCACAGCTCCAGCGACTCCTCCCACCACGGCTCCTACAACAGTCCCAACAAATCTTCCATCAGGGTCAATATTCTTAATTGGATTGTTTAGAGTATAATTATAAGGTGACCAAGAGTAGTAGAGATTACCAATCGGATCCACCACTCCCCACCTTCCCAAAACCGGATCATACATCCTCGCCCCATAATCATAATACTGGAGATCGTTATCTTCTACCAATTCCTTCCCATTGTACAAGTACTTATTCTCCTTAATGCCCGAATACTGATATCCCAATCCAGCCAACTCCAACCCCCAAGGATCATAATGCGTTTCTTGAATCACAATGGAAGGGGTTCTTGAGATACTAAAATCATCAAACCAAACGTCCTCAGCAGTTTCATTGACCAGGACGGTTTCCATGTATCCGTCTTGAGAAATATACAATTTTTCTTCCAAAATCTCATGCTGGTTGGCGGCTTTTTTGCTAAGGGGCTGTTTGCCTACTTCATAGCGGTTACCATCACTGTCATAAAGTGCATACAGCAGGTAAGCTTCTGGGCTTTCCTTTTGCTGAAGGTCTGTTGCCACTATTTGGATCATGTTTAATAGTGTGATCGGGTTGGCAGCTCCTGCTTGCTGGGTACTTTTGGACAATTCATTGAGGTCATTGAGGATTTTACTTTTTCCTCCACTGCTTAGGAAGCCTGCTGCGTTGGCTTTTTGTATCTTATTTTCCTGGTACTTGCCAAAGACACGCAAGTGGAGATTGTCTCCGGCAAAAACCTTTTGAGTACTTGATGGACCTAAAATTCTTCCTCTCTCTGCATTTAACCAAGCCACTTTATCTCCTCCGGGGGTTACGTTCTGTTCCGGATCAATTTGCCTGGAAGTACTTAGCCCTGAGAAATCTTCTTGCTCTTTAGCTACATGTTGACTTTCCATAGTCGCTAACTTTGTCTCCGTATTGGGTTGTCGGAGTACCTGGCGAACATTGCCCAAATGATCTTTGACAAAATAGTCGTAATGGTAGACTCCGGATTCATAAGCTACCCTGCCTTCTTCATGAATCAGGTAATCCAAATTGCCATTTAGGTAAACCAACTCTCCAATATAGTCTCGGGTATTGTAAGGCTTGCCTTTTCCTTCCTGTACCGTCTGACTGAGTTTGTTCCCTTCTGCATCATAGGCAAAGTTTATCTTGCCTCCGGTGGAGAAGGTGATCTCTTCTGGCAAATTCAGGTGGTTGTAGCTGATCCTTGAAATCCTTTTGTCCGGATTGGAGGTTTGGTTGCCATTGCCATCATAGCCGTAGTCTTCTTCGGATTCAGTATTGGGCTTAAAATCTTTTGCCTCATTGCTGTTTGTGACATGTCCATCACTGACCCGTAACAATTTATTGGAATAGCTACCTCCAAGAGCTTTACTTGTTTCATAATTATAGTCAAGCATGTCCACTTTGCCATAGCTTTCTTTGGTCTTTTGGTTGTAGCGGTCCATCGTTAGAATATTGCCGTTCGCATCATAGCTAATACCTTGAAGCGAATAATTGTTGGTTTCACCTGTGGCATTAAACTTGGCGGCCAGCAGCCGATTGGCATTGTCATACTGGTAAGCATAGCTTTTTGACTTCCCATCCTGCCCTGACCATTCTATACCTGCAATGTTTCCATTGTAATACTTTTCTTCGCTGCCTGTTTGGTAATAAAAATTCTGTTTGAATAGGGCGGCATCACTGCTCCCAAGAGTTTTGATCCATCCCCTAATATTATAAGCGTAGGATTGGTTGCCTGAGGCATTACCTGAAAAAGATTTGTTAGTCTGTTGCCCTAGGTCATTGTAGGTATAGGTCGCCAGGGTTTGCATCTGATCCTCGGAACTGATGTTAATTCCATGCTTTATACTTGCCAAGCTTCCTGATACATGGTACTGCATGGTTCGGTAGGTACGCAAGGGTGAGGGATGGTTTTGTTCCATCACTGTCCGTATGGGTTGCCCTTCAAAGTTGTATGCGATAGACTGCCTGATTGTGCCTCCCAGTTGCTGCTCGGAAAGTGTTTGTATCAACTGGCCCTTTTCATCATAGTATAGGACAGTGGTATAAAAAACGCCGGTTTTAAGGTTTTTGACTTTCTTCCCCGTCTGCAAACTACGAACCCTAATAGTGGACTCTGCTTCAAAACCTTTAAGTACCCCCTCTGGCGGCTGATAGGAAAAGTCTTTGAGCAAATCGTAGGAATCGTAGTAGTTCACTGTTAGAATCTCTTCCTCTACTTCTGGCCAGGCATTTGGTGACTCCTGCTGCTCATTTTCCCCGATACGGGCGGTGAAGCTTTGGTTGCTCTTTGCTTTCATCCTGAATCCTGGCTTCAGCTTGATACTTTTGCTGGCCTGGTAAACTTTGTAACCATCATACTTACTGGAACTAAAGCTATCCCCACTTCGTGTATGGGCGGTCTGTGCGGTGGTACGGGCATTGTTACCCCCTTGAGTATTTAGGTAAGCTTGTAAATCTTCTCTATTTCTTTTGTCCGTGGTAAATCCAGTCCGGATGATTCTTCCCAATCCATCGTACTTGGTAAAGAGCCAGTTCATGCTTGATTTAGCTGCCAAATTTCCGTCCTGAAAACCTACAAGCCGGTCTTGTTGATCGTAAACCATATGGCACGGTTCCTTAGCGGGGATCTTCTTTTTTATCAATCTTTTTCTGGCGTCATATCGGTAGAGATAATACTGAGCATTGGCCAAGGTAGTATTTTCAGACTGTTCCCAGCCTATGTCTGCCAGTATTTTGCTGGCTTGGGGAGGAATGACTACTCTAAGTTTATCAAAGTAATCATAGACATAATAGGTGCTCAGCCAACCAACAGGTCCCTGACTCTCTTTGCTGGCAGTATCCTGGCTTTTTTTGAGTACAACTTTTCCTTGTTTATCGCTGTAGGTAAGCGTACGGTTGTCATCTTCATCATCACTGATCTCCACCCAGAGTTCTCCAGGAGAATAGATCTCCTCACTGATAGGTAGTCCGTCGGCGTTAACTCGAAACAGTCTTACCTGATCATTGATTCCTTCGGGATTATTGTCATTGGTTCTTCTGGAGAATTTTATTTCATGACCACTACCCATTTTCCAAGCTTCCCCTGGGGCTGTCTGTTGGTCTATTCGGTTCAAGGGAGAGGGTTCAAACGCTTTTTCTGTATAGGCAAAAGCATCGCCATATATGTTGGCAGATCGGTCAGTCTGTTTCTCTAAGGCATTGCTTCGAAAGCTACCATCCTGTAGGCCTGTGGTCTCAAAATAGGGAAGGTATTCTTTGGCCTGTCTGCCAAAAGGATCATAGACAATTGGAGTGATCAGATCTTTGCCATTCACCGAAGCTTGCTGTTTTATGTTTTGCATGGGTCTACCAAGTCCATCAAAGTAGACAGTTTCTTTGTAGAAATCTGTAGGAGAGGCTTTTTGGTTGATGGTCTCTGTAAGACCTGCATCTCTGGCGGTGAACTTTTTAACAAAGTTCTGGTCTAAGATTTTTGCCTTTATAGGTGTTTTTTCCGTAATACAACCGGAGGCATTATGAACATATGCTAAATGATAGGTAGTTGATGTTGATAAGTCGGGAGTAGTATAATATTGGGATTCACCAACCTGTGTCATCTGATTTGAGGAAAACCACTTATATCCAAACCCGTCAGGAGCGGGATTGGCCATTAATACCACTGAACCGATTCCTATTCGGGTGACATCTGAGGAGGAGGATAATACCCCATCGCATGGGTTATTACCTACTACCTGAACCTGAATATTGTCGTAGAAATTCCCGTTATAGGTCATATATTGATACACCAACGAGTGGCTGCCGACTGAATTGTAAGTAAGGCTTATCGTATTATTGGTCTCATAATTAATCGATGCTCCAGATGGGGACCATAGGTTTCCTACTCCACCACTCGGAGAAACCATTTTGGAACCATTCCAAAAATTCACCTCATAAACAACTGTTTCACCTTGACTGACCGAAGTAGGTCCAACAATTTGCACATAAGTAATCTCCTGGCAAAAAATAGCTTGGACATAAATGAAGAATACCAGTAAAAGGATGAAAGGTTTCATTTTACTTTCTTTTTGATAAAATATAACTCATGAATTTCTCCATTTCTTTCCCTTAATGGCACCAATAAAATGCCTTCTTTTCCGCTAGCTTCGACGGAATACTTGGTTTTTACTCCACCTACCTCGATAATGATTTTATTTTTTTCTACAGCACCCCACTTACCTGATACAATGATTTGTTTTTTACCCATTACCCATTTGGCAGTAAAAATCCCGTTATCTTGAAAAAGATATTCTCTTGATTTAATTGCATTGCCCATTTCACCCGATAATCTTTTGTAATCTTGTGAATTTTCATTAAAAAGGATGCGTTCCTTTACCCCTAGCTGCGAGACTGAATCAGTCTGCCAATAACCTATCAATTCAATAGATTTAGATTCAAGCATACCTTGACCAACCGCAGGTACTATACCTATAAGAAAAATAACAAGTCCAAAAAAAAACGCATTTTTCATGTTTAATGATTTTTGCAGGTTTTAGAAATTATATTCATAATGCTCCTTGATTTGTCCATTATCATCTTTGATAGTCCTCAAGCGTCGGAAAGCATCGTAGTCATAATAAACCGTGTAATTTCTTGAATCTGTAATGGTTTTCATATCACCCATCGAATCATAGGTATAAGTTGTCATTTGGGCATTTGAGGGATATAGGCGAAGCTCGTCGAGATAAATACCACTACCCGTTATTTCCACCGCATTAGTTGTTACTTCTCGCACAACAAGTTTCCATGCAGTATCCAAAATTTCTGTCTGCCCCAGAAAAATCCAATTTCCTTTACCGCTAGACCTTCTCACCCAGAATGTAAGGAGAAATTTATTTGTAGTGTTTGCACCAATTCCGGATTTGGAAATACTTCCTGTTCCCAAATCATAATAATTACTACCTGTTTTTGCATTAATGGAGGAAACAGGATTGCCGTAATAGGCCCAGCCCCCTTTTTCTTCTGTTTCAAATGAAGTATGTGAAATATCTGATGACAAAGCATTTTCTACCTTAGCGATAGGATTTCTTTGATCCTGGTTCCAGATATAGGCTGTGTTTTTGATTCCATGAATAAAAACATCATTTAAAACATGTGTTAAAGGATCGTAGTCATAAGAAGCTTTTTTTTGGTAACCAGTTGGTATAAATAAATTATGATTATGAGTTGACGGAGGAATTAAAGATTCACTTTCATATTTGTAAATTTCGCTTGGGTCCCCTTGATCATTATACCTTAATACTGTACCATCAATTAAATTATCATTCTTAATAATTTCTGTTTTGATTGCTTTTCCGATAATATGGTTGTTCTTTAGTTTAATGATATTAGCGACACTATTGTTATAATCCTCAGGATAATAATATCTTTTTTGAGTTTCATCCCTTTTACTATCTGTTAATTTTTCAAGTGTCCGAAATTTATGGTGAATACTAGTGTATTCGAATTCCCTTACAGTAACCAAAGGGTTGGTTCCGTTCCTATTAAAATGGGTGATCGTTTCTTTTTTTTGTGCTACCCAGTTTGCAGGCAAATAGTATTTCCCATGTATAAACCCATTGTATGGATTACCTGAACTAACGTCAAATATTTTATATCCAAAAACATTGGCCCGGTTAGGATAAAAATATTCATACATTTTCATGTTTTGAAGTTGCATTGATTCATTAAAATAATGAACACTTTTTAAATGTCCCCTTTTCCAATCTGTATCATACATTGGAAGGAAAGGAAATTGACTACAAATATTGTTTCTTAGAGTATATTTGCTAAGTCCACCTACTGAAGGGGCCGGTTGAGTTAAGGTACTATATTGAGTTTCAAAAACATCTACAGGTGCATCCATATCTGTATAATCCTGAGGATTCCACATATTTGGATAAGTATATGAGGTTGAATAGGATTTTAACGTATATCCATTGCCACTCTCGAATTCAATGATTGATCCATATCCAACTGCTTGACCTTGTGTTGAACCTAAAATAGCTTGAGGTACTGTTGAAATTTTTGTCACATTTTTATTAGGATGTGTAAAGCCAACTTTGCTCCAGTCCCCGAAAACTGAAATCATATCTCCCGGTGGCATTGTTGTAGTTTGTCTAACTCCACGCCCTCTACCTAGCAACACATAAAAATCTCGTGGATCATTTATTAATTGTCCAGAGGAAGAGTTACCCTTAATATATGGTGGATTCATAGATGAATTAAAATCTTTATAGATGAATGTTTTTTTATTTGTAATTAAATCATTACTATCATGGTTGACTATTGACCCGATTCTCAAACCACCACCAATCCTATACCCTTCTTCTGGGTCATCAAAATCATTGGATTCAAGATTGTATACCCTATACCCCCCAGTTGGATAAGAAATTTTATGCAAGGCGCAAGCTTTTACCGCAATGGAGTCGCCTTCTCTATTAGCCCCACCAACAAAATTATTTGTTGAATAACCATCCATTTGAAGAAACATTTCAAACCATTGACCAGCGTAAACGGTCCAAGTAATCTCAGGTATTAATGTACTGTTTCCAGCGTCATTAAAATAACCCCAATGATCTTGATTTACCGAAAGTCGGTAAGGAAGATTATACAAAGTTGGATTGACATCTGTATAATAGTCCAATTTGTAGGGAGGTTGAGAATAGGATTTATCACCCGATAAAAAAGTAACCGCATCCAACTTTAAACGATACCTTAAGTGTTCAAATGCAACTATATCTGGAGCACCAAACGCTGCAAAATCAGAGTTGAATTCCGGGGCAACAAAATAGCTGGTATTAAATTGAACATGCTTAACTGGTTCATCATGAAGATCATAAAATGAGATTTCATCCAGCGCAAAACTCGGCATATTACTCCTATAATCGAGTCGGGGAGATGTACCTACACTAAATTTTATACTACCTGAACTTGATGAGCTAATACTTTCAAGAAAAATCTCATTGCTAATTCCCCAATGTAGTTCTGGAGCAGGCCATCCATAATGATCTATATTTTTACCTTCATCAATAAGAAGAGATATTTTTTGGTTATAATAATGCTTTGCAACCCTTTTAGAGTAGTTAAATGTGATTTCCCCACCCTGAGGTGATACAATTTTTGTCAAGTACCATGAAGTAGGGATCATTTCACTAAATTCGACCGAATAAGCTATGTCAATTTCACCAAATTCATAAATTATTCCATTCTCATCAGTAATTATAAATTTTGAATTAATTGCACTTGTTGCACTACTTGGGTTGCTTTTTACAAATTCAATTTTAATGTCTTCATACTTATAAAACTGAACATCTCCCTTTTCGTCGAAAACAAATTTCCCAGTTCTATTACCAAAATTGTAATAAAATATATCAGGTTCAATATCATATAAATGCGATTTATTTATCGCTTTGAACAAAATATTCAAATCATCGAACCTTCCTGTATCAGGATTTAAATCTGGAAACCCAATATCTAAACGTGTGGGTAAAATATCCCCATCTTCACCCGGTCTTTCCGCCATATCCCTTTCCTCTCTTGTAATCACTCCTCCAGCATTGAGACTCCAGCCTAATCCTACCCAAGAAGCTATTTCATCCACTTTTATACCGCTGGCATGATAGGATAATGTAATATCTACAATGGCTCCTTTTTCATTTATTGAGCCGATTGGAATAGTAATAGGGACAAGCCCAGTATAGGAAGACTCAGGTAAATCAACATACTTTGAGAATGCATAGGCATTTGGAGAGGTTGGAGCAATATCAAAATTAAAGGGATCACTTTGAGCCAAAGATAGGGGTATATATAAGCTGAATATTATAAGCAAGTTAAACTCTTTCATTTTAGCTATTTATTTTTATAATCATCCAAATAATATAACCTATCTTCATTTTAAACTATTGTACCTGCATTAATTTCTCTGAACTTTCAGTTCTTTTTGAATTTACATCTCTCCTACTAAACCATATTCACACACCTACTCAAATCACAGACACACTCACTAGGTATTAAACAGAAAATATCATAAACATCATCTCCTCTCGTCAGTTCAGGCGTATAGTTACAATATTGGGTAAAACAATAAGATTAGCGACTCATTATGGTGGCATTATAGTAATCATCCTGAATAGACAAATTGTCCTGACCCAAAATTTCAATGCTGTAATAAATGAAGACGAATAAAAACAAGTAGAAAGACTTAGCTATCATATCCAAGGTTTACTTAAATAATAAGAGAACTTTTAGCAATTTATTTGGTTCAAAACCTATATAAAATCTCGATCAAAATGCTATTCAAATTAATCCTGTTTCTTTTCTTCATTAAAATAAACCACCTTAATCCTACCGAAAAACAATAGTTCAATTGCAATAAAAAATATCAAATTTATACTCGATTATTCGATTGTTAAAAAACATCACCTATTAAAAATAATAAACTGTAATTTAAAAAACAAACCTAATATTCAATAAATAAAAATTTTATATCCAATATCAACATCTAAGCATGACAAAAAAACATAAAATATATACTTGGTATACGTTTGAAATAATTATTAAAAAAACAATGTTATATACATATCAAATCAAAAAAAAGTCAGGTTAATCAGTGATGACAATAGCTAAGGGTGCAATAAAAATGGAAATATAACTCAGGCTGGTAGTTAATTCAAAAAGCGTTATATTTGGCGATTAAACCCATTTGAAGACGTTAATTAAGTAACAAAAATTAGCTATTAACAAATAAGGCCTGGGTAAAATTATCATAAAGCGTTGTACAGCCTGCCCTATCTTACTAAGACCCATTTCCATTTTACAAAAAGAGCTTTCAATATCTAAAAGTAAGTTTTTTTCATTATTAGGATTAAAACTCCGCCCCCACCTTCACCCTTCTAAAATGAAATTGATTGGCATAGATGGTGGCATTGGAGGTGCTGTCGTTTTTGTCATTGTAGAGGCTTTCGGCCTTTAGCCAGAGGTCCAGTGCTTGGTTTTGGGGTGTGCCTTTTGAGAGAATCAGTGGGGTGGTCTCAGTGGTGGCGCTGGCCTGATTGTGGCGCTCCAGGTAGTGCATGTTGTTGACGCTTATATAGGGCTGTGCCGGATGATTGAGCAGGTAGGTGGGGTGAAAGGTATTGGTGTCCCTTGGGGCCAGGCCCTGTGGGAGGCGCAGGTAGAGCATTGCTTCCTCTCCTGCTTCCCAGATGCCATTGCCATTGCCTTGCCCTCCTGACAAATCCTTAAATACAATGCTATCCATTCCTTGTTGGTAGATCGGTACCTCGGGCACAGTTCTACCATCCAGAATGATAAGGTCTTCCCTGGGGCTGTAGACGGCCTTGGGGGCGACAAAGGCCATTAAATGAACCGTATCTGCTTCTTGCTGAGCTGGCCTGATCACAAAATCCACTCCGGCTAAAAAACTGGAATCGGAATAGCGCCCAAAGGTAAACTCAAAAGCATGCTTGCTATCGATGGCTTCTTTGGCTTCCAGTGCAGGGATTGTGATTTTTTCGGGGGTAATTTTTAGATGGGGATGGGTGCTTAAAGGCATGATCTCGATGGCTGTTGCAGGGGCATTGCCTATATTGACCAGAGAAAAGGCCAGGCTATCTGATTTTCCTTCCTCAAAATAAAAATGCTCTTGGTTGTTAGGGAATAGCATCCCTAATTGGGCTTTAGGCGCAGCTTCTTTGTTGATCCCCAGCCAATGGCCACCACCGGACAATTCAATGTCAAGCTTTCCTTCTTTGTCTGCCCGTACAAGGCTGTCTGCCTCAAAAGCATGCGTGGAAAGGTTAAATCGCCGAATAAGGTAATTCTCTTCAGGTGCATACCCACCTGCCGTACTGACAGCGATGCTTTCTTCCTGGATAATAGGACCATCGGGAATAAAAGTTCGGGACAAAACCTTCATTTTATTTGCTGTTGCCCTTTCTATCAGGGTGAGGGCTGGGGTTTTCCGTTGGATCTCAAAGGCATTCCCGAACACTTGGAAACTGTTAAAACCGGGATTGACATGGTTCCATTTAGTAGGCAGGACAGGCGCCTTGGCAAATTCATTGCGGTGAAAATCCAATTGCTGCTCGGTATCTGCTGTCCAGTGATTGGGGTAGTCAGCGGTATGGGTTTCAAAATGGCTCAGGCCAGCACTTCCAAAAAGCTGGGTCATGTGCCAGTTGTTGTACTTGAGCCAGTCCCCATCGGTCTTGGTCAGGCGTACTGCCAAACCTCTGAGTGAGCGGTGCATTTCCAGGATGGGGAAAACCACCTGTTTGCCTTTGGGACCGTATAAAGGATGGTTATTGGCAGGATCAAAAGCACTGACAGAAGCCACCAGGCCTTTGTTTTGTCCGGCTACATAATAGGAAGTCAGGCCGCCCATGCTTAGCCCAGTGATGGCTCTTTTGCTGCGGTCGGGAATGCTTCGGAAATTTTGGTCTACGTGCTTTACCAGCTCCCTGAAATGGGCGCTAAAATCCCAGCCCCAATGTTCTCGCTCGGCTTCATGGGCACGTACATAATCATAAGGCAGGGCATTGCCATAAGGTATGCCTTCCCGCTCTTTTTTACCTGGGGAAAGATTGGGTTCATAACCATCCCAGGTGACGATGATCAGGTTTTTTTCTTGGGCATATTTCTCCCATTCCATCACAAAGGGAGGGGCTATCCTGCCATTATCCGGATAGTGCACATCGTCTTCCAGGTCATAAGCATCCCATTTGTACCTGCCCCCATAGCCATGAAAATAATACACCACCGGGTATTTTTTCCCCTGTTGGTCGGCATAATCTTCTGGCAGGTAGATCCTGTAGTTTCGCTCAGTAGCGAAAGCATCACTGTAAAAGGAAACGTCCTGATAGGTTTCGATTTCAGGGGATTCGCAGGACAGGAGGCTTAGCAGGACAAGGAGTATTGTGAATCCTTTGCAGGATAGTAGGTGGCTGAGTGGTTGGGTGAAGGACATAGTGGTGACTTTTTATGGTTAAACCTTGATGCTAGGTATGATTTTGTCAGCATTGTTGCAAAAAAAGGCAACAATACCGCCAAAATCGATTGGTGTTTTATTCCGTTTTCCGTGGGTTGACACCACACGGTTATTATTATTGAAGCCCTTCAGGCTTCTTCGGGTTCTTTAGAATGGACTTCACAATCTTGATAAAATTGTGAACATTATTTTCTCGGTATTAAATCATTACAATATTCCAAACCAAAATCGATAGACGTTTATCCCACAACCTAATATAGCAGTATCGTTGTGATTTTGTCAGCATTGTGGCGAAAAAAAGGCAACAATACCGCCAAAATCAGGTCATCCCTATTGATTTGCCAGGGGCTAACACCCCTGGCTAATGTATTTCGCCCTTCCAGGGCTGGCAAAAGCAGGCACTTAGTGGTTCTCCTACTCGCTTAATTGTTGCCAATGTATTAAACTAAAATTATCCATTAAAGACCTAAACCACTTATTCTTACCTGAATGGATTGGTGCCCCATTCGTATCTTTTTTCCGGATCAAAATCGGGATTGGGTACGGGGTTTTGAGCATTGGTGGCTACTTGCCATTTTTTTAAGGCCTGCATCATTTCGGCCAATTTATCTGGATAACTGAATTTCAGGTCAGTCATTTCTATGACATCGTACTTCAAGTTGTACAGGTCAAATTCCCCGGTAACCAGGTTCTCAATTAATTTCCAGTCGCCTTTCCTCAAGGCAGACATGGGAACCTCGTGGTGGTAAACAGGATAATGGGTAAATACTTCTCTTTCCTTGTCAAAGGTATTTTCCGTTAAGGAAGAAAGCATGGATACCCCATCTAGCACTTGATTTTTTGGCCTATCCCCTTTTCCAAGGTCAAGAAAGGTAGGGTAAAAATCTACACTTGAAACGATGGCCTCTGAAGTACTGGCTGCTTCCACCTTATTGGGCCAGCGTACGATTAACGGCACCCGAATACCTCCTTCAAAAAGGGTTCCTTTTCCTGCCCTATAGGGCGCATTGGAGGTGGCGATATAGCGTAGCGGATGCTCCTCAGAATAGACATCCTGGCTTTCTCCTCCCAATAAAGGAATGTTGTCAAACCGATTGTCTACTCCCCCATTGTCGGAATAGAAGATAAAAACGGTATTGTCCATTAAGCCCTTGTCCTCCACTGCGGCCATTATAGCACCCACACTTTCGTCAATATGGGTAATCATGGCTGCATACACGGCATTACTGGGATAGTCAGGGTCTTTGGGTTTATTCAAGTATTTGTTGATAAGGTCTCTGTCTGCATCCAATTGTACATGCACATCGTAATGGGAAACAAAAAGAAAAAAGGGTTCGGTTTTGTTCTCCTCAATAAAATCAATGCCCATTTTACTAAGGGTTTCGCTTAGCCGGTTTTCCTGCTTCCCTTTGTACGCCGGGACAAACTTGGGATGGTAAAACCCTCCACCTGCATACATATAGGCCTGGTCATATCCCCTACTGTTGGGCAGGTGCTCAGGGTTGTTTCCCAAATGCCATTTCCCAAAATAACCGGTTTTATAACCCGCAGCTTGCATGGCATTTCCAATAGTGGTAATTTTATTGGGCAGGTGCTGTACCTGATGATGGGGAACGGTCACTTCCTCATTGGGGCGCCAATGGCCTGGTATAAAATCGAAGATTCCTACTCTTGCCGGGTATTGACCCGCTTGAATGCTAGCTCTGGTAGGGGAACAAACGGGAGCAGCATAGGCATTTTTATACAATATTCCCTGACTGGCCAGTTTGTCAATATTGGGGGTTTCATTGAATCGATTGCCATAAGCCGGTAAATCCCTGCCTCCAAGATCATCCGCCATGATCAACACAATATTGGGTCGGTCCTGGCCCAAAACATTGTGAGTGAGTAAAACAATGCCAAGAAAAAAAAGCGCTTTAAGTAAGTGGTGCATGGTTTGGGTTATATTGGGTGGTTTATTTTTAGGTAAATGTTCTATTAAAGGTTGCAGAAAGCCCGGCTATTTTTGGCTTTATTTCTTGTATATACTTCTGATTATGAGAATTATAAAAGTATTAGCCCATTACAAAGCTTGCCAACAGCTTCTGCACTTCATAAACATTCACCGACTTGTTAAACTTTTTGCTTACGGCAGGTTGGTGGTCACTGGAAATCCAAATTTTCAATTCTGCATCCAAATCAAAGGTCCCTGCTGTTTCTATACTAAACCTTGAAATACTTTTATAAGGCAGAGAAAGGTATTCGGATTTCCTTCCCGTAATCCCTTGTTTGTCTACCAAAATCAATCGCTTGCTGGTAAAAATAAAGGTGTCTCTAATCAGCTTAAAGCCCGTTTCGATTTGTTCATCTGGTATTAGAATTTTACCAAAGTCTTTTAGAAGCATTTCTTTATTAACTGTTCCGGCATTGCCTAATAATGAATTGAATAATCCCATAAAATTTTGTTTAGTGTATTTAGTCTGTCCCTAAGTAAAGGATTAAATCTACTAAATATTGTGGAAAAAAAGATTTTATCGAAAGGATTATCTTTGAACGGTTTAGGATAAAGTAGCGGTATTGCTAAGGCAATTACCTCTCCGGATTCTACCAAAAAATTTACTCCATATTTAATTTCTACTTCGACTTGATTTTTTATAATATTTAGGAAAGAATTCCCCTTTGTCCCTCTTTTTTGAAGGGGGATCCTGATCTTTCTAAAATTGTCGGATGGGTACCTGATTTTGTATTTACTCAGATCATTCCAATTAAATCAATTGCGCTTTTATTTGACTCTGGAGGTACATTTTATAAAAAATATCCCCTGCCGCCTATTAAAGATGACAGGGGAATAAAAGCCTTGAAATTTAAAAGCAATTGGTTCCTAATACTTATTTATCTGAAAGCTCTCGCTCCTCAAATATTTTATCTAACAATTCGGTGTTTTTACCTCCTGCGTAGGATTCCCTTTCCTGAAGAAAATCCAGGTACTCGTTCAGGTATTTTTGGGAGATTTCGGAGTTATCGCCATATTTTTCTCTTAAGCCGTCCAGTTTTTCATGCAATTCCGCTTGAACGTCGGCATAAGCAGGATCGTCATAGACATTTTTCAGCTCCATAGGGTCATTGATTCTATCAATAAGTTCCCACTCATCCGCATCAAAATAGTAATGCACCAGTTTGTACTCTTTAGTGACAATGGCATAATGACGTTTTACCATGTGCACAGAGGGGTATTCGTAATAATGATAATATACCGCATCACGGGTCCACTCTCCTTCTCCTGTCAAAAGTGGCAATAGGCTTTCCCCCTGCATATCTTGGGGAGCTTCTATTCCTGCAGCTGCCAGGAAAGTCTGCGCAAAATCCAGGTTTTGAACCATTTCATCCGTTTTGGTGCCTGCAGCTACCCTACCAGGCCAAGCTACCAACAATGGTGTTTTAAAGGATTCGTCATATACAAAGCGTTTGTCAAACCAGCCATGCTCACCAAGATAAAAACCTTGATCTGACGTATACACAATAATGGTGTTTTCCATCAGGCCATTGGCCTCCAAATAGTCCAACACACGACCTACATTTTCATCCACAGCCTTAATGGTACCCAAATAATCCTGCATATAGCGCTGATACCTCCATTTCATTTTATCCTTATCCGTCATATTGGGATAGGCTTTCTTAAAATCCTCGATCATAGGATTGTAAGAGGCATCCCATACCGCTCGCTGCTCAGGATTCATACGTCCAACTTCGCCATCAAAGGCCGCCTTGTCCCAGCTGGAATTGGGAGCAATGCCCAATTCATCCATCACTGACGGTGGGATTTTAGAGTCGCCTCCCCAGTGCATGTCCGTAAGTAAATTCATTTCAGCTTCATGCGCCGCACGACCTCTTCCGGAATAATCATCAAAGAGCGTAGCAGGCTCCGGGAAAGTTCTTTCAGTAAACTCTGCTACATGTCTTCCGGCAGGTAGCCATTCTCGGTGTGGTGCTTTGTGCAGGTAGAAAAGCAAGAAAGGATCTTCCTTTGTTCGCTCATTTTCTAACCAGTTGAGTGTCATATCAGTGATAATATCTGTGACATAACCCTCCACTTGAATTTTCCCTTCATCCTTGGTAATAAAATCCGGATTGTAGTATTTCCCTTGTCCGGGTAGGATTTTGAACTGATCAAAACCTTTGGGGCTATTGCCAAAATGCAACTTGCCAAACATGGCTGTTTGGTAGCCTTCTTCCTGAAAAATCTGCGGGAAAGTCACATTGGTGGTGTCAAAAGGAAAATGGTTGTCTACCTTTCCATTGATATGGCTGTGCTTTCCTGTCAAAATCGTGGCTCTGGAAGGGGCACAAATGGAGTTTGTCACCGAGGCATTGGTGAAAAGCATACCCATCTTTGCAATTCTATCAATATTTGGGGTTTCGAGCAGTGTATTGTCATAAGCAGAAATGGCCTGATAGGCATGATCATCTGACATGATAAATACTATGTTCGGACGATCAGAGGTCTCTTGCTCTTCAGGTGGTTGACTACAGCCTGTAAGGCCAAGAAACAGAAGCAAACCTGCTATTATAGAAGAATATTTTTCCATTAAGTATATGATTTATTGTTATAAGTAGGAAAATTAGGGCTTTGGGATAATAATAAAAAGTTTTTTTCAAATTAAGCCGGATTAGGTGCCTTTGAGTAGACTAATTTACTAATTCCCATCTGGCAGGCAAAAAAATGCTATGGATATAAGTAAATATGATTTTGTCAGCATTGTTGCAGAAAAGGCGCAACAATACCGCCAAAATCAAGATCGTTTAGATTTCCATTACCACGGGCTTCACCCGTGGCTATTATAGTTTCAGCCCTTCAGGCTTCTACGTTTTGAATTAGGAATACCAAAACCGATGCCCAACAATAATATAGAAGGAAGGCAAACCTAAAGAATCAACTGGTCAAATGTTTAATTAACCAAAAAAAAAACGGGCTAGAAGCTGTTCAAAATCCAAATTCATGCCCCCCTTTAGAGAAAGGGGGGGTTCGTGTTTTCAGGACTGACTTGTTCGTACCTGATTTTGCATTTGGTTGGCCTATTACATTCTTTCCGTAACAGTATTAAATTCCCAAATCAGCAATTCCTCCTTTAATGAGGGATTTAAAATTATCAGGATAGGCTGATGCGTATCTGAATAACGCTAGCTTTTGAAAACCGGACCAATAAATAAAAAAAGCGTCATCTATGAGGGGAAAAACCTCGTAGATGACGCTTGCAATTTTTTGAAAATGCCTTTAAGCTGTCCCGATTTTTATTTTTTAAACCTTTCAGGAATAATAAATTCATAGCCTTTAGGAGGCCATGGTCCTACACTTTGTCCTTCTGGACGAGGGGCCGTAGGTCTTATAGGCTCAAATCCTGCTGCGGAATATTTGATATTCAAGAATGGGGTTTCCATCTTTTTACCATCTACAAGAGAGCGGATACCCATATCTGAAATACCACTGGTAAGCAGTGTTCTTTCCACTGGAGCGGTAGGCTTGCCTGTAACAATGAACTTCTGGATATTAAGTGTCAAGTAACTGAAGTGAGAATAGCTCATGCTATGGTCTAGCACAAACTCAGTAGCCACCTGTCCTTGAGCAGTATTGGCAGCATAAGCCCAACCTTGATTGACATAACCGGTGAGCATCACAATCGCTCCCTTGGTACCATCTGTGTATTCAACAATAATGGCATTTGGCTCTTCCACCAAATCCCTCATATTCCCTTCTTTTCTACCTTGTATTTTATTACAAGCAGCATTCACCAACTCAAGGTTGATACGACCATCATCCATGGCTTTCCAGACATCGGCTCCACTAAGTCCTAGTACACTGGACACACCAGTTTCCCCTCCTTCTCTTCTTTCCACCATGCATTGCAGAATCTCTGCCACATGAAAGCCATAAGCATCCAAAGAGGCATAACCAACACCTACTGCTTCAGAAATTTTTACACCTAGAGGATGCTCCAAAGGTTTATCCCTCCAGCAAAATGGCAAAGAAGACCCTGCCATCATGGGTACATTTAGTTCCTTAGACCTGTCGTAAACCCACTTGCTATCCAACCAACTATAAGCCAAATGCTTGTCAGAAAACAAAGGGACAGATTTGTTGGAGGCATCAAAGACCCTGAAAATCTGCTCAAGGTAATTCATCCGAGGGTACATTTTTATCCCATAGCGACTCTTGTCATAATCGCCATGCTCTCCCACATAAATCACGGCATCTACAGCCAGTTTGTCCCCTCCAAGGGTCAGGGCTCCGGCAATGGTATCGTACATTTTTGCATCGTTCATACCTGCAATTTGTACCCCAGTATCATTGTCGCCAATTTGATCAATCCATACTGACACAATCTTTACCTGAGGGGCCACCATTCCATCATCTGTAGGGATACCTGCAAAAAGCTTGGTGGCGATAACATCGGCATGCGCACTGTTTCTGTAAATGTTAGCAATCAGTGCGACGGTCTTTTGAGCAGATGCAGGTTTATCACTGTTCAGCTCAATGACCTTTGCCATGGCTTTTGCTTCAGACTCCCAGAACATGCCCGATAAATTAATTGCCGTAGCGGCCAAAGCTGACTTTTTTATAAAATTTCTCCGTGGATTTTCTTTCTCCTTATTCATGATTATTGCCAATAGTGGTTAAAACCCGAAAGAGCAATAGCTATTCTATTACAGCGTTCCGGTTCTTTAGTTAAGATTTCTTGTCATTTATGCATTAAGCTTAATGAGCAATGGAAAATTAAGCCATTTGCAGCCTTTATTTTACCAGCCTACTGCATAACCATTCCGTCTTGGGTCAGCCCCCCCCATGATCCAGCCAGTTTTTCTATCAACGGAAACACCTTGCGCTCCGCCTACTGTCATGGACCAATCTCCAAGGCTTGTATCCAAAAGGTAGCCCATTTGCCTTAAACTTTTGAGTACCTCATTGTCCACCCTTGTTTCTATAATTATTTCCTTGGCTGGAACAGATCCCAATTCATCTTTCCAACGGAATCTTGGCGCGCTGATGGCATCCTGAATGTTCATGCCGAAATCAACATAATTCATGGCCACCTGAGGTACAGACTGCAAAATCCCAAAACTTCCTGGAGAGCCTACGACCATTTCAGGTTTGCCATCTATGTGAAATTGCATCATTCCTCCTACACACCAGCCTACGGCTTTCCATGGCTCAACACTATTGGCCAATCCAGGTGTTTTTTCCATCCAATCAATGGCGCTATTGAAAATCAAACCGGTTTTGCCAGCTACATAACCGGAACCGAAACCTCCACCATGTGTCTGAATGATCACCACAGCATTGCCCCATTGATCCATCGCTGAAAGACTGGTAGTTGCATAGGTGTACTTTGGATCCATATTGTCTTTCAAATTCCCCAACAACTCAAGCTCAGCCTCAGTGAAATCACTTTTGTGTGCAATTTTACGGTTTTTCACTCTTTCTATTACTTTCTTGCGCTGACCATCAATATAACTATCTGAAAGCAACCTATCTACCGGAACATCTACATAGTCAGGGTCACCAACATACTTGTCAGTATCTATTCTACTAAAATAAATGGCTTCCATCAAATGGGCAAGGTATTCGGTGCTGTTGTGGCCCATGGCTTTTAAGTCAAAGCCTTCCATGATTTTCAGTGTCTGCAACTGCTGAATCCCCATACCTGGAGGAGGGTTATTGTAGACTTTATATCCTCTGTAGTCTATAGAGATAGGTTCTGTCCATTGGACACGTCCTGGAACCATTGCCAAATCCTCTACCGTTATAAAACCACCGTCTTTTTTAAAAGCAGCGGCTATTTGCTGAGCAATATCTCCTTGGTAAAACACCTCAATTCCTTCGTCAGCAATTCGGTTCATGGTTCTAGCCAATGGCTTATTGGTAAATATATCTCCAATTTCATATGGATTTTCGCCGTCCTTAAAAAGGATGGCTACAGATTCTTTGTGGGGCTTTACCCTTTCCACTGTTCCTTTCCACATGGCTTCATCAAACTCTGTGATGGGTATTCCATTCTCTAAATATTCAATTGTGGGCGCAAATACTTCTTTGAGAGACATGGTTCCATAATCTTCCAATGCCCTGTTCCAACCTGCAAGGTTACCAGGAATGGCAACGATTTTTGGCCCTACTGTTTCAATGGCGCCATGGCCTGCACCATCTGCAGCTTTGGCTTCACCTTTTAAAGATTGTGTCTTAAAAGATTTTGGCACCCAGCCACCAAAAACGAGTGACCTGACCTTGTCATCTTTGGCAGAATAATAAAGCATGTACCCAACACCAGCTGTACCAGACATATAAGGTTCTACGGCATTTAAAGAAGCCGCCGCTGCCACTATGGCATCAATGGCATTCCCTCCGTTGGCCAACATTTTTTGACCTGCGAGACTTGCCAAAGGGTTTGCTGAAGCAACCATCCCTTGTTTCCCAATTGCCGCAGGACGAAGGTTGTCTTTGGCTACCTGAGCGAAAGTATTTGCGATAGTGGTGATCATGATCACTCCTACCAATGCGCAGGTAAAAGCGAAGTGTTTTTTATAGTTGGTTTTCATATTTAAATCATTTATTGTTTTAATGACTCTGAATGTATAAGTCTGGAACAAGACCTTTGCAACCAAAGCTTTATTTAAAATAATATGCCCTATTGAAATTAATTGGACACATTTTTACTGACATTTGAATTGTCTAGAATAGACTCTGATTGAATTGCTGAAGTGGATTCTGGGGTCTTTTTTCCATTCCAATAGGAAGCCAAAACCGAAGAAGTGAATCCCATCAGCGGGCCACAAACTGCGGAAGCCAAGCCTACAGTTGCAATTTTACCCATTTCTTTGGCAATTCCTGAAACAAGCCCAGCATTTTGCATGCCTGTAGTAAGGGAGATGGTTCTACAATGTTGCTCTTCCAGTTTGAAAAACCTTGCCATCCAATAGGCAGAAAAATACCCTGCCAAGTTTAGCACCAACACCATAAATACCAGCATCATGCCCATATTCAGTAGGCTTTCCCTTCCTGCTGCCATAATTATAGCCACTATTAAAGCGATGCCTACCATAGAAACTATAGGCATAGAAGCATCCAACCACTTGGCCTTTCCGTGCAGGAATTTATTGAAAATAAGACCTGCCCCGATAGGAATCAGCACCATTTTCACAATTCCCCACATCATGCCTAATACATCTATTGGAATGAACCCTCCTGCATAAAATTTCATCAAAACAGGAATAAATAGTGGTGCCAAAAGGGTCGTCACCGACACGATGGTTATGCAAAGGGCTACATTGGCTTTTGCCAGATAGGCCATAACGGGAGAAGCAACTGAGACTGGTGCACACCCCAATAGTATAAGGCCAGCAGAAATTTCCGGAGAAAAACCGCTTACAGTAGCCAGTCCAAAGGCTATCAATGGCATCAATAAAAACTGGGCCACTACTCCAACAATCACTGATTTGGGGGATTTCCCTAAGGCGATAAAATCTTTGATCCCCATGGAGGTCCCCATTCCAAACATGATCACTTGAATCAGAGGAGTAATTAAACCTGCCAATTCATACCCCTTGAATTCAAGAAAATAATCGGGGAAATACAATGCCGTGGAAACGACTGCAAGTATTATTAAGGTAAACGAAAGTCCTTTTGTTGCTGGAAATGCCCTAACTCCAATGGCTGTCAATAAAAAAAATGCCATCAGAATCGGGCCTAAGTAGCTTGTATGCTGAGTGAATAGCAACACCAATACTGCTATGAAAAGCAAGATGGCGCAGGCTATTATAATTTTATAAATCCCATGTATTTTCAAAGCAAATGGTATTATAAATGTTAGGTGATTGATTTAATGTTATGGATCTATTCTTCTTTCAACTCTACTATCATTTCAATTTCTACAGGAATACCAAAAGGTAAAGAACCCATACCTACAGCAGAACGCGCATGTTTGCCACTCTCCCCGAATACTTCAACCATAAAATCGGAGAATCCATGCATAACTATTGGTTGTTGCTCAAAAGTAGGTTCACAATTCACCATTCCAAGCACCTTTACAATTCTTTTTACTCGATTAAGGGAACCAATGGTGTGTTTGAGGGATGTTAAAAGTGATATACCAGTTAACCTGGCGGCCACTGCGCCTTCTTCTACAGTCAGCTCAGAACCAACTTTCCCTTTCATGTATTCGCCATTTTCCTGCATTGGACCATGTCCGGAAAGGAAAATAAGGTTTCCGACCTGAACTGCCAATACGAAGTTAGCCGTAGGATCGCCAGGGGTTTCAAGGACAATTCCCATTTCCTTTAATTTGGCTTCGGGATCGTTACCTGAATTTTGTGCAAAAATGAGTTGCATATGGCCTAACAATAAAACTATTGTCAGCGATAGTATTTGGTAAATTTTAATTGTCATAGTGGTAGTAAATTTAAAATTTATGGTGATAAAAGACCTTCAAATATGCGAATCTTAATTTAAATCAGGCATTTATTGATGATTTTGGCTGGCCATTTTTGATGAATGGTACAATTCTACCGTAAATCAGGGTACTCTAGCACCCTAAGCACCTGCATTGGTATTTTAGTAAATAATCCATTCCCCGAATTAACTTCAGAGAATGGATTAGCAAATTAGTGGTTATTCGTAAATGGTGGTAATCTTATTCTATATTTTTAAAAACCTGAAACAACAGGCAAAACTATGTGACTAGGCTTTGGCCCTCCATGATGTATCGTTTGTTGGGCTATCCTCGTCTCAGTGCTGGTACCCAATGGAGCTCCCGTATTCGGGTTCCTATCAAACTGTGGAAAATTACTTGAAGTAATGTCTACCCTAATTCGGTGACCAGGAAGAAACACGTTGGCCGTTCCAGTAAGGGTAATTTCGTATTCATACACCTTATTGGGTTTCAATAGCTCTAATTTATCTGTTCCATTTCTGAATTTAGCTCGTAATATCCCTTCAGATATTGGGTAAGCACTTCCATCAGGGTAAACATCTACCAGCTTGATCATCCAATCTGTATCGAGCCCGTCTGTAGCTGCAAATAGTTTCATGGAAACTGGTCCTGCAATGCTTACAGGATCTGTCAAAAACTCAGAAGTATAAACCAAAATATCGTTTCTCCTCTCAAGGGTCCGCTGGTCTTTAGGCCCTGATGGAGTGGGTGTACCACAACAATTGTTTCCTCCATAAGTAGGAACAGGGACTTCTGGATCATAGGCATAATGGTCTTGGGCTGCTTTGCTTGGTTTTTCAAAACTTAAACTACCCCCTCCTCTTACTGAATTAGCCGGCGCATCTCCACCAAGGTACAATTCTTTGTATACTGTACCAGGAATAGGCCAGTCGTCTTCATGGCGCCATTTGTTTTCACCCATGTAGTATATTTGAACTGGCTTTTCTTTGTCCAAACCGTTTTGAATACCTTTCAGGTAAAAGTCATAATACCTCAATTCATTCTCAAATAGATCTACATAAGCATCCTCGGTAAATTCCATGTCCCCAAATGCTGTAGATGGACCATGCCCCCAGGGCCCGATAAGTAATTTAGTACCTTTTCTGGCCTCAGGAGTTCCACCATTGTTTTTCATGCCCACGTATCCGTTGATGGTACCCATCACGAAGATATCAAACCATCCTCCGGTGTTGTATGCAGGAACGGTGATCTTACTAAATCGCTCTTCATCACTTACGGATTTCCAGTACTCGTCATAAGACTCATGGGTCACCCAATCCCTGTAAAAGGGAACTGCCTTGCCCGCACTGACCAAATCTCCATCCATAAGTGGCAAATGATACAGTATGTTCTCATATTTTAGTTCCTCTGGAGTGTAAGCAGCCGTGTGCCAATTTTGTGGTAACATGATTTTGTTTGGCATTCTTACCACTCCCCAACCATAATTAAAGCTTAGTCTAAAAGCGCCTCCCATGGTTATCCAGTTGGCATATACATTGGTAGAAGCTACAGAAGGAAAGATTGCTTTTAAACTTGGAGGCGTTTGACTGGCTGCTGCCCATTGATTATGACCCAAATAGCTACCGCCCTGGGTGGCCACTTTTCCATTGGAGCACTCCAGTTTTGCAGCCCACTCAATGGTGTCAAAGCCATCATTGGCCTCATCTCTAAATGGGTCCCAAACACCCTCACTTTCATATCTACCTCTGACATCCTGAACAATGGCTACATACCCTCTTTGGGCAAACTTGGTCATGCGTTCATGGTGCACTCCCTCTCGCTGTACACCATAAGGTGTACGTGTCAAAATAACAGGATATTTACCCTCCTTTGCCGGCCGATAAATATCGGCATAAAGGATCACTCCATCCCGCATTTTTACTGGCTGATGTCTTTCAATTTTGATCTCGTTCAGTATTGTTGAATTAGATCCAGGATAGTCATCCGCATTCACCATCCCTATAGGGACGATCCATAATAAAGCCAATAGCCATTGGGATTTACCAAAAAGTAGCTTTAAAATAAAGGAATTTTGACTAATCGTTTGTTTTTTTCTCTTCATATTTAATTTGATCGGACTATTTATCAATACCATAAAACCCAGATTATACAATAGAATTCAGTCAGAAACTTGAACACGGATTCGTAAATCCTGTCGCTGAGGTAAAGTTGATAACAGCAACAAAGTGGCTGTTATTATCCGCCAGGGCGGATCAGCACGTAATAGATATTCCGTTGCATATTTCGGGTTGAATAGCGATTGCAAGTTTTGAGTTAAAGCATAGGCCTGGGTTCGATTTTTAATTAGATCAAACCCAGGTTATATATTGAATGCAATTAGAAATAAGATAACCTACCTCGGGAATTTAGGATCCCACCATACAGTACTTGTCAATAAGTTCCCAACACCTTGACGATCATAGGCTTCCATAAAATTATCCTCATTAAGGTTCAATTCGGTATCTGGAATAATAAGCCTTCTAGGGATGGTACCACCTGTAATATTACCAGGATAGTTGGTTGGTGTCAAAGTTGGATAATCTGTTCTTCTCCAGTTGGCAAAGATTTCATAATTGTCAAGAAACAGAGAAACCCACTTTTGGGTACTAATTTGCTCGAGTTTTTCCTCAAAGGAGCCACTTTCCATAAATGGATTTTTAACAATATAAGCCTCGATTTTTTCAGGAGCAATTACCCCTTCATCTCCAAACAATGCCCAATGTCTCATACCGGCCCTTACCGCATCTTCATAGGCGGCTTTGGCGCTTCCACCATACCATCCTCTAATGCTGGCTTCTGCAAGCAGTAGATTGGTTTCTGCATTTGTCATTGTTAAAACAGGGCTGGCATAATTCAGCACTGTATTTGGATGTGGCTCAGAATAGGTGTGAAAGTCATCCGGTTCGCCAAATAAGGCACCGTTTTTCATTCCTCTTTGGATATTTGTGGCCGTATCATAAACATAACCATCGCCGTCAGGATTATCTACCCAAACCACTGATATCACATTCAACCTAGGGTCTTCAGTAGCTTTAAGGTGTTCAATAAAGGTCTCAGCATATTTACCTCCTTGCGTATTACTTACTCCTGCCTGAGGATTTTGGTAATCTTGAACAAGGAGGTTAGCCGCTTTAGGGTTTCTACTGTGTTCGATTTGGCCATCTAGGTAAGAAACCTTAGCAATTTCGTCATCCTCTATTATTACACCACCTGCAATGGCTTTTTTGGCCCAAGTTTCTGCAAGGTCAGGTCGTACTTCTGTTAAACGCATGCTCAATCTAAGCATCAGAGAGTTGGCAAATTTTTTCCATTTATCTATATCCCCTCCATAAAACAGGTCTGAAGGTCCAAAGGTTGGCAAAGAAGGATTAAAGGCTGCAGCTGCTTGCTCCAATTCATTTAGCATGTCTTCATAAATTACTTCCTGGGTATCATATTTAGGCTGTAAATTACCTTCTGAACTTTTCAAGGCCTCAAAGTAAGGCACATCTCCATGGACATCTGTAACAATATGAAACATATAGACTTTCCAAATTCTTGCAGCGGAAAGCATGTTGATGGAATTGGGATCTTCCTTTACTACATTGATCACCCGCTCATTGTCAGCAAGAGCAGTATTGTAAACTGCCCAATGACTACGCGCTGCACTTTCATTGAAATATTTATCCCCTGTCCCTCTAACTTCTGAGTGGGTAGAAAATTGTTGCATTGCCTGAGCAAAGATAAAATGCTGCCCATCAGCCCCATTGGTGAAGTTAAAGGCCACACCATCCAGCATTGAATTGGAGAAGAGGAATTCTGGAATCACTTCTTCATAGGCGTTTGGGTTTTTATTCAAGTCACTGAGACTATCCGTAAAGTCATTACAGGAGGTCATGACCACCACTGCCATGGCTAGACCTATTTTATATATATTTGAATACTTTTTCATAATATCATATTGGTTAAGAAATAAATTGGTAAGATTCAGGATTTTTCTCATTAAAACCCTATCCTTAAATTAAAACCTATCTCTCTAGTCCTAGGAAGCATAACTCCTGAAAAATTCTGGGAATTGCTATTAGGATCAGATGCTTGCTCTGGATCGAAATGATCAGAGTTTCTGTAAAGTATGGCAAGGTTTCTAGCAACCAACGATATTTGTGCTGTAGTTAAATTTACAAAATTCAACTTCTCTACAGGAATATTATAATTCAGCACCACACTTCTTAATTTCACAAAACTACCATCGATCATGAAGTTTTCAGCATATTGTCCATCATTGTTATAATAAGTAGACATAAAGCTTGAAGGCCAATCTTTGCTAAATGCATCCCCATTTTGATCTACACCTTCAACAGTCAAACCATTGTCTCTTCCTGGCAAAGTTTCCTTTAGTAAACCAAATCTCCACATGTATTGCTTGGCTTGAGAGAAGAATTGGTTACCAAATTTGGCATCAATAAGTGCATTTAAAGAAAAGTTCTTATAATTAAAGGTGTTTTCAAATCCCATTGTGTAAGGGGGAACACCTATTCCAAGTGGCATGGTTGGTCCTAGCATTGCATAACCACTTAAACTGTTGTACACTCTTATTCCATCCTCAGTGTATTCGTAGCTTCTTCCAAAACGTGTACTGGAGTCTTTGCCCAACAAACTACTGTTTCCTGTAGCTTGGCCTGGTGCTAGCGTAAGCACCCTGTTTTTATTGTAGGCAAAATTATAACTTACATTCCAAGAGAAATCAGCTGTTCTTATAGGGTTAGCTGTTAAAAGCAACTCTATCCCTTTATTACTAATTTCTCCTACATTTAACAAGGTAGAGGTAGCACCTGAAGAAGGGGCTATTGAAGTAGAAACGATGTCATCTTGGTTGATTTTACTGTAAAGGGTAAAATCAATTCCAAACCTATTGTCAAAGAATTGCGCATCAAAACCTATTTCTGAAGTTGTAGACGTCAAAGGTCTCAACTCAGGATTAGAAATAGCAGAACTGGACGTCTGTACCGGCACGCCCAGATGTCCTCCAAGACGGAAACCATACAATTGATTAATAGCGTAAGCATCCACAGTGGCAGATCCTACCTGAGCCCAAGACCCCCTTAACTTCGCAAAGCTAATTGCATCTGGAAGGTCAAAGGCATTGGATAAAATCACACTACCACCGATTGATGGATAAAATATTTTATTATTTCCAGGATTCAAGGTAGAAAACTGATCTTGTCGAGCAGTAATGCTCAAGTAGTAGGTTTCCTTAAAGTTAAAATCCAGGGAACTAAAAACTGAATTGGTACCTGTTCTATAAAAACCTTTTGAAGGAGCCAAAATATTTAAGTTCACAGGGCTAATCCACTCTGGAATTATGTATTCAGATCCTATAAGGTTAGAAACATCTAGAATATCTCTTTCCAGATTCCCTCCGACCATGGCTGTTAGGTTAATACCGTTACCAAAGGTAGTATTGTAATTGGCAATAAGACGTCCGTTGGATCTTGTGCGGAGTTCTTCTTGAGAACGATAAGTACCTAGCGGTCTAAATGCTGTCCCTACAGGGTAGTAATCTTCCTCTCTCCAGCTACTGAAATCTCGCATAAAATCCGCCTTGATAAATAAATTAGGCAATAGGTCGTAGGTTAAACTACCTTGTGCAATTACCCTGTCTTTCACATCCTGATTACCCATTCTGTCTCTGGCAAAATAAGGATTGGTGGCCTGATTAACATGTTGCCATTCTACTTCCTGACCAGTTTCAGGATTATACCCTGGAGCTAAATCCGTAACGTCTACCGTATTGGCCAACAAATACACACCCCATGCAGAATTTGTTCCTACATATCCTACGCCAGGACGGTTGGTACCTACTTCATAGTTGTATTGAATTTGCGTGTCAAAACTCAATTTATCACTCATGAAAGCTTTCAAGTTTACATTTGCTGTTTGCCTGTCATAAGTAGATCCTTCTACGATGGCACCAGACTGTAAATCTGAAGCGGAAACCCTATAAAGTATAGACTCATTTCCACCTGAAAAAGATACAGTATTGACTATATTGGTACTATTTCTGTAAAAGGCTTTGATATTGTCTTTGATTGAAACGCCTGAATAAGGACGTTCCACGCCATCAAATTGGATAGAAGGTTGGCCATCCATAGGTTCACCATAAGAAAGACGTCCTGTACTGATCGCTTCCCCTTGACTTTGAGGGCGAACTCCCTGACTACCCTGACCATATTCGTATTGGTATTCTGGAAAAATATTGATGGTTCCTAAAGTAAAATTAGAATTAAGCTCTATACCAATCCCCTTTTGTTGTCTAGACCCTTTTTTGGTTGTTATCAGGATTACTCCGTTTGCAGCCTGACTTCCGTACAATGCAGCGGCAGCACCACCCTTTAGTACACTTATAGACTCGATATCATCAGGATTGATACTTGAAATCCCATCACCCAAATCCGTAGTAGCACCATTGGCCTGATCAAGTACAGTAGAAGGCCTGTTTGAAATAGGCATACCATTGATTACGTATAACGGCTGGTTATTACCATTCAAAGAACCATTACCCCTTATGACAACACGACTGGAACTACCCGGCCCACTAGCCATACTTGTAGCATTCACTCCAGCAATCTTTCCTGTTAAAGAGTTCGCTAAATTCGTTTCTCTTGATTTTGTAAACTCTTCCCCTTTTACCTCCGTTACTGAATAAACCAGGGATTCTTTTTTCCTTTCCAATCCAAATGCTGTAACCACTACTTCACCAAGTGCTTGTGACTCATCTACCATTGTCACATTTATGATGTTCCTGCCTCCTACTGGTATTTCCTGAGAGGTAAACCCTATGAATGAGAAAATCAATGTTCCGTTTGTATTTGGAGCAGTAATCACAAATTTTCCATCCATGTCTGTAACTGTCCCGATATTGGTCCCTTTGAGCAGCACGTTTACGCCTGGCAGTGTTTCTCCATTTTTCGATGACACAGTTCCAGTGATTCTTTCCTCTTCGACTTTCGTTACTTTAGAGGCTTCACTCTTATTCACTTGATTTGATTTGGAGTAGGGAATCGTTATAGGAACAGCATCACTATTGGCTGCCCTTTTCTCCTCCTTATTGGTAATCACGTAAAATCCTTTGTCCAGTTTGTGATAACTCAAGTTACTTTTTGAAGTCAACATGGTAAGGTGTTCTTCTACGGATTTAGTCCTATCAGAAACCTCATAGGGGATTTTTGTATGGACCAAATCACTGTTGCAAACTATAGAAACCTCATACATAGGTTCCAGCTTTTTTATCAAAGCCTTTAAATTGTTCATCTCGACTTTTTTCTTCACATACCCGGTCTGTCGGTCATCGCCCAGCGCAAGTTCCTGGGCTTGAATATTCATTATTCCAATCATAAAGAGGAGTAATGAAAATTTAATTTTGTTAAGTTTTTTCATACTAGGAATTGTTAGGTTGTTAGTTATAGATTTGGACCATACTCAAGAAATTAGTTTTTATAATTTCCTGAGTATGATCCTTTTTGGTTAAAGCTATTTTACAATTCCATCAGCACTTTTCTGATTAGTACCTTTAGTGGTGGTGGAAGAGGTCACGTGATTTTACGCCTATTTAGTGGTTAGATAATTTCAATAATATATCGACCAATTACTGTCCTTCACAATCCTACTCTAGTGTATCAGCCATTCACTGAATACACTCCCTATTTTATGGTAACTATTTTTCCTTCAATTAAAATTTGATTTCCGAGACTTCTTTCCAGCCCTTTAAGTAATAATGAGATATCATTACTAGGGGCAGACCCGTACACTTGCTTTTCCAGTAAGCTTTTATCTTCAATCCTTACTGTAAGACCATAGGTCGATTCCAAAATGGACTTAATTTCAAGTAGCGATGTATCGTCAAAGATTAGGCGGTTATTTCTCCAGGAAGTATAGACCATCGGATCTACTTCCTTCTTAGTCAAAACCTGATCATTATGAATGTACTCTGCCATTTCACCCGGAGCCATCTGCAAGCGTTCTGCTTTGGTTTCATTCTGAAGGTTAAGCATCACTTTCCCTGAGGAAAGCACCACTTTGGTTTTACCTTCACGGTTAAGGACATTGAATTCGGTTCCTAATACTTCTACATTAAAATCCGAAGTCGCGTGAACTATGAATTTCTGCTGAGCGCCCAAATGTTTAACTGTAAAGTAAGCTTCCCCTTCTAACCATACGCTCCGTTCTTCGCCGCTATCCCAAGCCTCCGAATGACTTAGCGAAGAATTGCCATTAAGCTTGACCTCAGAACCATCAGGAAGGGTGATATTTCTGGTTTCTCCAAAGGCAGTGGTATGGGTAATGTTATTGTTATTAAATGCGAAATAGTAAATACCACTCATTATCAAAAGCCCAATGAACACAGCTGCCCATTTCATCAAGATTCTTGAGGAATCAGACTTTACTTGAGTATTATGTACCTTGAAACCATCCGGGGCAGGTTCTTCCTTATCTTCATTGATTGAATGCTGAATACGCTTAAAAATCAATTCTTTTCGTATATCTTCGGAACTGGTTTTTTTAAAATCTATTGAAGAGGCTAAAGCTTTTGCTTGCTTTACCTGTTGCTTTCTTTTTGGATCCTCATCTTGCCATTCTTCCCAAAACCTATCCGTATCTTCGGTAGGGTTTTTTATCCAATCTTGGAAAGCAACGCTTGATAATAACTTATAAACAGAATGAATATCCGATTTCATTTACATTAATTTATGGAACAAAGGATGGGGAAATACCTTCATTTTTCCGGTGTACATTTATAAAGGGGCAGGTAAGAGGAGAATTACCTCAAAAAATTCACAAAATTTTAAAAAAAATATTTTTTCAGCCTATTAAACTATAAATAAAGCTCAATCACTAACACAAAACGCTTCTATTACAATCAATACCAATAGTATGTTTTCTAGGCTACCTTTCATGGATGCAAGAGCCCTATAAACCAGGGTATAAGTGGATTTTTGGCTTATTTCGAGCAATTTTGCTATCTCGCTAAAGGCCATTCCCTCATAAAAACGGAGCACAATTACTTCTTTTTGTCTTCGGGAAAGTTGGTTAATTGCCTTAAGAATACTTTCTTTTTGCATTGCAGTTATTTCTCCTGCTATTAAACCAAATTCATGAGACAATACTATTTCAAAATCATGGTCCTCGAATGCCTCTTTAAGGGGTAGTTTTCTCTTTTTTTCAAGATTTTTGACAATTTTCCTTTTAAGACCTTTGAACAAATAATATTTAACAGATTCTACTTGTGCTATTGATTGTCTTTTTTTCCATAGTTCAACAAATAGATCATGAATACTGTCTTCGATCAACTCCTTATCAGGAGTAATTATTTCTCCATAATTATATAAGGCTACAATGTAGCGTTTATAAATAGCTGAAAAAGCCACTTCATTCCCAGTCTTGAATTGCTTCCAGAGCCCTGTATCGTCATAGCCATTTTGAACATTATTAAAAGAATTCTTTTCTGCTTCCACGGTTTTTCCTCCACGGCTAAGTGTAAATCGAAGGTCTCTTTTTTTTTCACTGGATAGCCCCATAATAATTATAACTCAATCACCCTTCAGCAATAGAATAGTATTTATAGTTTTAAATCGAATTTGAACGGTTCATTCCAATTTATTCTAAACCCACTCCAATATCTGTTAACCTTTATTAATTTCGAACATTTCAATAGCAGCACCACTTTGATTAAAAATGACTCTATATTTATTGCGTAATTTCTTAACCTGATGAAAATATTATTGCTATTTCCGGGTTAAATAATTTTTAGGCTGATTGAATTTGGGCTTTGGAAATTAAACTAGAACGTGGTGATCGCTAATCAATTTCTAATAGGAAAATTCAAATAGACTTGTTTAACATACCGAAGCTCCATTATTTCACCTTCCACTTTCCATCTACTTTTTTAGCAAGAAAACATTAGGCAACCTAAAGCATTATCCAGCCCATGCGCATCAGAAAGGGCTTTCTAATTCAGCATAATTAAACCCTACCTACAAGCATATTAAAATTTAGTATCTTATTCTGTTAAATAAAAATTTTGTGACTGATATTTTCGTATTCTAGGGATAATAGGACTGATTTAGGGGCTGGGTGGTCAATTGAAAATATTAAGTGTTTGATCTTGCGATCCTGTCTCCTAACGAAATTTTTGGAATCAAAATGTAGGCAATACCAATTGGCTATAAATGCCTGCTAATTTCATTTAAACGGCCAGGTCATCTTGCATTAATGGCATTTCGCTATTAAACCTCCTTTTCAACAAAGCAAAGCCAAAAGTCAATACGCCTACACGTCCAATAAACATAAGCATAATAATTAGTAATTTGCCTACCAGGGTTAATTCGCCAGTAATCCCTGTACTCAAGCCTACAGTTCCTAGCGCAGATGCGACTTCAAACAATATATGCTCAAAGGGAAAATGTTCACTATAGGTAAGCAAAAAGGTAGTTAAAAAAATCAAACTTGTGTAAAGCATGAAAGTAGATGTGGATACATAAATCCTTTCAAAAGGTATAAGTCGGTTCATAAAAGTAATTTTCTTTTGCCCAAATAGCCGACTTTTCAATACGGCAAACATGGCTGTCAGGGTAGTGATTTTCATTCCTCCTGCCGTTCCAGAAGGTGAAGCACCTATATACATGAGAAAAATAACGAATAGCAAGATGGGTAGGGACAACTCTCCTGTGGAAATCGTATTAAATCCAACTGTTGTCATTGCTGTCATTGCCTGAAAGAATGATGTCATTAAAGCCACATCAGGATTATTGTGAACCAACGTTTCTGTCGAATACACGATCAAAGTTCCAAAGGAAAGTAAAATAATAAAACCCAAAACAATTATTCTGGTAGTGAAAGAAATTTCCTTAGACTTACCTGCAAATCGGTACCATAAATCTGTAATAACGATAAAACCTAAGGAACCAGAAATTGCTAAAATACTAACGATTACATTGATCCAAATATTTCCCTGGAACCCTTCAAACCCGGTATTAAATAAAGCAAATCCCGCAGTACAAAAAGAAGACACACTATGAAAAACAGCGAACCAAATGGCCTGTGTATTTCCCATACCCTCTTGAACATAAGCAAAATAAAATCCTACAGCTCCCAATAATTCCATGACAATGGTGAAAACTACTACACTTTTAATAAAATCATTGATTCTTATGCTAGATGGCAAAGTGAACTCTGCAACCATAATTTTACTGTGCCAATGAGTGAGCTTTTTGGTGGTAAACAAAATATAGTAGGTGGTTAATGTCATATAACCAATACCTCCGAGCTGAATAAGAACAAGCACAATGAATTGTCCAAAAAATGTGTAGGAATCATAAACGCTAATGGTCACCAAGCCAGTGGTAGAAATAGCGGAGGTAGAAATAAACAAATTGTCAATGAAAGAAATATCTTGTTTATGGAAAAGCGGTATGGATAATAACCACCAACCGAGAATGGTGTATAAAAAGAAGCCCCAAACCAAATTCATTTGTGGAGACTTGCTTATTTGAAACTTCTTATACAAATTCTTCCACTTTAAATAATAACCAGAACGCATACAGACAAACTTTTTTTTTTAATCAAGTTTTTCAATTATTCCTAAAGTACAACACTAAAGACATGGCAAATCTAGTGGTTTTCTCAAATAAACCTTAGCACTACTTGGTTGATTTAATACAATTTTAATTTGCTTCTTCAACATGCAGGTTCATCCAATATCTCTAGCAACAGGAAAATATCATATGCTTTGTTTAATTTATTCTCCATATGCCATTCCCATTAGTTTTATCAAATTCTCATCCAAAATCTTTCCAAATCTAACCATCACCTTAAATTTCTTCTACCGTTCTGTACATTTCGTATTTCATATTTATCAAAAAAAAAGCATCTTATGGGACAGTTTTATAAACATTTAAATGTTACGTCAGACGATAACCATAAAAGATATTGCCAGAGAATTGAATATATCAGTTTCTACTGTTTCAAGAGCTTTGCGGGACACATTTGATGTGAGTCCGGAGACAAAACACCTGGTACTGGAAAAAGCCAAAGAATTAAAATATAAACCAAATTTTAATGCGCGGGGACTTTCTCAAGGAAGGACAAATAATATTGGCATAATTTTACCTTTTATTACCAATTACTATTTTTCAACCGTCATTACCGGAATTCAAAAAATAGCCTATGAATTCAATTACAATATCATTCTTTACCTGACCAACGATTCAGAGGAAAGAGAAAGTCTTATCATGAGGAATCTCACCCTATCTGGACTTGATGGAATTCTTATTTCTACCTGTGCCAGTAATTATGACCATATTCATGAGGTGATTGACAAGGGAATCCCTGTAGTCTTCTTTGATAGAACCAATAATTTAGACGCTTCTAAAGTAGTACAGGACGATTACAATGGTGCTTTTGAAGCTACTGCCCACTTAATCTCACAAGGCTTTATAGATATTGCCCACATTACTGGACCAAAAGACCAGAGGTTTACCCAAAATCGCCTAAATGGATACCTTGATGCATTGGAACATCACGGAATTCCTATAAGGGAAAAATGGATAATTCACAACGGATTTTCACAGGAGTGTGGAGCTGATGACCTCAAAAAATTAATGGCGGAAACAAGCAAACCCGACGCTATTTTCGCGGTAAATGACAGAAAAGCCATTGGCGCTATGGTTCAACTCAAAAGACAAAACATTCAGATAGGTAGGGATTTTGGAGTGGTAGGATTTACAAATGATCCTATTTGTACCCTAATTACCCCCACACTTACCACCGTATCCGAATCGGCTTTTGATATTGGAAGAATCGCTTGTGAGTTATTACTGAAACACATTCAAAAAGAAAACCTTGCCTCTACGGAAGAGATCCTTCCCGGCGAATTAATCATAAGAGAATCCAGCATGCGCTCCACTAGTGATTAGCAATAGTCCATTATTAAGAGAAAAAAAAATAAGCAAAGTGTAAGGGTTTCTAGAGAAACAACTTGGAAAGGGGCAAGGAAATAAATAAAGCCGTATCCCAGAACAGCTATACCATCTTGGGACACAGGCTTTGGGCTTAGTGGTTTATTTCTCTAATGCCTTGGTTAGCAAAGAAGCAGATGCATCATCCAAGTAAATACTACATGAAGCATGTTCTTGCAATATGCTTGAAGGATTTCTATTACTTACTTCCCCTTCTAAGCAATTTTTTACCGCATGGGCTTTTCGATCATCCGGAACAGAACATATGATATGTTCAGACTTCATGATTTGTTGAATTGACATGCTGATGGCCTGACGGGGAACATCTTCAAGGCTAGCAAACCAACCTTCGTTCATTTGCTGTTCTCTACATGGCACATCCAAATCCACCACCAAATAGGGTTCTTTGGTATCAAAATCAGCAGGAGGGTCATTGAAGGCAAGGTGACCATTTTCTCCAATCCCTACGAAGGCCACATCAATGTCCTGATCAGAAATCAAAGTCTTTAGCCTCTCGCATTCTTTTTCCGGATCATTTTCTCCGTTGATGTAATGTATTGCTCCCAATTTTTCTACTTTATCTACAAACCTTTCTTTAAGGTATTTTCGAAAGCTGGCAGGATGCGTTATTGGAATTCCAATGTATTCATCCAAATGAAAAACAGTCACTTTACTCCAATCGATTGCTTCGTTTAAAAGCTGGGAAATAGTTTCAAATTGACTGGTGCCAGTTGCTAAAATTAAATTGGCTTTCCCTTTGCTCTTAATTGCCTCACGAATAAGTGGTGCTGCGGCCTCTCCTGCTAATTTACCAAGCCCCTTTGGAGTGGCTGATTGAAATATTTTCATAATAATTATATTAAGGTTAAATAAAAGACATCTAAATAATTGCTAAAAAATTACTGCCTTAGCAATGGTTTATAAAGTGTGTGTCAATACGGTATCGTACCCTGATAACCTGGGATCCTACCAATCATTAAGTTAGGTTTATAATTAGTAGCCTATTCACAAGAGCTGATTTATGCTTTCACTTTTCGCCACTCCTATAAGTTTCTCGAAATCAAATTGGCAATTGTTAAAGAGATTATTACCACATCTAAATATTCACTTGGACCTAAACGCTTTAGGTGTGGTCTACACTAAACGCCTGTTAATAATGAAAAACTTTTGAACCTTTCTCGCAAATAGACCTATAATGTTTTCGTTAAAATATTCAATAAAACGCTAAGAGAACCACACAATCTCAATGGCAAAAGACCCATTCATAGCTAAAAAGCGGCTCTTGCTACGCGCAGTACATTTCCACTCAATATTTTCTGGATATCTTCATCGCTGTAGCCCATTTGAACCATGCCCACAGTAAATAAAGGCCAATTGGTCCAGGCCATGCTCTGGGTCATCTCCTTGGTAGTGGTAAAAACCTCTTTAGGCTCTGGCCACAATGCTTCCCATCTGTTCCTTCGTTTTCTATAGGAAGGCACCTTTTTATTTTCTTCGGAAGCATACTGCGAATTATGTGCCACATCTGTGCCAATAGCCACCCGATCACTGCCAAATTTTTTGACCATATAATCTATATGCTTCATCATGGAACTTATATCGCCTGAACCACCTAAGTACCAGGGTATACAGCAAATACCCATATATCCATCTGTATCGGCTATCGCTTTAATCACATTGTCTGGCTTCGCCCGAAAATGTTCATAAAGTGAATTCACGGTACTGTGACTTGCCACCATTGGTTTTGCTGAATGCTTGGCAGCGTCCAGACTTGTTTGCCATCCAGAATGGGAAATGTCTACGATCACCCCTACTCGATTCATCTCCTCTACTACTGACCTTCCAAAATCACTCAAACCTGCATCTATTGGCTCTCCACAGCCATCACCAATCATATTTCGTCGATTATAAGTGAGGTGCATCATGCGAATCCCTAGTTGGTAAAACACCCTGATATAACGAAGCTCATCTGCAGTCGAAATCCAATCCTGAGGAAGGGGAACTCCATTTCCTGTAAAATAAAGGGAATGTTTATTTTGCTTCTTGGCAAGCAAAATATCCTCAGGAGTCACGGCTTTTATCAAAGTATCCTTCATCCAGTCGGTAGCATAGGTAAACCTAGACAATCGTTTGAGTAATCTCTCTATAGCACTCCCTTCTTCTCCTGAATTCTGTATGACACAAGTAACTCCTGAAGCCTTCCAAGCATTGATAAATTCTTCCGTTTCGCGTTGAACTTCTACAAATCCAGTCATGGTCATGTCTTCCTGCATGTCCTGAAGTTCCAGAGGAGAAGCACTGTCCTCCACAGCTGCTTTCATTCTTTCCCCATCTACAGCTGCCCTTGGCATGAAACCATAACAGTCTATAACTACAGCGTTGCGATGCAGTTCAAGTCCACGTTCCAATTGACTTTTGGTGGGATTTAAAACCTTCAGAGCTACCTGATAGGCCTCTTTCATTGCCGGAGTAATTTGAAAATGGGTAGGATCTTGCTTGGCGCTATTAGGAAAGTTTCCCGCTTGTCCAACAGCAAACCCTTCTAAAATCCCTAAACTGGTTGCTGCCATTCCGGAAACCTTCAGGAATTTCCTTCTTTGATGATTCATTTGATTACAGTTAGGCTTAAATCGATAATTAAAAGGTGAAGGCTTAGTTCACCGAAAATTTATTGTTTTAGATCAAGCCTTTTTTGCTACAGGAACAAGAGAAGTAAGGTCTGAAATCTTTACTATTTTACCGGTTTCAATACTGTTACGCGCAGCTATCCCAATCAAGGCTGACATGGCTCCATCTCTTGAGCCTGCTGATTGTTTGTATAAATCCGGCGTATCAGGATACCTAAATATCTTGTCTTTTAACCTAGGATCTGATCCTCCGTGGCCACCAGACTCTGGCATCACCTTAATGTTCTTCACATTACCGAATAGGTTCCTAATGGTGATTTCCTGATAGGGAGGCACACCTGTAGGCATAGAAGATTTTATCCATGCATCCAATCTACCTTTAGAACCATTAATTGCCAATCTATAACCCTCGTAAGGAGAACTAGCAGTCAAAGAATAACTAACTTTCACGCCGTTTGCATATTTATACTGCACTGCCATGGTATCATATATATCCACTTCCTTCCGGTAGATACACCCATCCCGTAGGTAGCCATCATGCTTTTCATTGGCAACGTAAAGGTCCATTGCACTTTGACTTTCAGTAATGTCCCAATAGAAATTACAATTGGACTTGTGCGGACAGGGCCTGCAATTAGTGCTATGGATTTTACTGTTTTTCTGTCCGTAATAATCCAATGAACCATATGCAAATACTTCCTCAGGTTCAGAATCCATCCAATAATTCAAGGCATCAAAATGATGGGTAGCTTTATGAACAAGCAAGGTTCCTCCATGTTCTTTCTCACCATGCCAACGTCTGAAATAACTTGCTCCATGACTGGTATCCAGGTACCAGTTCAGGTCTACTGATTTAATATCGCCTATTTCATTGTTCCTTAGCAATTCCCAAATTTGTTGTACATAAGCCGAGTAGCGCATGTTAAAGGTAACAATGACCTTATTTCCTGTTCTTTTTTCAGCATCAAAGATTTCCTGACATTTAAACTCATCAGTAGTCATTGGTTTTTCTGATATCACTCTCAAACCAGCTTCCAAGCCTTTGATGATGTACTCATGATGGGTTGCATCAGTGGTAGTCACAATCAACGTATCAGGTTTGGTTTCTTTCATCATCTTGTCAAAATCCGTGTAAACTGGACAGTTTACTTTCATTTTTTCTTTGGCATAAGCCACCCTCCCAGGATTGATATCACAAAGTCCTACAAATTCTAAAATATCATTGTATTCTTCCTGTACTGGGGCTCCCCACATTCCTATACCTCTTCCTCCGGTTCCTACTAACACCACACGGCTTTTTTGCCGCTTAAAGCCATAACCAATTGAAGGTGCCAAAAGGCCAGTTGCAGCAAGCAAACCTGTATTTTGGATAAATTTTCTTCTGTTTATCGTTCCCATAATTACATTGTATTAAGCTTCTATATTTTTTAGTGGGTATTAAAATTGAAATTTTACGCTTCCTTTCCCTTTGACTGAGGTGCTAATGGCAGCAAATTCTCTTTGCAATTCTTTTGCCTGTCCAGGCAAAATTGATTCTCCAGACATGGTTACCGGATGATCAAATGTGATTTGCCCGCCTGACAATCCCGCTGCCAATGAAACATCTCCCCACTGTAGAAATTTCGGGAGGTGAATGGCCAGACTAAAATAATCCACCCCTTCTCGGTTATCGAAAAGATAACTTACAGGGGCATTCCTTAGGGTAAGCGAGCTAAATGTGTCCTCCTCGAGAGCTGCTAAATACAATCCTGCCAAACCAGCTTCTTTGTCCCCATCAAAAGCCAGCATTTTCGGAGCATAATTTTCTTTAATGAAATCAGAAACCATGTTTAATTCCCCTACCCACTGACCAAGCATGGTTTCACCCAGCCATATCCTTGCTCTTGCCAAAGTATGAAATGGCGTCAGGTAGGCTACCAATTGATCCTCCTTAGAGGCAGCTTCGCCTGTACCACTCAGTTCTACAATTACTACACCATGCCCCTTCTTAATTAATTCAGCTATTCTTGCTAGAGGAATCTCCTTTTTCCCATTTGCGGTGGCCAGAATAACATACCCTAAAGCTTCATTAGAAGGTTTTCTAATTAGCAATGGAGTCAGCAAATTATCTGATGTTTCTAAGGCCAACCTTTCCCAACCGCCAACTGGAGAAAAGTTATTCACCTGATTAATTTCCGGAAAACTTTTGATTTTCAGCAGCTCCTGTAGGTCCTCAGTCGCTTGTTGTTTGCTAAAAGAAGTTTGGCTCAAATAGTCTTTTCTCAACTCCTGCCCTTTCCTCCGGCAATATTCTGCTACGCCAATTACTTTCGTGTCCCGTTGGCCTTTAGGGAAGACCATCAGCTTTTCGACAGGAAGCACTTCAAAAGGAATTTCCTTTCGAGAACTGCCATCTCCTATCCCTCTCAAGTGCAGGTCAAACCATCCCAACATCGCCTCCCTATCTTCTGGCCAATAGCCATGAACTAGGTCAAACAATTCATAATCTATGTTTTCTTCTGCTCCATATTGCTCAAAAATGGGTTTCGCATTGTGAAAGCTTCTCAACATTTCTGCTGGAAAAAAAGTAGCGTTGCTGTCCTTGTTGTGGTTACACATTTTCAAGGCCCTAGGAGCATACAGTGCCAGAATACCTGAAGACTCAGTAAAAGAAAGACCATTTGGCATCAATTCACAAACGCAATTGGATCCCATTACTGCTGATTCAAAAGTACCTACACTCACTACTGGCATCGCTGCTTTTACCCTTTCATCTATGGCCGCAAACCACATGGTCTGATTTCCTCCTCCACTTGCTCCTGTAGCGCCAATATTCTCTCCATCCACATAAGGTAATGTTAATAAAAGGTCCACTGCCCGCATATTATCAATTACCTGAACTCCCAAAAGCGTTTCACCTATGTTCATCAAGGAAGCGCCTAAATTGGACCCATGGTATTCAAAATCCATGTGTTCAGTCGCTCTTTCACCAGCACCAAAAGCATCCATACTCAGGCATACATACCCACTTTTTGCCAAGCTATGCCCTACTGATTGTATGTTTTCCGCTGCTTTGCCTTCACTCCAATGCCCATGCATGTTAATCACTGCTGGGAACGGGCCTTTGCCCTCAGGGACAAATAGGTTGGCAGTTGCATAAACACCCGGTTGTGTTTGGAAGTAGATATTTTTTATTGAATAACCATCCATTTGGACAGTGCCCGTTACTTTCATGTCCAAGGCCAGTTCATGATCCACTTTGATGCCGCTATTGAGAATTACTTCTCGTGTTATTTCAGTTTTTCTCTTTTCCCAATCCTTCAAATTTTCGGGCAAGAGGTGTGTTGAATATTTAATTTGGGCTCGTTGCTTCATGCTTACCCCTAAAATATCAGCTCCCTGATCAGATAAAACAGAAGGTAAACTATCCTGAAGGCTGGAATTTAAAAACCTTCCTTCATTAGCCACGGCAGAATGAGGGCTTAAAAACTGAACTACAATAAAAAGACTTAGTAATAGAAAATTTTTCATAGACGGGTTAAATTACATGTCATCTGCTGTGTTTACGAATTATAAATTAATCCCTGTGTTTCCACCGTGTGTCAAGTTAATATCGACTGGGGCATTGTTTTTCCATGAACCTCCTGTAAAATCAGGTACATCAATGGCACTAGATCTATTTGCAACTGACCATTCACTTAGTGGGAATACCGAACTCCAAAGGGCGGCATCATACACGTCCTGCTCCAGTGGCAAGCCATTTCTTAAGCAATCGATTAATCGCCAATCCATCAAGAAATCCATCCCTCCATGTCCTCCTACCTGCTTGGCCAATTCGCCAATTCTCTTTACAATTTCTGGTTGGTATTTTTGCTCCAAGGCTTGCATCTCCTCTTCAGGAAGCCAACCCTCATGACTTGTGGCTATTCGACCCGGCAATGGGTATTTCATTGCCACCCCTTTAGTGCCACTTACAAGGTGTATCCTTGAATAAACCCTGGGAGAAGAGACATCATGCTGAAGCATAATGGTACTTCCATTCTTAGTTTTCATGGTGGTCACATTCATGTTACCTCTGAATGGCTTTCCCACAAATTCTTTGTATACATCATCCTCTTTGGCCAGTTTCTCCGTCATGTCCCCTAGCACAAAGTCCTTACTAGAAACTGAAACGAGAAAATCAATTTGATCTCCCCTATTGACATTCATGGCTTGGCAAATAGGTCCCAATCCATGTGTGGGGTACAGGTTTCCATTTCTGCTGGCATTGTGACGGAAACGCCACATGTTCCATTTTTCTTTGCTAAATATACTGGGGATAAAATCATGAATATAAGCCCCTTCACAATGAATAATGTCCCCAAAAAATCCTTGGCGGACCATGTTTAAAGTCATCAATTCAAAGAAATCATAACAGGTATTTTCAAGCATCATACAATGCTTCTTTGTTCTCTCTGACGTCTCTACCAGCGCCCAACATTCTTCCATAGAAATGGCTGCTGGAACTTCTACTGCTGCATGTTTATCACTTTCCATCGCATGAAGTGCTATAGGCGTATGAAGCTCCCAAGGGGTGGTGACATAAATTAAATCAAGATCCTTACGCTCTACCAATTTTTTCCATATTTGGGCATCTCCAGAATACAATTCTGGAGTGTGGGAGGTTTTGGCAAGTTTTTCCCTGGCTTGCACAGCTTTCTCTGGCCTTAAATCACAAAGGGCCTTTATGTCTACCCCCTCAATTTTGCTTAACCTGCGGACTGCAGCCGATCCTCTGCTTCCTAATCCTACAACACCTATTCTAACCGTATCGATTTTAGGCGCAGCATATCCAGACATATTAAAGACCTGCTTGTGCTTTTTATCCGCCAGCAATTTTATTTTTTCGTAGCCCAATGTCTCCTCAGCACCGTAAGATGCCCCTGGAAATAAGGCTGAGCCAGCCATTCCTAAACCTGAAATCCCGGATAATTTTAGAAAATCTCTACGATTATTTTTCATACGACGAAATATTTAGCACTCAATATATAAAAAAATGATGTACGTACCCTAGAAATAAACACGTACATCATTTATTTTTCTAATTAACATGATTATGGGGCTACATTGTAGCCAGGGTTTTGTTCAAGCAGGCTGTTCTTATTGATTTCTGACTGTGGAATAGGAAGCAAATAATTCGCAGGGTTGAAATTACCTGTTTTCCAAAATGCGACTTCATATTCTTTTGTCCCATCGGCTTGCTTTCTAATGATCATTCTTGTGCGGTCTTTGTCGGCCACCTCTGGAAGTATTTTCCAACGACGAATATCAAACCAGCGATGTTCTTCAAATACCAACTCAATGCGCCTTTCATTTACAATTCTTTCAAAAAGCGCTTCACCGCTATCCGTTACATCTGGCATGTCTACACTAGGCCTTTTCCTAACCCTATTCAGGTACTCTCTAGCGATGTCTTCATTGCCAAGAAAATAATTGGCCTCCGCATAATTCAGCAAGATTTCTCCATACCTGGCAAATGCCCATGGTGTTTGAGACATATTGTTACCACTTGGGTTAACAATCCTTTCATTGGCGAATTTCAATTGATAATAGCCTGTTTGTGTGGCATTCCATGCCGATACGGGACCTTCATTTGAATCCAATCCACCTGGAAAAAAGGTTTCAACTTCTCTGCCTTGAAAAGGCGCTCCATCATGTAAAATAGTAGCATAAAATCTTGGATCCCTGTTGGCATATGGGTCAGCGGGATTGTAATCAGGATCATCTTCTGGCTGAAGTCCATTAACGGTTTCGAAATCATCTACCAGATTATGAAGTGGGTGCACTTGTCCAAAACCATTGTAACCATTTGGGTAAAGACTTAGCTCAACAAACACCCTTTCGCTACTGACAAACTGGTTGTAAGGACGTTGCCAGATCATTTCAGGATTATAAATATTTTCTTCCAAAAACATGGTTCTGTAATCATCAAACAGGGAATATTGTCCCATGTCAATGATGGCTTTGGCTGCATCGGAAGCTTCTTGCCATTTGGTAGGATCCATTGATGGATTATTCAACTCGCTGGCATAGTACAATGCTGCACGTGATTTGATGGCCATGGCCGCTCCCTTGGTAACTCTTCCCTGATTGGCATTGTTGTATGTTTCAGGAAGTAGAGCAATGGCTTCGTCTAATTCTGCAAAAACAAACTCCATTACTTCTTCATACGTATTTCGAGTTACTTTAAAATCATCATCTAAAGTAAAGGTTTTGGTAAACAAAGGAACCCCACCAAATAAACTGGCCAATTTAAAATAACTGTAGGCCCTGATGGCTTTCATTTCACCTATCATCCTATTTTTGGTTGCCTCATCTATCGGCACTGCTCGCTCCCTATCAATGTTCTCAAAGAATATATTGGTACGATTGATGGGCTGCCAATAATTCACATTTCTGTCATTTGCCCCAGTCCAATAATCCACTTCTCGCAGGTCATCGGGATTAAGGTTCCCTTCCCATACACTCCAGGCCCAGGAATTACTTCTTGCGTTGATTTCATCCGTCACTACAGAGAGTCCATATAAACTATAGCGCAAACCACTTGGAATGGTACGGTAGGCATTTCCTATAAAAGCCTCAATAAGGGATTGATCTGCCCACACTGCTTCATCAGTAAATCTATCTGCTGGCGTCACATTCAAAACCTCATCATCACATCCTGTATTCAGTGAAACCACAACCAATAGCAGGGAAAAAATGCCAACTATTTTATTTATGTACAAGTATTTATAGATCGTTTTCATAACATGGAATATTAAATTTTCACCAATTAATTAAAAGGACAAGTCAACGCCCAAATTAAAGATTCTACTTTGAGGATAGAATGAACCCCTTTCATTATCGCCTTCAGGGTCAAACCACTTGATTTCAGAAATGGTCAAAAGGTTATTGCCATTGAGGTATACCCTTGCTGTGGACACCCCAAGCTTCTTAAGGATTGCCTCCGGAAGATTATAGCCTACCTGAAGTGTTTTGAACCTCAGGAAACTTGCATTTTGCAACCAGAATGTACTCTGTAGGCCACTTGGCTGTGTTCTTGTTCCCAAATCTGGTAAAATAGGGTATTTGGAGTCCATGCTTCCAGCAGTATACCTGTTTTCAATTAGCTCAGCCAAACCGTTTACCGCTATTCTCGCATTTTGATGATAGTATTGCCACGCCCCTCCTTGACCAGCAAAATTGGCAAACAAAGAAAACCTGCCATAATTTAAAGTTCCGTTAATACCGAAAGTGATTTGTGGAATGTTGGATTTACCCATTCTTACCATGTCCTGAGAACTGATAATCCCATCTTCATTAACATCTCTGTACTGAAGATGTCCTACCAGGGTACCTGGGTAAACGGGATTAGAATCTACGGCTTCCTGCGTTCTAAAAATACCTAATGCTTCGTAATAAAGCCCTGCTCCTAAAATACTACCTTCCGCCTTTTGGTAGTCAGGTACATCCTGCGCTTCCGAGATGTCAATTATTTTGTTTTTGTTAAAAGCGATGTTTCCACCCACAGTATAAGAAAATCCTGCAGGAGAAGTAGCCTTGCCACGATGACTCAAAGCCAACTCAAGACCTTTGTTTTCTACGATTCCTATGTTCTCATCAGGCAATTGTAAACCTGTGTAAAAAGGTACCTCCAGGTCTCTTTTAGTCAAAATATTGGTACGCCTTTGTTTAAATGCCTCCAAAGTAAAGCTAAGTCCACCATTCCAAAACATACCATCCAATCCAATATTATAAGTAGTCGCTACTTCCCAGGTTACATTTGGATTTGGTGTGACACCTGGAACCACTCCGAGTTGAGAGTTGGTTGGCAATCCAAAGTGGTACCCATTCAATCCTAGACTATAAGCGGGCATAAATTGAAAAGGGCTAATTCTGTCATTCCCCATTTTACCTACTGAGGTACGTAATTTCAAATCATTGATGCCAGACACATCTTTCAAGAATTCTTCAGACAATACCCAAGCTGCGGATACACCTGGAAAAAAACCAAATCGCTTTCCTTCAGGGAAGACATAAGAGCCATCGTACCTGGCATTAAAATCAATGATGTATTTTTCCTGGTAGTTATAACTTACTCTACCTAAAATACTTTGACGGGAGGATTCTGAAGAAACACCATCGTTTTGTTGGGTAGCAGGGTCACCTGCAAATAGCTCTGATAAGGTTGGAGAAAGGTAATTTCTCCTAAAGGCTTCATAATAACCATTGCCACCTTTTGTTTGCTCGGCACCGACAAATGAATTGATATAATGATCTCCAAATTGCCTTTCGTATTTTATTCTTAAATTTATAAAAGTACTACTAGCACTATTCGTGGATTGCGTTAATTCTGGCGCAGTGATTCTTCCACCTCGAAGAGGTATGTAAGTATCATTGACCTTATCATAGTTATAAACGGTCCATGGTGTTCTCCAATTTTTGTCCAATATGTCTTCATTGCTATAGACGAAAAAACCATCCATACCCAAGCCTTCTACCCAAGGAGCCTTGATATTAAAACCAACTTTAGAAATGGCTCTTTTGGTTTTTGTATTATGGTCTCCAGATGCTGATGTTGTCATTACAGCAGGGTTTAGGCCTTGCTCTATACCTGCCGACGGGTATCCGTTTTCATAGTAAACGGGCATGACAGGAATGGCATTTAGCCAACCCCAAGGATTTTCTGTCCCTGGCTGGGAGCGGTCATCTAATCCTAGGTTTAAATCAAGGTTTACAGTGATGTACTCATTTACGTCGGCATCAATGTTTGACCTGATCGTATAGCCTTTAAAATCATGTATGCCTTTTTTAAATATACTGTTTTGGTGAGAATAAGACCCTGACATTGAATAACGCACCGATTCTGAACCCCCTCTTAAACTTAAATTGTGCATGCTCTGAAGTGAGTAATCCTTTAAAACTTCATCATACCAATTGGTATTCGGATAATTGGGATCGGTACCATTTCGGAACAATTCAATCTCAGCATCTGAGTACCGTGGATCCTGACCGTCTTTGACCATCATCTCATTGACATATCCTGCAAATAATGGTGAACCTGCCAATTCAGGAAGTCGGGTGGGTTGGCTAATGCCCTGATTAAAGGTATAGCTCAAAGTTGGTTTACCCGCTTGGCCTCTTTTGGTGGTAATAAGGATGACACCGTTGGCTGCTCTGGCACCATATATGGCTGCCGAAGCATCCTTTAAAACAGAAATAGACGCTATGTCATTGGGATTGATTCTTTGCCAACCTGGAGGATTTTGAACCCCATCAACCACTACAAAGGGACTGTTGTCTCCCGTGGTATTGCTGCCCCGAATCAATATGGTCGAGTTATCAGCACCAGGTTCACCAGAACGGTTTAAAGCAACCAGTCCAGGCAAAAGTCCTGACAAGGAATTGGTTAAATTTACCGAAGGGTTACTGATTACTTGTTCACTTTCTACACTAGTTACAGAGCCTGTGAGTGTGGCTTTCTTTTGAGTTCCATATCCAATGACAACAAATTCATCTAGGTCTGCCGTTTCTTCTTCCAAAGTGATATTTATCTGGCTTCTGTTTCCAATGGTTACTTCGCTAGTTAGCATTCCTACGAAGGAAACAATTAACACCTGTGCATCTGTACCTACACTGAGGCTATATTTCCCATCCATATCCGTGACAGTACCATTTGTAGTCCCCTTCACCAAAATGGTAGCTCCTGGGATAGACTGGCCGTTCTGACCGGAAACTGTGCCGTTTAAGACCTTTGCCCCTTGGGCAAAAGTATTTCCAAAATTCATCCCTCCAATTAGAACAAGGAGGAGAATTAAATAACGAGTAGATTTTTTCATAGAGCGGTAGCATTGAGTTAAACCTTATTTTACATAAACTTTAAGATCAATTTAACCAATAAACAAACTACTCAAATTGAAATAGTGAAATTTAATAGCGATAACGTTATCGAAAAACCAAATCCTCCTCTTATCAAAAAATAAATACCACTAATGTGTAAATTAAAATAGGCCAATACTTGAAATGGGAATGTCTGAAAAAGTTGATTTTTAAGTAGAGAACACATGATTAAAAGACGGTCAGACCAGCTATCATTTCAGCTCCTTTTGATTCGGTTTAATGAATTTTCTTTTAAGTTTCAAATAGACTTTCAAACAACGGATCAAATCACATTGAATCTCGATTAAACAACACCAACCCATTCATAAAAAAAGGAGCGATAACCAGATTATAAATAACCTGGTTGTCGCTCCTTTTTGGTCTTATCTACTGGCTATTTCAGGTAAGTCTCATTTACTACAAGCCAACCATTATCGTTTTCAATCCCAGTTAAGGACCTTCTCGGCATTGGTGCGGTACAGTTTTTCCAAAACATCGTCTGGAAGCTCTAGACCATAGTATCTCCACCAAACCCTGCCTGGCATGTGTTCGTCTCCACTTTCCAACAAGCGCCACCAAGCCTGGTACATCTCCTTGTCTAAGCCCATGTCCGTTCCGAACAATACCCTGTCGCTGTATTTGGTTAAAAACTTAGCGGATGCTCTTGGTTGTCTGCCTACTTCATAATCTCTAGCCGAAATATCCAGGTAAAAATTGTCAAAATCATCTAACATGGCTCCTAAGCGCTTCAAGTCATTGCCCAAATTGGCCAGGTGACAAGCGATAAAAGTAGTTTCCGGATGCTTCACCAATAACTTTGGCAAATAAGTCACCAATTCGTCATAAGTCAGGCCATCCGTATCAAATTTATTGAACTGTTGAAATATCGGTGTCCTTTCCTGGTAGACATCAGGTGGCGTCCAGGCGGAAGGATGATCTGACTGGTGTACGTTTACAGGTATATTCAACTCTCCACATTTCGCCCAGAAAGGATCCAATCTATCATCATCGATGTGCATTCTTTCGCTGGGTGCCAAGGTTTGGTCACGAGAAACGCCAAAACCTTTGTCTGTCACTTCCCCAACACCTCTAGCGCCTAATTTATAGCAACGTTCCAACTCTTTTACGGCCCTTTCAGGGTAGTCTGGCTTGTCTATGTCTTCCATCTCTATGCCACAAAAAAGCTGAAACCGATCAGAATAATCAGTCAAATAGTATTCAACCATCTTGTCAAATTCTTTTCCGGTAGCCACAGTAAGTACAACTGACTTTTCTATTCCTACTTCATCCATTGTCTTCACCCAATCCTTTATTACCTGCTTAGGGTTTCCTCCTGCTTCGATCTCCGTATAATGGTGAACATGTGCGTCAATCGCCAAAAATTTAGCTTTAGGTATAAAGGTTTCTTCTGCGATTATTGTTGATTTAGGCGCATAATCCTTTACCAAAACCCCATCCATAGGACCTGGACCTACGGGTACTCCTGGCCCACTCCAAGCGCCATATTTCACTTTTAGCCATTCAGGATCAGAGGTCCATTCTTTAGACAGAGGTGTTTCTATAATTTCTTGTTTCTTTGGCCCACAACCTTGAACATAAGTCATCCCAGATGCGCCAAGACCTAATAAACTTGCCTTTTTTAAAAACCCTCTTCTGTTATTTTTCATTTCATTAATCTTTTAGAATACATCTTTAATACCTGCGACTTACCCTTTTATTTTAATTAAAATACGGGTAAAAAGGAAACTATAAACTTTAAATCCAATTAAAAACTTTATCTGTGACAAGTCTTTCAAGGGACTTGACAATGTTCAATTTAAAGGAATTCGGCAACTGCAAAATAGGCGGTCAGCAAACTAAATAGAATAACTGCGATTAATCCAATATTTTCTTTCAAACCAGCTACATGCGTTTTCATTACTGTTTTATTATTGATTAATAGAAAAACAGGGATAGCTACTGCTGGGAGAATGAAGGCCTGAAATGCCTGGGAAAAAACCATGATCATGGGCGGTCTGGCGTCCAGAAACTGCATCCCAAACCCAAACAAAATACCAACAAATGCCAACCACCTGTACATAGGAGACTTGATGTTTCTAGGCTTCCCTGTAAAATCACTTATTAACCATGGCGCAATCAATATAATAGGAAAAACAGTAGATATACCTGCACCAACAATTCCCAGAATTAGAATAAAGGCCGCTAACTCACCACCAATTGGCTCAAATAATTTTATCATTTCAACAGTGTTTTCTAGCTTTAACCCCATCACATGCAAAGTTCCAGCAGCCACAGCCATAATGATAACGCTTAGCACAAACATCATTGTAGCGGACACCATGGAATCCTTTTTTTCATGTTTAAGGTCATTTATCCCCCATCCCTTTTCGGCTACTACCGTACTCCTAATAATAAACACTGCTGCCGAACAAGTAGTACCCGCTATGGCAGCAATCAATCGCAATACGCCAGGTTCATTTGGAATGGAAGGAGCCATCCCGGAAACAATAGTCGAAAAATCAGGTTTTAACATGATAAAGACCACCACAAATGAGATCACCATTAAGGCCACAAAAAAGACTAAAACTTTCTCAAATATCAAGTAATTACCAAACCAAAAAAGCAAATACAAAGCGACAACCAACACTGAAGTGATCCATAAAGTACTAAAGCCTTCCCCTCCAAATAGTAATCTGGATCCTTCTTGGATAAGGTCAGCGATGATTCCAAAAATCCCCATCAAAGCCATGATCTCCCCAATTACAAGGGCAATAATAATATAGATGGCCAACGCGCTACCGTATTTCAACTTGTTTTTAATATTAAACAATGCGGTGTTGCCGGTAACAAGGGTAGTCTTACCATAAGCCACCATCAATACGTAGGTAAATACGCATGACAGCACCAATGCCCAAGTGAGCATCATACCGTATTCGGCACCTACTTTAGCCATCGTTGTAATACTACCTGTTCCAATATTATATCCAATCAGGAACAACCCAGGACCTATCAGGCTGATGGCAAAAATAATCTTCTTATAGAAAATGTTGTCTTTCATAAATGAATTAATAGTAGGGTGTATTGTTAATTATATTTTAAAAACCTTAAGATAATAAAAAAAGCATTGCTACTTTAGCCACTTATCAAACCAATCGAAAGCATCTCCTTGCATTTTATTATTGAATTGATGCCCTCCAGGGTAGAAGCTACAGCTGTATTTGTCACTAGCTCCAGCTTTGTCGAAAACGGCCGAAAGTATTTTATCTGCTTCATGCATCTCATCCAGAGAGTACAATCCATCTTCAATAGCGTTGAGGACCATGGTAGGTAGAGGAACCCTCAGGCCCAGAATTTCAGGGAAATCAAGCGCTGCAGGCAAGCCTGGGGCAAAAGTCATCCAGGTATGGGTATAAGATTTATGCAGGACTAAATCTTTCCATGTGGTCATAAAGCCAACACATACGGCACATTTTATCCGGGGGTCAAGACCTCCTGCAAATACCGTTCGCATCCCTCCACCTGAAAGCCCTCCGCAGCCAATTTTATCAGCCTGTACGTCATCCCTGTCACATAAAATATCCAATGCCTTTTGGTCCTCAGCAAGAAAAACCCCCGGCCAACTTGTGCCGGCACTAAAAAGGGACTTGGCCATTGTGTCCTCATTATAGGCCGCCCATTTGTTATATGCTTTAGCATTTTCTGGTAATTCGGGATTTTCATCGTTCAGTCCCTGCCTTAGGTTTTCAGGAACGTCTTTGAGCAACACCCTCCTACTGGCAAAAGAAAATGCGTCGGGAACAAGTACTACATAACCTCTTTTAGCAACCTCATTGGCCCAAGCCAAGCCTTCATAGTACATCTTTTGGTGATCTACCATCATAGGATGTCTCTCATCACTTGTTCTGGTAATTTTTCTCTTCCCAAAATACTTCCATCCTCCATGGTCATGAAAAGCAATGATACCAGGCAACTTACCCTTAGCATCGGCAGGCTTTAATACAATTCCTTCGGAACTACCTCCTGTTGGAAGCTTCCAGCTTATTTCCTCAATTAATAACCCGTCATAAACATATTGCTTGTTTATTGTAACCTTTGGAGGGCCCCCTAGATCAGGCGCAGCTAACTTCTCATTAGTGAGCTTTAATGCTTTATTCTTCCAATCTTCAATGCCTTTCCAATGGTCTCTTCTGTAGGAATGACTTGGTAATTTACCTTCCAATAAACCTTGGGCCCATTTCCCATATATACCAATAATGCTCTTTCCATTTTCCTCAGAGCCCGTAGCCTGCGCAGCGCACTTGGCACCCAATGCTTCCAGACCATTACTACTCCTCGTATGTCCAATTGCCTGGAATCGATTCACCCATCCCAAACTGAGTATCCCTGTTAATTTTAAAAATAACCTTCTGGTATTTTTCATTTTTTGCCTAGTTATTAAGAGAATAGGTTTTAATATTCCAATTATGTTTCTGCTCCAATTGCACCATGTATCCATAAAAAAATGGGATTGGCTATAGAGAACTTTTCAGAACACCAAGATGACTATAAGGCAAACTCCTTGCATGTTACCTTTACCTGATGAATGTCATTAACTGGGTTAATTAATCAAGTTAAACTGCAAGAAGGCGATGTCTTAAAATCAATCTAAAGACTATTTATCCAATCTAAATTTTAAATAAAAGCAACTCTGAGAAAATAATTACGGAAACGTTCTCGAATTTGCAAATTATAAATGGCATTTCAAGCAGCTAACCACCACTTAAGAAAAGTGAGGGGTAGCAATACAGTATAAATTCATTACTTGGGAAACCTTTAATGGAAGGGCAAACGCCAGAAGAAAATGGCCATATCAAGAGCGTGAAATTTTAAATAGCTAATATTTAGCCTAATATTCAATAATGAATAACCTTATTTCATTCACATCCGTATTAGCAATTGAGTGTAATCGTCAGAGAAAATTTCATTTTATTTACTAAAAGCTTATAATTATACAATTCGAATATTTTTTTATATCTTGATTAAGAATAATCTCATGATTCAACCTTACAACCATATCGCCTTTTTAAGCAATACACTTCAAGTGAAATTGAAGGTGATTTTGATTGTACTCACTCACAATAAAGCCTTTATCAAATCACCCTCTACCCTATAGATTTTTAAGGTAGGGGGACTTACCTTATTCGTTTAGGCACTTATTATTTCTATTTATTATGAACACCAAGAGTCCGCTATGGGTAATTCCTATATGGGGCTCTAGCTATTTTAAAATATAAAAAACTATGAAACCTATAGTTAAAGAATCCGATTATAGTACTATAAAGAATATTATCAATAACCTTACTCCTGCTCAAAAAACGAAAGAAGTGGGGCAATTGATGAATGAACTCGAGTTGGCAAAAAAAGTACCTGACAATAAAATGCCAAAAGGTATCATTCAATTAAACTCCTATTTTGAAGTAGAAGTGGGGCAACCTGCCCAAATCATTAAAATGACCATGGTCATTCCTAAAAATGCAGACCTGGCCCAAAATAAGATGTCTCTTTTCTCTCCGCTATCTGTTGCCTTGATTGGCTTCAAAGAAGGTGCTTCGGTAGATTGGGTTTTACCCGGAGGCTTAAGAAAATTAAAGATTTTGAAAGTAGAAAATCAAGTCAAAAAGGAAGTTGCAGTCAAATAATTCCTCAATGACTATTCAATAAATCACAAAGAGAAGATCCTTGAATCTTATACACCTTCTGTTATTTAATTCTTGAAAGCTATTAAAAACCATAGGATTGACTACATTCGTTTAGTTATTCTAAATTTTTCAGAAGGGCTTTTGATGGTTATAATCTCTGAAGAGGGAATTATAGGCAGCAATTGTCATTAGGCAGAAGCTATTCTTGTGAAAATAAGGCAGTAAACTTTGGTTTCTATTGGAATTGAAGGAATTAACTTCTATCTTTGTGTCCCTTTTTGAGGGTGAAATGTATTTAACAAGCTAATTATTAAACATTTACACAGTGAATACTTTAAGCTATAAGACCATATCAGCGAATGACGCCACGGTGGACAAGGAGTGGGTAGTAGTGGATGCCCAATCCCAGATACTTGGTAGATTTTCAAGTGAAGTGGCAAAAATGTTGAGAGGGAAGCACAAGCCAAACTTTACCCCTCACGTAGATTGCGGAGACAATGTTATTGTTATCAATGCCGAGAAAGTTAGACTTACCGGAAGGAAGTGGACTGAGAAGGTATATGTTCGTCACACGGGATTTCCCGGAGGTCAACGTATAGCTACTCCTAAGATCCTTTTGGAAAAATCTCCTCGAACTCTGGTAGAGAAAGCGGTAAAAGGTATGCTTCCAAAAAACAGACTTGGCAGAAAAATGTACACAAACCTGTACGTATATGCTGGATCAGAGCATCCACACAGCGCACAGAAACCTAAAGAAGTAAAACTTTAATGCTACCCGTCAATGGAAGTAATTAACAAAATTGGAAGAAGAAAAGAATCCGTAGCCAGGATTTACGTTAAACCTGGAAACGGGACTATCGTGGTAAACAAAAGGGCACTTGATAAGTATTTCCCTTTTGAGCTGCACCAGATTGTGGTGAAGCAACCTTTGGTATTGGTCAACGAAGACGGTGCCTTTGACATTAATATTAATGTTGATGGTGGTGGAATAAGTGGTCAAGCTGAAGCCATTAGAATGGCGATATCAAGAGCACTTTGTGAAATCAACGAAGACCATAGAAGTCCGTTGAAGAAGGAAGGATTCTTGACGCGTGATTCTAGAATGGTAGAACGTAAAAAACCTGGACGTAGAAAAGCAAGGAGAAGATTCCAGTTCTCTAAAAGATAATTGGGAATATTATTTCCTAAATACTATAAAACAACATATTTATAAATGGCCAATATCGAATATAAAGACTTACTGGATGCTGGTGTTCACTTCGGACACTTAACAAGAAAGTGGGATCCTAAAATGGCACCCTATATCTTCATGGAGAAGAATGGGATCCATATTATAGATCTAAACAAAACGCTCGTTTGCCTTGAAGAAGCATCCAACGCAATCAAGCAGATCGTACGCTCAGGCAAAAAAATTATGTTTGTAGCGACAAAGAAACAAGCCAAAGATTTAGTAGCAGAAGAAGCCAGAAGGCTTAAGATGCCATTCATCACTGAAAGATGGCTTGGTGGTATGATGACAAATTTTGCCACCATACGTAAATCTTTGAAGAAGATGTCCACTATAGACAAAATGTCTAAAGATGACGCTTATACCAACCTGGCGAAAAAAGAAAGGCTGATGATCAGCCGTCAAAGAGAAAAACTGGAAAACGTATTGGGTGGTATTTCTGACCTTACACGACTTCCTGCAGCACTCTTTATTGTAGATATTAAGCGGGAGCACATTGCCCTTGCAGAAGCTAAAAAGCTTGGTATTCCTGTTTTTGCATTGGTAGATACGAACTCCAACCCTAATTTGGTGGATTTCCCAATACCTGCAAATGATGATGCTTTTAAATCCATTTCACTATTAGTAAAAGCTTTCGGTGCTGCTATTGAAGAAGGTTTGTCTGAACGAAAGAAAGACAAGGACGATGCTAAACTTTCTGAAGAGGAAGAAGCAAAAAAAGCAGCAGACGCTGAAACTAAAGAATAATCCACTTTGACATTTTATTTACAAAAATTGGACACTGGCACTAGCCTGCTGTTCAATTTTTGTTTTATTGTCATCACCTATATTTAATTAAACAAAAAAATATAAACCAATGGCTATTACTGCACAAGAGGTAAACAAATTGAGACAAAAAACCGGGGCCGGTATGATGGATTGTAAAAAAGCCCTTACCGAAGCTGAAGGAGATTTTGAAAAAGCTATTGATATCCTTAGGAAAAAAGGACAAAAAGTTTCCGCTTCAAGAGCCGACCGTGAAACCAAAGAAGGAGTAGTTGTTACTAGCCTAAGTGAAGACGGAAAAACGGGTATCTTGATGTCGCTTACATGCGAAACTGACTTTGTTGCTAAAAATGAGGAATTTTCCACATTTGCAAATGCAATACTTACTGAAGCCGTTAAAGCAAATGCTGACAGCATCGACGCTGTTATGGCATTGCCATTTGAAGGCATCACAATCGGTGAAAAAATCACTGAAATGACAGGTAAAATCGGTGAAAAAATCGAGGTGTCTCACTTCGAAAAAGTAACTGGCGAAAATGTAGAGCCTTATATTCATTCTAACGGTAAATTAGGCGTATTGGTAGCACTTAACACTGCTGGTGCCGATGCTTCTGAAGCTGGGAAAGATGTGGCCATGCAAATTGCTGCGATGAATCCTGTAGCACTGGACAAAGATGGCGTTGATTCATCTATAGTAGAAAGAGAAATAGAAGTTGGAAAAGATCAGGCAAGACAAGATGGAAAGCCTGAAGCTATGTTAGAAAAAATCGCATTGGGTAAACTAAACAAGTTCTACAAAGAGAACACTTTGCTTAGCCAAGCTTTCGTAAAAGATCCAAGTAAAACCATCGCTCAATACCTTGACAGCGTAAGCAAAGGATTGACCGTAACAAGTTTCAAAAGAGTTTCTATAGGCTAAGCCAAACAGAAATCAAAACATTGAAAAGCCTGCCCCTATCTTGGGTCGGGCTTTTTTTATGGTGGAGTATGTAAACGGAACAAGGAAGAAATCTTTTATATAGCCTAAGAACTTTCTTTTGGTCACCTACTAATTAAACTGCTGTAACATTTCCATCACTTTATTTTCGAACATGGCTTGCCACTCAGGTGCTAAAAACGTATCGCTGTCTTCCTGAGCAGCCCCCTTATTTTTTAATTGTTCAGCTGTGGGGGCATAATAAATGTACCCATTGGTATAGCCAGCCACAAAGGTGGAAGCGTATTTGGATCTTTCTTTAATGCTTAATCCTATCTCAACGGTCAATTCTCCAGGGAAAGTTACCAGGTAAAAATCCCCAATATTTAAGGCTGAAATTTCAACCGAAAGCATGAGTTCGCCTTGAGCCAATTCCTTGTGCATTTTCACCAATGCCAAGTTGGTATTTACCCGAACGAGTTCTTCCATGGTATATATGTTGTTTTGATAGTTTACTATGTCATTTTTATTGACCTCATCCCAAGTATGCAATCCATCTGCTCCAATCCTCTCTTCATGCAGGTACCTGTAGGCATAAGCTGATGGATTAGCAACAGAATAATTGTGTTCATTTAGTAAGCCTAGATACGTTTTTAGGTTAACATTGGTCCCTCGAAGGGCATTAACCAATTTCGATTGTCTTTCCTCCAATTCCTTTATACGACTTTGGAAATCAGCCATGGGAAGCTCCATTTTTTCATTGATGAGATGAATTTTATTACCCTTTGTACTAGGAATATTTTTTAGGGCATTGAGTACGCTGAGACCAAGCAGGTTACCCAAGGGTTCTGCATCCGGGGGTGTTTCTACCCCTTTATAGGAAACTGGGTTGATGTCCCCACCACATCCTTGTAAGAAAAAGGCCATCGTTCCTTCCATGTTATCCTCTATCACCTTCGAAGCAAAACCAATTATGTCCGCTGTATTACCACCGTTAGGCACGCCTTGAATGGGGTGAACAGCGAAGTTATAGATCACAGCCAAATTGTCCCCATTTAGTTTATCCAGCCTTAAAATTCCAATCTCCGGATCTATAGGTCCGATTTTATCAATCTCCTCATCTGGAGGAAATGGATAAGCCCTTCGCATATCCGCCTGATTCCCATTTTTCAGATACACCCTCCTATTTTCCATGATCCTGTTTTCAAAGCCAGTCCCTGTCCCTGCTTTCACCTTTACCATATTCCCATTTGCAGCAAAGACGGCTTCAAGGGTAAGTTGATCCACATCTTTCCGAACGATCCCATGGCAATGGCTGGCATTAATTAACACATTAGAGGGAGGAATGCCTAGTTTCTTTTGGATTTGAGTGCGGACGGTCTGCATGAACCCTTCAGGGATGGGTCCAATTCCCTCTACTGCTACCACATCCAGGGTAATAATAACAAGCTTGGTGTTTCCATCATCCAAAACCATAGCTTTTGCAAAAAGAGGGTCATTGACGGCTCCTGCTTCCCGATCGGTGATGTCCATTTTGGCCACTCCTGCTCTCATTTGACCCATGACAGGTAAGCAAATTGTCGATATAAATATGAATGAAAAAAATAAATTTCTAAAAATGTGTCGCTTCCCTTCTGTGTATTCCAAAATCAATACTAATATTTTCATGGTTCAAGGTATAAAAATTAACTGTTGTTTTCCAAATAAAAGTGATGCTGAATGAATTAAAGTACGCCATTTGAATTGATTTCATGCACATCATTAAAATATTCAATTGCCATATTTTCAAAAATCCCTAATTTGTTGTACAAACGGATTAACCTTAGCATATTCAAAAGCCAACCATGCGTCAATTCCTACACCATTATCATGGTCACTATCTACCATAAATGCCCTGGGCAACTATTTCTCCATAGGTAAAAGTCACCCCCAGGTTAAAATCCTACATTCCATATTCAGGTACGAACAAATAACTATCTGATCAATCAGTTGTAGCATTTTTCCAAATCCATACAATTGACCATTACCTTTTTAGAATTTTGGTGGAATCCTTCTGAAATAGATTTCCACAATTCTAAACCTAACTTCAAGGTCGGGGCTTGAATTAGGCTTTCGACTCTAATTACTTTCCGATATATAAAAATCCTTTTATTCAGCCCATAGTAAACCATTCATCTTGGATTTTCGTAGATTCAATATGATCACTTTTCTGCTTCGTTCATTTTTATTGATATTGTTTTTTGCCCCATTGATGAGCATGGGACAGGATGTGTCTTTTGGCTTAGAAGCCAGAACAAACATCCCACTTAAGGATTTTAAACAACAGTTGCATGCCAACAGTTTTCCAGAATTAGCTGCATTTGGATACTATGAATTCCCCGGCATGCCAATAGCTGCAGGCTTAAGTGTTGGGTACGGCCTCTATGGAAGTGTTCTTGAGAAAAGGAACGACTTATACGATGGAGATACTGAAGTGTATAGAATTCGCAGAAATAATAATATTCTAAACATTAAAGTGCATTATCGCCATTACCTACCATGGGTGAAATATGAAAAACTGTTTTTTGATGCACAGTTAGGCTTAGGTCATATGTATACCAGGTTTTTGATCAGGGAGAACCTGTTCTCAGAAACCATAGAAGAGGGACTTGATCATGGAACTTATACCATGGTATTTGGTTTCGGTTTAGGTTATAAATTGCCTATCACTTTCAAAAACGAAGGTACCCACTTGGAATTAAAAGCTATTTACAATAACAGTAACCCAACCCGATTTCTTCCAAAAGGTGCTGTCAATACCACTAAAAATCCTGGAGAAGATGCTGTATTTAACTATAACATTCAAAAAGCAAGTTTGCAGATGTTCCAGATTGCAATTGCGATCGTAGGATTAAATGGCACTTTCTAAACTGTGGAACAATTCGTGATGGAAACTGATAGGTCTTAGAATTATAAATTATTTAAGTTTAAATTCACAATTTACCCTTTGTATTTGACAAATACACCCGAAAGAGAGGTAAGCATAGATATAAGGAAAAACAAAAGACTAAAAGCCACAGCCACGTTCTGGTCGATGCCAACATACTCATGGGCAAGGACAAAAACCAGTTCTCTTGCCCCTACTCCACCAATTGTTAATGGTAAAACAGATACGGTACTTGAAACGAGAAATATAAAAAGATAGGGAATTACCTGTTCTTGCACGCCTAAGCTCATTAAAATTAAATAGGCGCTGAACAATTGAAGGCCTTGGTTGAGAAAAGAGAATCCTGTGCTCGAGGGAATGGTTCCCATGAATTGTTTGAAAAACAGCAACATCACCAAGTAAAACCCTGGAGGAATAGCTACTAATCCTAAAATACCTAACCAAAACATGGACACTGGGAAATCCCATGGCAGGTTCAGAATTAGCATCAGACAAAACATCAACCATAGTAAAACTGCTAGGCCGTTACCTCTGTCAAGCAATACGGCACTGAGCAATTGTTTTACAGGAATTTTATGAATTTTATTGAGCAAGTAAACCTTGTAGCCATCTCCTCCTATCCCACCGGGAAGAAATAAATTATAAAACATGCCTATGGCATACAATTTTACATTTTTCATTTCAGGAAGTTGTAGGCCTATGTCCTTGAAATAAATATTTAACCTTATAGCGCTAAAGAATTTAGAAATAACAAAAAGCATCCATGCCAGAAATAGCCAACCGGGATTGGAGGCTTGAATTACTTTCCAGGTCGTCTTGGTATCTATCTTATTAAAAACCAGATACAGTGCCAAACCAGTAAGGAGGATTTTCAGAAAAAGTTTAAGCCTCTTTTTTATCACCTTGGAAAATTGCTTTCACTGTATAAGTTTTTTTATCTTGAGATTCGTAGTAAGTTCTAACGATTATTTCGGCCACAATACCCGTCGTGATCAATTGCACTCCACCAAGGAGTAAAATAAAGCCCACCAAAAGTATTGGTCGGCCCCAAATATCCTCGCCCATAATTTTCAGAACAAGCAGGTAAAAGTTAATTAAAACACCTACTGTAAAGGAAAAAAGTCCTAAAGTGCCAAAAATATGAATAGGTCGCTGAAAATATTTTTGAAAGAAAAGCATTAAAATCAGGTCAGCAATAACTTTAAATGTTCTGCTAAGACCGTATTTGGATTCGCCATGAATCCTTGGATGATGCTTTACATCTACCTCTGTCATCCGGGCACCCTCCTGTTTTGCTAAAACTGGAATAAACCTATGTAACTCACCATATAGCCCCATATTCTGAGCGATATGTGCCTTATAGATTCTCAGGCTACAGCCATAATCTGATAAATACACCTTAGTAGTGTGCCTTATCAGCCAATTGGCCATTTTACTCGGAAGTTTCCTAAGAACAAAGCCATCTTGCCTATTGGCCCTTCGTCCTGCCACTACATCCCAATCCTCGTTTCTTACCATATCCAGAAGCATTGGTATATCACTAGGGTCATTTTGAAGGTCACCATCCATGGTTACGATATACTTTCCATTGGAGTGGTCGATCCCTCCGGCCAAGGCTGTAGTTTGACCATAATTTTTATTGAACACCAGCACCCTGGTTCTATCATTCGATAAAAGCTTCATTTTTTCCACCGAGCGATCAGTCGAACCATCGTCCACCAATATTAGCTCATAATCTATTGCCGATAAGGCATTGTACACTGCTTCAAGCAAAGGTGCAATATTACCTTCTTCATTAAAAATGGTGATGACAACGGAAATTTCTGGTTGGGTCATGATTCAAAATTTGGACAAAATTAATGCTTTTTAAAAGCTGTGGCAAATTGATGGGATAAAACCTGCTGTTAAAAGAACAGCATTTTGAAAAATACTACGTCCTAGTCTTTTTGACCAGATAGCAATTTTACTTATATTGAATCCAAAACAGGCAATAAGTGAGCATTTAAGAACTGGGGCAAATATATACCTTTCCTGTTGAAATTATTTTCCAACGTTTAATCCAAGTGTTCAGTTTTACTTGGACCAAACCTGTAAAGGTCGTGGGAATGAGTAAACAAAACGTTATTACTTCTTGTCTACTACCAAGTCTTAATTAATATGCCTTTTTTAAGCAATTTATCTAACCATAAACCTAATACAATGAATACCCAATCCAGAAGAAATGTGCTCAAATCACTGGCCTTAGGCAGTAGCTTGGCCTTGGTCAGCCCTTATGACATATTGGCTGTAACAAAGAAACGAAAAATCGGCGTGGCCCTTGTTGGTCTAGGCTATTACAGCACAGATTTATTGGCCCCAGCTTTGCAGCAGACAGAACATTGCTATTTGGCAGGCATAGTTACCGGTACTCCTGACAAAGCAGTAGCTTGGAAAGAAAAGTATCAAATCCCTGAAAAGAACATCTACAATTACGACAATTTCGATTCCATAGCTGACAACCCTGACATTGATGTGGTATATGTAGTATTGCCTCCATCAATGCATGAAGAATATGTAATAAGGGCCAGCAATGCCGGCAAACATGTATGGTGTGAAAAACCTATGGCTGTTACCAGCCAAGAATGTAAGAACATGATCAATGCCTGTAAAAAGAACAAAGTCCAACTTACCATTGGCTACAGGTTACACCATGAACCCAACACACAAGAATATCGATCCATTGTCCAAAGCAATAAATTGGGTAAGGTGAACTATGTAAACTGCGCAGCAGGCTACAGAGAAAATAGAACCGATCATTGGAAGCAGAAAAAGGAAATGGGTGGCGGTGTAATTTATGACATGGGTGTTTATGCCATTCAAGGGGCGAGATTAGGAACTAACATGGAGCCTTTAGCTGTCCATTCAGCCAAAGCCATTTCCACCCGACCAGAAATATATAAGAATGGGCTAGCCGATGATGTGACAGCAAAACTGGAGTTCCCTGGGGGCGTATTTGCGGACATCAGAACTTCATTTGCTGAAAGCACTAATTTTATGACTATTGAATGTGAGAAAGGAGACATCAACTTGAAGCCTTTCTCTAGCTATGGGGGAGCCAAAGGAGAAAGCCCTTTGGGCAAAATTAACCACTCCTATGAGGTCCCTTGGCAGCAAGCCAAGCAAATGGATGACGATGCACTAGCCATTATAGGAAACAAAGCCCCTATGGTCCCTGGCGAAGAAGGGCTTCGCGACATAAGAATAGTAGAAGCCATTCTCGAATCTGCAGATAAAGGCACAAGAGTAAAAATTTAACAAGCTCTACAAACGATATAAACCACTTTAGACCCTTAGCCTCCAAGGGGCAATACTATTAAAGAATTGACCTTTGGAGGCCATATAATAAAATATTAAAAACGTACTTTTAAAAAGAAAATACCACTCAAGCGTTTTATTTTTTTAATTTTACCCTTAATTCTTTTCAACGATGAACAAAACTCCAGGGTGGATTAATTCTTACTGCTTTCCTATGATGGCCTTTTTGGTTTTGGTAGGTCCATTTGCGCTAGATTTTCACCTCCATTACCCGGATGAGATGTACTATACAGATGCTGCTATCCGTATGATGCAGAACGGTGATTACTTAACCACCTATCTCGGAAATGATGAATTGCGTTTTAAAAAACCCATTCTGACCTATTGGTTCGTTCTAGCAGGTTTCAAAACCCTGGGAGTAGCCGCCTATTCTTCTCGAATTTTATTTCTTCTCTTTGGCGCAGGAATAATTCCAATGGTCTATCATATCGCAAAACTGATTGGGAAAAGTAAAAGACTTCCGCTATGGTCCGCATGGATTATCGCCACACATCCCATTATCATTTTTAGTAGCACACGTGCCATTCCTGATATTTTACTCGCATTTTTTATGACATTGGCAGCTGTAGGCGTTACAGGTTTATTAAAGCATGGTAAAAATAGTCCAAAAAAATACCTCTGGTTTTTTTATTTGGGATTGGCCCTTGCCTTCGAATCGAAAGGACTTCCTGCTGCCGCCTTGGGACTTGTAGCCATCGCCTATATGCTCTTTAATCCTTGGAAACGCATTCCCCTCATCAAACTTTTGTATTTGCCTGCGGTTATTATCGCCTTGTTTATTTCTTTGTTCTGGTTTGCGGCCATGTACCTGAAATTTGGACCTGTATACCTGGACTCTTTTATAGAAGACCAAGTAGGAATGCGTGTAGGGAGCAGGTTATGGATGATTGCTAAACATTTCATCTTTGCTGTGCTATTAATGGGAGGTCTATTTATCCCTTGGGTTAGCCTAAAGGTTAAATCTCTCGTTTCAGGAACAAAAGCGGCGTTTAATCAAAATAGAGCTTTCATGGGCTTTGCAATTGTTTGGGTGCTTTCCATCATAGGGATGACTGCAATGGTATCTACCTTTTATGAGCGCTACCTTCTTCCTGTTACTCCTGTTGCTGCCATTTTCCTAGCGGGAATACTTTTAAAAACGAATGTTGCTCCATCCATGACTATGAAGGTATGGACTAAAATATTTATTGGTATCAATTGGGTTGTATTGTCTGTCGCTCTATTTGCCCATGTAGGCTTAGGAAGTTCATTTTGGATATTTGTCCAATGGATTATTGGTTTTGGTTTAAGTGTAATGCTGTGGAGAAAAAATAGCACGAACAACTATCAAGTGCAGGTGATGGGACTTTCTATACTCTTATTGTTTTTCTCTATTTCTCTGGTCACCCACCCTTTGTCCATCCCCAATCAGGGAAGGCAAGTGCAAGCCTATGTTTCCACTCATAATATACCTGAAAATAGTAAAATCGCTTTTCTTGGTAACCTTCATTATGCCAGCAAAATAAGGATAGGGCTCGGTCCAGATTATTTCATGAAAACATTTCCCTCAATAGATGAAATACCTCAAAGTTATTCATACATCATTTGTGATGAGCCAAATAAAAAAGCACTTGAAGGAATCCTTCCAATTACGGAAGTTGTCAGTTTAAATTGGGACCCCAAGTTTATCAATGAAATGATAATGGCTATCATCAACGGAAATACTTCTGAGGAAAAAATGAAATGGGGGAAAAAGTACTATTGGATTGACCGGTCTTCTAACTGAGCAAAAAAAAGGGGTGCCGATGATCAGCAACCCTTTTTTTTTGAAAAAATGGCCAGAACTATTGTTTGGCCAGCACTAATTTTTCTTTGTGCTTTTTAATTTGTCTACGAAGAGCCTCTATAGCATCATCAGCTGCTGCTTCGAAAGAATCGTTTTGACTTTTAGCAAAAAATTGTTTACCAGGTACATTCAGTTTGATTTCCACGATTTTATTTTCACTTTTATCATTTTTATCCAACCGCATAAAAACTTCCCCATCAATGATTTGATCAAAATAAGTATCAAGTTTATCCGATTTCTTTTGAATAAAATTGATCAACTTTTGATCGGCTACGAAATGAATTGAATGCATTTGTAATTTCATAATAATAAACGTTTAAAAGTTAAACTTTAATTTAAGCCTTGGGATGTGCCTGTTCATACACAGCCTTGAGTTTCTCAATAGAATTATGAGTATATACCTGGGTTGCGGCAAGGCTTGCGTGGCCCAGAAGGTCTTTGACAGCGTTTAGATCTGCTCCTTTATTTAGTAAATGGGTGGCAAAGGTGTGTCTCATAAGGTGAGGACTACTTTTGGTATTTCGGACAAAAAGATTTAAATATTTCTTAACAATTCGATAAATCATCATAGGATAAGCTGCCTCTCTATTTAGTCTAACGATGAAAAAATCATTTTCGTTTTGAATAGAAAAACATTCTTCGAAAACTTTTTTGTAATGAACTATGCCTAATCTTAGTTCACTTGAAATGGGGATTACCCTGTATTTTTTACCCTTTCCCAGCACTTTTATTTGTAACTGAATAAGGTCCACCGCAGACCATTTCAACCCAAGCAATTCTGACAATCTAATTCCTGTAAGATACAGCGTTTGCATGACCATTCGGTCTCGCTGTCCTTCAAAATCTGCATCAAAATTTGTAGATGTTAATAAATTGTAAATTTCTTTTTCCTGTATAAACCCAGGAAGGTTTCGCCCTTTTTTTAGTGACTTGATTTTAAAAGTTGGGTCTTTGGTGATGATTTGGGAGCGTAACAAAAATTTATAGAAAGACCGCAATGTGGCCATTTTTCTATTGACGGTGGTCACTTCTAGTCCCTCTTCAATAAGGGCTACCATCCATGCCCTTATTTCGGCATGGCCCGCCTCTTCAGGGTTGCTCATCCCAAAGGCAGTATTTATGAAAAGGATAAACTGGTCAAGGTCTTTCCTATAAGCCAAGACCGTATGTGGACTTACCCTCTTCTCATGTTCTAGGTAGCTAATAAATGAAAAAAGCATATCGATGTTTTAGAACATCAATATGCTTAATATTTTCCAAAAATGAAAGGTTTTCTTATTTACCTTCCGCTTCTTGCATGCGTTGCTTGTAAGCTGCTTTAATCACTTCGGTTCTTCTAGAAATAGAAGGTTTTTCGAAAGCCTGTCTGCTTCTCAATTCACGAATGACTCCTGTTTTATCAAACTTCTTCTTGAAACGCTTTAGCGCTTTCTCGATAGATTCGTTCTCTTTTACGTTAACTACGATCATAATATACACCTCCTTTCAGTGCGCAAAGGTAAAGAATCTTATTGGTAACCCCAAAATAAACGCTATTCCAATTGAACTGATCTAGAATCGAAACCGGATAACCAAGCTCAAATGCTTGATTAACCTGGATAAACAATTTATTTGGCACTGAACTTTCTGTAAAAAAACATAAAGAATAACTACTACCTGATCCGAGTTCAAAAAACATCAAGAGACTTAAACCAAACCATTAAGCCCTGATTTTGACCTATTTTCTATTTCTAGCTAAAAAAACTCATTGAAATAGCTCCTATTCAGCGTTTCAAAAAATCAAGTATATATTACGTTTTATTTCTTTCTAACGATAGGATAAAATTTTATATTTGACAATGGAAAAAATTTTAATAACTGGTGGGGCCGGATATATCGGTTCCCATACGGCGGTGGCTCTTTTGGAAGCCGGCTACCAGCCCATCATCATCGATGATTTTTCAAATTCCGAAAAAAGTGCATTGTTAGGTCTTAAGAAAATTACTGGTCAAGACATTCCTTGTTATGAAGGTGATTGTAATGATGCTGACTTAATGGACCGTATTTTCACGGAAAACAACCTTTCAGGAGTTATTCATTTTGCAGCATTTAAGGCGGTTGGTGAAAGCTCAATGCTTCCATTAAAATATTACAGCAACAATATCAGCTCTCTGTTGGTACTTTTGACCACCATGAACAAACACAATGTGGAGAACTTGGTTTTCTCTTCTTCTTGTACAGTGTATGGTCAACCAGATAAATTACCGGTAAAGGAATCTACTCCCAGGAAAAAAGCTGAAAGCCCATATGGGAACACCAAAAAGATTTGCGAAGACATCTTAGTAGATCAGGTTAATAGCAAAGTGGCTTTGTCCGCCATTGCCCTCCGTTATTTCAATCCTATTGGTGCACATACTTCCTCTGAAATCGGTGAGTTGCCCTTGGGTGTACCTTCAAATCTCGTTCCTTTTGTCACCCAGACTGGTGTAGGCATTAGAAAAGAATTGACTGTTTTTGGTGACGATTACGACACCCCTGATGGTACATGTGTTCGGGATTACATTCATGTAATGGACTTGGCTGAAGCGCATGTTAAGGCAATCTCTCACCTTAAGGGTAAAGAAGCGCCATTTTATGACATCTTCAATGTCGGAACAGGTAATGGCAATACTGTAATGGATGTAATTAAGGGTTTTGAAAAAGTGAGTGGAAAACCCCTCAATTATAAAGTTGGCCCGAGAAGACCTGGTGATGTTGTTAAAGTGTGGGCAGACACCTCTAAAATAAATCAAGAATTGAATTGGAAGGCACGATTCAACTTAGAGGAAGCCTTAAGGGACAGTTGGAACTGGCAATTGGCCCTTTCCGAAAACAAAAGCTAATTATATGTTAAAGAATATTTTCAGTCTATTCGCATTTCTGTTGGTACTCCCAGTCTTGGGATTTCAAACAAAGCCAGATCCTAAACCTGTAGACAAGGTGTATCCCCTTCTGGATGCAGCAAACTCAAGGTGGTTTTATTTTAGTGCCGCAACACGCCCCTTCGGCATGGTCAACCTAAGTCCTGACCATGTCATTGATGGTGCTTGGAATAGTGGTTATCGGTACAATGAGGACACTGTAAAAGGTTTTAGTCATATCCACGCCTGGCAAATGTCGGGCGTTTCGGTAATGCCGGTAAGTTATACCAAAGATCCTGAAGCTTTATTAAGTGACTATTACTCCACTTATGCCAGGGATAAAGAATCGATTAAACCTGGCTACCATAAGGTTTTTCTGGATCGATACAGCATAACAGCCGAATTAACCGCCACTCACCGTGTAGGATTGCACAAGTATAGCTTCCCGGCTGGAAAGAAGCAGGCAGTCCTTTTCCACCTTGGTGGAGTTTTGGGCCCCAGCAAAATGCAAGACGGTAGTCTGAAACAAGTCTCTCCCTATATTTTGGAGGGAGAAGTCACCAACTCCCCTACCTCAAGAAGACCCAACACTTTGACAGTCCATTTCCGGGTCGAGTTTGATCAACCTATTGAAAAATGGATTGAGAGCAATCAATCACCTCATAAAATAGTGGCATTTGCTGAAAGCAGTGGAAAACCCTTGCACATGAAGGTGGCGCTTTCTTATACAAAGCCTGAAAATGCTACTTTAAATATGGCAGAGGAGCTCCCTCACTGGGACTTTGATAGCGTAGTGAAGGAAACGGAAGATGTCTGGAATGAACTTTTGGGTCGAATAGAGATAGAAGGCAATACTGAAAGCCAGCAAAGGCGTTTTTATACCGATTTATGGAAATCACTACAAGGTAGAAGGACCATTAGTGATGTAAATGGTGCCTACCCTGACAATACCGGCAACACCTTCAAAATTGGTCAGTTACCTCTTGACAGTAAGGGGAAACCCCTTTTCAAACAATACAATTCAGATTCCTTCTGGGGAGCACAATGGACCATAAGTGTATTGTGGGCTTTGGTTTATCCTGAGATCGCCGAAGAATTTGCCAATAGTATGCTTCAGTATTACAAAGATGGAGGTTTGATCCCCCGGGGTCCTTCCGGCGGAAATTACACCTATGTAATGACCGGAGCATCCAGTACGCCTTTTTTTGTCGGATTATATCAAAAAGGTATTCATGGATTTGACATAGGGCTTGCCTATGAGGGGCTTCTAAAAAACCACCTTTCCGGCGGGATGATGAGCAGGTCAGGTTATGAGCACAAGTCTACCAAAGGTGGCAATGTAGAAGATTACATTAGCATGGGATATGTCCCCTACCCTAACCCAAGAGGTCGCTTCGGCGGACATGAGCAAGGTGCTGGACAAACTTTGGAGTATAGCTATCAAGACTGGACACTTGCACAACTTGCGCTCGCTTTGGGTAAAAAAGAGGATGCCACCAATTTTTTAGCCCGTTCAAGTAATTACAAAAATCTCTATGACGAGCAAACTGGCTGGATAAGACCTAAGGATGTGAATGGAAATTGGTTCAGTCCTTTTGACCCTTATGACTATGCCAAAGGCTATGTCGAAGCAAATGGTGCTCAATTCACCTGGTTTGTACCACATGATATTGCAGGCTTGGCCACACTTATGGGTGGCAAAGAGAAAGCAGCAGCACGCTTGAACGAACAATTTGAACAAGCGGAGAAACTGGGATTTACTTCCGGCACCTCTCATTCTCTTGAAACACATCCTGAGTACAGGAGGATTCCTATAAATTATGGCAATCAACCTTCCATGCAAACGGCTTATATCTTCAATTATCTGGACCGTCCTGATCTCACCCAATATTGGTCTAGAAAAGTTTTGGCCGCTGCATTTTCCGGACTTTCTCCGGAAAGTGGGTTCAATGGTGATGAAGACCAAGGGCTTATGGGATCATTGGCAGTATTAATGAAACTTGGGCTTTTTCAAATGAATGCAGGGACTGAAGAAAATCCCATCTACGAATTGGGTAGCCCAATTTTCGATAAAGCCACAATCCACCTAAACCCGGATTACTATTCAGGTAAATCCATTACTATCAAGACCCAAAACAATGGCCCGGAAAATTATTATATCTCCCGAAAAACTTTTAATGGCACACCTATAAAAGGCATTGGCATTCGCCATGGGGATTTGACCAAAGGAGGTTTATTAAAACTCCAGATGAGTTCAAAAGCTAAATAAAAAAAAGGAGCCTTAATAAGGCTCCTTTTTTTTATTTTTTTGGATAGTTAATTTTCACCAAATCCTGAATTTCTCCCCAAGGTTTTTGCATCCTTGCCATGGTAAAGACATTTGCATCTTTGTCTATGGCAATGGCATTCACATAGGTAGGAATACTTCCATCTTCATAAAATGCCGCCCCATGGTCTGTATATGTTCCAGTTGGCAGGTGATAAGTTACCAAATGCAGATTCTCCAGTTCTTTGGCCGCTCCTTTGGCTATCTTCTTGGTCTCATCATTTGAAGGCCTATCAGACAAAGGTCCCCCTGTAAGGTAAAATAAAGTCTCTTTATCTGGCCCTAAATCAAAACCTAGATAACCATAGCTAAATTGGTCATACATACCACTTCGTTTAGAAGGAAGGGATGATAGCCTTTCAATTAGCTCAATTTTTGCATTCTTGGGATCAAATTTAAAAAGGTAATTGGAATTTCCATGGATGCCATAAGCTACATTCTCTTCAGCATGCCAGAATATTCTTCGCCAGTTATACCCCATATTTCCAGGCACTTTGGGGTCATAATCTCCGAAGAAATCCCTTCTCATATGAACATCTTCTAATTTAGCAGGCCCTTCCCCGTCATTTGAATTGTAACAAAAGATATTCCCATCTGAAGTTGTATAATAAACATTCCCATTTTCAGGATCAACCAATATAGACCTGCACAAAACCCTGTAATCTTCCCCTACTACTCCTGCTTCGCCTTTTTCCGAGATAGGACCAAAGTCCTTCAATTCACTGGTATTCAAATCCAGGTGCAAAAAGTTACCACTAGGCCAAGTGAGGGCATAAATTTGATTCCGGTGGGTATCCATGGTCATGGTCAACACTCCCTCTCCGTCGGGCACGACGGCAAGATCTTCCATTACCTTATTTTTCATATCCCAGCTCAAAAAGTGACCTCCTAGGTAATTTTCCACACCCTCCATTGGATTGACAGGAAGTCTCTCCATGTCATCTATCATTTCATACACACCTATATGTGTCCCAAAATACAATTTGCCATCCTTTTCAAAAAAGGGTACATGGCTTTTTCCTTGGGGTATTGTATTGCTATCAATTTCACCGCAAGCCTCAGAAAGATCCGCTAACCATTCAATTTTATCAGTCTTCGGATCCAGAGAGTATAGCTGACCAGCTTTTGTAAGCGACTCAGAAGACAAAACATAATATATATTCCCGTCAGATGCACAGCTTAAAGCCTGATACGTATCATGAGCTATTTCAAAGCCAGAATAATATGGCTGGGCCAAAAACCCTTTGTTTTTAGTATCCAATTTCAATTCTTTGTTGGTTTAATTTATCCTTTATAATTAAGTAATTCTTCTGCATTTTCATGGATTTTATAGATGGCATTTGCTATATCGTCCATGTCCGACTGACTCCCCAATAGCATGCTCTGTGAGAGCCAAACGGCCTCTTCATTGCATAACTTATCCGTAATAGGACATTGATTACTGGCTACAAATTTATCAAAATCCAATTCATCAGGCTGATACATTCTCCGGTAATTTTTAGAGGTAAAAGCATCTTTAAGGTACAGTTTATCATTTAATGGAATGTATCCACTTGAGCAAGGGATACCTTCAGCCTTCAAGGCTTTTAGGAAAACCTCCCTGGACAAGCCTTTAAATCCCTCACTATGGAATCTAAATGGGAATAGATGAAAGACTGCCCGGGTTACGTTTGGGGTTAAAACATAAGTACTAAGCCCTGGAATTCCTTCTAATTTCGCCTTAAGATAAGTCGCATTGGTTTCCCGCAAATGTGTCTCAGCGTCCAGCCGTTCCAATTGACTTAAGCCTATGGCTGCCTGATATTCGGTAAGTCGAATCTTCGTTCCTGCCATTACAGCTCCCTGATTGACAGCTCCAACCAACGAACCATATGCATAGCCATAATTATGGTAAGAATAGCATTTGTCCATGAAATCATCATCGTCACTGACTATGGCTCCGCCTTCACCCATGGGTAGGTTTTTGGAGTTTTGAAAACTAAAGCATCCCGCAAGTCCAAATGTCCCTACTTTCTTATGATTTATCTCAGCCAACCAACCCTGACAAGCATCTTCGATTACCACAAGGTTATTTGCTTTGGCAATGGCCATTATGCTTTCCATATCTGCGGGCAAACCCAAAATATGAACCGGAAGGATGGCTCTGGTTCTACTGGTTATTTTCTTTTTTATTTCTTCTGGATCAACCTGAAAAGTTTCCGGATCAGAATCTACAAATACAGGCATTGCTCCAGTCTGTAAAATGGCTGCCACACTTGCAATAAAAGTATAAGAAGACACCAAAACCTCATCCCCTCCACCTATATCTGCTTGTACTAATGCGGCAATTAATGCATTGGTACCGTTAACGACAGTTAAACATCGTTTAGATCCGATGGTGTCTGCCCATTTATTTTCAAACTCTTTTACTACTCCTGACCTGGACCAAACTCCGCTTCTCAAGACTTCCAATACCCTGGGTTCATCTGTATCCGGGTTCCACCTGGGCCATGAAGGCCAAGAGGAAGTCCTAACAGGCTTGCCTCCCATAAGTGCTGGTTTTACATCGGATGCTACGAAATTAAATCCCATCATTGCTCCTGTACCTATGATGGCATTGGTTTTTACAAAATCTCTTCTTGTATATTTCATGACTAGCTAGCTTTATAAGTGAAAATTATACAAAATCATGGAGAAAACCTTCTCGAAATTGGTAAAGGTTTTAAAAAGGCCGTAAACTTAATGCTTAATATTGAGAAAATCAGAACCCTGCCACCTTCTCTATTTTTCAACAAAAAGCACATTTAAAGGAATCCAAAAAAACTAATTAGAGATCGCTTGAAGCTTTTTCATAGCGGTACAATACAGGATTAACGCGTAATTTTTTCTCACTTAAGGTGAAATAGGCATTACCTTTCGGTTCAAAGGCAATTGCTTCCCCTTGTGGCTCTGGCTCATAGGGAAGTAAAACAGCTTTTCGAGACAGTGTCTCCTCCAGTGATTCACCTTCAATTCTTGCCCAATAATATATCACCCAATAATTTTTTATCACAACCTGCGCGCCATCGGCAGATATATCACCACCTACAGATAGGGTTATAGGCAGCTGCATAACTTTCTCCAAGGAAACGCTGTTTCCATCTGTCAATAAATCTCTTGAGGCTTTGTAAAGCGTGTTTTTAGCTTCTCTTTTAGTTATCACAAAAAGATCGCCACTAATTGGGTCGACCAATAAAGTTTCTGCGTCTTTAGGACCATCCGGATAGTTAAGCTTAATAATCTCTGGAGTGGCTGTCATTGCATTTCCAAGACTGTCTGGCTCAGGAATTCTATAAATAACCAACTCCTCAGCATTACTGAAATTGTCACCGATATCTCCAATGTACAAATAGGTTTGATCTGCTTTAGGTCCGGGGCCCATGGCCAGATCTTCCCAATCTCGATTTTTAACTCCCTCTATTTTGATCGACCCCAGATAGGTTCCTAAGGTATCCAAAATATAAACCTCAGGTTCTCCCCCACTGTCGTTGTGAACATAAATCCATGATGGATTTTTTCTGGAAACAGCCATTCCACTTGTTTCTTCGATGAATTTTTCGCCAATTAGTGCCACTTTTTTTGGTCCCGTAAATAGGGTGTATTCTATCTGGGAATTGATTTTCATATCATACTTTTTCTGAAGCTTTTCAGAAACCAAAAATGGTATGATAGATAAAATGAAGAACAGCTTTAAAAGCATTTCAATAAAAAAACTCATGCTGGCATTTTTTTAAGCATCTATTACAAAACAATTTTGTTCATTCAATCAGCTCGCATTATTTGTGATAAAACAAATTTAGCAAGAACAACAACCAATACTAACCCAAGGCTCATTAAAAAGGTTCAGGCTCAAACCACTTACATCCCTATTCCTTAAACTGTTAACAATCGAGTAGGAAGATAGGGATTATTTCCCTATCTGTCCTCTCACACCACCCTGCGTACCGTTCGGTACAGGGCGGTTCTTTAAGTTTTAACTCTAACCTTTCGATAGTAATCCGTCAGGAATACATAACCTGCTTGTCTAAGTCTATCCGTTGTAAGTGTGGTGCTAAGTATAAAACTATTGGCAATGTGCCAGTAGCCTTTTCTTGTGTTTGCCCACTCCCAAGCTTTGGATTTCTTCACTCCAAGCTTGATAAGATTTGCCAGTCTGGTTCTTATTCGTTTCCATTGTTTCCATATTACCATTCTGATCCGTCTCCTGTACCATTCGTCTATCTTTACCAAAAGATTATGCATGTCTGCCAGTTTGAAGTAGTTTACCCAACCAGTGATGTACTGGCGGAGTGCTTCCTTCCTGCGGTCATTTCCCCAGCCATTGCTGCGGGATGTCAGCTCTTTAAGTTTGGCTTTCATCTTCGATACACTTTTTGGGTGTATCCGCAATCTACCTTCCCCTTTCCTTTTGTAGAAGGAGTACCCAAGAAATTTTACCTTGGATATCGGTACCGTTTGGCTTTTTCCCCTATTTACTTTCAGGAACAATTTATCCTCTATAAACAGGATAATCGAATTCATTACCCGCTCTGCGCTTCGTTTGCTCCTGCACAGAATGACCATGTCATCGGCATAGCGAACGAACCTGTGTCCCCTATGTTCCAGCTCACTGTCCAGTTCGTTAAGCATAATATTGCCCAACAATGGGCTTAGCGGCCCTCCTTGGGGAACGCCCTTTTCACTGGCCTCATAGCTGGTACCCACCTGCACCCCGGCGTTCAGGTATTTGTTTATCAAAGATACTACCCTTCCGTCCTTGATAGTGCGGGAGAGTATTTCTATCAGTTTGCTGTGGTTTACTTTGTCGAAGAACTTTTCCAAGTCCATGTCGACCGCATAATCATAGCCCTCCGTGATGTACTCCCTGCATTTCTTTAGTGCCTGGTGAGCATTCCGCCTTGGCCTGAACCCGTAACTGTATGAACTGAATTGGGGTTCATATAGCGGTATGAGTATTTGGGCAATGGCCTGTTGGGTTACCCTATCCACTACCGTGGGGATTCCCAGTTGCCTTTTCTGCCCATTGTCCTTGGGTATCTCTACCCTGCGAACAGGGTTGGGGCGGTATTTACCCCGCAATAGGGATGTTATCAGTTCTTTCCTGTTCTCGACAAGATAATCCTTTAGGGATTCGAGCTCCATCTTGTCCACTCCTGCTGAACCTTTATTACGCTTTACCTGCTTGTAGGCTGCGTTCAGGTTGGAAGGCGACAGGATGAACTCCAACATTCCATATTCTAATCGGTTATTGTCCGTGAGGTTGTTTTCAGTTATCCGCATAAAAGTCTGCCCTCCCACATAGCCTTTGGATTCCGTCCTGTTCTTCTGTGGGCAGGTCTCTTTTTCCGAGATTTTCTGCTTTCTTCCTTTCATACAGTAACATTCATTCACTGCTCACTTCTTAAAGTTCAGCCCTTCCCCGGCTGTGTCGTCATCGGGTACTATGGCTTCGGCTGACTTCTCATGGCAAGCTTTACTCCGTGTTTCTTACACTGTTTCCACACGTCCATGAGACCTCCCGTGGTAAAACTACCCACTTTCACTCCATGTCCCCGCCACATTTACATCCCGATGTCCGTGTAATCTTTGGACTTCGACTTGTTTAGTAGTCTCATCCCACCGATTATGCCTGATACGGTTCGTGTTCCTCGGGGCGGAGATTTGCCTCCAGCTTCCTTCAGATTCCACCTCACGGTGGACACCCTTGCTCTTGGCTAGTGGTTGGCGATTACAAACCCCCACAGTGGACTTTCACCACCTAGTTGGTTGTCATGCACGGCGCACTAAAAAAGGACAGTGATAATCACTGTCCTTAAATTATTAAGCTATACAAAAACTGAACTTAATCCGCTTTCTCTTTTTTATTTACTTTAATCTCAAGCTCGTCTCCCTCTCCAGAGTAATCTGCAAGGATAACGTCTCCTTCAGACAATTCTCCTTTTAGAATTTCCTCCGCCAGGGCATCTTCAAGGTATTTCTGAATTGCTCTGTTCAAAGGTCTGGCTCCATATTGCTTGTCATAGCCCTTTTCAGAAAGAAAATCTTTTGCTTTATCAGAAAGTTCAATGGTATAACCCAGATCAGTAATTCTAGCAAACAGCTTCTTTAAACTGATGTCTATGATTTTGTGGATATGCTCTTTATTCAAAGAATTAAAGATAACCACATCATCCAATCTATTCAAAAACTCAGGACTGAATGCCTTTTTAAGGGCATTTTGAATAGTGGACTTCATTACTTCGTCCATATTCTCTTCCTTGGCCTTCGAAGCAAAACCTATCCCAGCACCGAAATCTTTAAGATCTCTAACACCTATATTAGATGTCATGATAATGATGGTATTTCTAAAATCTACTCTTCTACCAAGTCCGTCCGTTAACACGCCATCATCCAGCACCTGCAAGAGGATATTGAACACATCTGGGTGTGCCTTTTCAATTTCATCCAAAAGAACAACGGAGTAGGGTTTTCTTCTGACTTTTTCAGTCAATTGCCCCCCCTCTTCATATCCTACATAGCCTGGAGGTGCTCCTACTAAACGAGAAACACTAAATTTCTCCATGTATTCAGACATGTCAATTCTTACAAGGGAATCGTCTTTATCAAACAAATAAGTCGCCAACATTTTGGCAAGCTCTGTTTTTCCAACACCTGTAGGTCCAAGGAATACAAAAGAGCCTATTGGTTTTTTAGGATCTTTCAATCCAACCCTGGTTCTTTGAATGGCCTTGGTAAGCTTTTTAATGGCGTCATCCTGACCAACTACTTTCCCTTTCAGTTCTTCCCCCATATTAAGCAACTTCGCTCCTTCATTCTGGGCAATTCTCCGAGCAGGTATGCCTGTCATCATCGCAATAACCTCCGCCACATTGTCTTCTTCTACAGCATAGCGCTTAGTCTTGCTTTCTTCTTCCCACTTGGCTTTTGCATTTTCCAATTGTTCAAGAAGTTTTTTCTCCTTATCTCTCAGCTGGGCAGCCTCCTCATACTTTTGGCTTTTAACCACCCTATTTTTCTCAACTTTGATTTTTTCAACCTCGTCTTCAAGTTCCAGGATGTTTTCAGGAACGTGGATATTTTTAATATGCACCCTTGCTCCAGCTTCATCTAAAATATCGATGGCTTTATCTGGAAGAAAGCGATCAGAGATGTACCTATCCGAAAGGTTAACACATGCATTAATGGCTTCTGGAGTATAAGTTACATTGTGGTGGTCCTCGTATTTGTCCTTGATGTTCTCAAGAATTTGTATTGTTTCTTCAGTGGAGGTAGCATCTACCATTACCATTTGAAACCTTCTAGCCAACGCACCATCTTTTTCGATATACTGTCTGTATTCGTCCAAAGTAGTGGCACCTATACATTGAATTTCTCCTCTTGCAAGCGCAGGCTTGAACATGTTAGAAGCATCCAATGAACCACTTGCTCCACCAGCTCCAACGATCGTGTGTAACTCATCAATAAACAAGATGACACTTGGGGATTTTTCCAGCTCGTTCATCACGGCTTTCATTCGTTCCTCAAATTGACCTCTATATTTAGTACCTGCCACTAAGGAGGCAAGATCCAGTGTAACTACCCTTTTATTGAACAATACCCGTGACACTTTTTTCTGGATAATCCGAAGGGCCAAACCTTCAGCAATGGCTGTTTTACCCACACCTGGTTCACCTATGAGGATAGGGTTATTTTTCTTTCTTCTGGAAAGAATTTGCGCTACCCTTTCTATTTCTTTTTCTCTACCTATGATGGGATCAAGTTTATCCTCTTCGGCCATACGGGTAAGGTCTCTACCAAAGTTATCCAAAACTGGAGTTCGGGATTTCTCTGTAGTTCCTTTAGCGCTCCCAGAGGAGCTGCCTGATGCTCCAAATAATTTTGATCCTTCTTCGTCTGGATCATCCGCCTCAGTACCTGATCTTGGGGTCTGATCGGTTTGAAATTCTAACATCTCTTTAACCGTATCGTATGTTGCATCAAATTTCTGGAGGATCTGTGTTGCTATATTGTCTTCATCCCTTAAAATTGAAAGCAATAAATGCTCCGTTCCTATAAGTTGGCTTTTGAAGATTTTAGCTTCCAAATAGGTGATTTTCAACACCTTCTCAGACTGCCTGGTCAAGGGTATATTGGCTAAATTTTTGACATTATGGTTGGCTGTACCCTTAACCGCTCGCTCCACTGCATTCCTCAACTCGTCCAACGGAACACCCAACTTCTTTAGAATGGAAACAGCCACACCTTCACCCTCACGAATCATTCCTAACAAGAGGTGTTCTGTACCGATGTAATCATGCCCCAAGCGCAAAGCTTCTTCGCGGCTAAGAGAGATCACCTCTTTTACTCTGTTTGAAAATTTTGCTTCCATTATATATATCTCTTATGGTAATGTTTCAAATCTCAATTTAATACAAGTGAATTTGTTTTTAAACACAACTTTTTCACTAATTGTTCAATTACTTTCGGGAAAGGTTCAAAACTTCATTAGCTGCTGGTCCCTCGCAAAACAACAAATCCACGATTGACAAGTTAGGAACAAAGTCTGCGCCAAAAATTTGCATGTAAGGATGTGGCTTATAAACCATATCACTACTCATCAATGACTTAGGGTGAAAAAAGCCTCTTAAATCATTGCCTTGGTCGCCTTTGCCTTCACTTTCCTTAACTACCAAACTGACATTCCATCGTAAAAATTCAAGACAAAGTGTCAGTAAATCCAAATTTAAATCTATCAAAAACTGGGGCTTGCGCAAATAGATTTGCTCTAAGTCATCATAAAAATACTCAAAAAACGGGGATTTCCCATAAGCACTCTTTATTCCTCTTAGGTGAACATTCAACCATTTTTGATGGTAATCTATTTTCACCTCTTTGATTTCAAGCTTTTTTCTTAATCCATGCACTGGTACAATTAAGGTTTCCCTTTTATTTGCTAGAAGCACATCAGCCTTATTTACATAGGATTGCCTGCTAAGTTTAGCGTCGGCATATACTTGGATTTTATCGGCACCATTTACTGCGGTGAAGTATGCCAACTGTGGCAAATACAGCAAATCGGTTGTCAATACCTTACTTTCCTTGGTCATCTTTCTCTATTTTTCGAAAGTTAGTCCCAAGAAAGGCTACAGGCAAAGGAAACGAAGAAATTATCAAATTATTTCAGAAATCTCTCCTAATCCTTCCCTTAGAACTTCTATTTGATCACCTGAACAATCAACAACGGTTGAGGCAACATTGTTTCCATAACCGCCGTCAATTACTACATCTACTAGGTCTTTGTATTTCTCATAAATGAGCTCAGGATCAGTACTGTACTCAATTACATCATCCTCATCCCGAATAGAGGTGGTTAAAATGGGCTGCCCAAGCTCTTTTACAAGTAGCCTTGGAATGCTGTGATCAGGCACTCTAATTCCTACCGTTTTCTTCTTACTATTGAGTAATTTAGGCACTTTATTATTGGCTGCCAAAATAAAGGTGAAAGGCCCGGGAAGTGCCTTTTTCATTAATTTAAATACCGGAGTACTCAAGGACCTGGTATACTCAGAAATATTGCTGAGGTCATAACATATAAACGAAAAATGTTCCTTCTGTGGTTTAACACCTTTGATCAGACCAATCCTTTCTATGGCTTTTTGGTTAAATATATCACAGCCCATTCCGTACACAGTATCTGTTGGGTAAATAATTACACCGCCTTTCTGCAGGACATCTATTACCTGACTGATTTTTCTAGGGTCAGGGTTTTCCGGATACAACTTTATGAATACAGCCGCCATATTTACTTTATCAATTTAGCTTTGGACAGGCCAATATGCTGTTTATAATTATCGTTAAATTAAGGTAATTATAGTACAAATTAAAAGCCAACTATCAATTTTAAGCTTATTTTATTTTCCATAAAAAACAAGTGGCTGATTTATATAGTATATTTGTGTCGTTAAATAAACCTCAGATTAGGCCACTTTTTGGCCTTTTAATGTCGGATAGTCAATAATCACAATGCTTACAAACAAAAAAAAGAAATACATTTTGGTAGGGGTAGTCGCTTTCTCGGTGCTTCTGACTTCCCTTAGCTTTTATTTTTACCAGGCCTTCTTCTCTCCCAATATATTGATCTACAGTGAAGAGGCTGCCGTATTAAACATACCTAAGGGCAGCACTTTCTCTCAAGTTCGTGATAAATTACTTGAAGAAGACATCATCAACGAAGTGGTTACCTTTAGCTTTGTTGCCAAAGTAATGAATTATTCCGATGGTGGCGTTAAGCCGGGCCATTACATCATTCAGCCCAACCTTAGCAACAGGCAACTGGTTGCCCTATTGCGCTCCGGCAAACAAACACCGGTGAACATCACCTTTAACAATATCAGGCTAAAGGAAGAACTGGCTGAGAAAATCACCAACAATCTAGCGATGGATAAAGAATCTTTTCTAGCCTTAATTGAGGATGACAGCCTAATAGCGAAATATGGTTTTAACAGCCAAACCATTATGGCCATGTTTATTCCCAATACCTACGAAGTTTACTGGACACTCAGCCCTCCTGAGTTGTTTGAGCGAATGTACAAGGAATATAAAAGGTATTGGACAGACGAACGATTGGCCAAAGCAAAGGCCATTCAGATGACCCCGCTTGAAGTGGCCACCCTGGCATCCATCGTCCAATCAGAAACCAATAAAGCTGACGAGCGCCCGATAGTCGCCGGCGTTTATATCAATAGGCTAGAGAGAGGCATCCCTTTGCAGGCTGATCCTACATTGTTATTCGCTTTGAGAGATTTCACCATAAAAAGGGTACTTAATGTACATAAAGAGGTGGAAAGCCCTTACAATACCTACAAATACGCAGGCTTGCCTCCGGGGCCAATTACTTTACCGGAAATAAGTTCTCTAAATGCAATCTTAAATTATCAAACCCACAACTATTTGTATTTTTGTGCCAAAGAGGATTTTTCAGGCTATCATTCTTTTGCTACCAATCTTAGGGACCATATGGTCAATGCCAGACGTTATCAAAATGCATTAAACGCAGCAAAAATTTTTAAATAAATGTTTATTAAAGAACATCAGATTAGGGTAAGGTATGCAGAAACTGACCAAATGGGTTATGTTTATTATGGCAATTATGCTGCCTATTATGAAGTAGGACGCGTTGAAGCACTTCGCAGTGTTGGCTACTCGTATCGAGAAATGGAAGATAGTGGTGTTATGATGCCCGTTTTGGAAAACCACAGCAAGTTTCTTTTGCCAGGCAGGTACGATGAAAATTTGACCATAAAAACCAGTATAAAGGAAATGCCAGGTGTACGTATACGTTTTCATTATGAGATATTCAATGAGAGTCAGGTATTGATACATCAAGGCGAGACTTTGCTCACCTTTTTAAAAACGACATCACACAGACCCTGTAGGCCTCCTGCAAGGTTTATGGAGCTATTGCAACCCTATTTTCAAACTAAAGAGTGAAAGCAAGACTCAACATACTTTTAGAGAGGTTAACCAATAAGGCGGTCCTTCTTAAGCCTATTCATTTTGGCAATCCTGACCAAAATCTATACGATGTAGGAAAAATCTTCTTACATCATTTGCAAAAGGATGATGTCTTTGAAAGGGCGAGTGCTATGGCTTTCAGTTTCACTGTTGCCCTATTTCCAATGCTACTTTTTTTACTGAACATGATTCCCTTTATTCAGTTTTTTTTACATGATGTAACTACTGCTAACATCCTTATTTTTGTCAGTGACATTTTACCCGAAAGTATTTACAATGAAGCTGCCCCTACCATTATGGACATCATTAGCAAGCCAAGGCAGGGAATGCTTTCTCTGGGATTTGTCTTTGCCTTGTACCTTTCCACAAATGGGGTCATTTCCATGATGAACGCCTTCAATGCAGTTTACCGGACAAGAGAGAACAGGGGCTTTTTTCAAACGCGGCTGATTTCGGTAAGCATTGTCTTGGTATTGATCCTTAGTGTCTGCGGGGCTGTACTTATCATGGTATTAGGAAGCGAATTACTATTTAAAATCTCTGAGTATGAGTTTGTCTCCAGCAACATCAGTTATTACCTTCTGGCCTTTTTTAGGTTTTTTGTTTTGCTGATGCTCTTTACCATCACCAATGCCTATATCTTTAGATTTGCACCTGCAGTAAGCAAGAAATGGAAGTTTTTCTCTACGGGATCTGTGGTGTCGGGATTATTAATTACCCTAGGATTTTTCATTTTCTCCTATTACCTAACCAATTTTGCCAGTTACAATAAATTGTATGGTTCCATAGGGACGATGTTGGCATTGATGCTATGGCTTTGGATCACTTCGATTATTGTTTTGGTAGGCTATGAAATCAATGTAAGCCTCCAAAAAGCATTGAATAAAAAGGCATCAAAAAAAACAAGTCCTTCACTTTCAAAAAATTAGCACTAATCTCAAAAAATTTCACCCGTCAGCACTTGTATTCATTAAAATTAGGGCTACATTTGCCTTCCGATTCACATCAAAAGAGAGGTGAACAACAATCAAAGAACAAAAGGCTTGCAAAAATTCAATGATTTAGCAAGATTTATTAAAGCATCAGACCCAACTAGAGGAGTGGCAGAGTGGTCGAATGCGGCGGTCTTGAAAACCGTTGTACCGCGAGGTACCGGGGGTTCGAATCCCTCCTCCTCTGCACCAAACAGCCTAGCCTATTGCTAGGCTGTTTTTTTTTGAGTCGTCGGGAGCTACCCTGCTGTCTGGCCCCTCGCTAAAATGCTTCACTGAAGCATTTTTTAACGCTCCGTCCTCTCCTCCTCTGCTGAACCAAAATCTAACAGTTTAAAAAACATTGAGTTAGGGTTTTTATTTTTAAATAGGGGGCTATTTGTGGGGCTATTTGGCTTAATTTTTAGAGCCTACATTTCAATGTATTTAATTTCCCGCTCATTCAAATCAGCCAGGATTTAATGTTGCCTCTTCAAGTTTTAGCCTTTGTGTTTATCTGAAGTATTCTGTATTGTGATCGACTTTTATCAGATATGTCTAAACAAGTTAACCTCTCCCCTGCCCTGATCCCTTCATCCAAGCTTTTTGCCTGTGTAGTTTTTTTTGAGTAATGTTGGGGACTGTAAAGGGATGCTCAGAATCATAATTACGCATACGTGAACCAAACAAAGAAACAGTTAATTTTTTAAATAGGGCTCATCAGAAGGATCCACGTATAAAGCCGCTCCAAAACCGGAAGCCCAATTAATTGCATTTTGTAAGTTTCTTGTATTTACAACTGCTGAATTTTCAGGCAAAACGTTGAATTCCCTGATGCTTATATGAGAAGTGCTTTGTTGCTGAGCGCTGGAGGAGAAATTGCAATATGGAAAAACCAATAGAAATAAGAGAAAGAATTTCATAAGAATTTGGGTTTATTTATCAATTGATTTCAATAGGTTTATTTTAATTGTTGAAGACCTATTTTCATCTTGCGACAATTTATATTTGAGGGGTGAATAAATCATTAATAATTGATTAATGAGCTAACTCATAATTATAACACATTGATTTTCAGTGTATAATTTAATTTAACTGATTATATTTTAAAGAGATAAGCCACACATTATGCGGGAAAATGTTACAAAAGTTGTATCAAAAGTGGTTTGATATTCAGATTGATTATGTACATCGGGGCGTTTTCTATTTTGATTTGATCCTTTGTATATTTTTTATAGTGAGGTATACTGTCCAAGGGAGAATATCCTTTATTCCTGCGCATTATCAGCCTTATAGTTGAATTGTTTCTCTCCTTTCCCAGCCTCTGCTAGGGCAAGAATCTCCCGAGCTTTGTCTACTTGGATTATCACTATAGCTGCGATGATGTGGTAGTCGGTCATGGCAGATTTTCCCTGGTTATAAAGCATCTCTGTGGGTTCTGATAATAGAATAAAACGTTTCATAATGAGCTTACCGAGGGCCCTGGAGGGCTAAATGAATGATAAGCCCATGCCATGGGGAGTTTTTCACTAAGCACAAGGAGGAACGGAATAAAAAAATCTCTCTCGGTCACTTACTATTATGCCGTAGTTCCTTGGTATACTTCTGAAAATCATCTCGGATGTATGTGAAAAAATAGCCCATTCCTTTGGTGAGTCATTGATTGGCGAAATTTTATGTATTATATTATTCTAAGGGTAAGATTAGATTTGAGACAATAAATACTGGTTGGGGGTTTAAAACGGACAAAAACTCCGCTTTCATGAACGGAAGGATTGTGTGTAGTATTGTGCTTTTGTTTCTTTTGGAGTGCATCCTCCTAAACTTTTGAATAGGATTGTTCTTTACCACTTTTTTAGCCCAACATCCTGCCTATTCAGGTAAGCAATAAATAGGATAAGCCTCCATCTAATAAGATAAACAATACCAACCCGTTTTGATTGGAACGTATGCCTTTTCGATCAATATTAGAAAACTGGAATTGGTTGCAATCCTATGCTGCTGCAATTCCACCTGTGCCCGTGCCTCGCCTACAATAAGCGCAAAAAGTAAATTGCATTAGGTAATAATAAGACTTGTCAATTGCGATTAGACCTATGTTTTAAAAAAAAATTAAGTAGATTTCGGTTGGATATTTCTCCGAAACACTTAATTTACCAATACCAAACAAAAGAAACTTTTTACTTTTTTCTTAATGCCACAGTATGCAAATAAAAGGAATCTCCAGTCTTGTTGAAACTTTAACAAATTGAACCTAATATGACAATAAACAAGCTATTGCCAGATGATAGAATTACCCTGAAAAAAAATCAGTACAGGCTATGAAAATTCAGGAAACCCTATTCGTTAAATTGTGTTAAAGTAAAATGACAGTATCAAATAAAAGTTCGAAGGATTAATTTTTATACAAAGCTAAAACCATAAATATTTTATCAATGCACTTTTCAAAAATAATACTTTGGCATTTCTTATTGCTTTTTAGTCCTGTGCTTTTGGCGCAAGAAGGAATAGACAAGGTAAAAAGTATTAATGGCCTTGAACTTGGTTCTACACTTGAAAGCCTACAAAGTCAACTTCAATTAATAACTGGAAAAGAAACAGTCTATCAAAACAACCCATTTCTAGCAGAAAGCCTTAAAAGAAATTTAGAAGCAGGAATACAGGAAGGAATTTATCAAGGCCATCCTTTGAGAATTATTAATGGAGTAGAAGCACATGACTTGAGATTGATTTATTTATCTGGGTTGTTATATAAATGTAGATGGACATTTAACAAACGTGACCTACCCAATATGGAAAGTGGATTCAAAGACATCATCACTTTTTTTAATAAGAAATTTGGCCCTCATACCGAAAAGATCTTCAATGACACATTCATCTGGGATGGTGACACCAATAGGCTCACTATAAGTTATTTAGACGGAAACATTCAGATAGAGTGGAGGGACAATATTTCTGAGAAAAAAGCGATACAACTCACTCAGAATTAATCAAATATCAGAGCGAATGGAAAAAATTAAGAATCGAAAAGACCAATAAAATTGGGTTAAGCCTTGTGATTAAAAAAAAATTTTAAAGTCCATCTGTGATGTTCATAGCTATCGAATTCATTGTCTATGTGAAATACATTAATTCGATAAGTTTTTTAGAAGGCAGGTTTGATCTAGGAACCTACCTTATTTAAATCATGCTCGGACTTTTATTAATTTATCCCTCCTCCTAACCTATTAATTTCATATTATACTCCTACATAATCACCTACTGAGGACCCGTTAGCAGCATGGGCCCCGTGGCCAAAATTTATTTCGGTAATAATGGGACGGTCCATCGCAAAGGATGCACTCCCAGAACTTCTATCGCGCATGAATTCAAACCCTTGATGCATAATGTGAAGGTGATTGGTTAGGACGACATAACTAAAGAGGAATATTCCCTTTTCCCTTTAACAATAAGCTAAATTTTCCAAAATAAAATCTCTATAGACTTTTCTTGAAAACAGAAGAGTAAACTCAATTTTACCTATTTTAAAGGTCTTTTATGAAAAAGCCATTCATTTTAGCGCATTTGGGTAAAGCAATTCCCACTTTACATACTTACATACTTTAACCTTTTTCACTTAAATACTTCCAGTATCGTTTTGGCACGTGACGAACATGTAACTTTATATTTTTTCTTGAGGGGATGTTCGTGCTATCAAAATAATCCTTCCATAAGGTTTGAAATTCCATTTCTTCGATAGAAAAATAATCTGAAGAGGTATTGGTTGCATCAAAATCTTCAGGTAAGGTCAAATTGATAATTTCAACCTTTTCCATATCATAATAAAGACCATAATTTCGTTTCAGGTCATAAATAACCCATTTTTGGTCCGCATATCTACTTTTGAAATGTTTTGAAATTAAGGGGAGCACATCAAAATCAGGTTCAATTGTGGCAAAATACAAGCTATCCTTGGTTAACCTGAACCTTACAAAAGCTTCCATTCGATGTTTTTCCCTTCCCACGCTTTTGGCGATCTTACTCAGCTCCAAAACCTCTGGATTGGAAAAATCGGAATCAACAGGAATAGAGCTATTCAATACATACTGTATGTACCGCAACAATAAATTCTCAACCTCTTTTTTTTCACTTAAAAATCCGTAATAAATGCGTAACCTTCCCGAACTTGAGGTTTTCTTTCCTAGTCCTTTCCACACCCGGTCTGCTTTCGCCTGGTCAGTGATAACTTCATTGCGCCTTCCAAACAAGGAAGCCTGAACTTCACTGTCTTTTTGGATGATGACCTGTTTCATTTTCAATTCATAAACCTGAAATACACAGGTTAAAAACCCATCAAAGCTGCTGTCATATATAAGTATGGATTCCTTGAGATTAAACATTTACGTAAACAAATTCATTTGCGGGCTTAGTGTTTTTAGATATTTACTTGTTGAATTTTGAAGAATAAGCGTTTTGAGTTGAGGTCCAGTTAAATCCCGGCGTTCAAAATCTTGGGAGGCACAAACAAGAAAATATTTAGCCCTATTCATAGCTATGCCAATGCGCTGTAAATGTTCCCAATTAAGCCTTCTAAACCGTCTTGCCTGGATTATTTTATAAACAGATTTCATTCCTACCCCAGGAATACGGGCTAGCATTTCTTGGTCAGCAGTGTTCACATCCACTGGAAAGCATTCCAAATTCCTCAGTGCCCACCCCAATTTGGGATCCACATCTAAATCAAGATTTTGGTGGGCCTCATTCAAAATCTCATGCACTTCAAATCCATAAAAGCGCATCAACCAATCTGTCTGGTACAACCTGTTTTCCCTTAACATAGGGACTTCAGTACCAATTTGTGGCAAACGGGAATCATAACTAATAGGTATGTAGCCGGAATAATAGACCCGCTTTAGATCAAACTTTTTATAAAAATAATTGGAGGTCCACATGATTTGCTGATCGCTTTCTCCACTGGCTCCAATAATCATTTGAGTACTTTGCCCTCCCGGCGCATATAGAGGCGTACTTTTGATAAGCTTTTTTTCAGATTTGTATTGAATGATTTCATTTTTAACTTTTATCATAGGCTTGATAAAGTCTTCACGATTTTTTTCCGGAGCCAATAATTTCAAGCCTTCTTTGGTGGGAATCTCAATGTTTACACTCAATCTATCGGCATATAGACCTGCCTCCTTCATCAATTCATCGGAAGCTCCGGGTATAGATTTGAGGTGAATATAGCCGTTGAATTTTTCTTCTGTTCTCAACTTCTTTGCCACAGCAACCAATCGCTCCATGGTATAGTCTGCACTTTTGAAGATCCCTGAACTCAAAAACAATCCTTCAATATAATTTCTACGGTAAAAATTAATGGTCAGGTCTACTACTTCCTGAACTTGAAATGCCGCCCTTTTGATGTCGTTGCTTTTTCTTGTCACACAATAGGCACAGTCAAAAATACAATGGTTGGTCAGTAAAATTTTCAACAAAGATACACACCTGCCATCTTCGGTATAAGAATGGCAAATCCCCATCCCTGTTGCATCACCAATCCCCTTATTGGCATTGCTTCGCTTGCTGCCGCTGGATGAACAGGACACATCATATTTTGCAGCATCTGCGAGTATTTTTAATTTTTCTTGTGTGCGTTCAAAGGACATATTTGGTACTTTAATAGGGTCTATTTCTGGACTAATTCTCATCGCTAATGCCCCAAGTATATATTAGGACCAGTTACTCATTTCTCCTACACAAGTGTAATTAATTAAGTGGCTAAGCTCTTTTACATAGGCTCTCTGCTGCATGCAAAGGCCAAAGTGGCATTACTAAACCCCTTGGCCGAATCATGATAATAAACAGGTCAATACACTGCTGTTCAAGACAAACCTTCTTAGAAACGTTGGAGGGCATGGCAATGTTGCATCAGTTTTTAAAAGGGCACATCGCTCCACCGAATGACTAATATTAATTTATTGATAAATCATTATTTTTAAGAAATTATTTAGAACAACCATAAAAATAGTTTTTCTTTCGATTGATATTTTTTAATTTGAATAAAAGAAAAAAAAGCAGGTATTTATATTTATTTAAACCATAAAATCAAAATTTAACATCAGGAGGAAGGTACTGGAAGTAGAGATCTTTTTTGAATGCCAAAAACAAATTCATACGATTTTAGAGATGAAACAATGGTGAGCTGATCAATTTCGACAAAGGCCTCATCTCCCAAATGGTTACCCACGACAAATAGGTATTTAAAAAACCCAGGCTTTTCCGAAAGCTTGTAGATGAGAAAGATGAAACCATTACAATTATTCATTTATTGGATTACGGTTAAAACTTATTTATTAACCTTAATTTGTATAAAAAAAACAAAAGAGTAGCATGAAAAAAAAACCCAATTTTCCGACCAATTAAACCGATAGGGGCTTTGGCGTTCCTGATGGCTTTTACGCCTATATTCAAACAAGCATTAATAAAGAATGGGAGCTGATTAATGTGGGTTTCCCTCAAAATGGATGGTGGGTCAGGTAGTAACGGTAGTGGTTCTAAAGGGCCTGATAGTGGGTGTACTAGTGGTCTCGTTGGGGATGATGCCTACGAGCTCTGCGAATAATAAAAGTAATTCCTGTCTTCGAATTGTAAAGCAAAGGTGGATTTCACATGTCCAATGAGAGACACTCATCCAGGCTGGCCTGATTTGCCAGATTTACTATAATTTTTAACATAGGAGAGTTTTCCCCCATGTAGTTTTTGTATGAGCACAAAAATATGTACAATTGATGAAATTAGTTAAAATTTTAAATTGCATTATTTTCTCTTCTCTTTTAATCGCCTGTAAATCCCCTAAGGAGGAATTACTGGATATTGAAAAACTAACGTTCGATGTAGCAAGCAGATTTGTAGATTTTAACGAATTGTCCGATGATATTGAAATCATCCCCTTGAAGGTTCCTGATTCAGTTTTTATAGGGAAAATTCATTCACTTCGGCATTATGCAGATTATTTTTTATTACATGACAAGCATTATGCACAAGCACTTTACATTTTTGATAGAGAAGGTAATTACATCAACCACCTACAAAGAATAGGACCAGGCCCCGGAGAATATGCAACTATAGATAGCTATATGATTAATAACGATGTCTTGACAGTATATGACAGAACATCGCTAAATGGTATTAAATACCAATTACCCCATTTAAATCATTTACTAACATTTAGTGCAGAAAGCTATTTGATGGATATACTCAGTTTAGACAGGCATGATTTTAGTATAGCCATAAGTGATGAATTTCTTAATCGTGATATGTATCTGGGAATTGTATTTTTAAACGAAGAATTTAAAAATATTTATAATATTCCAAAACCTTCTGGAATCATAGAAGCATCCGAAAAAGGGAACCTGTCAAACAATGAGGAAAAAACATTTTATGCCCAACCTTTTACGGAAACGATTTATTTATTAGACTCTCTGGGTTTACTTCCTTTATATCAAATTGATTTTGGTAATAAATCTTTACCGAAGAAAGCGCAACATTTTATTGAGGCGGAGGAATTATATAAGGTTTTAAATGAAAACGACTATGCTTTTGCCGTTCATAACTTCAATTTGTACGATAGCTTGATCAGCTTCAATTATTACTGGAAAAACATAAATAATATACGGATGGGAATCTACGACTTGAGAAATGACCGGGCAATATTATTAAATGATATCGGTTCATTGAACGATTATCTTTTACACCCTCTTGATGTCTCCCAGGGTTATAATATGACGATACTATACCCTGGTGAGTATGATAAGGAATTATTGACTGAAGTAGGAGCTACAGAAGATGAAATAAAAACCCTAGGAGTCTCTCAACCCTTGATCATCCGATACCGAATCAATAAATTTCCTGAACCATGAAAACGTCAATCGGTATATTTTTCTTAGCCTTCTTTATTCTTCCTAAAATGCTTCAAGGTCAGGATACCTGGTTACTAAAGTCTGCGGAAAACAATGTACCCATACCTTATGCCAAAGTAACTGAGGTGAACAGCCTACAATGGACATCGAGCAATTCCCAAGGTGAATTTCAGCTAGATTCCTCCCTATTTACTGATGGTGCTACCTTCAGCATTTCAGCCATGGGCTATGGAGACACCTTGGTATCCTTAGACCGTATAAAAAAGTCAAAATTAGTATTGCTTAGGTCAAGGTACGTGGAAATGGAGGAGCATCTCGTCGTATCCAAATTGCTGAAGAAGCAGGAAATTGGGCACCTTGACCTCCCCTTTTCCTTTTCAAAATCGGAAGGCAGGAGGCAAGCCCCCATTACAACCAACCGCTATGCCGTCTATGTTGAGTTTCCCCGAAAAGGAACGAAATTACTATCCAAGCTAAGCTACTACCTGAGCGAATTAGGGGATCCTAACCCCACCATAACCCTTCGTGTACTGGTTTCCGATGAAATAAAAAAGCCCAAAGAAGGCCGTATTTACCGGATTAGCCAATTCAAAGACATCAAATTTCAATCGCAATCACTTTATGAATCACAAGGATATGGGTGGTCTGAAATTGACTTATCTCAAGATGAAATCATTATACCAGAAAAATACAAAGGGGCTTTTTTGATATTTGACCTGATGGATAAAGGGAAGCAGATACAGGAATCATTGGTTATTCCTTTTCAGAATAAATCCCGAGAAAAATTACATGCCGGATTCTACCAAACAAGTGGCATTCTAGGTGTATACAATAAGAATAATGACCATTTTGCAGTGGTTTTAGAATATTTGACCGAATAAACAAACCTGTTCAAAGTTCACTACTATGATTCCAGAATTTTAAGCCCCTCTATTTCAAGCCATTGACTCAATTGATTAATGGCCTCAGGAAACATTGAATCGAAGTCGAACAACATAGATCCCTGCATCAGTATGGAATTTTTAACAAATGATTCTATATTTTTTTGGAAACAATAAATCCGCTTATCTAAGTTTTCTTATAAAAATGTTTTTGCTTACCATGGTTCTATCAGAAATCCCCCTCACAGCCTGATCACCATCTTTATGTTTGGCAAACCAGTTGTGGTGTATGTCACATTTATCCTCAGGAACTCCTCTAATCACTACGGCCCTTTCAGGAGCATAAAAGGTATTGTTATATATTTCCATGGTAGTCCCAGCTATGTCGGTATTGTCTTTCCTATCCCTTCCACCGTGCATGTCAAAGCAATGGCTTAATGAAATACCTAGCTCAATATTGTGTCTGGCAGTATAACCGCATCCTGATACTCCAGTTCCTGCAATAGAATGCCTGTTTTCATTGAACAGGTTATATTCAATCAAAGAGGAAGCTTTCGCATGACTTACACCATAACCCAATCCATTGTACTGGCACCTGTGAATGAAGTTATGGTGAATATGGTGGCCTGTTCCTTTTTTAAGATAAACGCCGCTTCCAGAAAAGGCAGAAATTTCACAGTTGTCAACTTTTAATCCTGGGTATTCCGTCGTTATCCCTCTTGAAACTGGAAATTTGTAATAATATTCACGCCCCAGTCCTTCAGGTCCAAAAGAGCGCTTGTGGTGTTCAAGGTGCCGGTCAGGATTTGGTCCCTGAATCTGCAAGCCAGTAAGTCGAACATTAGGACCATTTGCCCGGATCATTATACGGGTTTCCAAGGCATTGCTTAACAACATCCCACCTTTGGATCCTCGATAACCTCGATTCCCTGCTAGGGTAACTCCTTCAGGAATTTCCAAAACGAGCCCTTCAATAAAAACCCTAGTGGTAAGATCTATTCTAATTTCATCGGGAATAAAAACAATTTCTCCTGACTTGACCTTGGAAAGAGCATCCAACAACTCGTCTAAATTTGTCACCTCATAATCCCCTTTAACAATAGGCATTTTATACCCCTCCCCTCCACCAATAGGTCCTAAGTCATTCGGTTTAGCGCCATAAAGCTCATTTTCGATAGCCATCCAACTTGGCTTTTTCGGGTCTTTTTCTTTAGAAGAATCCGTAAAGAAAGGATTGGAAAATCCTTCTTTCGAAGGGAACCCCATAGTCCATGCAAAAAGACTACTTTTAACAGTAGTAGAAAAAAACTGCCTTCTTGATTTGTTACTATTTTTAATTTCGTCCATAATAAATTCTTCAGCCCAAGTTAGCTACCTATTCTTAAACAATCAATGTCTACAAATCCCTCCCAACACTTTCTAGTTTAATATTATTACCTAGTTGATGTTGATTGTAAAATTTTATAAGTCAAAAATCCTGATAGGTAAATCTTTGTCATTCACCAAGAATTAACTATAGCCACTGTTAAAAAACATAAAACGTCAATTTTAAGCTTTAAAAATCTGGGTCTTGTAAAAGAGAAACATTCAGCAAATGGTTATTATTTCGAAAATGATACTGGTAGAAGTTCATGCACTGCATCTATGATAAGGTCTTCCACGTCTTCCGAAAAAGCAGAAGGCTTGTCATAATAGTACATGCTGGAAACTGCTTCATATCCGCCCTCCTGGATTACACGACGAGAGGCAATATAGCAGGGAACATCATTGGAATAGGCATTGACCCAAAGTCGGTCGGCTCCCAATTCTTTTTTAAGTCGAAGGGAATAATCTACGACTACCTCCCCAGCCAGATTGACCATGGCCAATTCATTGCCGAAAGTCCAGGTTTGTACCGGATAGGAAAGTGCAGCAGGAATTTCCTGACCTCTGGCAATGCGATCCAATGCCAAACGGGCAAAATATCCTTTTACCGTCTTGTCTTCAGTCTGTGTAATGAGTTCTGGGATCCTAGGCACCTTGGCAAAGGGTAAATTGATCCATTTGATTTTACCGACAGGAACTTGAGTCAAGGGCTGAAGCGGAGCATTTAATAAACGATTGACTTCATCCGAAATCGCTTTGGCATGTAAGCCTATGTGCTCCATTTTGCCACGAGGCTCCGGATTGGCGTCTGCTCCGCAACCAATCGCTACCATGGCCACAGCTCCTGCATGATTGGACTCAATCATTTGTTGGGCCTCGGTCATCCAATCCCCATGAAGTTGGTTGACCTCTCCTCCCAGGGTGGTGCCATGACAGGCATAATTGACCAAAACGGCTTTTAGCTCACCTGAAGGATCCGTAATTCGCATCAACGGTAACGCTTTGTCTACCGGTCCCCCTTGCGTGCGCCTGTTCTTGGCAAAACCTACTTCTCCCTGTCCCCAGGCAACCAGAGACGGCGCTCGGTTTTTCAAAGCCGCCAATGCGACTTCTTCCAGTTTCTGACTGAGTTGCTCGGTGTAATTCGAAATATGCACCAATTGAGCTACCGACAACAAGGAATCACTAAAAGTCTCTCCCCTGTATTGAAGAATGTTCAATAGGTTGCCAACTTCAGGCCCTCCATGGGTATGGCTGGCACAAATCACAAGTTGAGCAGGATCAAGTCCTACCTTTTCTGAAAGTTGCCTGGCTAGTTTTTGGGTAATATGATTGGGAATACCTACCAAGTCTACAGTAATCAATAGGGAAGCCCCTTGAGCATCACTTCCAAAAGCCAGTGCTTTGGCAGACAAGCGATGAATAATCTGATCTGCTTCTGACTTTGGCCTCGCACCATATCCTGCAAGTCTAATTGGGCCTTCTGGAGTTATGTCTATCATTGCTACCCCGACTTCCATCGTCCCTTTCTGAGCGTAAATTGGGTTTCCTGCACCAAATAATAAAAAGAGCAGCAAACAGATTAAACGGGTGGCTAAAAACAACTTCCCGAATGGGTAAATGGGCTTTGAAATCATATCAGAGATCAAATGGTTATTGGTTTATTTTTGGGAGAGGAATTTCGTTACCTTTTGAAACTACAAGAGGAAAAGTGCTAGGCTTTTTTTAAATCCCCAGAGTACTTCCTGATCTTTTGAATGGCTTGCGCAATCTGTTCCATATCTTGTCGGGTCCCGAGCAACATGGTCTGTGAAAACCATACCGCTTCTTCACAGAGCTGGTCATTCTGAGGACAGTAATTTTGCTCCAGCCATTCATTCATTGTTTTTTCTCCATAGATCTTTAGGTAGTGTTTGTTTTTGGCTAGATCTGTCACATATTTCTCCTTGTTCAACATGCCATAGCCTCCCGAGCAAGGAATGCCTTCTGCCGCCAGGGCTTTCAAAAATACACTTCGATCCATGTCCTGAAATTCCTTTTTATCATACCTAAACATATATAGGTGATAAGCGCTTTTAGTCACTCCTTCATAAAGCTTCGCCGGATAAATCCCTGGGATTTCGTTGAAGAGACTGGTTAAGTAGGCTGCGTTTTCCCAACGATGTTCAACTTGTTGCGGGAAACGTTTCATCTGAGCGAGCAATAGGCTCCCCTGAAATTCTGTCAATCGGAGATTCGTTCCCCGAGTTGGAGAATAAGGGTCGTTTGGATCGCTGGTATGCCTTCCCTGATTGTGAAAATTATAGCAACTTTCAGCAAATTCCTCGTCATTGGTCAACAAAGCCCCTCCTTCACCAGAAGTAAGGTTTTTGCTGGATTGAAAACTTATGGCCCCTGTAAGTCCCAAAGTCCCTGCTTTCTTGCCTCGCCATTCAGCCATTGGTGCCTGACAGGCATCCTCAACAATTGGTATATGGTTTTTATTGCCCAAGCCAAGAATTGTATCCAAATCTGCAGGAGAGCCACCAATATGAACCGGCATGATGACCTTGGTTTGCGGGGTTATGGCTTTTTCAATTTGGTTGGCATCTATTTGAAAACTTTCTATATCCGTGTCCACAAACCTAGGTAGCGCATAATTCAATACCACCACATTATAAGTAGCAACGAACGTATAAACGGGGATTAAAACCTCATCTCCGGGCCCAATGTCTAAAGCGCCCATTGCAGTAAACAATGCACTGGTACCACTAGACAGGCCTAAACAATGTTTTGCTCCACTCATGTTTTTATACGCATCCTCAAAATCGGCTACCGCCCTGCCATTGAGACGGCCCCATTTTTTGCTCCTCAAGGCTTCCAGAAGTGCATTTTCCTCTGGTCTTTCTACGATAGGCCAACTTGGAAAACTTGCCGGATGTGCCCTTGGCCCTCCCAATAAAGCAGGCTTACTGTCAGTTGTCGTTCCAAAAGTTATTTGTGGCATGCCGATGGCCAAGCTGACACCAGCGATAGACATGTTACTTATAAAGTCTCTGCGGTCTAATTTCTCGTTCATGGCTATTGTTGAGCATTTTGTATTTTAATCAACAATTGGATATTGTAATTGAAATAATTATCCAAATTTCACATTTAAGTCGTGATTGGTAGTGTTTCTTGCTTGGTTGATTTTCCACAAAATGGAAAACGGCACTCCAAACTACATTTTCATGACATATTTTTTAATGCTGATCCAATCCCATTGTGAAGTGTTTTGAAGGTTAAAAAAGCAAATCACTAAACTATTCAGGAATAATAGCCCAGTGAATCCATAGGAAATTTGGGAAAAGACCAACGTTACCGAAAGTAGAAATTATTTTTCTAGAAAAAAAATAATGTGTGATTATATTTAGAATAACTTTACTTAAGATCGGGTAAAAATTTAATAATAGACTAATTACTATCCTGTTCAGCTAATTATGCCAAATTTCGAGTCCTCTTCTTTTCAAAGAAAAATATAGCCAATTGGATAGGAATAGGAGTTAATTATTATTCATCATTGCCACTAATTTCATATTATATTCCATCGCTTGAAAGAATAAAAATGTTCTCTTGGCATGATTTTTATACTTTAACTTGATAAATAACAATTTCTTAATTGTACTGAAATAACTATAAATTTTAAACAATAAATATCATGAAAAAATACATTATTCAGGCTTTTGCGGTTTTATTATTGATGATTACGTTCACCGGATGTAGTGTAATTGGTGATATTTTTGAAGCTGGTATGTGGGCAGGGGTGATTATGGTTGTGCTAGTTATCGCTTTAATATTTTGGATAGTAAAGAAGCTGTTGTAATTTTTCTCCACAATAATATTCACTTCGAGTGATATTTGTAAGTAAAAAAATTGAGCTGTATACTCAATTTTAGGATTTTCCGAGTGGTTGGTGAATGCCACAGCTATAATATTAAATTCAAGCGATTAATTTAGTTGCTAAATAAGAAAAAACTGTTGTAAGGTTTTTGTTCATGTTATCCAAATGCTAAATGGGCTATAATTAGCTATCTATTTTAGCCAAGTATTTATCAAGTGATTCACGAATCATTCCGGAAGGCCTATCAGCAGAAGGATCAATTATTCTTCCTTTTTCATCCAAAAGGATAAATCTCGGAATGGAATTTACCATGAAATGCTGGGTAAGATCTGATTTCCAAGCATTTTCAGCAAACCATTGATAGCCTTCCATCTTTTTGGCTTTTACCATCTTTTCCCAAGGTTCTCTGGTTTCATCAATCGACACCGTCAAAAATGCCACTGGTTTATCTGCATATTCTAATTTCAACTCATCCCAATGAGGGTGTTCAGCAATACATGGTCCACACCAGGTAGCCCAAATATCAATATATACAAGATTCCCTTTCAAATTACTCAATTTCACTTCCTGCCCTTCCATATCCGTGAAGGTAAAATCAGGAACCTTTTTTCCAGGGCCAATCGGTTTCCATTTATCTTTTAATTTTCTTAATTTCTCAGCATACTTAGGAGACTCATTTTCTTGCATGAATTTATCATATGCTTCTTTCACATGGTCAGGTCCTCTGTATTCCATATTTGACTTTATAGATGTGTATACGAAATGGTCATTGACACTTTTATCTTTTAATAAGGAATCAATTGCAAAGTTTCTCGCTATTTCGCCTGATGTCAAAGACTTATCACTTTTTAAAAGTTCATTGGTTAGATTAGTAATCCGCATGTCGATAAGTGCTGTATAGCTCCAAATATTTAGAAACTGTTTTTGGTCTAGGGGAATAGTAGCCAGGCTAGCCCTGACTTCATTTTCAGGAAAATCTACTGAATCCTGAGGTGTTTCGGTTAAAAACGCATAATAATTCGGGTACATTAAATCAAAATAAAGAGGTGCGAAAGCGTAATATCCTTCCTCTATGAGAATGAATTCGGGATCAATTTTCTCCTCCATTTTAAAGGCTCTAAAATTTGTTTCGGAAATTGTAAAAAGGCTGTCTTTTATTTTCAAATACTCCTCTTTTGAATTCGCCATCAACTCAAAAAGATCATTTAAGCCTTTATCGTTTTGAGCTTTTTCATTAAGATACCTGGCTTCTTTTTCATGATCTCCCTGAACCGAAAATGTACCAGATAGGTCTTTGGCATCTGCAGTGATGTATATGCTATCTCCTTGGGCAAGAAAAAGTTCAAGATGGGTTCGTCCTGAAGATAAACTATAACTCAATCCATCGTCCCCTTCGAATTTCAGTTTAAAATTACCTTTTTCGTCTATTTTTCCACTAGCAATATCCCCATCTTTAAAAATGGTGATTTCATCTGACTCCAGATTTATTATTTTTCCTGAAACGATAACAGTTGGATCCTGAGTTGCAGGTTTTTGAGAACAACTGTACAATAAAATCAATATAACCAGGAAGAAATTAATCGGAGTTCTCATATTCAGTTTATTTTTTGGGGGAAGTATATTATCCAGTATTAATGTTCAATTTTCTGGCACTTAATTTAAAAGTACAACAGATTTTGAATAACTAAAAGTTAAAAAATCATAACGCTTGCCTTGTGAAATTTATACATCATGGCAGTCTATAAATTAAGTTTCAACAACAATACTTACCCATGTTTTAGCATCTGAATATAAAAGCAATATAATAATCCCTATTTTTATCTAGATTGTGTTGAAATCGCTTCCAATTATCGAGAAATGCCTGTGCCTTTTTCACCGAAAATGGAGCAGAAAGTTTGAAGCTGATATTTACAACTACTGAAATAAAAATTTCAATCCCGCTGAAAAAGGAAGAATCGGGTTTCTGAAGTAAATGGGATGAGCCTACTTTCTTATTTATGTGTTTTTATTTAGCTTACATTTTGCGTAAACCTATTGAAGAACAAATCAAATTAATATCCCCCACTTCTCCCTCCAAACTCACTCCTTCCCCTTCATCAAAAACCTCCTTTCATTCCGCTTGAATTCATCCGGCTTGTTGTGGTTGGCCTTCTTCTCCTTATATTTTGGTAAGCCTTCCCAGTTGGGGCCTTCCTCTTTTACCTCCTCCAGCAAGGTTACCATGGCACTTTTCATTTCCTCAAGCTTCTCCGGTTCGGTAGCGGAAAGATCCTTTTGTTGGCCTTCATCATTTACCACATTGTACAACTCAAAAAATTCTGGTTGTATGGTTTTTATAAATTCCATGTCCTTATCCGTAATCCCATGGGTTCTGGGCATTTCATCCTTGGCACGAGCCAACAACATATAATCCCCTTTCCGCATGGCTAGCTCCGGAGAACTCCTATAAAAATACCAGAGCATGGGTTTATCCCTTTCTATTTCCCCTCCCTCTAGCAATGGCAATAAATTTATACCATCGTATTTCCGATCTGAAGGAATGGCCGCCCCAGTCAATTCCCCAATGGTTGGTAGCAGGTCCTGAAACCAAATGGGCGTTTCAATTTCCCTTTTCCCCGGGAAAGCACCCGGATAGGAGAAAATACCGGGAACCTTGATACCCCCATCGTACACTTCACCTTTTAATCCACGAAGCTCTCCTTGGGAACCCATTCTGTATGGGCCGTTGTCTGAGGCGAAGAAAATCATGGTATTTTTATCCAACCCTCTTGATTTCAAAGCTTCTAATACTCGGCCGGCTGCCAAATCCATGTTTTCTATATTGGCAAAGTATTCAGCTGTCTTCTTGTCATAACCAGGGTAATTAGCGATCAAATTTTCCGGTGAAGCTACTTTTGCATGGGGCTCATGGAAGGCCACATAGAGAAAGAATGGCTTTTCTTTTTCATACTTTTGCTCAAACCAAAGTTCTACCTCATTTGCTACTAGTTGGCAAGAATAGCCTTCCTGCTCACCTATTGGGACCCCATTTCTAATAAAGTTGACAGGATTGAGATGAGAAGGTTCCGCATTGTTTTCGGTGCCCAGTGAATAGTCAAACCCTTGTTGATGGGGTTGAGGCTGATTGAGTTGTTCATCTTGAGGTAGAACACTAAGGTGCCATTTTCCAAAATGAGCCGTCTGATACCCCTCCGGTTTAAGAAGTTCGGCAATCGTTACTTCATTGTCCGGAAGATGCATGGCCGAACCTGGAGGTCTATAGCTGTACATTCCCGCTCTTGCCGGAATTCTACCTGTCAAAAGGCCGACTCTTGAAGGGGAACAATTAGGGGCGCCAGCGTAGCAATTGGTAAATTTTATACCTTCGGCTGCCAGCGCATCCAGGTTTGGGGTGTTGGCCACACCACCATACCCCTGCAGGTCGCCATATCCCATATCGTCGGCAAGAATGATTACAATATTTGGATGTCTAACCCCATTCTCTCCCTTTATAATCCTGTTATTTTGAGCCATCAAAGCCTGAGGTAATCCTAATAAGAGGAAAAGTAAGCGAAATAGATATTTTGGCGTTTTTATAACTATTAACATTCTATTGATTTAATTTATTGATATACTTTTTCGGATTTGAATGGCCTTCTATAACCTGTAAACTAAGGTAAATAGGCCTCTAATTTAACAAAAAGATCCTATTCATCTGATTCCTGATTTATAAAGCATCCAGAAATTAGGCATTAAAATTGGTAGAAAGATGGCATTGAAAAGGTTTTAAAAATAGGTTCGCCATTTATCAAGTTATTCCGAAACATCATAAAAATCTCGATAGTATTGATTTTCAATATTAAAGGCCACCGTTTTAATTAAACAAAAATCCTATGATCGTAAATAAATCTATAGTAGGACTTCACATTATTCTTCATGAGGCACATGGTATGTTGGCGGGTAAGATTGCCAACGAAATTGCAAAAGAATACAGACCAATTCATTGGTTTGAAACTTTAATAGCTGTTTGCGAACACGATGACAGGCAACTTAACTTAAATGAAAAAGAGTACCTTTCAGAACTTGGTGTACCATTGGATTTTACCGAAGAAAACTATAAGGTAAATGATGTTTTAGAAAGGATGCAACGAATTTTGCGAACTGCTGGAAACAAATCCCTTTGGGTAAAATTACTGATATCCTATCATTTGGAATTTGTTTATGGCCCACTCAAAAAAGAGAGCAAAAGGATTTCAAACTTTTTTCAAGACCAAGCATCGGAACGAAAAATATTATGCAAACATTTTGGCATCAAAGATGAAAAAGCCAAAGAATACCATGAATTCCTGCGTTTCTGTGACCGATTATCCCTAATCCTATGTAAGGATGAAACCCCCGCAATGGAACGGCAGCTGGAAATAAACACCTCTATCGATGGGAAAACATTTTTTATAAAGAAAACAAAAAATGATCGATTGATCATTTCCCCCTGGGTTTTTCAGGAAGAAGAAATTGAATTGTCTGTTGAAGAGCGGGTTTTAAAAGAAACACAGTTTAGCTCTTCTGAAAGCTTTAAAGAATCTCTTAAGCAAACCATGCCACAATCAAAAAAATGGATACTTACAAAGGGATAATAAATTGATTGGCTTAGGCTGTTTATAAATAATTAAATACCTATTTAGTTATACTTTTATCAATATTCTGTTGGCAGTAACACCGTGAAGGATGATTGAGAATAAAATGACCAATGAAACTATTGAATAAAGTTGATAGTTTTCTCCGAAATTCCCGTTTTTAAACGCATAGGTTAAATAAAACACAGAACCGATTCCTCGAACACCTAGAAAGGAAATGGCCATTTTTTTCTTTCGATTCAAGGAGGTTTTAAATAGACTTACATAACCTAAAACAGGCCTTATAACCAATACTAATAATACAGAAAATACTATCATTGGAATTGAGGTGAAATTCAGTATTCCTGCCATAATTGAACCACCGAAAAAAACAATCCAGAATACAATTAAAACTTTTTCGAGATTAGATATAAATTTTAATCCGGGTTCACTATGCATTGTTACGCTTTGTATGTGCATATGGTAATGTGCAAAAAGTCCCGCAAAAAACACACTCAAGAACCCATAACCATTTGCCATTTCAGCAATACTATAAGCGATCAGCGTAAGGGCAATGGCCACAAACTCATGATGGATTTTCTTTTCTTTTTTGTCGGACAAGTTTTTAGTACACCAGCTATATAGAAAACCAACCCCCCCTCCAATCAATGTCCCTACTACTATTTTATAAATTACATAATAACCAATCCATTCCATCCAGTTGTCAAAACCAAAATTTGCATTCGAGGACCATAAAATAGCCAGATATACAAATGGAAAAGCCAATCCATCATTCAGTCCTGCTTCTACTGTAAGATTAAATTTGACACCCACGCTTTTCTTTTCGTCGGACTGTTTTTCATTCAGTTGAATTTCCGAAGCCAGTGCTGGGTCTGTAGGTGCCAGGACAGCTGCAAGCAACAGCGAGATGGCGCCACCAAAATCCAATAAAAAATATGAAACTGAAAAGATGACCGCCATATACAAAGGCATTGTAAAGATCAAAAGCCTTAAGGGTGTTTTCCACTCTTTCCATGAATAATTAAGTCCAATCTTAAGACCTGCTATCATCAAACTGATAATGACGACCAGCTCTGAAAAACGCAAAGACAATTCTACAGGCCAAACTGGGTCTGGCATAGGCAATGGTGCATTGAGGTAATACAGGATGGCTCCAAAAATAAGCAAAAAAATAGTGTAGCTGAATTTGAAAATATCCATAACTATCGGTAGAAAACTTACCAGAAGTAATGTTCCACCAATAATTAAAAATACCAAGAGAAAAATATCCATTAAAATTATCTTAAGTTTATTGTATAAAATACCAAGATTGTAAACTCATCTGGACAGGGAAACAATTGGTTGCTTGATTCAGATGAGCTAGTATAAAATTAGATTTATCGTCTAGTAAAATAGCTAATATCCCACCGCATTTTAGATCATTATTAATAAAAAAATGACCCTTAAAAGAATTTTGATTAGGCAAAGAAAAAATTATTGTTCTATGTAATTGGTAAAAATTCTCTCACTCCTTTTTTAAACAACCAAATGGTGCTTTCCCTTATATCAACCTTCCCCTTTCGGGCTGAAGTTCGTTTGAAAAGGCAAGGAATGTGGCGTAACTTGGTACGAGAATTTTCAAAAAGAAGGTATTACATCAACAACTTCCATTGCTGTTAACCGTAAATGCTCAATAAACTCACTATCAGCCAAATCTGGTTGGTAAGTTGTCTCCGTGGGATTTTCACCAAACAAGAATGAATACCAAATAAGTGATCCAAGGTAGCATCCATAGGCATTAGCATGATTTGAATCCAACCTAAGTACTTTTTCATTATTCCATTGGTATCCGACATGCAGTGAATGGTCTTGTTTGGGCAATTTAGGATGTAGATAATTGCTGAGGCTCACAGTATCATCTTTCTCGAAGCGGTACTTAGGATGTTGCCCAGCATACCAAAACCCATCGCCAACCGGAACCATGCGGACTCCCAATTCTGCTGCAATCGTATGATATGCCTGGCGGGAAGCTTGCCACATCTCGTATTCAGTAGAGGTGTGTAAAGTATCTTCCAAGTTCCCAAAGCGAATAGCGTCTGCGCGGTAAGCCCAAGTTTGATGAATAACCACCTCAGCATCGGGTACAAGATCTTTAATGTATTCGTACATATTATGAGCATAGGGCCTGTAGCTAGAAATATTGGTGGAATTCATTGAATTTTGCTGAATAGAGACAAAATCCCAAGGTTCCTCAAGTAGTAAAGTTCGCAATGACTTCCCTTTATATGCCCCTTGTGTACTATCGCCTTCTGCTTCCTCAACAAGTCTCCAGTGTCGTTCTAAGGAGCACCCTCCAAGTTCCGCACGGCCAATTATCAAGTGTTTCCCTTGTTCAGAGGCTATTTGCTGCAAATATGCTGTAGCATTTTTGGAAAAACTGTTTCCCACCAACATCAGCCGAACGGTATCACCATTAGAAATTCGAGTCTGATCGGAATTTCCAGCCTCCAATTTGATCGAGCAAAACAAGATAATAATCAAAGCAACAAGATTTTTCATAACGTAAGCTAAAATTAAAAATTTAATTATCAACCAATAAGCAACACTATTCTAGTCAAAAAATTAGTGCATTTTACATTAAGGCCATCATAAAAATCAGGCGTATCTTTTCCGCTGGTTTTGGTACGCCATTGAATGTACGGGAAACTGAATTCAATAAACAAAACAGGGAGTGCCTCCATATTCGTCGGATTGTCCTATAGGTGATCCGGCAGGGGCAGCAAGTGGTTCCAGGAGTTTAAATTTGTCATTCGAATCCTTTTGGAATTTCTTCAGTTGATGAAGGCAATAAGCTCTATGCGCTATTTGAGCAAAATCTCCATTCTTTCTCATACCAATCCAGTCTTTTAATGCCATTGCCTTTGCCATGGAAATGGCTCGAACCTGCACACTTCCTGCTGGATTTGTCGCCAATTCCATCAAGTGTTGAAGCACTAATTTCTCTACAGACCGCTTAATTTCGGCAGAATATCCAGATAGGCTCCGGCCTTTCCAGGTAGCTTCTATTATATCATCAAGGTATTCATCCAGCCGGAGTTGCTGTACATCCAGCGCACTTTGGGCTACCAGTCTGGAGGCCCTTTCGGGATGAAACAAAAAAGTCAGGGTATGATGTGCAGCAATTTCAGCAGGTGCGAGTGGGTCAAAGACCAATCCCGTATGTCTTTTAAAAACTTCTCTTTCATCCGGTGCATAACCGTATGGTCTGGGAGGAATCTTTTGGAGTATGGACAATGGTATGGACAGTGTTTCGGGTTTTAGGGTTTGTAACAATTGATTCAAGGCATCCAATTGTCTCTTTCGTGAAACTACCTGGTGGCTTTCTCTAGCATCTCCTTTAACTGTATATCCATAATTAACCCCGGCAATTACTTTTGATGCAGCCTCCACCTGGTAGCGGTGCAATAGGTAAATCGGCACTAGTAATTCTTCCAATTTGGCAAGTGGCATTCCCTTGGAAATGTTTTTCAATCCAAAATCATCCAAGGCTATCTTTCGAACTTCAAGCACATGCGCCAACTGCGCCACAGGATCAGTTCCATTGTCCCAAAGGTGGGTTTTCGGATGTGCGGATCCGGCTGGTCGGCCATCCTTATCGGACAGAAAATCCAAGCCCTGAGCGAGGTATTCGCCTACCCACTGATCCATGACTTCCTGCTCCTCCAAACCTTCTGGAATGGAGGCATAGGCCATTTTAATGGCTACAATGTCCCAACTTCCTATGCCCTCTTCATAGGCATTAGAAAGATCAATGGCACCATTTTTTATGGATAGGTAAGGATGAGGATAATCCATTACCGAAGTAAGGCCTTTGGCACTGGCAATGTAATTATGAGGCAATCCCAAGGTATGCCCCACTTCGTGAGCCGCCAATTGTCTCATTCGGGCCAAAGCCATGTCCATTAGAACTGCGTTTTCTGGGTTAGCCGCATCAAAATTACCCGCCAACGCCTGAGCGATCAGGTAGTCTTGCCGCACCCGAAGAGATCCCAAGGTAACTTTGCCCTTTAATATTTCTCCTGTTCTAGGATCCGTTACCCCACCCCCATAGGACCAACCTCTGCTGGACCTGTGTACCCATTGGACAAGGTTATACCTTACGTCCATGGGATCGGCATCTTCAGGAAGTAATTTGACCTGAAAAGCGTTTTTAAATCCTGCAGCCTCAAAAGCTTCTGCCCACCAAGCGGTACCCTCCATTAATGCAGTGCGTATGGGTTCAGGTGTTCCGGGATCTATGTAATAGATGATGGGTTTTACCACCTCACTCAAGGCGGCCGAGGGGTCTTTCTTAACTAAGCGGTGTCTTCTAACTGTCTTTTTTTCAAAGTCTTGATTTATCGGAGAGGAGTAATCAAAATAAGTTATTGCATTCACCCCTGCTCTCGGATCGAAAGTTCGATTATCAAATCCTGCCTCAGGTAATGCCACAAATGAATGATGAATACGTAAACTAATGGCTTTGGGGACTGGCACAATCTGGCGAATGTAATTTCCAGGTTGTTCTCCAATATAGGTAATGGTAGCCTCTATCTCTGTATTTTCGGGAAAACTCTTGGTTCTGGGTTTATAAATGGCTGAACGGGAGAGGTCTGTTTTATAGTTTCCCTGTCCTGACCTTTTAATGACATCACAAGCCTCGATTACATCCTGAAGAAAAAAATCTGTCCCATCCACCAAAATTCTATCATCTTCTTTAATAGCTATTTTAAAACCCCAAATTACCGAGGCAGCAAAAGATTCCTCCACGGCACGCTTTTCCAAAAGGTTCTGTGCCGAAGCGCGAAATGTATAATTTTCAGCCTGAAGAAGCAATTTGTCTCCTACAGGAATAAAGCGGACAATTTGAGCAGGATAGACCCTACCCCTATCCAGCCCGATATCATTGGACCCCAAACCAGCCGCTAATGAGGGGTAATACAACAATTCTTTACCATGGTTAGGAATTGCCATCCAAATCTTGCCCGATTGGCTATCCCAATAGAGGTCAATTAACCCTTCCTGTTTTTCCATATCTTCCGTGAATTTGGAAATGGTGGCCGTGGATGTGGACGGAAAAACCGTGGGTTGTGCAGCAATTTCCATAATCTGAAAATAACTGCACCTAAGCAAAACAACTAGTAGGAGAGTCCTTGAAGCATTCATGTTCATCAGTGTTATTTCGAAATAAAAATAAACCAATTATACACAAATACCAATTAACTTAAACCCACAAACTTTCCTGGTTTTGTTGATAATCAGCCGGATATTTCAATTAGATGAGTGAAACTTGGGAGTTTTCATCTCTATAAGAACCAATTGGTGAATTCGAGAGATTGATTTTGCAGGGCTCAGCAAGAAAATGAATACTGTATCTATTTTAAATAAATTGCTTTTAAGTATTAATGTCAAAAATCTATTGCTTTCCCAATCCTCCATTATAAATATAATTATTGCTTCCTATTGCTCAAAATAGAATTTAGGTAGTTTTCCAACATGGTATAACCGTCTTCCCCAACTTCATTTCCATCAATGGCTTTTTTGGAATTGAGACCATTTTGCTTTTCATATTCATCAGGCATTCCATCTCGATCCGTATCTATAGGGGCTGAAACACTTTTCAGAACTGGCCACCCACCAACATCTTCCTGAGTATCTATGATGCCAGTTATTTTTGTTTTATCTGCGACCTTGTGATCCTTTTTGTAAGTTTCTCCTTCGTAAGTAGCGAAACCATTGAGGACCTCATCTATAACCCGAATATCTACAGCATCACGCTTAGGAAATACGGCTCCGGCATTTTCGAGAACAGAAACAAAGACCTCTTCAGCAGACTGTTCATTAATAACCATCGATGGCCAGGGCTGTTCCAGCTTTAAACCCTCCAAATATTCACTGCCGTCTTTTGGCTGCACCCCACCGAGCCAGTTGTTGGCTGAAACCCAGGAATTCCCTTCTATGGTATTGCCTGAAACATACCATTTTCCTTAGTCTTCCGCTTTATTTCGGGACCAGGGAGCAACGATTCGGTGGGTTATTTGACCGGGTGCTGTCGCAGGCCCTGCCTTATAATAGTTTCCTACCATATTGATATTTGTGAAATTGGATTTGTCATTACCCACTTGAGAAACTTCCCCTCCATAGGTTGATTCATAACCCCAATTGAAAATTACATTATTGCGGAAATCCGTATTTCCTACTCCTGATCCAAAGCGTGGATTGCGGTTAGAATGATTGGCGATTAAATTGTGGTGATAGGTGCTGTAGTTCGCCCCCCAAATACCTCCAAAGCCATGATTCCCTTTTTGGTGATTGGATTTATAAAGGCTTTCTGATGTAATACACCATTGAACCGTTACATTTTTTCCGTGATAAATGGACATAGTTTCGTCTATACTCCAACTTGCTGAAACATGATCTAAGATAAGATTGGTAGTATAACGGCTGGATATTGCATCAGTCTCACCTCCTGATTCATTTCCAAGCCTCACTCTAATGTACCGAATGATCACTTCATCTGCATTTATCATTAACGGGTAAGCCCTAAGTGTTATGCCATCTCCTGGGGCAGTTTGACCTGCTATCGTGATATATGGATTTCTAATCCTTAACTCATCTTCCAATTTGATGGTACCTGAAACCCTGAAAACAACAGTTCTAGGCCCTTCTGCTTCAACAGCCTCACGCAGGCTTCCTTTTCCGGAGTCATTTAGATTGACCACTTCGTAAACTTTCCCCCCACGTCCACCAACAGTGTATTTTCCATAACCTTCAGCAGTTGGAAAGGCCAGTTGTTGCGCATAGCTGTTTAGACCAATTAATACCAATGCAATACTTAAAATAGATTTTTTCATTGTTTGCTTAATTATTAACAACTCCATTTAAAGAGCAACTTGAATTTTATAAGGAAGCAATTTGAAGCACCAAATGTACCTCCTCTTATTTGCCAATGAGAATTGGCACCATGATTTCTTTATTTTCTCAATGGCATCCATACCGCCATTTCTGATTCTCCTCTATTCCCCCAAGCGAAATAAGGAATCAATCTGATATTGATGGGCTGCAGGGTAATTTTTTGGTCTACTGCCTGGTACAATTTTCCTTGCCAATCGGATTTTCCTTGAAGCAAGGCTTGCCCCTCAAGGAAGGTTAACGAAGCACCAGCAACCATTTCTTTCACAGGGGTAAATTGAATAGCAGCAGGAAGCTCAACATCAAAAATCCGTGCATTGTGCAAATCCGGAGATTCAATACAATAAACAATTGGCCCTCGCATCACCGCTACCTGGTTCCTGGTTTCCTCCACCAGCGGGTTGGCCTCCATCAAACGGGCCTTCATTGGTAAATTTAATTCAATCACATCTCCCTTTTTCCAATTTCGGAAAAGAGAAAAATAACTTCCGGCTGTTGGGTTTCGGTCTGTTTTCTCTCCATTTACCATGATGTTAGCCTGACTGGCCCAGGCAGTGATTCGTAGCGCTATGGCAAAGGGTTTTTGCCCGGTTTTTTCGATACTTAACTTGATTTTTCCATCCCAGGGGTAATCCGTCTCTTGTTTTAATTCGAGACCTGAACCATTTGGCAAACTGGTTTTCAATTCATTACTACCGTACAAATTGATTACCAAACCACTATCAGATAGTGCATAGGCATAATTATGGGTTTCCGCAACCGTTCTGACGACATTGGGAGGACAGCAGTTCGATTTAGAAATATAGGGTTCCCTCACCTTATTCCATCGAAATGTAAAAGGCAAATCCTCATCTACTCTCAAAGGATTGGTATAATTAAAATTAGTCCCTCTTAAATCTGTACCAGACAATACACTATTCAATAAGCTAAGCTCTAGTATATCCGCAAAACGGCTGTCGCCCGTTACCAAAAGCATGCGATGATTCCACAAGACATTGCCAATATTAGCACAGGTTTCATTGTAAGCTGAAATATTGGGAAGCTGGAAAGCCTGTCCATAAGCCTGGTGGACTTGCTGAATAGTTGGCTGCTTGTAGGTGGTCCCGTTCGGGGATACATCGTCATACAAAGCCCCGGTGGCTCCAGTGATGTAAAGTTTTTTAGTGACCACATCTTTCCAGATACTTTCCAATGCCAACATCAGGGAATCTTCTCCGGTCTCCGCATAAAGATCAGCCACTCCTGCATAGAGGTAATTGGCACGAACAGCATGTCCTACTGCCTCCCGCTGTTGTCGGAATGGAATACGGTCTTGATTGTGATCTGTTCCATCAGCTATCATTCCACGTATATCAATCATTTTACCAGCAAGATCAAGGTAAACCTTGTTTCTGGTGGTCCTGTACATTTCAATTACTCCCATGTAATGGGAAGGACAAATTGCGTTTTGAGCTTGTTCGGCAGTTGCGTTTTCATGGTAGGCAATAAGAAAGTCGGTTGCCTTGATCGCAATGTCCAAAAAGTTGGTTTGCCCTGTAATCCGATAATGCAAACTGGCAGCAGTCATCAAATGCCCCATGTTATAGGTCTCAAAGTTCATTCGGTCCTCAAACTCTACCGCATCTCCAGGATTATTGCGCTGCTTAATAATTGTAGCGGTATGAATATAACCATCTGCTCTCTGCGCGTCTGCGATCACTTTTATGATCCGCTCCAGCTCATCATAATACCTTTGATCTTTAGTGCTTGCATAGACAGAGACTAAGGCTTCAAGGGTTTTATAAAAATCGCCGTCGTGGAAAGGAGCCCCCCGATGCCTGCCTTCTTTGTAGCCTGCTGCAATTTCAAAATTGAGAAAACCATGGCTAAGTGTATCGTTTTCATAAATGTGTAACATGTTCATGGCCATGGTATCCTTACTTACATCCGCCCAATGTCCCCAAAAACCTCCGGTCCATTTCACCGCATCCATATCTACTGAGACTTGTTTGGCAAAAGGACTTTTGGAAGTGTTCACCAAAGCTTTTTCCTGAGCATTTACTGCCAATAGTGGTGCAAAAACGATTGCTGTAATGAGAAGAAAATAGTTCCTATTCCATTTAAAATCAAGCATATATTAGTATTCTGGGTCAACGTTTAATTAATACTGTTCAAATATTTTTCTAGCATCCGGATTTTTTGGATTTATCTGCAAGCGTCTTAGATAATACCATTTCTTTTTTTCCATTCCGGATATTTTTCCAGCAGTTGTTTCGGAGCACGGGTATACCAGCTATAGCCATTTCTACGCTCGTGCCCTATTTCTGTTATGGCGTTCTTTTTGATACCATCTCTATCGCAGAAAAATATTTTCTCGGTTTCCAGGTCATAAAATCGCCCCCAATGTAAAGGTGCGGTTTCGTCTTCTACAACAATTCTGTCCTTGCTTCCGTCTGGCATCGTCTGGGTATCTACTCTTAACCGTCCTACATGATGGTCTTCAAACCATTTTACAGCGTCATTTATTGAAGCCTTTACTTTATCGGATGGGTTTTCTATTTCCATAAGCATAAGCACTATTCCCACAGATTCAGAACCACTAAATGAGGGCAATTCATAGCTCCTGGCTTTTGCCGGTGCCAGGCTCACTGAGTCATGTTGCGCACACCATGCGGTAGGTTCTCCTTTTACTACAATCTGAGTATTTAGGAAACACGCTATTCCTTTGTCATAGGCTTCTTGAATTTTTCCTTTTTTGTTGTCAGTCAATTGAATAGACTGAAAGGCAGGGTCATTGGAGAGCATTTCTTTTAAAAAACGCATAATGTTAACCATCGCATCGTCATTGAAGGTGATGTGTCCGGAATAGGCCACACTTCCTTTGCGCACCGGATAAAACTGAGGCCAACCCCCATTGTTGTATTGTGCCTTTAGGATGTAATTTATTCCTTTTTCAAAAGCCTGCTTGTAGCGCTGATCTCTAGATTGGGAATAAATATTAGCAAGAAATCTCAACTCAGTGATGGTTGCATCATTGTCGAAAGTAGCACCAATATCTTCCCTTGTTTTTAAGTATTTTGCTTTTTCACCCGCATCCATTGGATGATGGTAAGGTTTGTTTTTTTCCCAACCACCAATTGCCTTTTGGGTCAAAAGGACATTTTCTGCCACGTGTTTTGCCTCATTGGAAGCGTACCATGCATCAGGCATTTTTACGGCAACAGCCTTCCAACGCATATCCTGAAATTCTTTGGAATCATTCTGAGCCATTACTGGACTAATTGCTAAAATTGCCATTGCCCAAATCCATCCCATTATTTTTGAAACTGCAGTTGTATTTTTCATTATGATTTGTTTTTCCTTATTGTGGTAATTTTCAATTTAGCCTTATTTCTCTAACCATTTCCATCTTTCTCCCCAGTCACCTAAAAATGCTTCTCTGTACCTGGAAATCGTTTTTGCCCCTTGCTGGTCTTTAATAAAAAGCGCGGCCCCTAGTTTATCAGTATACCAATTGTTTCCTAATTTGTAATCATCAGAAGAGGATTTTCCAGGCCACGGGGTAATACTGACATATTCGCCAGTTAAGCCGTCCAATTCGTAAATTTCACTACTTGTTTTGTAGCTACCGTTTTCTGCTTTTTTTGAGGAATATTTCACTCCATACATACCCTCTCCCAAATAATAACCTGGCCAGACCTGACCCTGAACTTCAAATTTAAAGACTACAGAATCATCAGGAACCATAATGTCCGGCCCTTTGAACTTCCATTCAATCGTGGCATAGGCAGCTAACGAATCTGCAGTGGTACTGCCCCCTTCAAAAATTTTTCTGGGACTTCTACTGATTTTCTCAAAACTGCCACCCCAACTTTCTCCGGTAGGATCATTTGGATCACCTTTCATAAGATAGGCCAGTGATGGTGTATCACCCATTTTTATCCTCCCTTGATAATAGTTGATAAAATCCTTTCCTAAGGCTCCCCGGCCTTGGATAAAATTATCGTAGTAAGCCTCTCCAGTATAGGACTTAGGCGAATCTTCATCCATAAACCAACCCCGATAGGTAGAATTGGCTTCTATCATCCAAAGGTCTCCATGCTCAGCAGCTAGATAAAAATAGGCATTGATGCTCCATTTCTTATTGGGTCCTCCGATCCAATACACCCTAATATTTTCTTTGATTTCAGGTGCATCATGCAATGCCTGAGCGAGGTCTTCTATCCCTCCCCAAACCAGTACCCAAAGAGGCTGTTCACTTTCCCTTTTGGCGCATTTGATGATCCATTCTGAGCCCTCTGTGGAAGTAGTATAACCTTTGAATGGAGCTGCCGCAATAGCTCCTTGCTTAGCAACCGCTCTTAAAACCTTTGGAGCAGGCAAATCAGCCGCATGCTTTTTTAATTGAAGGTAATCTTTTTCATATAGGTCAATTATATCCAAAAAATTACTTTTTCGACCGTCCCCGAATGGGGAAGAAACCAAACCTTCAATTTGAAATTTATCCGCATACATTAATAAATGTATCATTGACTGAAAGTCATCAGGGTCGGTACCCCCTATATCAGAATTAATTAAAATCCTGGGTTTAACACTTTCATTGTATTCCGTCTTACAACTAGACATAGCCACAAAAGCGAATATACCAACCAAACTTATTCTTAACATTAATTTCATTTATCCTTTTTTCTATTTTCCAATTTTAAAACAGGTAACACTTATCCTAGAGTATATTAAAACCATGACCAAGTTGAAAACAAAGCAGAATGTGTTTAAAACGAAAGTAAACGAAACTAAAATAAATAAAAACAAAATTTTTTTTCGTAATAATATTTATTTATATTTTAATTTTCATTTAACTTACATACCCGATAAACACTCATTTATATATCAAAACTACCGATTTAACAGCTTTATCAGATAAATTATCAGAAAAGAACTATATTTCGAAAGATATTTTCGATTTTTAAATAAATAATATGTTACCAAAACAAAGAAAAGAAAAGATACTTGACTTACTAAAAGAAGATGGATCTGCCAAAGTTATCGATCTGGCCAGAATCTTTAAAGTCACAGAGGTAACCATTCGTCAGGACCTTGAGAAATTGGAGAAAAATGGCTTGGTCCTAAGGGAGCATGGTGGTGTACATTTAAAAAACGTTGAAGATCAGGTGCGTAATTTCTCTTTAGTACACCAGGACAATCTAAAGGAAAAAGAGATTATTGCAGAAAAATGTCTGGAATTCATTCACCCTGGAGATACCATCATTCTTGATTCTGGCTCTACAACTACAGAGATCGCTAAAAAAATAATAAACATCAAAGGGCTAACCGTTATAACCAATGCCCTAAATATTGCATTAATGCTAGGAGCAAATCCCAACATAGATATCATCATGACAGGTGGAGAATTCAAGGCGCCCACCTTATCCCTTACTGGCCAAAAGGCAGCTGATTTCTTCAAGGGACTAAATGTACAAAAACTCTTTCTGGCTACTGCAGGCATTTCTTTAAAATCAGGTCTTACTTATCCAAGCCTTAGCGATCTTGTAGTGAAGAAAGCCATGATTGATTCCGCAGACATTACCTACCTGGTAGCTGATTCTTCAAAAATTGGAAAAAGTGCTTTTGCCAGTCTCGGAGCTTTATCCCTTATCGATTACATTATCACCGACGAAGGGGTCGAAAATAAACACAAAGAAGTCTTCAAAGAAAACGAAATCCAATTAATCATCGCTGAAGACAAAAATTAAAAAAAGCAAAAAGTAAAAAGTACCATTTCTTAGAGCACAATGAAAAATCAGAACATCACTTTAGGCATTATCATAGGAAATAGACAAATCATGCATAAACCATTTCCAATACAAACGGCTCATTCAATGAAAAACATACTATTCAGATTTTTCCTCATGGGCTTAATGCTTTTGGGGAGCATTGAGCTAAATGCTCAGAAATCAATGGAAAAGGAGCGAATCATTGTACTCACTGACATAGAAAATGAACCTGATGATGCCATGTCACTCATTAGGTTCCTTACTTACTCCAATCAGTGGGATGTGGAAGGCCTAATTGCCACCACCTCCAGACACCAAAGAGATCAAATTGCAGCCTGGAGAATTCGTGAAATTCTAACTGGCTACGATAAGGTCAGAGAAAATTTAAACAAACATGAAAAAGGCTATACAACCGCGAATTATCTTTTGTCTATACTTAAGGAAGGTATTCCTAAATTTGGAATGGAGGCAGTTGGGGAAGGCATGGATTCTGAAGGTTCAGAATTAATAATCCAGTCCGTTGATGCAGACGACCTTAGGCCCGTTTGGGTATTGGTCTGGGGTGGACCCAATTGTCTCGCCCAAGCCCTCTGGAAAGTTAACCTAACCCGCACGCCTACAGAAGTGGATAAGTTTGTGTCGAAATTGAGGGTATATACCATTTCTGACCAGGACGACAGTGGCCCATGGATTAGAAAAACATTTCCAAACCTCTTTTACATTGCCAGTCCGGGAATTCATCCTCTTGGGGGGTACCACCACGCTACTTGGACAGGCATTAGCGGAGACAAGTTTCATGGGCGTTTTTCAGGAGGAAACTTTGAAATTGTGGACAATCCCTGGCTGGATGAACACATTCGGAGCAAGGGACCGTTGGGGGCTGAATACCCACATATGGACTACCTCATGGAAGGTGATTCTCCAAGTTTTATGCATTTGATTCCTACCGGGATGGAAAATCCTGAGCGACCTGATTTTGGCAATTGGGGAGGGCGATATGAATACTATCTACCGAGAACAGAAAAATGGTTTGCTGAACCAGAGACTCGTGCTTTATGGACAAATGCTCAAGATGAGGTGCTAGGCTTCGATGGGGAGTATCACACCAGCAACAAAGCTACAATTTATCGCTGGAGAGAGGCTTTTCAGAATGATTTTGAGGCCAGAATGGATTGGACGATCAAGCCTTATGCTGAGGCCAACCACCCTCCTGTTGCCCACCTCAAATCAGCCGAATATATCAATGCAAAGGTTGGGGATACTATTGAACTTAGTGCTGAAGGAAGCAACGATCCAGATGGAGACGGCCTTACCTACAATTGGTATCATTATCGTGAGCCAGGAAGTTTTACCCAATCTGGAGGAAGTGCGCCTAAACCCATTGAAATAATAAATGCAGACAACGTGAATGCCCAACTAACCATTCCAAAAGCTGAAAGGCTTGGGACAATCCATATCATATTAGAAGTTACAGACACTGGATCCCCTGCGCTAACGCGCTATAAGCGGACCATCTTAAGGGTCAATTAATCTTGAATTTACATTAATCCCCCCACTTAGGAAAGGCTTCAATTGGGTTGAATTGAAGCCTTTTTTTATGGTTTTTTAATTTTATGTACCAAAAAAGAGTAAGTATTATCAATTTGCAGCTTTTTTATTTAATTTACTCCCAACCATAATGACATGATTTTGCAGGAAGCTTTTCAAAAATTAAAAGGAATCCTTATGGGAGACCTTGAAAGTGCGGAACAATTGGCTGTTTCACTCATAATCGGCACTTTAATATTTATTTTCTTTATTTATTTATCCCGATGGATTAGAAATTTGGTCAGCAACAGGCTAAGTAGGAAAACTGATGATCGTTTGCTTACTGATTTCATCAGTGCGGCCATTAGGAGTCTGGTCATGATTTTTGGATTGGCCCTTTTACTGCGTTTTTTAGGGCTTTCTGGGGTCGTCAATAGTCTTCTTGCAGGAGCTGGTATTACGGCCTTTATTATAGGTTTTGCGCTGAAGGACATCGGTGAAAATTTTCTTGCAGGGATTCTCCTTGCCTTCAAAAGACCTTTTAAGATTGGGGACATGGTGGAAATCAATGGTATTAACGGAAAAGTGCTTGCCTTGAACCTTCGGGATACGCAGGTAAAAACCGTAGATGGCAAGGACGTCTTTATTCCCAATGCCTCCATCATAAAAAACCCAATGATCAATTATACCATTGATGGCTACCTGAGTTATAGTTTCACTGTAGGACTTGATTACGGATCCAATTATATCGCCGCAATGCAATTGATTTCCGAACTCATTCAATCTGTCCCAGGAATACTGGGCGGAGACAAAAAACCTACAGTTTTGGTTAAAGAGTTGGCTACTTCCACCCTGAATGTGAGAGTCACCTATTGGGTAAACACCTACAATTATGATCAAACGGATGCTAAAATACATTCCAATGCCGTACTGAAAGTGCTCACAGGTTTGGAACAGAAAGGCTTTAATTTACCCGGAAATATCGTAGAAGTTAAAAACCGATAATAATTGGCACCTATAACAGCCTGACCAGGCTTCGAAACAGGATTGAACCCCGACTCAAAGGCATGGAAAAATGTAAGAGATTTTGTCAGCATTGTTGCAAAAAAAAGCAACAATGCCGCCAAAATCATTTATCGTTCTATCACTGGCCCACGGGTTCACACCCGTGGGCTACAAATCTATCACCCCTCTGGGGTTCTCAGTTTTCGTTTTATTCATCATTCAATATCATTTTAGAAAAGTTGAACTCTAAGGAAGAATTAGATGGATTTAAAAAATAGATTTGGCGACTCCATCAAGAAGTATTGCAATCACAAGAAAATCGGACTGTTTGGAGCCATAGCATAGCACCAATATAATCAACCTGTCTGTAAGTCAGGCAAAATCGAAAACAGCAACGAAGTGATTAATTTCGATTTCAGAAATTAATCCCCTCCCAATGCTCCCACTTGCCTGTCTTCCTCTATGTATTTAATGCCTGAGATTTTCAATTCTTCCAATTTGCTTTCATTTCCAGAACTACAGCCAGTGATGATTCCGGATAGCTTCAAAATCTGCTTGATGGTACAGCCTTTTTGTCTCAATTCGCCCGCAATCTGTTCAATTTTACCAGTAGCATTTTCTTCAACCGATGCAATAAAGTTTCTTTTCATGATTTCTCGATTTATTGCGGTGCTTGCACAAGACCTGTTCCGGCATCTCTGGCAGGTAAACCTACGTTTCGCGCGCCAGTAGTTAGCTTATCCCAAATTTCCATGGGACTGGCATCTGGATAGGCTTCACAGAGCAAGGCTGCCACACCGGCCACATAAGGGGTCGCCATGCTTGTACCACTAATGATGGCATAGTCCTGGGGTTTTTTCCATGAACTGTAAATCTCCACACCAGGACCAGCTATGTCCACACTTCCACCATCAGGATTCAGGCCTCCACAGGAGAAATTGGCTATGGCAGAGTTCTTGTCTAAGGCTCCCACCGCCATGATATTGGGACAATTTCCAGGATGATTAACAGGTTTTATGGAGTCATGGCTCCGCTGACTGTCATTTCCTGCTGCAGCAATGATCAAGGTACCCAAATCCATAGATCTTTTGGCCAGGTCATTGTAAATATTTGAATACCGTGCATTCTCACCAACGGAGGCTCCTAGCGACATAGATATTACTTTGCATCCGTTGTTCACTGCCCACTCCATACCTGCCAATATTCCACTATCGCTACCCACACCTTTATTAGACAAGACTTTACCAGCATAAAGGGTAGCCTCACTGGCTGTACCATAGCGTATGCCGGTGCTGGCACTTACTCCTCCAGTGGCTATGCCGGCACAATGTGTTCCATGTCCATTAAAATCGTCAACTGTCTCTCCAGAAATAAAGGATTTGGAGAACACCTCTCGGTTTAGAAAATCAGGATGGTCAAGTGTCATACCTGTATCCAATATGGCCAAATTAACTCCTCTACCCGTTTTATTACTTTGCAATGCACCTAAGGCATGAATGGCCCAGTAAGCAGTCGCATCACTCTCAAAAACAGGAGGTACGACCGGGGGAGGATCTTTGGGTACAGTCCCAGGTTTTTTTATACCAAAAATCTGGCAAATAAAATTCCAGAGTAATATTCCTATATTCGTTTGGGGAGCGCTATCTAAGGCATAAACGAAGCGCTCTGGTTCCATGTATTGAAAAGATTGTTTCGCTGCCATCAGACTGTTTACCTGATCATCATGGTCTGCATTGATCACTGCGACATTGAATTTTTCAAAGACAATCCCGTCGCCTTCTGAAAAAGCTTTTTCATAGTCTTCCTCTTTGTTCTTGTAATTTCCCGATGGCGCCAATCTAAGTGAGGCCCCATTGGCTTCCTCATTGATGTTTTTAAAACTGGCCTCAGGATGAAGCAATACCAATTTTTTACCGGTAAACTTAGGTTTGTTTCCCGAAGCTGCCTGGTTGTTGATATAGGGATCCATAATATGTAGTGGTTAAAGGGTTTGGTTCTAAAATGAAAAAACTTTTATCCCTGTTAAGTTAATAAAAAAATCGTGAATTTGCTTAGCCAAAAACCACATAACTTTCTGATTAACTGATTAATTCAGCGACAATTCCATAAGTATTTGCCCTAATTGGGTTCGCTTAGACACAGAATCTTGAGTTGTGCTACTTTATAGGTTTAAACCTGAGGTTCCTATGGCTTTTTACAATTGTACTCGAGAACTTTTTTAAGTTGTTCCGGCTCTGCTGTCCCCACCATCACCCTTTTACTTTTTCCTTCGCTTTTATATTTTATCCGCAACGCTTTCCAGCCATGTATGCTGTAAAGCATGCCTTTTGGCGTGATCCGGATTCCTATACCATAATACCATGGCACCCTGATAATCTCCAATTCTTCCAATTCATCTATATCATATTTGAAACTTATTAGACCTATCCCATAGGACAATTTGAGCGTAGCTCCATTAACTTCAACCGTCAGTTTGTGGAGCATAAATCCCAAAACAACAAGGAATGAGCTCAGTACCAGAAAAGGAGTAAATGGAAGTGGATTGTCGCCCCACTGAAGGGCATAAGCCAGCCAGAGAAAAGCAACCAGAAGTGTAAACAGTATAATTATAACCCACCCAAACTGCGATTGCTTGTATTTCATAATTGATAGGATTTTACCTTTTCCTGAAAGTACAAGATACTGAATTATCCATGAATTTTCATTTTATTCTAGGGCTATTCATTAAGGAAAAGCGGGCTTTTAGGTGGTTTTCTTTTGATTCTGGAAGTGGATTAGCTAGCATGGTGTAACAGGCAATTAAAGAGGGGAAAGCACTGCGCAACTTAGATTATTGGCTAACCAACAGTCAGGATACTATACCTTTGGATTTAATCATCTTCATTAGGCTCTTAAAAAATCTTTAAATCAAATCATAAAGAAATGTAGCTATTTTTATTTCAAATTCATCCATGTGTTTAACAGGCGTGTGACCAGCATCTTTAAAAGTAACCAATTCGTTTTTGACATTATTAGCATTTAACCTATCCACCAATTCAACTGAATTACTGTAAGGAACTAGCTTATCTGCTGTCCCATGTACAATAATGGTTGGTGGAACATTTTTGCCAATATTCAGTTTACTCCATTTCTCACTTGGACTTCCCCACAAATTAACAAATCCAATAATTCCTGCTTTGTCCTTATTACTAGTATTACCGCTGAAGAATAGATCAGAGCCAAGAATGCCTCCCGCGGAACCGCCCCCAACGATGATTTTTGAGGTGTCTATATTTAAAGATTTCTTGTTCTTTCTAACCCATTCAAGTGCTTTTGTAGCATCTGAAACCGCATCTGAGAGGGTTCCTGTGATGTCTTCAAAGGGATTTTCTCTCAATCTGTAATCAATAGATATACATACATACCCTTTCTTAGCAAACCTTTTGGCCATCTCAACGATATAAGATTGTGTTTTATCGTTTCCATGCCTAAAACCACCTCCGTGCATCCATACAATCACTGGTCGATTTTTAACATTGTCGTTTTCTGGCGTATAAATATCAAGCGCAAGCGATTCTTTGGTTCCTTTTTCATTAACCGCCTCGCCATATACCACCTCTTTTTGAATAGAGACATGCTCAAATACCTCATTCAGGTACCGCTCTTTTTTATCTTCTTTACTATTCGACGATTGCCTTTCTGTAAAAGCACTTGATACCATAAAAAAACTTATGGAAGCAGCAATTAATAATACCGCACGAATTTTTGAAAGTGACTTTTCCATTTTATTTTTTTGATTTGGCTAAATCCTTAAATTCACCCGACAAATGCAGGAGGCTATCTACAAATGGAGTGATTAATTACTGGTAGGCAGTTGAACCTGATATAGAATACTGTAATGTCCCTTTATTATTGCTCTTTTTTCTGAAATCAGTAAGTTTTCCCATTTCGGGAAATTGTTTCAGTAAATCAGTGTGTCCTCTTATCCTCAGGTTTAATTTTTTTGAATATTGATTGCTCTTGTTTTTTTCGTTCCAATATTCGAAAATATGATTTCGTTGCTCCTTGGCAGTTTAGGTCCAAAGTAGGATCAGTCCATCCATTCGGAATCTTCTTTTCTAAGATCGGTCTCCGAAATCAAATCCCCGTTTTCAATATCCTTCACGCTCATTTGAAGCACTTCGATAGGATAGGCATTAAGTGCCAATCGCCCATCGTTTTCTGTGGAGTTCAGTATACCTTCTAAGGCTTCCAACAATTTCTCGTTTTCAGAAACTTTGATCCTGTCAATCAATCTATTTTTTAAATTGTCTAAAGATTCTATGTGTTAAATTTCGGTAATTTTCCTTAAAAATCAAATGCCAAAATTCCATCATTCAAATGACAGCCTTAAATCCTACTGGCTATAATTGTATTTCTCTAATAATCAATTATTCAGCATCTCCTCCCAACTTGTTCTTGATAAAAGATTCGGCATTATCAAGATGTGTCTGTTGTTTGTCTTTATCCATTTTATCAAGGGAATAAACCAGCATATTGGTACGGTGATTCTTACGAAAAAAATCCTCGTGTTTCATGACGAATCGCCAAAACATACCATCCCATATTTCTTCCCATTCTCCACGGGAATAATTGCTCATCTTTCTAATGTAGTTTGACCCTCCTATATAGGGTTTGGTTGCAAAAGTGCCTCCATCAGCAAAGAGACACATGCCATACACATTGGGCACCATCACCCAGTCATACGCATCAATAAACAGTTCCATAAACCAACGATAAACGGCGTCGGGATCAAATTCGCACAAGAGCATAAAATTCCCAAGCACCATCAGCCTTTCTATATGGTGGCAATAACCGGTCTGAAGCACCTTTTTTATGGTTTGGTCAATAGGTACAATTCCAGTTGTTCCCTCATAAAAGGACTGGGGTATTTTACGCTTAAACTGCCAGAAGTTGCGGGTACGGGAATACCTACCTTTACAGAGATACATCCCACGAATAAATTCTCGCCAGCCAACAATTTGGCGAATAAATCCCTCTGTAGAATTAATCGGTATCCCCTCTTCTTCCGCAAAGGAAAGGGCACGTTTCACTACTTCCGAGGGTAAAATCAAGCCGCTATTCAATAAAGGTGAAAGCAGGCTGTGGTTGATAAAAGAAGGCTCTTTTAATATGGCATCTTCGTACTTTCCGAAATCATGAAAACGATAAGTCAAAAACTGCTCTAGCCAGTCACCTGCTTCCGAGTGATTAATGGGATAAAACCTATCCTTTGAAACATCACCTGGATTATCACTGAAATATTTTAGTGTGTATTCACATGCCTCTTCCCAATCCTTTGATTTTTTAGGAAAACTTATTGCCGGTGGAGTTTTCCCTTTGGGAAATTTCTTTCTGTTTTCCGCATCGTAAGACCATTTGCCTCCCACGGGATTTTGCTCTTCATCGACAAGGATCCCAAGTCTTTTGCGTTGCTGTTTGTAAAAGGTGGCCTGCAAAAATGATTTTTTGTCCTTTCTGAAGAAATGCTCCAACTCTTCCTCACTGTTCAAAAATTGTGGACTGGGAAAAACCTTGACTTCACAGACAGAGGAAAGGGATTGGATGCGCTGCATCAACCAATCATCAGCAGGGTCTATTACTTGAATTGCTTCAATTCCTTTGTCTTCAATTTCCTTATGAAATTTTCTAATATCCGATAGTTCATTATCGGAAGCTATATAGTGAATTTTAAAGTTAAAACCGTCAAGGTATTTTTCATAGGCCTTCATTGAAGCCCGGTGAAAAGTTATTTTCTGCTTGTGAAATTTGTACTGTCGGAAGAAAAGATGCTCTTCTATCAGGTAAGTCTCATTGCCACTTTTTAGAAGTTCACTATTTTCAAAAAGTTGATGCGGAAAAATAATATTAATGGCTTTCATGGCTTTTATTTCGTTTGCACTTTTCACTGCAATATTTTACCTGCTCCCAATCTCTTTCCCATTTTTTACGCCAGCTATAAGGACGTTTACAGGTAAGGCAAATTTTGCTTGGAAGGTCTTTTTTCTTCATTTCATAAGTTCTTTCTTACACTTTTTCCAAAAAGAAAAAAAGGAAGGATAGTATCCTGTCACGTTGCTTAGCCATTCTCTGGGTTCCTGAATCCCTTGATAATGTCTATTGAGCGGATGTTCTTTATAAGTTATTTTCTCTGGGCTTATTTGAGCCAGAAGCGCATCAAATTCCCCCACAAATAATTTGATGTCCGGAATATTTTCAGACAAGCCAATCACAAAATCGATACATTTTTGATGGACTGGGAATTTCTCGAATAGGGAGGGTTCCAGAAGAAGCACCCGCTGAAAGTTTTCACCTCTATACCAATCAGGGTCCAGGTTATAATAATTATAGATAAGGGTAACTTGGTCTGCCAATACAGGAGGTTTTTCCACTTTCGGTAAATGAAGGTCTACATTTAAAGCAACATTGTCCTTCAATACATTGGGGATGTCCATGCTCTCAAAATGCTCGTAGGAAACATCCAGAAAAGTATGCTGCTGCGCACTGTGGAAAAATCTATTGATGTTTTCCTGGTTGGCATAATACTTCTTATTGGAAAAAGCTCCTGCCACCCATTGCCAACTCAGCTGGTTACTTGCTATATCCCCATCCAAAAGGTGTGCATACATCCATCTTGCAGGAGCCAGCCAATGAGAATGTCCCATGTTACAACAAATGGCCGCCACATACATGCGCATGTGATTGTGCATATAGCCTGTGTCATACAATTCCCTAATTCCTGCATCTACCACTTCAATCCCTGTGGATGCCTCTACGATGGCTTTAGGTACCTGGTAATTTGACACAGGCTTTTGGGCTTGCTTCAGGTCTGTGTGAACTGCATCTCCTTTGGCGATCCATACCTGCTGCCAATAATCTCTCCAGGCAAGCTCCTGAATTAATTTTTCTGCCTCTCCACTAGGTATAGCTAAGGTAAGGATATGATCATAAACCTGCCTTGTACTGATCACTCCCCTGGAAATGTAGGGACTCAAGCGCGTTACTGCACCATCTCCATAATTTCGGGACTGGGCATAGCGCACAGGGTCTATGGCTGTAATTCGCGCTCTGATGGCCTCTATATTTGTAGGAAAAGTTATCTTTTTGAAATTTTATTATTGGAAATATCCCTTTGTCTAGAAGATTTAAAACGATTTATGGCGCTATTTCTCTTGTGTAGATGTTTTCTGCTTGTCCCACTATTTACCCGCTTTCTCCAGTTCCTGAATGAACTTGGTTTTAACTCCCTTCGCATGCATACAATTACTTCGGCTTCCGAAAGTCCAAATTGTGCCTGTATGGCTTCAAATGGGGTTTTGTCTTCCCATGCCATTTCGATGATTCTATCTGTTTCAGTTCCTGTCATTTCTAAGGTAATAACAGATTCGTCCGTGGGTTGTTTTGGAATTGGGCAGATACTTTTATGGCAATGTGTAAGAAAATGTATGCACTTTATTGTCTCCTCTCCTATCCCTTGACCTTCCAAATGATAAATCATGAGGTCTTATATAGGGTGAAGATTTTATCCATATCGTTTACAGCTTATTGTTCACTACTTTTCTAATAATTTATAGCCTATATATTACGGTTTCTGCTTTTTCTAAAATTACCTGAACACAAAAAAATAAATGCCTAAATTTAAACCCGAAACATGCAATAGACAATCTATTACGTGCTGAAATCGCTTTAAAATTAGCCACTTCGTTGCTGTTTTCAATTTCACCATAGCGGTGCTATGCTAAAATCTCCAAACAGCCTGATTTTCTTGCGATTGCAACACTCATCACGAATGCTATTTCATAATCCGGGTTAAAGAATGATGTATTTAAAATCGCCATTGTTTATGTCAATGCTATAAAAAGGAAAATGATGCAAAACGGCTTTATATTACTACCAAAATTGAAAAAAAACAGTCTTTTGTGTCTGACAATTCTGACCTTGGCCTGTACTAATGAAAACCATTTCAAACCTATACCTGTGGAATACCCAATTACCGAAAAAACTGATCACGTTGACTTGTATTGGGGTGAAGAAGTAGCGGATCCTTACCGATGGCTAGAGGACGATTATGCTGAAAACACCAAAGAATGGGTGATCGCCCAAAATAAAGTCACTTTTGATTACCTAGATAAAATCCCTTTTAGAGAGGCCATAAGAGAAAGGCTTGAAAAAGTATGGAATTATGAGAAAGTAGGGGCACCATTTTTTTACGGAGAATGGACTTATTTCTTTAAAAATGATGGACTGCAAAATCAGTCTGTACTTTACAGGTCCCGGGATGAAGGGAATGAAGAAGTTTTCTTGGATCCCAATAAGCTGTCTGAAGACGGCAGTACCTCTCTGTCTAGTATTGCCTTTACTAAAGATGGAAGCCTATTTGCCTATGCTGTTTCAGTCGCAGGATCGGATTGGAGAGACATCTACGTCATGGACACCGATAGCAAAATGCTATTAAAGGACCAGATCAAAGATGCCAAATTTACAGGCATATCCTGGGAAGGTAAAAAAGGCTTTTACTACAGTACCTATGCCCAACCTGACGGATCCAAACTTTCTGCATTGACCAATGATCACAGGCTTTATTTCCACCAATTGGGTACTACTCAAGCTGAAGATGTACTGGTATTTGGAAATGATGAAACACCTAAAAGGTATGTTTCAGGTACTGTTACGGAGGATGGTCAAGTCCTTGTCATTAGTGCAGCTAACAGCACCACTGGAAATGAACTGTACTACAAAGATTTAAACAAAGCAGGCAGTACCATTAAGCCAATCGTAGTAAACATGGACAACAACCATGGCGTATTGGATCATCAGGAAGGCTGGCTGTTAGTCCAAACCAACAGAGATGCACCTAACAATCAACTGGTGAAAATTGACCTGGACAATCCCGAACAGGAAAAATGGCAGGTCCTTATTCCTGAGAAAGCACAAGTCATGCAGGTATCAAAGGGAGGTGGGAAGCTATTTGCTACTTACTTAAAAGACGCCATCAGTGAAATTCGCCAGTTTGATTATGAGGGGAATGAAGAAAGCAGAATCGAGCTACCCGGAGCAGGAACTGTTAGTGGTTTCTCCTCCAAAAAAACACAAGACAGCATTTATTATTCTTTCACTTCCTATGTGCAACCCGGAAGTATTTATCGTTATTCAATTAGAGAAGGGAAGAGCAAACTTTACCGGGAACCCCAACTGGATTTGGACCCGGAGGCCTATGAAAGCCACCAGGTTTTTTACACTTCCAAGGATGGGACGAAGGTTCCTATGCTCATCACCCATAAAAAAGGCTTGGTCTTAAATGGTAAGAACCCGACGATATTGTACGGATATGGCGGTTTTAACATTAGCCTCACACCTGCTTTCAGCATAGCGAATACCGTATGGTTAGAAAATGGTGGCATTTATGCTGTCCCTAATATCAGAGGAGGTGGAGAATATGGTGAAAACTGGCACAAGGCCGGTACCAAGCTTCAAAAGCAAAATGTATTTGATGATTTCATAGCAGCAGGAGCGTATTTAATTCATGAAGGATACACTTCAAGTGACTACCTGGCCATCAAAGGCGGTAGCAATGGTGGATTACTCGTGGGCGCTACGATGATCCAAAGACCTGATCTTGCCAGAGTGGCTTTGCCTGCTGTGGGCGTGATGGACATGCTAAGGTACCATCAATTTACTGCAGGAGCAGGCTGGGCTTATGATTATGGAACTGCAGATGAGAGTGAAGAGATGTACCGATACCTGAAAAATTATTCACCTGTTCATGCACTAAAGCAAGGAACAGCCTACCCCGCAACTTTGGTCACTACGGCTGACCATGATGACCGTGTGGTTCCTGCTCATTCCTTTAAATTTGCTGCAGCACTTCAGGAAGCCCATAAAGGACAATTGCCCGTTTTGATCCGCATAGAAACCAATGCAGGCCATGGTGCTGGTAAGCCTACCAGCAAGGTAATTGAGGAGCAAGCCGATATTTTCGCCTTTACGCTTTATAATATGGGAGTAGATTTTGTAGGGAAAAATAAGTAGAAGGTAATTTTAATCAAGTATACTTATTCATTTGAAAAGTCTCGATAGAATCCGGGACCATCAGTTGATTGGAGTTCACTAGATTTAAAACTTCCCTTTTGCCCATCGTTATAATCTATGGAGGCGTCAATCTTTTTCAAGAAACCTCGTTCATCAAATTCAAGAAGATCATAAGTCAATGCTATGTTTTGGGACTTCAAATCGATCTGAATCTTGTCAAGATCGACTTGAGTTAGTTCCGTCGTGAATTTTACGTCAACTACTCCAGATCGTTTTTCTCCGCATTTTGTTAGTATAAAAATTGATAAAATTACTAATACAGTAATCCATTTATTTTTTTTCATTATTAATGTATTTAGCTAGTTCCTAAATGCACTCTTTAAGTAGGGCCTGATAGCCTACCTTATTTATACCTATAAAGATAAGAATAAAAAGCAAAGAATCAGGGCCCCCTTCATCAAACCGTATCCTGTTAAATACAGGAAAAGCCACGTCCTATAAATACACCTACGGAAGCTAAACGGATTCACATTTACCCATTTCGGCTTCAATATTTAAAAAAAACGAAGCTTCAGCGAATTTCACCCAAATATCACGGTCCGTTTTTCTTCAGGGTGAACAGTCAATTGCCCTGGTAGGATTTACATAAATTGGATAAATGCCACCTCGTGGCACACAACGGTGGCGGTATGAAATCGTTGGGGATTGCGGGCTACTTTCCTGTCCAGTTACACTGAACTTGATGCGTGGTAGAATGTTTGAATAACAACTTAAACCCCAATGTTTTATACCGCGTGTTGTATGCTGGGCTTTATTCATTACCAGTTAGGTATCAATTTATCGCAATCCAAAAACCGCCCAATAGAAGTACTGCTGTTACCGAAAAAATTAGTTTTTAGGGTCGGCAAAAAAGCGTTGGCAAACAGATAAGCTCTTTTGCAATTTTTGATTGTTTGTTGGCTTGTGTGAATTGCAAATGTGCTTGGCTGAGTGGGCTGGATATTATTTATTTTCTTTATCATCTTTCTTTATTAGTTCAGGTGGAGGCATAAGCTCCATCCAGCGACGTGAGTTAGCATCTAGCCTCAAAGACTCATCCACTTGATTAAAATTAATACGACCATTAGGTAAAGGTTTTAATTCTGCTAATTTGGGCAAAATACTATACATAAAACCAGGGTCTTCAATTTGATTATTTATCCTAAAGAGGGCAGCTTCAATGGATAAAAATATATTTTGCTCAAACTCCTGCCTATTGGTAGGAGGCGGCATACCATATTTATCATTCCTCATGTTTTGTATCGTTATTTTGTTTCATCATATGTTCAAAATTGCCTGCCATGTTAGCTGTCGTTCTAGCAAGCTCATCAATTGTATTCAAGTCTATTCTTCCATTAGGCAGTCTCCTGATTTTAGTCAGACTTTCAATAGTCTTTCGTGATTGAAATGAAAAGTTCATTCTCCCTTCATTTATTAGTACTTGAAGAATATTAAACTTATTTTCAAATTCATATCTTGAATCGTTAAAACTCCATCTTGGTTCATACATAAGTTAGTAATTTAGAATATTATAAACTTCGTTTAAATTACTTTTATCAACTCTACTAGTAATAGAAATATTAAGAGCATAATTTAAAACATCGTCAAATCGACCTCTGTAATAATTATCATTTGGAAAACTTCTTGTTAAGTATTTGTCTGATTTTCTATAATCGTCAATTGAAAGAGGTTTGCATTTTTCGATTATTGACCCAAGTAGTGATTCGCAAAACTTTCTATTTAAAATCTGCATTTCATTTAACTCATCAATTTCATACGAAATACCTTCCAAGTAATCTTCTTCCAGTGCAACATCGCCAACTATTACAATAGTTTCTGGAAAACTATTATATATTTCATTATAAAGCTTATTGTAACCTATCTTATTTAAACCAATAGCACCATCCAGTAAGTTCTTTTTAATCGTAAAATGTTCAATATTCACGAGAGCTTGGTAATAACTATTTTCATTTTCTAAGATATTGCGAATTACTTCAGGCTTTTCAATTGAGATATTTTTGAGAATTAAAGAACACTTAATTGATGAAATTTTAGGCTCATTTGAACTAACTTCTTTAATTAAAATAGGAATGATAAGTTCTGGTTCATAAAGAACAAGCTTTTGTATTGAATTAAATGCTCGTTTTGAGAACCCTTCATGTGGATGGTTTAATAACCATATTAGAAATGCTGCTAATAGTTCATCGTTTGTGGCACTTTCAGCCTCATCCTCAATCCATTTATATTTTGTAATAGATTCATCATCTGGTCTAACAAGTAAAGTAAAATGCTCGGCAATTGTTTTATAAATTTCCTCTGTTTTTTGCAACGAAAGTTTCCCCTCTAAAAACCATATTAGTTTTGAAGTAATACTCCACGTATCATTAGAATATTGATTTATAAATTCTTTTAGATATTTAAAAACCTCAAATTCATCGGAAAAAAGTTGTTTTAAATTTCTTTTTGCAATGTTGCTATTCGTTGACCAATTACCCAACCAGATGTTTACTCTCTCCTTAATAAAAGCTTGAGCACCTTCCTTTATAATTGCTTCCCTTGCTTTATCGTTGTTTTGAAAGGAATTATTGAATATAACAAAAGAATCTTCTTTTGTTACTTTACTCGTTGTTTTTGATTTCTTTTCTATTGGAACGATATCCCACGATATTTCGTTTTTCAATAGATACCCTTGAATTGTTTTAATTCCTTTTTCTGAAATTTGACCTTTAAAACAGTTTAAATAATTAATCCTTTCTTCTTTTAATTCTTCAGCACTAGCAATTTCAACTATAACCTTATATAAATCATCAATATAAGGTTCATTTATTGATTCATAATGTTCTAAAAGTTGTGCCTGTATCTCGCCAAAATCAAGGACAAATCTAAAAACATCATCATTAATTGTAAATATTTCAGCTAATGCCCATTTCAAATAGGATGATTTTACTTTAATTACTTTCAAGATTTTTAAAACACCACTTTGTTCTTTGATATTTCTTGCACCTAGGCAATAACCATCACCAATACGTGGAGCATCAAAAGTGCTTTTTTCTGCATTTCTTATTATTACTTGGGGAGATGGAATAACTTCTGACTTAAAATAATCAAGAGCAACATTAGTTTTATCACTTTTAATCAAACTCGCAATAAAGACTTCTTTTTCAACTCTTACATACCTTTGGAATGTCATCTCGCCAGAAGCATAATCTAAAATTGAAGCAAATTCCTTTAGATGTTTATTGAGTTCCTTTTCTCCATTTGATAAATCTATGGTCGTATTTAATAAATCAAATTGGGCTTCTTTATACCAACTTGGTCCCATTGATGTTTTAAGCATGGCTTTGAACATCTCAATACCTTTTTCTTTATCTGATATTAAGCCATACTGTTCAATAATCTTTAATAAGTCAGATGTTCTTTCCCACCTGTTTTCTACATTGTCAATAACATATTTACTCCATATCTCAAGCAACTGCTTAATATCATCTGTTTCATAGTTTGCTTTGATTAAACCTGAAATAACTTCGAATAGGCTTTTTCTAAAGCCTTCTGAATACAAGCCCGCTTGATTTTGCGACTTCTTTTGAAATGATTGTAAAAAGTTACGCAATTCTAAATGACTGAACTGTGCTAAATACCCTGTAACTTTAGAATAAATTAATGGATAAATTGCTTCTGGTAAACTATAACTTCTATCCCAAAAACTTCTCTCATCAAAAGTGAAATCAATTTTTGAAAGAACTTTTGAATATTCCTTGATTGTTGATTCTATTTCTTCTTTTAACTCCTCAGCATTATAAAACTGAGATTTACCGTCCAAAAAAGCAATGTTTTTCAAGATTGCTAGTGTAAACTCTTCCCATTTTTTATATCTGTCATAAGAATTTTGAATTACTGGTAATTCTTTCGTGTCGTTGATATATCCTTTAAACTTAAACTTAAAATATAACTGATGTATATCTTGATAATTCAAGTCGACACCATTGTCTTTTCTGAAGTTGAAATCATCGTCAAATTTAAAGTATTTTAAAATTAACGATTTAACTAACCCACTTTTTTTACTATTATCAATTAATGAATTAATCAGAACCTGAATTTCTGATTTATCTTCACTGTATCCATATTTTTCAATTAAGTTTTCTATATCTTTAATAGCAGAAAAATAATTATCTGTTTTTTCAAAAACACCTGTACTATAAGTTGCTATCTCATCAAATAAAACAATTGATGTGGCTCTCATTTTAGCCCATTTTCTATCTAACTTGACACCTGTGGCTTTTGCTGTTGCCTCAGATTCCATGAAAATATCAAACCGTCTTAAAGCATAAGCATTTTGCCATGATGCAGCATACTCACGTATTGTATAAAAAGAATTATACATTTCTTTATGATTATGTTCAGCTGCATAGTTTTGTTGTCTTTTTAAAACTCCCATTAAGCCTGAAAAGTCATGAAAAGCTTCTTTAAAATTATCATTCATAGATAATGTTAAAGAGTTTAATTGTAACATAAAGGTATCGTAGCCAATTCCTTCTTTTGAATTTATTCCTTCATTAATCTGCCTTCTATATTTTTGACTTATTGCTTCAAACAAAATTTTAGCTTCAGCATTTGCTTCACTTTCATACAATAATTGGAGAAACATTAATGCATCGTAGTTATCAACTAATAAAGTATTTTCTCGAACCAAATACTTCAATGCAGCGTCATATTCTTCAAGTGAAATTAAGGCACTTGCAATAAGATTTGCATTTTCAGCAAATACACTATCATACCTAAATTCAATTCTTTGTAATAAAAGAAGTAGTCTTATAGTTTCAACTGTTTGCTTTAAATCAATTGATATATTAATTATTTCTTTTAAATCACCAATTACCAATTCTGGAGAGACACTATTTAATGCACACTTATCTGCCCATTCTTGGTTACAGTAACTAACAGCATCTTCTTTATTATTGCCTTGTGACTGATGATATAGAAGGTTGTTTATTGAATAATAATGGTCTGCATTTAGAGAACAAAACTGAGTAATATAATCATTGACTTGAGTAGAATAAGGCTCCGTATTAACAATTACATAATCCTTAAACGAATTATGGTATATTTCAAAATCATTTTCGCCTTTTAGCAAATATTTTAGGACTTTGATGTTTGATAAAAAACCTAATTTATATGGTTCAGGTAGTATTTTTATTAATTCATCCTGTTCTAAGGATTGTCTTAACCATGAAAGAATTAGGATTATCCAAAGTTTGTCAGGCACTTCATATATTTTATCCCAGATTGAATCGTAATATCTACTTATGTCCCCGCCTATTGTAGGTATCTGCTTTATCCAATTATCAATATCATCTGTTTCACCCTTGCTAAGGGTTTTAATATAATTTACCAAATACCTCAAATACAAAGGGTGCCCTTCAGATTTTGCAGCTATTTCCTGAATATTTTCAATGCTAATAACTTCCTTTCCAACCTCTTTTAATATAAAGGCTTCACACTGACCTAAATTAATAGGCTTGGCAACAGCCGTTTCATTCTGAGTTATGATTGACTTTATTTCAGAGGGTAGAATTTCTTTAGATGTACATGATAGCAGTATTTTAAGATTATCAGGTAATGCTATGGGAATAATATTTAGAAAAATTGAATAAGGCGCTTTTTAAATGGTATAAATAGGGCTATATTGCT
>TARA_R110001592_G_scaffold72115_1_pt1 | contig 130980 bp, 97 predicted proteins | sample TARA_R110001592 | Tara Oceans TARA_R110001592 (sample SAMEA4398387) | marine metagenome | biome: Polar Biome; feature: [SRF] surface water layer (ENVO:00010504); material: water (ENVO:00002006), including particulate matter (ENVO:01000060) such as... | depth 5 m
TTTCGATGCCCGTTGATAGACCGTGTATTTCGTGAGACGGTTACGAAATTGTCGCTAAAACATAAACACGAAATCATCATCCAGTTGCTACTATCGTCGTCCGAGAATAGTCTTCCAGTTCCCTATGGAATTCCTGCCAGGAATCATCCAGTTCACGACGGATCTGACTGACCCTCCCCGGGGAGACTTTGCATGTCTGAGCAACCTCACTGGTCGTATCCCCCACTGCCAATCTTTCTGCGATCTGACGTTTCTGAGGAGAAAGCGTACCCAGCCAGTTGGGGAAATCACAACGGAAAGCTGCCTGATCGGGGACAGGAGTCCGTCGATCTTCCACGATGAATTCGAACCATTCTCCACACTTTGCACAATAATCCAGTCGATCTACCCGCAGTCCATACTTCTGCTTGGCAGCCTCAGAGAGAACACAGTTGGAATTCAGACTCGTTCCAACCATTCTGCCAGACCGAATTTGTGCGACAGCATATCGAGTCAGTACTGAAGGATATATCTTCGAGCCCTTTCCCTGCTCGATAAGCCGATTATATGAGACGAAGGCATTTGCAATCGCTTCTGCAACAGCTTCTTCTTTTGCCTCAGTTCGTAAAGCACGAAACGCGAAGAGGGCCTGTCGCCGTATTTCTGGTAAGATTGCCAAAAATTGATTTTCTCTGTCGAGTTGACCTGATACTTGTTCTTTGTTTTTCTCTGCTGAAATCATAGGGACGTCCTTTTTAATTAATGGGACCGCCCCAGTGGGGCAGTCGTGTGAGAAACACAACCACCCCGTAGCCACGGGGAGCATGTGGCAAAATTACCGAGTACAGGAATAGCCGATTCGGTGCCTGCTGAAACTACTTCGGCTCATCATTTACTTCAGAAGATTTCCTTCTCTTAGAACTTTTTTCATCTTGGGCCCGCTGGTCTTTCAGCCAGCGTTTTGCCATCAAAAATGCGATGCAGTCAAGAAAGCCGTTCACTGCACCTTGATCATCAGGTAAATTTTCTTCGAACCGGTTTTGTGACATAAATAATTTTCCTTATTTAAGAGGATGAGAAAGCCGTCGCTGTCCGAGACTGGCAGTCCAGCAATGCCCGGGTCCATTAACAATCGATATGGCCTGGGAGAGACGTTTCAGGTTGTCCAGCGTGCCAAAGTGGCAAAAGACACGTTTACAGGGCATACCGACGCTTCTGGACTCCCTGAAGCTGATTCTGTTCGCGGTCTGCTACAGGACGTTCTGCAAGGAAACATCTGCTCACAGAGAAGAGGAAGTCTGCTCTCACCGTTGCTGTTCCAGATTATGGAACGGTGATTTCGAGTCGGAGAGGGAGTGGCAGGACGTATCGGTCAGTACGAAGCAATCAAGGGCAAGGTCGCCCTACACTTTCGCCGGACAGGAAAGCGAGCCACGAAGAAAAGACTTTCCCATTCAGTAAATTGGAATAAAGCGTATGGTGAAGTGATAGAAGTGGGGCTGACGACCCGGGCACACACGCCCCTGAGATAACCAAGACGGCTGCAAAACCATCACGAAATATCCCCCTGCCAGCCTTAACTGACAGGGGGATAAGCAGCATTGTTGTCAACTAGTGACACTCCGTGGAGAAACTAGATTTCAACTGCGTCAATCATTCATTAGAACCAGACTCTGCTTCCATTTTTCTCTTTGCCCGCTTGACAGTACTGACACTGCAGCCGGCTTCACTTGCGATGCTTTTCGGGTCGACACCCTCCTTCAGCATCTCCCGCACCTTCTGATGGACATCCTCCCCCAAGTGGGTATAACTGCCCCGGTCAGGCGTTTGTCCTTGCTCCACCTCACTTCGAATCTTGTCACAATGAGCATAATCATAAGCACGACGAACCACGTGAGAAGATATCTTGAGTTTTTTCGCGATCTTGGTGAATGGAATTTTTTTCACGTCTTTCATATAAACAACTTGATCAACATGCTTCAGGTATTTATTCGGCTTACCTCCCTGGCCTGTTCGTTTACCTGCTTTCCATTTTGGACGAACTCCGGTTTTTGCGAATTCCATAATTTCCTTCGCATACTCCCAACTCATCCCATATGAGGATGCGATGCTCTGGACGCTCGCCCCCTTCTCCGCAAGCCGCAAAAACTCAGGAGCCAGTTGCTCATACTTCGGTATCGTCTCCAGAGGCACAGTCACTTCGTTACTCAATGACTGCTCTCCCTTTTCGAGTAATATCGAATCGAAAACTTCCTGGTTGGATATCTTACTGAGCAGTCGCATCAGGTCTGGGGTAAACCTGGCAACCCAGCGTGGTCGCTTCTTACCTGGAATCGGCTCCTGTTGAATCGTGATGGGACCGGTTAACGTTCGAATCGCCTCTGCTGCCATCGGGACTTCTTCGCTCAGAACATCCTGTAAGCGGGAAAGATAGTCCCTGCATTGCTCCCTTCCCAGAGGCACTACATCCTTCCTGCGGTTCTGTCGCTCCGCTTCTCGAATCTTCGCCTGTAAAGGCTGTAGCTGTTTCTGTAATTCTTTGATCCGCTGATCATAGACAGCACACAGGTCATCATCAGCCTCGTTTTCAACCCGACGAATGAGCTTTTTAGCCCTATCCTTCAACTTTTGGGACTCTTTCTTCAAAGGTGAAACATCCACCTGAGGTTTCTCAGACTCGATTTTCAAATACTCATTCGCTCTGGCGATCAAGTCCTTTAGAGCAGCCTCCGAAATGATATTATCCCGCAGGAAATTGAGCAGGGAGCTTTCGATAATGGCAGTGCTTTTTGAATTGGTAAGCTTGCAACCACAGGCATGACGCGGGCCGTTCAGACACCCCATCTGCTTATATTTTTCAGTCGAACGAATCAGCTTCAGTTCGGCACCACAAGATCCACAAATTAGTGTTCCGCTGAAAAGTGTCGTTGCTGATACTTGATTACGGCTTTGTTTCCTACCGGTCAACGGACTGTTTGCACGCATTCTGGCAAGTTTCTTACGTGCATCCTTCCACAACTCCATCGGGACGATTGCCAGATCAGGATTGTAATTTACCTCCCATTCCGAATGTGGATTCTGACGCACTTCTGTTACTTTTGTTTCAGGGTTATTTTCCCGACAGGTGCGATTCCAGATAAAGACACCAATCGCAGTAGGATTTTTAAGCAATTTCTTAATGCCTGATTCAGTCCAGTTATCCCATCCATCCACCTTAAGTTGATTAAAGTGCTGAGCGATTTTGTAAGGGGACCAGCTCCTGAGAACGAACAACTCAAACATTAACAAACGGAATTCACGTGTTCCAGGATCAATACAGACCTCCGTACGTGGTTTTCCGTTGGACCTGTAGTCGATCTTTCCATGACTGTCGCGAAGGACACGTCGGGTAAAACCTAACGGCAACTTACCAAGTGTCGTTCCTCGTCTTGCCCCCCCTTTCATACCCCGCTTAACTTTTTCACGAAGACTTTTGATAAAAAGCCTTGAAACCAGTCCGTACATAGCGATTAGCATTTCGCTGTTGGGATCCGAGAGATTAAACCCATCCGATGCTCCGATCATACGCTTTCCTAAGCGTTTCGACTGTGCAGCAAGCTGCCACCATTCAATCTCGTCGCGAGAGGCACGGGTGAAATCGTCGATATAGGTCGTATCGATCAGATGATCTTTCTCGTCGAGGACCGTCTTATAAGAGGTATACCCCTGACGGGAAGCATCGAGACCGCTGACCGAATAATCTGCAAAGACATACTCCCAGGGGATAAACCGTCCCTCCTGTTGTGCCTTCCTGAGACAATTGACCGTCTGATCTAAAATCGAAGTTGTCGAACTGTTATCACAGGAATAGCGTGTATAAAGTCCTGCCAGTTTGGCGCAGTATTTCTTGAAACATTGTATAGAAGTCGCATCTGCACGCCCGGTCTTGTGTCGTGATTTAAAGTTATCTACCATTTCGGTAAGAAGATCAGGCGTTGGCCCGGGTAACAAACCATCTTTAACCATTTCCGGCCAGAGTTTATGTTGCAGTTCCAGGTAAGTTTTTGCCAGAGTAATCAATTCCTGGTCAGGGGGCAGCCCACGTTCAGACCTGGAGCGTCGTCGTTTACGTTTGGGACGTGGTAATGGCTGGTCACTGAAATTGACATCTGCCCCTTGCTGAATGTCAGTCTCTGGACCTGAGTAAGTTACCTTTTTGTTCGCTTTATCTGCGTTGGATTTACTATAATTATGAGTAGTACTCATTCTGAATTCTCCTCGGTTGAAAGATTAAATTTCAACCGGCAGAGAGGATTTGGGTGAATTTATCGCTGAAATGATCTCAAAGCCCCGAGTTGTCCGCACCTAGTGCGAAGAACTCATCTGCTGTGAAAGTAAGCGTTTGCGATAAAACAAGTCCCCAAAGACTTGGTCCCGTGAAATCGTTAAGAAATGTGCATCGCGTGTCGTCCCGACTTACTTACCATACAAGCCCATCGTCGTTTTCGGCGGTGGGCTTTTTGATTGGAATCGCTGAGTTTCACGTCTGTTTGAACAAGTCAAACGACGTTCTGTCTCCCAGGTTTAATGGACCAACATTTCTGTCGGTTGTCGCCTGCTCTCGAAGCGATTTGCTCCAATCGGCTCTGCCTTTATAAAACCGGTTGTTGGATTTACGAAAGATCTTGGAAATTCCGAAGCGGTCAGGGCGACCAACAACTCCGAAGAAAACGACAGCAGGAGCGGCTCGCGGTCCGAAAGATGGCTGATTGCTGGAACTTTCCCTTCGGCTTCGACGTCAAACATGTTGACGCATTCAGTACCGCGAACACGCAGGTTCGTTCGCACAAAGGAAGAAGAAATGACGATTTCGTCGAGAGGTGCCGCCGTAAAAATCGTTTTAGCCATCGTTATAACTGGCTGTTCAAGGAAATCCACAGACACATTCGACTTACCCGAAACTGCAAAAAATAGAACGATCGATAACATCATTTCCATCGAATTTTCAAAGAAGGCATATCATTTCTCCCTAGCTGAAGTGTCAAAGGGCATCACCATTGATTACACGATTCGTGTCAAACAAGACATCTACAACGCCATTCCACGCCCACAAGACGATGGGTTTGTGTCAGGACCAGGGCCAGGTGGCTTGTTTCCATTCGAGAAAATCTCGGGTAATGGCCAATCCTACTCGCTACGGGATCTTGGTCTTGGACCACAGAACGAGAAACCGTCCCGCACGATCAAGAAAGGCGTGTATGCCATTTCTTTCGAGTGGGAGGGGCACAATTGGACTGGGCCTTCCGACTTTGACAACCCTAAGGGCGATCCATTTCCACCAGGTCGCTATATTTTGACGGTACGAATCGTTGGTGAAGTAGAGACCGTAAAGAGAAAAAAGCCTTACGATATTGCCAACAGCGTCGAGGTAATTCTTGTACCTTGAGTTTTTTGTTTGCGGGTAAGCAGCTGAAGAGAGTTCGCTTTAGGTGTGTAATACGATATTACATCGCAGGACTCATACGCTCTGTTACCTGTCATTGCATCTGTTCTCCGACACGACTAAGCTTGATAAAGAGCCACAAACAGCACTCAAACAGTGATTAGAATATAGAAAGCGAAAATTTATGAAATCACGTCAACTCGGCAACAGCGGTCTCGTAGTTTCCTCCCTCGGTCTTGGCTGCATGGGTCTCAGCTTTGGCTACGGTCCCGCCGTCGAAGAACAGGATGGTATCGCCCTGCTCCATTCGGCCGTCGATCTGGGTGTCAACTTCTTCGACACCGCCGAGGTCTACGGCGCCTTCACCAACGAAGAACTCCTCGGCAAAGCCCTCTCTCCCGTCCGCGAACAGGTTGTCATCGCCACGAAGTTTGGCTTTGCCATTGACGACCAGGGAGTACAGACCGGTCTCGACAGTAGCCCCGCACACATCCGGGACGTCGTCGAAGCTTCGCTCAAACGACTGCAGACCGACTACATCGATCTGCTCTATCAGCACCGTGTGGATCCGGAAGTACCCATCGAAGAAGTCGCTGGCACTGTCAAAGAACTGATCGCGGAAGGCAAAGTGAAACACTTCGGCCTCTCGGAAGCAGGTGTCGAAGTCATCCGCCGCGCCCACGCGGTCCAGCCGGTTGCTGCCCTGCAGAGTGAATACTCCCTCTGGTGGCGTGAGCCGGAAGAAGCCATCATCCCCACACTCGAAGAGCTGGGCATCGGTTTCGTCCCTTTCAGCCCCCTGGGAAAAGGCTTTCTCACCGGCAAGATCGACGAATCAACCACATTTGACAGCACGGACTTCCGCAACAAGGTTCCCCGCTTCGCCGAAGAAAACCGTAAAGCCAACCTGGCCCTCATCGACCTGTTAAACCGGATTGCAGAACGCAAGCAGGCCACTCCGGCACAAGTCGCACTGGCCTGGATCCTGGTCCAGAAACCGTGGATCGTCCCCATTCCGGGTACCACGAATCAGCAACGCCTCAAGGAAAACATCGCTGCGGCAGACATCGAACTCTCCGCAGGTGATCTTGCCGAAATCGACAGTGCCCTCTCAGAAATCGATGTTCTGGGCGAACGCTACCCCGAAGCGGCAATGAAAATGATCAATCGCTGAACGATGAGAACCGGGGGGTTGAGTCAGCCTCTTCGACTTAGCCCCTTTTTGCGTCAAACTCGAATTTAGTTTTCCGCCTTCAACCCAACAGCTTTGCCATCCAACTGCCACTGCGGGTCGACTTCCCCCAGCAAATGTGCCAGCGCGGTTGCTGTCACATCAACCAGATAGGCCTGCTCCTGAATGCGCCCTGGCTTCACTGACGGGCCATGTACAATCATAAAGACCCTGCGAATTTCTGGCACCTGGTGTCCGTTGCTGTGGCTGCGTTTCAGACCTCCATGATCAGTACAGACAATCGTCAGCCAGTCCTCGTTTTGATAATTGGGCCGGGAATGCATTGCTTTGAGAACAGTATTCACACACGCATCCACATTTTCAATGGCAGAAACGTATTCCGGAACTTCGGGGCTGAATCCAATCGCATGCCCTGTCGCGTCGGTCTGATGAAAATAGACAAACATTGCAGACGGATTCTCTTCACTCAGGATGCGTGCTGCCTTTGCTGCGATAATTTTATCCCGTTCTCCTTCTCGCTTCAGTGCCCCTGCATTACGGGGATCAGGAGGTTGAACATAAACCCGTACGGTATTACCCTGATGCAACTCCAGATTCAATGCACCTGCTTTTCCATCATAATTTCCCATAAGAATATTGCGGCCCTGATCCGTCGTTTTAAAACGGGCTTCTATGGTGAAGTCTGATCGCGTGACATCGCGAAATGGTTCTGTTATAGCAATCCGCAAGCCAGGCGATTTGGATCCTGCGGCGGCCAGATCTAACGCCTGCGATTCAGCACCGGATCCCAACTTCACTCTATGAAGTTCTGAAGTAGGCGAAACAGCATTCGCCGGGAAAGGTCCTCCCGTATCACCGGCCGTATCAGAGAACTGCTTGACCTTACCATCGCTCTCTGGACTGTTCTCAAACATGTACTCTGCAAGCAGGCCCTTACGATCGACAGAGTGAACAGACCCGGCTGTTGATTTAGCCAATAGCGTGATTTCCTCCGCCGAGAGAGCCCGCTTCCAGATTCTTACATCATCTAGTTGTCCATGAAAACAGGTTTGACCGGTACGGGTATCTCTTCCGAGATAATAAAAGGCTCCCCCCAGAGCAAAATCCAGATTCACCCCAGAAAGTGAAGCGATCTGAGTACCGTCGAGATATAACTGCAAGACATCCTGTTTTCGAACAACTAGCAGGTGATGCCATTTCCCATCCCGGGTATTAATATTGAGCTTCGAAGCAGAGACACTGAGATCTGCGATCTGATTTTTTGCTCGAGGTAATGACTCGACCTCTGCAATATCTGCCTCTGATAGAATATATTTATGAATCGGCTCCCAGGAGACGAACGATGCTGTCTGTGCATCGGGTCGTTCCCGCTTCAATCGTTTGAAAAAATGCGGGAACAGTTCGTAGTTCTTACCTTTGAAATTATTATCGTGCACACCGTGTTTGTCGGCCCAGACGCCGGTCAGAATACTCGACCACCCGGGACCACTGATTGTATCATTTTTCTGATAACGTTTTCCTAATATCTGTGCCTGATCGGTAAAAGCACCTTCACGAATCAGTCTGTCAAATGCAGGAGTCCTGGCTTTTAGTAATGCATCCGGTCGCGTGCCATCCATGCCGATGATTAATACGCGTTTGTGAGTTCGATCCTCAACGGGTTCAGCTGCCGACAATGAAGGTAGCAGAACAGTTCCAGAGAGAAGCAGACAGAAGATCCCCGCAATCTGTTTCAGGTTACTCATCACATTTCTTTCCCTCAGGCGAGTGATTAAAAATGGTTTCTGTAAATGTCTCTTCAGCCAGAGAAGACTACAGTATAGCGCGCCCTGTTTTGAATACTCAACTGCGTCGTGATGAATTTGTGATGAAGTTATACTCAGTCCGGAAAAGCCTGCAAAGCCAGATCAGCGACTTCGCACAATTGTTTCCTCCCAGCTCCACCTGCCGCCTGTACGGCGATCCCATAAGACACCGTCGATACATATTTTGCCAGCTGCTCTGCATTGGAATCGGCGGGTAGATCCCCTTCCTCGATCGCACGCTCTAACCGTTGACACAATAGTTTCTCACACTTGGACCGGCGTTTAACCATTTCCTTGCGAATGGACTCCGCGGCATCTCCGCAAGCCAGGGCGCTTTGTACCAGAAAACAACCACGTGGATTTTTTGAGTTCGAAATCAGCTCAATATTTCCGCTCCAGAGTTTTTTCACAACTGCCCGGGCCGTTGGTTCGTCCAGTGCACTGAGAAGATGGCAGGCACGGATTTCCATATAGCGATCAATGGCCTTATGAAACAGTGCCTCCTTATTTCCAAAGGCTGCATATAAACTCGGCCGATTGATACCCATGGCCTCAGTCAGTTCCAGAATAGACGTACCTTCATATCCGTTTCGCCAGAAAACATCTAACGCATCGTCTAATGCCTGATTTGTATCAAATTCACGTGGTCGTCCAACCGACATACTGAGGCTGCTCCTTTTCTTACTGAATAGTACACAATCGGACTTGACTCGCCAAGTTGATTGGTATATTTTTTACCTGTCAGTATATAATTCTATTATATTAAGGAAGTTTCAACATTGGAATTCTATCATATCAACATATAAATATTTTTCACTGCCGTTTGGGAATGATTCAGAAATCAGCGCCCCCTGACTGCATTTTCAGCCTCGGATACGGTATTTGCTCTTAAAAATACCACCAGAAACTTCTAAGCCGAACCAGTTATCGAAACCAGGGTCTATCCCCCTGAACCCGATGTGAATTCCTCGAATTCAAAGTGCTCAAAAAATATTGAGACCGGACCTGATTGCTGAGTTTCATTTATGCAATCGGAAGGTGACTCTAAGCCCCCAGACAGACTCCATGGAGAACAGCTAATGTCGCGAGTGACATTGTTCGTATTATTAATTCAGACATTGACTTTAACTGCCTGTAACGAGAACGCCGCTCCTCCGGTTGCTCCGCCTCCCGCCAAGGTCACCACTGCCCGGCCTCTGGTTTTGCCAGTCATCGAATGGGACGAATACACCGGACGCCTGGCAGCTATCGACGCTGTTGAAGTCAGGGCCCGTGTCAGCGGCTATCTGCAATCAACTCATTTTGAAGAAGGTCAGTTGATCGAAAAAGGAGATCTGCTGGCGATTATTGATCCACGCCCGTTTGTTGCAGAATTGAACGCCGCCCAGGCAAGGTTAGAAGAAGCCAATGCCAGACTGGCTGAATCGAGATCACTGCTGAAACAGTCACAGGCGGAACGAGCGGATGCCGCCGCCCTGTTAACTCTGGCGGATCAGCGCGTCAGCCGCGTTCAGCAACTGGCACGTAAAAACGCCACGACACAGGATGATGTCGATGTCAGTAAAAGTGAAAAATTACAGGCGGAAGCCAACCTGGCAGCAGCCGATGCCATGATTGAATCCTCGAATGCCCGAATTAAAACTTCTGAAGCAGCCATCGAAACAGCGAAAGCAAACCTGGAGGCAGCAGAGTTAAATATACAGTACACGCAAATTCGGGCCCCCATCAGCGGACGCATCAGTCGACGCTATGTAACGGAAGGTAACCTGATCAGTGGAGGCTCAGAACAATCGACACTTTTAACGAATATCGTCTCAGTCAATCCTATCCATTGTTATTTCGATGCAGACGAACAGGCCTTTCTCAAATATGCCCGTCTCTCACGTGAAGGAACCCGTAAAAGCTCGCGGGATGTTAAAAATCCGGTCTATATGAGATTGATCGATGAAAAAGGATTCCCCCATATCGGTCATATGGATTTTGTAGACAATCGCATTGACCCCAATACTGGAACGATGCGCGGCCGCGCCATCTTCTCAAATGATGATGACAGGCTCACTCCCGGGCTGTTCGCAGAAGTCCGCCTGCCTGGCAGTGGTCGCCAAAACTCTATTCTCATTCCCGACAGTGCCATTGGCAGTGATCAGTCAGAAAAATATGTGTATCTGGTTGATACTGAGAAACAGATCAGACGACAAGCCGTGGAGTTAGGGCCTATCGCCAAAGGTTTAAGAGTGATCCGCTCCGGTCTGGATGGATCGGAACTCATCGTGACACACGGGTTGCAACGCATATTCCCTGGCGTCACCGTCGATCCCACTCTGGAAACACTCAAAGCAGCCTCTGAATCCGGTTTACCTGATGATTATCGACCGGTACCACCAGAGAAATGGCTCTCGCGCCGTTCTGCTCCTGCACCACCTGGAATTTCTTCAAACATTTATCAGGCAGGCGCACGAACATCAGCTCGATCAATTGGGGGTCAATAAATCATGAAGTTCCCTCATTTCTTTATTGATCGTCCCATTTTTGCATCCGTGCTATCGATGGTTGTGCTACTGGTGGGAAGCCTGGCTTACTTCCTGTTGCCTGTCGCGCAGTATCCGGAAGTCGCGCTCCCCACGGTTGTCGTCCGTGCCAGCTATCCGGGAGCCACACCTGATACAATCTCTAAAACAGTCGCCACTCCCCTGGAACAGGAAATCAACGGCGTCGACAATATGGTTTACATGGATTCGCAGGCAACGACTGACGGCTCTATGACACTGACCGTTTCCTTCGCTCTGGGAACCGACGTTGACCAGGCCCAGGTGCTCGTGCAAAATCGTGTCGCCATCGCAGAGCCGACTCTTCCCGCCGAAGTGCGTCAGATCGGGGTTACCACACGCAAAAGTTCGCCCGACCTGATGATGGTGATCCACCTCTATTCACCCGACGATTCCCGGGATCAACTTTATATCAGTAATTATGCCTACCTGCAGATTCGCGATATCCTGTCCCGTCTGGACGGTGTAGGAGACATTCAGGTTTTTGGAGGAACACAATACAGCATGCGAGTCTGGCTGGATGTGGAACGCCTGGCAGCACTCGACCTGACTCCCGGTGATGCCGTACAGGCTATGCGCCAGCAGAATATTCAGGTTGCAGCAGGAGTCATCGGACAACAGCCACTACCTGAAACCAAAGAAGCATTTCAGGTAAATGTGAACACACTCGGTCGGTTGCAAACTGCAGAAGAATTTGGCGAAATCATCCTGAAAACAGGCGAGGAAGGACGTCTCGTGCGGCTCAACGACGTTGCGAGAATTGAGCTGGGGGCTACCGACTATTCCGTCCGCAGCTATCTAGGCGACAAAAACGCCGTCGCCCTGGCCATGTTTCAGCGCCCCGGCTCAAATGCGGTCGCAACGGCAGAACGCATCATCAGCAAAGTCGAAGAGCTTTCACAACAGTTTCCCCCCGGATTAAAACACGAAGTCATTTACAATCCGACCGCTTTTGTGGAAGAATCGATCGACGAGGTTTTCTCCACGCTCTGGCAGGCAGGCCTGCTGGTCACGCTCACCGTATTTGTCTTTCTGCAAAACTGGCGTTCCACCATTGTGCCCACCATTGCCATCCCGATTTCACTGGTCGGTACTTTTGCCGTCATGCATGCCATTGGCTTCAGCTTGAATAACCTCTCACTGTTTGGACTGGTCCTTGCCATCGGTATCGTCGTAGACGATGCCATCGTGGTCGTTGAGAATGTCGAGCGACTGATCGCGACCGGGCTTTCGCCTCGAGACGCGACTCGCAAGGCAATGGACGAAGTCGGTTCAGCGTTGATCGCAACGACGCTGGTTTTGATCGCTGTCTTCGTACCCACTGCTTTTATTGCCGGAATCAGCGGACAGTTTTATCGACAGTTCGCCATCACCATTGCTGTTTCGACAGCTATTTCTACATTTGTATCTTTAACGCTTACCCCCGCAATGTGTGCGTTGCTGTTACGCCCTCCCAGAAAGGCTGCTGATAAAACGGCTTCAGCCAGCCGCTACCGTCTGATTCGTGGCCTGGTCTACCTGCGCGATCTTCCCTTCTACCTGTTTAACAAAGTTTTTGATTTCACCAGCGAACTTTATGCAGGCATCGTCTCACGCGTGTTACGCTTGAGCTTCCTGATGCTGATTGTGTATGTCGGACTATTGGGATTGACGTGGTTCGGTTTTACAAAAGTTCCCAGTGGTTTTATTCCGGCGCAGGACCAGGGATATCTGATTATTGCTATTCAATTACCCCCTGGGGCAAGCCTGAATCGAACCGATAAGGTCACACGACAGATTACCGATATGGCACTGGAAGTACCTGGTGTTTCAAATGCAGTGTCGTTTGTCGGTTTTTCAGGGGCAACGCGCGCCAACAGCTCCAACTCAGCCGCTATCTTCCCTGTACTCGAAGACGCTAAGCTCCGTGCCACGAAAGGACAATCGGTCGAAACAGTCCTGGCAGAACTCCGCAAGCGGGTAAGTGTAATTGAAGATGCCAACGTATTCGTCATCCCCCCACCTCCTGTCCGTGGGATTGGAACGGGGGGCGGCTTTAAAATGCAGATCCAGGATAAGTCAGGCGCCGGTATGATTGCATTACAGGATGCCACCAATGCAGTGATCAACCAGGCAAGACAGGAACCGGGACTGGTCCAGGTATTTACGAACTTTACGATCGGGACGCCTCAATATTATGCTGATATCGACCGTACTAAAGTCCGCATGCTTGATGTTCCCATCAGTAATGTCTTCGACGCTTTACAGATTTACCTTGGTTCGTCTTATGTGAACGACTTTAATTTCCTGGGACGTACGTATCGCGTAACGGCACAGGCAGATTATCAATATCGTGATGAACGCGAAGATATCGCCCGGTTGCGTACCCGCAGCAGCTCCGGCGCGATTGTTCCACTCGGATCAATGGTCACACTCCGTGAAACAACGGCACCGGATCGAATCGTCCGTTACAATCTTTACCCGGCAGCTGATATCAACGGAGATACAAAGACCGGCTTCAGTTCCGGGCAATCCATCGCCACCATGGAACGTATTGCCCGGGAAACCTTACCACCGGGATTTGGCTTCGAATGGACCGATATCGCGTACCAGCAGAAAGCCGCGGGAAATACGATCGTTTATATCTTCCCGTTGTGTGTGCTGTTTGTATTTCTGGCGCTTTCCGCTCAGTACGAGAGCTGGATCCTGCCACTTGCGGTTATCCTGATTGTGCCGCTCTGTCTGTTGTGCGCTGTCTTTGGAATCTGGCTGCGAGAGATGGATAATAACATTCTAGTACAGATTGGCTTTATCGTGTTGATCGGCCTGGCTTGTAAGAATGCGATTCTAATCGTCGAGTTCGCCAAAGCAGAAGAAGATACAGGCAAGAGTCCATTTCAGGCAGCCGTCGATGCCTGCCGGTTACGTTTACGGCCAATTTTAATGACCGCCTTTTCCTTTATTTTAGGTGTAATTCCACTCGTGATTGCCACTGGCGCCGGTTCGGAAATGCGACAGGCACTGGGCACGGCAGTTTTCAGCGGTATGCTGGGAGTCACTTTATTTGGACTGTTTCTGACCCCTGTATTTTATGTCGTGCTGCGAAAAATGGCCACCCGTCGAAATCTGCCCGACCCGGAACATGAAAATCGCGTTACTGCTCCACAGACTGTTATCGAAAACCAGTCATAAAAAAATACCTCATCATTGGTTAGTTCTCAATGATGAGGTGTTTTGTATTTCCAAAGCAGAATTTACTTAGGCTACAGTTACTTCCAGAGTAATTTCGGCGTTGAACAATTTCGAAACGGGGCACCCGGCTTTCGCCATGCCGGCCAGTTCTTCTACTTTGGCTGCATCAGCACCGGGAACGCTGGCTTTCAGAGTCAGGTGAACGGCGTTAATCGCAAAACCACCTTCGACCTGATTTAAAGAAACCTCAGCCGAAGTCTCCAGCTTGTCGGCTGTGAAACCGGCATCACCCAGAATCTTCGAAAGGGCCATCGAGAAACAGCCCGCATGAGCAGCGCCCAGCAGTTCTTCCGGGTTCGTTCCCTGCTCACCTTCGAAGCGGCTGGAAAAACCATAAGGCAGTTCGGTTAACGCGCCACTCTCGGTTGAGACGGTTCCTTTGCCATCTTTAAGCCCCCCCTGCCAGACTGCAGATCCTGTTCGTTTAATCGCCATGATCAACTCCTTTATTTTAAATTGAGACTTTTTACAACACAGTCCCCTCAGCTTAATCAATTCGCTTCTGGATGTCACCCATCAACCCGTCAGCACTTTGGTCGTCTGTTCTGAATAATCAAAATCACGAGATAGAGATTCCCACTATTGCCTGCCCCCCATTTCAGGATTACAATCCATCATTCTAAAAAACTTACCAATATTTGAGTATCAGAACCAGACTGAGACGGGGAGTTTATTTCATGTGTCATTACAAATCATATTCTTATCTATTTATATTCTTTCTAATCATCAATCTGGTTCCCCGCACCACTATTCCTGCAGAAATTTCGTCACCATTAAAACCTGACACAGCCTATACCGCGAAAAAAAGTGAGCCCGTCACTCATGAGGTAGAATTCTCGATCATTGTGACCCCGCCATATCATTGCAAGTTATTGAAAGTCTGGGTTCCGGTCCCCCAGTCAGATACTGCTCAGAAAATTGAGGACAGTCTATTCAGCACTTTTCCGAAGAATGTCGAACCTCAAATTTCCAGTGAACCGATTTACGGAAACCGCTTTGCCTGTTTTGAGTTTCACGAGCCACACGGCGCTCAGATTATAACACATCGCTTTCAGGCAAAGGTCTGGAACCTGAACTGGCAACTTGAGCCGGAAACTGTCACCACCGTTTCCAACTGGCCTGACCAGTTCGCACCATACCTGACGCCTCAATCCATCGAGGATCAGCAGCAGTTTCAACAGGTGCTCAAACAGATTGGAAATGCCTCCGAAAAGAAAAGTTCGGGATTGATGCAGGCGATGAACTGGATCGACCAGAATCTGACTTACGATCACATCAACGCGTCGTTACAGGCCGATGCCAACCATGCCTTGAGCAAACGACGCGGGCACTGCAGTGACTACCATGGCTTATGTGCAACGATGGGACGGGCCATGGGATATCCCACGCGCGTCACCTATGGACTGGCCCTCTACCCCAAAAACTCACCATCTCATTGTAAAATGGAAGCATTCCTGCCCCCGTATGGCTGGGTCAGTTATGATATTTCGGAAACTCAGAAACTGGTTAAATCAATTCAGTCCTCAAGCGATTTAACACCGCAACAAAAACAGAATTTCATTACCGCCGCCCGCCAACGGCTCCGTTCCGGGTTTCGAGAAAACAGCTGGCTCCTCTTGACAAAAGGAACCGACTATGAACTTGCGCCTCCCGCTGCAAAACCGGTACGAATCGTACGCACTGCCTATGTCGAGGCAGACGGCGTTGCCCTGCCCGAACCGGACCCCGCCAATATCAATCAGCGCGAATTTTCGTGGATGACATCCCACCGCTACACAGCTGACAGACCCTTTAAAAAGCCGTTCAAAGACCTCTCAACACTCAACAGAGATTAACTGCTCCAGGATTTCTGAAAGCGAAGTTTCACTCGCAACGGTTATTTCAGTGAGCGAAAGGGAATGAGTTTCCACAATCGCTTGTCGCGCAGGAACAGACTGAGCCAGACCAGTATACCAAGTCCCGCCTGAACGACAAAAGGGTCGCCGACTCGCCAGTGTGTGCAGATCGCACCACCCAGATAGCCGGTCAATAAAATGGCTCCCAACACCGACGTCCAGGGAAGCAGATACAGTACCAGGCAGGTCAGCTCCAGAACCGCCAGCGGAACCACCATTGAATGGGGCAGTCCCAGATGAGCCATGCCTTCTGCCAGTTCAGAGCCTCCTTTAAGTTTCATCACTCCGCTCATTCCGAACAGGAAAGCCATGGCAGCAGCAATCAGACGGCCAATCCAGACCAGTGCGGTGTGAGGGCGTTGACTCGGTGTGGATATGTCGTCATTCATGATCAATTCCTTGTTGGGAGTCGGGAAGCAGTGATAAACAGATCAAAACATATACATCAAACAGAGAACCGCATCGTTCTGTTTAAGATCGCGATTGAAATTCACTCAGCTGCAGAAGGATCCATATAGAACACTTCCCAGATATGACCATCCGGATCCTGGAAGCCGTGTGCATACATAAAGCCATGATCCTGGGGTTCATTATAAGTACTTCCTCCGGCAGCAACAGCTTTTTTTACCAGTTCATCTACCTGGTCCCGATTCTCACAGGATAATGCCACCAGCACTTCCGTACTTTTTGTCGCATCACATATTTCTTTGGGAGTGAACATCTTAAATTTGGGATAAGTCAACAGCATGGCATAAATTTCCTCGCTGATTACCACACTCGCAGCTGTCTCGTCTGTCCATTTTTCATTAATCGAATATCCTAATGCTTTATAAAATGTCATCGACTTCTCCAGGTCTTTGACCGGGAGGTTTATGAATACTTTTTTCGACATCTCAACTCCAGAATCCAATGTGAGTGATGATTGACTGATTGATTTCTCGTTCGCTGAAACACAGAACTCGGGAATCGCGATAATTATTCTGCCGAGTTCAACCGCTCCGCAGCAGTTCTGATCCGATCTTCCTGCGCCTGTAACTCCGGAGTAAATTCTTCTCCGAAATCTTCAGGTTCAAATAAAGGACGTATTTCAATGTCCGACTCCTCAGACATGGGATTGGGACAGCGTTTCACCCACTTGATCGCTTTTTCCATGGAATCCACCTGCCAGATCCAGAACCCGGCGATCAGCTCTTTCGTCTCTGCAAACGGACCATCTATCACCGTACGATTGGTACCGGAAAAACGAACGCGGGCACCGCGTGAGCTGGGATGCAGCCCTTCTCCGGCCAGCATGATTCCTGCTTTGACCAGTTCTTCATTAAAGTTCCCCATGTCGGTCAGCAACTGTTCACTCGGCATTTCACCTGCTTCCGAACTGGGAGTGGCCTTGACCATTACCATGACTTTCATTTGATTTCCCTCTCTGTTCATCTCGGAACTGCTACCTGTGACGCCTGCTGTTCGATTATCGAACAGTCATTATCGGATTCGACATTGCGGTCTATTTTTTCACTGGGATTTCCGGCAACTCGAAAATGGGCCGAATCTCCACAGTCCCTTTCTTCGCCGGTGGAAGACGACTGGCAATCGCAATCGCCTCGTCCAGATGATCGACATCTATAATATAATATCCCCCCAGTTGTTCGGTGGTCTCTGCAAATGGACCATCTGTCACAATGCGGCGGTCCTCACGAACCCGCACACTGGTAGCCGTCGAAACCAGATGTAATGGCGAAGACGCCAGGTATTGGCCTTTGTCATTCAACTCATGACAAATCTGCATCGACTCTTCCATGCAGGCAGACCGTTCCTCTTCGGTCCAGTTTCCTTCTTCACCATAAATCAGCAGCATATATTTCATCGTATTCACCTTTAGTACTTCGATAAAAATCAATAACTCACGTCAAATTGAATCCTGTTTTATGATCTCGATTCAGGCAGATCAGTAAGCTCAACCACGGGACGCACCTCAACAGTACCGACTCTTGCTCCGGGAATACGACGTGCGACTGCGATGGCAGCATCTATATTATCTACATCCACCAGAAAATAGCCTCCCAGGTGCTCTGTCGTTTCGGCAAAGGGACCATCTGTGATAAGTGCTTCTCCTTTACGAACTCGCACACTCACAGAGGTCGTCACAGGTTTCAAGGGAGCAGCGGAACAATATTGTCCTTCCGCATCCAACTCATGACACAAGGCGACCGATTCCAAAGTCGCCAGCTTCCGTGCCTCTGCTTCCCAGGCATCTGCTTCTGCATAAACCAGTAACATAAATTTCATAACCAGGCTGCTCCACTCAGGTTTGTCGACGGTAGTGGGAAGTCACTATCTGTTGCCACTTTCCTTCATCGGTCAGGATTTCACTTGTGAGTATCCAATGTGAATCATCGACCAGTTCAATTATATCTTTATAAGACGTCATCCCTTCACCGTGAAAATTCGGTCCCTCTGTATTCAGGATGAGCTTCTTACCCTCCGAAATAATACCACTGGTGTATAGCCAGAGATGCGTCATCATGGACCCGACGAATGTTCCTGTGTAACAACTCTTTTTCGCATCGTAGCCTAAAGTCATCAGCGTTGACCAGCGTCCTCCCTCGGGCTCCTCTCCACTACCTTCCAACAGATACCACATTCCCTCCATTGAGCGACACCTGGTTTCACCTGTTGACTTTTGAAGCGGCTCTCCGGGCCCCATCTGACATTCCGCTTCCGTCAACCAGTCTCCCAGCAATGGCTCCAGCCAGCTGTGTTCCGTCTGGGGTTTTTCAAACATCGTACTATCCTTTTGTCAGTAAATTTAAAAAAAAACTTTCTGATATCTGCCTTTCAGGTATTCCCGGCAGCAGTATCACGTGCCTTAATTAAAGCATTGATCTCATCATTCGCAGGCCGGATTTCAAAAGGCCCGAAACGAACGCCTGGATGCTTTGACATCAGAGCAATGGCATGATTCAAATCCCGGGCCTCCAGAAACAGCAAACCACCAATCTGCTCTTTGGTTTCCGCGAATGGCCCATCGGTCACATCCACCTGCCCTCCTTTCATCCGCAGAGTCACAGCCCCTTCCGCACGCTGTAACGCTTCGCCTCCGATAAAGTGACCGCCTCGTCTGAGTTCGTCATCGTAAGCAAAACATTCTTCCATGAATCCTGCCATTTCAGCTTCCGTTTTGCCTTCCATGGTTGCATCATCGTAGTAGCCCAGACAGACAAATTTCATCTTTTTCTCTCCAGAAATGTATATAATCTGATCGTGAAATTTATTGAATTACAATGACTCTCCAGCCGCAGCCTGTTGCAGACGTGCAATATCCAGTTTTGTCATCTGCATCAATTCCTGCATCACCCGCCCGGGAACAGCAGGATCGGGATCTGACATCAACTCAGGTAATATACTGGGAACGACCTGCCAGGAGAGTCCGAACTGATCTTTCAACCAGCCACACTGCCCCGGCTCTCCACCTGCAGATAACTTTTCCCATAGCTCATCGATTTCGTCCTGGGTATCACAGTTCACAGCAAATGAAATCGCTTCGGTAAATTGAAACAGGGGGCCGCCATTCAAGGCCAGAAACTGCTGACCTTCCAGTTCAAATGCAGCTATCATGACCGAACCCTCAGGTCCCGGGCCTCCTGCGCCATAATAATTGACATTCAGTTTCTTTGAGTTTTCAAACACCGACAGATAGAATTCCATCGCCTGCTCGGCATTGTCATTAAACCAGAGAAACGGCGTAATTTTCTGCACCTTGGACATGATCCAGATTCCTGATGACTGGAGTAATAAAGAAGCTGAAAGCAGACAACAGAAAAATCAGCCCTGGCTGAACATCGCCTGCATACCTTCCTGAATTTCTTCCAGACTCAGATCACGCACATGTGTCGCGATCGCCCAGCAATGCCCGAACGGATCTTCCACCTGCCCGTAACGATCTCCCCAGAACATATCAGTCACAGGCATTTTCAATGTGGCTCCCGCTGCGACTGCCTGCTCGATCAACGCATCTGCGTCTTCCACCTGCAGGTGCAGTGTCACAGGTGAACCGCTCAATTCTTTGGGACCTTGAATGCCACAATCACTGTTCGCATCCACCAGCATTACCTGCGAATCACCAATTTTGATACAGCCATGCATCAGCCTTCCATTCGGTCCAGGCATCCGCATTTGTTCGACTGCACCAAAGGCCTTTTCATAAAATGCGATCGCATCGGCCGCTCCGTCGCAGACCAGATGTGGTGTGACCGTATGCATGCCTTCGGGAACAGGTTTGACGTCTGTGTTCTGTTTTGCTGAATTCATGTTCTCGCTCCATTGATCATCTGAATTATGATAAACCGTATTTAGTTCTGCTGAGAATTAAATACCTTATGTACCCAGTAGTCGAACGTGCCCCGGCGAAATCGACATTCAGGCAGAAACATTTTTCATTTTGAGAAAAATACGTCTTCCAGAGGGAATCACATCCACATAAAACCAGCAACAGCAATCTCTTACGAATGGATAACTTTACGGAGATTGAGCCTGAATCTGCGCCAGTTCCTGCAGACGCTTTTCCAGAAACCGAGATTCTGCTGTCTGATTCGTCAGGGAGAGTGCTTTCTCATAAGCGGCTCGGGCTGCCTCAATCTGCCCCAGTCGTCTGCAGAGATCAGCTCGGGCAGCATAAATCAGATGGTACTCCTTGAGGTCTCCGCGAATCAGAATCTCATCAATTAACTGCAAACCTGCTTCTGCACCATCACGCATCGCAATTGCCACGGCGCGGTTCAATTCAATGATCGGCGTTGGATTGGCCTGTAACAGCAGATTATACCAGGAAACGATACGTGACCAGTCAGTCTCCGCGCTGCGTGAAGCGACTGCATGGGCGGATGCGATTGCCGCCTGAATCGTATAACTGCCCACTTCACCGGAGGCAATCGCCTGCCCCACCAGTGCTGTTCCCTCCCGGATCTTTTCCTGATCCCATAACGAACGATCCTGATCTTCCAGCAGAATCAGATCTCCGTCAGTAGTCGAACGGGCTTCACGACGCGACTCGTGGATCAACATCAACGCCAGTAAGCCTTTCACTTCCGGGTCCTCCAGCAGATCCAGCAGCAGACGCCCCAGTCGAATCGCCTCTTCTGATAAATCTTTACGTGTTAGAGAATCGCCTGACGAAGCAGAATAGCCTTCGTTGAAAACCAGATACACGACCGTCAACACAGCATCCAGCCGCTCAGGCAGATCAGCCCGGTTGGGCACAACATAGGGAATGCCCGCATCACGGATCTTCGACTTACCCCGTACGATTCGCTGCGCCATTGTGGAAGGCGAAGTCAGAAACGCGCTGGCGATTTCCTCCGTTGACAAGCCACACACTTCTCGTAAGGTCAGCGGAATCTGTACCTGAGGTGCAATCGCCGGGTGACAGCAGGTAAAAATCAACCGCAGGCGGTCATCTTCGACCTCAGTGTCCGACTTCTCTGCATTCAGACCGGCGATGCCTTCCAGTCTTTGTGCCACTTCAAGCTGTGCTTCATCAAAGCGGACACGACGGCGAATATGATCAATGGCTTTAAAACGCCCAACCGATACCAGCCACGATCGGGGATTGGCGGGAATTCCATCACGGTGCCACTGTTCGACCGCAGCAGCAAAGGCTTCATGCATCGCCTCCTCAGCCAGATCGAAATCACCAATCAAACGAACCAACGTCGCAAAGACACGACGTGAATCCGTCCGGTAGACTTCGTCGACTTTCGCGCGAATTTCTGCAGAGGAATATTCACTCATCTGACTACTTCTTTTGTCTCAGACAGTAACGGCGTTCTTAAGCAAATGAAAAATACAACCTGGCGCGAGAGATGGGTCGGATTTATTTTTCCTTGATGATCTTACTCAAAATCGGATGGTTATCCCGAATATGATAGGACAATGCCTTACGTGCCAACCGCCAGTCCTGCTCGATTAAAGCTGTCAGGATGGCTTGATGCTGTCTGACCGTTTCAATAGCGGTTTCCCGGTCCTGATCTTCCCAGTCAAACAGGATATCATAATACCTGCCCTGTCGCTGAAAAAAGTCTTTGATGTAATAATTACCCGCTTTTTCGATCAGATATTCATGTAAAGAATTATCGATCTGTACGTCTTCTTTCGCAGACTGTGGAATGACATTACCGTCCAGGATCTTCTGCAGGTCTGCTTCCTTAAGATGAGGCTTCGCCAGTTCCAGAGCTTTAAGCTCCAGCAGTTCCCTCACTTCCAGAAAGGCCTGCATGTCTTCCTGGCGAAACGGCCTGAGCCGCCAGCCACGTCGCGGAATATGATCCAGAATGCCGGTCCCCGCCAGGCGGTTTAAGATAATCCGCAACGAAGAACGACTGATTTTGTATCTGCGGGCAGTCACCTCTTCACGGATATCGATCGGCTCTCCTTTCAGGCTGAGCTTCACAAAATCATTCGTGATCACTTCAAACATATCCGCCGGCGGTTCCGGTAGCGCGGAACTTTGCCCCTGTTTGAGAGGTTTGATCTGCTCTGCATTTCGAACCAGTCTGCGGTTCGTACCTTTCTGCAGCAGGCCTTCCTCTACCAGTTCTGCCAACGCGATTCGAACCGGCGAGAAACTGACCTGATAATGTTCCGCCAGTGATTCCAGAGTCAGTTGGGCGGGTAGTTCCTGACCGCTCCGCAAGCGAATTTCCAGGTCGTTCTTGATGTAGTTCTTGAGAGACATGACGCGATTCTGAGACCAACCGTCTTTCTGGTGAAGTGCTTAAAACAAGGAAGAATCAGTAAACCAGAGGCGAAAGAATACAGGTTCTCCGTGCTATCCAGTTTACAATTCACACTTCCCGTATGAAAGCCTACACCTTCAGAAAAGCATAAAACACTCTCTCACAGTTCATTCGACAGTCCACTCGACTACACGCCCAGCTCTTCCCAGGGGCCGGTGATCGCAAACGTCACTCCGGGATCATGTATGTTGACAAACAGCCATTCTCCATCCGGACTGAAACAGGCCCCCGCCCATTCCCCACCGCTGAAATCTCCAGCAAGTGACCCGTGCTGACCGGATTTCAACTGAATGTTATTGACGGCAACTGTCTTCAATTCTCCTTTACGCGAAAGGGCGTGCAGACGCAGAGGTTTCAAATCAGCGTCTTCGCACAGAATCAGACCGCCTCGGGGACTGACTGTTAAATTATCCGGACTGTCCAGAATCTCATGGCGCGGTGATTGAAATACCAGCTCCAGAGTCTGTGCTTTGGGTGAATAAGACCAGACCTGACCCAGTCCGGCTTCGCCTCCATTAGTGCAGTTAAAGTAGACAACACCATCGCCAAACCAGCAGCCTTCCAGACGACCAAACGTCGTTGCGCCTTTGTCTTTTCCCTGCGAGTAGACCCCGAGACCGTCTTCTTTGCCCGGCGTATTGCGACGCAGGGGATCTTCAATATCAACCCATTCTGCTTCGTAGCGAATTCCAGTTCTGGCGCCGGTTCGCAGATCATCTTTTCCTTTGATCTTAATCATCTGCAGACGCCCCCCTTTCGTCAGCACCTCAGGTTCGTTCGGCAGGAAGCGATAAAAACCGGCGGTGTCACGGTCCTCGGTTTCGTAGATCGTGCCTTCCGCAGGATCAATGGCGAGTGCTTCATGGACGAAACGCCCTAATGCCTGCAGAGGTTCGACCGTAGCTTTCCCTTCTGCAGGAACTTCAAAGACCCAGCCATGATGTTTTTCATGCTCGTACTGCACATCTCGGAAACTTTCCTTCGGGCCTATCACTGTTTCCTCGCAGGAGAGCCAGGTACCCCAGGGAGTCGGTCCGCCGGCGCAGTTCTGCACGGTCCCTGCCAGGCTCGTCCAGCTCCTCAACCACTTCCCGGATTTGACATTGAACTGCAGATTGGCACAACCACCGCCTGCCTTGGAATCAAAGGTCAATTCCGCCGGACCAAAACTTTTCGCCCCCTTGATTTCGTGATTTCGACAAAGCGTTACGATATCACCGGTCTGGGAAATCACTCCCATCCCATCATGACCTTCCGGCGTGATTACACCGTCAGACATCACATCCCCCACCCAGCCGAATGACTGGTACCGAAACCCTTCAGGCAGCTTTAATAAAGGCAACCCTGTTGTTTCATCCCGGATCGGGTTGAGACCGGAATCACTTTTCTCAAGCCCTTTGGCTTCGACTGCTGACAGAAAACGAGAAAAGACAGTACCTGCTGCAGGAGCAGCAATCGCTGATTTAAGAAATAGACGCCGCGATGAGGATGTACGCACGAGTCCCTCTCTGAAACTGGAAAGCAGGACATTGTGTCAGATTGTGGTTCCGAACATAGAACCCGGGGAGAAAATGACACTTTTGCAAAATAATACAAGGTTTTATTAAGTTTTAATGATCAAACAGTGAAGATTTCCAAACCCGTTCTTCTTATTCGCATAACCAGAATTTCTTGAACACAGGGAGAGCCTCTGTTGGGCTCGCTTTTCAGTAACACATATGACCAGTAGAACTCTATTTCCGCTGAAAACATTCAACTTGACCCGCTCCTGGCATTCAGCATACTTCCCTTGTTTTATGCGTCGCGCGCGTTGCTCTTTTTTTCACAATGTGAGAATTCATTCACACCTGCCGTTTCTTCACCAGTACAAGTCCCTGAAAACAAGGCGTTTTTCTTAATTTTGGACTTTTCAGTCAGCATCCATTCACTCATATTTCTGTCATTTTTGACCCATTTCAAACCCTTTCAGTACCACTTTTATACGTTAACACGCTCCAAGTCACACCAGCCTGAGGACAGCCTCGCACTTATCAAAGTCAACCGACCTGGAATTCAGTATCGAAATCCCAATCTTATTGCTGCGGGGAGACACTCAGGCGATAACTGATCTGCGCATCAGCTCCTGCTGAATTTCCAGCCTGGAAAATCTGCATCATTTTACCAGTTGCGCAGCAGCCAGCGGAGATGAAAAGCCGACAGTACCATCAGATAGCAAAGCCACCTCAATCAGCGAGTGACCTGCTGGAAAGACCACTTGTCTAGGGGCCTTTTGAAGAAGGAAACGAGAACCCGGACTGACGGACTCGGGAAGGTTGCTGCTGAGGTTGGTCCCCGGCTTCCTTCAATCCCGAACTCCCTTTCATGGCGCCACTCACACCCAGCACTTCCGGATGGCGGGCAATCTTATCGCTGAAGATGCGAATGTCCCGGGCAATCGGCTCCAGGTTATTCAACAACACCGTCAGTGAGCTGGCGGAACGGTTCATATTCCGATAGAGCTCCGGATCCGAAATGAATTTTTTCAGTGAGCCATCCCCCGCATTCAACGCCCGCGAGAAGGAATTCAACTCTGCCAGAATGGCGTCCAGTCGGGTCAGACTGCGATCCATTTTAACCACCATCGACTGACTGTGCTTTGCCAGCGGGTCAGTCACCTGGGAAAGATTATCCAGGTTCTGCCCGGCTTTCTGCACCGCAATTTCGACTGAGGCAATCGTGCGTTGCGTGCTTTCAATCATGGCCGGCATGGCAGCCATTGAACGTTTCAGATTTTCCTGCTGCACGGGGTCGGCCACCAGGTGATTCACACTGGTCATCATCTGGTTCATCTTACGCATCGCCAGCGAAAACTCTTCCAGGGAAGTTGCTGCCCGTTCGATAACCACGTCCAGGTTGCCCTCCTTGGTCTCCATCAGGCGATTCATATTACTCGCTACTTTCTCCCATTCTTTACTGGTCGTGGAAAACGCATCAAGGGTCTTGGTCACCTGTTGCTCCATACGATAGACGATCTCCATCGGATCACTTGACTCACGTCCCACCAGTCGGTCACCGGGATTCAGGAATTCGGAACTGACGCCGGGCTCGATCACAATTTTCGAGTCCCCCATAATCGAACTGACGATCTGCGGACTGGCATCTTTGCGCAGATGTTGGGACTCGCTGATATTCACCAGCAGCATTACTCCCGGTTTACTGTCACTGGTAATAATTTTATCCACTTCACCAATCCGGATCCCGTGGCGCACGACAGGGGTACCTTGATGCACGCCTGAAATCGACTCGAACCTCATGGCGATCGTATATTTTTTCTTCCACAGTGTTTCCAGTTGGCCGAACTGAAAAATCATTCCGGCTCCCGTGATCATTGCAGAAATCACAAACAGTCCTACACGAAATTGAATCTGGCGGTCCGTCATAAATAACCTCTATTTTGATCTCATCCTTGAGATCAATTACTCTGGTCTGGTTTTAAAAATTACTTTTCTCTGTCTCGGAACAAGCTGGCTCAGCTGGCTTCGGCCAGTTCACGAATCCGGTCACCGGCCTCGCCATGCACAAACTGATGCACCCGGGGCAAGTCAGACTGAAACGCTTCCTCTGCCGTCCCCTCGAACACAATCTGATCTTCCGTGGCATTCAATCGGGCCAGCGGATACAGCATGATAATCCGATCAGCGACCTTCTTGACAGTGCTCATGTCATGTGTCACGACAATACTGGTTACCGGACGACTGGCACGTGTCTGCAGAATCAGCTCATTAATCACATCAGTCATGACCGGGTCGAGCCCCGTGGTGGGCTCATCATACAGCATGACTTCAGGTGTCATCGCCAGTGCCCGGGCCAGGCCGACCCGTTTCTTCATCCCTCCGGAAAGTTGAGCCGGTTTTTTCTGACTGATACTTTCAGACAGTCCCACTTCCCGTAATCGTTCGACTACGATCTGATCGATCTCTTCTGTTTTTAATCGCGTATTCTGTTTCAATCCGAAGGCCACATTCTCATAAACGGAAAGACTGTCGAATAACGCTGCTCCCTGGAACAGGTAACCGATCCGCAATCGATCCCGATGCAGTTCGCGCGGACTGCGATCAGCAATCGAACGATCATTCCACAGAACGTCGCCCTGGGAAGGTTGCAGCAGGTTCATGATCATTTTCATGGTCACACTCTTACCACATCCACTCTCGCCGATCACAACCAGCGTTTCGCCGCGACGCACTCCAAATGAAACATCGCGCAACACCTGCTGTGTCCCGAACTGGCGGGACACATTCCGCAGTTCAATCACATATCCCTCGTTGGCGGTTCGATCATTCATGGTATAAATTTTTCTGTTCGATTTCGAACGGAGACGTTATCTGAGGACCCCTGGATAAACGGACTGCATGAAGTGATAGAAGTTCACAATCGTGACCCCCAGCAGAAAGTCCAGAATCATGATTACAATAAAGGAATACACAAACGCTTCAGTCGCCGCCTTACCCACTCCCTCGGCACCTGCACCACAGTGAAAGCCCCGGTGACAGGAAATCAGTGAAATCGCGGCACCAAAGAAGAAACTCTTGAAGATGCCCCCCATCACATCGTAGGCATACACAAACTGTTCGGAATAATGCCAGTAATAAAAGGAATCTACGCCTAAGATCTGCGTGCTGAAAAACCAGCCTCCCAGAATCCCGACCGCGTCGGCCACAATTGTCAGCAGTGGAATCAGTAAACAGCAGGCAAGAAATCGGGGAACCACCAGATAATGAATCGGGTCTGCTCCCAGCGCCCGCAATGCATCGATCTGTTCGGTCACACGCATCGTTCCCAGTTCCGCCGACATCGAAGTTCCCACACGACCGGCCAGCATGATCGCCGCCAATACCGGTCCCAGTTCTTCCACCAGCGAAATGGCGATCACGGCACCAATCTGATTTTCCAGATGCATTAACTTAAATTGATCATACGACTGGACTGCCAGCACCATGCCGATGAATCCACCTGTGATCAGGATCACGGGAATACTCTGAATCCCGATATGGTACATGCACGACCAGAGATTGCTCCGGGGAGGCAGCCGGGTAATAATCCATCCCAGCATTTCCCAGCCAAACAGAAACAGATCCCCCAGCAGGCAGACCGTATTAATAACTCCACGTCCCAGACCATGAATCAGGGTATCTCGAGGGACTGAAGGAGAAGCAGATGACATTAATTCTTTCCAGTTCAGACTTTACTATTCTATTAACAGAAACTTCCGCGGGCGGAAGGTTAATGGATTTTTGGATTTGAATCGAGACCATTTCTGATTTGCCGGCTCAATATACAAATGGGGGGATTTTCTAAGCAGAAGGACACATTTTGAGAGTTGAGTCTTTCCGTACGACCGTTTCTCCTGATAAAATGCATCAAGATCAGTTGAATTGATAAATTGGGGTGTATCTCCATGTCACATATTGATTTAATGCACATCACTCACTCAGGATACCGGTCGATCTGATTGGCCAGACCGTGATGTGCTACCCACTTTGACACCAAATCCGATGAACAACAGAGAAAGTAAGGATAGGTAAAATGAGATTTTTTTCTGTCGCGCTGATTTCCGTTATCTCGATCACTCAGGTTGCTAACCTGTCAGCCGAGGATAAAAAACCAGATCCCGCTACCGAGCAGGCCAAAGCCAAAATCATCGCCGCCGGAGGGTCCGTTCTGGAACTGGCGCAAAATGATGACCGACTCGAAATTGCCTTCCACCTGTCAGATCAGAAAATCACCGATGAAACCCTCAAAACCCTCGCAGGGCTCTCGAAAGTCGATTCACTCAATCTGCGTGGCACAGAAGTGACTTCCGCCGGACTGGCACAATTGCAGCATCTGAAAGCTTTAACTCACCTGCATCTGGAAAAAACCAAGGTGAATGATGCCGGTCTCAAGCATCTGCAGCAGCTTCCCAATCTGGAATATCTGAATCTGTATGGCACCGAAATCACAGACGCCGGGCTTTCCCAGTTGAGTTCACTGAAAAAGCTCAAACGCCTTTATGTCTGGCAGACCAAAGTCACTCGCCCCGCGGGACTGGCGCTGCAGGAACAGATCACCGGCCTGGAAGTCATCGGCTTACCCGAAGAACCCAAACCGGTTGCAGCGGAAAAGCCAGAACTTCCCAAACCAGTAGAAAAGAAACCGGAAGCGAAAAAGACTGCTGAGAAAAAGCCGGAACCTGAAAAAGAAAAGAAACCGGAGCCCAAACCGGCTAAAAAGAAAGCCGAGAAGAAACCCGCTGAGAAACCAGCAGAAAAAAAAGAAGCTCCCAAGCAAGCCGAGAAAAAAGACAAATAACATTTCAGGATTGCATTACCGAATAAAACGCAGGGCGCCCCCAGTCCTGCGTTTTTTGACATTCTACTGACGAACAACTCACTCAAACTTTCGTTTCTCATTTTCAAATGGAATCGTATGGAACTACAGTCCGATCTACCGTGGCCACTGAATCAGAACTCGGATTTAATCGATCTGATCGCCAGTATCTCCGGGGAGCATAAACGGATTGTTACATCAAAACTCCTTCAGGAAGAAAAATGCCTCGGCTGGAATGTCAGAACCGATTTGCAGGACAGGCAGTTGCCACCCCATCACTGGAGCGAAGACCTGGCTGAATTTTATGCATCGACGAATGCATTTCTCTATGAAACTTCTGTCTGGAATCGCAGGCCGCTCAAACAGGAAATCCGCAACTGGATCTGTGACTATCTGAAAGCCAGTTTCCCGCAGCCACTGAAAATCCTCGCCTATGGGGACGGACTGGGCTTTGACAGCCTGCAGTGGTCGCAAACCAGACATGATGTCACCTACTTCGAAGTCTCCCCAGACTGTATTGCTTATGCACAACAGGTCTTCAAGAAAAACAATGCCGAAATCAACATGCTCCAGTCCATTACAGGTCTGGAGCCCGATTCGTTTGATGTGATCATCTGCCTGGATGTTCTCGAACATGTCCCGGAGCCGAGTTTCATCCTCGCCGATTTCACGAAGTGGCTGAAAGTTGACGGACTGTTAATTACTCACTCCCCTTTTTTTCTGGTACATCCCTGGTACTCAACACATCTGAAATCCAATCAGAAATTCAGCGGCTGTACGAAGCTTTATACAAGCCTCGGACTGCAGCCTGTTCGCAGTCGCCTGTTCTGGGATCCGATTGTATTGAAAAATACCAGGCAAGCTTTCATCAGATCAAAAATTCCCTGGAGCACCAGACTGGGAGGAGTGCTCCTTGCGCAGGGACGTGGCTACAATGGAAAAATCCACTCATTGATTGCGCGACTCAAATCTCAGGGACATTCACACTGGGTCAATGATTTGAAACAACTGCTGGAACAGGAACAGGCAGGAACGCTGGAACTGCCTCCTGCCTGATGTACCGACTGCCAGCCAGACAATCTCAGATGATCGACGAATTTGTCTGTTCGGTTTGCTCTACTGATTTTTTTGCAGGCTGATAAGGCTCATAATGCACGATCTGTAGCTGAAACGGAGCCGCCGCATTATAAATAACACCTCGCCAGCGAATACGTTCTGTTCTCCTGGCTGCTAACAACGCCGCGCAATAGACAAGCAGAGTCGGTATCAGAACAAACACAGCGGTGAGCGGCAGGCGTTCCACATTTACTCCCCGTTTTGCGATCAAACGTCTGATCTGCAGGTCCAGACGGTATACCACATATCCTACCGATCCGCTGGTAAACGCAATGACGCCAAGAATCATCCCCACCCAGGGCAGATTCCCCTGATTCAAAAACAATCCCAGTTGTGCAATCAGGGTCAATTCAGCAACCGCAGAAAACAGGCCGAGTCCACAAATAAACAACCAGCGAGAATGATAAAATCGGGCATTCATCAATTGCCTGGTCATGAATTGAAAACAGGATTTCAATGACGTTGATTCCTCATTGACCATGGTGACAGCGGGGACAAACACAACTTTCTGATCAAGCTGGCCAGCCAGTGTGTTCAAATAGGTATCTTCCCACATCATCTTCGACCAGGCTTCTGCCAACCGGGGATTACGAAAAACACGACCGCTGACCGCAACAGAACCACCCCAGACAATTTCCATCGCCAGCATTTGAATCACAGCTGCAGAATTCCAGATATACCGCACCAGGGTTCCCACATTCGCTTCTCGCGGCGCATACCACCTGATGCCGGAAGCGACGCCGACCTGCTCATTCTGCAGAGGCTGTACCAGATCTCGAAGCCATGTCCGGTGAGGTACTACATCTGCATCCAGCCAGGCAACCACTTCGACGTCTTCAGACAGATCTGATAACCCCTGGAGCAATGACTGATTTTTCAACCCGCAGTTCTCGCTTCGTGATTCCAGCACGCTGACCTGACAATGGGGATGACTGTGTTGCTCCAGATACTGATTGACAAACTGAAAGACAGGATCCTCTACGTGGTCCACAATGATCTTCACTGAATATTCTGGATACTCCTGATTGAGCAACCCCTCCAGGCAGTGTATCAGGAATGGATCATTGCCCCTCAACGGCAGGAGTACGATGGCCGGAGGTTGATATTCAGTCAAATCGGCACCGGAACGGTTCTGCTCATAAAGCCGAAGGCAGCCCCGTCCCCAGTACAGGTACATGATCCCAAAGTACACGAGCATCAGGAGGCACGGTATTGCCAGTAAGTACATTCAATTGGCCCTGGTGAGTTTAAACTTGCAACACGATTATGAAACGGATCAGCTCCATCTGAAGCGCAACTCTTCTCAGTCGGGAGTCGCGCGATTGCTGGAATTACCGATTTACGAGAAGCTCCGCAGAGCAGATGCTCTGCCTTCCTCTGAATCGAGTTATCCGGAATCAATCTTATCTGAGAATTAACTGGCGGGGCTCGCGTTCACGCAGCATCCTACAGCGGCATTTGAGGCATTGCAATAAGCAATCTGCAGAACAGCAGACCTGAAAATGAAACCAGTTTTCACAGTCAGCAGAACCTGATCTTTACGGTTCCTTCCCCTGCCAGATCACTTCTGCCTCACCTGAACAGCCAACTGGACACAGTTTCGTGTTCGACCAGTTTAAATAAAATTTCAGCATACAGTTGCAAACGTGACCACACCGGAAGTAAAAGCATGATAGAATGCTGCGTAAGCTACAACTGGAAATTCACCATTGATACTGGTGATCGACTTGAAGACTGTGTCCCGTTTTACAGTAGCGTCTCCAGGGCTATTTGGACCAAGTAGAATAAGTCAGGGGACGCTATGGTTAAATGTGATGCGTTTTAGATTCAAATCCCAAGCGACAAGTCACGATCAACCGGGGAGAGAGCGGCTTTGGAAATTACACACCATCAGGAAATCATCGCACCGATTGATCTTGTTTTCAGTTACCTGAATGACGATGAAAAAATGAAGCTCTGGATGGAAGGGCTGGAATCGGTTGAATATCCCAAGGGGAAAAAACCAGAAAGTAAAGCAGGGACAAAGTTCATCCATTCCATTAAAGAAGGGCTGAATACCCAAACATACAAAGGGATCATTACCGAATACGAACCACCGTCGTTGCTCGCTGTGAAACTGTCCCATCCCGCACATCGAATCAAAGTCACATATGAATTAACTTCACTCGGCAGAAAAACGGAACTGGACTATCACTGCGAGCTGGAATACACATCCTTTTATTATCGCTTCATGGGAGTGTTATTCAGCTGGTTTACAAAGCGAATTCTGAAATCACAGCTCGCAAAACTCAAACAGCTCGCAGAACAGGAATCGGTGCGGCGTGTCCCTCCTGCAAATTAATCACTTTTTTTTCTTTGCCTTGTCTTTTGTTCTGGCTGCCAGCTCAGTCGGCGTTTCAGGGCCCAGATGATAGAGGCGTGCTGTCTTGTCAAAACAGGCCACACACATCCGCAGACCATCCGGATGGAAATCCAGATCATAGGGCACACTTTTGATTTTTTCCGACGCGAATGGTTTTTCTTCTCCCAGTTTCCAGAACCAGATCATCCCAGATGAATTTCCGCCAACCGCGGTGATAAAATCGTTTTCGGGATGAAAGCGGACGCCCCAGCAGGTTCCTTTAAAGTTATCATCGGGTGACATGATCGCCAGTCGCTTGCCGGTCGCCCAGTCAAACAGAATCACGGTTGGCACCCCGATTCCGGCGAAGGCATTCGAAACTTCACCGATCCCGCTGATAGCGAAATATTTGCCATCCCGGCTGATATCCATACCTCGGACGCCGCCAATATGCCCATGAAAAGTCTTATCGTATTTATAAATTGCACTTCCGTCGAAATCACGCACCAGTGCCCCGGTTTCGACATCCCACTGTTTCAGATTCCCACGCAAATCTCCTGAAATCAGCCAGCGTCCACTCGGGTGAAATTTCACGTTATATACCTGATGTTCGTGACCTTCCAGGGTCCGGACCAGCTTCGCCGTCCTGACCGACCAGAGTTTTACCAGGCAGTCATTTCCCCCTGTCGCTACCAGAGTTCCGTCAGGGCTGATGGCCACTCCGCGCACATAACCTTTATGGGCCGCAACTAAATGTTGTGGTTTGGGTTGATCCGACTCCAGATCCCACCAGGCGATCTTCCCTTCATACGCGCCCGTGATCAACAACGAATCAGAACGCCCTACATCAAATCGGCGGACCCAGCTTTGATGTCCCAGCAACTCCGTATTCTCCGCACTCACCAGATCCCAACGGTTAAAAGCGGAACCCTGGGCGCCTGCCAGCAGGTAATTTCCATTCGCGTCGATCTTACAGGAATACAACGGACGCGAATGGGAAAACGCAGCCACTTCACGAAATCGCGTGGGATCTGCTGCAGGCGTCTGCTTGCGAAACAGTTCAGCGAATTCCTGAAACTGACTCTCTTTCTTCTGTTGATCCGTCAGCATTTTTTCAGCTGCTCCTAACTGCTTTTTCAAATCTGCCTGCTGCTTCTGCTTCTCAGGCAGCGACTGTTCCAGCATTTTCAACTGCTTTTGCAGTTGTTTCAGTTCCTGTGAAAGTGTTTCAGCCTTGAGTTTCGCGGCTTCAGCTGATTCATTTGCTTGAACTTCCGTCTTTTTGTCGTCTGATTTCTTCTCCGAAATCGCTTTCAGTTGCTGTTGCAGCTGTTTTAAAGCATCCGTTTCGGTTTTGATCTGCTGTTTTGCTTTTTGAATCTCAGCCTGAAGCTTACTGATTTCAGAGTCGGCCTGCTTCAGTTCTGCAGTGATCTGATTGACGGCTTTCGCTTGAGCGTCAGTAAGTTTTGACGCTTTGGCAGCATCCTGTTCCGCAAATTTCAAAGCAGTTGGTAACTGCGTTGGCCCATGAATGAGGATTGGCTTAACTGCCTGGAGCGGAGATTCGGCAGCAGCTGTTTTATCAACTGATTCATCCGCCGTCGCTGGAACCGTTGCACAGCACAGCATCGCCACTGTCTGCAGACACAAGAATTGAAACCGCCGCGCTGGTAATCCACTCACGCCAGAATCTCCTTGATTGCTTCAGTCTTGGGGTCGGCTTTGGCAATCGGTTGACCATTGGGATAAAACTCTTCTGTCGAATCCAGTCCGACCGCCTGGTAATAGGTGTGAAACAGATGCCCGCCATTGACTTCACGATCAACCACTTTGGTACCGGTCTCATTCGTCTTACCTGAAACCGCGCCCCCTTTGATCCCGGTTCCGCCCACGGCGATGGACCAGGCTGTTCCCCAGTGATCGCGGCCTATGCGCGAATTAATTCTGGGGGTACGACCAAACTCGCACATGCAGATAATCAGAGTATGTTCCAGTAAACCCCGATCATAGAGGTCCGAGATGAACATTGCAAAAGGCCGATCGAATTCACCCAGTTGCTCGATATGAAAATTGAAATTCTCGGAGTGAGTGTCGTAGTTCGTATGGCCCACTTTGACAAACGTCACGCCTTTTTCAATCAACTGACGCGCCATCAGACAGTGTTGACCGAAATCATGTTTGCCATAGCGTTCCACGTCTTTATCAGAAAAATGACTGAAGTCAAAAATATCCCGCCGGGACATCAACGCCGCCGCCTGATCGAACGACTCATTATAGACTTCGGTATGCGCGGTTTTGCGTTTCTGTTCAAATCGCTGACTGACTTTACTTCTCAGACTCCGCCTGAGCGCGTCTCGCTCCGCCGTCATGGAAGAATGCATCTCCAGATTCGCTGGCGCCTTACCTCCCGACAAAACCAGTGGTGCATGGCGGGGTCCCAGAAATGTCGCTTCCTTCGAAGACCCCCCGGCTCCTACAGAAATATACCCCGGCAGCGGACTGTCGGGGGGAGACAGATGGCTGGAAAACGAGGAACCCAGGTATGGGTATGCAAACCCGGGCTGTTCTTTCCGCCCGGTCTGCATAATGTAGGCCCCTTTGCCATGATTGTTTTCTTTGGTGTTAATCCCCCGCACCAGCGCAAGATGGTGCATCTGCTGCGCCGTATAAGGCAGCAGTTCGCTGATCTGCACACCAGGTGCTGACGTGTTAATCGCCTGGAAAGGGCCTCCCGTTTCCGTGCCCGGCTTGGGATCCCAGGTCTCCAGCTGACTCACCCCACCGGACAGCCAGAACACCACCACCTGCTTCTGTTGCGCAGCCAGTTTTTTCGCTGCCTGCACCTGGGTCATTCCACCGAAGCCCAGCATACTTAACGCACCAGCGGCAGAGCCACCAATAAAAGAGCGACGCGTCAGTGATTCATGTGATCCACAAGCATAGTTACAACGCATTGTCACACCTTTTCCCTGTATTCCGTATGTCGGCTGTAATTCAATCTATTTGATCAGTGATTAAAGCGAAACTCCGATGACATTAACAACGCCCAGATCAGATCAGTGACGACCACTGCCCGATCTGACCCTTTTTTCCCTGCCAGTAACGTGGTCACTTCTTGCTTTTCAGAGTGAAGGGGTGGTCTTGTCAGGACGCTGAGGTACAGTTCTTCTGCCAGTTTTGCGGTTTGATCCGCTGGGATTTTCATGAGTCGATCAGCCAGATTTCCCGGCCGCGCCGGCAGAATCACCTGAATCCGCTGATCATTGGACAGGTATAAAATCTGATCTGCAGTCGCTTCGAATTCTTTAACGGGCTCACCCGGCACGCCACCAAACAGGGATACAAACTGTCTTTCATAGCCCAGCAGATTTTTCCGAAGTGTTGCTTCACTCAACTTCGTTTTCAGACTGTTTCGATGTACTTCCGCCAGCCCGGTCGCTTCCATGACCGCCCAGGCATACTGCTCCGGATTCAAAGGCTTCATCAACGCGTGAGTGAATTGGGCATCGGACAAGTCGTTCGCCGTTTTATCCTCAAACAAATCGTTGGCACTCGAGCGCTGATACGTTTTGCTCAGAACGATTTCGCGCAGATACCATTTCAGGTCATACTGATGTGCCATCAGTTGATCTGTCAGGACATCCAGCAACTCCGGATGTGAGGGAGGATTATCCGAATGGTCTGCATCAAGAGGATGGACGATTCCCCGTCCCAGCAGCATCGCCCATAGTCGATTCGCCATTGTTCGCGCAAAGCGGCGATTCTCTCTGGTAATCGCATCGCCCAGTTGAGCACGACGGCTGTATTTGGGAATCGGTCGAACATCCTTGGCCGGTTTGACTTTATACTCTTCCCCCTTTTTAAATGTGGGTTCAGAAATCTTTTTGCTGTCAAACACAGCGGGCAGTGTTGTCTCGGGACCTTTGGAGGTTTTGTCACGCACTTCAAATACCGATTCAAATTTGACTTCGCCTTCGGCTTTCTCCGCAAAGACTGTCTGCTTCTTCTTTTTGTCCGTAAACACAAAGCTGCGAATCAGAAACGCCGAGATCCCGTAGTAATGATCCTGTTTCCAGTCCGCAACTTCCGGGTGATCGTGGCACTGGGCACACGTCAGGTCGGCCCCCAGAAAAATTCGACTGATATCACGCGTCAGTTCGTTCACTTCGCCACTGCGTGCCAGATAAAATCGGGCTTTTGCCTGGTGCGCTTTATCAGAGCCATCCGCTGAAAGAATTTCACGTACCAGTTGATCCAGCGGTTTGTTCTCAGCGACGGAGGTTCGCAGGTATTCTTCCCACGTGCTGACATTGATATATTTCTTATTCATCCGCTGCATCAGCATCACATCCAGACGCTGCGACATAAAGCGGGCGTACTCGGGAGAGTTTAACAGCTGATCGACCAGAACCGCACGTTTGTCGGGCCGTTGATCACTCAGAAAAGCCCGCGTCTGTTCGATCGTCGGAATCCGCCCCGTGAGATCAAGGTAGATCCGCCTCAAAAATTCCGCATCGTCACTCAGTGGAGACGCCAGCCTAGCATAATCGGCATGACGGTTCTGCACAAACTTGTCGATTAACACATGCAGAGCAGGACCAGCGGATAGGTTCGGCTTTTGAGCTACCAGTGCCTCATCAGCAGACTGTGACAGATCTGCGGCCATGACGGAAAATGATCTCACCGGGAGGCAGAACACAATCAGCAGCAAAACGTAAACTCGCATGTTCGCGCGAAACATGGGTCTCCTTTCTTCCGTTCTCTGCAATGTCGTTCAGACAGTCTGGCCGTCTGAGGCGGGACGTAGCGAAACTCAATCAGTTTCAATACGTTGGAGGAAGTCAAAACACATAGGTGGGTGTTTATTTATCGTCTATTGTGCAACCCCCGCTCCACTCCGTCAAGTACAATCCGCAGATCTTACTTAGCTTTACACGATTCCGTTCAAGAGCTGAACGAACGAAAACGAAGCTTCAAAAGTTCGCTCTAACGATCCGTTTTTTTAATGGGGGCTCTTTGCGAGTTCTTTGAGATGTCGTAGCAGGCAGCCATTTCACTGTTTCGCACAAATAGTTTGCCGTGAGCCAAAGCGGGATGATTCCAGGTCTGTCCGCTGATCGCCTGAAATTTCGCCACCTGGGAATATTCGTCGGGATCCGCTTTAACCAGATCCACGCTGCCGTCCTCTGCCAGAATCAGCAGCATTGAGCCTGCAAGCAGCATCTGACCATAACCATAGCGCCCTTTTTTCCACATTCGTTTCCCATTCTCCAGGTTCAGACAGGTCAGGATGCCTTCATCCAGTCCGTAAACGAATCCATCAAGCTTCACTGCGGAATTGAATTTCAGTTTGGGACTGTTACTTGTCCAGACTTCTTTCACTGTCCAATCCTCTCCGGACTTTTCAATCAAAAGTCGCGCCGAACCAACTCCATATCCGGAGCCGATAAAGATCGAGGAATCATTTATCACAATTGGCTGGGCGGCGTTGACGCCCGCCTGGTTCGTCCAGGGATAGAACCACAAGGATTGACCGTCAGCCGGCGCAAAACTTTCCAGCCCTTTTGCATGAAACACCAGGATCTGAGGCACTCCCTGTAATTCTGCCAGTTGGGGAGAACTATAGCTCGATTTTCGGGTCCCCCCCGACCAGACCTGCTCGCCGGTCCGTTTATCAAAAGCGATGATCGAACGCTGGCCCATCTCGGATGGATCCACAGCCAGCCCCTGGTTCACAATCACCAGGTTTTCCCAGATCAACGGGGAGCCGGACATACCCCATTGCAGATTGTTCTGATTCTGTTCTTCGAGCAGATCGTGAGACCAGACTGAAATACCGGTAGCCGCTTCGAAACAATGGAGCACTCCCGTACCTCCCACTGTATAAAGAAAACCCTGATCGAAGGTCGGAGTCGCGCGCGGCCCGACTCCCCCCAGAGTCTCTTCAAAGCGTACCTCATCTTCAGAAACCCAGAGTTGATTTCCACTCAACGCGTCATAGCAGACTACGACTTCGACGTCGCCTCGCTGCTCCTGCGTAAAAGCCCGATCACCGACAATGCAGAACGATCCCCAACCTGCACCAACCGGATGCTTCCAGATCAATTCGGGCGGATCTGTTTTCCAGTCGGTTCGAATGAACTGCTCATCCACGATCCCATTCCGGCTGGCACCCCGGTAGCCGGGCCAGTCCCCCGGGACCACATCCGGAATCTGTCCCGATGCTTCCCCGTTTGCGACAGATTTGTTATTGATCTGTTCGAAATATTCTTCTGCCCGTTCTTCAGGAGTCGGCGAGAAGCGAAATCGAAACCGGGGGACCATGTCCCCCTCAAAACTTTCCACGCGCAGCAGGCCAAAGAACAAAACGAATGCCAGAACGGCACCGCCAAGCCCCTGGAAGCGTGTCTTCCAGGCTAAACCTGAAAACAGCAGCCACCAGATGAGTAAGCCCACCAGGATATTGCGGATCCCTTCATAGACCGAGAACACCTGGTAAGTCCGGTCTGGTGCAAGTCGAAACCAGTTAAAAATAATAGCGGCAATTCCGAGCAGCAGAATGGCCAGTCCCCATTTCCAGCGAAACGTGCGCCGGGGTATTTCAACAGATGTTGCCTGATCAACTTCTGGTTCGGTCTGTGGCCCGCTTTCATTCATGCAACAGCTCGTTATTTTTTAAACAGACCCACATAGGCTTTGACAACACTGGATGCCGGCTCCAGATCCGATTTCACAATCCGCGCCAGTGGTGAATAGATGACTTTCACAGATCGGGAAAATGGAGGAAACTTCATCTTACCTTCGATCCAGACCATTGGCCCCGCCAGTAAAAAATAGAGCATCAGGAACGCAAATGCACACATCACAACAACCCCTGTTTTCTGCAGAGTCGTTGTCTGTTCCACATCGGAAACCGGTGTCAGCTTTGAGTTCACAGGTGCGTCCATAATTCAACTCGATATTGTGAGTAGCTTCATAACAGTCTTACCCGAAACTCATTTGGGACGTTTCAACAAATATCGGAATTGATTCAGGGCCGACTACTTTTTACGGAAGGCAGGCAACTGCTGACCGGTTTCCCGATCAAATTCATCCGGTCGACGGGTGCGAGGCAGTCGGTCATGAGTCTCCTCCTGCCACTGATCCAGGGCCGTTCGCAATTCCTGTTGAACTTCGGCATACTCCGGATTTCCTGCCAGATTATGTAATTCATGTGGATCTGTTTGTACGTCATAAAGTTCCACTTCCTGTCGGGGAATCTGAAAACAGCTTTGCTGATCTTCGGTCAGTTTCCCCGCGTCACGCAGTTCCAGCATTTTAACGTACGTATCACTGCGAACGGCATCAGCAGGTGGAGTTCCCGGAATATCGGTGTAGAAATTCCGAATGTATTTATAGCGCGGCGAACGGACGGCTCGACCAAAGTCTTCAAAGTCATGCCAGTTGTGCTCTGCAAAAATTAAACCGCGGGTGGTTGCTTTCGGATTCTTCAACAGTTTGCGGAAACTTTTTCCCTGAAAAGTTTCTCCGACTGGCAAACCTGCCAGATCCAGTACGGTCGGCGCAAGATCGACCGAGCTGATCAGGGAATCAGAAACGCTCCCCGCTTTCACTTCAGCAGGCCACGCGACAATCCAGGGAGTTCGAATTCCGCTGTCATACATGGTTGTCTTGCAGCGGGGAAAGGGACGCCCGTTATCACTCAAAAAGATAATCACCGTGTTGGACGCCACCTTCTGCGCGTTCAGTTCTTTACGCACATTGCCGACGACGCCATCCAGCCTGGCAATCTCATCATAGTATAAAGCCAGGTCCCCCCGTACTTCCGGTGTGTCGGGCAGATAAGGGGGCACGACGACATCTTCATTGGTATGCGGTCGGTCAATAATATTCCGCTGATAGGGTCGATGCGGATCAGTGAAGGCAAACCACATGAAAAACGGCTTCTCTTTCGGTCTCTGCTTCAGTGTCGAAACCCACTCGTTCATCTTCGTCGTGACCAGATCGAACTTACTTTCCGTAGGTGTCCCCAGATGCCACTTCCCGGCTGAAGCGGTATAGTAACCGGCAGCATTCAGTTTCTCGACAAAAGTTAGCTGGCTGGCGGGCAGGGGCAGATGGAGCTGATGCGCTCCCGTGCTGTGTGGATAGCGGCCCGTGATAATACTGGCTCGACTCGGACTGCAGGAACTGCAGGTCAAATAAGCATGGTTAAACTTCATGCCATCCTTAGCCAGCTGATTCAGATTGGGCGTCTGAATTTTGGGATGCCCATAAGCACCACAGTCATCCCAGGCCATGTCATCCGCAATGAAAACAATAAAATTGGGCTTTTCCGTCGGCTGCGTTTGCGCTGAAACTTCCCCTTTCAACCCCATGAATACCAATACTGTCAGCAGGAAGCATTTCAACGGCATCAATCGCATAACGGTCTCTTTATCAACTTAAAATGGAATTCGTTTAAGGCAGGATACGGGCACGCTCATCAGGACCTGGCATTCGGCAGGTATCATGTTTACCAAACAGGCGATAGCGAACTCTCGCAATCAGTCGATATCCCAGGTCCCGGATCGGAAGTGGAACGCACCACAACAACCATCCATAGAGATTCCAGGGAAACCCCAGCAGCCACAACAGCCTGACGACTGCCGCAGATCGGCGATAACAGTGTGCCCCATCCGCAGTCCGGAAGATAACCGTATCGACACTTGCCAGATCCTGCTTACTTAATAATTCGCGTGCAGTTTCTCCCTGGAGAGGTGCATAATACAACCGTGCCTTCCGATCTCGAATCATTGCAAAATCGACACTGGAATTACATAAACCGCATACTCCATCAAAAAACAGAATCGGCTTCTCCACCAGACGACACGTTTCCGTCCCTTCTGTATGAATGTCCTCAGATACAGCAGAGTCAGGAAGATTGGGATCCAGGGTCGTTACTGATTTTTTCATGTGGTTTTGTTTCTTAATCTGAAACACGATCCAGCTTGCCGAAAAAACGTACTTTACCTGTAATATTATACGTAATAAGCATTTATCTCCAGCCGTATTTTACTGCATTCGTGGGAATACCGGCAAAACGCTGCGCCACACTCTCTGCTGACGCCCCCGTAAGTCCGATTCATTGAATACTTCTGTTGTTTCCTCAAAATTAACGCTAGAATCAGGGTAGCTAAGCTGCCGATTTTACTAAAAGCAGGCTTATCTCTCGTTCAATCCGGTCAAGAATACCATGCAGCACCCATCCTCACATTCTGATTCACAAATGCGCTGGAATCAGGGTCTGGGAGTCTCTACGCTGGTTCACCTGCTTATTATTGGCAGTCTGTCGCTGATTTTCGAACATCAGCTCGATAGACAGCGTTCAACGTCAACAGATACCATCCAGACCCGCTGGACGCCCACACAAGATCAACAGGAACCAGAAATACAGGAACTGGTACCCGTCGTCATCCAGAAACAGAGCCCCAGTAACTCTGCTCTGCTTTCCAGATTACCTCTGATCGCTGACCGTACTTCTGCGCCAGATCCTGAATCCCAGTCATCGTATCTACAGGGCCCCCTGCCCCAAGCAACACAGTTTGAAGAATCGCTGACCACAAAATACGGTTCAGAAATTGTCGGCGCACTACTGACCTCGACAGCCCTCGGAAATGGAGAAAACGGTTCTGACTCGGGAAATGGGAATGGGAGGTTTTTCGGAATCAATCCGCAGAGTAAAAAAATCGTCTACGTGGTCGATTCATCCAACAGTATGAATTTCCCACATGAAAGTGAGGGAAAAACCAGGCTGGGTCGCGTCAAACTCGAACTGGCACGCGCGATCCACTCCATGGACGAAGATCAGCAGTTTTTTGTAATCTTCTTCAGCGACATGGCAATCCCCATGCCCGCGCGTGCGTTACAACCTGCCACAAATCAGGCAAAAAAGAAATATCTCAACTGGGTTGCCCGAGTACCCGGTATCGGAACAACGGAACCCTATCAGGCGTTACTGCTGGCTCTGAGTTTGCAGCCGGATACTATTTACTTTCTGACCGACGGTCAATTTGACCCGGTGATCGTGAAGTCCTTTAATAAAGTCGCTGCGCAGAAATACCGTAATCAGAAAGTTACGGTGAATGGTATTTGCTTTGGCAGCCTTGAAGGAGAACAGACCATACGGGAACTGGCAGAAAATAATTCGGGGACGTTCACCTTCATTCCCTGACCCTACAACAATTGAACATACACACACACCAGGTTGCCTCTCGTAGATTCTTTAAAGCCATTCAATATCTAAGTCTTTACAGATAAATACTTTTTGGAATAGTATGCCCCTTGCTTTTCTATCATCGTGTTTTTTCGCGTGATATTTTGGGCCACACTTCGCCTTCTTAGAAGTGATCAGTTTGATTGCTTTTCTTTCAAGTATATTTCCCAAGCTTGTACTCCAAGTGACTCTGGTTGAATCCAGACGATTGAACCAAGCCGTACGAAAATCTGGATCGCTTAATAACATGAATTCCACGATCACCGCAAAAACAGAACCCCGAAAACGCGGTGTACGCAAAGGGACGCTGAACTCGCCTTCATTTCTGGCCTTGCTCGGCACTCAGTTTCTGGGAGCGATGAACGACAATATGTTTCGCTGGTTCATCATTCCCATCGCCAAACCGGAGATCGGTGATGCGAATGCGCTTTCCTTAGGACTGGCCTGCTTTACGCTCCCTTATCTGCTGCTGGCCAGTCTCGCCGGTTATCTGGCAGACCGTTTCAGTAAACGTACGGTGATCATTGCCTGCAAAGTCGCAGAAATTTTTATTATGATCGCAGGGGTCTGTGCAGTTCTGATCGGGAATCTCTATCTGCTGTTTTTCATCGTGGCTCTCATGGGCTGCCAGAGTGCGCTCTTCGGTCCTGCCAAGTTTGGAAGTATCCCCGAAATGCTGCGAGATAATCGCCTCTCACGCGGTAACGGTATCATGGGATTGACGACTGTTGTGTCATCGGCCATGGGATTTATCGCAGGCAATTATCTGTATCACATTACACAACCCAGCCTCTCCGCCCCCGGTTCTTTTAGTGATATCAGCTTCGCCGCCTTCACCCTGGTAGGTGTCGCTGTGCTGGGAACAATCACCAGCCTGAAAATCAGGAAGCTGGAACCGGCTGCTCCTGATCGAGAGTTTCCCTATAATCCCGCCAAAGAGACCTGGCACCAGATGCAGATGCTCACCAGCAGTACTCCCCTGTTGAGAACCGCTTTAGGTGTCGCTTTTTTCTGGATGCTGGCTTCGCTGGCACAGATGAACGTGGATACGTACGGCATCAATGAACTGAATCTGACCCAGAAAGATATCGGTCCTCTGCTGGGAATCCTCGTCTTCGGCGTGGCGCTGGGCAGCATGCTCGCAGGGATCTGGTCTTCCGGACGCATCGAACTGGGGATTGTCCCCCTGGGGGCTGCCGGCATTGTCATCACCTCGCTGCTGCTCTACTTCACCGGAAACAGTGTCATTCCTGGATCCGAGTCGAACTCGCAACTGCTCTACGGTCTCTCCCTGTTGTGGCTGTTTCTACTGGGGGTCAGTTCCGGACTGTTTGATATTCCATTGGAAACGTTTCTACAACATCGCAGTGACGTCGACACGCGGGGCAGTATCCTGGCAGCTGCCAACTTCCTGGCATTCCTGTTTATTCTGATCGCTTCCTTTGGCTTCTGGGTCATGCAGGCAAAACTCGAAATGTCCGCCAGCCAGATCTTCATGGTACTGGGCCTGCTCACCATTCCGGTCGGGATCTATATTTTCAAGCTGCTCCCCAATGCAACCATCCGCTTCATGGTCTGGCTGGTCAGTTGTACGATTTATAAACTGCGTGTGAAGGGGGTTAAAAACCTGCCTCCGAAGGGGGGAGCCCTGCTGGTAGCCAATCATGTCTCGTGGCTGGATGGCGTGTTCCTGATCCTGACATCCACGCGACCGGTCCGCATGATTGCCTATTCCACCTACGTTCAGGGCCCCTGGGTCGCGTGGCTTACGAAGTTGTATAATACCATCCCCATCAATGTGGAAGATGGCCCCAAAGCATTAATGCACTCCATCAAAACAGCCCGATCTGCCATTGAAAACGGAGAATTAGTCTGTATCTTTGCGGAAGGGAAATTGACCCGATCAGGATACCTGCAGCCTTTTCAATCGGGTCTGATGAAAATCATAAAAGGCACCGGCGCCCCGGTGATACCCGTCTATATTGATGAACTCTGGGGGAGTATCTTTAGTTTTCATGGTGGAAAATTTTTCTGGAAAAAACCTCGTAGATGGCCTTATCCCGTTTCCATTCGCTTCGGGAAGCCCATTCTTCATCCCGAGAATGAAAAGCACGTCCGTAGAGTAGTGCAAAACCTGGGAGTCGAATCTGCCAATTTTCGAAAGACATATCAAATGATAGCGCCAAGATTGTTTCTGAGAAAATGTAAGAGTCAACGATTCCAGCAAAAAGTAGCCGATTCCACGGGAGTGGAACTGACGGGCGGAAAATTATTGACCGGTGCGCTGATGATGAGGCGACTGCTCAACAAATACGTTCTGAAGCAGGATGAAAAAATGGTCGGCGTCCTGCTGCCTCCTTCCGTAGGCGGCTGTGCGGTCAATGCCAGCCTTGCCATTTCAGGCCGCGTCCCCATCAACCTGAACTACACCCTGTCTGACAGTGATATCAATTATTGTATCCGGGAAGCAGGCATCAAAACCGTGCTGACCAGCAGCAAGTTCCTGGAGAAAAAGCCCATCGAAATGGATGCGAATGTGGTCCTGGTCGATGAGATCAAACTCAAAGCGTCCCTGTTTGACAAACTCATCAGCCTGTTCATGGCTTACATCCTCCCGGCCTGGTTGATCGAACGCATTATTGGTCTGACCAAGGTCAGCTCAGACGACCTGAGTACTGTCATCTTCACTTCCGGTTCAACAGGACGCCCCAAGGGAGTCATGCTGACTCACCATAATATTATTTCCAATATCAACTCAGCCGACGACCTGCTGCAACTCGCCCGGCGTGACTGCATCCTGGGAATCCTGCCGTTCTTCCATTCGTTCGGCTACACGATTGCACTCTGGATGCCTTTTGCCAGAAACATGCGATCCTGTTTCCACTTTAACCCGACCGATGCCCGCACCGTCGGCAAAATGATTGAAAAATACAAAGTCACACTCTTTACCTCCACGCCTACGTTCCTCAGGCATTATCTGAAACGCTGCACACCGGAACAATTCCAGTCACTGGAGATTGTGATTACCGGCGCAGAAAAACTGCCTCAGAGCCTGGCCAGAGAATTTGAAGAGAAATTCGGCATCTTCCCGACTGAAGGTTACGGCACGACAGAACTCTCTCCCGTCGCTGCGGTGAATGTTCCCCCCACACGACAGCTGGACCCGACAGAAGTCAGTGCCAAGCCGGGCACCGTAGGCCGTCCCATCCCCTGTGTCATGGCCAAAACCGTGGACCCGGATACGAGGGAAGATCTCCCTGACGGAGAGGAAGGCCTGTTGTTTATCAAGGGGCCCAATGTCATGAAGGGCTATCTGAATAATCCGGAAAAAACAGCAGAGGTCATTATCGACGGCTGGTACAATACTGGTGACTTTGCCATCATCGATAATGAAGGATTTATCAAAATCACCGGCAGGCAGACCCGCTTCTCCAAAATTGGCGGAGAAATGGTCCCGCATCTTCGGATTGAAGAACTCATCATCGACATTGTAAGCAACCCGGAGGAAGATGAACCGGAAGTCCAGGTCGCGGTGACTTCGGTTCCCGATCCGAAAAAAGGGGAACGGCTGATCGTCCTGCATAAACCACTGCAGATTTCAGTCGACGAGATTCTCAAAACGCTCGCCAGCGAAAATCTGCCCAATCTCTGGATGCCTTCCAGCGATAGTTTTCTGGAAGTCGAAACCATTCCTCTGCTGGGCACCGGTAAACTCGATCTGGCAAAAATCAAGCAGGTTGCCTCTGAAGCCTTTGCAGCCGAAGTCACCAGTTGATATCATCATTATTACTTTACATGCTTTAGCGGTGTGCTTTCCGCACATCTTTCGCTTTCGCAACAGCTTACACAGATTTATTGAAAACTGTGTTAGGTTTTGGGGTCTCATGAGTCCATTAGTGTAAAGAACGGGCCATTGTATAGTGAAAACGCTATTTAGAGTGTGATCACTATGGTGTAACCGTTTAGCGATAGTGTATGTGATGAGGAAGCAGGCATGATAAATCAAAATGTCAAATTGACGGAGCGGCAACTGGCGATCTATCAATTTCTGAAAGACAAAATTGTTAACCGTGGTTATGGTCCCACGGTCAGGGAAATCGGCGATGCATTCGATATCCGGTCTCCCAACGGTGTGATGGGACATCTGAAAGCTCTGGAACGAAAAGGGCTGATTAAACGCAAATCCCATATCTCACGTTCCATTCAACTTTGTGACAATGCACAGAAACCGGCAAACGTTACCTTTTCCGGTTCACTACAGGCTGGGACACCAATCATCCCACCAGCGGCAGATGACTCACAGGTTGATTTCAGCGCTCTGTTTGAGAGTGGCGATAATTTCTGCCTGAAAGTCAAAGGCAACTCCATGATTGAAGCACAGATTCAAGAAGGAGATTTTGTCGTTGTCAAAAAGCAGGACACCTGCCAGCAGGGCGAAATTGTCGTGGCACTGGTCGATAATCAGGAGGCAACATTGAAACGCTTCTATCAGGAAGCAGACCGTGTGCGGCTGGAACCTGCCAATTCGACCATGTCCCCCATCTATTCCACCGACGTTCAGGTGCTGGGTGTGGTGAAGGGTGTCATCCGCAAGTTTAACTGAGTCACTGCAGACTGGCTAATCCGGGTCAGTCTACTGTGCCCATCTGCGTTCGAGCGAGGGTAATCAGCATCGTTGCCGGCAGAGGCTCTATGCCAATCTGTCGCAGCATGTTGATAACCTGCGCTGTGGTATATTGCGCGTGCGTACAAACATGCAGCAATATATCTTCACAACGCGTCTGATGCACACGCCCTTTTCCACTGCTCGTACTCCGTTTATTGACCAGGTCATCCAGCATTTCCGTCGAAATCTGCTCCAGATAGTCAATCCACCTCTGTTCCTGTGCATTCCATTTCTGCTTCAGTTCTTCCAGGGACCTGATCCCACCTGCTCCCTGCTGATTTCCAGGCAGTGCCTCTGCCACATCGCCGGGCAAAACGGGAGACTCGTTTCCCTGTAATGCTTCCAGCCAGACATACTCAGCCGCATATAGATGCACCAGTGACCGCCAGACAGATCCCTGGCCGATGGAAATACTCTGGTGGAGCTGCTTATCCGAAAGTGCTTCTGCCGAGTCCAGTAAAGCCTGGTTTACCCAGCGCCGATGTTCATGTAATCGAGAGATCGATCGAACGGCCATTCATTGCCCCTGATTTTTTATGTGAAACTCAAGCAAAACAAGCCTCATACAGACCACCGGCTCCTGTTCATTCTCTCAGAGCTGTATTACACGCCCGGGGTTCACAGTTCAGATCACAAAATCACCTAAACCTTCACTGGGTTTTCACTTGGAACAACCCATTTTTGTTTTCTCAGTACGATTTTTGAGCGTTTTTTTATTTAGATTGTTTCTCAGCTCTTGAATTGCCGAAACTATTTTCTATCCTTAGCCTTAGATTCAGCGGGAATCAACACCATTCTGGGGGATTAGCTCAGTTGGGAGAGCGTTTGGCTGGCAGCCAAAAGGTCACCGGTTCGAGCCCGGTATCCTCCACTTTAAGCCACTTGCAGTGTTCTGCAAGTGGCTTTTTTATTTTGATTAACTCTTGAACAAAGCTGCTGAATGCAAAAAAGATCGGCACAGTCTCTCATCGGAAAGACTGGCCGACCTTTAGCTACCACATGCCCGGTCTGGTGGGTCCCGCGGGAGATCCTGCCCGGCGAGCCCACATTGTTCTACTTCTGTCGTACATTGGGAGTGGATGATGGTTGAGGCTGTGGTTCAGGAATCACCTTCTCTTCGCCAGGCACACAACCGGGGCAATCCAGATCAGGACCTTCGATCACGTCTTCCTGCACAGCCCCTGGTTTACAAAGTTCACAGGGCTGATCCACCACTTCAGGTTCCAGGACCAGGTCTCGGGAGTAACTGCCTTGAGTTCCACCATAATTGACACCGTTCCCCACAACATTACAACTGTTGTACCCCAGAACCGCTCCGCCTCGTGGATAGTTGAAATAACATGATCCAGAATAGAAGGCTTTAAATTTTCCAAAGTAGCTTTGCGAATAATAGCCACTGTAAGCGTAGCTCTGATTCAATGAAGAAATCGCAGTCCCGATATCCGAAAACTCACTGATGACAGCCGTCTGGACATAACTTAAGCCGACAATCATCGCCAGGACGGCAACGGTCAGGATAATGACCAGTTCAGCCGAGAGAACGAATCCGCCTTCATCGTTCCAGAATTGTTTGACAAATTGATGCATGGGAAGCTCCTTTTGTGATCTTGATGTTCCGCGTTTTGATTGAAAAGTCTGCTTGATCCGCTCTGGAGAATCACTCCAGGGCGTACAGGATTCAACAGCACGAAATCAACCTGTCTGTTGAACAGATTGATCAACGCTGTTGCACGATAAATTGTGTTTCTCACAGGGACGATTCCCTGCCTCTGATACTGTTGGTCGATTGAAAAATGCCGATTGGCTAAAGCGGGAGAGGAAAGTTTCTCAGGCTTTCCTTATCTGGATTTCGAGGCGGAACTCAATTACCTCACTCACCATAAAATCAGGGTAAATACCAGAAGTTCTCTCCGCTTCAGTCAATCAGTCATCGGTGGTCTCTCAGGTCACCGACTTGTGCAACGGTCTCTCAGGTCGCCACACACTCTCTCTATGCACTTAACTTCTCCTGACACGTTCAGACAGGAGAATCTTTTTGTGAATGGTATAACCGTCATATTCGGCCTGTTCAGTAATCTCCGAATAACCGGCATGGCTGTTACATTAGGCAACATGCGTGCCATAAGAAGAATCCCTGTTGAACCTACAACCAGGATTTTCGACATAAACCATTTAATTGGAATAACTTATATATTCGGAATAAAGCTGTTTTCGAAAAGATGCGGACAGCAAGAAGCGGGAGTTCGACCTGGAATGTTCAGATTGCTTTACAACGACTTTAACGCTTTTGATAAGAAATCTGGTCGTATCGGTTATGACGGTCAGGCAGGGAACGCAGCTGAAAGGCTCGGTCTCAGGACCGCAGGCTGGGTTTTCAGATCCAGGGTGAGAAATTTCAGTGGAGTGAATGGTTAACCGCTTGCGTTGATAGAGAAACGAAGCAGAAATAGGGACAGGTAAGGAAACTCTTTTCACATCAGGGACTGGATGAGGGGATCAGCTCATTCCATCTTAATTCCTTAAAATCTTCACAGCACCCATCTTGTTCATCTTTACATTAACGATGGTATATGACCAAAATACAAATCCGGGGAACTAATAACCTGGATCGGTCTAACGCGACATCAAGCAGTTGAGAAAAAAGAACCATGAAGAATCGGACGCAATTGAAGTATTCAGCACTGGCGTTACTGTCATTGGTCTGCCTGGCGAGTTCCTGCCAAAAGTCTGAACGAGACTTGCTGATCGGGCGATGGCAAAACTCCAGCGGACCTAACATGATTTTCAATAAAGACGGAAGCGTCTACAGTGTGCATCTGGGAAAAAGGCGGAAAGGCGCCTTTTACCTCGATACAGAATCGGATCCACAGCAAATGGTCCTCGACATGCGAAAAACGGAAATCAATGCCGTTTTATTTTTTGATTTCCATGCTTTCTCTGAAAAACATTTAGAGCTGACTCCTACCTATGTGCAGAGAACTGGCGGCCCCAAAAAAAAGTCTGATGTGACTCGAAAATTACTATTCCAGAAAATTGATCCCAACGATCCTTTGATGGGAGCCAGTCGCTTTTCTGCAAAAGCAACCCCGACAGTCGCCCCCTAACCTCTCGTTAAACTGTTGGGAAGTAAACGGCGCATTAAAAAAGCAGCAGTCGTCAATCGACGTCTGCTGCTTTTGTATTTTGTTTGTTTCTTCGCTTATTCGACACTGCGAACGTTGGTCACAGATTCCAAACTTTGAACGGTTTTGAGAAACGTATTATCAACTGAAGGTATATAGTCGTCGTTGCTCACATGCAAAGGAGGCTCAAAACCCTGAATCGGCAATTCCTGAACTGCAGAAATTTGAGCCACAGGTTGCTCCATAGTTCCGATCACTTCTGCATCAGCTTCTGTGATGATCCTGAATTCTGTGTCATCTGTTTCAGAAACAACTGACTCTTCTGTCACAGTTACGACTTCAGACACGAACGAATCAGTTTGGACTGGTTCTGTGACAGGAGTCTGTGCAACCTGAACCTCAGGTTGTGACATTGTTTTTTCCATCTGCTGCTTCTGCAGTTGGGCAACCTGTACCACGGCTTCCTTGATCGAATCCAGGTCTGGATTGATTTCTAAAGCGCGGTGATAATGCCGGGCTGCATCATCCAGCATACCTCTCTGCAGGGAGATATATCCCAGATTGGCATGCGCTTCTTCAGCACTCATCACAGTACGAGCGACCTGATAAGCCTCGTCCATGCGCCCCTGATGCCCTAACACGAGGCTCAGATTGTTGAAGGAGCGTTTAGTACTGGGATCTCGTTTGATCGATTCTTCCAGTGCAATCTCAGCAGCGGGAAGATCATTCTGCAGATAAAGGGCATAACCCAGGTCTGTCAGATATTTGGGATTCTCGGGCTGAACCTTGACTGCTTCCATCAGATATCTGGTGGCAGTTTCATGTCGGCCCATCTTTGAGTTGACAATCCCCATGCGATGTAAAGCGACTGAGTTCCCTGGATTTCGCTGTAACATGACACGATAAGTCTGCTCGGCTTTTACGAACTGACCTTTTTCTTCAGCCTGTCGCGCCATTATCATTTGAGGAGACTCATCCATTGGCAACTTCAGGCCTGATCGCACCATATTCGGAGAGTGAGAACATCCCGTTGTCAAAAGAGCGGCCACTCCGGAAAAGAGGACCATTGTCCATATTGTTGAGTTTCGCATTCCATTACCTCACAAAATTTAATTGTGATTTTTCACTATCCATTGTGAGAAACACTCAGACCATCCTGGGCAGACACAAGTATTAAAACAGGCATTGCTGACCTGAAAGTGACTCGAAATTGAATCCGTTCTACATTCAGTCCCGGTGAGAATAGTTAAAGGTAGATTCTATCTACGAAACACCAGGACTCCTTTTCATTTATCGACCACTGTTAAGCCTGAGATGAAAGAAGTCGTAGAATCCCGGAACTCTTCTCGAATTCCTATCTGAAGCAGACCCTATATGTTCACATTGCTTCAACAATCGGCAAAATCCGCCGATTGAAATCGGGCAGAACCATCAACAACGCATTTATATCAATGCATTCTGATCCGTCGCCTGCTGAGTAGCTATGGGGATGAAACCGTTAGAAATGAAAGCCCGACACTACTTTACGATTCCAGTTCGTCAGAGTCTGCTTCCTGATACTCGGGTAAGACTTCAAAACCCAGTAGTGTTTCCACTTGCTCTGCCAGCAGACAGAGACGTCCCAGCACCCGATGATTCAAGGCCATCAGACTTTCGAACAGAGCCTCTGCCGCACCCAGAAGCTCTGCTGGGTTATTCGATTCCGGAATCCGTGCGAGTGCAAATTCGGCAATCGTAATATCGACACGAGAATGTTCAAAAGGATACAGCAGGCGTTTAAAACGATTGTAGATCGAATTCAGTAGAGCTTCCATTTTCTCCATTTCGGAAAGCACCACTTCACAATATTTATCATCGGTACGTAAATCATCAAAAAAACGCAGTAACACCTGAAGCGCAACCGAGTTCATATGCAGTTCCCATAAACGGCTGATCTGTGAATTCGTGGCCTGTAACGCCAGCAGTAGATCAGGCAAGTCACGTTCCCAGAGAGCAGCATCAGCAATCTGTGCCTGCACTTTTGGGACATGAAACAACTGCAGGCCCCGTTCGAGTCGATTCACGACCAGTGTTTCATACTTTTCCAGTTCGCCGCGTGTTTCGCTTTTCTTCCGTTCAATACCATGCTTTGCATTAATGACCTTATCGTAATTCTTCAACGATTTGAAAAAAGGATCATCAATATCCAGCTTGAGTCGCGCGCGTACAGCGACTTCGGCCATCGTCACACTCATTGATTTTGACTCAAATTCACGAAACTCATCAATAAAGGATTTATATTTCACCCGATATTTCAACTGCTTCTCTCGACTGCTTTTTAATTCCTGTGCACACTGCTTTGCATCATCCGGGGTATGAATGGCGGACTCGGAAAACAGCAGTGGGCGGTTCGGATAAATCGCTCCCTGATAAAATCGTTGCACCGCTTTATGGGACTCATTTTCTGCTTCCAGTCGAACCTGTAATTCATCTACCGAATGCAGGTCTTCGCGCGGGATTTTCTTGCCGAACACGCCGTAATAGAAATCACGTGTGACAAATTTGGCTTCCCGGGAAAAATCGCTGAACAAAACCGTTGCTGGTGACTTCAACTGGAAGATTCCCTCCGGATCTTCATCCTGGATATTGGCGATTCGCTCCAGCGTTGCAGGATGCGTATCAAACCAGCCGGTCTGCTCTTCTTTGATATGCTTATTCACAGCCTGTTTCACTTCTTCCGGCAGCTTATTCAAATTGATATTGATCAATGCAGGGAAATTGTCAACCAGTCGCCCCTCAGCATAAAACTGTCCCAGATCACTTAATGCCCCCTGGTTGGCGACTCCCAGTAACGCCAGCCGTTTACTGGTCGCTGTAAAACAGCGACTTCCCGCCAGACGTGCTTCGTAACGATCTGCGTCAAACTCCATCTGCCGCATCAGAAAACCACTTACCAGGTGCCCCACCATCATCAATAACCACAGAATTTTTCGTGTGAGCCAGACAAACAGCCTTGCCAGGTACAAAACCCAGCTCACACGTATGTCGATGGATTGTGACAGATACTCCAGCCGCTCATCCCATGCATCACGTTCGTAGACCACGCGCATAAACCACATATTGATACTGCGGATAATAAACGAAAGCCGCATGCCGACTCCCTGCGAAAAATGACCAAATTCATGTGCGAGTACTCCGGAAAACTGCCTCAGCGATAAACCGGCAACCAGAGGCATTCCGATTGTCAGCACCAGGTCATTCCCCAGCATACTCAACCAGCCCCGCCGGAAACCGGCGGACGCATTGACCTGAATATCAAGGTTAATCTGCACCGGTTGCGGGGCACCGACGGCGTCACAGACCTGATCGACAAACATAAACAGCAGTGGTTCTTTTTCCCGTTTCAATGCACGAAACGCTGAAGAATGAGAAGGCCGCGAAAAGAGTGGCTTCAACATGAAAATAATCAGAATCACACCGACGATAATCGGTGTCAGATACACCAGCAGCAGCAGGATCATCCCCTTGCCTCGATTGCGTGTTGATGAACTCGAACTGCCGGCTTCAAACATACTCAGTGAATGGACGGCGTGAAAATAGACGCCCCAGATTACGCCGCCAATCATCGCAATATAAATCAGCGGCAGTAAAACCATCACGAAACTGACCAGGAGCGCACACAGGCGATACATCAGTGTGGGAGTGACCGGCTCGATAGTCCCTTCAAATGCCTGCATGATTTTATGCGGCGTCAGTTTCTGTATCTCGCGACTGGAACGTTTCCGAGGTTTTGCAGGTGAAGATTTTTCAGCTTTGGCAGGCTTCTGGACAGACTGTTTCACTCGACGGGGGGCAGAATCACTCATCACGGTTCCTGTCTCAATCTTGCTGCCGTGAAGACTTCCCGGAGCGCCACATGATCTAACGAACAGAACTTCCACTTGACATATAGTAAGTAGTCTAGTTCATAAAATCCATAATCATTTCTGGCACATTAAGACAATTTTAACTTAATACTGCCGCGCTGGATCCTGCCGATAAAACATGCGCAGAGTTTCATAGAGATCAACAGAATATTCCTGCATGAGTCGCGGCTGTTCAAAAAAATGTTCGGAACAGACGGCAAAAAATTCAGCCGGATTGGTGGAGCCATATGGATCAATAAATGTGTCCTGCCCCTGTTGTACCTGTGAAACCAGCCTCTGAAACTCTCTGGTCATCACTTCATTCCAGCGCCGATATTCTTCGGGACCACTTAGCAGTGGAGTGCCATTAAACTGTCGGTCAATGGCATCGTAATAATGCGCGAATTCATGGATCACAACATTGCGACCATCATCGGGAATCTGCCCTCCCTCCCGAATACTTTCCCACGACAACACGATCGGCCCTTGTCCCCAGGATTCTCCCAGGCGGAAGGACGTCCCTTCTGTCAGCACGCCGATCGAGTTGAGCATCTCCTCGCGTGCCATATAAGTATCAGGATAAACCAGTACCGTCTGCAGGCGGTCAAAGCAGTCGGTGGCAAACCCCAGTGTCAACAGGCAGGCCTGCCCGGCGATTGTCAATTTGACTTCTTCGGTAATTTCAAAACCATTACAGCCTTCCCAGTACTTTTCTTTGAAGAAAATCTGCACACGCTGATAAAGCAACGTCCGCTGAGCCTCGGTCAACCGGGAGAGTTGCGATACGTTCTGATCCAGGATTTTTGACCAACTGTCTGGCATCGGCGAAGCCAGAATCTTTCTGCGTCTACGGTTCCGCCACCAGGTAAATAACATGAAAAACAATCCTCAACCATGAATCTGAAATCGTATGCTTGACGTTCGTCGTAAAATTCAGGAGCATTATAGTATCAGTGAACTCAAAACATAGTCCACGAACTTTTTTCTGAATCTTCAAATCGACAGTTCAATTGAAAGCAATCATGAGAAATCTCGCCCGACTGACACTCATTGCCGTATCACTTTATTTCCTGATACCAGATAGAACAACGCTCTCTGCAACTGCTCCTTCGAAGCCGAACATCGTCTTTATCCTCGCCGATGACCTGGGCTATGGCGATCTGGGCTGTTACGGACAGAAAAAAATCAAAACGCCCCGCATTGATCAGATGGCAGCCGCAGGCATGAAATTCAGCCAGATGTATGCCGGCTGCACCGTGTGTGCCCCTTCACGATGCGTGCTGATGACAGGCCTGCACATGGGCCACGCTCGCGTCAGAGGTAATACACGCGTGAAAGAAAATCAGTCTCTCAAACCCGAAGATGTAACCGTTGCTGAAATCCTGAAACAGGCAGGCTACAAGACCGCGCTGACGGGGAAATGGGGTGTGGGAGAAGCAGGGACACAAGGCGTTCCCAACCTGCAGGGCTTCGATTATTTTTATGGCTACCTGAATCAACATAATGCCCATAACTATTATCCTGGCTTCCTCTGGAAGAACGGAAAAAAAGTTTCACTGAATAACATCGTCGATCCTGCCACGATCAACTCCGACGGGCTGGGCGGCGTTGCGACAAAAAAAGTCGACTATTCGCATGATCTGGTCATGCAGGAAGCACTCGATTTTATCGATCGGAGTTCCGATGATCCTTTCTTTCTCTATGTTGCCCTCACGATTCCCCATGCCAACAATGAAGCGGGACGCAAAGTAGGAGACGGACAGGAAGTGCCTGATTACGGCATCTACGAAAACACTGACTGGAAGAAACAGAACAAAGGCCAGGCCGCCATGATCACCCGCATGGATACCGGTGTCGGCCAGATCCTGGATAAACTCAAAGCACTCAATATCGACAAAAACACTCTTGTCATATTCAGTTCAGATAATGGACACCACCGCGAAGGTGGCAACGACCCCGAATTCTTTGATGCGAATGGCCCCCTGAGGGGCATGAAACGCGATCTCTACGAAGGGGGCATCCGTGTGCCCTTCATCGCGTACTGGCCCGGAACGACACCCGCAGATTCACTTTCCCATCATATCGGCTATTTCGGTGACCTGATGGCAACAGCCGCAGAGCTGGCTGACGTCCCCTGCCCGGCTGGACTGGACAGTGTCAGCATTGCTCCCACGCTCACAGGGCATCCTGACTTGCAGAAGCAGCATGACTTCATCTATTGGGAATTCTATGAACAGGGAAGCAAACAGGCGGTGCGTGCAGGAAAGTGGAAAGCCGTCCGGATGCCTATGCTGACCGGCAATACAGAGCTGTATAACCTTGACCAGGACCTGGGCGAAGGCAAAAACATCGCCGACCAGCACCCCGAACTCGTCAAGCAGCTGGAAGCCATGATGCAGCAGGCCCACTCGGATGATCCACTCTGGCAACCCGGAGGAAAGGCTCCTAAAAAACAACCAGCGCCCGGTGATGGAAAACCACGATTTTAACCATTCGTTTCCTGTAATCCAGATTGCTCCAGAAACAGACTGAATTCTCAGTCTGTTTTTTTACTGGTATGGTTTTAATTCCAGATAGACCCCAATTCTACTGTTTTTTACTTCGTACCTGTTACTTCGACAACGTAATACATTCAGTGGAAACAGAGCGGCACGAATCAGTTCCGGATTAGAAACCAATATCTTTTAAGGAGACAGAAAGATGTGTTACACCATTGATCAGGTGGAAGAACCAGAACAGCGCTCAAATCGAAAAGGAACTGCTTCAAACTAACTTTAAATACCTGGTGATTTTAAATTACTTGAGCAGGCAGGAATTCTTTCGGTGTACTGTCAGGTAGCAGCATCAGGGAAAGGTGAAGTTGCTGACATTAACGGTTGCGGTCCGATTGGTATTGCAATCGTAATACGCAACAGATGAAGCAGACACGTTAAAGAAAGTGACGCCAAACAGAGAGCTGCAATAGCCTTGCACTGGTACTGTCACCTGGGCCAGAACAGCAGGAAAGCCTCCGCCTGCCCCGCCACTCAGAGTTGCCTCCGAGACATTGTTTGCTGCGACATCGACAAACACACCATGTCCCGTTGAGGTCTGATTGGTAATCGTATTACGGAAATCAACCTCTACTGTGACCCCATAGTATCCCCATGCGTCCCCCACACTCCCCGGATAAGGAGAGGGATAACCTGAGGGCCCTAATTGATTCGTAGAGACACCAAAGTTAAGAAAATCATTTTCGGTAAATGAATTACCATTAAAATTAATCCGGAATGATTGAGCTTCTGTTGCTGTATACAAATCCTCAAACGTAAAGCTGATATCACCGTTTCCATTAGGAGAGCTCCACACGGGAGGTGGATCACTCGAGGGCTCGGTATCTACCCCGTTAAGATCAAATGGTGTTGTAATTAATACTTGAGGCGCTATATCAGTCCGGAAAAATGCATATGCTCCTGCAGGACCTTTCACCTGGTCCGGAAGGATAAATTTGATGGAATCAATGGCCAGATTTGTTCCCGCATCAAAGCTCAATAGAATCGAATTAGGATCTACGGAACCGACACCGCCACCAGCGCTTGAATCCGTAATTCTGATGGTTACATCTCCGGCTGCACAACCAACGTCTGCATTTCCGTTGAAGGTAACAGGGTCCGTTGTCGTATCGATTGCACCGAATACAAAATTTCCGGTATTTGAAGCATTCGCATTAGGATTAGAACCGCTTGCTGTGCCATAATTGGTTTGTGGTGAGTAGGCAACGCCAAGAATGGGATTAGAAGCTGTGTAAGCGACGCCAACATTTCGAGGTATCTCAGTCGAACCAATTCCACTGACACCCCAGTCTCCTACAGCGGCCAGTGCTGCAGAGTCCATTGCGTTGTTGATTTCCACCTGTGCCTGCCACAGAGTGGCGACTTCCAGCACGACACAGAAAAACACCATCAGAAACGATCCCCAGAGTATTAACCACAGGATCGCAATTCCGCGACGGTTCTCCTGAAATTTACTATTCGAATGAATTCGCATCATGAGTATGAGATCTGTCTAATCAAAATACATCAAAAACTTTTTTTGTTATTTGTGGCAATCAGAGTTCGTAGAGATATGTTGTCGACTCTTCCACAATGAAATCAGCCACGGAAAACCCGAAGGTTGACAGAAAGTCGGGAATGTTATCCCCCAGCCTGACACAAACGGTAGTCCGAACCGAATCAGTAGCATTAGCCCCTGTCACACTCGGCAAAGTCGTAGCAGGGGGATTACAGTTGCAATTGGCTGCAGCAGGATCGGGATCGGCAATGGTCTGCTCAACTCCCCCGGTATAGACGTTGTGCTCCAGAATGACACGACAGCTTCCCTGCGGTAACCCTCCCACCCGTAAGACATTGTCGATCGTCGATTTGAGGGAGCCGGTATTTAAAGTATCAATATTGGCTTCTGTTGTTTCTGAAGCAATCTTTGCAGCGTAGCGGCTGGCATAGGCGGTCTGTTCGATTGCAACATAAATCAGAGAAATCTGCACAACCGCCAGCATAATCATCAGAAACGCGGGCATTGTCAGGATTAATTCCAGTACAACTACCCCCGCGCGAGTTGCGATCGTTTCCTTAACTTGTTGCCTGTTTATCTGCACAGTCAGATCCCATTTTCTGTTGCGAGTCAAATCTTGTATGAATTTCAGCAAACTATTTGCTGCAATACTAGTTTGGCAAGCAATTTGCGTTCCCTAGATTCCGGTCACCTGAGTTACGGCCAGAAACTGCAGAGATTCAGTCTGACATCTGTATTTCCAGCTCTGTTGATGAACTGAAAATCTCAAATTCAGTTCATCGGCCCCGGGCAACGATAACCTTACTTAGCATGTGTGAAGCAAATGTCTCCATTTGTTAACACATGCGTGATTCAAAGTACGTAATATGCAAATAAGCCGGTCACAGTCCTTGTCGAACTGCAGGAACAGACGGTTTACCAGCAAGGCTGGAAACGGGGGGCGTTCGGGTTCAGTTCTCCTGGAGTTCATCCTGGCCTTCCCCATCATTCTGATCATTTCCCTGGCAGTGATTCAATTCGGATTTTTTGCGCTGCTGCAACAGACAGTCACAATCGCCACGATTGAAGGCTCACGCAAAGCAGCTCAAGTAGGCTCAACCACTGATTCTGTGGGGAACTTAATTCAACAGTACGTTGCCCTTAACTCTTTGGATTTGCAGGTTGTCTCTCCGGCTACGTCGAATACAGGAAACGTTTTAGTCACCATTGAAACGGGCCCTGCTCCCGTTACCACAGTCACGATTGGCAACAGCGATATCCCCTGTACGCCAGTCGGTCCCGCGCCTGGTATCGGGGAAGTGAAGGTCACAGTCTGTACGAATTTAACCGATTCGAACGGTACTTCCCCCATTCCCAACCTCTTATCTACATTTGGTTTCACGCTTTCGGGAAAACAGCTTGAAATCAGCGCTATGACCGGATTAGAGTAACGGCTGTCTGATTATCTCTTTCACACCGCTTTGAGTTCTCTACGGAACTCAATTTTCTGTCAGAACAGCAAGTTTCTCTGCACATGAACAAAATTGCGACAGGTATGTTCTTCTGGCTGTTGAAGATACTGGGTGCGTATCTCGGAATTCTGATCGTACTGACCCTCGTTCTCTCCCGCTGGAAAAAAAAATCATCCCAGGAAACGGAAGAGATTGCCGACCAGAAAAAGCAGCAGAAAAAACGCTGATCTGCACATCTTCTTACTGGGCGAACGGCAGCGGGAACTGTTTCTGTGTCTGATTACTGGTTTGCGCAGGTCGCGTCCAGCGTCCCGTGGCATTACCGGCGGGTCTGCCTCGCATCACGTTATTCAGAAATGTTTTCAGAGAACCATCCAGCAACGGGTTCGATTTGATATCCACGATCGGACTGGAGGTCGTCCCCCGCAGTTCGACCCGAATCCAGCCACTGGTGGCGTGTCCGATCAACTGGGTAATCGCCGGTAGAGGCAGCTGGCGACGCGTAAGCTGAGAAAACAGATCCACTTTCAACCGTCCATCAAAGTGGGCCTCCCCCGCCTGTCCGTACAGACTGATGGCGTTTCCTTTGAGCTCGATATACTTCAGATGAAAGGTCTGATTGGAAACCGTGAAATCGCAGAAGGCAGAATCAAAGGCGGTTTTATCGGGCTGTGCCAGGCGTACCACCTTGAAAATCTGGGCAATTGGAGGCAGTTCATAAATGGCAGCCGGGCTGATCTGCAATTGTCCCTGCCCTTTCAGGTCTGATTTATTCGACCCGCGTCCCCAGAGCTGAATCCAGCCATTCATTACGCCACGCAACTGGGACTGTCCCGGCATATACCGGGCCGCATATTCTTCCAGCAGCCCCCGGTTCAATTCGATCTGCATATTATAGGTGGGGATATCATTCAATTCGATATCCCCCATGCAGGTCAGCACACCACGGATTGCCTTGGCAGAAATCGGCTGCATGGAATTGATCTGCGGTAAACTGACCGACTGAAACTGCTCGCGACGGATCTGTCGCGAGCCGACTGTTAATTGCTGATCATGAATTTCAAACGGGCCTCTGATTTCTGTCAGATGATAATCCAGAATCACCGCCGAATCTAAATCCAGATCTCCCTTCAAATTGAGATGACTTCCATCCCAGTTCCCTTCTGAATGGACCTTACCGTAAACTTTAGTAAGATCCACACCGGCGGTCAGCGTGTTTTCAGCCAAATACGAATTCATATCCCACGCTGCGGTAATAGATGTTCCCGGCTGTTGTGAGCCACGAAATTCGATTTTGCCATTCGCAGAAATCGGCCGTTGAATATTGAGGGTATTCAATGCCGATGCCATTGCTTCCGGCAGTGCCTTCTGAAACGCACGATCCGTCGACAAGTCATCAATGATCATATTATCCAGCAATACCCGCCAGTCCCCCCGAGGCGTGACTTCTGCAAATGCCTTCCCGATGCGAATTTTTGTCTCATCATGATTTCCAAAGATTCCTGACATGCGGACTTCGCTGATCCCTGTTTCAGGGTTGACGAAATAACTCCCATGGGCTTTCAGGTTATCCAGGGGGTAGGGAAAGTCTTTCAGACTCATACTGCCGTCAGACAAGTCGACACTGGGAATACTGACCTGCAACGGTTTGCCTCGCTCCCAGACGACATGCGTATCCAGGTCAAGCTTCCCGGTAGGCGAGAAATTCATCCAGAGTTCCTGCAACGATTCTGGTAACGCCAGTTTGAGACTGGAATCACAGGGTGCATTTTTGGCTGATACTTTCAGCTCCAGTTTACCATTATTGGCAAAACGGGCATAAGAACCATCTGCCGACAGACTCGCACTGCCATGTTTACCTGTCAGTTGCTCAAAGCGGGTGACTCCCGTATTACTGAAATAGGAGACACGCCCTTTGAGATCGCTGATTCGATAGGGAAATTCCTGATACTGTAACGATCCATGATCCATTTCTGCGACGAAGTTCAAATGAATCGGCTGATCTAATAACGGTGCCCGTGTGAGCTTGAGAGTGGCATCGGCTGTACCCTGCAGGTCAACCTGGTCCAGTACTTTTCTGACGACTTCAGGAGAGGCAGCCCGCAGAGTTGCATCAATAGGCACCTGCTTGATCTGGACCAGGATTTCAATCTCTGAAGCAGGGCCGGGATGACTGACGTAGCCGATCGCCTCCACACGCCGCTGACCAGCCGTTCCGTCAAAGTTCAGTCGCAGTGTGTCTCCCTGCGTCTGCTTCATTTGCCCTTTGATATGCGATACGCGATAAGGGAAATGTACCGGAATCACTTCTGCATCATAAGTCGAAACATTCAGATTCTGAATCTGCCACTTGCCTGTGCCAGGATGATTTAAATCCACTTCCAGATCCACATTACCACTGGGACGTAACGTATCATAAGTACGGGCCAGGCCTCCCGACAGACGACTCCGCAGTCGTTCATCGAGTGGAAGTTTTCGCGTCTGGAAGGAAAAAGAACTCTTATATTTCAGAGGTGAATTGATGGCCGCATACTCAGAAAAGCGATGGATGCCTTTCAGTTCAAAACTGGTTTCACCATTAAACGCCTGTAAGTTCTGAACTTCCAGCCGCTGATTATTCACCAGCACCTTTCCCGCGATGTTACGCAATGGAAAAGGTAACACCGGGTGCTTCAGCTTGCCTTCGCGTAAATGTGTCAGTACCTGAAACTGAGGGGGTTCGTTCTGACTGCTGCGCGCAAGACTGAATTGAATATCCATCTGGGCACTCACTCCCAGGTCATACATACCTGTGGCAGGATCTGGTTTCAATTGCAGGGATGGCATTGCTGTTTTCAACTGAGTCATCAGTTCCGGAGAAATCCCGGTTGCCATTCGCACCAGATTCGGCCCAAACTCAAGTTGACTCCACGATCCTGCGATCGACCCCAGCTTGGTATTGAAATCCCAGTAACCTGAGATTTCCAGTTTGCCTGCCTGGGGAATCGAAGTGTGGCCCTCAATTTCATAGCGGCTGGTTCCAGAGGGAATCAACCTCAAATCCAGATTCTGAAATGTCATCGTCGTGGGAACCCCCTGGGCTCCCCGTTCAAATTTCAATGACAGACTCCCCCGTTCAATGACCAGTTCGGGGAGTGGATTATCACTTTTGACCGGTTCCGGCAGACCTTCCCAGTTCCAGGTCCCGTCTGCCATTCGCACCAGCACCAGTTGGGGACGATTCAGCACCACTTTCTGAACGTCGATGATCTGGTGCCGCGCGAGCTTCTCCTGGTTCAAAGTCACTACGACCTCAGGCAAATCGATAATCGTGTCAGGGTGATTCACCACGTTCACCCGGCAGCCTTCAATCCGCACCCGACGCCGAAAATCAAACTGCGCCCGATCCATGTCGAGCATCAGTCCCGGAATATGGTTCGTTATCTTTTCCAGGATGCCCGCTTTTAACATTTCATCACTGCGCATCCACCAGTAATACCCGTAACCTCCGCCGGTAATGACCAGCGAAAACAGGATCAACAGACACCATTGAAATGTTTTACGAACAACCATAGCTTTACTTAATCACTTGAGATCTCTACCAGATCACGGATGGATTTCTTTCTTTTGAAATCGGGAAACATATAGCTGGCAGATACCCACGGCTGACAGAATATACAAACTGTATTCCGCCGGCAGTCGGTACCGCAGCGAACTGACAAACACCATATGAATCAACGAAAAATATAGAATGGGTCCCGTTGTCATCAGCAACAGCAGACATTGATTCCGGGAAACCCAGGCTCCATAAACGGCAAACACCATCACGGGAACAAACACCACTGAAACGGCAAGCATCATCCACCAGGATTGGAACTGGGCTGCATTCGGCCACGGTTTCCAGTATCGCAGCAGCTTCGCGAGCATTAACTGCAGCACGTGTCCGGGATGCTCCCTGGCATACGCCACAGCGCGCTGTGTATAGTGTTGATTCATTTCGTATTCTGTCATGGAATCCAACACACGTTCCTGATCAAAAAAAGTCATGTCGCTGTCGCCGGTGGCCCGTGGATTCAATCCATCGTACAGGCTCGGTCCTGCCCAGAGCGTGGTGGGAACAAAATGTCCTGTCACCTGATAATTTCGTATCACCCAGGGCAACAGCATCAAAGTAAATCCCGCCAGCAGTACCAGTGCTCTCTGCACCGCTGCTTTGCGATGCCCTCTCGCACTCAAAATATAAAAGGCGACCACCAGGGGAACGACCAGCAGCCAGCTGGGTCTCACATAATACGCCAGTGCGAGTGATACGCCTGCCAGCAGTGACCAGAGGATTCCCCTGTTCCGATCTGTATTCTCCCATTTGATATTTGATAATTTGACGAGCACCCATAATGAAATCAGCATCGTGAGGGCAAATACTGTCTCGCTTAAAAACAGCACACTGAAACCCGCCATCACCGGAGAGACTGCCGACAGCCCCGCTGCCAGCACACCCACCGTTTCATTCACCAGCTCCTTCCCCAGTAAATAAACTACAAAGCAGGTCACCACGCCCAGCAACGCCAGCACCAGTCGTACCCGCGCATGCGATTCACCGACCACCGACATCGCTCCTGCCAGCACCACTGGAAATCCAGGCATCCGTAGTACACGTCTTGGTGGTGTGTAAATCGAATACGGTTCGCCATGTTTCATGGTCTGAGCCAGCTTCCAGTAACCTTCTGCGTCTCCTTCAATCACGTATGTTCGATCAGGCTGACGATCCAGTTGGCGCTGCACGTACACCGCCACGCCACACCTGATAAATGCGGATATCAATAAAACCAACAATAATAAATAGTTAAGCCGTTTTGTCTGCGGCATATTTTTCCCTGCCACTTTTGAAATGTGGGAATAGTACGACTACTCGACTATCAGGGTCAATTCCAATATAGCTGCCCTGCAATCGCAGGTATCAATCATCTCTGATTTGAGACCCCGATTTCACAGATAGTCAACATCTCTACTGAACAAACTACGTAACGACACGAATCGACAAATCGCATTCGGTCCCCTCCAACTCACCCATCTTGACACGAAACCAATGATCGTTTAGTCTCCCCGCTCCTCTCTCAAGACGCATCACCTCCAATTCATCTCACTCCTTTCACGAAGCCCATTTTTAATGGCTGAGGGAAACTATGCGCTATTTCAAATTCTCGATACTCTCCGGAATCGCCCTGTTCGCAGTCGCCATGTTTTTCCTTTCCCGTTCGATTGATGGCTTTCTTGAAGTCAGCAAAGATTCAGAACAGGTCTCTACTGACTCAGCATTGGAATTATCATTATCAGAACCTGGTGAATTTCCCGAGCTCAACCTCGATTTCCCGGCGGGGGTAAATGAAAGTCCTGAGAAATCAGAATCAGCTCCTGATACACAAACCAGTAAACTGAAAACGCCCAAAGCACCAGGGCCTGTTTCAGAAAAGCCTGAAGATCAACTTTTAGCTGCTGGCTCAAATCAGACAGGAACAGTCCCTGAACTGAATCTTCTGTTGCTCGCGCAAACGACCAGAGAACAACGTACCACTCTGATTGAAGAACTCATTCGCCTGGATGCGGATCTGGTGCGTCAAGTGGCACTCACAGCCGGACTCCAGCAGGAGCGATCACCTGGTTCGGGTCAGACGGTCCAGCAGATTGCACTTTCAGCCGGTTCTCCAGGCAAGATGATCTCAGCTGGATATTCCCCCCGACAGAATCCCACCCAGCCAGATCCGTTTCTGGTACAACAACAGCAGCCCGTACAAATCGTAGCCGCCTACCACGGAATCAGCATTAAGCTGCCAGGCACACCGCTTCAGAACGGGCAACTGCATCAGAAGATTAAAGTCGTTCCCGCAAACACCAATACGCTGATGCCGGCAACGGTTTTAAGCCAGAACCTGGTCGCCCTCGACCTCCCGCCTCAACTCATACAGGCGGGCAACAGTCGGAACAGAACCGTACTCAAGCTGTCTGAACTGGGAGAATTCCAACCAGCCGAAATCGTGAAACTGACAGGTGCGGGACTGGTGATCGGCCTGAATGGAACCGGTGACCGGAATATTTCTGCGGAGGCGATCCGGGCACTTAAATCATCCATGAACGCAATGCACATCGATCAGCGCAACATCAAAACACCAATCCAGGCCGGGAATCTGGCCAATGTCTCTATTGTGGTCTATATCCCGAACCAGGGAGTTCCCCGGGGAAAGCAGCTGGAGTGTTACATTACTGCAGCCAACCCGGGCGTCGATCTGACCGGCGGTTATCTCCTGCCGACGACGATGAATATTTCTGGTTCCCAAAATACAAAAGCTGACGCGATGGCGATGGGCTCAGTTCAGACCGATCACAGCAAACAAAAATCTCAGGCCATGATTGCCAGGGGGGCGCAACTCCTCACCGAGGTGAATCCCCGCCTGGTTTCAGGTCAGGGAATCCCGCACCTCAAATTTTTTCTGAATGCAGATGCCCATTCTCCTCAATTAAGTACATTGATCACACGTCAGATCAATCAGTTTCTCCAGGCAGAAAAACACCTGAATTCCAAAGCCATGCTGCAGTCTTCCGGACTGATCATGATCTCACTTCCTCATAATGATCCACAGCAGGCACATCATCTGGCGACCCGTCTCCTTTCACTCGTCCTCCCTCTGCAATCATCCACTCCCCAATCACAACAACCACAAATCATCATCAACAGCAGTACAGGCAAACTTCAAACCAGAGGCCACGTGCTTCTGCAACCTGCCTTCGTTAACCAGCAGGACCTGATCCTGGAAATCGGAGCTGCAACACAAAACGGCCCTGCAGAGGGTGCAGATTTAATTGCACTGCTGCAACATCTGCAGATTCCGCCGCAGATTCAAATTCAGCTCTTACTGCAACTTCAACAGCAGGGAAAAATCAATGCAACACTGCTCAGGGAGTAACCCCCTTGCCGTTGCCTGCTGAATCTGGGAAAATAGGGGACTGCCTGAATCAGTGTGGTCCCTTTTTTCATTGAGCTGATACTTTCATGTTTTCCGAACTAACTGGCATTGAACTGCTTCACATCGCCCAGCGACTCGCCCCTGTGATTCTGCTGGGACTGTTCTGGAGTTGGGAAAGCTGGGCAGCATTTAAACCTTTTGACAGACGGCTCCGCTATCGGCATGCTTTTCACAATCTGCTGCTGGCAGTGTTGAATGTTCTGTTCATTGGACTGTTGTTTGGTACTGCCGTGGAATTCATGTCCCAATGGTCTCAAGAGCACAACTGGGGGCTGCTCCATCAACTTCCACTGGGAACCATCTGGAAATCGATCCTGGCGGTCGTTCTGCTGGATGCCTGGATGTATTGCTGGCACAGGTTGAATCATCGCATCCCCCTGTTCTGGCGATTTCACCGTATGCATCACAGCGATCCTCATATGGATGTCTCCACAGCCACCCGTTTCCACTGGGGAGAACTGGCTTTTTCCACTTTGTTTCGTCTGCTGCTTATACCGCTACTGGGACTGGAGTCCTGGCAGATCATCCTGTACGGGCTTCTGGTCTATTTCTCCACACAGTTTCATCATGCGAATATCTCTCTGGGAAGGCTTGATCCTCTCCTCCGCTGGCTGTTTGTCACACCTGACATGCATAAAATCCACCATTCTCGCATTCACCGGGAATTTAATTCCAATTACTCGACGGTTTTTTCCTGCTGGGATCGCCTGGCGCGGACCTATCAGATGCGACCCCACCTTGAAACCATTGATTTCGGGCTCCCTGATTATGATGACCCACACTGGCAATCCCTGCTGGGTATGTGGAAAACCCCTTTTAGTTCCCCACCACCACAACCGGACCCAGATCACCGGAAAAGCCCTCCAGATTGACATTTCAGACCGGCTTTTCGGTAGAATCAGCGCGCCTCAGCCGATACTCAATATACGATTCTGAAGTTTGTGTCTTGGCAAAGAGTCGGTGCGGAGGTATACTTCATTGCGTGCCTGAGTATTTTTATATCAAATTCAGGACGATCTGGTTGGAACAAGCGAGTAGCGTATTCTCTGAATTGATTACGTTTTCCGACCTGAAAGGGTGTTTTGCAGAGCTGGATCCTCTTGTGGCCCTTTCTACTTGTGCAGCGGGTTTGCTGCACATCCCTGCTAACTGCCAACGGTTGTGTTGACCGCTGACGAAAGCATCCGCGTCGTTGTGGACGCATCGAATTCTGTGATTTTCTTGTTTATCCAGAGTTCCCACAGAAGCGACGTTTGCTTTTGGTCAAGCTGGTCCCACCTGCTTTACCCAAGTGAATCCCTGAAGAGTCAGGCGAACGATTCTCCTGCTCTCGTACACCCCAGGTGTACCGTTGCAACCAGACGGAACCGATGAAACTCACACGAACGTGAATCAGCGTCCCTCCGCTCTGTCTCCCAAAACGAATCGAATTACAAACAATATCAGTCTTGTCATCTGTGTAGATTCCCAGAATTCATCCCACATGATGAAGCCAGATTTCGGCAGACAGGACCAGAAAAAACATTAAGGCAAAACATTGAATACGTTTCAAGAACTCAAGTTAATTGTACCCGTACAAAAAGCTCTGGTGGAAGAAAACTACAAAATACCAACCCCCATCCAGGCACAGACAATTCCTGCCGCGCTGGAGGGACGGGATGTTCTGGGGTGTGCCCAGACCGGTACCGGTAAAACTGCCGCTCTTGCTCTCCCCATTTTAAATCAACTGGGAAAAAACAGTCGCAAATCAATCCCGCATCACCCGCTTGCCCTGGTCCTGGCCCCGACACGCGAACTCGCCATTCAGATCGGTGACAGCTTCGACGCCTATGGCAGACATCTGAAATTGCGATCGGTTCTGATTTACGGTGGTGTCGGCCAGGGAAACCAGGTGAAAGCCTTAAAACGGGGCGCTCACATTCTGGTCGCAACTCCGGGGCGCCTGCTCGACCTGATGAACCAGGGGCATATCAAGCTGAACCAGCTGGAAGTTTTTGTACTTGATGAAGCAGATCGCATGCTCGACATGGGTTTTCTTCCCGACCTTAAACGAATCATCACCCAGTTACCGACGCAACGACAGTCATTATTCTTTTCTGCCACACTGGCACCGAAAATCACGGAACTTGCACACAGCCTGCTGTCGAAACCTGTCACCGTCAATGTGACTCCCAAGACAACCAGTGTCGAAAAGATTCAACAGCAACTCATGTTTGTGGAACGCAATTTCAAACAGCCACTGCTGCAGAAAATATTGGGCGGCGATGAAGTCGAACGGGCGCTGGTCTTCACAAAAACAAAACGAACCGCCAACACACTCTCACAACGCCTGGTACGCAGTGGGTTCAAAGCCACCGCGATTCACGGCAATAAATCACAGGGAGCGCGGCAGCAGGCACTGGAAGCGTTTCGACGCAAACAGGTACAGGTTCTGGTTGCCACCGATGTGGCAGCACGCGGAATTGACATCGATGGCATTACCCATGTGATCAATTTCGATCTCCCCGTCGAACCCGAAGCTTACGTGCACCGTATTGGACGTACGGGCCGTGCAGGTGCAAATGGGATCGCCATCTCATTCTGCAGCGAAAGCGAACGCAAGGAGTTGCGTTCCATTGAAAGGCTGATCGGCCAGAAAGTCCCTGTATCCAAAGAACATTCACAGGCTGGCCTGAAAGCGGAGAAACTCGAACCGGAACCACGAAGAGGCCGACAGCCGGCCAAAATCAGACAACAGGCAGCCAACGGGGCACGGCCTCCTCGTCGCAGAAGCCGACGTGCGGCGGAAGCGGCAACCGAAGCCAATAAAGTCAAACCAGGCTCCAAAAAGCCCAAGTGGAGACACATCAAAGCACGCTCTCAACAAACCAGCTAGTTTGAGAGATCCTCTGATGACTGACTTACATCAAATCGAAAGACATAAGCTGATACCTGGAACGAATCACATTTAGCCATAGCGTCTCTCACAATCTGTTATTCGCGGTCCCAATGGCCCTGGAGACGCTAAAGAAAAACTGGACATAATCTAGATCTTTATCAGGAGAATTATTATCGCAAAAAACCAGAACACTTTTGCCAAACGTCAACGTGAAGCGGATAAAAAGGCAAAAGCCGAGGCTAAGCGAGTCCGTCGCAATAATATCAAACAGGGAATCGAAACTCGCCCTCCGTATCAACAGGATATGGAACCAGGCATGAATGGCGAACCAGAGGACGAATCGTCCTTGTAAGATTGAATCGATAAAAAAAGACCGGAAGTCCCTCTGACTTCCGGTCTTTTTTATTTGCGATCTGATAACACATCCCCCATGTGATGTGTCGTACAAGTAGTTTAAAATTCACCCAGTACCTGACCATCCTGTTTGTCACCCAGGTGCTGGAATGTGGGACGATCAATATTGGATGAAATAAAGCGTACTGCTCCGTCAGCGAGCAATGCATGCACGCCCCCCACATGATAACTGCGGGCAAAGTTATATTTCGTACCTGTATTTACGACACAAGGGGCGTTCGGCCAACTTGTTGATTTACAGGCATAGTTCTGATCGGGTACCGGTGTATTCGGAACCTCACGTGTTGAAAATGTCATTTCTCCGTGAGCTCCCCCAATCCCGTAACAGCCCGGGCAACCCCAATAGGTGGTTGTAGCGGCGTTTCCCCGGATGATAATTTCCGAAACCATGATGGTATTCGAGGAACCATCTTTCAGATCACGAATCTTGGTTTTGGAGTTCTCGGAAAATATTCCGTTCAGATTTGCACCAGTCGTAACCGAGACGTTGCCCGCTGATCCGATATAGCTCCCCTGCGAACGTCCTGCAGAATCTGCATTTCCAGGCGTCGAAGGATCCGAAGGACACAGATAAATCGGAACCACCGCCTTATAAATGGCAGGGTCAGTCACCAGATGCACATGAGTCGCCGTGCTGGCCGAATATTTGTTGTACAAGGGGGCCTGATCCACAAAAGGCAAGATCTGATGTGCCCAGGTATCTCGCCAGAGATGAGTCCCATAAGGTGAAGAGGGATTATAATTTCCAGGCTGTACTTCCATATGTCCATAAGGAAACGTGACGTGTGTATCATGATAGTTATGCAATGCGATACCGATCTGCTTCAGATTATTTTTACAGGTCGAACGCCGGGCGGCTTCACGGGCCTGCTGAACGGCGGGCAGCAACAAGGCAATCAGGATCGCGATAATGGCAATTACAACCAACAACTCAATGAGCGTAAAACCGCGCTTGCGAGATGCAGACATGGGGACTCCTCTTACTAGTTGATAAGAATGACGAAGAAAATGCAGGAGGGATTCAATCGGGGAAAAGTAACTCTGCCAGGCAGGGTGTTTCTGAAAAACAATGGCAGGGGGAGCGCTGTTAATTACTTACGAATAATAAGTATCGAACCATCTCGACCCGTTGACAATATCTAAGATTCTCAGAAACTGCATGTTTCCAGATTCTTATGTACACATTTTCTCTTCGATGCGCACCAAAGCGAGCTTCAGCATTCAAAACTTCAGCAAGGTTTTTCCGTTGCACGTAAACAACAGTCTATTGGACAGACATCGTGACTCGCTCCCAGTTCCCCCAGAGCGGGACGATCTGTCGTGCCACTCATCCGTTCTACGATCAGTTCTCTGATCATCGTGATAAATCGGGGATGAACGCCCACTGTTTTCGCACGCACCATATTAATGCCCAGTTCCTGGCTGACATCTTTTGCCTCGGTATCCAGGTCAAACAGAACTTCCATATGATCCGATACAAAACCAATGGGAACAATCACGAGATCTTTGACTTCCCCTTTAGCCCCCAGCTCTCTGATAAAATCACAGATATCGGGTTCCAGCCAGGGCTGCTGAGGGGGACCACTCCGGCTCTGATAAACAAGATGCCAGGGATGCGTTCCCAGTCGTTCACTCACCAGGCGGGCTGACTCCTGCAGTTGAACCTCGTATCGACAGCCAGCCGCCATTACCATCGGAATACTATGTGCCGAGTAGAGAATAGTGGCCTGCCCCCGTCTTTCTTCCGGGATCTGCTCCAACGCTTCCCGTGTCCGGGAAACTGTTGCTTCAATAAAACCCGGATGATTAAAGAACACGCGCAGTTTATCGACTTCGGGCGCCCCTGCTCCCACTTCCTTCTGGGCGCGTTGAATATCTTCCCGGTACTGTCGGCAGCCGGAATAGGAACTGAAAGTAGAAGTAAAAAAAGCCAATGCCCGTTTGATTCCATCGGCTTTCATTAGCGAGAGTGTGTCCGTCAGCAGCGGATCCCAGTTACGGTTCCCCCAATAGACAGGGAGTTGAGGACCATGCTCCGCCAGTTCCTGCTCCAAAGCCCGGATCAAAGCTCGGTTCTGCTCATTGATGGGGCTCACCCCGCCGAAATGCTGATAATGCTCGGCTACCTCCAGCATCCGTTCTCGGGGAACATTCTTGCCACGCAGTACATTTTCCAGGAAGGGAATCACATCGTCAGGCCCTTCCGGACCACCAAACGAAACAACCATAATGGCATCATACGAATTACTCATCGACGACTTGACTTTCCTGCCCTGCTCTCCAGGTTACGCTGACAACGGTCTTAATTCATGAACATACTTTACAGTCAATGGCTGAAAACTTCTCTTCATTTTGTAGCCTGCAACAGAAAAAATACCACTCCAAACATCAAATTATTTTGAGATGACGCTGATCGGGAGAAGGTTTCTGATTTCCACAGTCGAATTCAGTGACCAGAAATCCAAAACCCTCGTCCCAGAATCATCCTCGTCCCAGAATCATCTTAGACAATGTTTCCTTTTTCCAACATCATGAAATATTACCTATGACGTGAATGGGAGATGTAACGTTTCTAAGGATTCTTCCACAGGCAGTTTTTACGCCGATCAGCAAAACGGAATTCTCACCAGATTATACCGAACTACTACTTTGTTAGCAGTTATAAATTGTTATGCCCGCCGCCAATACAAACATCGCTCAACTTTTAAGATTTCATTGCAGGTATCAATTCGGATGACCACCCCCACCGTGCTGGATCTCCCGGAAACACCCGATTTGCTTCAACAGAAACAGTCGGTCAGTTTTCAAAGCCAGTCTGCTTCTACTCGTTTTTACTACATGGACTCGATGCGTTCGATTTTGATGATGCTGGGAGTCGTACTGCATGGTGCGTTAATCTATTCGTCGGGTGACCACTGGATCGTATCTGACTCTCATAAATCCGAGTTTTTTGCCATCCTCGACTCTGTGATCCATGCCTTTCGCATGCCGGCATTTTTCATTATCGCCGGTTTTTTCTCGATGATGAGTCTTAAAAAATATGGCATTGGTACATTTACTCGCGTCCGTCTGACCCGCATCCTGGTGCCACTCTTCTGTACGGCTCTATTCATCAATTCTATTGAGTTGTATTTCCGCTCGACGATTCTCCAGCATAATCCCATGACGGTCACTCATTTTTTAACACAGGTTCTCCCACAGAAATGGATTGCCGGCGAATGGGTTTCGCACCTCTGGTTCCTGTTAACTCTGGTGCAGTTTTTCGCCGTGGGGATCATACTGTTCGCTTTGAAAAATCATTTCAGCAGGTTCTCTCATTTTGATCGCTATCTCGGCGGTCTGCGAAAAAACTGCTATTTTCTATTTTTACTTCCACTGGCTGACATCTCCTGGTCCGTCGCTGCCCGACTGGCCCCTGATATTTTCCATGGGTCCCTGTTTTGTGGCTTCTTAAATCTAGAAGATTTCATGATCTATCTTCCCTACTATCTGGTAGGGCTCTGGCTTTTTCATGACCGACTTCTACAGAATGAATTTCACACCATCGCCCGCTGGGAATGGGGCGCACTGGTTCTGGCGATTCTGACACATCATCTACTGGAAAACGCCCACGGTTTGAGCCAGGAAAGTTTTCTGCGGATCTATTCGACAGGCCTGATATTTGCTCTCTCCAGCCACATCTGTTACGTCCTGTTTTATAAATTCATGAACCGGGACTCCCCGGTCTTCCGCTATCTGTCCGATGCATCCTATTCGATTTACCTGTTTCACCACCTGTGTGTCATCGTGATCGGATATCTGCTGCTCAATGTACAGATTGCGATTGGCTACAAATTTCTTACAGTCGAACTGGCAACGATTGCGATTACGCTATCAATTCATCATTTTCTGATCTTACGAATTAAAACCCTGCGATTTATGTTCAACGGTAAATAAAGTCCGGCTGGCAGAACCACTTTCTCCCTGTCCTTCAAGTCGCCCATTGCCTAGAATACTTCAGGTGTTCTATGAACTCTGAACTTAACCTGGCATACACGACGAGGGACAAAAGTGTCATGACGATTTCACAATTACCGCTCCTGTTTTTCATTGGTTTATCGCTCACCACACTCTTCGCATTGATCAGCGGTTGTGAGAAATCCGTTTCCATGGAAGACCGCCCGGTCGCCATCGCCGAAGAGTTGTCTCAACCCCGGGAAACTCCCGTTGCACAGGAAGACGGAGGCCTGGAAGTCGTCACACTGGGTTCAGGCTGCTTCTGGTGCACGGAAGCCGTCTTTCGCGAGTTGAAAGGTGTCAAATCAGCGGTTTCAGGCTACTCCGGCGGCAAAGTCGATAACCCAACCTACAAAGCCGTCTGCAGTGGCACCACGGGCCACGCAGAAGTCATTCAGGTCACATTCGATCCGCAGCAGATTGCCTTTACTGACATCCTCAAAGCCTTCTGGGAAACGCATGACCCCACGACCTTAAATCGCCAGGGTGCTGATGTAGGCACTCAATACCGTTCCGCCATTTTCTATCACAATGAAAAACAAAAAGAAGAAGCCGCCTCTTATAAAAAACAGCTTGATGCGTCAGGCCAGTTCAAGAGCCCGATCGTGACGGAAATCACCAAGTTTGAGAAATTCTATCCGGCAGAAAATTATCACCAGGACTACTTCAAACTCAATCCGGAAAACCAGTACTGCCAGTACGTGATTCGACCTAAACTGGAAAAGTTTCGCAGCAAATTCGCTGATAAACTGAAGAAAGCGGAACCTGAGAAAGATTGAGCTTTGAACCTGCGAATTCAGATAGCTCCGCTGCAATACTGGAGTAGGTCAAGCATCCAGCCGGTCATTCGAGATACTGAAACCTCAACGCGAGGTAGCTGATAATTTAGAACTTTCTGTAAATTTCCTCACATCCACGGCTTCATTTGAAAACCGGTCTCGGTACCAGTCGGCAAACTGATGACTGAGCTGCATCAGTTTGGCAGTGACGGAAGTCGCAGAATAATGCACATAGCGGTAACTGTTCTCAACTGATGTGTACCAGTTCTGCTTGGCTTTCAGCGAACCTGGACCAATATCCAGAATCCGGTCTCCCCGCAGCATGCTGTCTTGAATCATCCGTCCCATCAGCACACAACCTGCGCCTTTGACGGAAACACCAGGATCAAAGCCCATCCGCAGGGAGTAAACAAGTCCGTTATAAACATAATTATAATTAAAAGCGGCGGGGCGACCTGCAACAAACAACATATTCAGATCGACAGCGCCAGCCTGAACGGCCCGTTCATGCACGTCACGGATAAACGGTGCGACGCTTGCATGAGACAGTGTGGTCCCGGTAGTTGATCTCCCCTGCCAGCTCTGACGGGCAATCTCCTCACACTGGTCGTATAAATCCCAGCGGGGATCACTTTCTCCAGCCGCTGCGCCAGCAGGTCGGTATCTGAGATATTTCACATCCCCTTCCTGCTGCACGCGCTTTTCAGAACACAGGTACGTCTTACGGGCTCTGGTCGAGCGGGAACCCAGATACTGCTCCCAGTTCTGTTTCAGATCGACATAGGCAGTCTGACACCACATGAGTGTTTCAAATGAAACATTCATGGACTTTAACGCGTGTTCTGTCGCCCCACACTCAAATCCGGTACTGTCCACGCACCGCAGATCAAGCAAATCCCAGTCGCGCCGGGAATGCTGAATATAATCTAAAGCAGTGCATAACGTCTTTGTCAGATCAGCGGACACCGGACCATAAAAACTGCCCCAGTCATCAAACGGAAATGTTAGAATCCGGCAGAGGCCAAACTTTGATTTAATACGACGCACACAGAGAGGAACGATTCCCGTCACCTGTTCCCCATCTCGTATAACTAGCACTCTTAATGTCTGATCTTCTGCAAAATGTTTCCAGTAAACCTGTAACCATTCCAGTGACCGGAAAAATGTTCCCCCCGGAGTCACTCTGAGTAATCGCTGCCAGTCCGACCGATAGGCGGTAAGGGCATCAATCTCATTCAATTCAATTACATCTGACATCTGTCACTCATTTCAGCTTCACTGTCCGATTCAAAATCAAATAGACATGAAAACATTACAGCTGCAGTCAAACTGGAAGTCATCGATGATCTTACACCATTGCCGCAGACTGTTTTTCACATGATTCACAAACTTAGCCTGCCTACACTGGAAGAAACGAATTTTCACCTCAGTGATTTTTATTGCCGCCTAAAACCACTCACCAACGTCGAATTATGACGGTTATAACGAAGATAAAATACGCTTCTGCGGGAGTACCACATGACTTTATTAAGGATGAGTAACTGGTAAGACAGACGCGGGATCTTGAGGCTACGACACAAACGAAGTCGGCCCCGGATCGCAATCTGGCCCCAGGTTGCACTTTCTGACACTCAGCGTCGATTAACGGGTACTTTCTGGTGCTGTAAATCGAGCTGCAGGCTGGTATCACTGCTGCCAAATCGATCTCGGAACCAGGTAGCCACCTGGTGACTCAGGCGTAAGACATTTCCAATCGAAGACGCAGGAGAGTAATACACATAGCGATAGCTGTTTTCGACCGATGTGTACCAGTACTTCTTGGCTTCCGGGGCGCCTGTCCCGACATCCAGAAGCAGATCTCCCCGATCCATACTGTCATGCAGGATGCGCCCCACCAGCAGACGGCCCAGTCCCTGATCGGAGACCTCAGGGTTATAGCCCATTCGCAAACCCGACACAACCCCTGTGAAGCACACCTCACTTTACTTGAGGAACGTAACAAACCGCGCGAGATTGCAGAACCATTCATCATCGAAGGTATCAAGACGCGTTCGGAAATTTCGCCAGCCAAGAAGCCAATGCTAGACACTCTCTTTCAGGTCTTGGAAGACAACATCACGCCGATGACCGTTCGCCAGATTCATTATCAGTTTATGAATGCCCCCCCATTGAGACACGCCAGCAAGCCGGACTCCTGGTATCGAAACAAATTATGTGATTATAAAAATCTGGTCGATCTGGTTGCGCGTGCCAGAATTGCGGGACTGATCTCAATGCAGGATATCAAACGATTTAACCTGGTCCCCAATATGGAAGCGAAGAAATCATCTTCACAGTATCAGAAGTTCTATGATCGGTACGGAACAGATGACGTTTTCGAGGTCGAAGCACTCCGCCCAGCACAATTACAGATGCTTCTGAAAGAGGCGATCGACAGCGTCATGGATCTTGACTTGTTCAATCATGAACGAGAGCAGGAGAAAACCGACGCGGCTGATATCGAAGCATACAGAGAGACAATTCTTAAATACATCAGAGACTACAGAAACGAGGAGAGTAACTGACTGGAACTTCACTTGATTGTGACGGCGTTATGTTTTGGAGAACTTTGCACGCCGCGATTTTAAAGAACTCCAGATTGTACTGAATGTCGATTTTTCGATGGTCATGCAGTCAATGACACGACTTTTTAACCTCAGTCAGTGATTGGAAGCACGTAACAAGGGTGCTGAAGAGAACAGGCAAAGATTGGTCTCGTGAAAACGAGTTAGTCCGGGGAACGGGCAGGTAGTTGATCCTGCAATGTGGCTGACGTCCCGGTCCATATGTAACAGATTCCAAACCGATCAATAAAACCTGTTCTCACAATCTGAAACAGTCATTCAACCAGTCAGAGAAGACAGACATCGCTGAACCTTACACAACAGACAGTTGTTACAAGGGATAGCCACATTGCGGACTGAGCAAAGCGCGAAGGAGAGAAACCGGACATGGTCGAAAGCTGGCAGACAAGACGGCAAAGCCTGCAGTTCTGCGCAGAAAACCGCAGCATTATTGCGGGTCCTTTTCCAGGGAACTCTAACTCGTCCGTTCAGCATGCCATAAATCCGGGCCATAACGAATATTCCAGGGGGCATCATCATCATCACAGGCGACTTCACAGGGCTGATATCCAGTGAGAAAAGTGGAAGAAGAAGAACCCAGTTTTACGTGTTCTGTGCAGAAATTTACGCCATTCCCGAAACACGGCGAACGAGGTTTGCAGGCTGGAAAGGACCCAGAAAGCACCGGTTGGGGTCCTTCTGGAAAAGAAAAATCCACTCGGGTTTCGATTTGCGTTTTTACCGCCCATCACAACAAATCCAGGGAGTGTCGGTCAGTCATACTTTTGTTACCAGATGATCAATCAATATCAAACTGATTATGGTTTAAACCCTCACAGAACAGCCAAAACAGCAGGTTGAGACATGATGATGGTGAAGTCAGTTTTGCATGTTATAAGCAGAAATCTCCGCCATTCCGAGAGCACGTTAAGCGGTGATTCTGGCCAGAAAGGACCCGAAAAAGGACAGGCAGAGAGGCAACCGGGGCCGGTACAGTATCTACCAGTTGATAAGACAAAACCACACGCAAAGCCTCACTTTTCCGCGTGCAAAAAAACAAGTTAAGGGGGTTTATCTTGACTGATGAAAACTACAAAACACCAAGACTGACTACGACAGACAAAAGGTACTTTACATGCTTATTGTTTTATAAGGTGTTTTCGGAATCTCGGAAATATTTGTCGACAGGATTTGAAAAAAATGACTGCTGCAGCAGATACGCGGGGTCCTTCTGAGAGGGAACCTCTGCGCGTCAGTTCAGAACGACAGAAATTTCTGCAGCACAATATTACCAGGAAGCATCACCACCACCATCAGAACATCGGTCTGGTGAAGCAATAACAACCAGAGTTGACGAATCACAGAAACGTCGGGATAATGCAGATTCCTAAAGCCGAAAGGCACCAAAATGCTGATTCCTAATATAAACCGAATAATCAAGAATCCGTACTCATGCGCAGAGTGCCGTAACAGCGATGCCGGCAAGGTAGCTTTTGGCTGCCTAGGAGCTCTGAGTGTGAGTGCGGATTCTTGCTTGCGCACTGTCTTAAACGGACGCGCAGAGAGGAATCGAATCTCATGCCTGCATTTCTTCAATGCTTCTATTCCAGATGGTCACAACCTGGACCAGACGCCCCTGATCTTGCTTATGTCGATACCGGGGCTCTCTGATTGCTGCAGACTGGCGCGGACGGAACCACACCACCTGTCACATTTCTTTTTTGGCAAATTTAACAGTTCCGCGAAATCGGAACAGGATTGGGAAGATAGGTTCTTCCAAAACAATTCTTTGATTTTCAGACCGTCGAGATGTATCGGCGGAACAGGTAAGTTTACTTACAGAAAGGGAGAAAGTATGGCGAGTATAGCCAAGAGACCAAACGGGGGAAAAATGATCCAGTTTTTCGACTCGGGGGGTAAACGTCGCGCGATCCAGTTAGGGCGCGTATCCATGAAAAATGCAAACTCAGTGCGGGTCCACGTGGAAAGACTGGTAGCCGCCCAGATCTCAGGCAGCGCAGTTGATGACGTTACCTCGTTCTGGCTCAAGAAAATCGATCAGACGATGACTGATAAGCTGGCAAAGGTCGATCTGATCAAAAAGCGTGAGTCTGCCGATCTGGGAAAACTGATTGATGATTTCATCAAACTGAAAGACGGGGACGTCAAACCGCGCACGGTTGCCAAATACCGTGTCGTCAAAAAGCATTTGATTGACCATTTCGGCAAGAGTCAACCGCTCAGGACCCTGAATGCTGGTGAGGCGAAGAAGTGGCGCGCCTATCTGGTCAGTAAGGGACTGGCAGAAAACTCGATACGGAAGCTCTCAGGCATCGCCAAGACCATGTTCAATCATGCCGTCGAGAATGAGTTGCTGGTCAAGAATCCGTTTCGCTGCCTCCCCTCTGCTCTGGTCCCGACCAGGGAGCGACATTTTTTCCTGTCACCAGAGGATACAGAGAAAGTGATCAAGGCCTGTCCCGATGATGAATGGAAGCTGATCATCGCGCTGGCACGTTACGGGGGACTCAGAACGCCCTCTGAGACGTTCTCTCTGAAGTGGCAGGACGTCAACTGGGAGCAAGGCCGATTCTATGTCTCCAGTCCCAAGACAGAGCGTTACGCGGGCAAAGAGGGCCGGATCGTGCCGATCTTCCCAGAGCTCAGACCGTATCTGGATACATGCTTTTTCACAGAAGATAAAAAGCCGTCTGAGTATGTGATTGCGAAGCATCGAATCAGGAGTGAGAACCTGCGGACGACGTTTCACAAGATCATCAAGCGTGCCGGTCTCAAACCATGGCCTAAGCCGTTCCAGAATCTAAGATCCAGCAGGGAAACAGAACTGATAGAACAGTTCCCCATTCAGACAGTCGTTTCCTGGATCGGAAATTCCCCTACTGTAGCGTTGCAAAGTTATTTGCAGGTAAGGGAATCGGACTTCGAAAAAGCGTTGCATATAAGTTGCAGTCCAGTGCTTTCTACAGTAGACCAGGCATGACAGGCAAAAATCTCTAATTGTCGTATGTCCTTACCAGTTCTCGCCTTTCTTCCGCAGTCCTTGTTAGTCCAAAAGAGTAAATAGGGCCGACAGGACTCGAACCTGTAACCAACAAATTATGAGTTTGCTGCTCTAACCGATTGAGCTACGGCCCCAAGTTGTTTTCAGATTATTAGTTACCACGACCATCCTGAGAACAGAAACGGATCAGTGGACACCGATGTCTTTCAAAGAAATGTAAGGCTGATAGCTTACTGGACCTCCGGGGGACTGTCAAAGCAACAGGAGTTGAAAGCGGCATTCCTGCTTAACTTTCCGTCAATTTTACTCGTCTGTTGAAGTCTGACACAAGCCACGGTAAACAGGATCGTAGCAGCATTCGTTTTTTCGGGATTATTCCCAGTCCATAATCGGAGGCCCGCTTCCCATATGCACTCAGTGACGCAATCAATCCGCCGCCTCTTTTTGCTTCCACTGCTGATATTTTGCAGCTTCTATCTGATTTTTGGAATCGTCCCTAGCCAGATCAGAGCGGAAAATGCTCCCACGGTACCAGGCACTCCCATTCGTGTTGGCTCGGTGGTTGGCGGACACATCCACCCTGCCCTCTGTCGGGGCGCGAACGGTGACCTGCTGGCAGTCTATAATGAAAATGGCGGGGGTGGAAAAGAACTAATGCTTGCGCGATCTACTGATGGCGGTCTGACCTGGTCGGCCTGTCAGTCGATTCCCACGATCAAAGAGTGTTCCATCTATCCAGGTTCACTCACCACACTCAAAAATAACGAAATTGTCCTGCACTGGTCCTGCTACCGCGTGGAAGGCACACGTCGCTGGCGGGTGCCTCAATTCTGCACCTCGAAAGACCATGGCGTGACCTGGTCTCCTGTCACGGAGATCCCCCTGGCTGATTACACCAACTACACCTGTCTGCGACACCCGATTCTCGAACTTGATGCCAACCGCTGGGTCTGCCCCTTCTATGATCGCACAGTTATTTACAATCGCAGCAAGAATATGATCACTCCATTCGGCGATGGTCGTAATCATGGCATGGTCCCCCTCATCCGAACAAACCAGGGGACTCTCATCAGTGGTGCACCCCAGAATGAGGCTCCCGTCCCGTCCGGAAAACCAGGCAACATGGTGTTTGGTCTGCGTTCGAACGACCAGGGGCAATCCTGGCAGCCTCTGCAATCACTCCCTTATTTTGGTGTCGCCGGCTATGACCTGGCTGCCCTCAAACAGGGGCCCGTGGTTCTCACTTCAATTCTGTATGGCGTGGGCCGTGATGATGAATGGGCCTATGAACTGCAACTTTCACACGATGCCGGCCGGACATGGGACAAAGATCATGCGGTCATCATTTATAATCCGGGCCGTCCGATTAAAGGAAGGGGCTGGCCTCGCACAGTACAGATTGATGATAAGACTCTGGGCACCCTGTTTTACGATCTTGATCCCCATCAAACCGACGGTCCCGGCGTATTCTTTGTTCGCACACCACTGGCTGCGTTACAGACAGACGAACATTAATTCGTTCTGCGGGCGATCTGGCTGGCACGCCAGGCTTCTCCATACAGGGCAAAACCGAGTTGCACGGTCTTTGATGTCTCCCGCAGCGCTTTTGTCAGTTTTGGATCGAAGGGTTTGAGGCCGCGTGCTTTTAACAGACCGGCAACCTGCATGACAACAGCCTGATCGTACCCATCCAGCTGTTTGAGCAGAGTATTCAGATCTTCTGCATGCTGTTTCACCAGTCGCTCTGCATACTCGAAAGCAGTCGTATTTTTACCATCGCCGTCGACGTCTATCCAGACCGCCCCCGTTGACCCCACGACCTGCGATTCGAATTCCGGAGTAGCAGGCTGGTACGGTTTCGCAAACTGCCAGTACGGCGCGGACACCCCTGGACCTGTCGCAACAGCAACCAGAAAACAATCATGTGAGGGCAGTTCCACCTGCCAGGTCCCCTGCCACTTCACGCCCCCACATTCCCGGGACTTGATCTGCTCACTGCGGATTAATTGTCCGTTCGCATACAGTTGAATCTGTGCTGCGTTCACCCAGGAAGGACCGGAGACCGTCAGACTCACAGCGTATTCTTTCGCTGGTGGAACGAGTTCACCCGGACCATACCGGGAATTGACTTTCATCTGAGTCAACAAACCGTATGACACGAGAACTTTCCCGTCCACAAAATTTTGTATTGTCTGACTGGCATCAATCTTGCCCGGATCCTGGGCATCCGATTGAATATAAGTTCGAGACTGACCGACAATATAGCGACTGACATCATGCGAATCGCTGCAACCGACCGGCGTTAAAAAAACGCCGCGATTCAACATGCCAAACCAGTCGTGATACAGTTGCATGAAATCAGTTTGAGTGGCCCCCGAATTAATGAGTTCCATCGCATTTGCCTGTAACCGCCAGCCGTCCAGATTCTCTCCCGTCAGACTGAGATGATTTTTCGGACCAAACGGGCGATAGTTGGAATGGATATCGCGGGCATGATTTAAAATCACGGCTTGCACATCAGGTGTTGTCAGAATGCTCTCGAATATTTCATCCCAGGCAGGAAGTTGATAATCGGGAATCGGCCCCTCTTCCCGGACAGGAAACACATTGAAGTGCCCCCATTTCGTAGTGACTTCATTGCCGATCACGGGCGTAAAGTACTGACGTACTTTTAATTCTCGTGCGAGCGGTTCGTAGTTAATCTGTTTGTTATGATCGGTGGCAATCGGAAATTCAATCTGCTCTCCCGCCAGTGTCAGCAAGCGTTCTTTCATGGAGCAGTCGCCGTGCCCGGAATGAGTCAGCGTATGAATGTGTGTATCGCAGCTCACGTAGCCCGAAGTATCCACTTCCCGGCCAATCTCAAGTTCGACCTTCTTTTTATCTCCCTTTTTCAGGATCAGATGTTGTTGGTCGACTCCATATTCGAACCCACGACCGGCATACACCGTGTATTCCCCCGCCGGTAACTCAACCTGCGTTTTCCCGTCGCGGGTATACACCACACCCGTCCTCACCGCCTGGTGTTCATCAGATTCAGCAGAGGAAACGACGAGTGTCCCCTCCGCATTCACAATAGTAATTCGACAGGGTATGCCTTGATTTGTTTCTTTATCAGTCACTTTAATTGACAATTGCGATTCTGAAAGAAATTCAGAAGCTGGTTCAGTCAGCAATACGATCTCTCCCACGCGGATATCATCAGGAGTTATCTTGCCAGACTGGTAAATCCGTAATTCATTCACTCCTGTTTTCAGCTTCTCCGGCGGAACGGGTATCAGCAGCTGCTGATCCTGCTCCTGTCGAACCAGTTTTCCCTGGATCTTGCCATTGAGCTCGATAATCCAGGTCTGTTTCACATCCTGTTGACGTAAAAAAAGTGCTGTTTCCCCGGAATTCGATTCTGCGTTAAATCGCAGTAACAGCTCTTTGTCCTGTGCCTGCTCCGGAAACGTAGCCCATTCACGGTCCCCCGAATGGCGCAGATGAACCAGTTGCTCAGTGATGATCAACGGCTCTGCAGACGCTACCGTTTCAGCAAAGATCAGGCAAATCAGTAGTGTCGTATATGGGGAGGCCGGCATGTTGAGCGACTTTCATTCGGTAAAATTCTGATTATGTAAGCTCTGATTGTATCAGTGATCTGTCGCTTCTTTTTTTGTACTTTGCAGTAGATAGGCCAGCAGATCATGCAGTTCTTGCGGCGAGAGAATTTCCAGCAGATTTGCGGGCATTAATGAGAGTGGCGACTGCTGCTGCTCATCAATGTCATCTTTCGCGACTGTAAACTCTTTCCCTTGATTATCAACAAACACCAGCACCGCCCCTTCTTCTCGCCTTTTTAATCCCGAGACGATCCGTCCGGCATCCGTAATCACAGTCGTCGTACGAAAATTGATATCGACCGCACGATTCGGATCAAGTACATCCTCCAGCAGCCGCTCCAGCCCCCGGTTCCCGATACCATCCAACTGAGGTCCCACAATGGCACCTTTGCCTGCCAGCTGATGACAGACCGCACAGTTCTTTTCAAAAACAGCTTTTCCATTTTCTACAGACAATTCAAAAGTAGCATGCGACTTGAAATGCTGAACAATATTTTCCTGTGTCTTTTTCTCGCGGGGAGGCAATGCACTGAGTATTATTTTCATCCGACGTCTAATCTCTGGATCAGCTGATTGCTGAATCTGATTCTGGATCGCTGGTTCTGTCAGTAACTGTGGTGATATTTTCCCCTGCTCTGCATACACGATCAGACGCTCAGTGCCTCCGGGTTGTTGAGACACTTTTCTACCTAATTCCGTCTGGAGACGAGAAGGATACATTTTGAATGCGCGCTGCAATAGAACATCAACCTGGTCCTGTTTCTGCCCAATAACTGCCTGGATCACATCCTGTTGAAAGCTGCCTGCAGCAGGATTTTGTGGAACCGGCAACGGAAACAGCGGCAGAAACGCGTCAGTTCCATCCAGAGTCATCACCGCTGAAGCCAGTTCATTTTTCAATTTGGGATCGAGAAATGGCTCAGTCAAGAGAGTAACCAGGTCCTGACGGGCTGCATTAATCTGGAACTGTTCCACCAGAAAGGCGGCTGCGGACCAGCGGTTGATCTGTTGCTGAATTCCTTGACAGGGAATGGAAATCACATCGGGCTCAAACCGTCCGACAGCCAGCCAGGCATAGATTTTTCCTCTGTCGCTGTCAACCACTTCCAGGTAGCCTTGAGTACCTGCAAACTTCTTGAGATCCCAGTCAACCCGTTGTGCCAGATCATTCCGTGGCACGGAAACCCGCTTGAGGACACGTTGATCATCCAGGTGACGCAGTTGCACATAATTCCGACCATTCTCGGGTCGCTTTGGAAAGCCTGAGTGTCCGGCCAGATAAAAGCTGAATTGCTCTGGTATGGTAAAAGACTGCGAAATCAATCTCCCGGTCGCCCGTTCCCCGGCAGGTAAACTGCAGAGAAAAGGAGCAGACTGGTTCCCATCTGCAGAAGCCCTGTGTTGTAACGTCCAGGGATTCTTCGAGTCCACCTCATTCAGCGGATAATTGACCCACTGAATCGATTGCTTTTCCTGCTGCTTGATTAAAGTTTGAGTCAGTCTCGTGGCCCAGTCAGAAAGTACAGCATCGATGCGCAATCCTTTCTGTTGATATCCCTGTAACACTGCCTTGATAACCTCCACCTGCAAATCAAGGTTTTCCGCCAGTTGAGTTTGTGCCATCTGAATTACGACGGCCAATTTCTCCTCTGGCAGATAGCGCACCATATGCCTGCTGTACTCCGGCAGTTTCTCTGGATCAGCTTTTTCTGCCTGCAGATAACGAAGCAGGTAGAGAGCCGCCTGCTCGGTGGGTACCGCCAGCGACAGTGATGCCAGTTCGCTGCGTTGCTCGGAAGCCAAAGCTTTCCAGTCCAGTTGCTTCAGGATTTCCGAATTACGAATCTGCAGCATCAATGCCCGTCTCACAACATATTCGAGATGATGGTCTTCTGCCGGAATCTTTTTGTGTAAAGCGAACAGAGCCGGGATATGCTCTGCCGCAGTGTGAAGGCCCAACGCTTCTGCTGCGGCGCGTTGCACAAATGCATTTTCATCCCGCAATGCATCTGTCACCAGTTGATGGTGGAAAAGACTCCACGTTTTTTGTTCTGCCAGGATTTTCACTGCATGAATTCGCACCAGCTCCGCAGGACAGGCTAACGCTTTCGCCAGCAGGTTGTCCGTCAAAGCGTCCCTGCGAAACAATGTCCACAAAGAATGTACTACGATGACAGGCTGTTTTGCTTCGAGAACCGCTTTCTGCAGCGGTTCTACCACGTCCAGTTCTGTCCGATCAGAAAGATAATCTGTGATCAGCGTCCGTGTTGTCAGATTGGAAGTACCAAGCGCAGCGATTAACTGTTCCACGTTCATCTTTGAATAATCGACCGAAGAATGATCCTTACCTTTACAGACAATCCTCCAGATGCGTCCCCGTAAACGATCCCGTCCCGGATGATCCAGGGGGACCTCATAATGCCCAATAATCTTGTTATAAAAGTCGGCGACGTACAGCGCACCATCGGGCCCCTGACGGATATCCACCGGCCGAAACCAGGGATCGGTCGAGATCAGGAAATCAGGTTCTTCCTGCGCGATAATGGTCGAACCATGATAAACGGGAGAATTGCGATTGATTCGACTCGTCATCACGTTTCCACTGAAGAAATCACCTTGATACTCTTCGGGAAACTGTTCTGCAGAAATAATTTCCACACCGGCAATCGCGGTCGAACCATGCAGGTGATCCATCATCGGTTTGACAAATCCCAACCCATCATGGGGTTTCCCGAAACTCGGATAGTAACCACCTCGCAGAATCTGGTAGATCGGCTTAGAGTGACAGTCCGCGGTAAACAGGTTTCCTTTTTCATCAAAGGTGGAACCAAAGGGATTTACCTGTCCGTGAGTGAAGTGCTCAATCCGCGAACCATCCAGCCGCATCCGGTAGGTGTTCCCCGACTGCATCTCAACGACATGCCCGTCACTGCCACTCACGCGAGTCTGGTTATTGAATCCATGGTTCGCATACAACCAGCCATCCAGTCCCCGCCGAAATGAGTTGTTCATGCCATGTGTATCACGTTCATATCCCATCGGGCCGAACAGTCTGGTAACCTTGTCAGCCCTGTCATCTCCATCGGTATCTTCATAAAACGAAATATCTGGAATACTGAAGGCAATCACTCCGTTCTGACAGGGATATAGACCCATCGGAATATTCAGCCCTTCCGCAAACGTAGTGATCTTGTCAGATCGTCCATCGCCATCGGTATCTTCAAGAATCTTAATCGTGTCTTTGCCTCTGGTACCCGGCTTGACGGGATAAGGGTATTCGGACGAATCGGTGATCCAGAGCCGCCCTTTCATGTCAAACGCCATATTCAAAGGTTTCTGAATCTCAGGTTCTGACGCGAACAATTGAATCTCAAAACCTGGTGGCAGTGTGAAGGACTTCTGCTCAGCCTGAGGAGTGAGCGGTTCTGTAGTACGAATAATTTCGCGAAACGGATTATCCGGCGTTTGAGCAAATACGAAAGCCGGCGTCAGCAGACACCAGCCAAGACACCACCAGGAGATCCGAAAACACTGCATCATCGTTGCTTCACCTGTGAATCTTCAAAAAGAAAAAACCCGTCTGCTGCAAGCACTGAAAGTGACAGAAGACGGGTTTAATCGTAAAGGATCAATTCAGCAGAATCAATCAGGAGTTAATCAAGTTCTTTGATATAAATATTGCGGAACTGCATCAGGCTGCTGGCGGGGCTGAAAGTCCCATCCTTCAATTTGCCGCCATGATGTTGAAAGGCAATCGGACCTTTTTCCGGAACGTCCGGCAGTTGCGCGTTTTCCAGAACCATTTCATTGTTCAAAATGACAGTCAGACGATCCTTGACCATAATAATAATGAACTTGTTCCATTCCCCCACTGGTTTGTCGGCGTTTGTCTTGGGAGTCACACCTGCCCGTACTTCAGGTGAAACCGACTGATTGCGTCGATAGGAATAGACTTCACCCGAACCGATGGGCCAGCACCAGATATTGACCTGTGCTTTCGGTGTGCCTCGCAGATAAATCCCTGAATCGGCATTCGGAAGTTCGACGGTAATTACGTTTCCATTCGCATCTTTTAATTCGGAACCATCGGCTAATACGATGGGCACTTTATACAGGCCCGTCGTTTCTTTGATTCGCCACTCCAGGCTTAAAATGAAGTCGCCATACTCCTTTTCCGTCCAGAGATTTTTATCTCCCTTGGCTTCGCTTTGTGCATCATAGTCAATCACTCCTTCCACAACTTTCCAATGCCCGTTGTCTCCTTCAGGAACTTTCCAGCCGGTAAAGTCTTCGCCGTTAAACAGGGATGTGTACCCCGGATGCAAAGCATCTTCAGGTGGAATTTTTACGATCGCGCCATCGGTAACACTTCCCTCTTTGGGCAGTTGTTTTGGTAATGTCTTCGGTTTGACCGGCTTGATTTCTTTCTGTGCCAGAACTTCGTGCTGACTGAACAGGGAACTTACGGCGCACAGACACAACCCCCAGCCCAGGATCTTATATCGAATACTCATAACTTGCCTTCTCTCATAACAGGACATCAATGCAGAATAGTCACTGCCGCAATACAGCAGTGGATTGCAGTTAATCGTATCGCAACACTGTTCGCCTTCCCACCCAAATACACAACTTTGTTTAGAGAAAGCGCAGTGTAAGTTTGTGTCAATGAAATTATGTAGGGTCGAAATGAAATTGATTTCTCATGCTCCGCCCAGTACCTTTATAGATAAGTCATCAATGATCTCATTCTGAACTTCTCACCTGACTTTGAGAGATTTCTCTATGTACGTTCCTTCTGCTCTCACGGCGCGAACATTTTGCAGTAGCCTCTGTTTCGCCCTGCTCATGAGCCTGCCATTCGTTGAAACGGCATCAGCAGAAGTAGCACCGCTGACAGTGCAGGAGAAATTCTATCTGCAGAAAATCCGTCCCCTGCTGGAACAGAAGTGCCTGGGCTGTCATGGCAGTACCCCGGATGACATCAAAGGGGAATACAACATGCTGACGCGGGACTCCCTCATCAAAGGCGGGGAGTCAGGCGAAGCAGCTGTGACTGTAGGCAAACCAGAACAGAGCCCCTTCTGGAACGCGGTCACCTGGAAGGACGACTCCATTCAGATGCCGCCCCAGGAACGCAATCGCCTGAACGCAACAGAAATCGCTGACGTGAAACAGTGGATCGCACAAGGCGCCATCTGGACAGACAGAGAACTCCCCACATTGCCTACAGATAATGCCAGCCAGAACACCGCCATCACCATGTCCACATCCGGCGGACAAAGCCCGACCTGGACCAATCGTACTTATGAACCTGCTGAAATCTGGGCCTATCAGCCAATCCAGCGTCCTCCAGTTCCCTGGAACGCCCTTACAGAAAAGCAGACATCACGGCAAAATCCGATCGATGCGTTCATTCAGCGAAAACTGAAACAGAAGCAACTCCCTGCTTCCCCGCCCGCCGAGAAAAAAGCACTCGTTCGACGTGCCACTTATGATCTGACCGGGCTGCCTCCGACTTTGAAGCAGATCAGTAAATTTGAAAAATCCCAAGGTCAATTCGACTGGTCACAACTCATCAAAGAACTGATGGAGCGTCCCCAGTATGGCGAGCAGATGGCACAAATGTGGATTGATGTCGTCCGCTATGCCGACACCAGCGGGTTTGCCAATGATTATGAACGCCCCAACGCCTGGCGGTATCGTGATTATCTGGTCCGCAGTTTTAATGCTGATAAACCCTATGATCGATTCATTATCGAACAACTGGCGGGCGATGAACTGGATCCTGAAGATCCCGAACTGTTGATCGCCACCGGTTACCTTCGCAGCGGTCCCTGGGAACACACGGGGATGAGTGTCGCTGCCGTCACGCGCCAGCTCTTCCTGGATGATATCACCCAGAGCGTAGGCGTCAGCTTTCTCGCGCACAGTTTCCGTTGTGCAAAATGTCATGATCACAAATTTGATCCGGTTCCGACCCGCGATTACTACCGCATCCAGGCAGTCTTCGCTCCGGTGCAGTTCGCGGATCGTAAAGTGGACTATCAGCCTTACGAAAACATTTCCGGTTTCGCCGACATGAAAGCCCGCACGGAACGACTCCTGGCAGAAACGCAGGCACAACAACAGCTGTTCATAGAGAAAACAGACGCTGCAATCGCGGCCTGGCTCAAAGAAAACGGTTACCAGAACCTCAAACAGGTTGCCGCCGACAAACGCCCCCCCCTCAGATGGTTTGGCTTAACCGAACTTGAAAAAAGCCTGTTGAAAATCAATAACAAACGCATCGCTTATTTCGAGCGGGAACTTAAGCGATATGAACCGTTTGCTTTCAGCGTTTATAATGGGCCGCCGAACAATTACCGCTCCACAAAAACAGTCAACCTCATTCCAGGTGCGAAACAAAAACAGGGTGAGATCCAGCAGACCTTCATTCTTGCCGGGGGCGCCATCACTGCTCCCACAGACAAGGTCACGCCAGGAGTCCTCAGTGCGGTGGCCGGATCCAACAGCGTCAAAGAACCGAATGCCTGGAATACCATCCCCCAGTCAACAGAAGGCAGACGCCTGGCGCTGGCCCGCTGGATTGCCAGCTCCAATAACACATTGACCGCCCGGGTTATTGTGAATCGCATCTGGCAGATGCATTTCGGCACCGGACTGGTCGCCACCCCCAATAACTTCGGTCAGAAAGGGGACAGCCCTTCTCATCCTGAACTGCTCGACTGGCTCGCTACCTGGTTCATGGATCATGGCTGGTCGCTCAAACAGCTGCATCACCTGATCATGACCTCTGATACTTACCAGCAAAGCAGCCATCCTGTTAATGCAGAACGGGTTCGAACAGTCGATCCCAGCAATCGACTCCTGTCTCATTTTCCCACCCGTAGAATGACCGCAGAGCAGCTTCGCGATTCTCTGCTCTCTCTGACAGGCGAATTAAATCCGGAAATGGGAGGACCGGGTGTCTTTCCGGAAATCAACTGGGAAGTCGCCCTGCAACCACGTCATATCATGGGATCAGTGGCTCCCGCCTATCAACCGATGCCGCGTCCTGAACAGAGGAACCGACGCACGCTGTATGCCTTTCGCTACCGCACCCTTTCAGATCCGATGCTGGAAGTCTTCAATCGACCGGGGAGCGAATCATCGTGTGAACGTCGCGATGAAACGACGGTGACCCCACAGGCGTTTGCTCTGTTCAATGGTCAATTTACACACGACCGCGCCCTGGCGTTGGCCCATAAAATCAGGCAGGAATCAAAGACTCACGAAGACGCGGTTCAGCTTGCTTTCCAGCAGGTTCTGCTACGCGTCCCTGAATCTTCTGAACTGCAGATGGCTTTGAAACACGTCCAGCAGATGCAGACATATCATGAACAACATCCTCCTCAGCAAATCCCTCTGCCACGCGAAGTGAAACGTGAAATGATTGAAGAATTAACCGGTGAGTCGTTCAGCTGGACCGAAAACCTGGAGCTGTCAGAAAATTACAAGCAGGATCTTAAACCATGGGACGTGGATGCAGCCACCCGCGCCCTGGCGGAGCTGTGTCTCGTCTTGATGAACTCCAACGAATTTATTTATTTGCGATAATATCCCCATGCATCGATTACAACGCCGCGACTTTCTGTATGGCATGAGCGCCAGCCTGGGCACAGTCGCCTTTAATGCGCTTCTGCAGGCAGAAGAAAAAGCCTCACCGAAATCAGCGAATCTCAAACGGGCGCAGCCACTCGAACCGCGCGATCCCCACCTCAAGCCCCGCGCCAAAGCCTGTATTTTCCTGTTTATGGAAGGGGGCCCCAGCCACCTGGATACCTTTGATCCAAAACCCGCGCTGGAAAAGCTGCACCTCAAAGAATTCATCCGCGAAGACAAACAGGTCTCCGCCATGGCCAGCGGGAAAAGGTACTACATCAAAAGTCCCTTCAAACACAAGCCAGCCGGTGAATCAGGCATTTCACTCTGTGAACATTTTTCGCAGCTTGCTGACGTTGCTGATGATCTCTGCGTCTATCATGGCCTGCAGGCTGAATCGATTAATCATCCCACTGCCTGCTATCACATGAATACAGGCAACCGGTTCGGCGGGGACCCGGCCATCGGTTCCTGGATGACTTATGGTCTGGGAACCGAAAACCAGAACCTGCCCGCATTCATCGTACTCCCCGAAGTCGCTTACCCGCAGGGAGGTTCTGCCAACTGGTCAAATGGCTTTTTACCGGCTTACTTCCAGGGAACGGCTTTGCGTTCTCAAGGCTCACCCATTCTGGATTTGAATCCCCCCGCTCATGTAACCCGCGAAACGCAGCGCAAAAACCTGGACCTGCTCGCACAACTGAATCGGGCAGACAGGCAGCGCCACCCGCATGAAGAAGTTCTGGCGGCCCGGATGGAATCGTACGAACTCGCTTTTCGCATGCAGGCACAGGTGCCTGATATCATTAACCTCGAACAGGAAACCAGGCAGACCCAGGAAATGTACGGCCTGGGTCAACCCGAAACGGATAGCTTCGGTCGCCGTTGCCTGCTGGCTCGGAAACTGGTTGAAGAAGGTGTCCGCTTCGTACAGATCTACGCCGCAGGCTGGGACTCACATGACTTCCTGGAACGTTCGCACAAAGCACGCATGCAAGCCGTCGATAAACCCATCGCGGCGCTGCTCAAGGACCTGAAATCGCGTGGACTGCTCGACGACACACTCGTCGTCTGGACGGGTGAATTCGGGCGATCTCCCGACAATGGCATTCGCAACGGCAGACAGGCAGCCGGTCGTGATCACAATGCGAAAGGCATGGCACTGTGGATGGCAGGGGGCGGCGTTAAAGCCGGACATCGTATCGGGGCCACTGATGAAATTGGGGATCATGCCGTAGAAGTCGTCAACCCGATCAGGAACCTGCATGTGACTCTGGAACATATCATGGGGCTGGATGATAACCAGCTCACCTATTTCCACGAAGGCCGCTTCAAAGTACTCAGCCAGACTGGTGGAGCCGTGATTAATGAATTACTCGGATAATCGGCGGTTTCGACTGTCATTCCGTCAGTGACTTTCGCATTTTCTGATGGGGAATCGAAACGGATAAAAATTCCTCACCCACCTTTTGATAACCCAGTTTTTGATAAAAACCCACCGCAGAAGTACGAGCATCCAGTTCTAGAAATTGAAAGCCCCGCTGTTTCAGACTGGTCTCACTATTTGACAACAGTGTTTTACCGACCCCCCGATTTTGAAAGTCGGCGGAAACAGCCATCTGTCTGATTTTCACTTTCACATCTGAAACAGGAACCGCCAGTACACAGGCAATCACTCGACTTCCCTCCACAATCCCAAAATGTAAATAATCCGCCTCAGCTGATAAATCTTCCTCCAGTAAATCCAGACCTAAAGGCTGTCGTAATATTTCATTTCGTAATCGACACGCCTGCTCATAGTTCTCAGACAGAAAAGTTATTTCGATGAATCGCAACACTCCGTCACCAGCCTTCTATACATAATCCCCCCACCAACCAGGTTAAATCACTCCGAAAATGACAGTCATCCCCATAAAAACTTCTGCTGAAACTTCATTATATAAACAGACTTACAGATTTCCTCAATTTTCCGAGGCTAATTTTACCGGATTCAAGCTGTATTCAATAAGGGTTGGGTCTGTAAAGACTTCTCTCGACGCGACTCAGTGAGAGGTAATGAAAATGGCGGTAGCAACCGACCGAACAACGGAATTTATAATGCTGTTTTCCCGGCATAGCCAGAGAATCTACCGATTCATCAGATCGCTCGTAGATAATCGGACAGATGCCGAGGAAATTTATCAGAATACGTGTACCGTACTCTGGTCAAAATTTGACGCCTTCGAGCCTGGATCTAATTTCTGGGCCTGGAGCTGTCAGATCGTGCGCTATGAAGTTCTCAACTATCGACGACGACAAAACCTCGAACGAAACATATTCAGTAACGAGTTCTACAACCGAGTTGCCGAAAGCGCGATGGTAACCGTTGATGAACTGGATCAGCAACAGGCCGCCCTTTCCGTCTGCTTTGAACTGTTATCACAACGCCAGAAAGAAGTCCTCGAAAAAATCTACGAACCGGATGCCAGTCCCAGTTCGGTTGCCCAGGATCTGAAGCGTACCCCCAATGCAATTTACAAAACTCTGAAACGCGCCCACGATCTCCTTTTCAGCTGTATTCAGAGACGCCTTCATTCCGGAGACCTTTTCTAATGTTAACTCCTGAGGAACGGGAAGAACTGATGCAACTCTGCTGGGAATACCAGTACGGGAACCTCTCCTCCCGACAGGCCGGTCGTCTGGAGAAACTGGTCCTGCAATCCGATTCCGCCCGAGACTTTTTTATCCAGTATTCCGGAATGTGTGCGAACCTGGAGTGGGAAGGAATTGTGGACCCCGGCCCGCTGGGACGCTCCTCAGATTACGAACCACTGCCTTCCGGTGAACTCAAAACCATCCCCGATCATCTGTTAACAGAGACAGTTCCACCAGATCGTCGAATAATTTTATCCACGATCCTCGCATGTACGATCTGTGTCTTAGCAGCCGCATATCTCTTAACGTCTGCATTTCTGCAAAATAAAGACCCCCGGTTTCTGGCCCGGATCATTAATATAAAAAACGCAGTCTGGTCTGAAGGTAAAAATAACTGGCAGCCAGACGACGTATTGCATGCGGGCGATCAGATTCACCTCCGCTCTGGAATTATCGAACTGGAAACCGTCACCGGTGCGAAAGTAATCCTCAAAGGAGTCTCACAGCTCACACTGATTCAACCAGATCAGTTCATGCTCAATCAGGGCAATCTCTTTGCTCACGTCCCTCTCCAATCACAGGGACTGACAGTCGACACTCCCTCATCGCGCGTCGTAGATCTGGGCACATCCTTTGGACTGATTGTGACTCCCGATCGTGAAACAGAAGTGCATGTTTTACAGGGGCTTGTCCGCTTCGATCTGCTTGATGAAAAACGCCAGACAACCATTACCCAGGATCTGACGGAAAACACGGCGGTCCGCGTACAGGCTGATTCCAGAAAGATAACGCGGTTTAAATCGACGCCAGAACTGTTTGTGCAAAACCTCGTGCCTGATCAACCACAGTTAGTTGCACACTGGAAACTGACCGATCGGGAAACTTCACAAATTGCCCATGACTCTGGCGAACATCTTCTGCATCTGAATACTCTGGAAGTTCATGGGCAGTCCCCCTTCACTGGTCGCCCGGCACCGCAAAACATCAAATCGTCAGCCGGCCCGTTTGAAACGCAATACCATAAACTGTTCCGCACGCTTTCCGAACAGGAGGCTTCCCTGTTCGATATGCAGCGATTCACGCTTGAACTCTGGGCACGCAATCCCAATATCAAACAGCAGGGCGATTCCGACACGCTGTTCCATTATCGAAATACAAACCTGCATTCCACGTCTCAATTCAACCTGTTTACGGACGATCATTCCGGCAGAATGGGCTTTGGCTTCCTGAATTCAGACAACCAGTATGTTTCATTTCACACTAAAAAGAACATTCCCTGGGAACAGGACCGCTGGTACCACATCGTATTCACGTATGACTCCAATCGTTCTGCCGCACATGACAGCATCGTTACTTTCACGAGAACGCCGGAATTCAGTTCCAGGCCGGATCTGCAGCAGACTTTCAATAACATCGCAGACATTATGCCCCTCACGCCGGGAGGAATTCTGGCCATTGGCGGATCCACTCTTACAGATATCTCGCGACACTGGGGAGGCGACATCGCTGACGTCCGCTTTATTAATGGAATCCCCGCGCGTTATCTGAAACAGCAGAATTTTAATAAGAAATAGCAATTTTCGACTCTTGTGAACGGTTCTTTAGAGTCATTTTTTATCTCATTTTTCAAAGCAGGAATCTCATGAAGACATCAAAGTCCAGACGTGGCTTTACACTGATTGAACTGTTAGTTGTCATCGCCATTATCGCCATCTTAATCGCTCTCTTACTTCCCGCAGTCCAACAGGCACGCGAAGCCGCCCGTCGCAGCACCTGTAAAAACAATCTGAAACAAATCGGATTGGCGCTCCATAACTATCACTCCACTTTCGGAACATTTCCTGCCAGCCGCATCGGACCTTATGAAAGTACCTGCACAACCTGCGGACTCGATTCCCGGTTTAGCGCTTATATCCCACTGCTCCCTTACATCGATCAGGCACCTCTGTTCGCCCAGATCACCAGCAACCTGGGCGCCACTTCTTATGTCTGGAATACCGGATTCCCCGCCTACAAAACAAAACTACCAATCATTAACTGCCCTTCTGATATCAACACGAATGATATCACCGATCTGGGGCAGCATAACTACCTGTTCTGTATCGGCGATCAATACAGTAACTTCCAATCCATCTCTCCAGGAAACCTGAGGGGCGTCTTTGGATTTCAATCCAGTGTCCGCATGCGGGATATTATTGATGGAACCAGTAATACCGCCATGGTTTCCGAATGCATTCGTCCTCCCGGGTCTGGAGCCCTGACACCCGCTAACGGCGCAGGTACCAACTCAACCAGCAATTCCACAAACCCTTCCGCATGCCTTGCCAGTTTCGTGAATGGCGCATTTACAACGGGATTGCTTGATCGAAATCGTTCCCTGGGAACACGCTGGACCGATGGACGATCCGGCTATATTAATTTCAATACCATCCTGCCTCCCAACGCGCCGGTCTGTAATGGCCAGACGACTCAAGGAATTCAACCCCCATCCAGTCGCCATGAGGGGGGTGTCCATCTGCTGATGGGCGATGGTGCCGTCCGCTTCATCAGTGAGAATATCGACACGGGAAATATCAGCGCCTCCCAGGTCTCATCCGGCAAAAGTCCATACGGAATCTGGGGCGCATTGGGATCAAAAAATGGAGGTGAAACTTTGGGTGAGTTCTGAGCTACATTTCAGCGCAAGGATGCGACTTCAGTCATCCCTGAATTGGTCAGTCGACCATTCAGGAGATGCTTCTCAATATCCTTTGTGAACAGAACTCGATGCTTATAATTTTCATTCACTTTAACTTTCATAGATAAAGAAAGTTGCTCGCATGCGCCGCTCATTGACCCTGTTGATAATTACTTTGATCTGCACGGCCTGTTCCGGGGCGTCAGAAGATAAATGGACGAAACAGCGCCCCCCAACCTATCCCGTTACTGGTACAGTAAAATTCAACGGGACACCACTTGAGGGAGCTACTGTCGTCTTTCAATCAAATGGTGCCCAGACACAGGCGGCCGTCGGTCGCACTGATCAAGACGGGAATTTTCAGATGCGTACCTTCGAAGAAGGCGATGGCGCAATCGCCGGTGAACACCGTGTGACCATCACTTGCGTCAAAACAGAAGGGCCCGCAGACGGGACTAATCTGGATGAGGCAGATGTCGTCATCAAGGAAACATCCCTGATCCCTGAGAGGTATGCAGATGCGCAAAAGTCCGGTCTCACTGCCACAGTCAAACCAGATCAGGAAAACGCAGTTACCTTCGAACTGGAAAAGAAAAATTAAAATGACAGACAGTTCAAACCAGGCTCACTCTGTCCCCTCGGATTCAAAACGAGCTTGTTTTTTTTCACCCCCATTCACGATGCGGGCCCCATGTAAATGGTGCACGATACGCCAGAGATGAGAGCTGATGCGCGTCAGCCAGCGAAATGCATCCAGTTGCTGCAGCAGGTTATCAAATTGAGAATCTGCTGTGGTAGCTGACTGAGTAAACTCCCGCCGTGTCTCTTTCTGCTGTCCATCCCATTTCTCCCAGAAGTCCTGCAATGCCTGTTCATCATCCTCTGAAAATCCATTATGAAGGGTCTGTTCGAGATGTTGAATTTTCTGATTCAACTCATCCACAAAACTGCTCAGAGTCTGATTCTCTCTGGCAGAGCCCAGCCGTTCCATTTCATCGCACCGCCGCATTAAACGCTGCAGATGATCCAGCGCCAATACCACTTCTTGCGAAGAATGGACCGTTTGGCGATCTGAACTGGTCACGTTGATCTGTTTCAGATACCGGGAGGTGGTTTCCAGCGTATCGTGATACTGAGAAAATTCTTCATCCAGGTCTTCCCGCGCTACTTCCGAGAGGAACAGCTTCTGCATCAGTTGCAAAATACATTGAAATACATCAATCAGGGTCGAGCGCGCTGCTTCAATGGCCACATTGGGATTGGAGAGCAACGATTCATCCAGCCTTTCAGTCTGATCGTTTTCTGCTTCTGGAATAATACGTATGATCAACGCGGAAAATGCTTTCGTAAACGGAACAATGACCAGCAGTCCCAGCAGATTGAACAGTGTATGGAACGTGACCAGCGCGATATCAGGTGAGATGCTACTTGCGGGACCTGCATACTCTTCCCAGAACCAGACATAAACCGGCAGCAGAAAGTAGGCAAGCGTCGCAGTCACCAGGCTGTAAAACACATGCGCCAACCCGGTTCGTCGGGCAGCCACCGATTTCCCCAGAGATGCCAGCAAAGCAGTGAAGGTCGTGCCGATACCAAACCCGATCACCAGCGCCCCCGCCTGTGCCAGTGAAATCGCCCCAGAATGCAGAGCCGTGAGCGCCATCACAACGCCCGCACTGGAAGACTGTGTCAGTAGGACGATTCCAACTCCTATCAACAGCAACAGCAGTCTGCCCAGCCAGGAGTCCTGCGGAAATGATTCCGGACTCACCATTTCCGCCAGACCAGACATCCCTTCCTGCAGAATATCGAGCCCCACAAAGATCAGGCTGAATCCAGCAATGGTGAATCCGATGAGAGCAATGTGTTTCTTGCCAAACAGATTAAGCAGTACCCCCACCAGCACCAGCGGAAATGCAATCTGTCCCAGCTTCAGTTTGAAACCAAACAGAACCACAATCCATCCGGTGACGGTCGTGCCCAGATTCGCCCCGAATACAATTCCCAGCGACTCGGTTAATGTCAACAGACCTGCCCCGGCAAAGCCAACAGCGGTGACAGTGGTGGCACTGGAAGACTGCAGGATGGCAGTCACGATAACCCCCGTCACAATCCCACTGGGAATGCTTTTGGTAAACCGGGCAATCATCCGCCGAATCGTACCGCCGGCCAGATCTTTCAGACCGCTGGTCAGGATTACCATTCCCAACAGGAATAGTCCCAGGCCTCCTATCGAATCGATTATCCCTGCATCCATGGTATTTCCGGCAGTGTTGTAACAGAGTGTAATGTACCCGTGCAGCCTCTGCTGCAGCCAGCATGCTCTATTCTATCACAACAGCGAAACATTTCGAGACCGTCATATTGTCCGGAATTCTACCAGGCGGTCCAGCCTCCATCGACCAGCAGATTCTGCCCCGTAATATAACTGCTGGCATCACTGGCAAGAAATACGATTGCCCCTTTTAATTCGGATGGCTTTCCCATCCGTCCCATAGGACTGTGCGCATTCAATCGTTCTGCCAGTCCCTCCGGTGCTGCCTCGGAAGGGAATGGACCAGGACTCAAACAGTTCACCCGCACACCATCTTTGGCCCAGTAGACGGCCAGATGCCGCGTCTGATGAATCACGCCCCCTTTCATCGTGTGATAAGCAACCGGGCTGGCATTACAGATGCCCTCGTATGTCGCCGGATAGGAACCGACCACTCCATACATCGAGCCAATCATGATCACATTGCCTTGCGCCTGTCGCGACACAACATGATCTCGCAACTTTCTCGCCAGGAGAAAAAAGCCGGTCGCATTCTGCAGATGACGCGTAAAAGCTTCAGCAGTGACGGTCCGCCAGTCCTCACCCACCGGATCATTTCCATTATTCACCAGTACGTCAATCTGACCGGCGGCCTGGCAGGCCGCATCAAATCCCTGTTCGAGAGACGCTTCGTCCATGTGATCCAGTTCGACTCCCAGATGTCCCAGCTGCTGCGGGTCGGGTAGTTCACTGGCGGCCTGTTGTGCCCGTTCTGCATTACGGCTACTGATAACCACTCGTGCACCCGCTTCGGCCAGTCCGCGTGCCATCGCACTTCCCAGGTAACCACTGGCACCGGAAATCAGCACCGTTTTGCCGCTCAGGTCAAATAACTGTTGGATCGTCGGTTCGGTTGTGGAATTCATAGGTCTCTCAAATAATCAGATCAGGTTATTGAAGAAAGAAAATGAGCCGGTTCCATCCAGGTTCGATTTTTTACCGAATCCAGAATCGACAGATTCACCGCCAGTGTCTGCAGCCCCGCTGAGAGTGGGCATAAAGGTGGACTTGTATCGTCCAGATAGTCCAGAAAGGCGCTCGCCTGTCGTTGAAACAGTGTGTCTCGCTCCAGCGTTTCCTGGAAACCAACCTGCCAGTCTCCTTCCGGTTCAGTCACCCAGCGATACCAGCTTTTCTGATATTCAAACCGCAGCATGCCCCGCTCACAGATGACCGTAATCATCGATTCATTCGCAGGCTGATGCTGGTTCAGACTGAAACTGCCCAGCACAGTCCCCTGTCGAGTGATGACGTGCACGGTATCTTCGACATCAACGCCTTCCAGCACCTGATGTGAGAAGTCCGCCACCAGCGCATCGACGGGGCCCACAAGATATTCGCCGGCATTCATGGAATGTGTTAATGCATCCTGTACCGCGCCACCTCCTGTCGCATGGGATTTGTAATAGATGTCTCGATAAGCCGGGCGGTACGTCGGAAAATTCTGTCCTGACACAACAACCAGTTGAACCGGTTTCCCGAATTTCCCCGAGTCCAGCGCCGCTTTCATTGCTGCCAGAGCCGGATGCGCGCGATACACATACGCGACGGCTGCCTTGCGACCTGTTTCCTGAAGCAGTGCCTGGAGTTCACCAATCCCCTCAACACTGGTACTTAATGGCTTTTCAATAAACAGATCCAGTCCCGCCCGGACGGCCTGAATCGAATTGGCTATGTGCACATGCGCGGGTGTGGCGATCACCGCACAATCATGAGGTTCTGCTAATGCCGATTCCAGGTCCGTATACTGCCGTTCGACCCCATACTGGTCCGCAATCTTTGATCGCAAATCGTTGTTCAACTCGCAGATTGAAACATCCGCGCGTCCCGTCGATTGAAAACACCGTAGATGCCGCTCACCAATCGAACCAACGCCCACCACCAGTACTCGTTTTCGTTCCGTCATCGCTGTCTTCTCTCATCAACGGTTGGCTTACAATGTTTCAACTTGATCCCGGGTCGCCGGGAACTCACATCCTCATCTTAAAGTGGCGTTCGGAATCAGCAAGCAGAGACCATCAAAAAACTCCGGAAAAGGTTGAGCTCAATTCCTCAACCCTCCGGAGTGACCTCTTCAACTCAACGTCTCTTATTTCTGAAACTGCAGTGAATACAGGTCTGCATCTTTCATTACAAATTTCAGACGTACCGGTTTGCCACTCAGGGATTTCAAATCGCTCCCCTGCTTCCAGGAGACAACCCGGTCCACTTCATTGCCAATCTGTTCGCGACAGTCCGCCAGGGTGAAACCGGGAATCGGCTGTCCCTGCTCATCCTGAATCTCAACCTTGATGCCGCCGGCGGCCGATGTCGAAAAGTTGATTGACAGCTCTGAACCATCAAATACCAGCGGTTTGGTAACCATCTCGCCCCCGGCATAGTCCGCTCGCAATGAAGCAAACCCGTCCAGACGTAACGAATACCGCCTCAGATGTGACGTCGGCTGGGCGTAATCCTGGTTCACATACACCGACATTTCTGCAGGACCCGTCTGAACCACATTCAAGGCAGGATAATTGGTCCGCGAAACCCAGTTCTGAGCCCCGATACCGCCAGCGATATATCCACTCAGAAAGGTCCGCTGATAGGTATCATCACCGCGAGTCGTCATCAGGATGGCATCCGACGTATCTTTGAAATAACGGGGATGCACACCAATTTCTTTCGCCTGCTCATCGGTCAGCACCTGGCGTCCCGGCATGAAGCGGGCGGCGATCGCCAGGTAAATATGAGGCGAACGAAAATAAGGATGCGTCTGATTCGTATAAAGGTGCTCAATCGGCGCTTCGCCATCGAGAGTTGTATATTCCATCAGCACCGGCGCGGACCAGTGAATGAAATCATCACTCTCGCTGCGGGCAATTCGGCGAATTTTATCTTTAAACACGCGAAAATAACTGAGGTACTTTTTCTCAACCGGTGACCAGAACGCTACATTTTGAGAATCAAACATGTACTTATAAGGCACCATCTTTGTAGGAATCACCGATCCGGCGGGATGCTGTTTCCAATGAATTCCATCCGGAGAAGTGAATGCAACGAGACCACTATTCATCGTTCCGCCCAGTGCTTTATACTTTTCAGCAGCAGGAACACCAGGTCGAGTATCCAGAAACGGAGAGAAGTTGTGCGTCATCGGTGCCGCATCAGCCAGAATGATATTATTCTTCTTATGCCCCTGCTTCTCGAACAACGTAAATTCCGGCTTGGTCCAGTTCACGCCATCTTTGGATTCCGCGTAACAGTAAACTTCCCCCACATCACCATCAGCGCCGGCAGTCGGCCGACCTCGATAATACGCCCGATAGACATCCCCATCCTTGATGATTGTACTGTACCCGCAAAACAACCCTTCCCAGGGTTTATCAAACTTCAATACAGGTCCTTCATCAACTGGATGATGGAGTCGAAGCTCCGCCCCTTTCAAACTGCCAATCAGATAATCATCCACAAACAGTTCGCGGTGATCGCCAATCTCAAGTGGCGTTTCTTCCTGCTTTTTTTCACCTGCCCAGATCAGGGAAAGATCGAGAAACCCCACAAGAACCAACAGTGTTACCATCAATTGCTTCATTTGTATCCCCTTGCCATAACTAAGACATGTTGTACCCATGCACTAATAACGCTCAAACCAACAGGCTTATTTTTCACGCATAACACTATAATCACAGTTGACACAACACAAACAACTTGTATCGTATTTAAATACAAGTAACCATACTTGAATCCAAATTCAACCCTGAATCGAACTAAAAAACGAAACCATGGCAACACGTGCTCCCGACACCATCCAGAAAACGACGCCCTCCGGTTCATCTCCCGCTGGAAAACAGCGTCCCAAGTACATGCTGCTCGTCGAACAGCTCATCCAGCAGATTACAACGGGTGAACTTCGTCCGGGCGAAGCCCTGCCTTCCGAACACCAGCTCTGTGAGACACATCAGTTGGCCAGGACCACCGTCCGCAATGCCATGCAGTTACTGGAAGAACAGGGCTGGGTGAATCGGATCCATGGCAAAGGTTCATTTGTCAGCACCAATCCACCACTCCCGGTTTCCAGGTCACTGGATATTTTTGCGTTCGTTTTGCCTGAAACACGCACTGGCTATTACCCTTCTCTACAACGCAGTTTCGAACAGGCGGCTGCGATGACTCAGCATCAGGTTCTTGTCTGCTGTACTGAAAATAAAATCGACGCACAGGGTAATACCATTCTGCAACTGATCGACAAACATGTCGCAGGAGTCGCACTGGTCCCCGCTACCGTTCCCGCGACGCCCGCATATCAGGTCCGTCAACTGCAGCAGCATGGCATCCCTGTTGTCTTCTGTCATCGCGAAGTCGAAGGCGTGCAGGCTCCCCTGCTCTCCATTCCCTTCCGTGAAGTGGGCAAACTGGCCGGACAGACATTACTCGAACAGGGACACAGGTCACTCGCGTTATTTTCGCCGCATCGCGCCAGTGCCTCCATCGAATACGAAGCAGGCCTGCGGGAAGCACTCGCAATACAAAAAGATTCCTGCCCTGAGCCTTTCATTTTTCATGGCCCCAGTTCACAAATTCATCCCATCGATTACGAACAGGATCTGTTACAGACACTCGAAACCATGTTCCAGCGCGAACAGCCTCCCACCGCCATTTTTGCGACCTTCGACTCGCTGGCGGAACTGATTTACCTGCTACTGACAAAACTGGGTAAGCGGGTACCTGAAGACATCTCGCTGCTGGGTTTTGGTGGCACGGTTCGCAATGGTGCCATCCAGAGCAGACTCTCTTCCATCACGGTTGACGAAATCGCCATCGGCCAGAAAGCAGCGGAACTGCTGACGCAAATGAAACAGGGAACTTTGCCCCTGGATTCTGCAGAAGTCTTCCCCATACCCATCAATACCAGCAGGGGACAAACCCTGGGGCCACCCCCTGCCCCAACAGTTTGATTAACCGCAGTTCGATCCACTACTGCACTGCGCGACAGGACAAAACAGTATGACACAAAGCAATCAACATTCAGAACGCCCTGCACTTTTATTCCTGTGGATCATCATCGCCGCCATTCTGATGTCACCCGCCTTACAGGCCGAAGAAGCATCAGACCTGAAACAGAAACTGGCCAGTCTACCTCAGCCCTGGCAGGAAAAGCTGCATCGACTGACGCTCAAAGAGTACACGGAGACTCTGAAATACTGGGAAGAAACTTTCCCTGACCGGGTCCAGGTGGACCGTATTGGTGTCACTCTCGAAGGCATCCCCCTGCCGATGCTGAAAATCACCGATCAGAAATCCGATGATAAACTGAAACAGGTTTGCCTCGTCACTGCCCTGCATGGCGGCCCCGAACGCAGCGGTACTACAGCCGTGCTGCACTTCATTGAATGGGCGCTCAGCGACGATCCGGAAGCCGTCAAAACACGGGAGAACCAGCTACTGCTGATCATCCCCATCATCAACCCTTATGCGTATTTCGAAACCGATCGCTTTGGTAATTCACAGAAAATTGATCCCTACACCGGTGGGGGCACCGCTAACTGGGACCTCAAAACATTCGAATTTAAACATCCTGAAAAAGCGCCTGAAGTCATGGCGGTCCTGTCCGTGATTGATCAATTTCGTCCCGACGTGCATGTCGACGTGCATGGCACTGGCCTGCAGGAATACGCCCCCGATCAACTGGGATCCCGCGAACGCTATCGCGGCCAGACCATGTTTGAAGTTACCGGCTCCGCCTATTCCAATATGTCACTCCGCCCCTGGGACTGGCGAATTACGGAAACGATCAATGCCGCAGGCATCAAAGCAGGATTCGGTTACGACCGTTTCGAAGCCGATGGACAGCGCCTCTATTGGGGATCCTCACTGACAGCCATGTCAAATCGACTCTGGCTCGGTCGTCCGAACTTTTACACTGCGCATTACGGCTATGCCCGCTATCACACCATGGTAATGGCCTTGGAAGTCGGCTGGGAACAAAGCGGCCTGGCACGCCTGCAGGCCCTGATGAAAATCGGCAATGAGAGATGGAAAGGCGAATATTTCAACGGCTATCCCGTCAACCGGGTACAGGGTTATATTGGACACTTCGTCACAGCCTGGGGAACCACACCGCAAGCACGACGCCAGAGTCGCAGCGAACTCTGGAAGCAGCAACCATACTTCTCCCAGGCGATCCTCTATCCACAAACCGCAGGCAGAGAAACCTACCTGATTGCCACTTCAAACAAAGCAGCCGCGTTGCTCTCTGCTGATATCCCGGAATTTCTGGACAATATCAAAAACATCCCTTCGGTTGATCAGGAATCATTGAAGACCATTATCGAAGCCGGTCCGGAAATCAAATTCGCCGTCAGCAAAGGTCACACTGCGACTGCAACAGAACGCCCCATCGAGCATGGCATCTCGTTCCAACTGCGCATTCCCTATCCGGATCCGGACCTGGTAGACATCAGACTCAACGGCCACCTGCTCAAAAAAAGCGACACCGACGGCTACCTCTCCTGGTTTAGTGACGGGTTTACTCACGTGCAGGTCAATGTTCCACCGGAAAAATCGAAATCTACTGACCTGTATCTAATCACCTGTCTCTACAATCCCAAACAAACCAGAACGTATGGCTGGAAGCCGCCTCAGTCAGTCATGGAACGTACCAAAGACACAAATGAATAAATCGAATTTACACACAAAGGAACCTGCCATGAAATCTGCCTCGCCTTTATATGCAGTCTGCCTGCTGTTGCTGTCAACAACATTGCTTTCAGCAGCAGAACCGGTTCAATTGAAACTGGAAAGTGTCCAGAAAATCTGGGATAAAGATCCGCACAACGCATTTACAGGACTGACCCGTTTTAAAGACCAGTGGTTCTGTGTCTTCCGCACCGGCAAAGCGCATGTCTCACCGGATGGATCATTACAGGTACTCTCTTCCAAAGATGGTAAAACCTGGAAACCTGTTGCCCGCATCTCTTCAGAAACGTCTGACCTCCGCGACGCCAAGATCAGCGTCACCCCCGAAGGCCAGCTCATGCTCAGCGGCGCTGCTGCACTGCCCCAACCGAATCCCGTTAAACATCAATCGATGAACTGGTTCTCTGACGATGGCACACACTGGTCGAAGGGTTATAAAATCGGCGACCCCAGTGTCTGGCTCTGGGGCATGAAATGGCATAACGGCGATGTCTACAGCATCGGCTACCATACAGGAAAGGAAGGCCCTCGCTTCACTCGTCTGTATAAAAGCAGTGATGGCAAAGACTACGAAACGGTCGTCGACAAACTGTTTGATACCGGCTACACCAACGAAAGTTCGCTGGTCTTCACGAAAGATGACACCTGCTACTGCCTGCTGCGCCGCGATGCCAAAGGCGCCAACACAGGTCTGCTGGGTGTCTCCCGTCCTCCGTATACCGACTGGGAATGGAAAGACCTCGGCGTTCGCATTGGCGGTCCCGATCTGTTCCAGTTGCCCGATGGTCGTTTCCTGGCAACCGTGCGACTCTACTCACCCAAAGCTCACACATCCATTTGTCAGATCGATGTCAAAACCGGAAAACTCACCGAACTGCTGGGACTCCCCAGTGGCGGCGATACCAGTTACGCGAATATGGTCCTGCATGATGGCCTGCTGAACGTGAGCTACTACTCCAGCCACGAAGGCAAAACATCAATCTACTATGCCAAAGTCAGCTATAAATAAGTTTTCACCTGAGAGTGTGGCCTGCACGCGTGACAGGGGTCTGTGAAGCTAAATTCACAGGCCCCTGTTTTTTCATCTAATCAGGAAATGAGAGAAATTAATAACGGCGTCAGCAGTGTCACCAAAACCAAAGCAACAGGATATACAGTGGCATAACTCGTAGCGGGGATACTGGAATCTACAGCCGATGTCACCGCCCCCAGTCCCGGTGTTGATGTCATCGCACCGCAAAACCCTCCCGCCATTTCCAGCAAATCCAGTTTTAACCAGTAGCGGGCTGCCACAAGGCCGGTCAGCAGGGGAACCACGACCAGAATTATTGCCACCGCACACAAGCTCCAGCCCTTCTGTTGTACCACGGCAACAAACTGGTCTCCCGCCTGACTGCCTGCCTGTGCCAGAAAAAGTGACAACCCCAGATCAGCCAGCAGGAGTCTCCCCGCACGAGGCATACGGATTGACAACCGTCCGAACTGACCGAAATGCCCCAAAATCAATCCCGCCAGCAATGGCCCCCCCGCCATTCCCAGGGAAAGTGAGAAACTGCCCAACGAAAGACTCAACTTCCCCAGAACCATCCCCGCAATCAAGCCCCCTGCAAGGACCACCAGATCCGTCTCTTCCGCAGTTCGTGCCCGGTGTCCGGCATAGTCGGCAAAGGCATCCAGACTCTCCGGTTCACCCACGGCTCTTAAGATATCGCCAAAATGGATGGTCTCATTGGCACCCGGCACGAATTCGATATCCTGACGGGTAATTCTCGCGATCGTGACTCCAAACCGGGACAGCAGGTGGAGGTCCTTAAGGGTCCGCCCCACCATCTTTTTTGAAGACACAACGATGAGCCGACGCTGATGCTCCACATCAAGTATACATTGTGCTTCTGAACTTCTCACTCCCAGTGTTTCGATGACGGTCTCAATCTGCCCGGTGCGACCGATAATTAATAACTGTTGACCAACTTCCAGTTGAAACCCTGCTGGAATCGGTTGCAACTGGCCATCCCGGATGATGCGAGACACCTGACAATTCATTCGCGCCAGTACTGTGACATCTCTTAAATGTTTTCCGTTCAGACTGGGATTCGTCACTTCAACCAGTTCTCGTAATATCTCACCTCGAAGATCATACCCCGAAGCCCCCGTTGCTGCCGCCATCTCCGGAAACCAGCGGGGCAGCAGTTGAATAAACAGAATCACCCCAATCACACCAAACGGATAAGCTATCCCGAACCCGACGGCCACATCCGAACCCACCGGCAGTTTTTCTGTGGCTGCTGCCAGAGCGGGAGTACTCGTCAAAGCCCCCGCAAACAAGCCGCTGGCCAGATCAGGGCTCAATTGAAATATCCGCGCGAGTCCCCAGGCGACCGCTGCTGTTACACTCATCATCACTACCGTTAACAACATCAATGTTTTGCCGCGACTGACAAACATCTGCAGAAAAGAGGGGCCCGCACCAATCCCCAGACAGTAGATGAAGAGGACCACTCCCACCATTCCGACTTCAGATGAAACCTGGAAGCCAAAGTGTCCTGCCAGCAGGGCGATAAAGACCACACCAGAGGAACCCAGCGAAACCCCCTTAACGGAGGTTCTTCCGAGAATCTGCCCCAGGCCAATCACAGCAAATAACAGAATAATATTTTCGATGGTACTCTACCTTGTAACAATCAACCCGGAGCGCGAGACTCGGTCCATCGTAACATAATCGAGTTATCACCTGTGTGCCACCTGAGAAAGAATGAACATCGCATGATATTCGCATTTAATCCTTGAGTGAATTAACACTGAAAAGATAAACCACTTGCCTGTAACCTTCGCACCCGATAAAACTACAGTTCCAATTTTAAAGTCAATTTATTATTACTCTGTCAGCAGGTTTCTCATGTTCCAGACACTCCCCTGTCTCCTGGCACTCACACTCGGCTTCACCACCGGGAACAACCAGGTTCTCGATGAATTCAATTATCCATCATCGACGGAAGTCAGAAAAAACTGGCAGGAACTGAAGGGAACACTTCCCCTCGCCATGCAGAAATCGAATGATCAGAACGTCCTGCTGCTCTCTGCCCCGTTCGCTTCCAATCGCGAGATCCCGCGGGCCGGCATGGACAAATCAGTCAAACTCGATCTGACCACGCCGGGCGTATTCTCGGTCGATGTGAAACCGGAGGCTCCCGACAGTAATCACCAGGTCAGTCTCTACTTCAAAAGTGGGCCCGGCTGGTACTCGGCAGCCAGAAGCGTCAAAGGAAACAACTGGCAGACCCTCCGTTTTTTGAAGAGTGATTTTCGTCCCGAAGACAAACCAGCAGGCTGGAACAATATTGATACCATCCGCCTCGTTGTCTGGCGGGAATCAGATTCAGAACCGAATACACACTTTCAAATACGGGATCTGAAAGCAATTACGAATGAGATTGTGATCATTGTCCCCGATCCGGGTCAGCAGCAGAAAGACACAAACACCGTAGCCGCCGCCGATCGTATCGAAGGCTTCCTGCAAACGTCCGGCATCAATTGCGACCGCATCAGCGAGTCTGAACTGAGATCAGCTTCGCTAGGGAAGCGGTCCGTCGCCATCCTGCCCTTCAATCCGGATCTCTCTGCCAAAGCCTGCAGCACGCTCAATCAGTTTATGGAACAGGGAGGTAAAGTCTTCCTGAATTTTCATATTCCGCCCGCACTCGAAAAGAACCTGGGAATCAAAAAAGGAAGCTACTTTAAACCGGAGGCTCCCGGCGGCCTGGCTTCGATTCGTCTGAAAGATTCCAAAATCCTGGGCTTGCCAACCGAAGTCAAGCAGGCCTCCTGGAATCTGGTGACAGGCATTCCTTCAGGACACGGGGCGCGCATCGTGGGACAATGGTATGATGAAAAAGGAAAACCCACAGGCAAGCCGGCGCTCATCGTCAGCGACCGCGGTGCTTACTTCAGCCATCTGATCTTAAGCGATGATCCAATCCACAAGCAGGCCCTGCTGACCGCCCTCATGGGGCACTTCCAACCTGCACTTTGGGACTCTATCGCTGCAGCGACCATTGCGCAGGCCGACCAGGTGGGCCCTTTTCAGACCTTTGCCGATCTGAGACAGCACGTGGTGACTACCGTCACTCCCGCTAAAAGCAGTGAACTGGCGGCCCGCGACCTGGATCGTACGACGACCACGCTCAACCAGGCCCGACGCCTGCTCGAACAAAATCAGGCATTTCAATCAATCCCCTTTGCGCGAACCTGTCGCGAAAAGCGCGTCAAGATCTATCTGCTCACCCGTGCCAGTCCCCCCCGGGAAGCCCGCGCCGTCTGGGATCATTCTCCCACAGGTCCGTACCCCGGCGACTGGAACCGTACCTGCAAAGAACTGTCAGACGCCGGCTTTAATATGATCATCCCCAACATGCTCTGGGGAGGCCTGGCCCATTATCCCAGTGATGTGCTGCCTCGCAGTACGACTTATGAAAAGTATGGCGATCAGATTGAACAATGTCTGAAAGCCGCCCATCAACATGGTATGGAAGTCCATGTCTGGAAAGTCAATCACAACCTTTCGACGGCCCCTGAAGCGTTTGTCAAAAAGATGAGAGACGCGGGCCGCACACAGGTCAGTGTCACCGGCGAACCCTCTGACTGGCTCAACCCGGCTCATCCGGAAAACTTTCAACTGGAAGTCGACAGCATGCTGGAAGTCGTTCGTAAATACCCTGTCGATGGCATTCACTTTGACTACATCCGTTATCCCAATGATCGTCATGACTATAGTGACTATAGCCGTCAGAAGTTTGAAGCCGACACTGGTATCAAAGTACAGAACTGGCCTGCAGACTGCTATAACGGCACATTAAAAAGCCAGTACCGCGACTGGCGCGCTGCCCAGATCACCCGACTGGTAGAAACGGTGCAACGTGAAGCCCGGAAGATTCGACCAGGTATTAAAATCTCAGCCGCTGTCTTCCGCGAATATCCCGACTGCCGCGAATGGGTGGCACAGGACTGGCCGCTCTGGGCTAAAAACGGCTACCTCGACTTCATCTGCCCTATGGATTACACCGACAACGACACACAGTTTCGCATCTGGATTGAAGATCAGCAGAAACACCTTGCCGGCAGTATCCCCGTTTATCCCGGCATCGGCGCGCTCTCTTCCAGAACAACTCTCAGCAGCGATCGCATACTGGGTCAGGTTGACATGACCCGCAAACTGAACGCGGGCGGCTTCACCGTCTTCAGTTTAAATCCTCAAACGATCTCCAGCATCATCCCCGATTTCAAACAGAGCGCCGGCAAAGTCAAAGCAGTCCCCCCGCATCGTCTGAAAAAGTGATTCAGATTTCCTCGAAGGGGGGGGGTACCGACATTATTTCTCTGAATCAAAAAACAGGCAGGTCAGAAACATGTTCCAACCTGCCTGTTGATTTTCACTCTCACGAATCAGTCTTCGGCACGGCTTCCATCGCCGCACATCTTCACCACTTTCGGATTAAAACGTGCTACGATCTCCACCAGGTCCTGCTGCTCCGCCATGACTTCATTGATGTTTTTGTAAACACCGGGAACTTCATCCGCGCCCGCCGAAATCACGGTGATGCCGCGTTTGGCCAGATCATTTTTCACTGCATTCCAGCGATACTTATCCTTGGCTTTATTACGCGACATACAACGACCTGCTCCATGCGAAGCGGAATTCAGAGATGCCGGATTTCCTTTTCCGCGCACCACGAATGCCGGATCAGCCATGGAACCGGGAATCACACCCAGTTCGCCTGCTGCCGCCGGAGTTGCCCCCTTGCGATGCACGAAAACTTCTTTTCCGTCATGCTCTTCCTTCCAGGCAAAGTTATGATGATTTTCCACGCCGGAAATCACCTTACTTCCCAGAATTTCTGACACGTTCTGATGAATCACGGCATGATTCGCTGCTGCATAATCACCCATCAGATTCATCGCCGCCCAGTATTCCTGGCCTGCCTCGGAATCCATTTCCAGCCATGCCAGTCGTCCCAGATGATGATGTCGTTTCCGCAGACGTGCCTGGGCAATTCCGGAATAAGTACTGCATACCGAAGCACCCGTTCCCCGGCTTCCACTATGGCTCAACAGCGCCACATACTCGCCGGCGTCCAGCCCAAGTTCCTGATCATCCTGCGCAATGGTCAGTACACCAAATTCCACAAAATGATTTCCCGAACCGGAAGACCCCAACTGCTTCCAGGCTTTGTCTTTGTTCTGGCGCGTGATTTTTGTCACTGACCAGTCCTCATCCATCACGGCATGCCGCTGACGTTTTTCATGCGCCTGGCCTACGCCAAACACGGTTCCCCGATTCAGCGCATCCACAAACTGGTGATGTTTCTGGTTCAGCTTGCTCACCGAAATATCCAGCACAGACAGCTTCATACGACAGGCGATGTCCACACCGACGGCGTAAGGAATCACTGCATCTTCCAGCGCCAGTACACCACCAATAGGCAGTCCATATCCGATGTGCGCATCAGGCATCAGCGCGGCACCCCACGCGGAAGGCACATGACATGCCAGATCCATCTGTGAAAACGCACCTTCATCGATGCCCTCTTTACCCCAGATCTGGTAAGTAATCGGTTCAACCGCTTCTTCGCTGTTGTCGTCTACCAGTTCCAGCGCCAATTGCCGAAAAGCAGGATCATCCAGATACTCTTCAGGGTGTTCTACCACTTTCTGTACGAGTTCTTTCAGTTCTTTACCGCGCACTTTGCCATTCGCTTTTTCCTCGGCGACTTTCATCTGAATCGCTGTTTTTGCAGTCTTCAGACAATATTCAGGCACTCCGATTTTCAGTAACTGTCGAGAATTCATTTCTCTCTTCTCCTCCCTCAATACGGGACACGACGCTCTGCCCCTCTCTGGATTTCGTGCGCCATCGACTTAAAACCAGACCCTGTTTTACAATAACATGATTCGTTCTCAGTGGACACACGCAAACCGAACAGGTTCTCTGATCTTGAAAATACGCGATAAAAACAGATCTGCAAATTCAGTTCTTCTGGAATCTGCTTCGATTAACGATTTCAATAGTCATTTAAAAAGTTCAAACCAACAAACCACTTCTGCAACGCGTACCACTTACAGATCTTAGACAGTTACTGAATGATTGTGTCTATTTTCCAGCCGCAGTGTTTGCTGCTGTCGGTTCAAATGTTGTAATCATTCCTGACCGAACTAATGCATTCACAGGGAGATACGTCAAAATCCCTCAATCGTCGTCTTGCAAAGGGTTTTCGCTGTGATTAGAATAAATGAATGAACCTGAATTCAGAAACGACAGCTTTGCTCCCCTGTTTCTGAAACAAGTGCCATCCCGCCTGCTGAACCGTGTGGCTCAGCTACCACCGTTGCAAACTGATATGGATTGTCGGTCGGACAGGTATCACCAGAGATTCATTGACAAGTTAATGTCGAGCAGCCCCCTTTCAGGCCGCCGTTGATTGACTTGAAAATTTTCATCCAGAAGGTGAACGTCATGCTTCTTCTGTGTTTGAGCAAGCGCCTCGTCCCTGCTCTGCTTCTAACTGTTTTCTGCGGCACCACCACTGCTGTTTGGGCGCAGAATGCGGATAAAGTTTCCCCCACAAAAATTCGCTCCATCCTTTCTGAAAACTGTTTTCAATGTCACGGACCGGATGTCAAGAAACGGGCCGCCGATCTGAGATTTGATACAGAGGAAGGCGCTTTTGCCGATCTCGGAGGACATAAAGCCATTGTCCCCGGCAAAGTCAAAGAGAGTGAGCTGATCACACGCATCACCACTGCCGATGAAGACCTCAAGATGCCGCCTGCAGAGAGTGGTAAAAAGCTGACCACAGAAGAAGTCAATCTACTGACCCGCTGGATTGAGCAGGGCGCGGAATGGCAGGATCACTGGTCGTTCGTGACTCCCGTCAAGCCAGCGCCTCCCGCAGTCAAACAGACAGACCATGTAATAAACCCAATCGATCAATTCATCCTGGCCCGCCTCGAAAAAGAAGGTTTGAAAGCATCTACTGAAGCAGATCGTCGCGATCTGATCAGACGGGTGACACTCGATTTAACCGGACTGCCCCCTGCTCCCGCAGAAGTGGAGGCATTCGTGAATGACAAGTCACCCAATGCCTACGAAAAAGTGGTCGACCGCCTGCTGGAGTCTCCTCATTACGGCGAGCACATGTCCCGCTACTGGCTGGATATCGCCCGGTACGGCGATACGCATGGATTACACCTGGATAATTACCGGGAAATGTGGCCTTACCGCGACTGGGTCATCAATGCCTTCAACACCAATATGCATTACGACCAGTTTGTGATTGAACAGCTGGCTGGTGACCTGTTGCCCAACCCCACCCTGGAGCAGCAGATCGCTACCGGATTTAACCGCTGCCACGTGACCACCAACGAAGGGGGCTCCATCGCCGAAGAGGTTTACGTGCGTAATGTCATTGACCGTGTCGAAACCACCGGCCAGGCCTTCATGGGACTGACACTCGGCTGTGCCGTCTGCCACGATCACAAATTTGACCCCTTCACGAAAACCGAGTTCTACCAGATGTTCGCCTTCTTCAATAATCTGGATGGCCCTGCCATGGATGGAAACATCAAAGATTCTCCACCATCAGTGCGGGTTCCCAACGCAGCACAATCCAAACAGCTGGAAGCTTATAAAACCCAGATCGCTGCCATCGAACAGCAGGGAGAAAACAGGACCAAAACCAACGAACCGGCGTTTCAATCCTGGCTAGAGTGGAAACAGCAGATTCTGAAAACCGGCAGCAACCCTGATCTTTCGATACCGCAACCGGGAGGACTCCTCGCGGCCTATCCACTCAATGAAAAAACAGAACCCACTGCCGCAGATCTGAAGAATGAAAAGAATAAAGCCACCGTCAAAGGGGCTCCTAAATGGGTCGCTGGTAAATTTGAAAACGGCTTTCAGTTCGCGCCAGGCAGTTATCTGGATCTGGGAAAAACCGGACAGTTTGCCAAAGGAACTCCCTTCAGCTTTGCGATCTGGGTCAAAACGAACGGCAAAACTTCAGGTCCGATTGTTTCCAGCATTAATCCGAATTCACGCGAACGCGGATACGACCTGCAGATTACCAACCAGAACCTCGGCGTCAGACTGATTGATCGCTGGCCCGGCTATGCCGTCGAAGTAAAGACCGCCAATAACGAAATTACGGCCAACCAGTGGCATCATGTCTGTGTCACCTACGATGGTTCCGCGAAAGCGCATGGCGTTGCCATCTATGTCGACGGCAAACAGTCAGAACTGACAATCTCCTCTGATTCGTTCAAGAAAACGACGCCGTTGAATTCTGCGACTCTGACACTGGGACACTCGGCAACCAATGCCCACCTGACCAATGGATTTGTCGATGAATTTCGTATCTATGATCATGAGTTGACAGAAACCGAAGTCAATCAGGTGTACTTCGACAATCAGGTTGATCCCGTCCTGAAACTGGCCGCCGATAAACGCACGCCGCAGCAGACCGAATTACTCAGGCAGTACTATTTGAATCAGTTCGACTCCGAATACCGCAAACTCCTGGCCAAAAAAGTTCAGATCAAATCGCAGGAAGAGAAGCTGATTCAATCCCTGCCCACTACACTTGTTTTCCGCGAGCGAAAAAATGTCAAGGAAGCCTTTGATCTCAAACGCGGTCAGTACGACCAAAAGGGCGACAAGGTCGACAGAAAAACGCCATCTCAATTCCCCGCGATGGCAGCCGAATGGCCCGTCAACCGCTTGGGGCTCGCCAAATGGCTCGTCTCTCCCAGTCACCCACTGACGTCGCGTGTCGCAGTGAACCGCTTCTGGCAGCAGTTGTTCGGAACCGGAATTGTGGAAACCAGCGAAGACTTTGGTAACCAGGGCGCGCCGCCCAGTCACCCCGAACTGCTGGACTGGCTGGCAGTCGACTTCCAGGAACATCAGTGGGATGTAAAACGTTTCATGAAGCAGATGGTTATGTCCGCCACGTATCGACAGAGTTCGAATGTGACACCTGAGCTGTATAAAAAAGACCCGAAGAACCGCCTGCTGGCACGCGGACCTCGCTTCCGTCTCGATGCCGAAACACTCCGCGACCAGGCATTGGCCATCAGCGGATTACTGGTTCCTAAAGTCGGTGGTCCCAGTGTCAAACCACCACAACCCGATGGTCTCTGGTTTGCCGTCGGGTATTCCGGATCGAACACGGTTCGCTTCAAACAGGATACCGGCCCGGAGAAGGTTTTCCGTCGCGGGATGTATACATTCTGGAAACGAACGTCGCCTCCTCCTGAAATGTCGACATTTGATGCTCCCAGTCGTGAAGCCTGCACGATGCGTCGGGAACGTACCAATACTCCTTTACAGGCCCTGCTTTTATTGAACGATCCGCAATACATGGAAGCCGCCCGCGCGCTGGGTGAGCGAATAATCAAGGAAGGGGGCAACACTTCCGAAGAACGGATCAAATTTGCCTATCTGCTGGCCACCGGAAAACCAGTCTCAGCAGAAGATTTGACGCTGATGCAGAATACTTTCCAGGATATGCAATCGTATTACCAGGATGACCCGAAAGCCGCTACAGAACTGATCGCCGTTGGAGAATCCAAACCGGATCCCAAACTGAATCCCCAGGAACTGGCAGCCTGGACCATGATCGCCAACCTCATCCTGAACCTGGATGAAGTGCTCACGAAAAACTGATGTTTTATGGCTGAAACGAAGCAGTGATACTGAGTCAATAAAAACAATCTGGTTGAGAATGAAATAGAACAAAAGGTAAAGTCATGAATCCCATTCAGGAACGACTCTCACAAATTACGCGACGACACTTTTTCAAAACCGGGGGCTTAGGCCTGGGTACCGCCGCCCTGGCATCGCTGGAATCCGGACGTCTGCCCCTGCAGGCAGCGACCCCGGAAATGAAATCGACAGGTGGCCTGCCAGGCGTACCACATTTTGCCCCCAAAGCCAAACAGGCCATTTACCTGTTCATGGCGGGATCCCCTTCACAGATTGATACACTTGATTACAAACCAAAACTGAACGAACTTTTCGATAAAGACCTGCCGGAAGAAGTCCGCAAAGGGCAGCGACTGACGACCATGACTTCAGGGCAGTCCCGCTTTCCACTCGCACCTTCCAAATTCAAGTTTCAGAAATACGATAATGGAGGCGATGGTGCCTGGGTCAGCGAACTGCTGCCGCATACTGCCGGCATCGTGAAAGATATCTCCATCGTCCGTTCACTCTGGACGGAAGCCATCAACCACGATCCCGCCATTACCTACATCTGCACCGGCAATCAGCTCCCCGGTCGCGCCAGCCTGGGTTCGTGGCTCAGTTATGGTCTGGGCTCCATGAATGAGAACCTGCCCTCCTTCGTTGTGTTGACTTCCACCTGGTCGGGGCGTCAGCAGGCACAGGCGCTTTACAACCGACTCTGGGGCAGCGGCTTCCTGGCGAGTAAATACGCGGGCGTCTCATTAAGATCGAAGGGCGATCCCGTACTGTTTCTCTCGAACCCTCCGGGGGTTCCTTCCAAACTGCGGCGGCGTATGCTCGATACGCTGGCAGAGATGAATCAGAACGAATTCGACCAGATCGGCGATCCGGAAATCCAGACGCGTATCTCACAGTACGAAATGGCATTTCGCATGCAGACTTCGGTCCCCGAACTGACCGACATCTCCAAAGAAACCAAAGCCACTCTCGACATGTACGGCCCGGAAGTACACAAGCCGGGCACCTTCGCCTACCACTGTCTGCTCGCTCGCCGCATGGCCGAACGGGGCGTGCGTTTTTCACAGATCTTCCATCGAGGCTGGGACCAGCACGCGAACATCGCCGGTGACCTGCCCAAGCAGTGTAAAGATATCGACCAGCCCGCAGCCGCCCTGGTCAAAGACCTGAAACAGCGAGGCATGCTGGACGACACGCTGGTCGTCTGGGGCGGAGAATTCGGTCGTACGGTTTACTGCCAGGGAAAACTGACACGCGAAAATTATGGACGCGACCATCACCCGCGCTGTTTCAGTGTCTGGATGGCGGGCGGCGGAATCAAAAAGGGTGTCGTGCATGGCACAACCGATGATTTCAGCTACAACATCACGGAAAACCCGGTTCACATTCATGAGATGAACGCAACGATTCTCAAGTGCCTGGGCATTGATCACAAAAAACTCACCTATAAATTCCAGGGACTCGACCAGAGACTGACGGGAGTAGAAGATCACAGCCCCGTCCAGGAAATTCTGGCCTGACCCAAATCGATCACTGATTAAATGAAACAGGATCGCCCGTTTTTTACGGACGATCCTGTTTTTATTTCAGAAATCAGCTACTCGATCAGTCTCAATTTGCTATTTCTCTGCTGCCTGCTTTTGCAACTTCAACATCTGAGCAGCATAACGTTTTCCAAACTCCCGTTCAGACTCTGCATTGAAGTGCACCTGGTCGCTTTTGGCAGGTAACCCTTTAGAGGAAGCGACTGCCGTGGCAGGAACTTCTTTTGCAATCCCGTGTAATGCCTGATTGACAGTCGGCGCTCCCGGTCGCGTGAAGAATTCTCCCAACTCACCCATCACGAAAGGCATGTCAGGTTCACCCAGATCAGTTCGTAGATCAGCAATCATTCCGGACAACCGTTTCTGGTAGCTGTTATATAATTTGGGATTAGAAGAATCACCTTCTCCCTGATGCCAGATCGCTCCCTTAATCACACCTTTTTTCTGATTCTCTTTGGCCAGTTTGACCGCACGTTCATACAGATCGCCCCCTTTGACCCAGCGACTGAGTGGCGTTCCCCCCACCGCTGCGGGAATTAATCCGATGGTCACTTCAGGGTAAGCATCTGCGATGACAGGACCAAAACCGGACCCCGGCCCCACTCCCGCAATTTTCGGCTTATCGAAATGCAGCGGATCTGTTGCAGGCACCCAGTTCCCAGCTTTATCGAGTTTCAACACCCGGGGATGTGCTTTATTGCTGGCAGGATCAACTTTGCCCCGCCCTGCCATATTGGACTGCCCGATGAGCAGATAGATATGAAACTTTTCTTTCTCGGGTAACTCAGCAGTTTTGTCAGCGGCCAGCAGCGGCGATAAAACAACAGACATCCCCAGACACAGGGTCAGATTCAACAACCATTTAATTTTCATTTTTTGGGATTCCCACTCGAAAACAAGAGACAAATTCATCGGTATTCCTTTTACTATAGAGACAGACACAATTCCAACTCAAGTATACGGTTTCTGTTTTTTATGAAAGAAGCGTCGCGACATGAACTTCCTCACTCAAAAAACACTCATTCTGGCTCTGTTGGCAACAGTTTTCAGCCTCTTCCCAATCGAATCAGCAACAGCAGCTGACAAAAAACCGGCAGCAAAGCAGAATGCCTGGAAGCCGTTACCAGGCGCGGAATACAAAGTCTACAAAAAAACCGAACAGGGTGATCTGCATCTGAATATCTATAAGCCCGCAGACTGGAAAGCCACCGACACCCGTCCCGGCATCGTCTTCTTCTTTGGGGGCGGCTGGAGAAACGGCAATCCCAGCCAGTTTGAACCACACTGTAAACACCTGGCATCCAAAGGCATGGTTGCCTGCACCGCCGAATATCGCATCAAATCCAAACACGATACAACACCGTTTGAATGTGTGGCCGATGGGAAATCCGCAGTCCGCTGGATTCGCGAACATGCAAAAGAACTGGGAATCGACCCTCAGCGTATCGCAGCCGGCGGTGGCTCTGCCGGTGGACATGTCGCCGCCTGCACGGGAACTGTGATCGGCTTTGATGAACCCGATGAAAACAAAAGCATCTCGTCCGTCCCGAATGCGATGGCGCTGTTCAATCCGGTCGTCGATACCACAGAAACTGGCTGGAAAGGCGGCCCTTCTCAGTTGGGAAAACGCTGCAAGGAAATTTCACCAGTTCACTTCGTCAAAAAAGGGACGCCGCCCACCATCATTTTTCATGGCACTGCTGATAAAACCGTCCTGTTCGAAAATGTAGAACGTTTCACAGAACAGATGAAACAAAACGGCAACCGCTGTGAACTGGTCGCCTATGAAGGTGAAGGGCACGGATTCTTTAATCTCCGCAAAAACAGCGAAGACAACTACCACTCCACAATCAAAAAACTGGATCAGTTTCTGACTTCACTGGACTACCTCGAACCAAAACAATAATCCGTTTACTGAAACAATCTCGAACTCTCCCTGAATTTACAAAACCATCTCAAGGAATGCTCATGACCGGTTTCACGAATCGGAAAATGCTTTTCTCCTTTATCAGCGGCTTGATGTTCGTTCTGGCTACGTCGCTCTTGCAGGCAGAGGAAATCAAAACACCTCGTTCACTTGATGATCGTGTGAAGATCGAACTGTTCGCCTCCGAGCCGGATATCGTTACTGTCACCGGACTGACTGTCGATCAGTACAACCGCGTGTATGTTGTTGAAAGCCACACTCACTTTCGTCCCGAAAATTACCAGGGACCGAAAACCGACCGTATCCGCCTCCTGCAGGACACTACCGGCGATGGACACGCCGATCGCATCCAGACCTTCTATGAAGGTTCAACCGAAACGATGAACATCGCCGCGCATCCGGAGGGCTGGATCTACGTCGCAACCCGCAGCTCGATTTTCCGACTACGCGATCAAGACGATGATGGCACCGCTGATATCAGGCAGAACCTGGTGCAACTGGAGACGACAGCCACCTATCCGCACAACGGCTTCTCAGGTTTTGCCTTCGACTTTTTTAACAATGTCTACTTTACCATGGGAGAAAACGAAGGAGCTGATGCAGAGCTGGTCGGTGATTTTGGAAACGTCTATTTCACCCTCGGTCAGAATTATGGAGACGATGCCCTTCTCGTGGGAAAAGGAAATGTACGCATTCCCGCCCTCTGCGGCGAAGGAGGTATCTTCCGCTGTCGCCTGGATGGCAGCAAGCTCGAACGCATCGCTACCGGCTTCTGGAATCCCTTCCATCTCTGCTTCGATGTCAACGGTCGCATGTTTGTCGGCGATAATGATCCCGGGAACCGACCTCCCTGCCGCCTGCTAACAATCGTGCGGGGTGGCGACTACGGTTATCGACGCCGGACACTCGAACCCTTTATCGCCGTCAACGCAGAAACGCCCGGCACACTGCCGATGACCTCGTCTACTGGCGAATCTCCCACCGGACTGATCATCTACGAATCGGATCAGTTGCCCGCCGACTATCGCGGCGATCTGCTGGTTGCCAGTTGGGGAGAACATCGTATAGACCGCTACCACCTCACACCGGACGGAGCCGCTTTTAAAGCAACGACTCAGCCCGTTATCGCCGGCGAAGAACATTTCCGGCCCGCCGGGATCGCTGCAGGTCCTGATGGCAGTCTGTATGTCGGTGACTGGGCAGATCGTTCCTATCCCCTCCACGGCAAAGGTCGCGTCTGGCGCATCTCTGCGGTCAATCCTGGAGAGCAACAGAAAGATAATACAATCACTTCTTCTGACTGGCAGACCCGTAATGCCGCTGCCAGGCAGCTACTCACACAGGGAGAAGTTGGAGTCACCGCTTTAAAAGCGGCTCTCAAAATTGAAGATCCCCGCGTTCGTGCTGTCGCCTTGAATACCCTGGTCAGTGTCGACAAACTCACTCTCGAACAGGCTGCCTCAATCCTGCAGGACAAACAGGCCGGCCTACGGGAACAGGCGGTGACGATCCTGCCTGAGAAGCTGATTGAATTAACGAAAATCGCTCAGGAAGATCCCTCGCCTGCTGTTCAGGCAGCGGCGTTAAGACGAATTTCTACAAAGTCAGCATTACCACTGATATTCAAACGGCTTGCTTCTCCCGACAAATTTATGCAGCAGGCTGCGCGACAGGGTCTCCGCAATACATTATCCGACACGGAGCTTGCTGAAGTTTTTTCTCATGCAGATCCCACCGTCCGTCTCGGCGTCATCCTGTTGTTAAAAGATACCCGCTCAAAACCCTCTACTCCCCTATTGAAACAGGCTTTGAATGATGAGAATCCGCAAGTCCGCTTTGCAGCCGTTGAGTGGATCGGCCGCGATGAACTGCATGAATTTCGCGAGACACTGATTGCAGACCTCGCCAGCAAAGCCACCACTCCAGAACTGCTGAAAGCTTATCTCGCGGCCATCGCTCAACTGGATGGAGTGATGAAAGACTGGACGCGAGGCACAACCGGCGACTGGTGGGTCAGCAAATCCCAGGCACGCCAGCAGGCAGCTCAACTGCTCGAGCTCCCCGAGACAACCCCAGCGGTACTGCAACAGATCCTCTTGTTTCTGCCTGCAAATGATCCCGCCTTGAGCGAAGCGATACTTACTGAATTCCTGAAATCGGAAGATCCCGGCCTGCAAACCGAAACCGTCCGCACCCTGCGCGAACTCGAATCCGATTTTGCCAGGGAAAACCTGTTACGACTCGCAAACGACGAAGCGATCGATGCCAATCTGCGTGCAGAAGCCCTCATTGGTCTCGACTCTTCTTTCGCAAAAAATATCGAGCCTCTGCTGAAATTTGCAGAGGATAAAAACCCAATCGTCAGCAAAGAATCCTTGCGAACCCTGTCCGGCGCCACCTTGACCGAAGTACAACGTACGAGACTTCAACAGCTCGCTGCTGCAGATGCAGACAAAGCGGCTGCCGTGGAAAGGATCTTTACACGACAGCTGAATGAAAAACGCCCCACCAGAGATCAGCTCGCAGCATGGATGCAGACGCTCGCAGGCCCCGCAGACTCACAGGCCGGCCAGCGGCTCTTTTTTCACCCCAAAGGTCCCGGCTGTTTCCGTTGTCATCAGATCGATGGCCGTGGTCAACAGGTAGGACCAGGACTCATCCGTTCGAACGGTAGAATCGCCCTGAACAGGGAACGGCTGGTTGAAGCGATTATCAATCCCAGCAAAGACATCGATCCAGGATTTCTACCCCTCACGATTGTCACCATCGATGGAAAATCCGCATCCGGTATCTATCACAAGCACAATAACAAAGAACGCTCCATCTACGATTCAAAGGGTAATGTGATCTCATTCAAAATCAGTGAGATTGAAGAGATGATCCCTTCTAAAACTTCGATCATGCCCAACGGCCTGGCAGACCAGATGACTCTACAGGAATTCCGGGACCTGATTGCCTATCTGCTGCCGGAAGCAGGTTCGAATCGTTCGTCAGACTGAAGCCCGGTTTAACGGACAGCTCCCCCGTTGACGTTGATTACCTGGCCGGTAATATAAGCCGCCTCATCACTGCAGAGAAAGCGGGCCATCTTCGCGATATCTTCCGGCGTCCCCCAGCATTGCATTGGGGTCTCCCGTTTGACGCGTTCCTGCCAGACGTCACTGGCGTTTTCCCCCCAGGCAGTCAGAATCCACCCCGGTGCGATACAGTTCACGCGTACCTGGGGAGCCAGCGATACTGCCAGGGACCGACTGAAACCCATAATGGCATTCTTACTGGTGGAAAATAATTCTCCACTGGCTCCTTCCATGCCCCGGTCTGACTGATCCCAGCCAATATTCAGAATACAGCCACTCCCCTGCTGTTGCATACGTTCTCCCACAGCCCGGGATAATAGTACGGTTCCACGAACATCCACATCGAGCAGCTTTTCCAGTTTCTGACCATAATCCAGCTTCGCTTCACTGCCGGTTAAGAGATCGACCCCCGCATTATTCACCCAGATGTCCAGTTGGCCCCAGGTCTGAAAAGCCTGATTCAGGAAAGATTCATAATTCTCGAGGCAGGCAAGATCTGCAGATAATGTCTTCGATTTCCGCCCCAGTTTCTGCAGCTGGCTGGCAACAGTTTCCGCTGCTTCTTTTGATTTCCGATAATGAATCAGCACGTCCGCACCCGCCTGAGCCAGCTCAATTGCGATCGCTTTTCCGATCCCACTTGAAGAACCGGTGACCAGAACTTTCTTACCGGTGAGATTACAGAACGAAGATACAGACACGTCATAACTCCATATTTAAAAAACACTTAAGCAGACAAATCGCATGTTTTTTCGCGAATAATTAGATAAACTGGATAAATACTAGTTGACGATCGGGTACGGCACTACCATAATTGCCATCGAATTAAGGGAGCGTTCTTGGCGATCATCTGGACCGCAAAGCGACTCCCTCATATCACATCTTTCGCCTGTCTGGCAAATAATACAAGTAGTTGAGTAAGTAATTCAGCTTAGATCTGCGCGCCATGTATTACAGGCGATTTAGGGCCACAATGTTGTAAAGTTGGTATGGCCAGCGATTGGCTGCTTGTTTTTTTGCGATTCATTCCCCCCACTTGACTTGTGAGCGGAACGAACAGATTATGCCCCACAGGCCGGTCGTTGAAAACAAACGACGGTTGAAAATGAGCTTTTTTGCATGAATTTAAAAAAGGAAACTAGTAATATGGCCACAAACCTTGTGGATCCGCCCCAAGAAGGAACGACACAGCGTTTTCCCACTCTGCCAGATCATCTTGAAAAGAATCTGGTGAAGGTCTTTAAGTTGCTGTCTGACGAGACACGACTGCGAATTATGCTTTACCTGGCCCAGGAAGAAGAGTTATTCGTAACGGCGCTATGTGAACGCCTCAATCAGAGTCAACCTGCTGTCAGCCACCACCTTGCACTATTGCGGGATGCGGGACTGATCGAAGCACGACGAGATGGAAAACACAATTTCTATTCCATCTGCCGTGAACACTTCCATTCCATTATGGGAGAACTTTTCAACAGCTTTAATGATCCCGAGGAAAATATCATTCGGATCGATCATTTCACACTGACACAAAATCAGAGCTGATCCCTGTATCAGTCTCAAATCTGAAAAATCCAACGAAGAGACCGACCTTAGACAGTCGGTCTCTTTTTATTTGCGCCCATCTTTGATAGAACATAACAGATTTAACCAGATTTTTTCCATGTCCTGAGATCAGTACAAACAATGCAGAAAACAGCGAAATTAGCCCTTGCCGATGGTAGTGTGTTCACAGGGACGGCCTTTGGTGCAGACGGAGAAGTCCACGGTGAAGTTGTGTTCAACACGAGCATGACCGGTTACCAGGAAATCCTGACTGACCCTTCCTATTGCGGCCAGATCGTCACGATGACCTATCCGCAGATCGGGAATTACGGGATCGTCCCCGAAGATGTCGAATCCGGAGGCATCTCGTTACAGGGTTTCATCGTTCGCGAACTCTGCGAAATCCCCAGCAATTATCGGTCTACACAGACACTGGATGAATACCTCAAAGCGGCCGGCGTCATCGGACTGCAAGGTATCGATACCCGCGCCCTGGTTCGAAAAATCCGCACCAGCGGAGCTATGACCGGCGTGCTTTCAACAACAGATCTCGATGATGAATCGCTCGTTAAAAAAGCCCAAAGCAGCCCGCAACTTGTCGGGCAGGATCTGGTCAGCAAAGTCATCCCTGAAGCGGCGTCTGAATGGAATGAAGCCCTGCATCCACTGGCCCACAGCAGTTCTACTCATTCCTTCTCAGGTAAAAATATCGCGACGCTTTCCGAAGAAGATCTGGCCGCCGAAAGCGCCTACCACATCGTCGCCATTGATTATGGCATGAAGTGGAATATTCCGCGCCACCTGAAACAACTGGGCTGCAAAGTCACGGTACTCCCCGGAAACTGCACCGCAGCGGAAGTCATGGAACTCAATCCTGATGGCGTCTTTCTTTCAAATGGTCCCGGAGACCCGGAACCGCTGACCTATGCCATCGATACTATCCGCGAACTGCTAGGTCAGGTCCCGATTTTCGGCATCTGTCTTGGCCATCAGCTGCTGGGCCTGGCTTGTGGATGCAAGACTTTCAAACTGAAATTCGGTCATCGTGGTGCCAACCAGCCCGTTATCAATCACGCCACCGGTCAGGTCGAAATCACCTCGCAGAACCACGGCTTTGCCATCGACCCTGAAACGAAACCCGACGATGTAGAAATCACTCATATCAATATGAATGACAATACCGTCGCCGGATTACGCCATAAAACTCACCCGGCTTTCAGCGTCCAGTACCATCCCGAAGCCTCCGCCGGCCCCCACGACAGCCATTATCTGTTCCAGCAGTTTTTTGAAAGCATCAGCCAGGCACGCGTTTCTTCCTGATTGCCCCTGTGATTCAAGAGAATCAGGGTTGAAATGATCGCTGAATTTCATTTCAATTCACTTCAATCAGGCGTGGGAGATCCGCTCATCCTCAACTGATCGAGTAGACAAAATACTTAATTTCCAGATTCCGATATACATGACCGACGGGAACAGAATCTGCCCCCGCACTTTTTTACAGACAATTGACAAGATAGAAAGAACCCCACATGGCCCTCGAACGAACTCTGATTCTGATTAAACCCGATGCCATCCAGCGTCGCCTGGCCGGTACGATTCTGACCCGTTTTGAAAACAAGGGACTGAAAATCGTCGGCCTCAAACTGCTGCAGGTTACCAAAGAATTAGCGGCAGAACATTATGCAGAACATGTGGAGAAGCCATTCTATCCTCTGCTCGAAGAATTTATCACCGCCGGTCCTGTCGTCGCAATTGTCGCGGAAGGCCCCGAAGCGATCACCGTCGTCCGCTCGATGATGGGTTCCACCAATGGTCGTGAATCTGCCCCCGGAACCATCCGCGGCGATTATGGCATCAGCCGTCAGATGAATCTGGTGCATGGCAGCGACGGTCCCGAAGCAGCGACCCGCGAAATCAAAATCTACTTCAAGCCTGAAGAACTGATCGAATACGGCACCGCTTTAGGTGACTGGGTCTGTGCAGACGACGAGAAATAATCTCGGCTCTTCACAAATTTGAAACCATAAAAAAAGGCCATCCTGAATTGGGATGGCCTTTTTCTTTTTGACTCTCAGTTGAAAGCAGCTTATTTTGCAGCTTCAATCGCACGCTTCATCGCGGTACCCATGTCGGCTGGACTTTCCGCCACGACGACACCGGCTGCTTCCAGAGCGGCAATCTTTTCATCTGCGGTTCCGCTACCACCACTGATGATCGCGCCTGCGTGTCCCATCCGTTTTCCGGGAGGCGCTGTTTTACCGGCAATGAAACCAGCCACTGGTTTGGTGACATGTTCCTTGATGTATTCAGCTGCTTCAATTTCAGCCGTTCCACCAATTTCACCAATCAACATGATCGATTCCGTTGCCGGATCGTTTTCGAACAGCTCCAGCAGATCAATAAAGGTCGTCCCGATAATCGGGTCACCACCAATGCCAACCGCCGTACTCTGTCCCAGGCCAATATTACCCAGCTGCCAGGCGGCTTCGTACGTCAGTGTTCCACTTTTACTGATCAGCCCCACAGAGCCGGGCGTATGAATGTAACCAGGCATGATCCCGATCTTGGCAATCCCCGGAGTAATCACTCCAGGACAGTTCGGGCCAATCAGGCGGCTCTTTTTGCCTTTCAGATATTCCATCACACGGACCATGTCAAAGACGGGCACGCCTTCAGTGATCGCGATGATCAGTTCCATGCCGGCATCGGCGGCTTCCATAATCGCTTCACCACAGAATGGTGGTGGTACGAAGACCAGACTGGTGTTGGCACCGGTCTTTTCAACCGCTTCTTCTACCGTATTAAAAACAGGAAAACCATCAACCTCGGTCCCCCCTTTTCCAGGAGTCACTCCGCCCACCAGGGGAGTTCCATATTCGCGACATTGCTGGCTGTGAAACAGCCCCGACTTACCAGTGATCCCCTGGCAAATGACGCGTGTCTTTTCAGTAACTAAAATACTCATAATCTGTCACCCTTGCGGGAAATATGTGTTTGAATGAAGGCAAAGATCGCTTTTTACAAAACAACCACGTCAAATGATCGCGGCCCGCTGATCACTCAACAGGCCGCAGTCGGTCCTATGAACTCAAAGTGGCAACCACTTTCTGGGCGGCATCGGTCAGGTCTGTTGCTGAGATAATATCCCGACCGCTTCCGGCCAGCATCTCGCGAGCCTTATCCACGTTAGTCCCTTCCAGACGCACCACCAGAGGTACTGTGAAACCAACCTTCTCGTAGGCTTCCAGCAGCGCGGTCACAATTGTGTCGCACTTCATGATCCCGCCAAAAATATTGACCAGAACCGCTTTCACGTTATCATCCGCCAGGATGATGCGAAACGCTTCGCTCACCTGGTCGACGTTCGCTCCGCCTCCTACGTCCAGGAAGTTGGCTGGTTCGCCGCCATGATGCTTGATCAGGTCCATCGTGCTCATCGCCAGACCGGCTCCGTTCACGAGACAACCAATATTTCCATCCAGTTTGACATAACTTAATCCTGCATTACCCGCGTCTACTTCGGCAGGTTCTTCTTCTGTCAGGTCGCGCAGTTCTTCCAGAGGCTTGTGTCGGAACATCGCGTTTTCGTCAAATGATACCTTGGCATCCAGCGCCACCAGTTCTCCCTCGCCGGTAATCACCAGCGGGTTGATTTCGGTCATGCTGCAATCATTATCGATGAAAAAGCGACTCATCTGGCAGAGGAATTTCTCGGCACTGCGAACAGTTTTTCCTTCCATCCCCAGTTTGAACGCCAGCTTGCGTGCCTGGAAACCGAGCAGACCCGTGTGAATCGAGAAGGGCTCGCTCAGAATTTTTTCCGGGCTCTCTTCTGCCACCACTTCGATCTCCATTCCCCCTTCCGTAGAGAGAATCAGAACCGGGCCGCCTGCTTCACGGTCGACGACACACCCCAGGTACAGCTCCTGGGCAATATCCAGTCCCTGCTCGATGAACAGTGTGTTGACCTGCTTGCCTTCTTCGCCCGTCTGGATTGTTACCAGTGTCGAGCCCAGCATCCGCTCCGCATTTTCGCGAACTTCTTCCGCAGATCGAGCCAGCACAACACCTGCCTGTTCGGGATGTTCCTTGAAACGACCTTTGCCGCGGCCACCGGCGTGAATCTGTGACTTCACAACCACTAAAGGACGATCCAGTTTCTCAAAAGCGGCCACTGCTTCGTCTACGGTTTTCGCTACAATTCCCTCAGGTACGGGAATCCCGGCTTCGCGAAACAACTGTTTGGCCTGATATTCGTGAATTTTCATTGATTTTTCAGACTTTCTCCTGAAAATTTGCTACCGATTAGAAAAAGCGGCGTTCAAAAACTTTGTCGAGCCCACAGCTTGAACTCAGGCCATCATAACGGGTTCACAACAGCATATCCAGCAAGCCATACTCGCCAGCGACCTAAAATTTCTGCATAATGGAAATCAATGTCTGCTACCGGTTTCAATCTGTTTTTTGATGCGTCAAAATCAGAAAACAGCCGTCTGTCATACGACTCAAATCAACCCAATCCGAGAAATCGCATGCTGAAAAATATCCCCCCCCTCCTCTCGCCTGATCTGATGTATGTTCTCATGAAAATGGGACACGGCGATGATATTGTCCTCGCCGACGGTAATTTCCCCGCCGACTCCCACGCTCAGAGACTCATCCGTCTCGACGGGCACGGCGTTCCGGAAATCCTGGAGGCAATCCTGCAGTTCTTTCCCCTCGATACATTCGTGGAACAACCCGCGGGTGTGATGCACCCGGTCGACGACCAGACTCCCACACCCCCCATCTGGAAAACCTATGCAGATCTTATTCAACAGCATGACTCCCGCAAGGCGGGACTGGAAAAAATCGAACGCTTTGAATTCTATGATCGAGCCAGAAATGCCTACGCCATCATTGCCACCAGCGAATCAGCCCTGTATGCCAACCTGATCCTCAAAAAAGGAGTGGTGACCACTTAGTCACCCTTTCCCCATCTACTGAAAATAATCCCCTTGACCGCTGCGCGCCACCGGCGATAAGCGCTGTCTTGTGTCGCGCGCGTGCTCAGTTTACAGTGCACTGAAACACACGACAGTTGTTCCTGTTCTTCACTATAAAACTGCCTGTTTTTTCCAGATCTTCACTGCCTGAAACAGCACCCGTTCCCGATGTATGCCTGCGGGTCGCCGCACTTCGTGAGCCATCACCACAGCACCGGCCCTGATCACCCCGGTATCGGTTCCCTATCAACAAACATCGCCACCCCTGTTTCTGCTGAACCCTCTTGACCGCCTCACGCCCTTCGCGAAGATCACAACTTATTGGGAGGTAAACCATCATCCTCAACTTCATAATTTCAGTCACAGAAAAAGCATTGTGAAACATGACCAACTCCTGATCGCCCTGGAGACGCTACGATAAAACGGGACAAAGTCTGAACGACCATCGCAGACACGTTCGACGATTTGATGTCAGCCCGACACCAGAAAACGCGAACAGCGAACTGAGTAATAATACTGAAACGCACCAGCAAACCCAGCTGAATCTCAACCACCGGTGCTCAACACGAGGCAGAAGATGCAATGACAGCACCCCGAAATTTTCAGCACCCACTGAGATTGATCAAAGTACATAAGCAATGGATGGTACCGGATGCAATCCGGTACGAGCGCAGCGAGCAGGAGGTCTCAGCTACAGCGATCGGCTCAGAGCAATGCCACCTGCTTCTACATTTCAGAAATTGAGGATCGCTCTCAAACCAGACGCACACAACACTGCCACCTCCTGTTGTCTCACGACAACCCCGGATTACATCC
>TARA_R110001592_G_scaffold87235_5_pt1 | contig 130661 bp, 120 predicted proteins | sample TARA_R110001592 | Tara Oceans TARA_R110001592 (sample SAMEA4398387) | marine metagenome | biome: Polar Biome; feature: [SRF] surface water layer (ENVO:00010504); material: water (ENVO:00002006), including particulate matter (ENVO:01000060) such as... | depth 5 m
GGTCCAGTGGCCAATTGGGCGCAATCCGGCCACAGGCCTCACTGGCCGCATCCAGAACTGACGTTGACGGGACGGTGTTTTCTGCGGTCATGATCATGGGCGAGTCTCCTGAGCCAGTGCGGGGTTGATCAGAGGGAAGGGCTTGGGCAGTCGCGCGGGCCAGAGTGCCAGGGTGAGCCGGGTGGCCCACTCATCCAGGTAAAGCCCGGCATACAGGGTGCGATAGAGATCCTGATGCAGCGCGGTGTTGCGACCGAACATCACCAGCCAGCCACCGGCACCCAGCGCCAGGATGACAACTGCGGTCCATGCCAATGCCCAGGTATCCGCGGGGCTATCAGTCAGAATTATCTGAGTCTCGACCAGGGCTTTTAGACCCAAGTGCAGCGAGACCAGAGTGACAATCATGCCAAGTGACATCAGCCAGCCGCGGCGGCGCCATAGAGTGCCGAAGCCGACGCTGTAGAGGCCCAGTAGTAACCACTGCGCAGCCGTGATCTGCAGCGTCAGTATCTGCGCGAGATAAATATAGGCTGCCAGTGCGGCAATACTGCCCAGCGCAGCATGACGTAGTTTCAGACCTTTACCCGGCGCCATTCGAGACACTACGAACTCCTCAACCCGGCTGCCGGAATTCAGGAAGGAATAGGCTTTGTAGCAAGAGTGCGCGACCAGATGCAGCACCGCTAGAGCGTAGAGGCCAAGGCCGATTTGCATCAGCATGAGGGCCATTTGGGCGACTGTTGACCATGCCAGACGGATCTTCACGCTTATGCGCGTGACCGCGACCAGCCCAGCCAGCACCAGGGTGATACCCGCGACCAGTAATAGCAGCCCGGTCGCGGCTGCTGCCAGTTCCAGCATGCCAGCCAGGCGCAGGAGCAGAAAACCACCCAGGTTGACCACGCCGGCATGCAGTAGCGCTGACACCGGAGTTGGCGCTTCGACTACCTGAATCAGCCAGCCATGGAACGGCATCTGGGCACATTTGAGCAGGGCGACCAGAACAATCAACAGGGCGGCGAACTGCATCGACACCGGCAGCACCTGCTGGGTTTGCCAGATATCGCCTAAAGTACTTATGGAGAGGGTCTTGTACTGCCAGTAGATTATTGCAATGGCGCTCAGCAGAGCGACATCGGCTATGCGCGCAAAAACAAATTTCTTGTGGGCAGCCAGGGCTGCTCGGGGTCGTTCAGGATAAAACAGCAGTAATTGATGGAGTGTCAGGCTGATCGCTACCCAGGCGACCCACAACAAGAGCAGATTGTCCGCCAGAACAACGACGGTCACGCTGGCCAGTAATGCGTTGAGCCAGCGATAGAAGCGCGGTTGTCCTGGGTCACCTGCCAGGTATTGCTCGCTGAATCGGCTGACAATCCAGCCGATACTTGTCACGAGCAGCAACATGATCATTTGCACTGGGGCCAGAGCAAAATCGACGAGCCCGAACCCGCCAGCGAGGGTGACTATCAGCGCCAGCATTAAAGCGATCAGAGCACTCATACGGCGACTTCCTCGCAACATGGCTGCTGCGTAGGCAAGGGGCACTGCAAAAACAGCAAAAGCGGCTACAGATTCCATACGATATCCTCCCGGTGGTCTGTGGAGAGTATCGGTGCCTCTATTCATTCTGTGAAATTCATTATAAGGATGCTATCGTTCTTTTTTTTAGAACAGAATAGCCATGAGCCGACTTAATTATCATCATCTTTATTACTTTTGGCAGGTCGCCGTCACCGGCAATCTCACGCGTACCGCTGAACAGTTGCATATTTCCCAGTCAGCGTTGTCCACCCAGATCCGCAACCTGGAGGACAACCTTGAGTGTCAGCTTTTTGATCGTGAAGGGCGCAAGCTTGTGCTCACTGAAGCTGGCCAGCGGGCGATGCAGTTCGCTGAAGATATATTCCATCGGGGTGCAGAGCTTGAGTCCCTGCTTCGCCTTGGCGTCAGCTCCGCTAACAAACGCTTGCGCATAGGCACCACAAGCCATATGTCGCGAAACTTTATCGAGGAATTCATCGGCCCGGCGATGCAGGACGCCGAGGCCAGCGTGTCACTGGTGTCAGATAACCAGAACAAGTTAGTGGATGATTTGACCCGACATGCGCTTGATGTCGTTCTGACCAACGCCAACGTTGAGGTCAGTGATAATCAGGCGTGGCAAATCCAGCTATTGTCCAGGCAGCCGGTGGCGATTGTCTGTCCGCCCGCGTTGGCGACGGCGGATCTCAAGGCGCATTCCTGGGTGCTTCCGTCGCGTAAACACGCCATCCGTGGTGAGTTTGATGCTTTTTGTCTGCGACGGGGCTTCAGCCCTACACTCAAGGCAGAAGTAGACGACATGGCTATGCTGCGACTGATGGCCAGGGACAGTCAGGCCTTTGCAGTGCTGCCCCGCGTTGTGGCCAAGGACGAGCTTGCGACCGGCAGACTGGTGGAGCGCGAGGCATTGACCGGCGTTTACGAGCGGTTCTATGCCATTACGGTCGAACGGATTTTCAAGCCGGAGTTATTGGACGTGCTGTTAGCCGGATACGACTAGGTTGGTGGTGTGCTCATGCTGATCCGAATATTGGAGGGTAGATGTACAAGCTGTGTTTTTACGTACCAGAGAGCCACCTTGATACGGTTCAGGGTTTTATTTCTACCAAAGTGCCGTCCGGCACCAACCCCCACAGTGCGCGCATTTCCTGATTGGTCAGTGCGATACAGCCATTAGTCCAGTCCAGGCCTTCGAAGTACCACTCGGGGTACTCCTCATCAACAGGCGTGCCATGGATCATGATCATGCCACCGGGATCGACCCCTCTTTTATAGGCGGCGGTCTTATCCTTCAGGTTGGGATAATCCAGGTGCATGCTGAGGTTGAAGTCGGCACTCTTGTGACGCCAGTCAATAGTGTAGATGCCCTCTGGCGTGCGCTGGTCGCCGACCTCTTGCTTGTGCCCCACCGGTTGACGGCCCAAGCCCACGCGATAAGTGCGGATAATCTCGCCGCCACTGATGACGTCAAGCCGACGTTCCTGTTTGAGTATCAACACTTTGTCGATTCTGGTCCCCTCTGCTTGAGCTGCGCCAGAGACGGATATCGCGCCTAGGAAGGCCAGCAGAAGGAATACATGCAGGCGCATCAGCTGTTCCTGCGTGACTGTCCAGATTGATAGAGGATGTCGTGGGTACGAAACGGATAATGACTGTGCTGGCGATCGTGGAAATATTGCTTGAGCGTCTTGCCAACGGTTGGAAAAGCCAGTTCATCCCAAGGGATTTCTGCTTCGGAAAAGAGTCTGACTTCCAGGCTTTCTTCGCCTGCTGCGAAGGCTCGATCGATCAGGTTGCCACGAAAAAACATGTACACCTGGTTGATGTGCGGAAGGTTGAACAGCATGTACAGTTCCTGTTCACTGACTCGTGCCTGGGCTTCCTCCCAGGTTTCGCGCAACGCGGCTTCTGCTGTGGTTTCGCCGTTTTCCATATAGCCAGCAGGCAGAGTCCAGAATCCCAGGCGGGGCTCGATTGCGCGACGGCAAAGGAGGATCTGCTCTTCGTGAATCACCAAACAGCCGGCGACAATTCGCGGATTCTGGTAATGGATGGTATCGCAGTGATTGCAAACGAACCTCGAACGGTTGTCACCGTCGGGGATGCGCTGGCTGACCTGCTGACCGCAGTCGCTACAGAATTTCATCGTTTACTATCTCTATGTCCAATCCGTTTTGTCTTATCTTGCGGCGCATTTGCCTGTTGGGCAACTGGTTCTACGTAAGTGATCATGACATCATTACTAAAACGACGGAGGTGAACTGAATGCTGGACAAGATGCGCCTGCGGGTAGGCGAACATCGCCCGCGGGAGATCGAAGCGGCAGGCTTGCCGGAAGCGGGGGTGTTGATCCCGGTGACCTGTGTGCAAGATCGGCCCGAGATCATCCTGACCGTCCGCTCCCAGCGCCTGTCCACCCACTCCGGTGAGGTCGCATTTCCGGGTGGACGTCGGGACCCGGGTGACGTTGACCTGCAATACACTGCCTTGCGTGAGACCCATGAAGAGATAGGCCTGTTGCCGGAACTGGTTGACGTGCTTGGCCCGCTTGGTTCTCTGGTGTCGCGCTATGGCATCAAAGTTACCCCTTTTGTCGGTATCGTGCCGGATGTCTTCGACCTGGTACCCAACAGCGGCGAAATTGAAACCGTATTCAGGGTGCCGGTGAGTTTCTTTCTCGAGGATCGGCGCGAGATGACCCATCGGATAGATTACGAAGGGCGCAGTTGGTATGTTCCCAGCTATCGTTACGAAGGCCACAAGATTTGGGGGTTGACTGCCCTGATGCTGGTGGAGTTCGTCAATCTGGCGTTCGATGCCGAAATACAATTGAACACCCCTTACGACGAAGATCGCAAGCAGGAGAGAAAATGAAATACAGCCTGGGTAACGACCGAGTAGAAATGGCGGACGATGCGTGGATCGCTGATTCCGCCGCTGTGGTCGGCAAGGTTCGGCTCGAAGCTGGCGCGAACGTCTGGTTTGGCGCGGTGCTGCGCGGCGATAATGAGTTGATTCTGATTGGCGAGCACAGCAACGTGCAGGATGGTGCCGTCATGCACACTGATATGGGTTATCCGTTGACGCTGGGCAAGGGCGTAACCGTGGGTCACAACGCTATGTTACATGGTTGCACTGTGGGTGATTACAGCCTGGTGGGTATCGGCGCTGTGGTGCTCAACGGCGCGAAGATCGGCAAGCATTGCATCATTGGCGCCAACACGCTGATTGGCGAAGGCAAGGAGATTCCCGACGGTTCGCTGGTGGTGGGTTCTCCCGGCAAAGTAGTGCGGGAGCTGAACGAGCAGCAGAAGAAGATGCTCGAAGCGAGTGCCGCGCATTATGTGCACAATGCCAAGCGCTATCAGCGCGATCTTAAGCCTCAGGACGACTGATGTTGGGCGAAGTAGTTGCTTCTCCCTGTGTTGGTGTGTGCGCGCTGGACGAGCAGGACATTTGCACCGGTTGCCAGCGCAGCGGGATTGAAATCACGCAATGGGCACGCATGAGCGAGTCCCGGCGCCGAGAGGTGCTTGGCCTGTGTCAGGCACGCGCTCAGTCGCAGGGTCTCTGGTTTTCTACTACGCCGGATAACGGGTTACAGACATGAGCCAGATAGGAACGCCAGGCACGCAGAGCGCTATGCGCGTATTGCTCTTGGGAGCGGGAGAGCTAGGCAAGGAACTGGTCATCGAGTTGCAGCGACTCGGCTGTGAGACGATCGCTGTTGATCGCTATGAAAATGCACCTGCGATGCAGGTCGCCCATCGTAGTCACGTCGTCAGCATGCTTGATGGCGAGGCCTTGCGAGCGGTGATCGAGATCGAACAACCGGATTACATCGTGCCGGAAATTGAAGCGATCGCCACCCAGACCCTGCTCGACATGGAGGGGGAGGGCTATACGGTGATTCCGACTGCACGTGCGGCGTGGCTGACCATGGATCGTGTAGGCATACGACGGCTAGCTGCTGAGGAGCTGGGTCTGCCTACCTCAGATTATCGATTTGCCGAGACGCCCGAGCAATATCGGGCGGCAATCAATGAAGTCGGGCTGCCCTGCGTAGTCAAGCCGGCGATGAGTTCTTCAGGTAAGGGGCAGACGCTGGTACGTGGCCACGAAGAAGTTCAGGCCGCCTGGGATCATGCCCAGTCCGGCGGCCGTGCAGGTAGCGGCCGGGTCATCGTCGAGGGGCTGGTCGAATTTGATTACGAAATCACTTTGTTAACGGTGAGACACGTCGACGGCACCCTGTTCTGTGACCCCATCGGTCATCGTCAAGCCGGGGGTGACTACCGGGAATCATGGCAGCCGCAAGCCATGAGTGACGAGGCAATGGCCGAGTCCAAGCGTATCGCGTTAGCTGTTACTGAAGCCCTGGGCGGGCGCGGCGTATTCGGTGTCGAGTTGTTCGTGCAGGGGAATCAGGTCTGGTTCAATGAAGTCTCACCCAGACCGCACGACACTGGAATGGTCACGATGATTTCTCAGGATTTGTCCCAGTTTGCCTTGCACGCTCGGGCTATCGTTGGGCTACCCATCCCGGCTGTGCGGCAAATGGGACCCTGTGCTTCGGCGGTGCTGATGGTGGAGGGTGAGTCCACTGCGGTGAGCTTCTGTAATTTGCATCAGGCGCTCAAGCAACCTGATACCCAATTACGCCTGTTCGGTAAGCCGGATGTGAGCGGTCAGCGCCGAATGGGTGTCGCACTGGCCCGTGACGAAGATGTTACCTTGGCGCGGGCAAAGGCCATGGCGGTTATCGAGGCGATAGACGTCCAGTTGTGAGCCGGCGGTGGCGCGCTTTTCATTGGGTCAGCGCGCGTCGTCGTCCTCGGACTCAATCTCGGGTAGCGGGCCCTCCAGGTCGAGGGCTCGGTCCCAGACTCTCACACTCTTGACCATGTTGTCCTTGGTTTGCAGGATTTCCATACGATAAGAGCCTATCGTCAGACACACACTGGTTTCGGGAATGCTCTCGAGTTGCTCGGTGATCAGGCCGTTCAATGTCTTCGGGCCGTCAGCAGGCAACTTCCACGTCAACTGACGGTTGATCGCCCGGATGGCGCTGCCGCCTTCAATCACGAAGCGACCGTCGTTTTGGGGGTGAATGTCCTGACTGGGCAGGAGCATGTCGCTGGTGAATTCACCCACGATTTCCTCGAGAATATCTTCCAGGGTAACCAGTCCGATAACGTCGCCGTATTCGTCCACTACGATCGCAATGCGCCGTTTCTGCTTCTGAAAGTTGAACAACTGAGTATGCAGCGGCGTACTTTCGGGGACGAAGTAGGGCTCCTTGCAGGCGCTGGTCAGGTTTTCCTTGGTCAAATCGCCGCGGCTGAGCAGTCGGGCGATGGAGCGCATATGGACGATGCCGGTCACATTGTTGATGTCGCCCTGAAAGACGGGAAGGCGGGTGTGATGGCAGGTACGTAACTGACTATTGATACTTGAAAGGCTGTCTTCGAGGTCAATGCCGATTGCTTCGTTACGCGGAATCATGATGTCGTTGACGGTCATTTTTTCCAGATCGAGGATGCCCAGCAACATATTCTGACGGCTGCGGGTGATGCCCAGACCGGCCTCGCGCACCACCGTACGCAGTTCCTCGACACTCAACTGATCCCCTGCGTCGGCGGAGACGTTGACGCCCAACAGACGCAACAGTTGATTGCTGATACTGCCGCAGACCCAGACCACCGGATACAGCACCTTCTGCAGTATCTGCAATATGATGCTGACGGGGAAGGCGATGAGCTCCGGGCGCAGGGCAGCCAGGGTTTTGGGTGTGATTTCGCCGAAGATCAGAATGATAATAGTCAGGCCGATGGTGGCGATGGCAATCCCCGCTTCACCCCAGATCTGCACGGCTACGACTGTCGCTATCGAAGCAGCAAGAATGTTGACGATATTATTACCGACCAGGATCGTGCCCAGTAAGCGATCCGGGCGCTCAAGGAGACGCGAGGCTCGCCGCGCTCCTTTATGTCCTTCCTTGCTGAGATGTTTGAGGCGATACCGGTTGAGGCTCATCATGCTGGTTTCTGAGCTCGAGAAGAACGCCGACAGGACGATCAGCACGCAGAGAATTATCAGCAGAAGAGTGGTGTGCGAGTCGTTCAAGGGATGGCCTCAAGGACAATATGTAATAAGGGCATGATCAGACGGCCAGAAAAAACTCGCTGACCAGCTTGCTGCCAAAATAGGCCAGGGCGAGCAGTAAAAAGCCCGCTAAGGTCCAGCGGATCGCGTTATTGCCACGCCAGCCACGGAAATGCCGGCCCCAGAGAAGAATGCCGAACACAATCCAGGCCAGACAGGACAGTAGGGTCTTGTGGGCAACATCCTGGGAAAACATGTTGTCGAGGAAGACGAAACCGGTGATCAGGGCCAGGGTCAGGAGTAACTCGCCGCACAGCAGGAACTGAAAGAGTAGTCGCTCCATGGTCTGCAGGGGTGGGAAGGTGCGGATGAAGCGCGTGGGGTGTTTATGTTTGAGCTGATAGTTCTGCAGGCCCAAGAGCCCGGCCTGGAAAGCAGCTATGGTGAGAATGCCGTAGGCCAGGATCGATAGCAGGATATGCGTTATCAGTATGCCTTCACCGGATACGAGTACTGTGCCATGGCCAGGGAACAGCCAGGCCAAAAGCACGGTAATCACGGACAGCGGGTATAAGCCGAGTAGCAGGCTGAGGACCGGAGCGCGAAAGCTGGACAACAAAGTAATCGCGATAACCAGCCAGGCCACCAGCGATGCTGCGTTAAAGAAGCCAAGAGCCAATCCGGCATCAGTAATTAGCTGCAAGTATAGGCTGGCCGCGTGCACCAGTAACGCCACTAGGCCGATGACGCGCAGCAGATTGTCGTTTACCGCTCGACGTTTGGCCAGGCAGTGTATTTGATAAATACTGCCGCTCAAGTACAGGAGCACGGCAAGCAGGCTGGGGGTAAGGGCTGTCATACTTCCTTGCAAAGAGACTCATCGAAATCGAAGTGTGGCACAAGGCGCGTCACTGTTAAAGCGCTCCCTGTCATCCACAATCGCTGCAGGGTATACTGCGGCGCTTGATCGCTTCACCCGTCTGTCCGGGTAACGGGAAGCATAGGAGATTCAGTATGTTCGACAATCTTACCGAGCGTCTGTCCCATAGTCTGCGGGGCGTAACAGGTCGGGCCAAGCTAACAGAAGAAAACATCAAGGATACCCTGCGCGAAGTGCGCATGGCCTTGTTGGAGGCGGATGTTGCCCTACCGGTGGTCAAGGCGTTTGTTGACCAGGTACGCGAACGCGCAGTGGGTCAGGAAGTGTCTCGCAGCCTGTCTCCAGGTCAGGTATTCGTCAAGATCATCAAGGCCGAACTTGAAGCTGTCATGGGGGAGGCCGAAGGTCTCAATCTGGCCGTGACGCCGCCGGCGGTGATTCTAATGGCCGGTCTGCAGGGTGCGGGTAAAACCACCTCTGTCGCCAAGCTGGGTAAGACCTTGCGCGAGCGGCAGAAGAAAAAGGTCATGGTGGTCAGTGCCGACGTTTACCGTCCGGCGGCGATCAAGCAGCTTGAGACCCTGGCGGCGGAAGTCGGAGTAACCTTCTTCCCGTCCGATGCCGGTCAGAAACCGGTCGATATCGTTCAGGCTGCCTTGCGGGAAGCGCGCAACCGCTTCATGGATGTGCTGATCATCGACACCGCCGGTCGTTTGGCGATCGATGCTGACATGATGGACGAGATTTGCGCTGTTCACGCGGCGGCCAAGCCGGCCGAGACGCTGTTCGTGGTCGACGCCATGACAGGTCAGGATGCGGCCCTGACCGCACAGGCGTTCAATGAGGCGCTGCCGCTGACCGGCGTGATTCTGACCAAGGTTGATGGCGACTCACGGGGTGGTGCGGCGTTGTCGGTGCGGCACATCACGGGTAAACCAATTAAGTTTTTGGGTGTGGGTGAAAAGACCGATGCCTTGGAGCCTTTCCATCCCGATCGGATCGCTTCACGCATCCTCGGCATGGGCGATGTGCTCAGCCTGATCGAACAGGCCGAACAGAAGCTCGACAAGGACAAGGCCGAGAAGCTCGCCAAGAAGCTGAAGAAAGGTAAAGGCTTCGATCTCGAGGACTTTCGCGACCAGCTGCAGCAAATGCGCGGTATGGGTGGACTCGGTTCGATGATGGATAAGCTGCCGATGATGGGCAAGATCAATCCGTCCCAGATGGAAACCGCACAGACTGAGGCGGAAAAGCAGTTTACCCGTATGGAAGCGATCATTAACTCAATGACGCAGGCCGAGCGGCGTAACCCGGATATCATCAGTGGGTCGCGTAAACGCCGTATTTCGGCGGGTTCGGGTACTCAGATCCAGGATATTGGTCGTGTGATCAAGCAGCATAAGCAGATGCAAAAGATGATGAAGAAAGTCAGCGGCAAGGGTGGTATGGCCAAGCTGATGCGCGGTATGGGTGGTATGGGCGGCGGCGGTGGCATGATGCCCCCCGGCGGTGGTGGCATGCCCAAGTTCTAGGCGTTTTGCCAGCAGCCTGACTGCAGTTCAGAAAACAGTTTTCAATAGCCGCGATATTCCGTAGAATACGCGACCTTTCGGGCACAATAGACCTGCATCCCAGGTAGTGGCCCGTAATTGATTCAATGAGTGTTATTCAAATACAGGAAACGATGTCCACATGGTAACCATTCGTCTTGCTCGTGGTGGCTCCAAGAAGCGCCCCTTCTATCACCTGACTGTCGCTAACAGCCGCAACGCCCGTGATGGTCGTTTCGTTGAGCGCGTTGGCTTCTTTAACCCAGTAGCAAACGGTGCCGAGACTCGCCTGTCTGTCGACCAGGAACGCGTTACTTACTGGCTGAGCCAGGGCGCACAGCCCTCCGAGCGCGTAGCATGTTTGTTGAAGGAAAATCAGGCTTCTGCCTGATATGAACAACCTGCCGGAGTCGTCCGGATCACCTTTGGTGGTTCTCGGCAAGATTGTTTCGGTGCATGGTGTTCGCGGTTCGGTCAAGGTGTATTCCGACACGGACCCGCTGGATAACGTGCTGGACTATCCCGAGTGGATACTCCGCAAAGGTCAACAGACCCGAACCATCAAGTTTCTTGATGCGCGAGTGCAGGGCCGGATACTGGTGGTCAACCTTGAGGGGGTGACCGATCGTGATCAGGCGCTGGGCATGGTGGGTTACGAGATTTGTGTAGTGCAAGATGCGCTGCCCGATCTCGATGTTGGCGAATACTACTGGCATCAGCTGGAAGGCTTGCAGGTGATAACGGTCCAGGGCGAATTGCTGGGTCGAATCGATCATCTACTTGAGACCGGATCCAACGATGTCATGGTGGTCAGGCCGTGTGAAGGTAGTCTGGATCAGCGTGAACGCCTGCTGCCCTATTTACCGGACCTGTATGTTAAATCCATCGATTTGCAGTCAGGAGTGATGCAGGTTGATTGGGACCCGGAATTCTGACCGGTGTGGGCCGGTGTAGTAACGCTTTTTCCGGAGATGTTTGCTGCGTTAACCGAGTACGGTGTGACTGGGCGCGCAGTCAAGCGGGGGCAGCTGGAGGTCGTATTCAGTAATCCCCGTGAGCACGCCCACGATCGGCATCGTACGGTAGATGACCGGCCCTTCGGCGGTGGTCCCGGCATGTTGATGAAGGTCGAGCCATTGCTGGAGGCGATCGAAGCGATCACAGCGCAGGCGCCTTCGCCGCCCAGGGTGATTTATCTGTCGCCCCAGGGCCAGCCTCTGACCCAGAAGCGGGTGCAGGAGTTGGCTTCGCTGGACAGCCTGGTGCTGCTTTGCGGGCGTTACGAAGGAATCGACGAACGCATTATTGAGATGTGCGTTGATGAAGAGGTTTCCCTTGGCGACTACGTGTTGTCGGGGGGTGAGTTGGGGGCCATGGTGCTTCTTGACTCGGTTACCAGACTGATTCCTGGCGTGCTTGGGCATGCGGACTCAGCGGTAGAGGATTCGTTTTCGGAGGGGTGGCTGGATTGTCCACACTACACTCGGCCGGAAGAGATTGCAGAGCGGCGCGTACCGGAGGTGCTGCTTAGTGGTAACCATGAATTGATCCGGCGCTGGCGCCTCAAGCAGTCCATGGGCAGAACCTGGCAACGTCGGCCAGAGTTGCTCGAGGATTTAACGCTGAGCAAAGAACAGCAACAGCTGTTGGCGGAATTTATCCGCGAACGGGAAACCGATAACCATTGATTCAAGTCCGACGGCTTGTGCAGGAGTTTTAAATGTCTAACATTATTGCCCAGATCGAAGCTGAGCAGATGAGCAAGAAGTTACCCGAGTTTGCTCCGGGTGACACAGTGATCGTTCAGGTTAAAGTGAAGGAAGGCGAGCGTGAGCGTCTGCAGGCCTTTGAAGGCGTGGTTATCGGCAAGCGTAACCGGGGTCTGAACTCCGCGTTCACCGTGCGGAAGATCTCCAGCGGTGTAGGCGTCGAGCGTACGTTCCAGAGTTATTCGCCGTTGATTGACAGCCTGACCGTCAAGCGTCGTGGTGATGTTCGTAAAGCCAAGCTTTACTACCTGCGTGCACTGTCGGGTCGTGCTGCACGTATCAAGGAAAAGCTGGGCTGATCAGTCCGCTCTTCTGTACGATAAAAGCAGCCCTCGGGCTGCTTTTTTATTGTCTGGCGTATGATGCCAAGAACGGTTGGTTCTGACGGGGTGTGACATGGCTATTGCGGGCTTATCGTCCATGCAGCATCCGATGCCGCGGGCAGTTGTAAGCGAAAGGGAGCAGCGGATTATCGCCGGTTATATTGATAACCTCTGGCTGGAGCGTGGTCTGGCGCGGCCGACACTGGACGCTTACCGGACTGACCTGGAACATATGGCTGGCTGGCTAGCCACCCGCAACGCTGGACTCTTTGAGGCTAGTCGGGCTGATCTCATGGAGCATCTTGGTTGGCGTATCAACAAGGGTTATCAGGCACGGTCTACCGCCAGGTTGCTGTCGTGTCTGCGCGGGTTCTATCGGCATGCCCTGCGCCAGAATCTGATTGCTCAAGACCCCACGCTGGATATCGCCTTGCCCAAGATGGGTCGTCCTTTGCCCAAGGCACTCAGTGAGGCTGATGTCGAAGCTCTGCTTGCAGCACCCGATGTCGAGGACAGTTTGGGCCTGCGCGATCGATGCATGCTCGAGGTGTTGTATGCGTGCGGTCTGCGCGTAAGCGAGCTGACAGGGTTGCGGCTGGATCAGCTCAATCTGCGTCAGGGGGTGGTGAGGGTGACTGGTAAGGGTAGCAAGGAGCGGTTGGTACCGCTTGGCGAGGAGGCGCTGAGCTGGATAGAGCGCTATTTACGCGAAGGTCGCGCTGCCTTGCTAGGAGGTCAGGCCGGAGATGTTGTATTTCCCAGTCGTCGGGGCACGGAAATGACCCGTCAAACTTTTTGGCATCGGATCAAGCTGCATGCGAGTCAAGCGGGTATCCGCGGTACCCTGTCACCGCATACCATGCGCCATGCCTTTGCAACGCATCTGCTCAACCATGGCGCTGATCTGCGCGTGGTGCAGATGCTGCTGGGCCATAGCGATCTGTCTACAACGCAGATCTACACGCACGTGGCGCGCCAGCGTTTGCGTGATCTGCATGCCAGCCATCATCCCCGTGGGTGAGGCCGATGTTTCATGCTAAGCTTGAACGTCTTGAAGAGGACCCATAATGCGAGCCACATTAGTTACCACTTTGCTGCTCATGTTCAGTGCGCAGATCGTCATGGCGGCGCCGGCTGATGCTATCCGCGCCAGCCTGGCCAAGCTCAATTTGCCCATGCAGGTGCAGAGCATTAGCGAATCACCACTTGCAGGGCTTTTTCAGGTGCAGATGGACAGCGGGCGCATCATTTATGCCAGCGAAGACGGCCAGTTTCTGGTTCAGGGCGCGCTGTTTGATGTCAGCGATGGCAAGCTCAGTAATCTCACCGCCGCAGCAGAAAGCAAGGCGATTGGCGATTCTCTGAACAAGATTCCGCGTAAAGAGTTAGTGATCTTCGCGCCGAAAGACCCCAAGACTCACGTGACCGTTTTTACTGATGTGGACTGCGGTTATTGCCGGTTGCTTCACAGCGAAATAGAAGAGCTCAATGACCTGGGCATTGAAGTACGCTACGCGGCTTTCCCGCGCAGCGGTCCAACGGGTGAAAGCGCGCGGACCATGGAGTCGATCTGGTGTGCGGAAGATCCGCGCAAGACAATGACCGAAGCCAAGCTGGGCAAGACCATTGCCAGCGCCAGTTGCGACAATCCTGTGGCACAGCAGTATCAGATGGGCGTGCAGCTTGGCATTAATGGTACGCCGGCGATTTTTCTGGCCAATGGCACGCTGGTAGCTGGCTACAAACCGGCTAAGGTGCTTGCCGAAGAGGCTCTGGCGAACCAGTAATTGAAAGGATCGCAGTGCAGTCCGTTAATCAATCATTAGATCAAGTGGGGACCTCAGTTTGAAACCGGTTAAAGTAGGTATATGTGGTTTGGGCACCGTTGGCGGTGGCACATTCAACGTTCTGCAGCGTAATGCAGTCGAGATCTCTCGGCGGGCCGGGCGCGGCATCGAGGTTGCGCAAATTGCCGCGCGCCATCTGAATCCTGCCTGCAATACCGGGGATACGCCCATTACCGGCGACGTGTTCGAGGTGGTTAATAACCCCGATATTGATGTGATTATCGAGCTGATTGGCGGCAGCACTGTCGCTTTTGAAGTCGTCATGCAGGCGATTGCCAACGGTAAGCATGTGGTTACCGCCAACAAGGCGCTGATTGCGGTGCACGGTAACGAGATCTTCGAGGCGGCTAGTAAGCAGGGTGTTATGGTGGCGTTCGAAGCCTCGGTTGCCGGAGGCATCCCGATTATCAAAGCCCTGCGTGAAGGTTTGGCGGCCAACCAGATCGATTGGGTTGCCGGCATTATCAATGGTACCGGCAATTTCATCCTGACTGAGATGCGCGACAAGGGCCGTACCTTTGATGACGTGCTCGCCGAAGCGCAAGTGCTCGGTTATGCCGAGTCGGACCCGACCTTTGATGTAGAAGGTATCGATGCTGCGCACAAGTTGACGATTCTGGCATCGATCGCTTTTGGTATTCCGTTGCAATTCGACAAGGCTTACACAGAAGGTATCAGCAAGCTGACCACCGCCGATGTACGCTACGCTGAAGCATTCGGCTATCGCATCAAGCACTTGGGTATCGCCCGGCGAACCCCCGACGGTGTAGAGCTGCGCGTACATCCCACGTTGATTCCGGCCGATCGGCTGATTGCCAATGTGAACGGCGTGATGAACGCGATTATGGTCAACGGCGACGCCGTTGGTTCTACACTCTATTACGGCGCCGGCGCCGGCGCCGAACCGACCGCTTCCTCGGTTGTTGCAGATGTAATCGATGTGGTTCGCACGCTGACGACTGATCCGAACAATCGGGTTCCGCATCTGGCGTTTCGCGCGGACTCGCTGTCGGATCTGGCGGTATTGCCGGTCGGTGCTGTCGAGACCGCCTATTACCTGCGTATCCAGGCCAAGGATCGTCCGGGCGTACTGGCCAAGGTGGCAACTATTTTGTCCGAGCGTGGCATCAACATCGAATCGATCCTGCAGAAGGAAGTCGAGGAAGAGGCTGGACTGGTGCCACTCATTATCATGACGCACCGCGTACGCGAGCAAAAGATGAATGATGCCATCGAGGCTCTCGAGGCGCTGGACGAAGTGGCCTCGCCGCTGATGCGGATCCGGGTTGAACAACTGAACTGATTAGCGGCAATTGACAATGCCGGCCTACCGACATCGGGCACAAATCCCGTTGCCGTGAACGGGCGGCTGACACTTGCAGCCCCTATCCAAGGGTTTGAACGATGCGCTATATAAGCACCCGGGGCCAGGCTCCGGCTCTGAACTTCGAAGATGTGCTGTTGACTGGTCTGGCGACCGACGGCGGGTTATACGTTCCTGAGAATTTGCCCCGATTCACCCAGGAGGAGATTGCCTCCTGGGCTGGTTTGCCTTACCACGAGTTGGCTTTCAACGTGATGCGTCCCTTTGTGGCAGGTAGCATCAACGATGCCGATTTCAAGCGGATTCTCAAGGAAACCTACGAGGTTTTCGAGCACCAGTCTATTGCACCCCTGCGGCAACTGGGTGCTAACGAATGGGTGCTAGAGCTGTTCCATGGCCCGACGCTGGCCTTCAAGGATTTTGCGCTGCAGCTTCTTGGCCGTCTACTCGATCATTTCCTGCTCAAGCGTGGCGAGCGTGTAGTGATCATGGGTGCGACCTCGGGTGACACCGGCTCGGCGGCAATCGAAGGCTGCAAGCATTGCGAGAATGTGGATATCTTCATCCTGCACCCACACAACCGTGTATCGGAAGTGCAGCGCCGGCAGATGACGACTATCAAGGGCGACAATATTCACAATATTGCCGTTGAGGGTAATTTTGACGACTGTCAGGAAATGGTCAAAAACAGCTTCGCCGATCAGGGGTTCCTCAAGGGCACGAGGCTAGTGGCTGTCAATTCGATCAATTGGGCGCGGATCATGGCTCAGATCGTCTATTACTTTCATGCGGCGTTGCAGCTCGGCGGGCCGGCACGGTCGATGGCCTTTTCGGTGCCTACCGGTAATTTCGGTGATATTTTTGCCGGCTACTTGGCACGTAACATGGGATTGCCCATCAGCCAGCTGATCGTTGCCACCAATCGCAACGACATACTGCATCGTTTCATGAGTGGTAATCAGTACGCCAAGGATACTCTGCACGCTTCCCTTTCGCCGTCGATGGATATCATGGTGTCGTCGAATTTCGAGCGTCTGTTGTTTGATATGCATGGTCGTAACGGCCTGGCCGTCGCGCAGTTGATGGCCGAATTCAGACAGTCGGGCACGCTCAGCGTTGAGGAAGAGCGCTGGACTGAAACACGCAGACTATTTGATTCCCTTGCGGTGGATGATGAAGCGACGTGTGCGACCATCACCGAGGTCTACCGCAAGACAGGTGAGCTGCTGGATCCGCATACTGCGATAGGTGTGCGCGCTGCACGAGAGTGTCGTCGTTCCATGTCGCTGCCAATGATCACGCTGGGCACGGCCCATCCGGTGAAGTTTCCAGAGGCCGTAATCAAGGCTGATGTGGATGTGGAACCAGCGCTGCCGCCGCACCTTCTCGACCTGTTCGAGCGTGAGGAACGCTTCACTGTATTGGCCAATGACTTGCACAGTATTCAATCGTTCGTTGCAGCTCACGGCAATCGCGGCAAACCGCTTTGATTCAAGGCAGGGTCGGGCCAGTTGCCCGGCTGTTTGAATTCAATCGAACCTTAACGCTCGACAGGCATCCAAGGCAGTAATCAGGCGTTGTGCTGACCGCGCCTTGCGCTGAATAGAGGATGTTATGGTCCGAGAATTACGTAATCTGGAACAGTTGTTCAATCACATTGCTGCCTTGGCCGGCGACCAGGGCCAGGTGTCTCTCGGCGTCGTGGTCGAGTCCGTGGGTCATCGGTCCTTTGGGCCCCTGTTGCTGGTGATCGGTTTGACACTGACTTCGCCTCTGAGCGGGATTCCAGGCATGGCGTCGATCAGTGCGGCATTCATCCTGCTGATTGCAGTGCAGTTGTTGATTGGACGTCGTTATTTCTGGTTACCACGATGGCTGCTTGAGCGTTCCTTGAGCGAGGCTCAGGTGCTAAAGGGTCTGCGCTGGATAAACCCGCCTGCTCGCTTTATCGATGGTCTGACCCGCCCACGGCTGACCTTGCTGGTCAGCAGGATGGGCGCTTATCTGACGGCTGCATTGTGTGTTTGTATCGCATTGGTGATGCCCATGTTTGAATTGGTGCCATTCAGCGCTTCAGCTATCGGAGTGGCGTTGGCTGCACTGGGTCTGGCGTTGGTAGCTCAGGATGGCTTGCTGGCTTTGATCGCATTTACTGTGATTGGAGCCACTTTCGGCTTAGTCATATTTAATGCTTTGTGACGAGTCAATCTCCTTGCGGTACCGCGCGAATGATCTGATTCTTGCTCGAGCCATATAAAAAATAATAGCCAAGGAATTGCAGATGAGAATGAACAACAGTGTCACGCGGATTTTGAAACAGGGCGGAATCGCTACGCTGGCTGTGGTGTCTCTGTTGACACAAGCGGCACCGGTAGTAAAACAGCAAAGTCAGGTGCCCGGATACTACCGGATGAATTTGGGCGATTTTGAAGTAACGGCGCTTTATGATGGGTATATCGATCTTGATCAGACGTTGCTCCGAGGAATCGATGCGGACAATCTGCAATCGCTGTTGAACAAGATGTTCATCTCGGGTGACGGAGGTATTCAAACTGCGGTGAATGCCTACCTGATCAACACGGGTAATGAGTTGGTACTGGTCGATGTGGGGGCGGCGCAATGTTTTGGGCCGACTCTGGGAAATATCTCCGCCAATCTCAAAGCATCGGGCTATGAGCCAGAGCAGGTCAGCATGGTGCTGTTGACCCACCTGCACCCCGACCATGCCTGCGGATTGCGTAATAGCGATGGGTCGGCTACCTATCCCAATGCCACGGTCCATGTGCCGCGGGCCGAGGCCGCCCACTGGCTGGACAAAGAGCTTGCCGCAACGATGCCAGAATCCGTCCAGCCGTTTTTCGCTATGGCGCAGGCTGCTGTGGAGCCTTATGTCGAGCGTAACCGGTTAAAGCGGTACGGTCGGAATACCGAGTTGATGCCGGGCGTGCGCACCGTTCCGGCCAACGGACATACCCCTGGCCATAGTGCTTATATGTTTCAGTCGGAGGGACAGGATTTGATGGTCTGGGGTGATATTGTGCATAGCCACACGGTGCAGTTTGCCCGTCCCGACGTCACCATCGAGTTTGACGTGGACAGCGATGCAGCATTGAACACGCGTAAACGGCTATTCAACGAGGCGGTAAAGAATCGTTTCTGGGTTGCCGGTGCGCATTTGCCCTTTCCCGGCTTGGGTCATGTCCGCCGCGAGGGTGCTGCGTTTTCCTGGGTGCCTGTGGAGTATGGCCCTTTGCGTTCGGACCGATAACCGAGTTAGCTGCTGAGCAGAAAAACGCCGGAAGGCAATTCCGGCGTCCGACATGGGATGTTGTTAGTGTGCTGTCGTGGTCTGTTCGAACTCATAGCCTGCCATGCGTTCAGCTCCCCAGCTACGCTGTATATAACCGATGACTTCGTCCAGTTCCTCGCGGGTGACTGAAGCCGGTTCACCGTGTTCCAGTGTGTCGTAGTGGAATATGTAAAGCCTGGACAGGAACTGAGCGAAGGGTAGTGAGGCTTCGCCGTATCGCTCGCCATGTCCTGCGGTACTGACGGTGACGCCGTCGCCCCAGTTTTGGCCGCTGTCGTTGTTCGGATTGTAAAAATACAACCGCATCTGATCTGTCTGGTCCAGAGTCACCCGCAAGATGGTGATCGCATGCCAGCCGATGAAGCGAGCGGCGCTGTCGGTGACTGCGATACCTGCTGGCTGGGGATGGATAAGGGGTTGATTGCCATTGTGGTAGGGATGATAGGCAGCATAGAAATGGCGTATAAAATCATCCAGATCCACCAGATTACCGGTTGGGACGTCGACGTTGAGACGGAATCCGCGTCCGGACCACCAGCCATGGAACTCCGGATTGACCCAGCGGTGGGGGTCGCCTTCGCGACCGATGCAGCGCCGTCCCATCTCTGCATAAATGCGGTCCAGATGCGGCACCACCAATAGCGAGACGGAATCCAGATCGATCGGCAGCGTTTTAGCTACTCCGTTCAGGCTAGCCATTGAAGAGATCGGTTGGCCTTCGAAATGCATGATGATTTCGTCATCACGTGCCGCCCAGGTGACCATTTGCAACAGATAATCCGGATCATTGTAAGCCCACATCGAGAGTGCCCGTGCTGACTGGCAGGTTGGGTTGTTGCCTTGGCCTACACCAAGGGGTAGGCCAAGCATGCAAAGCACCCCTTCCAGCAGCAGTGACTCAGCGGGTACCGCAGTACCAAACGCCATCGTCAACCGCTCTCGAGACCAATCAGACAGGGGCAAGCCCAGCTGCCGCCACATGGCGGGCGCCAATGGAAGCTGGAACAGAATGCCGCGCTCCAGCATCAGAGCCAGACCGTAGATTGCCTGCGGCGTGCCGGCAGTAACGCCCTTATCGATCAGCGTCAGTACCAGCTCGCGATAGCATAGAAGGCAGTCGCGACCGGTAGCAGAGAGTCCCATTGCTTCGGCTAGCAGATGCTCTCCCTGTTTGAGCAGGTGACGCATCAGGACGGCGTGATAGGCAGACGCCAGGCCAGTATCGTGCATGGCCCTGGCGAAGCCTGTCGCCTCGCTTTGCAGTGCGGCGTTATCCATGTAGTCGAGCCGTTCCTGATATATTGCGATACCGGGATCTTCACGACAGGCATCAGTAGGCCCAAACAAGCTGCTGACCAGCCGATCTGCGCCTTGACCACTGGTGCCCATATCTATTTCAGGGTTGGCCTGACACACGGCGATTTGCGTGATCATGCGCTTGACCGAATCGACTTGTATCGGTCGCTGCCGCAGGATGCGCCAGATTTCGCCAATCAATTTCTCGATGATATGCTCATAACCAATCGAGCTTGCAAGATGCTGTAGCAGGTTGCGCGGTAGCTCGGCCAGTTGTCCTTGAGTCTCCCGTTCGGCCTCGCTTGGCGTAGAAAAAAGCAAATTTACATTGCTGGCAAGCACCTGGGTCAAAAAGTGATGTGCATACTCAGCCGACACGGTCGGATGCTCGTAATGTCCGAGTGCGACTGCAAGCAATCTGAGCTCGCTCAGTGCTTCGATGACCAGTGTATGGGCGTCTGCGCCCATCAGAGTATGGGTAGTCAGGGCGGGCACCAGCGTCTCTGGGCTGGCCCAGTCAGAGCCGATAAAGACCCCGGCTGTTTCCAGGGCCCCCGCCCGTGCCTCCAGTTGACTGCAACCGCCAGGCACCATGAGCACTCGACGTGCGGTGTCGAAGACGCGCCCCAGCTTGCCTGACTTGGCAAAATCCGGTGCGCGTTCAAGTAGCTCCAGAGCCTCGTCAAACCGTGAGATCAACAAGACAAGCTTGTCGGTCTCCGGATTGTTCTGCGTATCCTGCTCAACCACGCACACTCTCCTCAATTGATTCGGTTGCTACCCATGATAGGGGTCCGAAGAGCTGTGCGCTATATATAGAAATCCAGTTCTTCCTGACGCTTGAGCAATTTGTGCATTTCAGTGGAGTTTTCGCCGACGAAATACACCAGTCCCCAATGGGTACCGAACGCAGTGCGCTTGGTCACCATCTCTTCGACTGGGGTGGTCAATTCATGGGACTCAAAGTAGGGGTGATCTTCAGTCTCCGACGGAATCTCCAGCTTGCTGACGACTCGGCGACGGGGGTAAACCCCAAAGCAACCGGCGTAGCCGCTGGCATCTTCAACCTCGTTCGGAAAGTAGGCTTGCACTTCCGCTTCAGTCGATTTTGGATCGAACACCAACATGGATGCATGGTAGGCATTGAAACCCTTATACACGCGTTCCAGCAGTTCAAAGACCTTGAATCCCGGTGGGCGATAGGCGACCTCGCCGAAGTACATCTCTCCATCGCTGGTAACGAAGTACTCGGGGTGGATCATGCCGAACTCGATATCGAACGTCTTGATCAGCTTCTTGATTTGGTCGACGATCTGCGGCCGGTACTTCTCCAGTTCAGGCGAGGCGGGGACGTGGACCGAATAGCCCAGGCGCACATATTCGGAGATATTCAGGAAACATATCTTACCGTTATGGACCCACGCCTCGACTGCAAATTCCCAACCGTCGAGGTGCGATTCCATCAAGGACGGAAATTCGTCGTCGGGTATCGCATCCACATCATCTGGGGTACGGATAACTCGGTGTCCCAGACAACCTGCTTTATCAAAAGCCTTGAAGTGAATGGGGTCATTCGGGTCGCCGTCCAGCTTGAGTAGAGTCTGATTCACGCGCTTGAGAAAGCGGATAACGTCGGCGCGATCGTGGGCTTCTTCGAAGATGCCAACACGAATGCCGCCCAGCTGAGCGCGTCTCTTCATCAAGGACTTGTCGCGCATCAACATTGATTGGCCGAATAGACGGGGGTTATCCAGTAATACCGAGTTGATTGCACCCGCCCACTCAACGGTTTCCTCGAAAAGAGGAATAGCAACATCAACACCCATATCCTTTAGGGTCTGAGCTATTTCTACCGAGCGATCATTCAGCCGCTCGAAGTTCCATGGCACGTAGGGAATATCGTGTGTCTTGCAATAGTCTTCAGCCCACTCGGGCGCGACAACTACGTAGCGACGATCAAAGGTCGCGGCAGCTTCGACAGCGTTAGGTGCCCATCCGAGCAGAGCAATAAAACCCTTGGTTGGATCCTTCTTCATATGCGATCTCCATGAGAGGCAGGAGCTCTTCCTGCGAGTGTATAATTTATATGTGTAACGACTATACATCATCAAATAGGCCCCGGCTAACAAGCGAGCTATACAGCTCATGGTGAAAGGATTTATTAAAGCTATTAGAGAGCGAAATAAAATAGAGAAATACTGTGCCTTAGTGCATCGGTTTCCGACTGTTGCTGGGTTGTTCAATAGTGGCAATCAATCACTGGCGTTGACGCCTGACCGGGAGTTCAGGATGATTTGCCGCACACTAATCTTGATGGGGAAATAGAATGCCGCAAGACCTTAACCTTTTGCTTGCGGACTTTGTCCTTCCGGATAGTGTGCTGCGGTTGTTGATCAGTACTCTGCTATTGCTGACGGTAGTCATGCTTGCCCGAAGACTGACTGCACGTTTTATTCGTCGTACCGTGGTGTCTCCGGAGCTGCGTGGCCGCTGGCTGGTTAATTCGCGCAACGGCTTCCTGCTCCTCACGCTGCTGGGGCTGGTGATTATCTGGGGTGACGAATTGCGAACCCTGGCGTTGTCGATCGTCGCGATTGCGGTTGCCTTTGTGGTGGCCACCAAGGAGCTGATCTTGTGTTTGACCGGTTCGATGCTGAAAAGTGGATCGCGCTCATTCAATCTGGGAGATCGAATTCAGGTGAAAGAGTTTCGGGGTGATGTGATCGACCAGAGCCTGCTGGTCACTACCGTGCTGGAAGTTGGTCCCGGGGCCTTGCAGCAGCGCACCGGCCGGATGATCGTAATTCCCAACGCCTTGTTTGTTTCCGAGCCGGTGATCAATGAGAGCTTTACGGAAAATTATGGTTTTCACGTGTTCAGCATACCGTTTAGTCGGGGCGATGATTGGCGGTCGGCGCAGCAGCTCTGTCTGGAATCGGCCAATCGCCATTGTGCTTCCTATCTTGAGCAGGTTCGCGGTTATATGACCAAGGTCAGCGCCAACAGAGGTCTCGCGGTACCTTCGGTAGAACCGCGGGTAACACTTCAAGTGCCGACACCGGAGGCGGTTCATCTGGTCGTACGGGTGCCGGTCAAAGTGGGGCAGCGGGGCTTTCTTGAGCAAGCCATTCTTGGTGATGTGTTCGCCGAACAGGATTTTCTTCCTGTGCGTCATGAGGATGGGGCGCGCAAATCTGATTACATCAGTGCAGGCCGTTCCGAGGATGTATGAGCCTGGCAAGACTGTGTGGTGGCATTGGCGGATAAATCCTTGTAATTTGGGGCGCACGAATCTAGCGACAACATTTTTTACCCCGGCGCCCGTCCGGGATTCCATCACAAGAGGCAACCGATCGTGAAAACGCGTATTACTGAAATGTTCGGCATTCAACACCCTATCATTCAGGGCGGCATGCATTACGTCGGCTTTGCCGAGCTGGCTGCAGCGGTATCCAACGCAGGCGGGCTGGGCACCATCACCGGCTTGACGCAGAAGACAGCAGCCGACCTGGCCAATGAGATTGCTCGCTGCCGGGATATGACTGACAAGCCATTTGCGGTCAATCTGACTTTTCTGCCGTCGATCAGTTCGCCGGACTATCCAGGCTACATCAAGGCAATCATCGAAGGTGGTGTCAAATTCGTTGAAACCGCTGGTCGTAGCCCAGAGCAATACATGCCCTATCTTAAGGATGCGGGTATCAAGGTGATCCACAAATGCACCTCGGTACGTCACGCGCTGAAGGCTCAGAAAATCGGTTGTGATGCGGTATCCGTCGACGGTTTCGAGTGTGGTGGCCACCCGGGTGAAGATGATATCCCCAATATGATTCTACTTCCGCGGGCCGCAGACGAACTGGAAATCCCTTTCGTGGCCTCCGGTGGTATGGCTGATGGGCGTTCGCTGGTTGCGGCGCTGGCTATGGGTGCCGAGGGTATGAACATGGGTACGCGCTTCATCGCTACCCAGGAGGCTCCTGTTCACGAGAACGTGAAGCAGGCGATCGTCGACGCCAGCGAACTGGATACTCGACTGGTCATGCGCTCGCTGCGCAACACCGAACGCGTGCTCAACAATGCGGCGGTAGAGCGGATCATCGAAAAAGAACAGCGCCTGGGCAAGGATCTGGAATTCAAGGACATTGCCAACGAAGTGGCGGGGGTGTATCCCCGTATCATGAAAGATGGCGAGATGGAGTTGGGTGCCTGGTCTTGTGGCATGGTCGCCGGCCTGATTCATGATGTTCCCACGTGTCAGCAATTGATCGACCGCATCATGGCCGAGGCGAATATGTTGATTCGTCAGCGCCTGAGCTCGATGCTCTGATCGCTGCTCACCGTTAGGCCGACAGGCAGCCTCCCAGGTTGCCTGTCATATCTTGAAGTACTCCCGCACTGATTCCTGCGAACCGTCTCCTTGATGCGGCATCCAATGTGGATAGCATCCTAAGAAAGGAGATAAACATGTTAGACCCCGTTCTGTTGATAACTGGAGCTTCCTCCGGTATTGGCGCTGCCACAGCCCGTCAAGCTTCGAAAGCCGGATACCGGCTGGTACTGGCTGCCCGCTCTAAGGACAAGCTGCGCAGTCTGCAGCAGGAGCTTGGCGGCGAGGAAAGGGTCATCGTTGTCACCTGTGATGTGCAGAATCGGGATGATCAGCTCAGGCTGGCGCGCGAGGCGCAGGAGGGCTTTGGCCAGATCGACGCTGTTTTTGCCAATGCCGGCCGGGGCGGTGAGCCCGGAGGATTTAGCTCGGCTGACCCGGATGTCTGGCGTGACATGATTCTGACCAACATACTGGGGGTCGGGATGACCGTACAGGCATGCATGCCTGCCTTGCGCGAGAGCCGGGGGCATGTATTGCTGACGGGCTCGGTGGCGGGTCGGGTGACTATTGCAGGCTCAATGTATAGCGCGACAAAATGGGCTGTTTCGGCAATCGGCTACGGTCTGCGTGAAGAGGTTCGCGGCAGTGGAATACGCGTCACCCTGATCGAGCCCGGCATGGTTGATACGGCATTCTTCGATGAGCCACCGGAACGCGCCCTGAAGCCAGAGGATATAGCCCGCGCAGTACTTTATGCGCTCTCGCAACCGCCGCATGTGGATGTGAACGAGATATTGGTCAGGCCGACGCCCGCCGTGGAATAAGCGTTCATCGCAACCGCGTGCGAAGAGAAGGTTGGTCGCACGGGGGTTGCAGAAGTCCGTTTCGGACAGCTCAACTTGCTGCCGTCCTCGCCGTGTGTATGGTTTCTTTGACGTCTGCCTTGTCCTCTGCATCCGGTCGCGGTGTGTCATTTTCGTCGCTGCGCGATGGGTGGTAGCAGAGGGTGGCAAGTATTGGAAAATGATCAGAGCCGAATTCTTTCAGTCGCTGCATTTGGCCAAGGGTGAAATGCTCGGTGACGAAAATATGATCAAGCGGCCAGCGCAACAGCCGGTGTCCTGCGTGGAAGGTAGAGAACATGCCGCGGCCCCGACGTGGGTCGAGCATCCCGCTCACCCGGGTAAAGAGTTTGGTAGTGCGAGACCAGGCGACATCATTTAAATCGCCGATCAGTAACGACGGTCCTGCATGCTCGCGTATTTCCTTGCCAACCAGCAGCAGCTCCGCATCCCGCCATAGGCTGGTATCGCTTTCCTGGGGTGAGGGTGGGCGGGGATGCAGGGCGTGCAGGCGGATGCGCTCGCCACTTTTAAGGATTATCCACCCGTGAATTGAGGGGATATCGTCCTGGATCAATCGTTTGACTTCGGGCCCTTGGAGTTCAAGCCTTGAAAAGAGGTGCATGCCGTAGAGATTGTCCTGGGGGACGCTGACTATTTCCGGCCAGCCTTCGCCCAGGGCTGACTGCAGTTTTTCGCCCCACCAGTCGTCCGTTTCCAGGGTCAATACGATGTCGGGTTGGTGCTCGAGAATTTGCGTGATCAGCCCTTGGGAGTTGCGGTTGGGCGTCAATACATTCGACACCAGCAAGGTGACGCAGCGATCCTCGTGACCTGGCTCAGCTGCCTTCAGTTGGATTGGGGCCAGCTTGGTGTAGGGAAAAATCTGCCAGAGCTGAACTGCTAATACTGAAAGGCTGGCTGTCAGGCTGTAAGCACGCCATGGATCGTCAGTCACAGTTGCCAACGCGGCGGTCAGGGCAGCCAGGCAGGCTATTTGCACCCGTGGGAACTCACAGGCGCGTAGCCACCAGTCGCGTAGTCGTATTTTGGCGAAAACGGTAACCGCAAGCAACATCATGCTCAGCGCAAAAATGGCCAGGTCGAACATGTGGTGCCCCTTGTCCTATGAACTTGACTGAAAACGCTTAGACCTCCGCGTTGTGGTAAATGTTCTGCACGTCTTCAAGTTCGTTGAGCATATCGACGAATTTTTCAAACATCGCCACGTCATCGCCCTCCAGGGTGGCCGATGTTTGCGGGAGAAACTGAATCTCGTCGACCGCAAAATCAATTTCGCCAAAATGCTCTGCCAACGCCTGTTTCGCTTTGCCATAATCGGTATTGGCGGCGAAAACAGTGATCATGCCGTCTTCATTCTCGATATCGGACACATCGACGTCTGCCATCATCAGTGTTTCCAGAACGCTTTCCTCGTTGTCGGATGCAAACGACAAAATAGCGCAATGATCGAACATGTGGCTGACACTGCCCGGAGTCCCCATCTTGCTTTTGGTTTTAGTGAAGCAGTTACGCACGTCGGAGATGGTGCGGTTGGCGTTGTCGGTCAGGCAGTCGACGATGACGATGCAATTGCCTGGTCCAAAGCCCTCGTAGCGTGCAACTGAGAAGTCTTCACCCCCACCGCCCTTGGCCTTGTCGATCGCCTTGTCGATCACGTGGCCGGGCACTTGATCCTTTTTGGCGCGCTCGATCAGCCCGCGTAGTGTCAGATTGCCCGTGGGATCGACGCCGCCGGATTTGGCAGTGACATAAATCTCCCGAGCGTATTTGCTGTAGACCTTGGTTTTGGCGTCGGCCGTCTTGGCCATCGATTCTTTACGGTTCTGGTAAGCACGGCCCATTGAATTGCCCCGTTGATTGTCTTCAAAACGGCGATTTTACCTGCAGATCAGAGTCAGAGCTACGAGCGATTTTCAGACCGCGGATGCGGCGTCGGGGATTGTTGCATTGCGTCCCGGGATAAAGGGGCCTACCTTGAAATCATAGCTGTCTGGATACCGCCAGAAGATTAAAGGAGGAAAAATGTCCCTTTCCCGATTGAATTCGAAACGATTGTTCCGCCAGCAATGCTACGTCGGTGGGCGTTGGCTGGATGCCGCTGACGGATCGACTGTCAATGTTGACAACCCCGCAACCGGCGAAGTGCTCGGCACCATTCCGTCGCTGAGTGCCACAGAAATCAATGAGGCCATTGATCTTGCCGAGGTCGGCTTTCAGACCTGGCGCAAAAAAACAGCTCAGGAGCGCGCGGATCTGCTGATGCGCTGGAATGATCTGATCCTGAAGCACACAGAAGACATTGCCACGCTGATGACCCTGGAGCAGGGTAAGCCGCTGGAGGAATCTCGCGGGGAGGTCGGTTATGCGGCCTCCTTTATCCGCTGGTTCGCTGAAGAGGCGCGTCGCGTTTACGGTGAAACCATCCCGGGAGCCAAACCAGGCCAGCACATAGTGATTACCCGCTTGCCGATCGGTGTGACAGCGGCCATTACACCCTGGAACTTCCCTGCCGCAATGATTACCCGCAAAGCGGGTGCTGCGCTCGCGGCAGGCTGCTCAATGATCGTCAAGCCAGCCGAAGCGACGCCCTACACTGCGTTGGCATTAGCCGAGCTGGCTCACGAGGCAGGCATACCTCCGGGTGTGTTCAACGTGGTTACCGGTAAGTCCAGCATGATTGGCAAGGTGTTTACAGGTAGCCCTGTGGTGCGCAAGTTGAGCTTTACGGGGTCCACTTCGGTGGGGAGCAAGCTGATGGCGCAATGTGCTGAACATGTGCAAAAGGTCTCGTTGGAGCTGGGCGGCAATGCGCCCTTTATCGTATTTGAGGACGCAGATCTCGATCGAGCAGTCGAAGGTGCAATGGTCAGCAAGTTCCGTAATACAGGACAGACATGTATCTGTGCTAACCGTTTTCTGGTGCAAAAAGGCGTACATGACGAATTTGTTTCGCGCCTTGCCGACGCAATGGGCAAGCTCAAGGTCGGTGATGGTTTCGAAGAGGGTGTTACCCAGTCAGCGTTGATCAATCACGACGCGGTGCAAAAGGTCAAACGCCACTACGAAGACGCGCTGGCCAAGGGTGCGACCCATGTGGCCGGACCCAAACCGGAGGCCGACAACGGCAACTATGTCCACCCGGTTCTGATCACCGATGTGACGCCCGATATGGAGCTGTGCGCGGACGAGACTTTCGGGCCACTGGCGGCAGTGATGAAGTTCGATACTGAAGAACAGGCGCTGCAAATTGCCAACGATACGCCCTATGGTCTGGCGGCTTATTTCTACAGCACCAATATTCATCGCGTCTGGCGGGTAGCTGATCTGCTGGAGGCTGGCATTATCGGCGTCAATGAAGGGGCGGTTTCCAATGCGGCTGCGCCATTTGGTGGGGTCAAGGCATCCGGACTGGGACGGGAGGGTTCGCGCCACGGCCTGGATGAATACACCGAGCTGAAATACCTGTGCATGGGCCCGGAGTGAAGTTATGAGCGCGAGTCAGAAATCGGTCCGCATTGCGATGATGCCGGGCGACGGAATTGGTGTCGAGGTCATGACGCAAGCTGTTCGGGTGCTTGAAAAACTGCGCGATCAGGATGCGCTGCCGTTGAGCTGGGATTCTTTGGAATGGCCGAGCACGGCCTGGCACCAAGAGCATGGGCAAATGATGCCGGATGATGCTCTGCAGCGCGTCTGTGAATACGATGCCTTATTGCTGGGTGCGCTAGGTGATCCTGGACCTATCACTGACTCTGGTCGGTATCGCCTGCCCGATGGCGTGTCGCTAGCGCCTTTGCTGACCTTCCGTAAGGGCTTGGACTTGTGGGCCTGTGAACGTCCTGCGCGTTTGTTACCTGGTGCGCAACGCTACTTAGCCGACCCACGGGCAGAACAGGTCGACATGCTGGTGATTCGTGAAAACAGCGAAGGCGAGTATGTGAACCAAGGTGGACGTCTGCAGCAAGGTACGCCCCATGAAGTGGCAACCCAGCTGGAAATATTTACCCGTCGCGGCACAGAGCGGTTGATCCGGCACGCGTTTATCCGGGCGCGTGAAAGGCTTAACAGTCGTGGTCAGGAACGACGTTATTTTTGTGCTGAAAAAGGTCATGCTCCAGCCCAGGTATGCTTGATCACCAAGCGAAATGCGCAGCCCGCCTGGGGCGAACTGTATACCGAGGTCTTTGCCGAGGTATGCCTGGAGTTTCCAGAAATCGGTATCACCCACCAACTGGTGGATGCCGCCTGCATGAAGTTCGTGCAATGCCCATGGGAATTTGATGTCGTGGTGGCGAGCAACTTGCACGGTGACATCCTCACAGATCTGGCTGCGGTTCTGTCCGGCGGGTTGGGACTGGCGCCGTCATGCAATATCAATCCGAACAGTGCGCAGATGCCAGCATTATTCGAACCGACCCACGGCAGCGCTCCCGATATTGCTGGCCAGGGCAAGGCTAACCCGGCAGCCATGTTGCTGACTTCGGCAATGATGCTTGAATGGCTCGGCTTTGCAGCCTCCGCTGAGCGCTTGCGTCAAGCAGTTGCACTGGACCTGGTTGAGAGCGGCGCACAGTTGCGCAGCTGTGAGGACGTCACGACGGGCATCATTGCGCACTTGCTGTAGCGTTCTTTGGCGGGCGGCATGCGGGATCTGCCGTTCGCCATCACTAGCGGGTCCTTGGGATTCGCCGTCATAGTTGGAGCTGACTGTCATGACTTTCGTACTGGTACTGGTCGCCGCTGGCGAAGAGCAACTCCCTGGTCTGGGTGGGCTGCCCGAGGATGTCCGGGTTGAAACCGTTAGCGACGAAGCCCAACTGCGCAAGCTGTTACCGGAAGCTGACGTGCTGGTTGTGACGGACTTTCGTACCGGTTTGCTGGAGCGCTGTTGGCCGGTTAATCCGAAGCTGCGTTGGGTCCATGCCACCAGCGCCGGGGTCGATGCCTTGATGTTTCCGGCGCTGGTTGACAGTGCGATTGCGATCACCAACGCCCGGGGATTATTCGACCGGGGCATCGCCGAATACGTGCTTGGTGCTGTGTTGTTGTTCGCCAAGGATACGCTCGGCAATCTGGCCCTGCAGCGTCGGCAGCAATGGCAACACCGCGACACCGAAATGGCCCGGGGCACTCGTGCCTTGATTGTGGGTGCCGGTTCAATTGGCGGTGAGGTGGCATGTCTGCTGCGCGCGGTGGGTATGCGAGTCACGGGTATTGCTCGTGCGCCGCGAGAGGATGAGCGTTTCGAGCAGGTGCTGGGTAATGACCGACTGTTCGAGTGTCTCGCCGAATCGGATTACGTCGTTATTACCGCGCCTCTTACTCCTGATACCGAAGGCTTGTTTGATCAGCGCGCGTTTGCGGTGATGAAGCCGGGTGCTCGGCTGATTAACGTGGGTCGAGGCCCGATCGTTCGTACTGATGATCTGTTGGCGGCGCTGCGTGGTGGTGAAATTGCTGGTGCGGCGCTGGATGTCTTCGAAGAGGAGCCACTTTCACCGGATCATCCGCTCTGGGAGGAGCCGAACGTCATGATCTCGGCGCATATGGCAGGTGATTTCAAAGGATGGAAGCAGGCATTGGGGGAGCAGTTCGTGGCTAATTACCATGGCTGGATTCAAGGTAAAGCGTTGTTCAATCAAGTCAAGAAAGGCTGACCAGACAGGAGAAGCATATGTCCAACGAGATTTTGCGCATGACCGCTGTCGAGCTGCTACAGCAGTATCGAGATAAAACCCTGTCGCCGGTAGAGGTGGCGGAGGCGATGCTGGGCCAGATCGAGCGCCTGGATAGCCATACCAACGGCTTCTGTCTGGTGGACCGGGAAACGTCTCTGGGGCTAGCGCGTGAATCAGAACAGCGCTATCAGAAAGGTGAGGCTCAGGGATTGGTCGATGGTGTACCTGTAGCGGTAAAAGACGTGTTCCTCACACCTATGTGGCCGACTATCAAGGGGTCGTATACGGTTGATCCAAAAAGTACGCTGAACAAGTCTGCGCCGGCGACCGCCGCGCTCGCGCGTCACGGTTATGTACCCATTGGCAAGACCACTACGCCTGAGTTCGGCTGGAAAGGGGTTACTGACAACCCGGTGGACGGGGTGACCAATAATCCCTGGAATCCAAAAAAGACGGCAGGTGGTTCGAGCGGTGGCAGCGGTGTTGCTGTTGCGCTGGGTATGGCACCGTTGGCTTTGGGCACGGATGCCGGTGGATCTATCCGTATCCCGGCCGGGTTTTGCGGCATAGTCGGACTCAAGCCCTCCTTTGGCGAAGTACCCCATTGGCCGGCTAGCCCGTTCGGCACGCTTGCCCATGCTGGACCGATGACCTGGACGGTCGAGGACGCCGCGCTGATGATGAATGTGCTTTGCGAAGCTGATCATCGCGATACCAATGCCGTTCCGCGACGCAATATTGATTATCTGGCCAATCTTAACAAGGGCGTCAAAGGACTGAAAATTGCCTACAGCCCGAATCTGGGCTACGTCGATGTTGACCCGGAGGTCGAAGCCTCGGTTGCCCAGGCGGCAAAACTGTTTGAAGAGCTGGGGGCCGAAGTGGTGCGGGTCGATCCGGGGTTCAGCGATCCTCTGGCGGCTTTCGGTCATCTTTTCTATGGCGGTGCCGCGAACGCAATGCGCGATCTGGGTGCGAAGAAGCGCGAGCGGATGGATCCGGAGCTGGTCAAGGTGGCTGAGAAAGCGGCACGTTTGAGTATGCTCGATTACATGGGCGCGGTGAACGAATCCATGGCGTTGCGCGAACGCATGGCCAACTTCCACCGCAAGTACGATTTGCTATTGACGCCGAGCTTGCCGATCACGGCTTTCGACACCGGCCGAGAGGTACCGCGGGACTGGCCGAGCACGCGCTGGCCGACCTGGACGCCTTTTACTTACCCATTCAACATGACCGGACAGCCTGGGTTGTCAGTCCCTTGCGGCTTCGATAAGTCCGGGATGCCGATCAGTCTGCAGCTGGTTGGTGCGCGCTTCAATGATGCGTTGGTGCTCCAAGCCGGTCATGCCTATCAAAAGGCAGCGCCACTAACGGATCGACGCCCCGACCTATTCAATTCCTGAGAGAGTATCCGCCATGCCACTGAACACGCTGGATATCGACCTGTACGAATCCGAAGATCCTATCTGGAACCCGGCGATGATGGCTATCCCGGTACCGGGCATTCGCAAGATGGTCAACATGGCGGCGAGCATGGAGGACGTCATTCATCTGTCGATTGGCCAGCCTGACCTGCCCGCGCCTGAGAACGTCGTCAATGCGGCGGTCGAAGCCCTGCGGGCCGGTCAGACCGGATACACCATGGATGCTGGCTTGCCGGAATTGCTTGATTCGCTTGCGGCGTATTACAGCAACCGTTATCAACGTCCGCTGTCGCCGGACAATATCATGATCACTACCGGCGCTACCGAAGCGCTTTACTTGGCTTTGACCGCCGTCTCAGCGCCGGGTCGACATTTCATTGTGCCGGATCCGGCTTTTATGCTTTACGCGCCCTTGCTGCGGATGAATGGCGGTGAAGTGACTGAGATAGCGACACATGCGGAGAAAAATCATCAACTGGATCCGCAAGAGGTAATCGACGCTATCCAGCCGAATACCTATGCCATCGTTCTCAATTCACCAAGCAACCCCACTGGCACCGTGTACCCGAAGGAGACGCTGGAAGCTATCTTGCAAGAAGCGGCCTACCGAGGCATTCAGGTCATCAGCGATGAGGTATACGATCACCTGATCTATGATGGCAAAGAGTATCCTTCGGTGCTCAGCAATGTCACCGATCTAGATAATGTGATGGTTGTCAGCAGTTTTTCCAAGACTTACAGCATGGCGGGCATGCGTATTGGCTGGATCATCGCCAGTCAGGGTGCTATTAAGCGCCTGCGCCGCTACCACATGTTTACTACTACGGTGGCCAATACGCCCTGCCAATGGGCAGGCGTCGCTGCGTTGCATGGCGGTAACCAGTTCATTGACAGCATGCTGGCCGAATACACTCGGCGCCGGGATCGTCTGGTCGAGCTGGTCGAGCAGACGCCCCATCTCACTGGCTACAAGCCAGAGGGTGCGTTTTATCTTTTTCCTTCATTGCCTGAAGGGGTCAATGGCACCAACGTAGCGCTGCGTTTATTGAAGGAAACGGGCGTGTGCACAATTCCGGGTGAGACCTTTGGTAATAGTTGCAGTAATGCCTTGAGGCTGAGTTATTCGACTTCGCTGGATAATATTGAGCGCGCATTCGAGCGGATTATCCCGTGGATGAAAAAGCAGGATTTCAGTTGATCTGAGCGCGGCGGTAGACCTGATTCGGTGACTTGTTTGGGGTTGGATAACATTGGGAAACAACCTTTCCATGATTTTGTTGTCCAAATATGAAGCCGTAGCCCTCCCGGGGCGCGGTTCTTTTCCACATAGGAGCAGGTCTTATGAATAATATCGTTTATATCGTTGGCGCCGTTGTTATCGTTCTCGCTATTCTATCGTTCCTCGGCTTTCGTTAAGTTAGTCCCGCGGCGGGTTTGACCCGCTTTGCGATGCAGGACGACTGCGGCGCGTCGTGACCTTAGAACGTTCTGACGCGCCTGCGGCCCGTTTAAATAGCCGTCTCAGCGCGCAGTTTAATAATCGCATCCGCGCTGTATCCCAGCCCTGTCAATATCGCTTCGGTGTGTTCACCCAATTGCGGCCCTACCCAGTTGGTTTCTCCCGGGGTTGCTGATAATTTGGGTACTATGCCAGGCATCTTGAATGGCTTGCCGTCAGGCAGGTTGCCTTCAACGAACATATCTCGAGCCAGAAACTGTGGATCGCTGAACATTTCAGCCACTGAATAAATCCGACTTGCGGGAACTTCAGCCTTCGCTAATGTGCCAAGTACTACCGATTGTTCCAAGGATCCTACCCAGGCATCGATTACTGCATAGAGTTCATCTCGACGGGCGTCACGGCCGGCGTTGTCGTTCAGCATCGGGTCCTCGGCAAGGTCGCAACGGTCGATTGCGACCATAAGGCGCTTGAAAATCGCATCACCATTGGCGCCGATCTGAACAGCTTTGCCATCGGCGCAGGTATGAATAGAGGAGGGCGTGATACCCGGCATGATATTGCCACTGCGTTCGCGCACGAAGCCCATGACATCAAACTCTGGCACCATGCTTTCCATCATGGCAAACACCGCTTCATACAATGCTACGTCGACTACCTGGCCTTTACCGCCCGCCATATCTCTATGCCGAAGCGCCATCAGTGCACCAATCACCCCCCAGAGTGCAGCGATCGAATCACCAATCGATATGCCGGTGCGTACAGGTGGCCGATCTTCAAAGCCGGTGATATAACGCAAGCCGCCAACCGACTCGCCAATCGCTCCGAAACCGGGTTGATCCTTCATCGGTCCGGTTTGTCCGAAGCCGGACAGGCGCACCATGACCAGTCGCGGGTTGAGCGCGTGCAGAACGTCCCATCCCAACCCCAATTTTTCCAGGGTGCCGGGGCGGAAATTCTCGATCAGCACGTCGGTATCCATGAGTAGCTTTTTGAGAATCTTTACAGCGTCCGGATGCTTTAGATTCAGGGTCAGGGATTGTTTGTTGCGCGCCTGAACAAACCACCACAGGGAAGTGCCTTCATACAGTTTGCGCCATTTACGTAGGGGGTCACCGCCATCGGGGGATTCGACCTTGGTCACCTCGGCACCGAATTCGGCGCAAATACGCGCGGCGAAAGGTCCTGCGATGAGGGTGCCAAGTTCGACGACCTTGAGACCTGCGAGGGGCTGGGCAGTACTCATCGATGCTTCCTGATTCTCGGGGTGGGGCATCAGTCTATTCTATGAAATACCCATCAGGTAGAGCGGTGAGTTCTGTTTCGAGTCAGACAGTCCTCAAGAGGCAGTAATTGGCGCGGTCGCCTTGGTAAGACGACCCGTGTATGCCTGTTCAGACATTAATCCAGAGGACTTTTAACCGGGGTGGCAGGTGTGGAGATCTGCTCGGTTGTTGCATGCTTGTCAGCAGTGAGAGCTGGCCGCATGGTTCTATTTATGCCGGTATCATGGCTGGCTCTATAGGCTTTGACGCCTCGGTAGAGGGTATAGGCACCCACCGCGAGGCTGACTGCACCGATTATTCCAGGGCGGGTAATACCCTTGCGCAGCAACATCATTCCGCCGCTCAGAGACATGAGCTGTTCGACTGTGTGGTGAGTCGGCTTTTTCGACAGGGGAATCAGATTTTTTAACATGTGGGCTCGCTCGCTTGCGTTGAATTAAAAGGTAACTATCAACGGTTATGTACAGATTTTGACTCGCGGCACTGATGGCGGTTCCTGCAAGGAATCCCCTTTAGGCCGAAATGGTCATTCCCTGCTGCAGCGCAACAACACAGGGAGGATCAATCGTGATGATAGCTCAAGGACTCGAACGACGATTTTTTGCGCTTCTTTCTAAGGTACACTGCTTATCCACTTTAGTTGAATAAGATGCCCATGGCTCAGCAAGCAACGCCCTACAAGGTTCACCTGAGCCTGACCGATACAGACCGCGGTATCTACGAAGATTTGCGTATGACCGTTGCCCGACATCCGTCTGAAACGGGTCAGCGGATGATCTCCCGCGTACTGGCCTATGGCCTGTGGTATCAGGAGCGGCTTGCCTTCGGGCGAGGCTTGTCTGAAGTGGACGAGCCTGCACTCTGGCATAAAAGCCTGGATGACCGTATCGAGCACTGGATTGAGGTAGGTCAGCCCGATGCCGAACGCCTGATCTGGTGCTCGCGTCGGGCCGAACGTGTCTCCTTGCTGGTATATGGCAATGCCCGTGCCTGGTCGGCCAAGGTGCTGCCGGCGGTGGCCGGTCTGAAGAATCTGCATATCGCCGCGTTGCCGCAGGAGCCGCTAGATGTGCTGGCCGACAGTCTTTCGCGCACTCTTGATTGGGGTCTGATGATTACCGATGGCGTTCTATATGTGAACGCGGCTGATGTGCAGGTCGAGTTACCGCTCGACTGGCTTCAGGCCGAGCGTTGAAGTCCTGATGCGCATTGAATCGCGCCCAACGCCTGCAAATCTGCCAATGCTGGGCAATCTATCGCCGTTACTGACCCGTCTCTATGCTGCCCGCGGTGTCAGCTCCCTGGCTGATCTGGACAAACGCTTACAGGCTCTGCTGCCATTTACGCTGTTCAAGGGTATGCCTGAAGCAGTGGCCGTTCTGGTCGAAGCACTGCAAAAGCAACAACCCATTCTGGTAGTCGGTGACTTCGATGCCGATGGCGCTACTGCCAGCAGTGTTGCTGTACTCGGGTTACGCGCTCTGGGAGCTGGGCCGGTTGATTATCTGGTGCCCAATCGGTTCGAGTTCGGTTATGGCCTAACACCGGAGATAGTCGAGGTGGCGTTAACCCGCCACCCCGCGGTGCTGGTGACAGTGGACAATGGTATATCCAGTATTGAAGGCGTCGCTGCCGCCAAGGCTGCGGGTCTGAAAGTGGTGGTGACGGATCATCACTTGCCGGCTGAGCAGTTACCCGCTGCCGACGCCATCGTTAATCCGAGCCAGCCTGGTTGTGAGTTTCCGAGTAAGGCGATCGCCGGTGTCGGCGTTATCTTCTATGTGATGATGGCGTTGCGGGCCGCCTTGCGCGAACAGGGTTGGTTCAACGCGACGCGGCCGGAGCCCAATCTGGCCGAGTTGTTGGACCTGGTCGCACTGGGCACAGTGGCCGATGTGGTGCCACTGGATGCGAATAATCGTATTTTGGTGCATCAGGGGCTGGCGCGTATCCGCGCGGGTCGCTGTCGGCCGGGGATTCGCGCTTTGCTGGAAGTGGCCGGTCGTCCGGCGCAGCGTCTGGTGTCTACTGATCTGGGCTTTATAGTCGGGCCGCGCCTTAACGCAGCCGGCCGGCTGGATGACATGAGTCTGGGTATCGAATGCCTGCTCACCGATAATGAGCCCCTGGCGCTGGATATCGCGCGCGAACTGGATAGCCTCAACCGCGACCGCAAGTCGATCGAACGGGATATGCAGCAGCAGGCGCTGACGACGCTTGAGGCGATGGATCTGGCGGACAGCGATCTGCCATTCGGTCTCTGCCTGTTCGATGCGCAGTGGCATCAAGGGGTGATTGGTATCCTGGCGTCGCGGCTCAAGGACAAGTACCACCGTCCGGTCATCGCTTTTGCCGATGCTGGAAACGGCGATCTCAAAGGGTCGGCGCGATCAGTGTCAGGTTTGCACATTCGTGACGCGCTGGATGCGGTTGCAGCGCGTCAACCGGGATTGATCAGCAAGTTTGGTGGCCACGCGATGGCCGCTGGGCTGTCCTTGCCTGAGGCCAACTTCGAGGCTTTTCGCATTGCCTTCGACAATGAGGTCCGCCGCCAGCTCAGCGCCGAGGATCTGACCGGTCGCCTGTTATCCGACGGCGAGCTGACCCAGAGCGAGTTCAATCTTGATATGGCCTCCGATCTGCGTGAAGCAGGCCCTTGGGGCCAGCATTTTCCCGAGCCAGGCTTTCACGGCGAGTTCACCCTGATCCAACAGCGGTTGGTTGGCGAGCGCCATTTAAAGATGGTCCTGCAGGTGCCGGGCAGCAGCGACGTGCTGGATGCCATTGCGTTCAATATTGATCCCCAGATATGGCCAAATCCTGAGGTAAAACGGGTTTTGCTGGCATATACGCTGGATATAAACGAGTTTCGCGGGCGCCAAAGTCTGCAGCTTATGGTCAGGCATTTGCAACGCATCTGATGTCTTTGCGGGCCTCAGTTGTTGTGCCACCATCTATACCAATAACAATACGGGTGACCCATGCGCGCTCCTGCTTCCCATTACGATTACATCATCGTCGGCGCTGGCCCGGCTGGCTGTCTGCTGGCCAATCGGCTATCAGCTGATCTGACAACACAGGTCCTGTTGCTTGAGGCGGGGGGCAGCGACAATCTTCCCTGGATCCATATCCCGGTCGGTTATCTGTTTTGTATCGGTAATCCGCGGACGGACTGGTGCTACCAGACTCAGGCCGAGCCGGGGCTGGGCGGACGCCGGTTGGGTTATCCACGGGGTCGGGTTCTGGGTGGCAGCTCCTCGATCAACGGCATGATCTATATGCGTGGGCAGGCGGCCGATTACGATGGCTGGGCGGCGGCTGGCAATCCCGGTTGGGCCTGGAAAGATGTGTTGCCACTGTTCATCAGGTCAGAGAATCACTACGGCGGGGCCAACGAGCATCATGGCGATGCCGGCGAATGGCGGGTCGAGACCCAACGCCTGCATTGGACCCTGCTGGATGATTTTCGTGTAGCGGCAGACGAGAACGGTATCCCGCCGGTAGCGGATTTCAATACCGGTGATAATGCAGGCAGTAGCTATTTCCAGGTCAATCAGCGCCGTGGTGTTCGCTGGAATGCGGCCAAGGCCTACCTCAAGCCTGCACGTCAACGCTCCAATCTCACGGTGCTGACCCATGCCGAAGCCCAGTCAATAATCCTTGAGGGTAAGCATGCACGCGGGGTCCGTATTGGTTGGCAGGGCCGCACGATAGAGGTTCGTGCTGAGCGCGAAGTCATTCTGTGCGCAGGAGCCATTGGCTCACCGGCGCTGCTCCAGCGCTCGGGTATCGGGCCAAGGGCGTTGCTTGAGACGCATGGTATCGAGGTGCAACATGAATTGCCCGGCGTGGGCGAGAATCTGCAGGATCATCTGCAACTGCGCCTGATTTTCAAGGTTCAGGGTGTGCCCACACTGAACCAGATGGCGGCCAACTGGTGGGGTAAGGCGGGTATGGGGCTGCGCTATGCATGGGATCGCAGTGGACCGCTGGCGATGGCGCCAAGCCAGCTGGGTGCGTTCGCCCGGTCGGATCCAGAACAGCCGAGGGCCAATCTGCAATACCATGTTCAGCCGTTGTCGCTGGAGCGCTTTGGTGAGCCGCTGCATCCGTTTGCGGCTTTCACTGCCTCAGTGTGCAATCTGCAGCCCAAAAGCCGGGGCCGGGTACAGATCGCCAGTGCCGATCCTTCGGTTGCACCGCATATACAACCCAATTACCTGAGTCACCCCGACGACCTGCAGGTAGCCGCTGAGGCTATCCGGTTAACCCGGCGTATAGCCGCAGCACCGGCATTGGCCCGTTATCGGCCAGAAGAATACCTGCCAGGGGCTGCTTTACAGAGCGACGCGGAGCTGGCCGAGGCGGCTGCCGCGATCGGTACCACGATATTCCATCCGGCTGGTACCTGCGCGATGGGACAAGGTCCCGACGCGGTGGTGGACCACGAACTGAGGGTGCATGGCATCCAGGGTTTACGGGTAGCGGATACCTCAATCATGCCGACTATTACCTCCGGTAATACCTGTTCGCCAACCTTGATGATTGCCGAGAAGCTTTCGTTGATGCTTGCCTGTGGGCAGCCGGAGTGACCGAAAAGTGCTGAGATTTCTGTTGCTAAACGCTGCTTGCAGATAAATGCTCGAAGTTTGACATGAGTCAGCGCTTTGACCGATACGCCAGCGCACACTGGTGGACGGATACTGATTTCGGCGTAAGGAGTAACCCATGCAGCGATTGGCAAACACCCCTTGGCACAGCATGGACGTGGAGACAGTGCGCGACAAACTCGAAGCTTCGCAAAATGGGCTGACGGATGATCAGGTGACGCGCCGACTCGAGGAGCACGGGACCAACATGCTTTCCTCCGCGAAACCCAGGCCCGTTTGGTTGCGAGTGCTCGCGCAATTTAACAATGTGCTCATCTACGTGTTGATGATCGCGGTGTTGGTCACGGCGCTGCTCGGCCATTGGCTGGACACCGCGGTAATTTTTGCTGTGGTATTGCTTCAGGGAATTGTCGGCTTTATCCAGGAGGGGCGTGCCGAGCAAGCGCTGGCCGCCATACGGCATATGCTGGCGCCTAGAGCTCTAGCGCTGCGCGGCGGTAGGCGCGTGCATATAGACGCGAGTGAACTGGTGCCTGGGGATGTTTTACTCTTGGAGCCGGGCGACCGGGTAGCGGCGGATATACGGCTTGATCAGCTCCACGGTCTCAAGGTCGACGAATCGATGCTGACCGGTGAGTCGGTGCCGGTGGATAAGTCGCTGGAGCCGCAGGCGGTAGATGCAGCCCTTGGAGACCGTTTGTGTATGGCCTACTCAGGCACGCTGATCAGCGCCGGCACCGCCCGTGGTGTGGTGGTAGCCACTGGCGAGCAAAGCGAAATAGGCCGAATCTCCGGCTTGCTGGATACCGTTACGGTATTGCAGACGCCCCTCACGCAGCAGATGAATCGCTTTGCCCGCTACCTGTCACTGGTTATCGTGGTGGCGGGTGCGCTGGTATTTCTGACTGGGTGGCAGTTCAGTGACAGGCCGCTGGCAGAGCTGTTCATGGCCGTTGTGGCACTAACCGTTTCGGCGATTCCGGAGGGTTTGCCGGCCATTCTGACGATTACCCTGGCGATCGGCGTACAGCGTATGGCCAATCGCAAGGCAGTGGTCAGGCGCATGCCGGTGATTGAGACGCTGGGCGCTGTTTCGGTCATCTGTTCGGACAAGACCGGCACCTTGACGCGCAACGAGATGATGGTCGCAGCGGTGGTACTCGACGATCAGCTGTACCCGGTTAGCGGGGACGGCTACGACTCCTTGGGACATATTGGCGACGCGGCGGCTGAACCGGCTGCGCCATTGCTTGCTGCCTTGGCGCAGGCGGCGTTGCTCTGCAACGATGCGCGGCTGGATACCAGCGCCGACCAGACTAGTGTTATTGGTGACCCCATGGAAGGTGCACTGCTGGTGCTGGCCGCCAAGGCGGGGCTGGATACTCATAGCTACCTCGCCGAGTGGCCACGGCAGGATGAGCTGCCATTCGATTCTTCCCTGCGTTACATGGCGACGCTTAACCATGATCATCATGGCCAGCAACGGATATTGCTCAAGGGCGCGCCAGAGCAGGTTATGGCCCTCTGCGGCTCGGTGTTGGACAGTCAGGATGCCGCGGTGACGCTGGACATCCAGCGCTGGCAGGTACATATAGACCAACTGGCGGGGCAGGGTCTGCGGGTGCTGGCGCTGGCGCGCGGGTCAGCACAGTGCGCGAGTAATGGTTTGAAGGTCGAACAACTGGCAGGCAACCTGCAGCTGATCGGTATTGTCGGCTTGCTTGATCCGCCGCGTCAGGAGGCGATGAAAGCCATCGCCGAATGTCACGAGGCGGGTATTCAGGTCAAGATGATTACCGGCGATCATGCCCTTACGGCCCGGTCGATTGCCGAGCGACTAGGGCTGCGCAATACCGCCGAAGTGGCTACCGGTCAGGACATCGACGCACTGGACGACGCCGGATTGCTGGAGCTGGCGCAACGCGTCGACATCTTTGCGCGTACCAGCCCGGAGCATAAGTTGCGGCTGGTGCAGGCCCTGCAATCCGCCCATGGGGTGGTCGCCATGACCGGTGACGGGGTCAACGATGCGCCCGCCCTCAAACGCGCCGATGTCGGCATCGCCATGGGACTCAAGGGCTCCGCGGCGGCGCGTGAAGCGTCGGATATCGTGCTGCTGGATGATAACTTTGCCACGCTGGCTGCGGCTGTTTCTGCAGGCCGCACGGTGTATACCAACCTGAAAAAAGCCATCAGCTTCTTGCTGCCCGTCAACGGTGGCGAAGCCGCTAGCCTGGTGGTCGCCTTGCTGTTGGGAATGGCTTTGCCTATCACGGCGCTGCAGATTCTCTGGGTCAACCTAGTCAGTTCAGTGGTGCTGACCATGGGGCTGGCCTTTGAGCCTGCTGAAAACGACGTAATGAAAAAACCGCCGCGGCGGGCCAGTGAGGGTCTGCTCGACGCCTTGCTGATGTGGCGAATCGTGCTGGTCTCGATGTTATTTCTGGGGGGGATTTTTGCCAGCTTCCAGTGGGCCATGCATGCCGGCCTGGGCGAAGCTGCCGCGCGTACACTGGCGGTCAATACGCTGGTCGCGATGGAAGTATTTTATCTGTTTTCTGTCCGTTACCTGGACAGCCCTTCGCTGACATTACGAGGAGCGCTTGGTTCCCGGGCGGTATGGATAGTGATTAGCCTAATAGTAGTGCTGCAATGGCTGTTCACCTATGCGCCGTTTATGCACTCTTTGTTCATTACGGCGCCGCTGAGTCTTCCTGTTCTCCTGATCGCGCCGGTGGCAGGGCTCATATTGCTGCTGGTCCTCGATCTGGAGAAGCGCGTCCGACGCCCCGCCTAGTGCCTACTGGGGGCTAGCTATAGGTCAGCGAAGTATCATCGGGTTGCCGCTACCTTCAACTACGGCCCATTCATCCTCGTCCATCCATTTTCGGGTATCTGTGCCGGGGGCTGTTTGCGCCACGGCAGCCAGTACATGGGCCCAGGTACAGCGGTTGGCGAACAGCATGCCGGCCTGATCGAAGGTTCCACCCTGGTTGATATAACCCAGTACCCGGCTTCGGGTAGGGTCCGGGAACAGATTGATCAGATGTCCGCGCATGACCTCCGGGCGCATGTGGGTCAGCATGACGCGCCGGGTAATGATTGCGGGGAATAGCGCGTCGATTTCCTCCGGGCTGGCGCTGCAGGCTGCCTCATGATCATCGCGCGGTGCGGTGAAGCGTCCTGGCTCCTGCAGGTAGACCAGGCGCCAGGTTTGATCATGGTCAAAGAGCCGCCGGGCGGCACGGAGCATTTCCCCGAGTTGGTAGGCGCCCGTGGCAATCAGCATTACCGGCTCGCCCTGACCCTGATGCGCGCTGACCACGATGGCGCCCTGGTCGGCCAATTGGTGCGCCTGATGTGGGCTCATCCAGACCGGGCATTCACCTTTGGCGATTACCATACAGCTTAACTGCCCGCGTGACTGATACACGCTCGGTAGCAGCGCCAGTGTGCTGTTGTAATCAGCCGGAAAGAGTACCCGCATAACGTCGTGCATCTCGCCAAGGAGGCTTTCGCAGAAAGTGGTGTCCTGATGGGATTGCTCGTTCTTGCCATTTTCCCAGGTGTGCGAGGTGGCAATCAGCGGAAATCCCAGCCACTGTGCAGGACGGCCCACTTCTTTTTGATGGCGAGCAAAGATGACCTCTTGCCGAACGGCCCCGAGCATTTTGACGCAGAAAGCTTCATAGCTGGCCACCAGATTAATGCCGCCCTTGTTGGCCAGGCAGGCAGAGACCACGGCCTCCTCATTAAGCGCCGTGATGACCTTGCCATCTATAGCTTCTAATTCATTTTCAGGCTCCAGCACGCGGTGCTTGAGCGCTTTGAGTACGCCACTCAGGCGATTGCTTGCCAGCTCGTCAGGATTGCCGACACGCGCACGCAGCTTCGGATTGGCGTTGCAGAACGAGACGAAAAAACGATCCACTGCGCGCATGGGCGAGATGGTGTCCTGGCTCCACTCAAAGGGTGGGATGATCGGCTCGGCAGGATTGCGCTGGGCCAGGGAATGGTCGCGTTCGCGCGGTCGTCGGTCTGCAATGTGCTGGTTGAGCTGTTCGCGCGCCTGCTGCAGATCTTTGGGCGCCACCCATAGCTGTTTGGCATGATGATTAAACAGATCACGTGCGCTCTGGTCATACCGGGGGTTGCCGGGTAACGGGAGATTATGTGCGGCATTTTCCCCTGCGCCGTAAAAACCGAATCCCTTGACCGTTTCGGCAATGACGTAGGGGATAGGTAGCGGATAATGCAGGATTCCCGTTTGATATTCTTCTACGCGTCGCTCTAGCCGGCGCTCCATCTCACTCAAGGCACAGACGATGGCTGCCGGGTCGCGCCCATCGATGCGCATCGGATCGAAGCCGCAGGCGCGAAGATGCTTGGCGAAGGCATCTAGGCCTTTTTCGGTGCCCAGCTCTGTTCGTTGCTCGATGCGTCGGCCGTTGGCAATCATCACCGGCAGCGCTATGCCACAGTCCTCGGCGCGCCACCAGCGTGGGATCCAGTCACTACCTCGCTGTTCCTCCGCGGCCCCGTCTGACAGGAAGGCGACCAGTGTTTCGCCGGGTAGCGGCATGTGCGCATACTGCAGTTCGGCGAAGCCGAGGTAGCCGCCTTCAATAATTCCACCCGCGGTATGAGCGTTGACGTGGCTGCCCAACGGGGCTGCTGGCCGGCTATCGGGCATCTGCGCGTAACCGTAGAAATCTCGCAACAGCTGGTTCAGCCCAGTATCACCCGCATAACGATCGGCCTGTTCGGGATGCAGATTGCCGGTCAATACGTTTATTGCGTCGATTGCTGCCACGCAGTGCCCTTGGCCCATCAACCAGCTGCGGGTGGTGCCAGTCAGGCTGTTGAGTGCCAGATAAGCCGCATAGGCTGGCACCATATTCAGGGCTCCGCCGGTGTGTCCCTCGGGTCGGGACTTGAAGTCTTCTGCCGCCAACGGCGTGCCGTCAGTCCTGCAACGCTTGGCATACGTCATATGCACCACCAACCACATGCCGGCGCTTGTCAGGTGGTCCAGAGCAATCAGTTTGTTGTACACGCTCTCCAGATTTGGTTGCATGCCATCTTGTAGCAGCTGCCTGGCTAGCCGATACGCTGCCGCCTGAGTGTCGGGTGTATGCGTGATGACACCATGACCTGCACGCCAGCGAGCGAACGCAGGACACAGGTCAGCATGATCGTCGAGGGTTTGCTGGTCGGGTAATAGCTGGCTCACGGTTAATACTCCGTTGCAGGTGGATAACCTAATGGCTTTAGTCTAGAGGGTCAGGAAGTAATGGCTACTGATCTACGTCAAGGCCCTTTGCATGACATTGGTTTCAGCCATTTGCCCACTGGTGTCGTAGTACTTTGACCCTGTTATAGTCTTGCTTCCTAACAAAAACGAGGTGTACCCATGCAACGTTGGATATTTGTTTTCGTCGCCGGTTTCCTGGCAGTGCTGTGCTTTCATCAGGCCGCATTGGGACTACTGAACTCGGCCGGTATTGTGCCTTTTTCACCTTATTCGTTGCAGCCGACTGCTCCGCTGGGTATACCTTCGGTCATCTCGGCGAGTTTCTGGGGTGGTCTGTGGGCGCTGGTGATGGTTGCCGTGCTTGACTGGATTGGGCACAGCCTCATCTGGTTGAAAGCGGCTTTGTTCGGTGGCATTGCGCTAACCCTGGTCGCTCTGGTCGTGGTCTTCCCGCTCAAGGGTTATGGTTTTGATGTGGCGCAATTGCCAGGTCGTTTTATTATCGGGTTTATTCTCAATGCGTTCTGGGGCTTGGGAACCATTGTATTCATTCGTGTGCTGCCGCACTGAATAAAAGCTGTCCGGTTGGGGCTTCCCTGAAGACCCGGCCGGCGCCAGTTTGCGAGCTAGGCAGTACTGCACGTGATGCCTGAATTCAGCTATAATGGCGCCTTTTGCCTGACGGGATTTGTCATCATGGAAATCAATCCAATTCTCAATACCATCAAAGATCTGCGTGGTCGTTCCGAGTCCATTCGGGGGTATCTTTGACTACGATCATAAATATGATCGTCTGACTGAAGTTGAACGTGAGCTCGAAGACCCTTCCGTATGGAACGATCCCGAGCGCGCTCAAGCGTTGGGCAAAGAGCGTGCGCAGCTTGCGCAGATCGTCGAAACCTTGGATGAAATGAGCTCGGGTCTGGCAGATGCCTCCGAACTGCTGGAGATGGCTGACGAAGAGGGAGATGAATCCGCTGTTGCGGACATCGTCACTGAGCTGTCCCGCCTGCAAGTCAGTCTTGAAAAGCTTGAATTCCGGCGCATGTTCAGTGGCGAGATGGATAGCAATAATTGCTACCTGGATATTCAGGCTGGCTCCGGTGGTACAGAGGCGCAGGACTGGGCCAACATGCTTCTGCGCATGTACCTGCGCTGGGCAGATCAGCGGGGCTTTGAAACCGAGATAGTCGAGTTGTCCGCCGGTGAAGTAGCGGGTATTAAGAGCGCTACCGTTTATATCAAAGGCGAGTATGTCTTTGGTTGGCTGCGTACCGAAATTGGTGTGCACCGTCTGGTACGCAAGAGTCCTTACGACTCGGGCAATCGTCGGCATACCTCTTTTTCCGCTGTGTTCGTGTCGCCTGAGATTGATGATGACATTGAAATCGATATCAATCCGTCGGATCTGCGCGTGGATACCTATCGGTCCCAAGGCGCCGGCGGTCAGCACGTTAACACCACCGACTCGGCTGTGCGTATTACCCACGTGCCGAGTAATACGGTAGTGAGCTGCCAGAGTCAGCGCTCTCAGCACGCTAACCGCGATACTGCAATGAAGATGCTGCGTGCCAAGCTATACGAGCAGGAAATGATGAAGCGCAATGCCGCCGCCCAGGCGATGGAGGACAGCAAATCTGATATTGGTTGGGGACATCAGATTCGCTCTTATGTACTGGATCAGTCACGTATCAAGGATTTGCGCACTAATATTGAGAACAGTAACTGCAATGCGGTGCTTGATGGTGATCTCGACGAGTTTATCGAGGCGAGCCTGAAGCAGGGGCTTTGACATCGCCGCAATGCGCCCCGTAACGACCGCCAAAATGCTACCCCATTGTTTCAAGATGGCTACACCCAGGAATATGCAAACATGACCGACCAGCCGCAAGACTCGCACGCCCATCACGAGGAACAGAATAGCCTGATCGCGATGCGCAAGGAAAAACTGGCTCACGAACGTGCTAAGGGCCGTGTATTTCCGAACGACTTTCGCCGCGACAGCTATTGCGCCGATCTGCAGAAAACCTATGCGGACAAGACCAAGCCAGAGCTTGAAGAAGCGGCGATTCCAGCCAAGGTGGCTGGGCGGGTCATGCTAAATCGTGGTGCTTTCCTGGTGCTGCAGGATGTCAGTGGGCGCATTCAACTGTATGTTGATCGCAAGGGTCTGCCTGCTGAAACGCTGGAAGCGATCAAGCATTGGGATCTGGGTGACATTGTCTCGGCCGAAGGCATTCTTCAGCGCTCGGGCAAGGGCGATTTGTATGTTCAAATGCAGAAGGCAACGCTGCTGACCAAGTCGCTCCGGCCGTTGCCGGATAAGCATCACGGGCTGACTGATACCGAGCAGCGTTACCGTCAGCGCTATGTTGATCTGATCGTCAATGAAGATACGCGTAACACTTTTCTGGTGCGCTCACGGGTCATTGCGCATATCCGTACCTTCCTCGCCGAGCGCAATTTTCTCGAAGTTGAAACGCCGATGCTGCAGACCATTCCCGGCGGCGCTGCGGCCAAGCCGTTCGAAACGCATCATAATGCGCTGGATCTGCCGATGTTCCTGCGTATCGCGCCGGAGCTGTACCTCAAGAGGCTGGTAGTCGGCGGCTTCGAGAAGGTATTCGAGATCAACCGCAACTTCCGTAACGAAGGGGTTTCGACCCGGCATAACCCTGAGTTCACCATGCTCGAGTTTTACCAGGCCTACGCCGACTACGAAGACAACATGGATTTGACCGAAGAATTGTTCCGCGAGTTGGCCTTGGATGTACTGGGCAGCACCGATGTGCCCTATCAGGGCAAGGTATTCCACTTCGGCGAGCCCTTTGTCCGGTTGTCGGTATTTGATTCAATCCTCAAGTATTGCCCCGAAATCAGTGCCGCCGATTTGCAGAATCTGGATGCCGCTCGCGCTATCGCCAAGAAGGCAGGTGCGGCGGTTAAGGGCTTCGAGGGTCTGGGCAAGCTACAAGTGATGATTTTCGAGGAGCTGGTGGAACATCTGTTGGAGCAGCCGACTTTTATTACTCGCTATCCCTTCGAGGTCTCGCCACTGGCGCGCCGCAGCGATGATGACCCGAGCGTGACCGACCGTTTCGAGCTGTTTATTGGTGGTCGTGAGATTGCCAACGCCTACTCGGAGCTCAATGATGCCGAAGATCAGGCCGAACGTTTCCACGCCCAGGTGGCGGATAAGGACGCAGGTGACGATGAGGCGATGCACTATGATGCAGATTTTGTTCGCGCGCTGGAATACGGTATGCCGCCAACAGCAGGTGAGGGTATCGGCATTGATCGTCTGGTGATGCTGTTGACCGACGCTCCGTCGATTCGGGATGTGATTCTGTTTCCGCATATGCGGCCTGAGGCTTAAGGTTTGAGGTTGTGCAGTAACCCCTGGTCGTTTGGATTAAGTGCATGCGCAAGCTTGGCTAGCCCTTGTGGCATGTCAAGCATGGCGGCTGTGCGACGCCGCGTTGCACTAAACACGTGGTCACCCTAATGACGAAGCGCCGATCAAACGCCATCACTAAAACAGGATTCCTATGACGGTAAAACAGAGCGAGCAGTACCAACTGGTTATTCGCAGTCTGTCTGACCGCATTGTCGAGGCCCAGGCGCCGATTCGGATTCTGGACGCGATCAAGTGGGACGACAACCTGCGTGAAGAGTTCTTCCGCAAACGCTGCAAAAGCATTCCTGATGTGGGCCCGGATTACTATGCCAAACGCCCGTTGGGATTTGATCCGGCCGAACGCCGGCAGGTGCTGCAGGACATCGAGCGCGACATTACTCGACAACTTGGTACCTTTAATCCGGTTGGCCAGATCATGCGGCGCATGTGCAAGGAATACCGTATGGTCATTCGCATGCTTGAGGCGCGCGGTACACCCGACATGGGCTTGATCTCCCAGGAGCTTTACGGTTCGGCTTCGGACGCCTTTCATGCCGGCGATCCGACACTCACGGATCTGAGCATCATGCTCAGCGAATCGCTGGCTAACATAGGTAAGGCCGAACTGCTCAGCGAGCCCAAGATTATCGCAGCGCCCGAGGCGGTTGCCATCCTGCAAGCACGGATGAATGAAGCTTTTCCAGATGACCAGGCGGTAAGGGTATTCGAATCTGATGGTATTGTCGCCGACGCCGCGGCGGGCGCCGACTATATAAAGATACGCAGTGACGCCATGTTCAACCAGCGTGACCTGAAGATTCTTGCGGTGCACGAGGGCATGGTGCATGTGGCGACCAGTCTGAATGGTCAGCATCAGCCGATATGTACTTTTCTGGCCAAGGGTCCACCATCGTCGACGGTGACCCAGGAAGGCCTGGCGATTCTGATGGAGGTGATTACCTTCGCCTCTTATCCAGCGCGTCTGCGCAAGCTGACCGATCGCACCCGTGCCATTCAATTGGCGGAAAGCGGTGGTGACTTTATGGACGTGTTTCAGTTCTATCGGGATCAGGAATACTCACGCGAAAACAGCTATACCAATGCCAGTCGCGTGTTTCGGGGATCCAGTAGTAATGGCTTGCCCTTTACCAAGGATCTGGCCTATCTGAAGGGTTTTATCCTGACTTACAACTATATCCAGTTGGCAGTGCGCAAAGGCAAGCTGCAACAGATACCCCTGCTGTTCTGCGGCAAGACCACCCTGGAAGACATGCGTACCCTAGGGCAGCTGGTTGAGGAAGGTCTTGTGGTGCCACCGCGTTATCTGCCTGAACCCTTTGCCGATCTGAACGCACTTAGTGCCTGGATGTGTTTTTCCGGCTTTTTGAATAATCTCAGTCTCGACAGGATTGAGGCGGATTACGCGAATATCCTCTGAGCATCGAGTTCAAAAGAGCCCCTCAATGCATCCGAATAAATACGCAAATATGAGTAAAATCCTATGAGTAATAGTAAAGAGATTAATAAGTTACCGTTGATCCTGACCGTATTCATCACGATTTTTGCTACGGTGATGGTGTTGTATTTTTATGGTTATCTGAATTTCTCGCGGCAGGAGCAGGGAATGGTGGTTGCGGATTTCAGTCTGGTCACCGTGGGTTCAGAAGAGGCAGGGCAAGTGCGCAGCCGGTCTGCCGATCAGGTCGCCGAGTGCGTCGATGGCATCTTGATGCTGCATGACAGCAAGCACAATGGCCTGTCGGGCTTGCTGGTCAATAATCGCCAGCGAGTGGTGCGTTGCAATGCCCAGTCGGTTCCGGTGGCGAAATAAGACGTGAGTGATGGCGAGATCAAGCTCGAAGCCGGCTGGCGGGATGCGCTGAGAGACGAGCTTGATCAACAATACATGCGTGAGCTGCGGGACTTTCTGCATACGCAAAGACGCCTGGGAAAATCGGTATATCCGCCTGGCTCACTGATTTTTAACGCGCTGGATACTACGCCTCTGGACAGCGTCAGAGTGGTGGTTATTGGCCAGGATCCTTATCACGGACCGGGCCAGGCACATGGATTGGCTTTTTCGGTGCCGCCGGGGGTCAGACCTCCACCCTCCTTGCAGAATATTTTCAAGGAGCTCCAGCGTGATCTGGGCATACCGGTACCTAGCCACGGTTGCCTAACTTCGTGGGCAGAGCAGGGCGTATTGTTACTCAACGCCGTCATGACTGTGGAGCAGAGCCGCGCAGGATCCCACGCGAAGTGTGGTTGGGAACAGTTTACTACCCGAGTTATCGAAGTGGCCGCGCAACGGCATGAACATCTAGTGTTCATGCTCTGGGGTAATTACGCGTATAAAAAAGCCGATCAACTCGACCTGTCCGGCCATTGCGTGCTCAGTTCTGCCCATCCTTCACCGTTGTCGGCCTATAGAGGTTTTTTGGGTAACGGACACTTTTCGGCCGCGAACCGATATTTGAAGTCCCATGGGCGGCCGACAGTTGACTGGCGCCTGCCGGAAAGCGCAGTCTGAATTTCAATTGATCACTTCCCCAGGAGGCTTCCATGGATCACGCGTTGCAACCCTACACAGCCTTGGTACCACGCACCGACAAGTTGGTGGTACAGAAAGTTGGCCACACTGCTCTTGTGACTATCGATAACCCGCCTGCAAATACCTGGGATAGCGACACGCTGCACGGTCTGGTGGAGTTAGTCCGGCACCTGGGTGATGATCCAGAGATCTTTGCTCTGGTCATTACCGGGCGTGGGGATCGCTTCTTCTCGGCAGGTGCGGACCTGAAGCTTTTTGCCGATGGCGACAAGGCGCGTGCTCGGGAAATGGCGGGTCTGTTCGGCAGGGCGTTCGAAGCCTTGCGTGATTTTTCTGGCGTCTCCATCGCGGCACTCAATGGTTACGCGATGGGTGGCGGTCTAGAATGCGCCCTGGCGTGCGACATTCGTATCGCCGAGCGGCAAGTGCAAATGGCCTTGCCTGAAGCGGGTGTGGGCTTGCTGCCCTGCGCCGGTGGAACCCAAGCGCTGGCTTGGTTGGTCGGTGAGGGCTGGGCTAAGCGGATGATTCTGTGTGGAGAGCGCATTGACGGTGTAAAAGCCGAGCGTATTGGCCTGGTCGAAGAGGTCGTCGAGCAGGATCAGGCTCTGGCAACAGCGTTACGCCTAGCAGCCCAGGTAGGCAGGCAGAGCCCAATGGCCGTTAAGGCATGCAAAGCGCTGATTCAAGGCGCCCGCAGACAACCGCTCAATAGCCTGCTGCCTGAGGAACGCGAGCGCTTCGTTGATCTTTTCGAATACGAAGACACGCTGGAAGGGGTAAACGCGTTCTTCGAGAAGCGACCGCCGCAATGGCGCAATCGTTAGGGAGTAACGCTCAGCTGCCGGGTTTCAACCCAGCAGCTGCATGGCGGCTTCCATTTCGGCCGACAGATCTTCGCTGCCTTCTTCGTCCTGAGCAAGTCCCAGCTTGTTGAATGAAGCAATCGTGCTCCAGTCCATCTGAGCCAGCGGGTGTTCGCTGTTGAGGCTTTGCAACATCGCGACCTGAACAATGTCGGCATAGTCAATAGTGGGGGTGCTGCGGTTGAAGTCCAGATGCTCGGTAGGAATATGGCGTAATGGCACCGGAAAATCCCATGCGGCCAGGATGCGGTCACCGAGGACCGGGTGAATCCGCTCAATAACCAGATTCAAGCTGATCGAATCTGCCATTAGCTGATTGTTTTCTTCGGCGTAGCTCAAAATAGGCAGAACGCCGATTTGATGAACCAAACCGGCCAGTGTGGCCTGATCCGGCTTGAGCCGGGTGTAGTGACGGCACAGTACATGGCTGATGCCTGCCACTTCAGTGCTGCGTGCCCAGACTTCGCGCATTTTGCGATCAATGATGTCAGATGTTGCCTGGAACATTTGCGCCATCGCCAAGCCAGTCGCCAGGTTGGCGGTATAGTTTATTCCCATGCGATTCACTGCCATGCCCAGGTCAGTGATTTCCTGGCGGGTGCGTAGCAATGGGCTATTGACGACCTTGATCAACCGCGCGCTCAGGGCTGCATCAGTGCTGATTTCGCGCACCAGGTCGGGAATGCTGACGTTCGGGTTTTCCGCCGCCTCTCGAACGCGCAGGGCAACCTCTGGCAGAGTGGGCAGCACCAGCTGATCCTTGTCTATCGCCTGAATCAGTTCATCCTGTACGCGTTGGGCCAGGTCAGTCATGGGGATTCCTTGTCAATGTGCCGGGCCTGTTTCTGTATCGGCCATATCAGTGTCGTAGGGCAGAGTAGCAAGGGCCAATCTTGGCCCTTGGTCATCAATTGCGCTTAGTGATACTAATTGTGCCGCATCCTTTTGCACAACCGCCAGTATTTCCATGTGCTGTGGGCCAAGCGCGCACATCACTATTTCACCCAGCGCTTGCCCTGTTTCGCTGTTAACCACCGGTGTGCCCGGTGGGAGACGTTGCCGGCTATCGCTGGTCAGCCTGAACATGCGTTTTTTCAGTTTGCCCAGATACTTCATGCGAGCGACGATTTCCTGACCGGTGTAGCAGCCCTTCTTGAAACTGACCGCATCGAAAATCTGTAGATTGAGCATCTGTGGGATGAAGCTTTCGCGTGTTTCGAAAAAGACCTGGCCAACACCGTTGCCTATCTGTTGCAACTGCCAATCATTCAGCGGCGTGGGCGTCGCGATTGAAAGTAGTTGATCGATCGTCGCTTGCGCGGTTTCGACGGGTAGCCAGAGCTCATAGACCGCGACCCCGTGCAGGCGTAAAACCATGCCTGCTTCGCTTCGCTCTACGGCATCCGCCCCATCAGGCTCAGCCAGTCCGGCACCGAGGAGTGCCTTCGCTGCTTTATTGCCATGCAGCCCCAGTCTTACCCACTGGTTACTGGCGTCGCTGATTTGCGTCTTGAAGAAAGCAGCATATTTACCGAGATCGGCAATCTGGGGAGCAAGCAGTTCATTTGTCATTGCCAGCAGGTAATCGGACTCCCCATGGCGCACCAGGCGAAAGCTCGACTGCATGCGTCCCTTGGGATTGCATCGGGCGCCCAGAATACTACCGGGCTCCTTTACCTTGATCACGTCACAGGTTATTTGCCCTTGCAGGAATTTTGCCGAGTCGACTCCGTTGACAGCCAATATGCCTTCATGATCAAGCAACGTTAGCGAAGCAGCGGGCGCGTGGTCTGGCGACTCAACGGAAAAATGCTCAGACAGTCTTATAAAAAGTGGATTTTTTTCGGTCATAAACTCTGATTGTCTGGTGAATTCAACTGTTACATCATAGGGCTGTGCTGGCGCCTTGTCAGTGTTGCCTTGCGCTTATAATGTCGACTGTGCATTCTGTCGCGCTTTCACCCTACTGCGGAGATAAAGATGTTGGCTGACATAGAGATGAAACGCCTTTACTGGCACAGCCGGCGAGGTATGCTGGAACTTGACGTGTTGCTGGTGCCCTTTCTAGAAGAAGCCTACAGTGGTCTTGATGCGCAAGACAAGCTGCTCTACAGCAAGCTTCTGGAAAGCGAAGACCAGGATATGTTTGGCTGGTTTATGCAGCGAAACGAACCGGACGACCCGGATCTTAAACGAATGGTAAGGATGATACTGGATCGTGTTCAGCCAGCCTGATTATCTTGTTTTACAGCGTCAGCCCTCGCGGTTGCTCGGTGCGCTAGTGATATTGCTCAGCGTGCTGGCATGCATTGCAACGCTGCGCAGTGGACTTCATCCTCTGTTGGCAACAGTCAGTATGCTCGTTGTGGTGGGTTATGGCGTGTGGCTCTGGCCAAGGCAGGTCAGCCTGCGACACGCCGAGTCCGTCACCGGATTACGTTTCGACAGTCAGGGTTGGCATGTCATGCGTAATGATGGTTCTGAGAGTGGTGCGCGGTTGCTGGCCGATACCTTTGTCAGCGCTTTTCTGACAGTGGTCCGGCTGCGCGAGCCGGGACGCTGGTGGCCAGTGTCAGTTATTCTCCCAACCGATGCAGCGACAGATGATGCATTGCGGCGTCTAAGGTTACGATTGCGCTTCAGTCGTCAGCGCTGGGCGGCCGCAGAATAGTGTCGGTTGCCTCGGGTAGCAGCCGTGGATAATCAAGCGTGTAATGCAGGCCACGGCTTTCCCGGCGCTCAATGGCTGATGTTATGATCAGATCGGCTACAACTGCCAGGTTACGCAGCTCGAGAAGGTCTCTGGTTACCCGGTAATTGCTATAAAACTCATGGATCTCTGCCAGCAGCATGTCGACGCGATGCTTAGCTCGTTGCAGTCTCTTGGTGGTGCGGACAATGCCGACATAGTCCCACATGAAGCGGCGGAGCTCTTCCCAGTTGTGCGAAATGATCACATCCTCATCTGAATCAGTGACCTTGCTCTCGTCCCAGTGGGGCAAATCGGTTGGCATATTTGTCTGCGGCAACTGATTGAGGATGTCCTGACCGGCGGCGCGGCCATATACAATGCATTCAAGGAGCGAGTTGCTGGCCATGCGGTTTGCGCCATGCAGGCCTGTGTAGCTGGTTTCCCCGATCGCATAGAGGTTGTCCATGTCCGTGCGTCCGTTTGCGTCTACCATGACTCCGCCGCAGGTGTAGTGAGCAGCAGGTACAACCGGAATGGGCTCGCGGGTGATGTCGATACCGAACGTCAGGCAGCGTTCGTGCACAGTCGGGAAGTGGCTGCGGATAAAATCAGCTGGTTTGTGACTGATATCGAGGAATACGCAGTCCAGGCCCAGGCGTTTCATTTCATGGTCGATGGCTCTGGCAACGATGTCCCTCGGTGCCAGTTCTGCCCGCTGGTCAAAACGCGGCATGAATCGCGATCCATCGGGAAGCTTGAGTAGTGCTCCCTCACCGCGCAGCGCTTCAGTTACTAGAAAGCTCTTGGCCCTTGGATGATAGAGGCAGGTAGGATGAAATTGGTTGAATTCCATATTGGCGACACTGCAACCGGCGCGCCAAGCCATTGCAATACCGTCACCGGACGCGCTGTCAGGATTGCTTGTATACAGGTAGACCTTGCTTGCTCCGCCTGTGGCTAATACCGTGAAACGGGCTGCGTAGGTTTCTACCCGACCACTGTTTCGATCAAGTATGTAGGCACCCAGACACTGGTTACCCGGTCTACCGAGCTTCTCGCTGGTAATCAGGTCGACGGCCACCCGGTCTTCAAGGAGTTCTATGTTGCTGTGTTCTTTGGCCTTGAGCAAAAGTGTGTTGAAGATCGCAGCCCCGGTCGCATCGGCGGCATGGATGATGCGACGGTGACTGTGACCGCCTTCTCGGGTTAGATGAAAGTCGTCACTTTCAGTGCCGTCGGCAAGTCTCTCCCGGGTAAAGGGAACCCCTTGGTCAATCAGCCAGCCAATGGCTTCGCGACTACTGCCGATGATTTGCCTGACCGCATCTTCGCGGCAAAGGCCACCACCGGCGTCCAGCGTATCCTGAACATGGGCTTCGACGGTGTCGGTATCATCCAACACGGCGGCGACTCCGCCCTGGGCCCAGAATGTGGATCCTTCGGATAGCTGACCTTTGCTGATCACTGCTACGCGCAGACCGTCCGCCAGATGAAGGGCCAGTGTGAGGCCAGCTGCGCCGCTACCGATGACCAGTACGTCGTAGTTCTTGGTTTGTACCATGATGTCTCTGTCTGGGGCAGATGAGCGGGACGGGGATTAACCGTTACGTTGTAGTATATAGAAGGGCATTGCGACACAATACAGTCCAGCACCATCGCGTATGCAGCATCATGTTGCGTGATGATGACAATTTTTTTCAATGCTATGGAACTTTTCTATACAACTGCCGTTCATAATCCTGTTCCTTACGAGGGGAGAACTTTTGCCTACATTGCGGGTCTATCATTATAACTCAGGACAAATCCTGCGCCGGGAGGATCCGCCACATGGCTGAGCAGACCGACCAAGAGTTGGTCATTCGGGTTCAAGGTGGCGACAAACGGGCTTTTGATCTACTGGTGCTGAAATATCAGCACAAGATTTTGGCATTGGTCATGCGCTTTGTGCATGACAGCCATGAGGCGCAGGACGTTTCGCAGGAAGCGTTCATCAAGGCCTATAGGGCTTTGGCCAATTTCCGCGGGGACAGCGCGTTTTACACTTGGCTGTATCGTATCGCTATAAACACGGCCAAGAATTATCTGGTCGCGCGCGGTAGAAGGCCACCCGACTCGGATATTGCAGCTGATGAAGCCGAATATCATGAAGGAGATAGCGCCCTCAAGGATATTCACTCGCCGGAACGCGATTTGCTGCGTGATGAGGTTGAGCAGATGGTTAACAAGACACTGCATCAGCTGCCAGATGATTTGCGTACTGCGTTGACGTTACGCGAGTTTGAAGGTTTGAGTTACGAAGACATCGCCGCGGTGATGAGTTGCCCGGTAGGTACGGTACGATCCCGCATCTTCCGAGCGCGCGAGGCGATCGACAAAGCCCTTAAGCCCCTGCTGGAATATTGAGTCGGGATTCTAGGGTCAAATGCAGAGAGCCCGATGGGCCAAAAGCAGAGGTATAGCAATGAGCAGTGAATCCTTGAGGGAATCTCTCTCCGCGCTGATGGACAATGAAGCGGATGAGCTTGAAGTACGCCGCATTCTCAAAGCCAGCGGGGATGATTCATCTTTGCGCAGCGACTGGGCACGATACCAGGCCGCACGTGCGCTGATGCACAAGGAACCGTGGCAAAACACTATTGATCTGTCAGCAGGTATCACTGCTGCGATTGCAAGTGATCCAACTCCGACACTCGTAATTGAACCCGTGGCTGTAAAAGCCTCTCGGTTGTGGAAAGGCCTGGGGCGTCTTGCCGTTGCGGCGTCGGTGACAATAGCTGTACTGGTCGGTTTCAATATGTTTCAGCAGGATGGTGCAGCGGTAGACCCGATGGTTGCAGATCAGGCGCCTCCAATAAGTCTGCCTGCTGTGACTACGGCGCAGCCTGGTGCGGTGCTAGCTGGTTATCCGCAAGCGGATAATGGGGTGCAGGAACAGCCCGAAACCCCATCGCAATGGCAGGAAGAGCGTATCGGCGATCATCTGCGCGAGCACGCCAGTCAAGAGGGCAGCCAGGTTACACCGCAATTGCTTCCCTCTGCACGAGCCGCGAGTATGGAAGGACGATAAGTGCGGGTATTGTCAGCAACCAGGGGTGTGACAAGGCGCTGGCTGGCAGGAGGGCTTGTTTCGGTAACGCTCTTTTTTGCGGTACCGATTGTGGCCGATGAGCCAGATGTAATGCTGGAAAATATGGCCCTCGCTGCCAGTGAGCAGAGCTATCAGGGCGATTTTGTCTACGAGCGTAGCGGTAGTTTTAGTACCCATCGGGTTTGGCGGAGGGCAGACGGTGTTGTAGTCGAACGATTACTGCGCACTGACGGGGTAGCTCAGGAATGGCTGAGGCGTGACGGGCAGCTGCAATGTAGCAGCGCTCTCGCTACAGGTAATGTCTGGCGTGGTGGTGCAATACCTTCAGGCCAGCGCGCCGTCCTTGACCGGTGGTATGTCCTTCAGGTGCTTGGAAATAGCCGTGTCGCCAATCGACCTGTTACCGTCATAGCGGTTAAGCCCCGTGATCCCTTCCGATACGCCTACGAACTTTATCTTGACCTTGAAACAGGTCTCCTGTTGCAGTCCTTGTTGATCAATGACAACGGCACTTTGCTGGAAAGATTCCAATTTACCACTCTGCATCCTGGTCCGGTGGAACTGGATGATCTGAACGTAATGAGTACCTGCCTGCCTGTTAGCGAAAAAACGGTCACCGAAATGACCGCAAGCGATGGTAAGTTGCCTGCCTGGCTGCCGCCGGGCTTTGCTGCAATCTACCGAGAAGTAAGGCATCCGAATGACGCTGATACACCTGTATTTACCCAAGTCTTTACCGATGGCCTCGCACGCTTTACTGTGTTCATCGAACCTTTGGCAGATGGCCGCACAGTAGGAGACTTACGTGCCCAGATGGGACCGACTGTAGCGATCAGTCGCGGCCTGGTTTTGCCCGATGGCAATTATATGGCTACGGTTGTGGGTGAGGTACCGGCCCTTGCAGCGGAGCGTATTGCTGCTTCGCTATCGCCGGACTTCGACCCCAATGCTGTTATAGATACCGCCCGTTGAAAAGCAGCGAACTGACAGCGGGCGCACTAATCTAACAGGACGGAAGTGTGATTGAAGAGCAAGGCAAAGTCCTTAGCATTGAGTCAGGTGCTGTGTGGGTAGAGACCATACGCCAAAGCACCTGTGGCGGTTGTCAGGCGCGCGCTGGATGCGGTCAGGCGCTCTTGCAGAAGCTAGGCTCTGGAGCGCAGTTTGGTTTTATTCGTGTGCTATGCGATCAGACCTTGCACGTGGGTGATGAAGTGATCATCGGCCTACCGGAAGATGCGGTGCTTAAAGCGTCGGCACTCATGTACGTCTTGCCTCTGATAATACTTTTTGTTTCCGCTTTGCTGGCTGATATGTCTGGCCTTACGGAGGTGTGGGTGATCCTGGCTGCTATGGGGGGGCTGGCTGTCGGCTTCTTTGCTGTAGCCTGGTGGACTAAACGCGAACGGGGCAATCCTGCTTTTCAGGCTCGCGTCATACGCAGACTACCTTCCAGTTCGGCTGAACTTGTGACGGTTAAAGGCTCATTCTAGATAGAGGCTAAAAATATGTTTTTGCTGAAGCGCATGATGGTAGTCACTGTTGCCACGGTTTTATTGGGCTGGCAAGCACTGGGCGTGGCCCAGAGCTTGCCAGACTTTACCGATTTGGTTGAAGAGGTGTCGCCTGCAGTTGTCAATATCAGCACCAGCCGCGCGGCGACGAGTTCGCCCATGGCAGGCGCCCCCGGTATGCCTGATCTCGAAGGTATGCCTCCGATATTTCGTGAGTTTTTTGAACACAGCTTTCCTCAGGGCCCTCAGCAACAACCCCGCCAGCAACAGCCATCGCCTCAGTCGTTGGGATCGGGATTCATCCTGTCCAAGGATGGCTATATTCTGACCAATAATCACGTCGTTGAAGGCGCTGACGAAATTTTTGTCCGTCTTTCAGATCGCCGCGAACTACTAGCTAAGCTCGTCGGTGCTGATCCCCGCTCTGACTTAGCATTGTTGAAGATCGAAACTGATGAAGACCTGCCCGCCGTGCGTATTGGTAAATCGTCGGATCTCAAACCCGGAGAGTGGGTGCTTGCCATAGGATCGCCCTTCGGTTTCGACCATTCGGTCACTGCGGGGATTGTCAGCGCAAAAGGACGCAGTCTGCCGACCGAGAACTATGTTCCCTTCATCCAAACCGATGTCGCTATCAATCCCGGTAATTCTGGCGGGCCTCTGTTAAACCTCAAAGGAGAGGTGGTGGGTATCAACTCGCAAATCTTCACCCGTTCGGGTGGTTTTATGGGGCTTTCATTTGCGATTCCTGCCGACGTTGCAATGGATGTTGTAGAGCAGCTCAAAGTAAGCGGCTCGGTCCAGCGCGGCTGGCTGGGCGTGGTCGTTCAGGAGATTAACAAGGACCTCGCTGAATCCTTTGGTCTGCCCAAGCCTGCGGGTGCGCTGGTAGCGCAAATTATGCCTGGCGGCCCTGCCGATGAAGGTGGTCTTGAGGTTGGGGATGTGATCCTTGAGTTCGACGGCAAAGAGATCAACATGTCTTCCGATCTGCCGCATGCCGTAGGCAGGGTTCGGCCGGGCACGGAAGCCAAGCTGGTGGTAATGCGCGACAAGAAACGCAGGACTATCGAGTTAAAAGTAGGCGCTTTGCCCGAGGATGATGCGGTAGCAGCCAGCTCGGAGCCAGCGGAGGCGGTGCCATCTGCCGCGAGCAATCGGTTGGGAGTAGTAGTCGCTGAATTGACAGATCAGCAACGCGAAGCGCTGGATATTTCTGTCGGTATCGCGGTGCGTGAAGTACGTCAGGGTCCGGCAGCCATGGTCGGCCTGCGGCCTGGTGATGTTGTTACCAGCCTTGATAATCAGCAGATTGAGTCGGTCAAGCAGTTCGAGCAACTGACCGAGAAGCTGCCGACGAATCGCTCAGTGTCCATGCGGGTCATTCGTCAAGGACGGGCAAGCTATATCACCTTCAGGCTGGCGGATTAAGCTCTCTTAGCCTTCCGGCAACGTTGGGTCAGTCAATTTTCTGATCACCCCGGGGTTGCTGGTGGCGCGATAGCGCCCAACCGCTTATTCGGGTACACTCGCGAGCTGATTTCGGGGGAGCCCCCGTCTACTGCTTGGAGCTTTCAGGCTCCCAGTCTTGCAATCATGTCTGGATGATCCCCGTTTTGAGTGACCTAAGTTTAATTCGTAACTTCTCGATTATTGCCCACATTGATCACGGTAAATCGACCCTTGCCGACCGATTCATTCAGATCTGCGGTGGTCTGGCGGACCGAGAAATGGCGGCGCAGGTGCTCGATTCCATGGATCTGGAGCGTGAGCGAGGCATTACCATCAAGGCACACAGCGTCACGCTGTATTACACCTCTGAGAAAGATGGTAGAACCTACCAGCTTAACTTCATTGATACCCCTGGCCACGTCGATTTCCATTATGAAGTCAGTCGGTCGCTGGCGGCATGTGAAGGTGCCTTGCTGGTGGTCGATGCTGCCCAGGGCGTCGAGGCTCAATCGGTAGCTAACTGTTATACCGCCATCGAGCAGGGTCTCGAGGTAATGCCGGTGCTCAACAAGATTGATCTGCCCCAGGCTGAGCCCGAGCGGGTGATGGCGGAAATCGAGAGTGTTATCGGTATCGACGCTACAGATGCGGTCACCTGCAGCGCGAAGAGCGGGCAGGGCGTAGTGGATGTGCTTGAGCGACTAATTCAGGTTATTCCACCGCCGGTGGGAGAGATTGAGGCGCCATTACAGGCCTTGATCATCGATTCGTGGTTCGATAACTACCTGGGCGTTGTCTCGTTGGTGCGCGTCAAACACGGGCGTATCCGCAAGGGCGACAAGGTTCTGGTCAAATCGACCGGCAAGGTTCATCAGGTCGACAGTGTTGGTGTGTTCAATCCCAAGCCAAGCGAAACGGCAAACCTGAAAGCAGGTGAGGTTGGCTACATTATTGCCGGTATCAAGGATATCCATGGCGCACCGGTTGGCGATACGCTGACCTTGTCCAGTACCCCTGACGTCGATATGTTGCCTGGATTCAAGAAGGTCAAACCGCAGGTGTATGCGGGGCTTTTCCCGGTGAGCTCGGAAGATTTCGAGGATTTCCGCGATGCACTATCCAAGCTCACGCTGAATGATGCTTCGCTGCATTTCGAGCCAGAAAGTTCGGAAGCACTGGGTTTCGGATTTCGCTGTGGCTTCCTCGGCATGTTGCACATGGAGATCATTCAGGAGCGTCTTGAGCGCGAGTATGATCTGGATCTGATTACCACCGCTCCGACTGTCGTATTCGAAGTAGTGAAGAAAGACGGCAGCGTTGTTTACGTGGACAACCCTTCCCATCTGCCCGATCCCTCGATGATCGAGGAGATGCGCGAGCCCATCGTACGGGCGAATATCCTGGTTCCACAGGATCACTTGGGCAACGTCATTACGCTGTGTGTAGAAAAGCGTGGCATTCAACATGACATGCTGTTTTTAGGCACCCAAGTGCAAGTAACCTATGACTTGCCGATGAATGAAGTGGTGTTGGATTTCTTTGATCGACTGAAATCTGTGAGCCGTGGTTATGCCTCGCTGGATTACGCTTTTGATCGATTCCAAAGTGCTCGTCTGGTGCGCTTGGATGTCATGATCAACGCCGAAAAAGTCGATGCTCTGGCGCTGATCGTGCATCGTGATAATGCCGCATACAAAGGCAGGCAACTCGTTGAGAAGATGCGAGAGCTGATTCCTCGTCAGATGTTCGACGTGGCGATCCAGGCAGCAGTGGGTGGGCAGATTGTGGCGCGCTCTACAGTCAAGGCCTTGCGCAAGAACGTGATCGCCAAATGCTACGGTGGTGATGCGAGTCGAAAGAAGAAGTTGCTTGAAAAGCAGAAGGCCGGCAAGAAGCGAATGAAACAGGTCGGCAACGTGGAAATACCCCAGGAAGCCTTCCTAGCGGTATTAAAAGTTGACAGCTAACAATAGCTAAATGGATTCGAATATGCACATCAATTTTCCACTGCTTCTGGTCCTGGCAGTTGCCATCACCGGTTTTCTCGCGCTGATCGACTTGGTTTGGCTGGCCCCCAAGCGGCGCAAGGCAAGAGCGACTTATGAGTCACAGGTAGCCGTTACCGATCCCGAGGTAGTGGGTCGTATAGGCAAAGAGCCGATGCTGGTTGAATACGGGAAGTCGTTCTTTCCGGTTTTGCTGGTAGTACTGGTTTTGCGCTCTTTTCTGGTTGAACCTTTCCAAATCCCCTCAGGATCGATGAAGCCGACTTTGGAAGTGGGCGATTTCATCCTGGTTAATAAATTTGCCTATGGTATTCGGCTGCCTGTCCTTGATAGCAAGATCATCCCGATTAACGATCCCGAACGCGGTGACGTTATGGTCTTTCGCTATCCCAATGATCCGCGCATAAACTACATCAAGCGTGTCGTAGGCTTGCCTGGTGATCGTGTGCGTTATGCCGACAAGGCGCTGTTCGTCAACGGTGTGAAAATTTCCACCAGTCTGGTGGAAGTTAAATTGGACGATGAGCTGCCAGCAGGACATCCAATGCAGCACATGGCTGAAGTGCGTGTTATGCAAGAGCAGCTTGGTGAGACAGAGCACCTGATCAGAGTAGAGCGACTGGCTGGAACGCCCGCGCCGAACGAATGGCTTGTGCCCGCAGGGCATTACTTCATGATGGGTGACAATCGTGATAATTCCAACGATAGTCGCTATTGGAATTCACCGGATATGCCACGGGAGTTGTGGGGTATGGTCCCTGACAACTATATTGTAGGCAAGGCTTTCGCGGTGTGGATGCATTGGCCGGAACCAAAGCTGCGTAACCTGCCGAGTTTTTCAAGAGTCGCTCTGATTCATTGAAGTTGGACTAAACCTATAATTTTAACAACGGACGTCTCGAGGTTATTTATGCGCCACTCCCAGAAAGGCATGTCATTCTTTGGTTTGTTGGCTGTCATAGCACTGCTGATCTTTGGCTTGGTTATTGCGATGAAGCTGGTACCGATATATCTGGACCATTTCTCCCTGCGTGAAATGGTTACCAAGATTAACGAAGACCCGACCATCAAGATTAATTCCATTCGCGACTTCAATGATTACATCGATAAAGGGATGCAGATCAACAGCATCCGCGATATCGATGCGCGCGAAGCAATCACGATAACCGCAAGCGGAACGGATGCATACACTGTGATAATCAATTACGAAGTGCGTGCGCCGGCATTGCAAAACGTGGACCTGCTGGTTCATTTTGATGAAACCCACATAGTCAGACCTATTAAGTGACCAATAAGCTAGACCGCCTCGAACGTAAAATTGGTTACAGTTTCAGCGATCCAGAATTGTTGAGCCTGGCCCTTAGCCATCGCAGTCTGGGGGGCCGTAATAACGAGCGGCTGGAATTTCTCGGTGATTCGGTGCTCAATTTTGTGGCAGCTGAGGCTCTGTACCAGCGCTTTCCCCAGGCCAGAGAGGGCCAGATGTCACGTTTGCGGGCACGTCTGGTGAAGGGTGTCACCCTGGCAGAATTAGCCAAGGGTTTCGACCTGGGAGAATATCTACGTCTCGGTTCGGGTGAGTTGAAGAGCGGTGGCTTTCGGCGTGAATCCATTCTGGCCGATGCCACCGAGGCCATCATTGGTGCCATTTATCTGGAAAGTGGGTTGGAAGTGGCGCGCGAGCGGATCCTTCACTGGTTGGACGAGCACATCGCGAGCCTTACTCTGGTCGATAACAACAAGGATCCCAAGACGCGACTGCAGGAGTATCTGCAGTCGCGGCATTGTGATCTGCCTCGATACGAGGTGACCGAGAGTGGCGGTGAAGCACATTGCCGTACCTTTCGGGTTGAGTGTCAGGTTAGTCCCCTGGAGCACGCCACCTTCGGGGTGGGCAATAGTCGCCGGCTGGCAGAACAAGTAGCAGCCCAAAAAGCCCTTATCGCTCTGGGTGTGGAGAAAGCAGATGAGTGATCCTATTTCCCGCTGTGGCTATGTGGCCATTGTCGGCAGGCCCAATGTGGGCAAGTCCACATTGCTCAATCATATCCTTGGCCAAAAGTTGGCTATTACCTCGCGTAAGCCTCAGACCACGCGTCATACGCTGCTGGGGATCAAAACCGAGGACGAGGTGCAGGCTATTTATGTCGATACCCCGGGTCTACACAAGGAAAACGAAAAAGCACTCAATCGCTTTATGAACAAAAGCGCCAGTCAGGCCCTGCGTGATGTTGACGTAGTGCTTTTCGTCGTTGATCGTACCCGCTGGACAGATGAAGATCAGATGGTGCTGGACAAGGTTCGCTATGTGACCTGTCCAGTGCTGCTGGTAGTCAACAAGGTCGATCGCATGGACGACAAACAGGAGCTGTTGCCCCATCTGGAATGGTTGGCGGCGCAACTCCCTGATGCTGAGGTGGTTCCTGTGTCGGCACTACATGGGCGCAATATCGAACAGCTTGAGAAGCTGGTTGCCGAGCGCCTGCCGGATAGCGAGCACTTTTATCCAGAAGATCAGATTACTGATCGTAGTTCCCGGTTTCTTGCCGCCGAATTGGTTCGCGAGAAGGTCATGCGCCAACTGGGTGCTGAAATTCCCTATCAAGTTGCAGTTGAAATTGAGCAGTTCAAGCAGGAGGGAAAGATCCTGCATATCCATGCATTGATTCTGGTTGAGCGCGATGGCCAGAAAAAGATCATCATCGGCGACAATGGTGATCGCATGAAGAAGATCGGTCAGGAAGCGCGCCTGGACATGCAGAAATTGTTTGGCAGCAAGATCATGCTCAATCTCTGGGTCAAAGTACGCCGTGGTTGGTCTGATGATGAGCGCGCGCTGACGTCGTTGGGCTATTACTTCGACAAATAGACGGCCCTTGGAGGTCGCTATGCAATCACTCCTGACACCGGCCTATATCCTGCACAGCCGTCCCTACCGCGATACGAGTGCCTTGGTTGACCTGTTAACTTTGCACCATGGCGTCGTACGTGGTGTCTGGCGTGGAGCCAGAAAGCCCCGCAGCGGCGTATCTCCACAACCCTTTGTACCCTTGCTGGTTGCTCTTGTCGGCCGTGGTGAGCTGAAAACAGTGGCTCAGGCCGAAACGGCTGGAGCTTATCTGCCGTTGCAGGGTAATGCGCTGTTCAGTGGCCTCTATTTGAACGAACTGTTGGTCAGGCTGCTTGCGCCTGGAGATCCACAGACCTTGATATTTGCCGCTTACCAGTCAGCGCTACAGGCATTGGCTGATAGAACACACGTTGAACCAGTATTGCGACGCTTTGAATGGCAACTGCTGGACGTTCTGGGCTATGGTTTCAGCCTCACCGAAGATGCCTCAGGCGCGACTGTGGTAGCGGAAGGGATATACGTCTGGCTTGCCGAAGAGGGTTTGATGAGGTTGACTGATGTTCGTCCAGGTGATGCTCGGCCAGGTCTCTCAGGGGCAGGCCTGCTCGCGATGGCAGAGTCAGACTGGACTGCACCCTATGCGCTGAGAACCGCCAAGAGTCTCATGCGCCAAGCATTAGCGATACACTTGGGGGATCGGCCATTGATCAGTCGGCAGTTATTCTCATCCCCCGGCAGTACTTTTAAAGGAGACAGATCTTGAGCCACCCACAACGTGTACTTCTAGGTGTCAATATCGATCACGTGGCCACGTTGCGTCAGGCGCGCGGGACTCGTTATCCCGACCCTGTACAGGCTGCTATCGAGGCTGAGCAGGCTGGCGCCGATGGTATTACGCTGCATTTGCGGGAGGATCGCAGGCACATTCAGGAGCGTGACGTTCGCATGCTGGCAGATGTACTCCAGACCCGCATGAATCTGGAAATGGCTGTGACCAATCAGATGTTGCGTTTCGCTGAGGAGATCCGTCCAGCTAATATTTGCCTGGTTCCCGAGCGGCGCGAAGAGCTGACGACTGAGGGCGGACTTGATGTCGCTGGAAATAGCGCCCGAATTCAGGAGGCAGTTGAACATATGTCCGCTTTAGGCAGCGAAGTCTCGTTGTTTATTGATCCTGATCCGCAACAGATCGAAGCAGCCAAGCGCGCTGGCGCTCCGGTCATTGAACTGCATACGGGTCACTTCGCCGACACCACCGGATCACAGCAACGCGACGCTCTTGTCAGACTTCGGGAAGGGTGTATTTACGCGCGTAAGTTGGGTCTGGTGGTCAATGCTGGGCATGGTCTGCACTATCATAATGTCGAACCTATTGCGGCCCTGCCTGGCATCAACGAACTGAATATAGGTCACGCCATAATTGCCCGCGCGCTCTTCTCTGGGCTTGCGACAGCGGTCAAGGAAATGCGAGCACTTATTCTGGGCGCTTCGAGCGACCGATGATCCGAGGAATTGGCACGGATATGGTGTTGGTCAGTCGTATAGAAGCGGTGCTCGGTCGGCAGGGTGACCGTTTTGCTCGTCGTATCCTGACTGAGGCTGAATGGCAACGCTTTACTGTTCATGGCCAGCCGGCGCGCTTTCTCGCAAAGCGTTTTGCAGCCAAGGAAGCCATTCTCAAGGCGCTGGGTACGGGTCTGGCGCAGGGTATGTCCTGGCATTGTATCCAGATTGATCGCGACCCACTCGGGGCGCCAAAGGTCGTGCTTAGTGGTGCTGCTCTGGCTCGTCTAGACGCTGGTGGGGGAGGTGTCATTTTGTTGAGCCTGAGCGACGAACGCGAGCAGGCTTTGGCCTTCGCGGTCTGGTCACCAGAGTCGCCAACCTAGTCTGGTTCGCTCGCGTAGGCTAATTGCAGGCGTTCAATCGCAGCGATTAACTCGTTTACAGCCGCGTCGTGGGGTTGGCTGCGTTTGAGCAGATCTTCTGCACGCTGGCAGCAAGAGCGCAGCTGTGGAACGCCGCAATAGCGACAGGCGCCGTGCAATTTATGTATTGTTTCCAGTAGTACGTCCGGCCTGCTGGCTGAGTTGTGTTCCTTGATGCGCGCCTGTTCAATTGGCAAGCTGTCGATCAGCATACGTAACATGTCGGCCTCGAGATCTGCCTTGCCGGCAGCCAATCGAAGCCCCTCCTCACGGTCGATTACCTGCTCTCGGCGCTCAGGGCGATGGGTAGGGTAGTCGTTCTGGCTAGCGATAGGCCCCAGGTTGAGTGCCACGCCAGTCCAGCGCAGCACACAATGGCTTAGTTGCTCCGGACTGATGGGTTTGCTCATGTAGTCGTTCATACCGCACTGCAGCAGTTTGCGCCGCTCATCAGCAAGGGCATGGGCGGTCAGCGCGATAATAGGTCGTGGTTCGCATCCTGCTAGCTGTTCGCGCAACCGCAGTTCGGTCGTGGTCTCTCGACCGTCCATACCCGGCATCTGCACGTCCATGAAAATCAGGTCAACCGATTCGCCAGCCAATAGCTCCAGTGCCTCGTCACCACTGGAAGCGGTGAGTACCTGCGCACCCATTTGTACAAGAAAAGTCTCGACCAGTTTCAGATTGGCTGCATTATCGTCGACACACAGAATGCGAACCGATGGGCGTGTGCTGACTGTATGCTGGGGCAGAGTGACTGGTTCTGGTCTGAACAGACGGTTGATAGCCCGCGATAACCTGCGCACGCACACGGGTCGAGAAAGAACCTGATATTCCCCGGGCGACAGTTGATCAAGTTCAGGGTACTGCTCAGTGGTATCGGTAAGTACAATGGTCTTGCAGCCGCCCACACCAGAATGGCGATTGACTCGTCCTATCAACGTCTCGGATCGGTCCGTTACGGCGCTGCTGATCAACACCAGATCGACGTGCTGGGGTGTGTGCCGTCGGGCAGCCAAGTCTTCTTCAAGCTGGCTGATATGGTCGTAGCTGCACGTTTCAAGCCCGAGGTCATCGAGGCAGTGCAGCAAGGTCTGGCTACTAAGAACCATGGGTTCCAGAACCGCAGCGCGTAAACGAACCAGAGGTTTCTCCGGCAAGTCATCGTTAGTCTGACTGGATTTCTGCAAACGGACCGTGAGCCAGAACTCGGAGCCTTCCCCCGCTGCGCTGCGCAGCCCGATTTCGCCCTGCATCTGCTCTACCAGTCGCTTGGCTATCGTCAACCCTAGGCCAGTCCCGCCCGCCTGACGGGACATCGAGTTATCAGCCTGGCTGAAGGCCTGGAAGAGTGATTTTTGCTCTATCGGTGTCAGGCCGACACCGGTGTCGGTCACACTGATGCGCAGTAATGCTTGGGTTTCATCTTCCTGTTCAAGCATGGTCCTGATGCTCACCGATCCTCGCTGGGTGAACTTGATGGCATTACTGATCAAGTTAGACAGAATCTGCTTGAGACGCAGTGCATCGCCACTCAGGCCGATGGGTGTATCGCGGTAAATGATGCTGACCAGCTCGAGTTGTTTCAGGTGAGCCGCGGGCGCGAGCATGGTCAGGGTGTCCTGAATCAGATCGCGGAGGTTGAACGGCAGGTCGTCGAGTATTAATTTACCCGCTTCAATCTTCGAGAAGTCGAGAATTTCATTGATGATTGCCAACAGATTGTCTGCCGAGGTTTCAATTGTGCCCAGGTAGTCCTGTTGCCGATTGCTCATTTCGGTGCGCTGCAGCAGATTGCTGAAGCCGATTATGCCGTTGAGTGGCGTTCGCAACTCATGGCTCATGTTGGCAAGGAACTCCGACTTGATGCGGCTGGCCTCCAGCGCTGTTTTACGCGCCATATCCAACTCGATATTCTGCACTTCAATGGTTTCGAGGGTTTGGCGCAAATCTTCTGTGGCCTGGTCGATATTCTGTTGTAGCTCTCCCTGTGCACTTTGCAGTGTCTCAGCCATTGCGTTTATGCCATTGGCCAGGTCGTCGATCTCTCGGCTGCCCTGTTCGCCCAGTCGAACATCCAACTGTCCCCGGCTGATCCTGCTCACAGCATGGTTAGCCCGGGTGATCGGATCACTGATACGCCGCGCGAGACTACTGACAACCAGCCCGATCAACGTTAGCCCGATCAGGATCAGCACCAGGGTGTGCAGCAGGATTTGGTAGCGGCGCAAATCGAGGTTCCCGTGGCCGAGCTCTACCTCCAACCAGCCCAGTAGTGCATCAGCCTCATAATCGGGTGAAGTGATCGTACGTAATTCGCTGGTGGCCAAAAGGGGCAGCAGGAAGCGGCTACTATTATCGCTTTGGCGTACCTGCAGTCCGGTCCCTGCACCAAGGTTATCAACTCCCAGGGTCAGTTCGGGTGCATGCATTTGGGGGCCGCTATGCTCGAGTATCAAGCGATCGCTGTCATATAGACTTACGGCACGTACGTCGGGCTGGTTAAGGGTGGCTGCCAGGTGAGCTCTCAATTGTTCAGGCTCGCCGGCGAGCAAGACGGTAGCGGCTCTGCTCTGCAGATGTTCGACTGTCATGAAGCCGCTTTCAAGCAACTGTCGGTTAAGATCAGCGATTGCCTGCCAGCTAAAATAGCCGCCCAGTGCGAGTAGCACCGCACCTGCTGGTAACAGGGTCATCAACAGGATTCGCGCCTTGAGGCTTATGTCATTCATTGTGTATCCCTCACTCCGTTGCCGGTATCATAGGCGGACTGAATGAAAAGCACAGCACCGGGCGCGCAACCCGGCTCCTGGCCCTATAGGTGCAAGATGACTATTGATTTTCCAACCGTCGCCGATTTTGTCGGCAACACGCCGCTGGTTCGCCTGCAGCGAATCCCCGGCAATACCAGTAACACCATACTGGCCAAGCTTGAGGGCAACAATCCTGCGGGGTCGGTGAAGGACCGTCCGGCGCTGTCGATGATTGAGCGGGCCGAGCTTCGCGGTGAGATAAGCCCCGGCGATACCCTGATTGAGGCGACCTCCGGCAACACCGGTATCGCGTTGGCAATGGTGGCGGCGATCAAGGGTTATCGCATGGTGTTGATCATGCCCGATAACATGAGCTCCGAGCGCAAGGCAGCGATGAGCGCCTACGGTGCGGAACTGATTCTGGTCAGCCGCGAGGCCAGTATGGAAGGTGCCCGTGATCTGGCCACGCAAATGCAAAGTGAGGGCAAGGGCAAAGTGCTGGATCAGTTTGGTAATGTCGACAATGCTGAGGCGCATTACCGCACAACCGGACCTGAGATCTGGCGCGATACCCACGGCACCATTACCCATTTTGTCAGCTCAATGGGGACTACTGGGACCATCATGGGGATCTCGCGTTACCTCAAGGAGCAGAACCCGGCGATCCAGATTGTCGGTCTGCAACCTGTTGAAGGTGCGTCAATTCCCGGTATTCGACGCTGGCCGGAGGCCTACATGCCGGGCATCTTTGAAGCGGAGCGGGTGGACCGGATCATAGATATGGGCCAGGAAGAAGCGGAAGTCATGATGCGTCGTCTCGCCCGCGAGGAAGGGATTTTCTCTGGTGTGTCTTCCGGCGGATCGGTAGCTGCTGCGTTGCAGTTATCACGGGAGGTCGAGAACGCAGTGATTGTGGCGATTATCTGTGATCGCGGTGATCGCTACCTGTCCACCGGAGTGCACGACCCCAAACCATGAAAGCTTTCCGTGGGCGGCCGCGCAAAACCGTTGATGCGCCTGCAGCGATCGGGCAACGCATCGAGCTGGAGCTGGAGCGTCTCAGCCATGACGGCCGGGGTATAGGCCGCTGGCAGGGCCGGACGGTATTTGTCGATGGCGGCTTGCCTGGCGAGAAAGTTCTGGCGAGGGTGCTCAAGGCGCGCAGCAAGCTGATCGAAACGCGCGTCGATAAGATCTTGCAGGCCAGTCCTGAGCGGTTGCAGCCTGCCTGTCGACATGCTGATCTGTGTGGCGGCTGTAGCCTGCAGCATATGCCGCACACGACACAACTCCAGGTCAAGCAACAGGCCCTGGCCCAGCAATTGCAGCATTTTGCCGGGGTTGAGCCTGAAAAGTGGATGCCACCGTTGCTGGGACCGGCGTACGGTTATCGGCAGCGCTCGCGCCTAGCGCTGCGCTGGGATAAACGACAGGGTCGGCTTGAGGTGGGTTATCGGCAACGATTCAGTAGTGATCTGGTCGAAGTGACTCAGTGCCCGATTCTGGTGCCAGAGCTGGAGGCGTTGATGCAGGCTTTAGGCCCGGTGTTGTCCGAAATGGATGGCCGTGCCGGACTAGGTCACGTAGAGCTGATTGCCGCTCAGATACCTGTTGTGTTGGTGCGTCATATGCAGCCTTTGTCGCTGATTGATCTTGAGCGGCTTCGAGTGGTGGTGCTCGCGCATGGCGCTGAATGCTGGCTCCAGCCAGGTGATATCGATACGTTGCATTGTATCTCTGGGGCAGGCTCTGCGCCTGCTTACGCGCTCGCTGATCAGGGGTTGAGGCTGGAGTTTGCCCCAGGAGATTTCATTCAGGTGAATGCGGCAGTTAACCAGCAGATGATTAATCAGGCTATGCAGTGGCTGGCGCCTCAACCGGGCGAGCGTATTCTTGATCTATTTTGCGGTGTGGGTAATTTCAGCCTGCCTTTGGCCCATGCGGGTGCGCTTGTGACCGCTATTGAGGGCGATGAACAGATGGTTTCGCGCGCTCGTATGAACGCGCAAAATAATAATTTACCGTCGGCGCACTTTTTACAGGCGGATCTGTCCAAGCAGCTTGATCCGCAATTGCTTGATGAAAAATACGCTGCGGCGTTACTGGATCCACCTCGTGACGGGGCTGAGCGACTGGTGGAAACGCTGGCGCGAATGAAGGTGGGCAGAATTCTCTATGTATCCTGCAGTCCGGCGACCCTGGCGCGTGATGCAGGTATGTTGGCGGCACAAGGTTATCGGCTGCAAAAGGTCGGAGTGATGGATATGTTTGCCCAGACTGCCCATGTCGAGGCAATGGCATTGTTTGTTCACGGCACCCCCTCCGGTGCCAAGCACAAAGCCCAATAGAGTGAAAAAAGTGTCAAACAATTCGCACGAATCATGTGATCTGTCCTAATGGTACAGGTCAGGGCTACATACCCCACCAACAGTGATGGCAGCGTCGATATCGACGCATGGATCGAGCGTATTCACCAGAGGGTGCCGCTTCCTTCGCCTCAGGTTCTGCGTGAGGCTTGCGAGTGGGCCTTGCAGCTCGAGCAGGACGCTGTCGCCGCGGAGAATATCTGGGCCGAGGGCGCTAACAGTTATACCACCGGTCTGGAAATGGCTGAAATACTGGCCGAGCTCAAGCTGGATCAGGACTCACTGGTTGCAGCGGTCATTTATCGGGCGGTTCGTGAGCGCAAGACGGATCTGCCTGCTGTGGCACATCGCTTTGGAGAGGTCGTCGCCGGATTGGTTGACGGTGTGCAGCGCATGGCTGCGATCAGCGTTTCGCAGAATCCGTCGAAAGCGGCGGCTTTCAGCTCCCAGTCCCAGGTCGAGAACCTGCGCAAAATGCTTGTCACTATGGTTGATGATGTACGCGTTGCCCTGATCAAGCTGGCGGAGCGTACCTGTGCTATCCGTGCGGTCAAGGATGCGCCGGAAGAAAAGCGCTATCGTGTCGCGCGCGAAGTATTCGACATCTACGCACCTCTTGCCCATCGACTGGGTATTGGTCATATCAAATGGGAACTCGAAGATCTGTCATTCCGGTATATCGAGCCCTTGCAGTACAAGCAGATTGCCCAGCTGCTCGATGAGCGTCGACTGGATCGGCAGGAATATATCGACGAGGTGATGGGCCAGCTCCGCGAGCAACTGGAAGAGGCAGGCATTCAGGCGGAGATCACCGGTCGCGCAAAACATATCTATTCGATTTGGCGCAAGATGCGCAGCAAGAACATCGATTTCAGCCAGGTCTACGACGTGCGGGCGGTAAGAGTGCTGGTCCCGCTAGTGCGTGATTGCTATACCTCGCTGGGGATAGTACACAGCCTTTGGAGGCATATCCCCAAGGAGTTCGACGATTACATCGCCAATCCCAAGGAGAACGGCTATCGCTCTCTGCATACTGCGGTGGTTGGTCCTGGTGGCAAGGTAATGGAGGTGCAGATCCGCACTCAGGGCATGCACGAGGAAGCGGAGCTGGGGGTCTGCGCCCATTGGCGCTACAAGGGCACGGATACCCCAAGTTCTTCTTCCAACGCCTACGAGGACAAGATCGCCTGGTTGCGTCAGGTGCTCGAATGGCATGAGGAGATGGGCGATATTGGTGGATTGGCCGAACAGTTGCGGGTGGACTTCGAGCCCGATCGCATCTATCTGTTTACTCCCGATGGCCACGTACTGGACGTGCCCAAGGGTGCGACGCCGCTGGACTTCGCGTATCGGGTGCACACGGAAATAGGGCACAGCTGCCGTGGCGCCAAGGTGAATGGACGTATCGTGCCGCTGAGTTATATCTTGCAGACCGGTGAGCACGTCGAGATCATTACCGGCAAGCACAGTGGGCCGAGCCGCGACTGGCTCAACCCTAATCTGGGTTACGTCAATACGTCCAGGGCCCGGGCCAAGGTCCAGCACTGGTTCAAGCAGCAGGCCCGGGAGCAGAATGTGCTGGCCGGCAAACTTATGCTCGACCGCGAATTAACCCGCCTGGCACTCAATGGTGCCGACTACGCGCAGCTGATCGACAAGTTGAGCATTCGCAGTCAGGACGATTTGTTTGCTGCGGTTGGTTCCGGTGACATACGTCTGATGCATGTGGTCAATGTGGCCCAGCAGCTGCTCGAGCCAGACCGCCACAGCGAGCAGTTGGAGTTGATTCCGCGGCGCCCGAGCAAGCCGAGTCGCCGAAGTGACATATCCATTCAAGGCGTCGGTAACCTTCTTACCCAACTGGCCGGCTGTTGCCAGCCGGTCCCCGGTGATCCCATTACCGGCTACATTACGCTCGGCCGTGGAGTGACCGTGCACCGTGCAGATTGTGCCACCGCGATGCAGCTGCAGGATCGGGACTCGGACCGCCTGATAGAAGTTAACTGGGGCAGCGAGCGGGTCCAGACCTATCCGGTCGAAATTTACATCAAGGCTTATGACCGCTCTGGTCTACTGCGCGATGTGTCGCAGATGCTCGCTAACGACAAGATAAACGTACTCGAAGTCAGCACCCGAACCAATAAGGATGATAACTACGCGGCCATGCTACTCACTGTAGAAGTGCCCAACATAAATATGCTGGGGCGCTTGCTGGCGCGTATTAGTCAACTGCCGAACATCATTGAAGCACGTCGTAATCGTAAGGAAATTCAGTCGTGAGCTATCAGCTAGATGATTTGCTGTATCTGATGGAGCGCTTGCGTGATCCGCAACATGGCTGCCCCTGGGATCAACAGCAGACCTTTGAAAGCATAGTGCCGCATACGCTGGAAGAGGCTTATGAGGTGGCCGATGCGATTGCCGAGGGTGATTATCCTCAGCTTGCCGGAGAGCTGGGAGATTTACTCTTTCAGGTGGTCTACTACGCACAGCTGGGTCGGGAGGCAGATCATTTCAATTGGGATCAAGTGGTTGATGGCATTACGCGCAAGCTGGTTCGGCGCCATCCTCATGTGTTTCCAGATGGACATTTGCGCACACCTGCAGGGACTTTTACACTCGATTCCGATCAGGTCAAACAACGCTGGGAGGAAATCAAGTCGCAGGAACGCCTTGAAAAGGCTACCAGGCCAGAGCAGCTTTCGTTACTCGACGACGTCCCGCACGCGTTGCCCGCCTTGAGCCGAGCGCAGAAGTTGCAAAAGCGCGCCTCGCGGTCGGGCTTTGACTGGGCTCAGTCGGGACCCGTTGTCGAGAAGATTGCCGAGGAACTGGATGAGGTACGAGAGGCTTTGGCCAGAGGTGATAAGAAGGCTGTGGCTGATGAAATGGGGGACCTGCTATTTTCGGTGGTTAACTTGGCGCGACATCTTGAAGTCGATGCCGAAACTGCTCTGCGTCAAGGCAACGACAAATTCGAGCGCCGCTTCCGTTATATTGAGCGACAGCTTGCCGAGCGGGCGCTGGGGGTGAAAGATGTGGATCTGCAGCAACTGGATCAGTTGTGGGACGATGCCAAGCAAGTCGGGCTCTGAAGACGGCAGACAGAGCCTGAATACCTGGTCAGGCGGACTGTTTTTTCTCTCCCCGCAGCGTCTGAAGATGCTTCTTGCTCAATTCGAGAAAACGCGGGGTCATACCCGCATCTGCGTACATCGGGTCGCCCATTTCGTCGACGGCAACCACCTCATCTCCGGCCTTGTAGGGCAAGCTCTCCTCGAGCTCTTCCAGCGCGCAGGACAGCAGGTCGGTAATCAGCTCTTCGATGTGGCGCCGCGGATACATCTCGTGCAGCGCGCCGAGCCGAGCCGCATCTTCTAGTGGCAGTTGGACCTGGTAGGTGCTGTGAGTCACAGCGCCTTTGGCGCTGCGCTCCCATTCCTGGGTAAGTTCACGGATCTTCATGTTTTCTCCCAACGCTATCTGTATAAGTTCGCTTGTGGCGATGATCACAGCATAGCGCATCGATCCGATTCTGCACGCCTCTTCAGGTGCTGGCCTGCTCATCCGTTAAAGAAGTCTTAACGCGGCCCTTGTCAGGACGTGCTCTGCAACAGCATGCTGTAAGGCATCGAGACAATAGGAGATGACGATGGCGGAGATAGATGCGCGCCTGCGCGAAGATGTTCACGAGTTGGGCGAGCTGCTGGGTCAGACGATCAAGGCGCACCTGGGTGAGGCATTTCTTCAACGTATTGAGCGCATACGTCTGGGTGCCAAGCAGGGTCGTCGTACTGACCAGGCAGCCCATGATGCATTAATCGCGGCGCTGAAAGATTTGCCCGATAACCAGCTGCTACCCGTCTGTCGCGCCTTCAACCAGTTTCTCAATCTTGCCAATATTGCCGAACAGTATCACCGCAATCGCCGTCAACGGGCAGACGAGCCGGTCCGCTTCGAGCAGCGCTGCGTCAGTGACTTGTTGGTGCGATTGAAAGAGGACGGCTTCGACGGGGCGGCTATCCGTAAAAACGTTGAAGCGCTGGATATCGAACTGGTCTTGACCGCGCATCCAACTGAAGTGACCCGGCGTACCCTGATTCAGAAATACGACGCCATTGCACTCGCGCTTGGCCGCCGGGACCATGACGACCTGAGTCTTGCCGAGCAGGCGAATGTGCGAGCGGATCTGGCGCGTCTGATCAGCGAAGCCTGGCATACCGATGAGATTCGTCGCAATCGTCCCACGCCAGTGGATGAAGCCAAATGGGGCTTCGCCGTTATCGAACATTCCCTCTGGTCGGCTTTGCCCACATTTTTGCGCCAGCTGGATGATGACGTCCGAGCAGCTACCGGCGCGCCGTTGGCGCCGCGCACGTCGCCTGTACGCATTGCTTCCTGGATGGGCGGTGATCGCGATGGCAATCCCAACGTGACTGCGCAGGTAACCCGTGAAGTCCTGCTTCTGGGCCGCTGGATGGCAGCTGACTTGTATCTGCGTGATGTAGAGGCATTGGGTAATCAGTTGTCAATGCAAGCAGCCAGTGCGAAGGTACTGGAGCAGACTGGGCCGGTAGACGAGCCTTATCGTGCTCTACTCAAGGGGTTGCGCGAGCGACTTGGGGCAACCCGGGACTGGGCCGAAGCGTCGCTCGTCGAAGACACTCCGGCTCCTGATAAGGTGCTCGGCAGCCTGGATTCATTGCGCCAGCCGCTGGAGGACTGCTATGCCTCGTTGGTCGAGCAGGGCATGGAGTTGATCGCTAACGGACCTTTGCTTGATACCTTGCGCAGGGTCAATGCCTTTGGCCTGGGTCTGGTCCGCCTGGATATCCGTCAGGACGCAGGGCGGCATGCTGACGTGTTGGCTGAATTGACTGAATATTTGCAACTGGGCCGCTACAGTGACTGGAATGAGGAGCAGCGTTGCCATTTCCTAATTGAGGAGCTGAGCAATCGTAGACCCCTGTTACCTCCGGCCTGGAAGCCGTCGCCGGAGGTTGCCGAGGTACTCGAAACCTGTCGCATCGTGGCTTCCCAACCTTCAGAGTTGCTGGGTTCCTATGTTATTTCCATGGCATCCAATCCCTCGGACGTTCTGGCGGTCAAACTGCTGCTGAAGGAAACCGGGGTGAGTTGGCCGATGCGGGTGGTGCCCCTGTTTGAAACGCTAGCGGACCTGGATAATGCCGCCACCGCGATTGACAGTCTGCTCTCTATGCAGGGCTATCGGAACATCGCGGGGGACGAGCAAGAAGTGATGATTGGTTACTCGGATTCCGCGAAGGACGCCGGTACTCTGGCCGCTGGTTGGGCACAATACCGTTCGCAGGAAGCTCTGGTGGCGGTTGCCGACAAGCATAAGGTACAACTTCGGCTTTTCCATGGTCGGGGCGGCACGGTGGGGCGAGGTGGTGCACCGGCGCACATGGCAATTCTATCGCAACCACCGGGTTCGGTTAATGGTCAGTTTCGGGTGACGGAGCAGGGTGAGATGATCCGTTTCAAATACGGTCTGCCGGCGATCGCTGTGCAAAGCCTCCAGCTGTATACCAGTGCCGTGCTCGAGGCGAGCCTATTACCACCTCCAGCCCCCGAGCCTGCCTGGCGAGAGATGATGCAGGGCCTGGCTGACCGTTCGGTTGTGGTTTACCGCGGCGTAGTGCGCGATGAGCCACAGTTTGTCGAGTATTTCCGCCAGGCCACACCGGAGCAGGAGCTGGCCCGGTTGCCCTTGGGCAGCCGGCCAGCAAAGCGCAAAAGCCAGGGTGGAATAGAAAGCCTGCGGGCGATTCCATGGATTTTCGCCTGGACCCAGACCCGTCTGATGTTGCCCGCCTGGTTGGGAGCTGGACAGGCACTGACGGAGGCAATGGAGGCGGGGGAGCAAGATAAGCTGCGGCTTATGATGGATCGGTGGCCGTTTTTCAGGGCTCGGATAGAGATGCTTGAAATGGTGCTCTCCAAGGCCGACGCAGGTATTTCCCGATTTTACGAGGAGCGGCTGGCCGATCCGGACCTCTGGCCCTTGGGCGCGATGTTGCGTGCGGCATTACAGCAGGCGACCGAGGCGGTGCTTACGTTGCGCCAGACCGAGCAGCTTTTGGCGCATAATCCAGCCCTCAGCGAGTCAGTAGCAGTGCGCAACCCCTACACCGATCCGCTTCATCTGCTGCAGGCAGAGCTGATGGGACGCACCCGATCTCAGGGTGAGAATATTGATCCGGATCTTGAGCGGGCGCTACTGGTTACTGTCGCGGGGATAGCAGCAGGAATGCGTAACACGGGCTGAGGAGCCCGCAGGGCGCGGTACGACGATGGTCTGGCTTGTGCGTGCCGGGCTGGAAGTGTATGTTTAACGCCCTTTTCGCATGCCTTGCGGGTGCGATGACTTTGTTGCGTCGGCCTAAGTGCGGGCGTTTGCCAGCCGGGGGCGGCCTGCCGCCGGTGGCCCGATTTCAGTTAGATTAGGAGAGTTTGAATATGCGAGTCATCCTGTTGGGAGCGCCTGGCGCGGGCAAGGGCACCCAAGCCCAGTTCATTTGCAAGCATTTCGACATACCACAGATATCCACTGGCGATATGCTGCGTGCCGCGATCAAGGCCGGCACTGAGTTGGGCAAGCAGGTCAAAGAAGTCATGGATAGCGGACGTCTGGTCTCCGATGACCTGATTATTGGTCTGATCCGCGAGCGCATCACTCAGCAAGATTGCCAAAACGGATTTCTGTTGGACGGCTTCCCGCGTACCATCCCCCAGGCGCAGGCTCTGGTTGAAGCTGGAGTTTCGATTGATCACGTTCTGGAAATTGCTGTCGACGACGAGGAAATTGTCGAGCGTTTGTCAGGTCGTCGTGTGCATCCAGGATCCGGTCGGATTTACCACATCAAGCATCAGCCGCCCAAAGTATCCGGCAAGGACGATGCCACCGGAGAGCCCCTGGTGCAGCGCGATGACGACGTCGAAGCTACCGTACGCAACCGTTTGAAAATCTACCATGAGCAGACTCAACCTCTGGTCGCTTTCTATCAGAAGCTGTCTGATACAGATGGCAAACCCAACTGCAGTCGGGTCGTGGGCGTAGGCAGCGTAGACGCTATCACTCAGCAGGTTATGAGTGCCCTAAGCTGATGTGCCAGGGCCACCTTTCCTGGGTGGCCCGCTGAAGAATATACCCAGTGCTGCTTTTGGGCAGTCACGGTCTTTCTCCTTCTCTAGTCAATCTTTGAAACAGACCCCTATGACTACATTACTTGCTCTGGATACTGCAACCGAGGCCTGTTCGGCTGCTTTGTTACATGAAGGTCAGGTGATCCATCGTTTTGAAGTAATCCCGCGTATGCATGCTGTCCGGTTGTTGCCGATGATCGAGGAGCTGCTGGAGCAGGCCGGTATTACGCTGCGCCAGATCGATGCCTTGGTGTTTGGACGAGGCCCGGGTGCTTTTACCGGTGTACGGATTGCTACCGGCATGGTTCAGGGGATGGCGTTTGCTACCGGAAAGCCCGTTATCGATATTTCCAATCTGGCTGCTCTGGCTCAACGGGCCTGGCGTGAGCACCAGTCTGAATACGTCTGTGCGGCGATTGATGCGCGCATGGATGAGGTTTACTGGGGATGCTACCAGTTGCAGGGTAGTGTAATGCAGCTGGTTGGTAAGGAATGTGTCAGTGCGCCGGAAAGTGTCATGCTCGCTGCCGGAATGTTGCTGCCCGACGGCGCGGGCACGGGCTGGCAGTATGCCGAGCGCCTAGCGGTGAGGGTAGGCCGCAACTGGCCACAGATGCTGCCTGATGCCCGAGATCTGCTGGACTTGGCCTTGCCGCGTTGGGAGGCGGGTGCCGTGCTGGACGCGGCTGACGCGCAACCGGTCTACCTGCGTGACAAAGTGGCCTCTCCCCGGCAATCCGTCTGACTTTGCCTTTTTCCGCAATGCAGGATAATCTTGCGGGCGTATCTCCTGGAGTTTCCCTATGCGTCTGGATGGTTATATTCCATTCACTGCGCTTCCAGAGCGCAGTGCTCGTCCTGTGGTCCCTGTGGCCAACAGTGAACCTGCGCGCGCGGGACAGACTGCACCTGCAGCACCTGTCGAGCCGCCGAGAGCGCTTTCACCCCGTGCTGTGAACGCCTCCACCGCCAATGCCGAGTACATACCCGCCAGGCGTGAGGCTCAGGAGCCGGTTTATGGCGGAACCAACCGTGCGCTGGCCAGCTATCAATCCACTGCCAACCTGCCAGTCAACGACCAGGCGGACAGTATATTTGGCGTCGATCTGTTTGCCTGATTTTACTCCCTACTCTCCGGCTTTCTCCGGTGAACGTATTGCGCCCTGAACAACCCTCGGCTTGCGTCGTCGCAGTCACTTGGCTACAGCCTGAATTGCGTGTGCACGCAGGCGAACTGGCGGCCTCATTGGCACTGCCGTTAGTCGAGCCTTTGGCAGGAGGTGCCTTGCTGCTTCTCCAAGTGGGCGATGATGGACTTAGACTGCAGCTCACTGGTGCGGATGCGCCCGGAGCCGTTCAGGTGGACTTCGTCGCCGGTGCGCTAGCGCACCGGCGACAATTTGGTGGTGGTACTGGGCAGATGGTAGCTAAGGCGGCGGGTTTGCGCGGCTCAATGCGCCCAACCATACTTGACGCGACGGCCGGTCTAGGGCGGGATGCTTTTGTGCTGGCCGCGCTGGGCTGCCAGGTAACGATGATTGAGCGGCAGCCGGTGATAGCTGCGTTACTGGCTGATGGCCTGGCGCGTGCTCGGCACGCGGGAGGCGAGGTTGCAGAGATTGCCAGCCGCATGCAGCTGATTCAGGCGGACGCCATTAGTGCAATGGCCGATTGGCAGATGGCGGTGCCCCAGGTCATACATCTGGATCCGATGTTTCCGCACCGGGACAAGTCGGCGCTGGTCAAAAAAGAAATGCGCGTGTTTCGTCCTTTGGCCGGCGATGATCTGGACGCTCCGGCACTCCTGGCAGCTGCCCGCAAGCTTGCCAGCCACCGCGTGGTAGTCAAACGGCCACGCAAAGCGTTGGCCATTGCAGGGCCGGCGCCGACCGCTGAGCTTAGCGGTCAGTCGAGCCGCTACGACATCTACGGCATCAGAAAGCTCGAAGTCTAGATCTTTTCAACGGTCAAACTGGTGTTTTCGAGCCCCGTGCCACCTGTCTGATCGACAGCCTTATTTCCGCGCTGAGTACTCTTCTGGCGGTATTTTCAGCAATATCCTCCATGTCCGGTGAATAGCTGAGACGTCCTTCACTATCACGTCTTACTACCGCCATTTCGTTTAGCCGTTGAATAAACTGACGAAACAGCATCTTGTCGAAGAACTCGGGTGCATTCAGACCGTGCAGAATCGACAGGCGCTGAGCCATGACGGAACAGAGTGCTTCAAGCTCCTCCGCGGTCAGGCTGCCATTGGGATGACTGAACAACAATGCAGAGGCCATGTAAAAGCGTTCCAGCGTCTGCAGGATGCTGCGCGCCAGCAGCGTGAGCAAGACGAACTCCCCGGAACTGGTTTCCGGCCGGGCAATCTGACCGGCTTGTTCATGCAGTAGTCCCTCAGCGATAAGTCCGTCGATCCAGGTATCGATTACGACGGGCAGCTCCTCTAGATCCCACTGTAGAAAAAGTTCACGTTGCAGATAGGGATAGATCCCGGTCACCAGTCGACTAATCTGCTCGCGCCCCATCCTTGAATTATTCAGGAACAGACAGGCGATCAATGCGGGCAGCGCAACCAGGTGCAATATGTTGTTGCGATAGTAAGTCATGAGAACTGCCTGGGGCTCATCGAGGTAGAGAATCTCACCCAAGGCATCAGATTGGCGACCGATCATGCCCATACTTTCGACGTAACGGATCAACTGCGCGCCACCCATGTCCGGCTGGGTAACGCTGCTACTGTAGGGCACCCGTCGCAACAGCGCGCTGTAACGATTAAGCACCTGCTCAAGCGCGGGCTCATCCAGTGCCAAACGGCTAGTAGACAGCATCGACAAAGCCACCAGGTTGACCGGGTTCGCATCGGCGGCGGCGTTTATGGCGTTGGCCAGGGTACGAGCCAGCTGGTCGGTGACGGCGGGCAGCCAGTCAGGCCGATAATCGGGTGCATGACTTTGCTGACGCCATCCGGGTTGCTGCTGGTCAAGAAAGGAATGCAGCGATACCGGCTCGCCGAAGTTGACTGCAACATGCCCAAAACGCAGTTTCAGGGCTGAGAGCACTCGGAAAATATCGAAAACCGATTCCTTTTTCTTTTCCCGACCGCGCAGCTCGCCCAGGTAAGTCCGGCCTTCGAGCACCCGTTCATAACCAATATATACCGGCACGAAGACTATCGGTCGGCGGGAGGATCGCAGAAAGCTGCGCAGGGTGATCGAGAGCAGGCCGGTTTTGGGATTCAATGTGCGCCCGGTACGCGAGCGGCCACCTTCGATAAAGTATTCCGTAGGAAACCCGCGGCTGAAAAGCGTATGCATATATTCGTTGAACACCGCCGTATACAGCTGGTTGCCTCGGAAGCTGCGGCGCATGAAGAAGGCACCACCGCGTCGCAGGATGCCGCCGACTAGCGGTATGTTCAGGTTGACGCCAGCTGCAATGTGCGGCGGTGTCAGATTGTTCTGAAAGAGCAGTGACGACAGGAGCAGGTAGTCGATATGGCTTCGATGGCAGGGCACGTAAATAATTTCATTGCCCGGCGCAATGCGTTGTACCCGCTCAATGTGATTAACACGGATGCCATCGTAGAGTTTGTTCCAGAACCAGGAAAGTACCACCTCCAGGAAGCGAATGGTGCTGTAGGTAAAATCCGAGGCGATCTCGTTGGCGTAGCGTGCAGCCTCCTTGCGGGTCTTAGCAGGGTCCACGTTGCGCTCTTGCGCTTCGAGCTGAACCGCCTGGCGAACCTGTGGCGACTGCAGGAGTCCCTTTAGCAACGTGCGCCGGTGCGACAGGTCAGGGCCGATCACTGCGCCGCGCTGTTGGCGAAAATGCACACGCAGTAAACGGTTAATGCGTCGCAGGCTGCGTTCTGGGCCTAGATCCTCGTGCATCAGCTCACGCAGCGACAGACTGCGGCCGAAATGCACGCGAATTTTTCGGCCATGCAGCACGATCGCCAGCAGCTTGCGCAGGCGCCCGGTTACCGTCCAGTTGTAGGCGAACAACAGCTTCAGCGGGGAAGACTCCACATCCGGTGACTGACCCCAGAAAACGCTGACCGGTACCAACTGTACCTCCTCGCAGTGGTGCTGCTGAACCGCATGAAGTGCTCGCAACAGTTGAGGCGACTGGTCACGCGGATCGGGCCTGCTCACCCATGCTCTGGCATTACTCAGAAAGACGTAGGATTCGCGCTCTATCAGCTCGCCATGGGGTGCTCGGACCGGGCGCGGTAAACCCGCTTTCACGCATTCACGGTCCAGCACGATCAGGTCCGCCAGTGAGCGGTAGGGCAGGACATAGACAATCGGTTGCTTCTGATCGAGATGCAGGTTGAATGCGCCGTTGCCGATACTGTCGGAACGCGCCCAGAGATAAAGCAGTCGGCGCAGTGAACCAAAACGTAAGCGACCGAAAAATGATGAGTAAACAGCTGGCATGGGGCTTCCTGAATGGAAAGGTATTCGCAGTCCCTGCGCGCAAGGCATACGCAGCTGGATTCTAGCGGTTTTGTGGATTGGTTACAGCTGGCGCTGAGGTAAGCTTCGCAGAATAATGACGCGCCCCTTGAAATAAGCGTAACGGGTTCATATAGTCGTCGCCTTGAGCGCTGAACCATTCCTTGCTGCCAGTCCGAGCAGAGCTGGGGCGCGGCCTCGGCCTACAGACCTTTCTGGTCTCTGATCGTTCGTGCCCGTCCAATGCCTGCCCCACTTTCACGTAAATCAATGTATTCTTGCGCACTGCATTGCCCGCCTGTTTGCGGCGCATCTGTATTTTTGGGGATAACGGAAGAGGCCATGATAAAGATAAACAGCCTGACCAAACGCTTTGGCGAACACACTGCCGTGGATAATCTGTCGTTCGACGTGAGTCCCGGCGAAGTATTGGGCTTTCTCGGCCCGAATGGCGCCGGCAAATCGACCACAATGAAAATGCTGACCGGATTTCTCACGCCTGATGGTGGCTCTGCTTCTGTTGGCGGATTCGATATCCAGACTCAGACACTGCTTGCCCAGCAGCAAATGGGATACTTGCCTGAAGGTGCGCCCTGTTATGGCGACATGCGCGTCAAGCGCTTCCTGGAATTCATCGCTGAGATTCGTGGTTTCAGCGGTGCGAAAAAGCACAAGCGGGTGGCATGGGCGGCGGAGCAACTGGAGCTGGGTGCAGTCATGGGGCAAAGCATCGAGACCTTGTCCAAGGGCTTCAAGCGGCGCGTAGGTCTCGCTCAGGCCATCTTGCATGACCCTAAAATTCTGATTCTGGACGAGCCCACCGATGGACTTGATCCCAATCAGAAGTATCAGGTGCGCAAGCTGATCAAGCAGCTGGCTGAAGGCAGCAACAAGATTGTGGTCATATCGACCCATATTCTCGAAGAGGTCAGTGCGGTGTGTACCCGTGCGGTGGTCATTGCCCATGGCCGGTTGCTCGCTGACGGCACGCCGGAGCAGCTTGAAGCCCGCTCTCGCTATCATCAGGCGGTAACTGTCGCCCTTGAACAACCGGTGGACAGTCAGCCGCTGCTGGCACTACCCGGGGTTGCCGCGGTGGAAGTGAGGCCTGACGGGCATCTGCTGACCATTATCGCTAAGCCTGGCGAAGTGATTTTTCCTGCTGTGGGGCAATATGCCCAGGACCATGGCTGGCCAGTGCTCGAATTATCGGTAGAGCGTGGTCGTCTGGATGAAGTCTTCCGCCGTCTGACTGCGGAGGACGCAGCATGAAAAATCTAGGTGTTATCTTCAAGCGTGAACTGGGCAGTTATTTTGCTACGCCGCTGGCCTATATCTTTATCGTGATCTTTCTGGTGTTGGCGGCGGTGTTTACCTTTTATCTGGGCGGATTTTACGAAAGTGGGCAGGCTGACCTGAACGCCTTTTTCAATTTCCATCCGTGGCTTTACCTGTTTCTGGTGCCCGCGGTGGCAATGCGGTTGTGGGCTGAAGAGCGCAAGTCCGGCACTATCGAGTTATTGATGACCCTGCCGGTCTCACGGACTGACATGGTGCTCGGCAAATTCCTGGCAGCATGGGTTTTCATTGGCCTGGCCTTGTTGTTAACGTTCCCGATCATCATTACGGTCAATTACTTGGGTTCCCCCGACAACGGTGCGATTTTCACTGGTTATCTGGGTAGCTGGCTACTCGCCGGAGGCTATCTGGCCATTGGCTCGTGTATGTCAGCATTGACCAAGAATCAGGTGATTGCGTTCATCGTCAGTGTGGTCGCCTGTTTTATCTTCATCGTCAGTGGATTCTCCCTGTGGCTCGACCTGTTTGCCGGGTGGGCGCCCCAGTGGCTGCTTGACGCTATTGCCTCACTCAGCTTCCTGATTCGTTTCGATGCCATCAGCAAGGGCGTCCTGGATCTGCGTGACCTGCTGTATTTTATTTCGCTCATGGCTGTGTGGTTACTGGCTACTGCGATTGTCATCGACCTGAAAAAGGCCGATTGAGGCGAAGGAGACACAATAATGAAACGTTTGATGTATTCAGGCACTGGCCTGCTGGTCCTGCTGCTGGCCTTCCTCGCGTTTAACATGGCTTCTAACACCCTTCTCCCAGGGGTGCGGATCGATTTGACCGAGCAGAAGCTGTACACCATTTCCGATGGTACCCGCGAAATCCTTACGGGACTGGAAGAGCCAGTCACGCTGTATTTCTTTTTCTCAGACAGCGCTAGCAAGGATATGGTCATCCTGCGCAACTATGCACGTCGGGTAGAAGAGCTCCTGCAAGAATATGAGCGGGTTGCAGGGGGCAAGATTGATCTGCAGATTATTGATCCGCAACCCTTCTCCGAAGCCGAAGATCGGGCTGCAGAGTTCGGACTCCAGGCGATCCCGCTTCCGCAGAGCGGAGAGAAGCTGTATTTCGGCCTGGCGGGCAGCAATACGCTGGGTGAGCGTGAAGTGATCCCCTTTTTCGCACTGGAACAGGAAGGGTTGCTTGAGTACGAGCTCAGCCGGCTGATCAATAGCCTGGCCCAACCGGAAAAGGCACGCATTGGCATCATAAGTGGTCTGCCCCTGGGTGGTGGCATGAATCCAATGACCGGGCAGCCTGCCGCTCCCTGGGTGGTATTTGAACAGATCCGCCAGCTATTCGAGATCAGCAACCTCAAAAGCGATCTGACCGAGGTGCCTGATGATATCGACGTGCTCATGCTGGTGCACCCCAAAGCATTGACCGAACAGGCCCTGCACGCAGTGGATCAGTTTGTGCTGCGTGGCGGTAAATTGTTGGCATTTATCGACCCGCTGGCTGAGGCCGACCAGAGCCAGGAAGCGATGATGGAGGGGATGGCTGATGGCAAGTCGTCGGACCTGTCGCCTCTGCTGAAAAACTGGGGGGTTACTTTCGATGCCGAGAAGGTCGTGCTGGACGCTCGTCTGGGTATGTCGGTCAGTCGAGGTGAGGGGCAATTGCCAGCGCGTCATATAGGTTGGCTTGAAGTCGAACAAGCTCAGCTTAATAAAGAAGATACCGTCACTGCACCATTAAGCCTGCTGACTGTTGCAACCGCCGGTGCGTTGGTGCCAATTGAAGGGGCGATGACCCGGTTCACGCCCCTGTTCTCAAGCACTGCAAACAGTGCCTTGATTGCCAGCAGTGCTTTTGCTCGTATGCAGGATCCGGAAGTGCTACTTGATGGTTTTGCGCCGGATTCGAATATCTATCACTTTGCTGCCCGCCTGCAGGGCCCGGCAGTATCGGCCTATCCTGATGCGCCGGAAGGGAGTGAGCCGGGTCTCCAATCAGCTGACAATATCAACGTGATGGTGATTGCCGATACGGATCTGTTGACCGATCGCATGTGGGTGCAAGTGCAGGATTTCTTTGGCGAACGTGTACCCCAGCCATGGGCAGACAACGGTGGGCTGGTGATCAACGCACTGGATAATTTGTCTGGCTCTGAAGCGCTGATCAGTGTGCGCTCGCGCGGTGATTTCAGCCGTCCCTTCACCGTGGTCGAGAATCTGCAGCGCACCGCTGAACGTCGTTATCGTGCCAGCGAACAGCGACTGCAGCAGCAGCTGGCCGTAACGGAGCAACGATTGGCTGAACTCCAGCAGGGCCAGGATCCTTCGCAAATGGCGGAAATGAGTGCCGATCAGCAACAGGCTGTGCAAGGTTTCATTGATGAGAAGCTGGCAATTCGCAAGCAGCTGCGTGATGTTCGTTTCCAGCTTAACGCAGACATCGAGGAGTTAGGCACCTGGCTCAAGGTAATCAATATTGCCTTGGTACCGGCGTTGCTGACGCTAGGGATTTTGCTTTGGTGGCTGATCCGACGCCTGCGCCGACGTTCTGCATAAGGAGGCTGCACGATGAAGATGAAGCTTTTCGCCATATTAGCCGTCATCTCGGTATTGTTGATCGCTCTGGCGCTTCAGCGTCAGGGTGATAATCGGGTAGAGGATCTGCAGAGCCGTTCGCTCCTGTCCGAAGCGCAACTGGAGCTGCTTGGGCAAGTGGATCGCATCAGTCTGAGCAAAGGTACTGACAGGGGTGTTGATCTGGTCCGCGAGGGCGACCGTTGGGGCGTCGTCAGCAGTGACCGGTTCCCGGCTCAAGCGGCGCGTATTGCAGCGCTGTTACATGCCATGCGTGGTGCGCGGGTGATCGAAGAACAAACCGATAATCCGGACTACCATGCGCGACTGGGCCTGAATGTCGAGCAATCAGAGGGTTCGCCGCTTCAGGTTCGTCTGGAGCACAATGGAGACGTTATTACCCTGTTGTTTGGTAATCCAGTCGGGTCGGGTCAGCTCGTGCGTTTTGCTGGGGAAGACCAGGTGTGGTTGATCAACAGACCCTTTGGTATGAGCCTCAACCCGCGTGAATGGCTTGATTTGAACGTTGCGCAGATCCCGATGGAAAGTGTCGCAAAAGCGCGCTGGGAACATGCTGATGGAGACGTTATTGAGTTGGAAAAGGCCTCCGAGGGTGATTATAACCTTCGACTCACGGGTCCTGATTCAGCGCAACAGCAAGGCAATGAGCGTTGGATCAACAGTATGGTTCTGGCATTGATTGGGCTCAACGCCCAGGATGTGGCTTTACGCACTGATCTGCAGCTGGGCGAGCCTAACGTGCAAATGCAAGTCATGACCTGGAATGGTGCTGAACTGGCTGCCAGCCTCTATGACGTGTCCGGTCGTTTCTGGTTGATCATTGACCGTTTTGAACAGCCAGTCGATGGCGAGTTTGGTGTGAATGCAGATACGCGCTGGGCATTTCAGCTTGGGGTTGCTGAGGTTGAGAGTTTAAACAAACGTCGTTCGGATCTCATTCGTAGCGCCGAGGTTGAATAGTCTGTTGTGCTTGGAAGCCCGCCAGAAGTTTTCTCTGCCAGGCTTTTTGGTAACAGACACTAACCGAGTTGCTGGTTGACCCACTGGGTGAATTGTCCGGCCGGCATTGCGCCCGCTACGCGGGCGACCTCCTTGCCGCGCTGCATTATCAGTAGGGTTGGAATGCTGCGAATACCGAAACGGGCTGCCAGCGCCTGTTCATCTTCGGTGTTCACCTTTGCCAGTCTTGCATGCGGTTCCAGGGTGCCAGCGGCTTTTTCAAATACCGGTGCAAACTGGCGACAAGGGCCGCACCAGGGTGCCCAGAAATCCACTATCAATGGTAGATCTGAACTCGCGTGGGCGTTGAACGTATTAACACCTAAGGGGAGTGGTTGGCCAGTAAACAGGGTTTTCTTACAGACACCGCAAACAGGCCCTTCCGTCAGTCTAGCCTCATCGACCCGATTTTTTCGGTGACAATGTGGGCAGGCGATGATCATCTGAGTCATGGCTGATTCCTTTAATCGGTAATGAGTCGAAGGGCAGGCTGTCGGCTATTGGGTTGAGGACGTTTTAGCCGTTATCCAAATTGCGCCAGTGGGTCTGTATCTCTACGAAGGTCAAGGACGCCGACCAGGTCAACAACATGAATCCGACCAGAGCTTCAGTGCCGAACAGGAAGCGCAGATGGCCGACTGGGTAGACATCACCGAAACCGACTGTGGTAAAGCTGGTCGCTGACAGATAGATGAAGTCAAGCAGGTTCGCATCGACCATCCCGCCAATTGTGCCTGTGGTATCACCGACGTCAACCAGTAGCCAAGCGCCAACGCCGAATAGCCATATTTGCGCAACATGAGCGCAAAAAAGGCCACCGGTCAGGGTTATTATCCGAGTACGGAGTGAGAGTGATCTATACCGTTTAAGCCGCAAGCGAAGAAAAAAGGATGCCTCGTAGTGCAAGAGCATCGCCAGCAGGACGAGTCCCATTGTGATGCCTGCAACGATCAAGTGATCCGGTGTCATCAGGCTAGGCCTTGATCGCCCAGGTAAATTCAACTTCGCCGCTGGCATTTACCTTGATCCAACGGTCCATGTCTGGGTCATCCTCTTCCTCGGACCAACCTCCCACAGAACAACGTGCCTCTTCCTGCAGACCCTGAAAAATAGCACGGGCACAGTCCAGATCGGTTTCCCATGGTGTATGCGCGCTGTCGAACCAGACGCTCGCCCACTTGCCGGCCGCTTTGCGAATAATCATCAATGCAATTTGATGTTTGTCGCAGGTCAGTGTGCCCCTCCGCACCAGCTCGTGCCAGGGTTTGAGTTCCAGCGGGCCGATCTGTTGGTTCAACCAAGCGGTAAGCGCGTCCAGGTGTTCTTCACGCAGATAAATCTCGATATCGGGTTGGCGCACTAATAATGTCCTCAGCAGCGTTGCAGCAAGACCAGTCGCATGGCCACTTCAAGGCCGGTCAGGCCTGTTTCGATCACGGCCCGTTGACGCTCTGGGCTGCTGCGAAATCCGTGTGGCGTCATGCCGATCAGGTTGGCCAGATCGGCCGGTGTCAGATCCAGAGCATAGCGCAGGGTCTGGTCGTTGACGATGTTAAGACCCTCGGGTAATGCTTTGATCAATTCGGGAGTCGGATGAATGCTTTCGTAGAGCTGCTCGCGCAAGCTCATCAAATGATCGGGATGGGGGCCGACCAGCAACAGCTGGCCGCCAGGCTTCAGGCAGCGCAGGCACTCTTCCCAGGTCCAGGGACTAAAAACGCACAAGGCGCTATCCAGGCTCGCGTTCGGAACAGGCAGGCGTGCCGTGGACCCTACCAGCCACTGTATATCCCGAGTGCGCCGGCACGCTTTGATAATAGCGTCTTTGCTTATATCCAGGCCGCCGATCGAGCAATTGACAAGTGTCTGCTTCAGTTGCGCCGTGTAATAGCCCTCGCCACATCCCATATCCAGTAACGCCGCTGGCTGGGCTGTCCCCAGCAGTGCACCAATACGATCACTTACTGGCTGATAATGACCGGCATTCAGGAAGGCCTGTCGACAGGCGAGCATCGTCGGTGTGTCACCGGGTTGGCGGCTCTTTTTATGCTGCACCAGATGGAGATTGAGATAGCCCTGGCGGGCCCGATCGTAGCCATGATTGTTTATGCAGCCCCAGTGGTGAGCATCGGGCTGCAGTGATTCATGGCAAAGGGGGCAGATGAGCTCAAGCATCAAGTCAATAGCCGCTCCATGGTCGCCTGGTAGATGTCGGTAAGGGTGTCCAGATCGGCGGCACTGACATGCTCGTTCAGCTGGTGAATGGTAGCGTTGATTGGTCCGAGCTCAACAACCTGGGTTCCCATGGTCGCGATGAAACGGCCGTCGGACGTACCCCCTGTGGTGGAGGGTTGAGTCTCGCGGCCGGTTACCTGAAGGATGGCTGCACTGACGCCATCGAGTAGGGCACCTGGCTCAGTCAGAAAGGGCTGCCCAGAAAGTGTCCAGTCCAATTCGTAGTCAAGACCATGCTGATCGAGGAGGTTGCGTACCCGAAGCTGCAGGCCCTCGGCGGTTGATTCGGTAGAAAATCGAAAGTTGATCAGTGCGACCAGTTCTCCGGGGACCACGTTAGTGGCGCCTGTGCCGGCGTTGATATTGGAGATCTGGAAGCTGGTCGGCGGGAAAAACGCGTTGCCCGCGTCCCAGTTTTCCGCTGCCAGAGCTGCCAGAGCAGGGGCGGCCAGGTGGATGGGGTTGCGCGCTAGATGCGGGTACGCGACGTGGCCCTGCTTGCCCATAATCATCAATCTGCCGTTGAGTGATCCGCGGCGACCATTCTTGACCACGTCGCCCACCCGCTCGGTGCTTGAAGGCTCGCCGACAATGCACCAATCGACCTTTTCGCCGCGCTCTACCAGGGTATTGACGACCTTGACTGTGCCGTCATTGGCGGGCCCTTCCTCATCACTGGTTATGAGGAAGGCGATCGAGCCCCGGTGGTCCGGCGAGGCCGCGACGAAACGCTCTACTGCTACCAGCATGGCTGCAAGGCTGCCCTTCATGTCGGCCGCACCACGCCCGTGCAACATGCCTTCGCGTAGGGTTGGCTCAAATGGCGGGTTGTCCCAGCGCTCAAGCGGGCCAGTGGGGACGACATCGGTGTGGCCAGCAAAACAGAGCACCGGACCCTCGTTACCGCGACGTGCCCAGAGATTGTCGACCTCGCCAAAGCGCATGGACTCGAGATGGAAGCCGCAGGCAGCTAGGCGCGCAGCCATTAACTGCTGGCAGCCGGCGTCATCCGGTGTGGTCGAGTTGCGGGAGATCAGCTCGCAAGCGAGTTCAAGCGTCGGGGAAAGTTCGGTCATGGTGATTTCGCAGTGGCTGGATTACCGCGCAATGATAGCAGAATCACGCAGCATCGGGCCGACCGTCAAGGTTTGTGCGGCTGCGGCCAGCGCGCTTTGCGCCACGCGCGTCTCTGCTTCTTGTCGAGGAAGGTCCAGGCGAGCAGTCGGCTGTGCTTTTCGCCCTGGGCCATCTCCAGGCTGCGCACATCGGTTGCACCCAGAGTGCGCAGCTGCTGTTCAAGCGCGGGTATATTGGATGCCTTGGACACCAGGCTGCTGAACCAGAAAACTTGGCCAGCGAGCTCTGCGCTCTCGGCGATCATGCGGGCAAGAAATCCACTCTCGCCACCATTACAGATCAGCTCGTTACTCTGGCCACCAAAATTCAGGCCTGGGTTCTCTTCCAGCGATTTTCCCTTGTTAAGCTTTTGCCATTTCTGCCGGTTAGCGTCTTTGGCAGCACCGGCACTGGGATGGAAAGGGGGGTTGCACAGCGTGAAGTCGAATTGCTCCTGCGCCGCGACAATGCCATGAAAAATGCGATCGGGATCGGCTTGGAGGCGTAGGCTGATTTGCGGCTTCATCTTGGGGTTGGCGGCTAATATGCGTGCGGCATTTTCCAGTGCATTCTGGTCAATGTCGCTGCCGACAAAGCACCACTCATACTCATTCTGGCCAATCAATGGATACACCAGATTCGCCCCTGTGCCGATGTCCAATCCAACCAGTTTTGGACCGGTGGGGATCTGGCCGTCATGGCTGTCGCCAAGCAAGTCCGCCAGTGTATGCAGGTAATCAGCGCGGCCAGGGATCGGCGGGCACAGATAACCGGCTGGTATATCCCAGTCTAGGATGCCGTATTGTGCCGACAGCAATGCGCGATTGAGCTCGCGCACGGATTCAGGGTTGCTGAAGTCCAGCGTCCGGTCGCCGGTTTTACCCGCTATGATGAGTTTTTTTAGTGCCGGATTGGCGGCAGCAAGGGCGCCAAAGTTGTAATGCCCCTTGTGCTTGTTGCGAGAATGGAAGGGCATCAGGCTTTGACTCCTACATAAATAGTATTAGTGGCTTCACCGTTTTGAAACGGATTGAAGAAAGGAACAACATGAGCGGCGGCCCGAGTAAAGACCGCATCCATTATCTGCATAAATTCGCTATCTGGCGGGTCCTGTGACCAAAGTGCAAATACACCGCCGGTCCTAAGTTGCCGGCTCATCCGCGCGAGATTGGCAACCGTGTAAAAGCTGGCGTTGGACTGGTGCAGCAGCGCGCGAGGCGAATGGTCGATATCCAGCAGTATCGCATCGAAGGTTCTAGCCGGGCACTGTGGGTCAAAGCCCTTGTCTTGCGCTACGGCCAGCTCGAAGAAACTGCCGTGGACATAGCGGCTGCGAGAGTCGGCGTTGATCTCCTTGCCCAGTGGTACTTTTTCCTGCTGATGCCAGCGGATCACCGTCTCCAGGTAATCGACTATCAGCAGTTCGCTGACGCGCGGGTCCTTCAGTGCGGCGACGGCGGTGTAACCCAAGCCCAGGCCGCCAACGACGACTTGCAGATTATCGCCCCGCAGTGCTGCTAGGCCCAAGTCGGCCAGCGCTATTTCCGCCTCGAAAAACATGCTCGACATCAGGAACTCATCGCCGAGCTTGACCTCGTATATATCACGGTCGCCGAGCGCAGGTATTCGCCGGCGGCGCAGGGAGATCTCGCCAATGACCGAGGGTTGGATATCGATTTCTTCAAACAGCAAACCCATGAGCGCTCCGGATGAATAATAGCGGCGAGCATGTTAACACCACTACGGCCTCTGCGCGCCGGCAGGACTCAGCTGGGCTATAATTGCGCGGTGTTTTGTAGAGGTGCCCATGGCCGAAGATATTACAGTTGAAGATCCCACTATCGATGATCCGCGTTTTGCTGGTATCGCCCGGTTGTATGGACGAGAAGCGTTCGAACAATTACGCCGCAGCCACATTGCCGTGGTCGGCATCGGCGGGGTAGGGTCCTGGGCAGCCGAGGCGCTGGGCCGTACCGGGATCGGGCGTATCACGTTGATTGATCTGGATGAGGTGTGCCAGACCAACACTAATCGGCAGCTACCCGCCATGACCGAACACATCGGACGACCTAAGGTTGAGGTGATGGCCGAGCGGCTGCGGGCAATCAATCCGGATTGCGAGGTACGAGCCGTGATGGATTTCGTCACAGATCGCACTTTGCCAGACTACATTACCGAAGACCTCGACGGTGTTGCCGACTGTATTGATAGTGTCAAATCCAAGGTTGAGCTGATTGCTTGGTGTCGTCGCAGACGTATTCCCATTGTGACGGCAGGGGGTGCGGGTGGGCAGATTGATCCCACAAAGGTGACGGTGGCGGACCTTTCCCGAACGACAAATGACCCGTTGGCCGCGAAGGCGCGATCGCAGTTGCGACGCAACCATAATTTCCCCGGTGCTGACAGCAAACGTAGCTTTGGCGTGCCCTGTGTGTACTCTACCGAGCAACTGCGTTATCCGGCTCCGGATGGCACTGTCTGCCTGCAAAAAAGCTTCGATGGTGAGACGGTCAAACTCGACTGCGAGGGCGGGCTAGGCGCGGTTTCGATGGTCACTGGTACCTTCGGTCTGGTGCTGGCGGCGAGACTGGTTGACCGGATATTGCTCAAAGCAGCGGTCGGCAGGTCCTAGACTAAGAAAGGCAAAAGGCCCGCCCGACTAGCGGAACGGGCCTTTTTATAACTGCCTTTCGGGCGCTCAGTTGTGCGCGTGCAGCATCTCGTTCAGCTGGATCGAGCTCTTGTTGGTTTTGCATTCGATCGAGCCGGTTTGCGAGTTACGTCGAAACAGCAGGTCTGGTTGGCTAGCCAGATCACGAGCCTTGACGATCTCTACCAGATTGTCCGCGTCATCAAGCAGCGCAACCTTGATGCCGGCGGTGATGTACAGGCCCGCTTCGATAGTGCAGCGGTCGCCCAGAGGAATGCCGATACCAGCGTTCGCCCCGATCAGGCAGCCCTCACCAATCGAGATGACGATGTTGCCACCGCCTGAGAGCGTACCCATGGTCGAGCAGCCGCCGCCGAGATCGGACCCCTTGCCAACGAATACGCCTGCGGAGATGCGACCTTCAACCATGCTGGTACCGGCTGTTCCAGCATTGAAGTTGATAAAGCCTTCGTGCATCACCGTGGTGCCTTCACCCACATAGGCGCCCAAGCGTACCCGTGCAGTGTGAGCGATGCGCACGCCAGCAGGTACCACGTAATCAGTCATGCAGGGGAACTTGTCGATGCTCAATACATTGAGTGTCTCACCAGCCAAGCGAGCAGCAAGCTGTCGCTGGGGTAATTCGTTGATATCGATTGCACCCTGGTTAGTCCAGGCCACGTTTGGGAGTAACGGGAAAATGCCGGCCAGCACAACCCCATGCGGCTTGACCAGACGGTGAGACAACAGGTGCAATTTCAAGTAGGCCTCAGGCGTGGAGACGGGAGCAGCATCGGTCTCGAGTAGCGTCGCAACGATTGGACGATTGCTGCTCTCGAGCTGACTAAGGATAGCGCCAGCCTCGATAAAACCACCCTTGCCGAGTGCTTCGCCGATGACGCGGCATTGGCTTGGGGACAAGGTAATAGCCTGATTGCCGCCGCTGTAACCAAGCTGTTCAGCAACAATCTTGACCATCTCGGGCTCGGGGTTAAGCAGGGGTCGCGGGTAAAAAACCTCGAGCCATTCACCCTCGCTGTTGTGTGTGCCGATGCCAAAGGCCAGGCTGAAACATTCGCTCATTGCGTAATTCCTTGGGTGCTGTTGATGCGTTGGTCAGTCAAAGGCGGCGATGTAAAGGTCCAGCTTGAACCCCACTAGGCGCCGTGAACCGGTATCAAGTACCGGTCTTTTGATCATCGAAGGATTGGCCAGCATCAATGCAATGGCCTTGTCCGTATCGATGTCTTGTTTTTGCTCTTCGTTCAGTTTACGAAACGTGGTTCCTTGCCGGTTGAGGATTGTTTCCCAACCATGCTCGGCGCACCATGCCGCCAGTGTCTGAGTGTCTATGCCCGCTTTCTTGTAATCATGAAAGGCATATTCGACATTCTGGTCGTCGAGCCAGGCGCGCGCTTTCTTTACCGTGTCGCAGGCCTTGATGCCGTACATCGTAGTCATTTGTTCAGGCTCTCGATAAATTCACGGATGCGATGAGCTGCCTCTATGCAGTCTGCCAAAGGTGCGACAAGGGCCATGCGAATCCTACCGGCGCCGGGATTATACCCATCAACATCACGGGAGAGGAAACTCCCCGGCACCACGGACACATTCTGTTCAGCGAGCAGACGGCGGGTAAAGTCCTGATCATCGATGGGTGTTCGTGGCCATAGATAAAAACCGGCATCCGGGCGCTGCACATCCATTACGTTTTTCAGTATGTCGAGAACAGCGTTAAATTTGGCCTGGTACTGAGCTCGGTTTTCCACCACGTGAGTTTCGTCCTGCCAGGCTGCAAGGCTCGCCATCTGGGTTTGCACCGGCATGGCGCAGCCATGGTAGGTGCGGTAGGTCAGGTAAGGTGCCAGCAATCTGGCATCCCCTGCTACGAAGCCAGAACGCAGGCCAGGCAGGTTCGAACGTTTTGACAAGCTGTGGAATACCACACAGCGTGCGTAGTCGTCGCGACCCATTGCAGAACACGCCTGCAGAAGACCAATGGGGCCCACACGTTCCGGCGCGTGGATCTCGCTATAACACTCGTCAGAGGCAATGACAAAGTCATGCACGTCAGCCAACTCGATCAAGCGCTGCAACGTCGCCAACGGCATTACAGCACCGGTTGGATTGCCCGGCGTGCAGATGAACAGTACTTGGCACTGCTGCCAGACCGTGTCAGGGACTTGGTCGAAGTCGGGTATGAATCCGTTGTTTTCGTTGCAGGTAAGGTAATGTGGCTCTACACCCGCAAGAAAAGCGGCGCCTTCGTAGATTTGATAGAACGGATTGGGACTGACTACCAGGCCGCTAGAGTCGCGATTGACCATGGCCTGGGTGAATGAAAAGAGGGCTTCGCGGGTGCCGTTGACGGGAATTACCTGCGTCGCTGCATTGACATGCTTTAGATTAAAACGACGCTCTAGCCAGCTTGCAATGCCTTGGCGCAGCTCAACGATACCCAGTGTAGTGGGGTAAACGGCGGCCTTGTCGAGATTGTTGGCCAGGGTGTGCAGTACAAACGGAGGCGAGGGATGCTTGGGTTCGCCAATCGACAGCGCGATCGGACGCAGTCCAGAATGCGGTGTGACGTCGGCTAGCAGGGCACGCAGCTTTTCGAACGGGTAGGGCTGCAGACGTTCCAGATCGGTATTCATGTTGGTAATGGTCCTCAGATCAGGATCTGGGTGGGCAGACTTGTTTGGGTCTGATCACTGTTGTTGCCGAGGGTCTCGACAATGGTATTTTGCAACCTGCGGCATATTTCCGGATCCGAGAGCGCCTGATTGTTGGCATCGGTGAGGACAAAAACATCGTCCACCCGCTCGCCGAGTGTGACAATTTTGGCGTTTTGCACGTTGATGTCGAAATCCAGCAGGATGCGCCCCATGCGTGCCAGCAGCCCGGGTCGATCAGGCGCGCTGAGTTCGAGAATCGTATGCTGGCGCTCCGGGGCATTGAAAATCGTCACCTCCGGAGCGAAGGAGAAATGCTTGAGCTGTCGCGGCACCAGGCGCTGGATAATCGAGGGATAGGCATCAGGATCGGCCAGAGCCTCAATCAGGTCACGCTTGATCTGGCGTATCCGGTCGGGACTGTCCCCGATCGAGCTGCCATCTGCGTCGAGCACAATGTAGGTGTCCAGACTGAAGCGGTTCGTCGAGGTGATAATGCGCGCGTCCTGAATGCTCAGATTCAGTTGGTCCATCGCTGCCACGGTGACCGCAAACAGGTCATGCTGCTCCGGGGTATAAATGAATATCTGCGTGGCCCCTTCGAATTCGCGCTGAGCGGTTTCCTTGATCAATACCAGCGGTCCGTTGCGATCGGGGTGCTGAACGATTGCTTCGGTATGCCATGCGACATCACTGGCGGTGTGACGCAGGAAATAGTCTTCGCCCAGCTGCTCCCATAGCTCCTCGGCGTCTTCCTCTTCCACGCCACTGCGCACCAGAATATCCAATGCGGCACGCTGGGTCTGGCGTACATGCTCTTCGCGATTGGGTGGATTATCCAGGCCGCGGCGCAGGGCGCGCTTGGTCTCGGTATAGAGCTGGCGCAGCAGGGAGGCACGCCAGGAGTTCCACAGAGTAGGGTTGGTTGCGTTGATGTCGGCGATGGTCAGCACGTATAAATAATCCAGACGCACTTGGTTGCCCACGTGTACCGCAAAGTCGTGGATCACATGGGGGTCGGATATATCCTTGCGTTGCGCGGTAGTGGACATTATGAGGTGATTTTCGACTAGCCAGCTGATCAGGTGGGTATCCCAGGCGGGAAGCTGGTGGCGTTGGCAGAATAACCTCGCGTCTACCGCTCCAAGCTCGGAATGATCACCGCCGCGGCCCTTGGCGATATCGTGGTACAGCCCGGCCATGTAAAGCAGGTCGGGCTTGGGCAGGCGGCAAAATATCCGCCATGCTAGGGGATATTTCTCTTGGTATTCAGGCTGATTGAGCTTGCGTAGGTGCTTGATCAGATTGAGGGTGTGAGCGTCCACGGTGTAAATGTGAAAAAGGTCGTGTTGCATCTGCCCAACGATCTTGCCGAATTCCGGCAGATAGCGGCCCAGAATGCCGTAGCGGTTCATCCGGCGCAGGTTGCGGTGTATGCCTTCCTTGCAGCGGAAAAGTTCAACAAACAGGCTGGTATTGCGTATGTCGGCACGGAAATCATCGTCGATCAGCCGCCTGTTGTCGCGAAGCAGTCGAATGCTGTCGGCGCGCACTCCGCGAATTTCCGGATGTTGCGCCATAAGCAGAAAAATTTCCAGGAGCGCGAAAGGTGTTCGTTTGAACACATCCGGGTGGGTCACTTCAATATAATGATTACGCACTTGAAAGCGCGAGTTCAGCGGTTCGATTTCGGTCGTTTCCGCATTACGCAACAAAATTTCTTCGAAGTGTTGCATCAGCAGATCGTTGAGCTCGGATAGCGACATGACTACCCGATAGTATCTCTGCATGAATCGCTCGACAGCCAGTTTGCTGTCGTTATCTTCGTAGCCAAGCAGCGTAGCGAGGGTACGCTGGTAATCAAAAAGCAAGCGGTCCTCCGCGCGTCCAGCGAGGTTGTGGAGGGCGAAGCGGACCTGCCAGAGAAATGCCCTGCCGGCAGTCAGAATGTCGTATTCGGGTTCGTTCACAAATCCGCGGTCGACCAGTTCTCGCAAGTCGTTGGTGCCGAAATGCCGCAGTGCAACCCAGCCGATAGTCTGGATGTCACGCAGGCCGCCCGGCGAGCTCTTGACGTTAGGTTCAAGGTTGTATTCGGTGTCGTTGAACTTGGCGTGGCGTTTTTGTTGCTCGGCGCGTTTCGCGCGGAAAAACTCGGCGTCGGTCCACATGTGTTTGGCACTGATCGCCTCGATCATTGCCTGACGCAGGCTCTCATCACCGGAGAGGGTACGGGACTCCATCAGGTTGGTAATAACCGTAATATCGCTACGTGCCTCATCCTGACATTCACTGATCGAGCGAACGCTCTGGCCTACTTCCAGACCAATGTCCCAGAGCAGCATGAGAAATTGTTCTATCGAGTCGCGATAGGCGTCCGTATTGCTTTCACGTAGCAGAATTAAAAGATCAATGTCAGAGTGAGGATGCAGTTCCCCGCGACCGTAGCCGCCGACGGCAAGCAGGGCAATGCCGGGCGTGTCGGTGGCGGCCTGGATCGACCACGCCTTGCGCAGAATCTGGTCGGTGAACCACGCCCGCTCATGGATCAGCAGGTGAATATCGCGGCCCGCTTCAAAGCGTGCACGCAAAATTGCATCTGCATTGCGGATGGCCTTCTTGAATGCAGCCACAGGACTGCTTTTTAAAGCTAGTTCGGCCTGGAATTGGCCGGGATCGAACAACTCGTTTTGCACGAAGCTACCCCGAAGATCGGTTATTGGAAGCTTTCTTCCTGACGGCGTGTGAGTACTTCATAGCCGTCGGCCGTTACCAGAATGGTGTGTTCCCATTGGGCTGACAGCTTGCGATCCTTGGTGATCGCGGTCCAGCCATCGCCGAGCAGGCGCGTTTCATGTCGACCCTGGTTGATCATGGGCTCGATGGTGAAGGTCATACCTTCCTTGAGCTCCATGCCCGTGCCGGCGCGACCATAATGCAGAACCTGCGGATCTTCATGAAATACCTTGCCGATGCCGTGTCCGCAATATTCACGCACAACACTGAAATGATTAGCATGTGCATGGTCCTGGATTACCTGACCGATGTCGCCCAGTCGTGCACCTGGACGTACAACCTCTATACCCTTGTACATACATTCCTGAGTAATCCGAGCTAAGCGCTGGACCCATTCGGAGGTATCGCCGACGAGAAACATCTTGCTGGTATCGCCGTGGTAGCCGTCCTTGATGACGGTGACATCTATATTCAGTGCATCGCCACTCTTGAGTTGTTTCTCGTTCGGGATGCCGTGACAGACGACATGATTGATCGAAGTGCAAATTGACTTGGGAAATGGAATCCGTCCCGGGGCGCCACCATAATTAAGAGGGGCGGGAATCGCTTTCTGTACGTTGACTATGAAGTCGTGGCAGATCCGATCCAGCTCTTCTGTTGTCACTCCGGGTCTCACGTGCTCGCCGATCATTTCCAGTACCTCAGCCGCCAGGCGTCCGGCTACACGCATGCCAGCGATATCTTCCGGGGTCTTGATGGTAACAGTCATGGCAGGTTCTCTCGGTTGTGACGCCAGCTGGCGAGGAAATCAATCGACTATGTTAACAGACATGCCGCGTGCTGTTGAGGGTCGTCCGGTATGACCGCTGGGCATCTGCGCCTTTATTCGTTACCTTTTGTATGGTATAAAGCGCCGCGCCTGAACAAAGATCCGCGGGGAGTGATCCTCGAAGAGCTCTCAGGTCTAAACCGAAACCACACACGTATCGACACATTGTCCTGGGTGCCCCATGGGGTTGGACACTGGGATGCGTGGAGGCTCAACCCGAACTACATTGGAGCTGTCATGACTCAAGTATCAATGCGCGATATGCTGAAGGCCGGTGCGCACTTCGGCCACCAGACCCGTTACTGGAATCCGAAAATGGGTAAATACATTTTCGGCGCCCGCAACAAGATTCACATTATCAACCTCGAAAAGACCATGCCGATGTTCCACGATGCCCTGAGCTTCGTCGAGAAACTGGCTTCCGGCAAGAACAAGGTTCTTTTCGTTGGTACCAAGCGTGCTGCCAGCAAGATCATCGCTGAAGAAGCAACCCGCGCTGGTATGCCGTACGTTGATCATCGCTGGTTGGGCGGCATGCTGACCAACTACAAGACCATCCGTGCATCGATCAAGCGTCTGCGCGACCTGGAAATCCAGGCCGATGATGGTACCTTTACCAAGTTGACCAAGAAAGAAGCGTTGATGCGCACCCGCGATCTGCAAAAGCTTGATCGCAGCCTTGGTGGTATCAAGGATATGGGCGGCCTGCCTGACGCCATGTTCGTCATCGACGTAGAGCACGAGCGCATCGCCATTACCGAAGCCAACAAGTTGGGTATTCCGGTTATCGGCATCGTTGACACCAACAGCAGCCCGGATGGCGTTGATTACGTTATTCCCGGCAACGATGACGCGATTCGTGCCATCAAGCTGTACGCTGCTGCTATGGCTGACGCGATCCTGAGTGGTAAGAACGGCGGTGGCGCTGGCGACGAGTTCGTCGAAGAAGCTGCTCCGGCCGCAGAGGCTTCACAGGGCTAACGGTTGTTTTCCTGCCGTTTGACACTGTAACAAAAAGGGGGCCATGCCCCCTTTTTGTCATATATTGAAAGCAACATGATACGGCTGCCGAGCAATGAAGGCGCAGCCTCAAATCAAGCAAGTAGAGGAACAATTCATGTCACAGATTACTGCAGCCATGGTCAAGGAACTGCGCGAGCGCACTGGCCAAGGCATGATGGATTGCAAGAAAGCCCTGGAAGCTGCCGGTGGCGACATTGAGAAGGCCATTGACGACATGCGTGCTGCCGGTTCGATCAAGGCCGCCAAAAAGGCTGGCAACATCGCTGCCGAAGGCGCTATTGCCGCCAAGGTTGCCGATGATGGCAAGAGCGGTGTGATTATCGAAATCAACTCGCAGACCGATTTTCTGGCTTTGCAGGATGATTTCAAGGGTTTTGTCAGCGAGAGCCTTGAGAGAGCTGTAGCTGCAGGCTATACCGATGCAACGCCGTTGATTGCTGATCAGGAAACTTCTCGCGAAGCCTTGATCGCCAAGTGTGGTGAAAACGTTAATATCCGTCGCTTGACCCGTGTCGAAGGCGATGTAATTGGCGCTTACCTGCACGGTCACCGTATTGGTGTATTGGTCACCCTTAAAGGTGGTGATGCCGAGTTGGCCAAGGATATCGCGATGCACGTGGCTGCTAGCAATCCTCAGTTCCTTGATCCGACCCAGGTGTCCGATGAAGCAGTAGCCAAGGAAAAGGAAATTTTCCTGGCGCTCAATGCTGAGAAAATTGCGGGCAAGCCGGAAAATATTGTCGAGAATATGGTTAAAGGCCGCATCAATAAGTTCTTGTCCGAAGCCAGTCTGATCGAACAGCCCTTTATCAAGGATCCCGACGTCAAAGTCGGTGAGTTGGCGAAGAAGGCAGGAGCGCAAATCATCGATTTCGTTCGCTACGAAGTGGGCGAGGGCATCGAGCGTGCCGAAGTGGATTTTGCTGCTGAAGTAGCTGCACAGGTTGCGGCGACTAAGTAGTGAATATGCGACCAGAACGGCGCATGGCAGGCCACCCGCGAGGTGGCCTGTAACACGGTTTCAGATAGAGGCTTCCCGCGCAGGCGTGAAGCCTCTTTTTTAGGAAACACTGAACAAGTGGCAGTCGTCACGGTCAGGAGATGTTGGTGAGGAGTCTGCAATATGTCCGCAGGCGGTAAGTCCCGACGCTGGCCCCGGATGTAACTTGTTGAGCGTTTCGCCATTCCCAGCAGGAGAGTCATCATGGCCCAGGTACCCGGAAGTCGTCAGCCCAAGTACAAACGAATCCTACTCAAGCTAAGCGGTGAAGCCCTTATGGGGACCGAAGGGTTCGGTATTGATCCTAAGGTTCTGGACCGTATGTCTCTGGAGCTCGGTCAGCTGATCGGTATCGGCGTGCAGATCGGCCTGGTCATCGGCGGCGGCAACCTCTTTCGTGGTGCAGCACTGCACGCTGCGGGCATGGACCGGGTCACCGGCGATCACATGGGTATGCTGGCGACGGTGATGAACGCACTGGCCATGCGTGACTCCCTGGAGCGCTCTAACATTCAGACGCGCGTCATGTCTGCCATTACCATGGAGGGGGTGACCGAACACTACGATCGGCGCAAGGCTATGCGCTATCTTGCCGGTGGGGACGTGGTAATATTCTCCGCAGGCACGGGCAACCCCTTCTTTACCACTGATACCGCTGCATGCCTGCGCGGCATCGAGATGGACGCTGATCTGGTGCTCAAAGCGACTAAGGTCGACGGTGTTTATAACGCGGATCCGATGAAGGATCCGAATGCCGAGCGGTTCGATACTCTGACCTATGATCAGGTCCTGGATCTAAAGCTCGGCGTGATGGATTTGACCGCGATCTGTCTGATTCGCGATCACAAAATGCCCCTGCGGGTGTTTAACATGAACAAGCCGGGTGCGCTGCTCAATGCGGTAGTAGGTAGCGCCGAAGGGACACTGATCGAGGGTTAACGATGATCAACGAAATCAAGAAAGATGCGCAGGAGCGCATGAAGAAGTCAGTCGAATCCCTGGGCCATGCTTTTGCCAAGATTCGGACGGGTCGGGCGCACCCGAGTATTCTCGACAGCGTTATCGTGTCGTATTACGGCAGTGATACACCGCTACGTCAGGTGGCGAATGTCAATGTCGAGGATTCCCGCACGCTGGCCTTGACTGTATTCGATAGAAGCATGATTCAAGCGGTGGAAAAGGCGATCATGAAGTCCGATCTCGGGCTAAATCCGGCAACGGCTGGAACCACCATTCGTATTCCGATGCCGGCGCTGACTGAGGAAACGCGCAAGGGCTTCACCAAAACCGCGCGATCTGAAGCAGAGAATGCGCGCGTCGCCATTCGCAATATTCGCCGTGATGCGCTGAGCTCAATCAAAGATCTGCAAAAGGAAAAGGAAATCAGTGAGGATGAAGAGCGTCGGGGTGCCGACGATATCCAGAAACTGACTGATAAATACATCGCCGAGATCGACAAGGCGCTGGAAGCCAAGGAAGCGGATCTGATGGCCATCTGATGGTTGGATTCCATATGCTTATCAATGAGTGACAAGACTGCAGCAATACCCCGCCATGTTGCGATCATTATGGATGGCAACAACCGCTGGGCACGCAAGCGACTCATGCCCGGCGTCGCCGGCCACAAGGCCGGTGTAGATGCGGTAAAGGCGGCGATTGAAGTCTGCGCGGAAGAGGGTGTCGAAGTACTCACACTCTTCGCGTTTTCCAGTGAAAACTGGCGGCGGCCCGAAGATGAGGTTGGCGCACTTATGGATCTTTTCCTCGGGGCGTTGCGTCGCGAGGTCCGGCGCCTGCGTGAAAACGATATTCGCCTGCGTATTATTGGTGATCGGTCCCGCTTCGCGCCGGATTTACGCCACGCAATGGACGCCGCCGAGACGCTGACCGCTGAATGCAGTCGGCTAACACTGGTGATAGCTGCCAATTATGGAGGCCAATGGGATATCGCTCAGGCTTCCCGGCAACTGGCTTTCAGGGTAGCCAATGGCACGCTGGAAGCTGGATCCATTACCGAAGCGGACCTTCAGTCCTGTCTGAGTACTGCGGACTGGCCGCTACCGGATCTGTGTATTCGTACGGGTGGGGAGCACAGGATCAGTAACTTTCTCCTTTGGCAGTTAGCGTACGCCGAGCTGTATTTTTCCGACTTGTACTGGCCGGATTTCAAGCATGATGCACTGCGTGAAGCATTGGCCGATTTTGCACGGCGGCAACGTCGTTTCGGCAAAACCAGCGAACAGATACACGGAGCGCAGACCTGATGCTTAAACAACGAATCATTACAGCGGTTATTCTCGCGCCATTGGCTATTGCTGGCTTTATCTTTCTGGAGGGAGGTAGCTTCGCATTATTCGTCGGGGCGATTGTGGTTCTGGGTGCCTGGGAATGGGCGCGCCTGGCCGGTGAAACGAGTCAGAAGGGTCGAGTCGTTTATGCACTGGTAGTGGGACTGTTCATGGTTGGACTGTATCGCGATGCCTGGCCTGCTCAATACCTGCTTATACCCGCTCTGGTCTGGTGGATGGTTGCTCTGGTGCTGATCAGCCGCTATCCGAAGGGTCGGGGGCTTTGGGCCGGATCAATGATCAGTCAGTTGTTTGGTCTGCTTGTTCTGCTGCCCGCATGGTACGGACTGGTTTGGCTGCGTGCGCTGGATAACGGTTTGTGGTTGATTCTGGCTGTACTGATACTGGTCTGGGCGGCCGATGTAGGCGCCTATGTGGCTGGCAAGACTTGGGGTAGTCGCAAGCTGCTGCCCAGGGTCAGCCCTGGCAAGACGGTCGAAGGTCTGATTGGCGGACTGGCTTTTACCCAGCTGCTGACATTGCTTGCCCTGCTATATCTTGGCTGGAATCCGGTGGCTTTGTTGCTGGGTCTTGCGACGGCGGCGCTCGTCGTGCTTTTTTCCATCGTCGGTGACCTGACCGAAAGTCTCTTCAAGCGCGAACAGGGCCTTAAAGATAGTAGCAGTTTGCTGCCTGGCCACGGTGGTGTGCTCGATCGAATAGATAGTCTGACGGCGGCAGTCCCGGTTTTTGCCTTATGCTGGATTGTTATCGGAGAACGTCTGGCGTGAGCGTAACCTGGGTAACCGTGCTCGGTGCCACCGGGTCGATAGGCGTTAGCACCCTGGATGTCATCAGTCGGCATACCGAACGATATGCTGTTTTTGCACTCACGGGCCATAGCCGCATGGGTGTGTTGAAGGCCCAATGTCTGACTCACAATCCACGTTATGCTGTTGTCGCCACTGCGGAGCAGGCGCTGGCGTTGCAAACGCAACTGCGTGAGGCCGGTTGTCTGACGGAAGTCCTGGCCGGCGGTGATGCGTTGGAACAGATAGCCGCAGCGGAGTCGGTGGATGTGGTAATGGCGGCTATTGTTGGCGCAGCAGGCTTGCGGTCTACGTTGGCGGCAGTGCGTGCCGGTAAGCGGGTGCTACTCGCCAACAAAGAAGCTCTGGTCATGTCCGGTGCGCTCTTCATGCAGGCGGTACAGAAGCATGGCGCAGTGCTGTTGCCCATAGACAGCGAGCACAACGCTATTTTTCAATGTCTGCCGCTCGATTATGCTCGTGGCATGGCCAGCGTCGGAGTCAGACGGATACTGCTTACTGCTTCGGGCGGGCCGTTTCGTGATATGCAAGCAGGGGACTTGTCCTCTGTTACGCCGGAGCAGGCCTGCGCCCACCCAAATTGGTCGATGGGTCAGAAAATCTCGGTTGATTCTGCGAGTATGATGAACAAAGGTCTGGAACTGATCGAAGCGTCCTGGCTGTTCAACGTCCGTCCGTCGCAGATCGAGGTGGTTATTCATCCACAGAGTGTAGTGCACTCGTTAGTTGACTACATAGATGGCTCGGTTATCGCCCAGCTAGGCAATCCGGATATGCGGACCCCCATTGCTCATGCTCTAGCTTGGCCGGAGCGGATCGACTCCGGTGTCAGCCCTCTGGACCTGCTCACAGTGGCGCGGCTCGACTTCCGGCCGCCGGATCCGGTAATATTTCCATGTCTGCGTCTTGCCAGAGAAGCGGCAGAGGTGGGCGGTACCGCATGTGCTGTATTGAACGCAGCCAACGAAGTGGCCGTCGAGGCTTTCCTGGGTAGGCGCATTGGTTTTACTGATATCCCTGTTATCATTGAAGACGCACTTGAAAGCTTGGTTCCTGAATCCGTCCAGGATCTGGATCACATCCTGCTGACAGACCGCCTTGCGCGTGAGCACGCTCGGAACTGGCTGAATAATCACCGCTGATCAATCGATCAGATTGCGGCTTCCACTCTCCCTGAACGAGGCATCGGATGGATCTTTTATTCACCCTGCTGGCAACTGTTGTGGCCTTGGGTCTGCTGGTGACGATTCATGAATATGGCCATTTTTGGGTAGCCAGACGTTGCGGCGTCAAGGTCCTGCGTTTTTCTGTCGGTTTCGGCCCGGCGCTTTATAGTTGGCACGACAAGCGGGGTACCGAGTACGCGATCGCAGCGATTCCCCTCGGTGGTTACGTGAAGATGCTGGACGAACGCGAGGGCCCGGTCGATCCAGCGGAGTTGGATCAGGCATTCAATCGCAAGGATGTCAAACAGCGTATCGCCGTGGTGATCGCTGGCCCGTTAGCCAATTTTTTACTCGCTATTGCTGCCTTTTGGCTAATAGCAGTTTTTGGTATCACTACACTCGCCCCGGTCCTCGGTCCCGTTGAGCAGGGGAGTATAGCGGCGCGTGCCGGTCTGGTCGAAGGGCTGGAGGTCGTTGAAGTCGACGGCACGCCAACGCGCAGCTGGCAGGAGGTTAATCTCCAGTTAGTGCGTCGCTTGGGTGAGACCGGTCAGATGCAGATCAAGGCTATTGAAGCCGTTGGTGCAACACCGCAAACCTATACTTTAGTGCTGTCAGAATGGCTCCGTGGTGCTGATCAGCCTGACCCCATCCGTGCGCTGGGGCTCGCTAGTTGGCAGCCAGACGTCCTTCCGTTGGTTGGCGAGGTCAGTGATGGCGGCGCCGCTCAAGCGGCTGGACTGCAGTCTGGCGATATGATTGTCAGCATTGATGGCGAACCAGTGAATAATTGGATTACCCAAGTAGTCCCTGCGATTCAGGGTAATGCCGATCGAGCATTGGACATTGGCATCGAACGTGACGGTCAGCGCCAGAACGTTACTATGGTGCCGCAGGGGCGCGAGCAAAACGGCAAAGTGTCCGGTTTCGCCGGTCTCGGGGTGGCGGCTTTCGAGTGGCCGGACAATATGATTCGCGAGATCAATTACAATCCATTGGTGGCCATTCCGGTCGCTGTCGGCAAAACCTGGGACATGACGGTACTGACCCTGGACTCGCTGAAAAAGATGCTAACCGGTCTGGTCTCGGCAAAAAACTTGAGTGGCCCGATAACCATTGCTAAAGTGGCGGGCGCTTCGGCCAAGTCGGGACCTGAAAGTTTTCTAAACTTCATTGCCTACCTGAGTATTAGCCTTGGCGTGTTGAATTTGTTGCCCATTCCGGTTCTGGATGGCGGTCATCTTGTCTACTACTCGGCTGAGTGGATTCGAGGCAAGCCATTATCTGAGCGACTTCAGGCCTGGGGCCTGCAGATTGGGGTGGCGTTGATAGCCGGTGTGATGTTGTTTGCCATATTCAACGATATCAGTCGACTTGGTAGTTAGCCCAGAACGAAGAAACACGAGCTGCCGCACGCGGTGGATAGAATTTAACCAGTCAGCCAGAACGGATTTCATGAAACGTTACCTATTGCCTGCGCTATTGCTGATACTTCTCGCGCCAGTGGCCCTTGCCGACGCCTTCCGGATCTCCGATATCCGCATCAACGGGCTTCAGCGGGTTTCAGCTGGCAGCGTTTTCGCTGCGCTACCCCTCAATATCGGCGATCAGGTAGACGATCAGACGTTGGTTGAGGCGAGTCGATCGCTGTTCCGAACCGGATTCTTTCAAGATATACAATTGGGTCGAGAGAATGACGCTCTGGTGATAACCGTTGTCGAGCGTCCTTCGATTGCAGCAATCGAGCTTGAGGGCAACAAGGCCATCGAAAGCGACGATCTGTTGGATGGCCTGCGTCTGGCCGGACTCGCTGAGGGCGAGATTTTCCAGCAAGCTACTCTAGAAGGGGTGCGCAATGAGCTGCTGCGTCAGTATGTGGCTCAGGGTCGCTATTCTGCCGACATCGAAACGGAAGTCATTGCCGAGCCTCGCAACCGTGTTTCCATCAAAATTCAAGTTGACGAAGGATCCGTCGCTTCGATCAAAAGCATCAACGTTGTAGGCAATACTGTTTTTAGTACAGATGATTTAGTTGATCTGTTCGAACTGAAGAGCTCAGGGTTGTTGTCCTTTATTCGAAGTGATGACAAATATTCCCGCGAAAAGCTTTCCGGCGATCTCGAGCGCCTGCGCTCCTGGTACCTTGATCGCGGTTACATCAACATGAATATTGCTTCCACGCAGGTCACCATTACCCCTGACAAGGAAAATGTGTACGTCACGGTCAATATTGACGAAGGTGATCTTTACACTGTCAGCGACGTCAACCTGTCCGGGGATCTGGTCGTGCCGGAGGGGGACGTACGAAGCTTGTTGCTGGTGGAGTCAGGTCAGATATTCTCGCGTCAAGTCATGACTGCCACATCCGAACTGATCAGTCGCCGATTGGGCAACGAGGGCTATACCTTTGCCAACGTCAATGGCATTCCTGAAATCAACGAAGAAAACAAGACCGTCGGGGTGACCTTCTTCGTCGATCCCGGCAAGCGCGCTTATGTGAACCGGATCAATTTCCGTGGAAATACCAAAACTGAAGACGAAGTGCTTCGTCGAGAGATGAGGCAGATGGAAGGTGGCTGGGCTTCTACCTACTTGATTGACCAGTCGAAAGTGCGTCTGGAGCGTCTTGGGTTCTTTAAGGAAGTGGACGTGGAAACCGTTCCCGTGCCCGGTGCGGACGACCTGATTGATGTCAATTACACTGTGGAAGAACAGCCTTCAGGTTCCATTACCGCTAGTCTGGGTTTTGCTCAGGGAACCGGCTTGATTCTGGGTGGCTCGATCAGCCAGAACAACTTCTTTGGTACAGGTAACCGTGTCAGCCTGAGTGCTAACCGGTCCCAATACCAGACGTCCTTGTCGTTCGGCTTTCTTGATCCCTATTTTACCGCTGATGGTGTGAGTCTTGGATATAACGCCTTTTATCGGGTAACCGATTACGACAAGCTAAATGTAGACGTATCCAGTTATTCAGTGGACTCCTACGGTGGTGGCTTTAATCTGGGTTATCCGATCAGCGACACCGCCCGGCTCTCTTTTGGTCTCAGTGCCCAGCAAGATGACATCCAGTCAGGTTCTTTCGCTGTTCAAGAAATAGACCAGTTCATCAGGCGCGAAGGGGACAGTTTCACTAACTTCAAATTTAATGCAGGTTGGTCAGAATCGACTCTGAACCGAGGTGTATTTCCTGATCGTGGCAGCTCCCAAAGCGTGAATTTCGAAACCACTATCCCGGGCAGTGATCTGTATTTCTACAAGATTGACTATCGCGCCCAGCGCTATTTCCCGGTAAACGACGATCTCACAGTGCGGTTACATGCCAATCTCGGATTTGCCCGTCGTTTTGGTTCTACGCAAAGCTTGCCCTTTTATGAGCATTACTATGCTGGCGGTATAGGGTCGGTCCGTGGTTACAAGGAAAGCTCGCTTGGGCCGCGTAGCACGCCGGCTGTAGCCGACTTTGACCAGGATGAGCTGCCATTTGGTGGCAATATCAAGATGGTGGGTGGTGGCGAGCTGATATTCCCAGTGCCATTCATCAAGGATCAACAGTCATTGCGGACAGTCTTGTTCGTTGATGTGGGTAACGTTTACGATACTTACTGCACGAATGATGTGCTCAATAATGGCGCAGACAACCCGGGTTGTGGCGAGGTTGATCTGGCGAGCCTTCGTTACAGCGCTGGTATCGGCTTGTCGTGGTTGACTGCACTTGGCCCGCTGGGCTTCAGTCTGGCCGCACCGCTGAACAGTGAGTCTGAAGACGATACCCAAGTATTCCAGTTTACTCTGGGTCAGACATTCTGAGCCGGAATCCTATACAGCTAACAGGAGCTTTAGAGTGCGCAAGTTTATTCAGGTTGCTTTGATTTCTGCCCTGGCAATGGCCAGCTTTACTGTCGCCGCTGAGATGAAAATAGCGGTACTGGACTACCAGATGGCCCTATTGGAGTCCGACTCAGCGAAGGCCTACTCGGTCGATGCTGAGAAGAAATTCGGTACCCAGCTGCAGCGTCTGCGAAACCTTGAAGCAGAAGCCAAGCGGTTGCAGGATCGTATGCAAAAAGATGGCGAAAAGCTTGGTCAGACCGAGATGGAGAAGCTTGATCTGGAATTCCGTCAGAAGGCGCGTGATTTTCAGGCCGAATCCAAACAGTTGAATGATGCCAAGGCTCGGGCGGACCGTGAAATGCTTGAAACGCTCAAGCCCAAGCTGGACAAAGCAGTTGAATCTGTTCTGCAGGGCGGCGGTTATGATTTGGTCATTGATCGCAGCGCTGTCGTCGATGTTAAAGCTGAATATGATATTACGCGCCAGGTTATCGAGCGCTTGAACGCATCACGTTGAGCCGGCAGGTGAGTTCATCCCTCCAGCTGTCGTTGTCTGACCTTGCGGTGATGGCAGATGCGCGGCTGGTGGGTAACCCCGACCAGATGATCGGCGGCCTGGCAACGTTGCAGGACGCTGGTCCTGATCAGTTGAGCTTCCTGGCGAGTAGCCAGTATCGCAAGTATCTGGCATCAACAGGAGCTGGCGCTGTGTTGCTGACCGAGATGGACGCCCAAGCGTTTGCAGGCAACGCCCTGATTGTTGCTAACCCCTATGCAACTTACGCGCGGCTGTCCCATCAGTTTGACCCCAAGCCAAAATCGGTTACCGGAATCCATCCAACGGCCGTTGTTGCGGTCGATGCCGTGATTGATCCGTCAGCTTGTATTGGCGCTGGAGTGGTTATCGAATCCGGTGTGCGCATTGGTGCTAAAACGATGATTGGAGCGCAATGTTTTATTGGTGCGCGCTCCAGTCTCGGAGCAGGGGGTTGGCTCGCCTCGCGGGTGAGTATCTATCACGACGTTCACATAGGCGATCGTGTGGTTATTCAGTCTGGCGCTGTTCTGGGCTCTGAAGGTTTTGGCTTCGCCAATGATGGCGGGCATTGGGAAAAGATCGCCCAGATCGGGGGCGTGGTTGTCGGTCATGATGTCGAGATTGGAGCGAATACCACCATTGATCGCGGTGCACTGTCGGACACTCGTCTGGGTGACGGCGTAAAGCTAGATAATCAGATTCATATCGCGCATAACGTACATATCGGGGATCACACTGCGATTGCTGCCTGTGTTGGCATCTCTGGCAGTACGCACATTGGCCGGCATTGCACGATTGCTGGAGGCGTCGGCATGGTTGGTCATATCGAAATCTGTGATAACGTTTTTGTAACTGGCATGACAATGGTTACGCGGTCAATTACTCAGCCGGGCGCTTATTCATCAGGTACGGCAATGCAGCCCGCAGCCGAATGGCGCAAGAGTGCTGCTCGGTTCCGCCAGCTTGATTCGTTGGCCAAAAAAGTCCAGCAGCTAGAAAAGCAATTGCTGGCGGTGACTCAGGATTCTCAAGACTCGTCGGAGTCCTGAGCCGCGCCCTTTAGGCGCCTATTAATGTTTATTGCAAGGCCTGTGAATACATGGATATCAAGGAAATAAAAGAATACTTGCCACACCGCTATCCTTTTTTGTTGGTAGATAGGGTCGTGGAGCTGAATCTTGAAACCCGGAGTATCCGTGCGTACAAGAATGTCTCGGTTAATGAACCCTTTTTTAATGGGCATTTTCCGGAACATCCCATCATGCCCGGGGTTTTGATCATTGAGGCCATGGCCCAAGCTGCCGGCTTGCTGGGATTCAAGATGATGAATGTCAAACCCGCAGACGGCACGCTTTACTATTTTGTCGGGACTGACAAATTAAGATTCCGGCAACCGGTTGTGCCAGGAGATCAGCTGCAACTCGAGGCTCAACATTTGAGTAATCGACGGGGTATCTGGAAGTTTGCCTGTCGTGCAATGGTAGATGGCAAGGAAGCGTGTTCCGGCGAAATTATCTGTGCGGAACACAATATATGAGTCGGATTCACCCCTTGGCGCTCGTTGATCCAGCCGCACAGCTGGCTGAAGACGTTGAGGTTGGGCCATGGAGTCTGATCGGGCCCAACGTTGAAATTGGTGCTGGAACGGTGATTGGCCCGCACGTTGTTATTCGCGGGCCCACTACCATTGGTCAGCATAATCGCATTTTCCAGTTTTGCTCGGTGGGTGAAGACTGCCAGGACAAGAAGTACAACGGCGAGCCAACCAGGCTGGTAATCGGCGACCACAATATTATCCGTGAAGGCTGTACGCTGCATCGCGGTACCGTTCAGGATCAGGGTGTAACGCGCATTGGCAGCCATAACTTACTCATGGCCTATGTTCATGTTGCCCATGATTGCATTGTTAACGACCACATTATCATGGCGAATAACGCGACCATTGCCGGCCACGTGCAAATTGGTGATGGCGCAATTCTCGGCGGTTACACTACAGTTCATCAGTTCTGCAAGTTAGGCCCTTGGTCTATGAGCGCAGCCAACAGTGCCGTGTTCAAGGACATTCCGGCTTTTGTCATGGTTGGCGGCAACCCTGCCAGCGCTCACGGTATGAACTTCGAAGGCATGCGTCGACGCGGTTACAGTCCCGAACTGATCGCAGCCCTCCGCAAGGCCTATAAAACAGTATATCGTCAGGGTTTGACCCTCGTCGACGCGCTGCTCATTATCGAAGAGAGTGCATTGCAATATCCCGAGATTGCACTTTATCGTGATTCTATCCTCGCTTCGACCCGCGGCATTACCCGCTAAGCCATGGCTGCGAAGTACGAGTCAACCGAAAAGCCATTGTGTATCGCTTTGGTGGCGGGTGAGGCGTCGGGCGATACGCTCGGGGCGGGTATGATCCATGCTTTGAAAAAGTTGCACCCCCACATCCAGTTCATTGGTATAGGCGGTCCCCGGATGCTTGCCGAAGGCATGCACAGCAGGGTGCCGATGGAGCGGCTCTCAGTAATGGGGTTGGTTGAAGTGCTCGGTCGATTACGCGAGCTGCTACGCATTCGCAAAGATTTGGTCGCGTGGCTGATTGAGCAGCAACCCGACGTATTCATCGGTATTGATGCCCCTGATTTTACCCTGGGGGTTGAGCGCAAACTGCGTGACGCAGGCATAGCGACTGTTCACTACGTCAGCCCTTCGGTCTGGGCCTGGCGCGAAAAGCGTGTGCTGGGTATCCGCAAGTCTACCGATCTGATGTTGACGCTTTTTCCGTTCGAGGAGGAAGTCTATCGCAAGCATCAGGTGGCAGTGCAATGCGTGGGTCACACCCTTGCTGATCAGATTCCATTACAGCCTGACCGACAAGCAGCCAGAGCGATATTATCCATCCCGGCCGAAACTAAACTATTGGCACTGATGCCGGGAAGTCGGAACGGAGAGCTGCGCAAGCTGGGTCTACTGTTCTTGCAGACCGCTGCCTGGTGTCTTGAACGCGAGCCCCAATTGTGTTTTGTGATGCCTTGCGCCAGTCCCGAAAGAAAGCAGCAGATGCAGGCAATTATTGCTGAGCACGGTATCGATCTGCCCTTGAAGCTACTCGATGGTCAGGCCCATGCAGCCCTTGCCGCTTGCGATGCGGTGTTGATTGCTTCCGGTACAGCCACCCTTGAAGCCATGTTGTTCAAGCGGCCGATGGTTGTGGCTTACCGCATGGCTGGACTGACGTTTAAAATACTCAAACGGTTGGTCAAGGTTGGTCATGTCTCGCTACCCAATTTGCTGGCTAAACGCGAAGTGGTACCCGAGTTTCTGCAAGATGCAGCGACGCCTGAAAGCATGGGGCCAGCTCTGTTGCAGTTATTGGCGCCAACCGAGGAGCGTGCCGATACACAGGCTACGTTTATGCAGTTACACGAAATGCTCAAGCGCAATGCAGATAATGCAGCAGCTCAGGCTGTGCTCGACCTGCTAAGGCAAAAGGGCAAGCTCCCATGAGCCAGATCCTCATGAACTGGAACCCTGCAGTTGGCAGCGAGCTAGTAGCCGGTGTCGACGAGGTAGGGAGGGGCCCCCTGTGCGGCGCCGTGATCACTGCTGCCGTCATTCTTGATCCTCTACGACCTATAGAAGGCCTGAATGACTCTAAAAAGCTCACCGAAGCAAAACGCGAAGCGCTTTTTCCGCTGATTCAGGAGCGCGCATTAGCTTGGTGCATCGCCCGCGCTGAGGTGGCAGAAATAGATCAGTTGAACATTCTGCATGCCACCATGCTAGCCATGCAGCGTGCAGTAGCCGGACTATCTATTCAACCCGATCGCGTGTGGATTGACGGTAACCGCTGCCCAGCACTGCCCATGCCTAGCGAGGCGGTTATCCAGGGTGACGGACGCGTGCCGGCCATTGCCGCCGCTTCCATCCTGGCCAAGGTGGCACGCGACCGGGAAATGAGAGAACTGGACCTCCAGTATCCCGGTTACGGCATTGCCCAACATAAGGGTTATCCCACGCCGATGCACCTTTTGGCTCTTCGCAAGCTTGGAGCTTCGGATATTCATCGTCGCTCCTTCGCGCCTGTCCGCGAAGCTCTGGCGCAGGTATCAGCTGCCAAAACTGCGAACTCCGCATCACGCCGTTGCCAGTTAACCCGCACAGACTAGGAACGGCAAGCCCCGGCCCGGATGTGGCGCGCGCTCGGCAACCACTACAAAAATCAAGTAGCGCCAGGTTAGGCTGGTGGCGCCTAGCCTAGCTAGCGTGGTAACACACTGGCTAATAATCCACCACGCAGGAGGGGTGAGAGTCCATACCAAGGTCACTGTCTGCTAGCCCCCGGCTTCCCCCACCGTTACAATCTCAGCCTTGTAGTAGCCTTTAGAAACAGGAAAACCATGACTCACTCCTTCGTCCACTTGCGCGTCCACAGCGAGTATTCATTGGTCGACGGCATCGTCAAGATCAAGCCCCTGATCAAGGCCATAGCAGAGCAGGGAATGCCTGCCGTAGCGGTCACTGACCAGAACAACATGTGCAGCCTGGTCAAATTCTACAAGGCGGCGATGGCTGGCGGCATCAAACCGATCTCCGGAATCGACGTCTGGCTTGTAGGTCAGAATGACGATAACCAGTTAACACGCCTTAGCTTGCTAGCGATGAACCGCAACGGCTACCGCAACCTGACCGAGCTGATCTCGCGCGGCTATACCGAGGGCCAGCGCAACGGCGTAGTGACAATCCGTCGGGACTGGATCGCCGAATTCAGTGAAGATGTTATTGTGCTTTCAGCCGCACGCGAAGGTGAGATAGGCCAATCATTACTATCGAACAATCCTCAAGAGGCAGACGCACTTTTGCGTTACTGGATGCAGATCTTCCCCGGCCGTTTCTATTTAGAACTGCACCGCACCAGTCGGCCCAACGACGAAGAATACCTTCACGCTGCCGTCGCTCTCGCAGCGAAACATGACTGCCCTGTTGTAGCTACCAATGATGTGCGCTTTCTCAAGCGTGAAGATTACGAAGCCCACGAAACCAGAGTCTGCATCGGTGAGGGTCGCGCCCTGGATGATCCACGGCGGGTACGACAGTACAGCGAAGAGCAGTATCTGAAGACGCCCGAGGAAATGTCTGAGCTGTTCTCCGATATACCTGAAGCGTTGGCCAATAGTGTCGAAATTGCCATGCGTTGCAATATCGACGTGCAGCTCGGCAAAAACTTTTTGCCGGCATTCCCTACGCCGGATGGCATGACCGAAGCCGAATTTTTCCGTAAGGTCTCCTTTGAGGGCCTTGAAGAACGCCTCAAATTGGTGCTGCCAGCAGACTCGGATAACTATCACGAGCGCCGCCAAGTCTATATTGACAGACTGAATTTCGAGCTGGATATCATTATTCAGATGGAGTTCCCCGGTTACTTCCTGATCGTGATGGACTTTATCAAATGGGCCAAGAACAACGGCGTGCCAGTGGGCCCCGGCCGAGGCTCCGGGGCAGGCTCATTGGTCGCTTATTCGTTGCTGATTACTGATCTTGACCCGCTGCAATACGATTTGTTGTTCGAACGGTTCCTTAACCCCGAGCGGGTATCGATGCCCGACTTTGACGTCGACTTCTGCATGGAAGGACGTGACCGGGTCATCGAGTATGTCGCCCAGACCTACGGACGCAATGCCGTCTCGCAGATCATCACTTTCGGTACCATGGCTGCAAAAGCGGTCGTGCGCGACGTTGCCCGGGTGCAGGGTAAGTCCTATGGGCTGGCCGACAAGCTATCGAAGATGATCCCCTTCGAAGTCGGCATGACCTTGATCAAAGCATTTGAGCAGGAAGAAATACTGCGAGACTTCCTCGCCAACGACGAAGAGGCCCAGGAAATCTGGGATATGGCGCTCAAACTTGAGGGGATCACTCGTAACGTTGGCAAGCACGCCGGCGGGGTCGTCATCGCACCGACCAAGCTGACCGATTTTTCACCACTGTATTGCGACGAAGCCGGTGGTGGCCTGGTAACACAGTTCGACAAGGATGACGTCGAATCTGCTGGTCTGGTCAAGTTCGACTTTCTCGGGTTGCGAACTCTCACCATCATTGATTGGGCGATAAATACGATCAATCGCGTTCGGGCCAAAACCGGTGGTGAGCCGTTGGATATCAATTTTATCCCGCTGGACGATCAACCAACGTATCGGATGCTGCAAAAGGCCGAGACCACCGCCGTGTTCCAGCTGGAATCACGCGGTATGAAAGAGCTGATCAAGAAGCTCAAGCCCGATTGCCTGGAAGATCTTATTGCCCTTGTGGCGCTCTTCCGGCCCGGACCGCTGCAGTCTGGGATGGTGGACGACTTCATCAACCGTAAGCACGGTCGCGAAGTGCTGTCTTATCCGCACCCCAACTATCAGCTTGATAGCCTTAAGCCCGTTCTCGCACCCACCTATGGGATCATCCTGTATCAGGAACAGGTGATGCAGATCGCTCAGGTAATGGCTGGCTACACACTGGGTGGCGCCGACATGTTGCGCCGGGCGATGGGTAAGAAAAAACCGGAAGAGATGGCCAAGCAGCGGGAGATTTTTCTCGCGGGTTGTGCGAATAATGATATTGACCCCGATCTTGCCGGCAATATCTTCGATCTGGTGGAAAAGTTCGCTGGTTACGGTTTTAACAAGTCGCACTCGGCAGCCTATGGTCTGGTTTCGTATCAGACGGCTTGGCTGAAAGCGCATTACCCGGCGCCCTTCATGGCTGCGGTGCTGTCTGCGGATATGCACAATACCGACAAGGTGGTCACCCTGATCGAAGAGATTCGCAGCATGAAGCTGCGGCTCAAATCGCCCAACGTGAATATCTCGGAGTACAAATTTACCGTCGATGATGAAGGGGACGTGGTTTACGGCCTGGGTGCCATCAAGGGAGTGGGGGAAGGTCCGGTTGAGACCATTGTCGAGAAACGCCGTGAAGGAGGCCCTTTCCTCGATCTCTTCGACTTCTGCGCACGGGTAGATTTGAAACGGATCAATAAGCGTGTGATGGAAGCCTTGATTCGCTCTGGCGCGCTGGACAGTCTGGGCCCTTTCTTCGATACCGAGCATCAGAGCTTTCTCAAGCAGATTGATCGTAACCGGGCGGCGTTGATGGCCGCCATGGAAGAGGCTATTGCGTCGGCAGAGCAAACGGCCAAAAGTGCCGACAGTGGTCATGCCGACCTGTTTGGCGAATTGCTCGGTCCCTCTACTGAGCGGGATGTGTATGAGGCCTACCGACGTTCCCGTGAGTGGTCTTTCAAAGAGCGCTTGCGTGGCGAAAAAGAGACGCTTGGGCTTTACTTGACGGGACACCCGATCGACGAATACGAAAAAGAGATACGGCGTTTTGCTCGGCAGCGGATCATCGACCTTAAACCCTCTCGCGACAGCCAGACGGTAGCCGGGTTGGTATTCGATCTGCGAGTGATGAAAAGCAAGCGCGGTGACAAGATGGGATTCGTTACGTTGGATGATCGCTCGGCCCGTATAGAGGTCTCATTGTATGCCGAGGCTTACCAGGCTGCTCAGGCGTTACTGCAGAAGGACGCGCTGCTGGTCGTCGAGGGTGAAGTGTCCCAGGATGATTTTTCTGGCGGTCTGCGCATGAGGGTGAAGCGGGTGATGAGTCTCGAGGATGCGCGAACCACATTGCTCGATAGCGTGCGGATCAATCTTGACACCAGCCGCCACGGCTCTGAAAGTCTCAGCCATATCGCCAGTCTGCTAAAGAAGCACCCCGGTAACTGCGCTGTGACCGTTGACCTGCAACGCCCTGATTCTGCAGCAGAGCTGCGGTTGGGAGAGACCTGGCGAGTCGAGCCGGCCGATGATCTGCTGCAGGGATTGCGTGACCAGTTGGGTAAAGATAGCGTCTCTTTACACTACAGATAACAAGCCTTGGAGGCTGTTGGCTCGACGTCGGGCCGCCAATCCCTTAAGGTAATGCAAAAATCGTACGCCCTGTCGCAGGGCCCACGTGGATGATGGATGCTTATGAGCAAAAGCCAGAAATACCTGGAGTTCGAACAGCCGATAGCCGATCTGCAGGCAAAGATCGAAGAGCTGCGGCTGGTTGGCAGCGACAACTCCCTGAATATTACTGATGAAATCTCTCGTCTTCAGGACAAGAGCCGATCGCTGACAGAGAGTATTTTTGGCAACTTAAGCAGTTGGCAGATTGCTCAAATGGCGCGTCATCCGCAGCGTCCCTATACGTTGGACTACATTAACGAGATTTTCACCGATTTCGAAGAATTGCACGGAGATCGGCATTTTGCTGACGATGCAGCTATCGTGGGCGGCATTGCGCGTCTGGATGGTCGGCCAGTCATGATCATCGGTCACCAGAAGGGACGTGATGTAAAAGAAAAAGTGCGTCGCAACTTCGGTATGCCAAAGCCTGAAGGCTACCGTAAAGCGTGTCGTCTGATGCTAATGGCTGAGCGTTTCAATATGCCCTTGCTGACCTTCATCGATACCCCTGGTGCCTATCCCGGCATTGATGCAGAAGAGCGTGGCCAGAGCGAAGCCATTGCCTGGAACCTCCAGATCATGGCCCGATTGAAGACCCCAATCATTGCCACTGTTATCGGTGAGGGCGGCTCCGGTGGTGCTTTGGCAATTGGTGTCTGCGACCGTCTGATGATGCTGCAGTACTCCACCTATGCGGTTATTTCCCCTGAAGGTTGCGCATCGATTCTCTGGAAAAAGTCCGAGAAAGCAGCGGATGCGGCAGAAGCCATGGGTATCACTGCTGAACGTCTGAAAGAGCTCAAACTGGTGGATAATCTGATTGCCGAGCCACTGGGCGGTGCACACCGTAAGCCGGAAGAGATGGCTGGACGCCTCAAAGCCCAGTTGTTGGTCGAACTCGATGCGTTGGAGCAACTCCCCGCAGACAAGCTGCTCGATCGCCGTTATGACCGCCTGATGGCTTTTGGTCTGAAGTAGATGTTCACCAAGCAGGAGCTGCTCAGGCAGTTGCTGCCCTGCATGGACGCCCCGGTCTGGTGGCTGGGGTTGTCCGGTGGCATGGATTCGATGGTGCTGCTCGACGCTCTGGTCGAACTCCGCCGAGAGCATTCCTTGCCTCCCCTGCACGCTATTCATATACATCACGGATTACACCCGGATGCAGATCGCTGGGCAGAGCACTGTGCCCATGAAGCCGCAGTCAGACAGATTCCATTGGTTATCGAGCGCGTGCAGTTGGCGTCGGGTGCGAGTATCGAGGACCAGGCTCGCGATGCGCGCTATGCCGCTTTCGCGCGGAATATGGGCGTCGCCGATATTTTGCTGCTGGCCCATCATAGCGACGATCAAGTCGAAACCCTGCTGTTTCGACTCCTTCGGGGTACCGGGCTGCGTGGTCTGGCCGGTATGCCTGCTGGCCGACCACTGGCTCGCGGACGACTGTTTAGACCTTTGCTGGACCAGTCGCGCAGCGCGTTGTTGGTCTGGGCTCGAAGGCGCGAGCTGAACTGGATAGAGGACCCCGCCAACCAGGACCCCCGTTTTGCTCGCACGGCTCTGCGACATAAGCTGATACCCATGCTCAGGACTGACTGGCCGGCGGTGGATGCTAATGTGTTGAGCCTTATCATCCATGTCCGAGAAGCCAACGAGCTGCTGGATGAGCGTGCTGCAGAAGACCTGCTGACACTGGGCGCCGGTGTCGCTGACCCCTGGCTGGCAGCTTGGCCCAGTCTCGCGGTGCCACAATTGCTCCGTCTTACCGTTGCCCGTCGCAAGAATCTCTTGCGTTACTGGCTGCGAGCGCATGGCTGTCGGTTGCCGCAACGACGGCTTCAAGCTCTTGATGCGCAGCTATTCAGTGCCGACGACAGTCAGCCGTTGATTGATTTTGACGATGGTCGGCTGCACCGTTCGTCGGGTCGATTGTGGTTGCTGCGTGGTGCGGATATGACGCCCGTGGTTGGGCAGCCGATCGAAGCTCAGGGCGAAACAATTCTGTGCGGCGATAATGGCGTCCTTTCGGTCCATTTACCGGGCATGGCCCAGGCTGGCCTACAAGACTGGTCGGTGGCGTATCGGCGCGGCGGTGAGCAGATTAAATTGCCGGGCAGGCCGGCACAGTCGCTCAAGAATCTGTTTCAGGAAGCGGATATCCCGACTTGGTTGAGGTCAAAAATCCCACTGGTCTACCATGCAGGCGATCTGGTTTCGGTCGGTGGGCGCTGGAATGCATCAGACTATTTGCTCAGCACGGCTGGGTCCGGCTGGCATATCCGCTGGCAGTTGCGCAGCCGGAGTGGTGATCAAGGGGCTGGCAATACTGGTACCTCAAGGGCCGATTACTCATGAAACCATACAAAAGCTGCTTGCAGAACGCTGCTCGCCGTTCTTGCGGATTGAGCAATTGGGGGGTGTCTGGTATCCTGACTTCCCATCTTGACGAGACTTTGGGAATCAGCAATTGCTTCCCCCGGCCTCCCTTCGATTCCCTGCGGCATGGCCGCTTAACAGATCATTCAACGGGTTTTTCATGACGCGCTACATCTTCGTCACGGGTGGTGTTGTTTCTTCTTTGGGCAAAGGCATCGCCTCTGCTTCCCTGGCCGCCATTCTTGAGGCGCGGGGCCTGAAAGTCACGATGCTCAAGCTCGATCCCTATATCAACGTCGATCCGGGCACCATGAGTCCGTTCCAGCATGGCGAAGTATTTGTCACCCATGATGGCGCTGAGACCGATTTGGATCTGGGGCATTACGAACGGTTTATTTCCGCGACCATGAGTCGTGCCAATAACTTCACTACCGGCCGAGTGTACGAGGAAGTGTTGCGCAAGGAGCGCCGCGGCGACTATCTGGGCGCGACCATTCAGGTCATCCCGCATATCACCGACGAGATCAAAAGCCGCATCATCAAGGGTGCCGGCGATGCCGACGTGGCGATGGTCGAGATCGGCGGTACAGTTGGCGACATCGAATCACAGCCATTTCTTGAAGCTATTCGGCAACTGCGTATTGAAGTCGGCGCCAAGCGCGCGATGTTGATGCATCTGACTCTGGTGCCCTACATTGCTACTGCTGGCGAGACAAAAACCAAACCTACCCAGCATTCGGTCAAGGAGCTGCGATCTATCGGTCTGCAGCCCGATGTACTCATTTGTCGCTCGGATCATCCTATTGATCTGTCTTCGCGGCGCAAGATCGCATTGTTCACCAACGTTGAAGAGCGCGCGGTCATAGGTCTGGAAGATGTCGATACCATCTATCGTATCCCTGCAGTGCTGCATGCCCAGGGGCTTGATGATTTCGTTATCGAGCGTTTTGGTATCCAGTGCGCCCCGGCCGATCTGTCCGAGTGGGATCGCGTGGTAGCTGGCAAGCTATACCCGAATAAAGAAGTAGTCATCGCGATGGTCGGCAAATACATGGAGCTGCTCGAGGCATACAAGTCTCTCATAGAGGCGCTGAGTCACGCCGGTATCCAGAGCCAGACCAAAGTCACCATGCGCTACATTGATTCCGAAGAAATTGAGTTCAAAGGCCTCGGTCTGTTGGACGGAGTGGACGCCATCCTGGTGCCCGGCGGTTTTGGCCTGCGCGGCGTTGAAGGCAAAATCGCCGCGGTGCGGCACGCCCGCGAAAACAAGATTCCTTACCTGGGTATTTGCCTGGGCATGCAGGTGGCAGTGATCGAGTACGCACGCAGTGTCTTGGGTTGGGCTGATGCCAATTCGACGGAGTTCGACAAGACCACTTCACATCCAGTGGTCGGTTTGATTACCGAATGGGCGAACGCTGCCGGTGATCGCCAGTTGCGCACCGAGGAGTCGGATCTGGGCGGTACCATGCGTTTAGGCGGACAGGAATGTGTTCTGACTCCGGGCTCCAATGCCCATGATTGTTACGGCAAGGATGTGATAGTAGAGCGCCATCGACACCGTTACGAGGTCAACAATAACCTGCTCCCCGACCTGGAGGCTGGCGGTTTGAAAGTGACCGGACGCTCCGTTGATGGTGCGTTGGTTGAGGTGATCGAGGTGGGTGACCATCCTTGGTTCGTTGCCTGTCAGTTTCATCCGGAATTTACCTCGACGCCGCGTTATGGCCACCCGTTGTTCAGTGGCTTTATTCAGGCGGCCTTGGCCCAGCACAAACTCAAGAGCTGAGGTATGCAGATGCAACACAAGACGATCCAGGTTGGCGCTATCGAGATCGCCAACGATAAGCCCTTCGTGCTGTTTGGCGGCATGAATGTGCTCGAATCTCGGGACATGGCCATGCAGATCTGCGAGGCCTATGTCCGCGTAACCGAGAAGCTGGGTATTCCCTATGTGTTCAAGGCCAGTTTCGACAAGGCTAATCGTTCCTCGATCAACTCCTTTCGCGGGCCTGGTCTGGACGAGGGGCTGAAAATCTTTGAAGAGATCAAGCAGACCTTCCAGGTGCCGATCATTACCGACGTGCACGAGCCCGCTCAAGCTGCCCCGGTAGCCGAAGTCTGCGACATTCTCCAGTTGCCGGCCTTTTTGTCCCGCCAGACTGATCTGGTCGTTGCCATGGCGAGTACTGGCGCCGTGATCAATATCAAGAAAGCGCAGTTTCTGGCGCCCCAGGAAATGCGTCACATCCTGAGCAAGTGCGAAGAGGCGGGCAACGACCAGCTGATCCTGTGCGAGCGTGGCTCCAGTTTCGGTTACAACAATCTGGTGGTGGATATGCTCGGCTTCGGCGTGATGAAGCAATTTGGTTATCCAGTCTTTTTTGATGTGACCCACGCATTGCAAATGCCCGGTGGACGCAGCGACTCAGCCGGAGGCAGACGCGCTCAGGTGACTGATTTGGCCAAGGCGGGTATGAGTCAGAGCCTGGGCGGGCTGTTTCTTGAGGCGCATCCCGAACCCGATAGTGCCAAGTGCGATGGACCCTGTGCGTTGCGGCTGGATCGGCTTGAACCCTTTCTGACCCAGCTCAAGGCACTGGATGATCTGGTGAAAGGCTTCCCGACGTTGGAAACCGCCTGATCATCCGTCTCTATTTCATACCACAGTCTTTCAGTTAGATGGAGCAAGCAGCAATCATGGCAAAGATCATTGATATCAAGGGTCGGGAAGTTCTCGATTCACGCGGCAACCCAACTGTAGAAGCCGACGTCATTCTGGACGGCGGTGCTTCCGGTAGTGCCTGCGCACCCTCCGGCGCTTCCACTGGCTCGCGTGAAGCCCTTGAGCTGCGCGACGGTGACAAGAGCCGCTACATGGGCAAGGGTGTGCTCAAGGCAGTAGCCAATATCAATGGTCCGATTCGTGAATTACTGGTTGGTCGTGATGCGACCGACCAGGTCGGTCTGGATCGCGCAATGATCGAACTGGACGGTACAGAGAACAAGGCAACACTCGGTGCCAATGCGATCCTTGCGGTCTCGCTGGCTGCCGCCAAGGCCGCTGCGCAGTTCAAGGGTGTGCCGTTGTATGCGCACATCGCTGATTTGAATGGCACTCCCGGTGAGTATTCCATGCCGGTACCCATGATGAATATCATCAATGGTGGCGAGCATGCCGACAATAACGTCGATATTCAGGAATTCATGGTTCAGCCGGTTGGCGCCAAGAGCTTTGCCGAAGCGCTGCGCATGGGCGCCGAGATTTTTCATCACCTCAAGGCTGTACTCAAGGTCCGTGGGTTGAGCACCTCGGTCGGTGACGAAGGCGGTTTTGCGCCTAATCTCGCATCCAATGAAGATGCGTTGGCTGCTATTGCTGAAGCGGTAGCCAACGCGGGTTATAGCCTTGGTGATGACGTGACGCTGGCGCTTGATTGCGCTGCCAGTGAGTTCTACAAGGACGGCAAATACGATCTGGCTGGCGAAGGTCAGGTGTTTGATGCAGCTGGTTTTGCCGATTATCTGGCTGGGCTGACCGAACGCTATCCGATCATCTCGATCGAAGACGGTATGGATGAGTCCGACTGGGCAGGTTGGAAGGTCCTGACGCAGAAGATCGGCGCCAAGGTCCAGTTGGTTGGTGATGATCTGTTTGTGACCAATACCAAAATCCTCAAGCGAGGTATTGACGAGTCCATCGGGAATTCGATCCTGATCAAGTTCAACCAGATAGGTACATTGACCGAGACATTGGAGGCCATTCAGATGGCCAAGGCTGCCGGTTTTACCGCGGTTATTTCGCACCGTTCCGGAGAGACCGAAGACAGCACCATTGCCGATCTGGCAGTGGGTACATCGGCTGGCCAGATAAAGACCGGCTCCCTATGCCGTTCTGATCGTGTCGCCAAGTACAACCAGTTGCTGCGTATTGAAGAACAACTGCAGGGTAAAGCCCAGTACAAGGGTCGCGCCGAGTTCCGTAGCTGAGAGAAGCTCATCATGTTCATTATGACGCCTGGCACATCGAGCCTCAGTTCAGGCGCAACCCCCATCAGGTTGCGTTCGTGTCTGTTTCGGCGTTTTCATGTGGGTGATGCGCTTTGAAATGGCTCTGGCCAGTTGCCCTTATCCTGCTTGCGGGTCTGCAGTATCGTCTGTGGGTGGGCGAGGGCAGCCTGGCGCAGGTGACCCAGCTCAAGCAGGAGATCTCGGAACAGGCGCAGGTGAACGAGCAGCTGCTCGAGCGCAATCGCGTACTGACCGCCGAGGTCAAGGAGCTGAAGCAGGGTCTGGAAACGGTTGAAGAGCGTGCCCGGCATGAGCTTGGTATGATCCGCGAGGGCGAGACCCTGTTCCAGTTAAGCACCGAATGACAGTGACTCCATTCTGGGTGGTTCTGCCAGCTGCCGGCATTGGCTCGCGCATGCGGGCTGATCGCCCCAAGCAGTATTTGCGCCTTGGCGATCGCGCACTGATTGAACATACCCTTGAATGCTTTCTTGATCAGCCCGGTTTGCGCGGCTTGGTCGTCTGTATTGCACCGCACGATCAGTGGTGGGCTCAACTAGGCTGCGCCAGTGATACACGCATCTGGCGGGCAGAGGGTGGCGTCGAACGGGCCAACTCGGTCCTCGCAGGCCTGGAAAGACTGTTGATTGGGGGGGCGTCAGCGGATGACTGGGTATTGGTACACGACGCGGCTCGGCCGAACCTAGCCGCGTCGGACTTGCATCACCTGCTCACTACCCTTGCTGGTGATCCGGTCGGGGGCCTTCTAGCGGTGCCTGTGCGTGACACCTTGAAATGCACTGATGGACTGGGCAGAGTTGCTTCAACGCCAGACCGCTCGTTGTTCTGGCAAGCTTTCACCCCACAGATGTTTCGCCTTGGCCCATTGCATGCTGCATTGACGGATGCGCTTGCAGCCGGTGCGGCTATCACCGATGAGTCTTCGGCCATGGAGCGGGCTGGGTATGCGCCTCGCCTGGTAGAAGGCCGCTCGGACAACATCAAGGTGACTTGTCCGGAAGATCTAGAATGTCTGGCACGCTTGCGCCGTTGAGTTATAGTCGTTAGTCGTGATTCCGCTTACAAGCTGTAGTGCCTTAGTTCCCGGGCGATCAACAGGCGCTGAATCTCGCTGGTACCTTCATAGATCTGTGTGATCCGTGCATCTCGGTAAAGACGCTCAACGGAGTAGTCCTCCAGATAGCCGTAGCCTCCGTGAATCTGGATTGCCTTGGAGCACACATCCTCGGCCACCTCACTGGCAAACAGTTTTGCCTGTGATGCCTCCGACAGACAGGGTTGCCCGGCGGTGCGCAGGCGCGCGGCATGAAGGATCAGCAGTCGCGTGGCATTAAGCTTCATATGCATATCAGCCAGCATGTTGGCGATACTCTGATGTTCGGTCAGTGCCTGGCCGAACTGGGTGCGCTCGCGGGCATAGCCCAATGCCGCCTCGAATGCTGCCCGGGCAATGCCCAGTGCCTGAGCCGCGATACCAATGCGCCCGCCTTCCAGGTTGGATAATGCGATCGATAACCCCTTGCCACGCACACCTAGCAGATGACCTTCCGGTATGCGGCAATTGTCCAGTGTGATCGCGCAGGTATCAGAACCGCGGATCCCCAACTTATGTTCCATGCGCTCTACACGAAATCCCGGGTTATCAGTAGGTACCAGAAAAGCAGACAAGCCTTTCTTGCCCAAGTCGGGATCGGTTACCGCAAATACCACGGCCAGGCTGGCGCGTTTGCCGTTGGTAACAAACTGCTTGGCGCCATTGATCACCCATTCGCCGTTTTCCAGCACAGCGCGGGTGCGCAAGTTGTGTGCCTCAGAGCCTGCATGGGGTTCAGTGAGGCAAAAGCAGCCAATAGCCTGACCGGTCGCTAATCGCTCAAGCCAGGTATCTTGTTGGTCGGCAGAACCGAACTTGAGCAGTGGGCCGCAGCCAACCGAATTATGGACGCTCATCAGAGCCCCAGTGGCACCACAACCTGCGGATATTTCTTCCACAGCCAGTGCGTAGGCGCTGTAGTCGGTAAAGCTGCCACCCTGTTCCGCCGGAACCACCATGCCCAGAAGCCCCAGTTCGCCCATTTGACGGACCACTGTATCGTCGATCCATCCGTCCTTGTCCCATTGCGCCGCCCGCGGCGCCAGTTCGGCACGGGCAAAATCACGAGCCATTTCTCGGATCATGCGTTGGTCTTCACTGAACTCCAGATCGTTCATTTACAACCCCTTGAAGAAAGCATTGACCCTGGCTGGATCGAGTTGCGCAATAGTAGAAGGGTTCCATCGTGGGTTTTTATCCTTGTCGACGAGCAGGGCTCTAACCCCTTCGACGATATCGCCATGCTCGAACCATTGCCTGTCTAGATGCAGTTCCATGGCAAAGCATTCCGGCAAGCTGAGTTGGCGTCCGCGACGCAACAGCTCGAGGGTGACCGCCATCGCTAGGGGTGAGCGCTTGTCCATGGTGGTAACCGTAGCCAGTGCCCATTCCTTGAACTCGCTACGGTGTTCTTCAAGCAGCGACCGGCGTATTGCAGGAATATCACTGGCGATAAAGTGATGATCAATCGCGGGCTGTAATCTTGCCAGTTCGCTATTGGGGAGTTCGGTGACCCCCAGGTCGCGTACTAATTGCTCGGGGCTCGTGAGGGACCAGTCCAGATTGTCGAAATGATGATCCAGCTTGGCCATGCGCTCGCTGGGTAGATGCACATCCGCGAGCCCGGCATAGAGGGCATCGGCAGCGGTTATATGATTGCCGGTGATACCCAGGTAGAGACCTAGCTCGCCCGGTAACCGAGGTAGGAAATAACTGCCGCCAACGTCCGGAAAATAGCCTATACCGGTTTCGGGCATCCCCATGCGGGCCCGTTCACTGACCAGCCTGAGGCTGCCGCCCTGGGCAAGCCCCATCCCCCCACCCAGTACGAAGCCATCCATAAGCACCAATACCGGTTTGCTGTAGTCATGGATGTATTGATCGAGTAGATACTCGTGCCTAAAGAATTCTTCGATACCCTGTTTACCCGCCTTGTACAGGTCATACAGACCGCGAATATCACCACCGGCGCAGAAGGCACGATCACCCGCGCCACGTAAAATGACGGCCTTGATCGATGTATCCTCGGCCCAGACCTTCAATTGATTATGCAGCAACCGCACCATCTCCAGCGTCAGCGCGTTGAGACCCTCCGGGCGATTAAGGGTCAAGTATCCTATATGGTTACGCGTTTCGGCCATTATGACTGCTTGCGGTTCGGTCATTGATCCTCTCCTGTATACATCTTGATAATCGCGGAAAAATCCAGCGTGCCATGGCCCTGCGCGCTGAAAGTTTGATAAAGCTGCTGGGCTACCGCACCCAGTATGACGGGTTTTTTTTGCTGTTTCGCCGCGTCAGTGGCCAGCCCCAGATCCTTGAGCATGAGATCGGTGCCAAATCCACCGCTGTATCCCCTGGCCGCAGGTGCTCCATTGATAACGCCGGGGTAAGGGTTATAGGTATCCGAGCTCCAGCAGCGACCACTTGAGGTATTGATTACGCCTGCCAGGGTTTTTGGATCCATCCCCAGAGATACGCCGAGCGACATTGCTTCGGCCACGCCAATCATCGAAATGGCAAGCAGCATGTTATTGGCCACCTTGGCGACCTGACCATTGCCGGCCGCCCCGCAATGCACAATATTCTTCCCCATGGTCTGTAATACGGGGAGCGCAGCGTTGAAGTCTGCGACAGAACCGCCAACCATAAAGGTCAGGGTGCCCGCTTCGGCGCCGCCGGTGCCGCCGGATACGGGTGCGTCGAGCATTGGATTGCTCTGCTGCTGAGCAGCAGAAGCCACCTCGCGGGCCGACATGGGGTCGATGGTAGAACTGTCAATCAATCGTATTCCGGGGGCTATACTAGCCAACAATCCCTTTTCACCGAGGTAGACGGCTTTGACGTGGGATGCCGCCGGTAACATGGTTATGATCAGCTCGACATCGCTCTGCGCCAAGGCAGTGATTGAATCTACCGAACTGGCACCAGCGCTTCTCAGTGCTTCAACGGCCGGCTTCAACAGATCAAAGATGCTGAGCTGATGACCCGCTGCCAGCAGATTGCGAACCATGGGGCCACCCATATTACCCAGACCAATAAAGCCGATATGCATGTTGGCTGCTCCCGTGTGTTTTTGTTGGTGTTGTATATCTATGGTAGTTGGCGCGACGCAGTTGATACAGCGTGAAAACCGACGCAGGCAGGACTATCACGCAATCGAGTGTCAGCGCAGGTATCTTTCTGTTTTTATTTTCACAAGAATGGGGCGCTTCGAGCGAAGCGGTACCTTATTGGCCAGATATTGACCCCGATCTGAAAGAGGTTGGAGGCGATGTGTCAGGAGGAAATCCAGGCAAAAAAAACCGCCGAAGGAGAGTATCCAATCGACGGTCTTTAATATGGTTGCGGGGGCAGGATTTGAACCTACGACCTTCGGGTTATGAGCC